>OLNG01000009.1_pt1 | contig 221159 bp, 193 predicted proteins | sample 1643091 | NCBI WGS metagenome assembly OLNG01 (sample SAMEA3136661, study PRJEB25190) | human gut metagenome | biome: human gut; feature: human-associated habitat; material: faeces | place: Austria | collected 2013 | reverse complement strand
AAGCACGCCGCCAGCGTTCATCCTGAGCCAGGATCAAACTCTCGTTAAAAGTGTTTGTTCTGTCAGAATGACGTTAGCCATTCATCCATTACTGTTGTTTTGGAAATCGTTAGCTTCGATTACTCGAATTAACAATGTTCGCTCTGAAAATTTTATTTTTTGAATTTTCAGGGATGGTTGCTGTTCAATTATCAATGTTCCTGTTTGCTGTCTCTTTGCGACAGCTTGTTTATTATATCTCACTTGCAGTCGCTTGTCAACAACTTTTTTATTTTTCTTTTTCAAGAATTTCTGTCATTTTTCGACAGCCAGAATAATTTATCATAATTTTCTTTATCTGTCAACAACTTTTTAAAATTCTTTTTTGTTGTCTCAGCGACAACTCATTAATAATAACATTTCCGTTATTGTCTGTCAACAACTTTTTTTTAAAGTTTTTTAACTTTATATTTTGTTGTTTTCCTGCACTTGAGCAGTGCAAGAGATACTTTACCATTTTAGTAGAATAATGTCAACAGCTTTTTAGTTTTATTTTTTTGTTTCTATGATTATACAATTGCTTGCTACTACTTTGTTTTTGTTATACACGACGAAACTTCGTTTCCGCGCCTCTGTGATCCTCCGGAGGATTTTTAATAACTGGAAATTCCGTTGGAATTTCCAGTTATTAAAAAAGGACTCAAACATTGTTTGAGTCCTTAACGGAGAAAGAGGGATTTGAACCCTCGCGCCGCGCAAACGACCTACACCCTTAGCAGGGGCGCCTCTTCAGCCACTTGAGTATTTCTCCTTGCCTGATTATTTATCAGTTATTTAATTACTGCACTTGTGCAGTGCATTACTTATTATAATATAGTAACATTTATTTGTCAAATACATTTTTAATTGTTTTTTTTCAATTATTTCTATATTTGTTTTTCTTTTGTTACTTTACTGTTTTGCATATTCTTTTATTGCTGTTTCGTATAGGTTGTTTCCCTGGCTGTCTATTACAACTATTGCAGGAAAGTCTTCTACATATAACTTTCTTATTGCTTCTGTGCCAAGGTCATCATATGCAATTACTTCACTTTTTTTAATTGCTTTTGATAATATTGCTCCTGCTCCTCCTACTGCAGCAAAGTATACGCTTCCATTTCTTACGATGGCTTCTTTTACCTGTTCACTTCTTTTTCCTTTTCCTATCATGCCTTTTAAGCCTAAGTCAAGAAGCTTTGGAGCATACTTATCCATTCTGCTTGCAGTTGTAGGTCCGGCTGAACCGATTGGTCTTCCTTCTCTTGCAGGTGATGGTCCCATATAATAGATTATGTTGTTTTTCATTTCTATAGGAAGTTCTTCACCTTTTTCTAATGCTTCCCACATTCTTTTATGGGCTGCATCTCTTGCAGTATATATTGTACCTGTTATATATACATAATCACCGCTTTTTAATTCTTTTGCTACTTCATCTGATAATGGTGCTGTTATGTTTCTATTCATTATGGTTCTCCTTATAGTGTTCTGCTTATATGTCTGTTAACATGACAACAGATGTTTATTGCTACAGGTAAGCCTGCTATATGTGTAGGATATGTTTCTACATTAACGGATAATGCTGTCTGTGTTCCGCCTAAGCCTCCCGGTCCTATTCCTAATTTATTTATTTTAGTTAAAAGTTCTTTCTCTAATTCTTTTACATATGGAATTTCTGAATTGCTGTCTGCAGGCCTTGCCAAAGCTTTTTTTGCAAGTATTGCACATTTTTCAAATGTTCCACCTATTCCAACACCTACTACCATTGGAGGGCATGCGTTAGGACCGGCCTCTTTTACTGCTGTTAATACTGCATCTTTTACGCCTTCTATTCCATCTGCAGGTTTTAACATAAATACCTTACTCATATTTTCACTGCCAAATCCTTTTGGAGCTACTGTTATTTTTATATTTTCGCCCGGAACTATACTATAATGTATTACTGCCGGAGTATTGTCTTTTGTGTTTTCTCTTATTATAGGATCACTTACTACTGACTTTCTAAGGTAGCCGTCAACATATCCCTGACGAACACCTTCGTTTATTGCATCTTCTAAGTTTTCGCCTTCTATATGTACGTCCTGACCTATTTCAATAAAAACTACTGCCATTCCTGTGTCCTGACAAATTGGTATCATATCTTCTGCAGCTATTTTCAAATTTTCATCTAACTGCTCAAGTATCTGGCATCCTAATTTTGACTCTTCATTTTCCTTTGCTTTTTTAAATACTCTTTCCATATCCGGTGCTAGAAAATGATTTGCTTCTATGCACATTTCTTTTATGTTTTTTGTAATTTCACTTGAATCTATGTTTCTCATTTTACTTTTATCCTTCCGGCATTTTTATAAAGTAAAAGGCGACCATATAGTCACCTTTTAGTAATTATTAATTATCTTCAGAATCTGAATCTTCTGATAGTTCTTCACTACCTTCGGCTAATGTTTCATTTTCTTCTGCTAATCTTGCTGCTTCTAATGCATCTGCTTCTGTAACACTTTCCTTAACTTTTGTTATACTTGCAACAACAATGTCATCCTTGTCACCTGTATTCATTAATTTAACACCAAGTGTTACTCTTCCAAGAATTGAGATGTCGTCAACGAACATTCTAATTACAATACCTTCGTTTGTAATCATCATAATTTCGTTTCCATCATTTACTGCCTTAGCTCCTACAATCTCTCCTGTTTTATCGGATATCTTATAGCATTTTACACCCTTACCGCCACGGTTCTGTAACTTAAAGTCTGTAAATGGTGTACGTTTACCCATACCATTAGCTGATACAATAAGAACACATTCGCCATGTGATTCTAATTGCATTGAAATTACTTCATCATCCTGATTTAATTCAATACCTCTAACACCCATTGCTGAACGTCCTGTTTCACGGACATCTGTTTCACGGAACTTAATTCCCTGACCTTTCTTTGTAATAAGCATAATATTATCATTATTATCTGAGATAGTTACATCTATTAACTCATCGTCTTCACGTAAAGTAATAGCCTGAATACCACTCTTTCTAATATTTGTATATGCCATTATAGGTGTTTTCTTAATAGTACCTTTCTTTGTTGCCATAATAAGGTACTTGTCTTCTTCAAATTCTTTCATCTGTACCATTGCAGAAATCTTTTCGCCAGGCTGTAACTGCAATAAGTTTACAATTGCCATACCTCTTGCTGTTCTTCCTGCTTCAGGTATTTCATAACATTTCAGTTTGTAGATTCTTCCTGTATTAGTTAAGAAAAGAATATAGTCATGAGTTGAAACCATAAACATATCCTTCATAAAGTCTTTGTCTATAGTCTGCATTCCCTTTATTCCCTTACCGCCACGGTTCTGTGACTTGAAGTTGTCTACAGTCATTCTCTTTATGTAACCTAAGTTAGTCATTGCCACAACTGTATCTTCTTCAGGAATTAAATCTTCATCAGATAAATCTCCAACATTTATTCCTATCTTTGTTCTTCTCTCATCGCCAAACTTATCTCTAATAACTTCAATTTCTTCTTTTATTACTGTAAGAAGTTTGTTTTCATCTGCAAGAATAGATTTTAAGTAATCAATCTTTGCCATTAAGTCAGCGTATTCTGCTTCAAGGTCTTCTCTTGCCAAACCTGTTAACTGACGAAGTCTCATATCAACAATTGCCTGTGACTGTGCATCTGAAAGACCAAATCTTTCGATTAAGTTCTTCTTTGCGTCTGCAGTTGTTCTTGAACCTCTGATTATTTTTATTACTTCATCAATGTTATCAAGGGCAATTAATAAACCTTTAATAATGTGTGCTCTTTCTTCTGCCTTGTTTAATTCGAACTTTGTTCTTCTTGTTACAACATCCTTCTGATGTTTCAAATATTCATCTAACATCTGAAGAAGGTTTAATACTTTTGGTTCTCCGTCAACTAATGCTAACATAATTACACCAAAAGAATCCTGTAACTGTGTATGCTTATAAAGCTGATTTAAAATAACATTGGCATTGGCATCACGTCTTACTTCAATTACAACACGTGTTCCTTCCTGATCTGACTCATCTCTTAAGTCTGTTATTCCATCAACTTTCTTTTCTTTTACAAGACTTGCAATCTTTTCTACTAACTTGGCTTTGTTAACCATGTATGGAAGTTCAGTTACAATAATTCTGCTCTTTCCATTGTCCATTGTTTCAATTTCAGAAACTGCACGTGTTTTAATTTTTCCACGTCCTGTTCTGTAAGCCTGCTCAATATCTTTTCTACCTAAGATTGTAGCACCTGTAGGAAAATCAGGTCCCTTAATAATTTCCATAATTTCTTCTATGGTTGTGTCTCTGTTTTCCTCTACTTTATTGTCAATTATTTTTACAATTGCATTTATTGTTTCTGTTAAGTTATGTGGTGGTATGTTTGTTGCCATACCTACGGCAATACCACTTGTTCCATTAACCAAAAGGTTAGGATATCTTGATGGAAGTACTGATGGTTCTTTTTCTGTTTCATCAAAGTTTGGTGTAAATTCAACAGTGTCCTTGTTAATATCTGCAACCATTTCCATTGATATTTTACTAAGACGTGCTTCAGTGTAACGCATTGCGGCAGCACCATCACCATCTTCTGAACCAAAGTTACCATGGCCATCAACTAAAGGATATCTTGTATTCCATTCCTGAGCCATGTTAACCAATGCTCCGTAAATAGAACTATCACCATGTGGATGGAATTTACCCATTGTATCACCAACGATACGGGCACATTTTCTGTGTGGCTTGTCAGGTCCGTTATTAAGTTCAACCATTGAGTAAAGTACTCTACGCTGAACCGGCTTTAAACCATCTCTTACATCAGGTAATGCTCTTGATGCAATTACGCTCATGGCATAATCTATATAAGAGGTTTCCATGGTTTCTTTTAAGTCTACTTCATGAATCTTGTCAAATATCTTATCGTCCACTTATATATTCCTCCTATATATCTAAGTTTTTAACAAATTTTGCATTTGCTTCAATAAATTCTCTTCTTGGCTCTACATCATCCCCCATAAGTATTGTAAATGTCTGATCCATTTCTGATAATTTATCTTCGTCAATTTTTACCTGTTTTAAAATTCTTGTATTAGGATCCATTGTTGTTTCCCATAACTGACTTGCATCCATTTCACCTAAACCTTTGTAACGCTGAATCTTGTTCTGATTATCACGTCCGATTTCAGTAAGTATCTGATTTAACTCATCATCACTGTATGCATAATAGTTCTTCTTATTTCTTGTTACCTGATAAAGTGGTGGCATTGCAAGGTATACATGGCCATCCTTAATTAACTCAGGCATAAATCTATAGAAGAATGTAAGCATAAGTGTATCAATATGAGCGCCGTCAACATCGGCATCAGTCATAATAATAATCTTGTTATATCTAAGTTTTGTTATGTCAAAGTCTTCCTGAATCCCTGTACCAAAAGCTGTAATCATTGTTCTGATTTCCGCATTGTCCATAATCTTATCAATACGTGCTTTTTCTACGTTAAGAATCTTACCTCTAAGTGGAAGTATTGCCTGTGTTGCTCTTGTTCTTGCCTTCTTAGCTGAACCACCGGCTGAATCACCTTCGACTATAAATATTTCACAGTTTTCAGGGTTCTTATCTGAACAGTCTGCAAGTTTTCCCGGAAGGGCTGCCACTGATAATGCAGTCTTTCTTGTTGCTTCTCTGGCTTTTCTTGCAGCATCTCTTGCTCTTTTAGCCAAAACAGCTTTTTCACAAATAATTTTTGCAATTGCCGGATTCTGTTCAAGATAATAAGTTAACTGTTCACTCATTACACCTTCAACTGCAGCTCTTGCTTCACTGTTTCCAAGTTTCTGTTTTGTCTGACCTTCAAACTGAGGATCTTCAATCTTTACACTAATGATGGCTGTAAGACCTTCTCTAAAGTCATCACCTGAAAGATTTTCTTCGTTTTCTTTTAAAATCTTGTTCTGTTTTGCATAGTTATTAAATGTTTTTGTAATTGCTCTCTTAAAACCTTCAACCTGTGTACCACCCTCAGGTGTGTTAATGTTATTTACAAAGCTTAAAGTGTTTTCTGTATATGCATCATTATGCTGCATTGCAACTTCAACATAAACATTATTAACTGTGCCTTCACAATAAATTACATCATCATATAATTCCTGTTTTCCTTTATTTAAGTAATTTACAAATTCCTTTATGCCACCTTCATAGTGGAATGTTTTCTCTATTGGCTTTTCTTCTCTAACATCTCTCAATACGATTTTAAGATTTTTTGTAAGGAAAGCTGTCTCTCTTAATCTGATTTCAAGTGTTTTATAATCATAAACTGTATCTTCAAATATAGTGTCGTCAGGTAAGAATTTTACTTCTGTTCCTGTAAAATCAGGATTACAATCACCGATAACAGTTAGCGGTTCTACAACCTTACCATACTCATACTTCTGATAGTGAACTTTTCCACCACGACAAACCTTAACTTCTAACCATTTAGATAATGCATTAACAACTGAAGCACCTACTCCGTGAAGTCCACCTGATACTTTATATCCTCCACCGCCGAATTTTCCTCCGGCATGAAGTACTGTAAATACTACTTCAACTGCAGGTTTTCCTGTCTTTGTATTAATGTCTGTAGGTATTCCTCGACCATCATCTCTTACTGTAATAGAATTATCTTCATTAATCTGAACATCAATAGTATCACAATATCCTGCCAATGCCTCGTCTACCGCATTGTCAACAATTTCATATACTAAATGATGAAGACCTCTTGATGAAGTTGAACCTATATACATACCCGGTCTTTTTCTTACAGCTTCAAGTCCTTCCAATACCTGTATCTGATCTGCTCCATATTCATTTTCAACGTTAGTATTGTTACCCATTCGTAACTCCTTTCAGTATTTGCAATAACGGATTATATTTTTTATTGCTTTTTAAACAGTTCTTTCTTCAATTTTGCCTTTTGTTACCTGGAAAACTTTATTTATACTAAATCGATTTTCAATAAATTCATCTAAACCTGTACATGTTATTACAGTTTGAATTTCATCTAAACTTTTTAGTAAGTGATTCTGTCTGTCCGAATCAAGTTCTGACAAAACATCATCTAATAATAACACAGGTGTGTCATTAATCAAAGACTTGACCAACTCTATTTCCGCCAGCTTAAGCGACAGAGCAACAGTTCTTTTCTGTCCCTGACTTCCATAGGTTCTAATATTAATATCTTTGTTAAAAAATAAAATATCATCTCTATGTGGACCTGCTGACGTACTTTTCAGCTTAATGTCTTTCTTTCTGTTTTCTATAATTTTGTTATAAAGCTCATCTTCATTGCAACTCTTTTTGTAAACAACTTCTATTTCTTCGCTGTTCTCTGTAAGTTTTCTGTGAATTGGCTTTATAATATTGTTAATATCTTTTATAAACTGTTCTCTTCTCTTAATAACCTTACTTCCATACTCTGCAAGCTGCATATCCCATACATCCAGAGTATCTTCAAGTTCCGGTTTCATATATATGTCTTTTAATAACTGATTTCTTTGTCCCAAAACCTTATTATAGTTAATTAAATTATAAACATATATTTTATCTAGTTGACATAACTCCATATCCACAAACCTTCTTCTTTCAGCTGGTCCGTTTTTTATAATATCCAAATCCTCCGGGGAAAAAAATATTACATTAAATATTCCAAAAAGCTCACTGGCTTTCTTAATTGGTATTCCATTTATGGCTATTCCTTTTGACTTATTTTTTCTCAAATGAATGTCTATTCTATACTCTCTGCCTTTTTTGTTAATAAAAAGTTTTATGTGACCTTCATTATTTTCAAACTTTATAAGTTCTGCATCTTTGCTACTTCTATGTGATTTAGTTGTGCTGCAAAGATAAATAGCCTCTAATACATTTGTCTTTCCCTGAGCGTTTTTACCATATAAGATATTAGTTTTATCATCTAATTCCAAACTAAGAGAATCGTAATTTCTAAAATTGCTAAGTTCTATCTTTGTTACAATCATTATTTTACAGTTACCACTGTTCCTTCAAACTCAAATGTATCTCCGGCATAAAGTTTTTTTCCACGTCTTGTGTCAACTTCTCCGTTGACTTTAACCTGACCATCCTGGATAACAAACTTAGCATCCACACCTGAGTCAACAAGACCGGCAAGTTTTAATGCCTGACCTAATTTTATAAAATCATCTTTTATAGTTATTTCCATTTTTATCCAAATTAATACAAACAAAAAATATTATTTGTACTATCTCCTCTCTAAACTATTTTACTGTACAACAGGAAGCACTACATAAATGTAGCTGTTTTCATCATCTCTGATAAAACAAGGTGCCTTAGGATTAGTGAAATAAATGTTTACTTCTTCACTATCTAAAACTCTTAAAATATCAATAAGGAATTTTGGATTAAAGCTAATCATCATGTCAGAACCTTCTCTTACAATAGGGATACTTTCATCCATTGAACCAATAAATGTATTAATTGACAATTCCATTTCTGTATCCTTAATAGTTAAGAATACAGGTTTCTTGTCTCCTTCTTTTATTAAAAGAGTTGCTCTGTCAATACAGTTAGCCATTTCTTTTTTGTTAATAGTAATCTTAGTCTTATAATCATTACTAATCATCTTATCAGTATCAAAATAATTACTGCATTCAATTAATCTTGAAACAACTTTTGTTTCATCAAATTCAAATAAGATATGGTTAGATGTGAAATAAATATTTACCTCATCATCAACACCACCATTTAAGATTTTGCTAATTTCATTTAATGACTTACCGGGAACTAAAACTTTAAAGTTACCATAGTCCTCTTTTAATTCCATGTTTCTAATGGCAATTCTAAACTTATCAAGAGCAACAACTTTAAGCCTGTTACCCATAACTTCAAACAATTCACCTGTTAAAATCTTATTCTTATCTGCATCATTAACAGTGAAAATAGTCTGTCTTATTAATTCCTTTAAAGCAAACTGTGAAAGAGTAATCTTATCTTTCTTTTCAATTTCAGGTAAATAAGAAAAATCATCTGCTGATTTTACAAGAATATTAAATTTTGAATTTTCACAGGTAATATTAGCCTTTGTTTCATCGTTAACTTCAATAACAACATCATTATCAGGAAGTTTACGAACAATTTCTGAAAAAATCTTAGCATCAATGGCAATACTACCAGCTTCAATAATTTCACCTTCAACTTTAGTTTCTATTCCCAATTCCATATCGTTAGCAGTAAATTTAATTACTCCTTCAGTTGCATCAATAAGAATGCATTCAAGAATTGACATTGTAGTTTTTGATGATACAGCTTTCATTACAATATTAATACCTGTAATCAAATCTGATTTTTTACAAACTAGTTTCATTATAAATCTCCTTTATCGTAAAAATAACGGTACGTAAGTACGCATAAATAAATATATATATTAGATAATAATAATAATAAGCAACGTTAATATGTTAATAAGTAGTCGAATCCCTTGTAAATAAAGGAAGTTCGAAAAATAATAACTTGTTAATAACTTACAAATAATTAACCTAAAAATGTCAATTACTAACTTTTGAGTTTTCGACAATTAACATCAAATTATGACAAATTGTTAACAAAAACAAAGGCTATCAACAAGTTATTAACACAAAAACTGTAAGTTATTAACTGAATTATCAACCAAATGTTAATAACTCTATTAAAAATGTTAATAACTAGTTAGGATTAATCTTCTTTTTAAGAACATCTATAAGATCTCTTGTCTTAGAGTCTGTTTCGATTTCTGATTTGATTTTGTCATAGCCATAGCTAACAGTTGCGTGATTAGTTTTCTTCAAGGCAGCACCAATAGTTTCTAATTTTTCATCTGTAAATACTCTACATAAGTACATACAAATCTGACGTGGATATGCAAACTCACGACTCTTCTTTTTTGAACATATATCAGTAGGAGATATCTGGAAATGATCTGCTACTATATTAATAATGTATTCACATGTAATGGCATTCTCCTGATTAGGTGCCACAAGCTCCTGAAGTACACCTGATGCAAAATCAACTGTAATTGGAGAGTGACTAATCTTTGAAAATGTAATAACACGTGTAAGAGAACCTTCAAGTTCCCTGACGTTAGAAACAAAGTGGTTAGCAATATACTGCAATACACCTTCATCTATGTTATAGCCTGAAGTTTCAGCCTTCTTCTTTAAGATAGCCATACGTGTTTCATAGTCAGGGTTCTGAATATCAACAGTAAGTCCCTGCTCAAAACGGTTAATAAGTCTTTCGGCAATACCTTCCATATCTTTAGGCTTCTTATCGGAAGTTAAAACAATCTGCTTATGTTTCATAAATAAATCATTGAAAATATTGAAAATTTCTTCTTGTGTTCTGTCTCTACCGGAAATAAACTGAATATCGTCTATAAGTAAAACATCAACACTTCTGTATTTCTTACGAAATTCAATAATCTCTTCCTGATTAGTTTTCTTTTTTCTAAGTAAATCAATAACTTCGTTGGTAAATGACTCACTAGTAGTATACAAAACCTTAGCTGAAGGGTTGTTTTTTAATACAAAGTTACCAATGGACTGAATAAGATGAGTCTTTCCAAGTCCAACACCACCGTAAATAAACAATGGGTTATAAACATCGCCGGGAGACTCAGCTACAGCTAAAGACGTAACCTGAGCAATATTATTGTTTGATCCTACTACAAAGGAATCAAAAGTATATTTTTTATTAAGATTTGCATCTAATATTCTATTTTCTAAAGAAATATCTTCCTGACTAACAGATGAAATCTTAGATGACTCATCTTCAATCTTAGACACTGTCTCGTTTGGAAGTATAATCTGAAGTTCAAGTTCCTGATTCAAAGTTTCTTCAATAGAAATCTTAAGTAATGCAAGATATTTTTTGTTAATATACTGAAGACCGGTCTTTCCACTTTCACCCGGGAAAACCAAAGTAATCATGTTATTCTCAAAGGATTCCACTTCTAAGGGCAAAATCCAAGTTTTGAACGAAACATCAGCAATATCATATTCCTGTTTGAAAAAATCGAGAATTTCAGGCCATTTTTCTTTTAAATCGTCTAACATAATTCCCTCCTAAATATTCTAAAAGGTATAAAAGCCCATTCAAATAATATAATACATCAAATAAGGTGGATTTTCAATATATTTAGTAATATACTTTTTAATAGGAAGAAAGACATAACATAAAAGTTTATGAATAAAAAATAAAAAAATTAAAAAATAATAAAAAAACAAAAAAATACTTGTTTACATAAAATTGAAAAATTAGGAGATTTGATTTACATAAATTCGACATTTATCAACAAAAAGTATCAAATGTTATTAACAAAAAAAAGTTAAAAAAGTTAAAAAGTGTTAAAAAAGAACATTAAAAAATAAAAGTTATTAACATGTTATTAACATTTGGTTGATAACTTTATGTAAATCAGCAAAAATTTTATGTAAATCAAAAAAGAGGGATAAAATTATTATTTTTTCAAAAAAGTTGAAAATATATTTAAAATATGGTTTAATTAATGCTTGACTACGCATATTCTTACATTTATAATAATAACGATGTTTTACTATGAAGCAGAAAAGGAGGTGCCTTATTATGAAGATGACATTTCAGCCAAAGAAAAGACAGAGATCAAAAGTTCATGGATTTAGAAAAAGAATGAGCACTGCAGGTGGTAGAAAAGTTTTAGCTAGCAGAAGAGCAAAAGGAAGAAAAAAATTATCAGCTTAGGTCGCATTCAAATGTGACCTTTTTTCTTTTTGTAACATTCTATGAGGTAAAAGATTACTTAATAGGAGAACTGGCAAAATGGAAATTAAGAAAAATTATGATTCATTAAAGAAGAACAGTGATTTTCAAAACGTTTACGTTAAAGGAAAATCAAAAGCAAACAGATATTTAGTTATGTATGTTGCTCAAAATAATTTAAGCATTAATAGATTAGGAATTTCAGTAAGTAAAAAAGTAGGAAATAGTGTAGTGAGACATCACCTAACCCGCTTAATAAGAGAAGCCTACAGACTAAATTCAAATATGTTCAATAGTAGTTTGGACATAGTCGTAATAGCACGTAACACTGCTAAGGACAAAACTTACAAAGAAGTTGAAAGTGCATTATTGCATTTGGCAAAGCTTCATAATATTTTGGATGAAAACTAGGTGGTAGTTTTTATATCTGAAATATTTATGGGAATTAGTTATATTTACACTTATAATTATAATTATTCTCACTTATTTATTATTGTAACTAATTGGAAAGATAAGCTTTCATTGTAAAGAAGTATTTTCACTGGGAAAAGGTGGTGAATGGAATGAAGGTTTTTAATAATATTGTAAAAGGGTTTGGAAAGGCACTGAATTTTATTTTAATTGGAATGGTAAAGTTTTACAGAATCTTTCTTTCACCTTTAAAGGGACAGCCCTGTTGCAGATATATACCTACATGTTCACAATATGCGTTGGAAGCTTTACAGAAATATGGGCCCTTAAAAGGTTCTTATCTTGCAATAAGAAGGATTTTAAGGTGTAATCACTTTCACAAAGGTGGTTATGATCCCGTCCCTTAAGGAGGATTAAGTGGAAAATTTTATATTAGCAACACAGACAGGTGGAATTTTAGGACCATTTGCATGGATTTTAGGTAAAATCTTAGAATTTATTTATGATGGTTTTGCTGCACTTGGAATATACAACATTGGTTTCTGTATTATCCTTTTTACTATTGTAGTAAGAATGTTAATGCTTCCAATGACTATTAAACAGCAGAAGTTCACAAAACTTAATGCTGCAATGAACCCTGAAATTCAGGAGATTCAGAAGAAGTATAAGGACAAGAAAAATCAGCAGTCACAGTTGGCAATGCAGGAAGAAATTAAGTCTGTATATGATAAGTATGGTACATCTCCTACAGGTAGTTGTTTACAGCTTATTATTCAGATGCCTATCTTATTTGCTTTGTACAGAGTAATTATGAATGTACCTGCATATGTTAAGCCTGTTAAAGAATTATATTTAAATGTTCTTTATGGATTAGATTTAAGTCAGATGAAAGAGTTTTTCGGTTTAAACAAGCTTGCAAAGAATCTTTCAACAGCAGATTTAAACAGTTGTATTGATGCAATGTCAGGTTATACTCGTGGAAACAGCAGTATAAAATTACAGAGTGGCATTAAGTTACAGGATATTCTTAATGTATCAGATAAGGCAGTAGCATCAAAAATCGAACAGTTTAACAACTTTTTCGGATTAAACCTTAGTATGTCACCTAGCACAATGTTTAATGCAGGAATGGTAACCATAGTAGTTGCATTAATTATTCCTATTTTGGCAGGTTTATTCCAGTTATTAAGTGTTCAGTTAACAACAAAAATTAACTCAGCAGCTAGTTCAGCAAACATGGCTGACAATCCTATGGCAGGTTCAATGAAAGCAATGAACATTATGATGCCACTTATGTCAGTATATATGTGTTGGATTTTATCAGCAGGTATCGGTTTGTACTGGATGGCAGGTTCGCTGGTTATGATTTTACAGCAGATATTTATTAATCTTGTTCTTAAGAATGAAGACATAGATGAAATCATCGAAAAGAACAAAGATAAGGCTGCAGCAAAGGCAGCTAAGAGAAAAGAAAAAGAAGGTATTTATAGAGAAAAAGTTCTTGAGGCATCAAAAGTTAATGCTAAGAATATATCTTCAAACTCAGGTATGAGTGCTGCTGAAAAAGAAGAAAAAATCAGAAAAGCTAAAGAAGCAATGAGCAAGAAAGAAGGTTCACTTGCATCAAAGGTTAATATGGTTAGTGAATTTAACAAACGTAATGAAAAATAATAAAGATTGAGGCAAAATTATGGAATTCAAAGAATATAAAGGTAAAAATGTTGATGAAGCCATAACTAATGCATGTATCGACCTTGGTATTGAGGCTGCAAAATTAGAATATGAAGTAATTGAAAAAGGTTCAAATGGATTCTTAGGAATCGGTAGCAAACCTGCAATTATTAAGGCTAAGAAAAATCAGTCTGTAGAAGATATTGCAAGAGAATTTTTAAACAAAGTATTCACAGCAATGGAACTTACAGTTAAGATTGATATTAAAATTGTTGAAAATGAAAAAGAAAACATTGTCAACATTAATATTATTGGAGAAGATATGGGAATACTTATTGGAAAGAGAGGACAGACTCTTGATTCATTACAGTATCTTGTAAGTCTTGTAATCAACAAAGAAAGTGAAAAGTTTAATAGAGTTAAACTTGACACAGAAAACTACAGAGAACGTAGAAAAGCTACACTTGAAAATCTTGCACGTAATATCTCTTTAAAGGTTAAGAGAATTAAAAAACCGGTAGCTCTTGAGCCAATGAATCCTTATGAAAGAAGAATTATTCATTCAGCTCTTCAGAACGATAAGTTCTGTACAACAAAGAGTGAAGGTGATGAACCATACAGACATGTTGTAGTTATGTTAAAGAAAGATGCCAGATAATTAAAGTATCTTATTAAAGACTCAGGGAAAAAATGCCCTGAGTCTTATTTTTTGGAAGGATTGTGTAAGCATGTAACAATCCGTGTAAATAAGATTTTTTTCTTTATAAAAAAGATGTTGTGTGCTATACTAGTTTAGATATATTAAGGTGGATTTTTATGTTTATTTGAAGAATAAACAGATTGGAGTTATATGAAAATTACGGATACAATAGCTGCTATTTCATCAGCGGCAGGTAATTCAGGAATAGGAATAATAAGAGTAAGTGGCGATGAAGCGATAGAAGTGGTAGATAAGATTTTCAGACCAGCTAACAAAAATAAAAAATTAGCAAATGTTGAAAGTCATACTGTTCATTATGGACATATAATGGATGGTGATAAAACATTAGACCAGGTTCTTGTTATTGTAATGAAAAATCCACATTCTTATACAGGAGAAGATACAGTTGAAATTGATTGTCATGGAGGTATGCTAATACTTAAAAAAGTATTGGATTTGGTTTTGAAAAACGGTGCAAGAACTGCAGAGCCGGGAGAATTTACAAAGAGAGCTTTCTTAAATGGAAGAATAGATTTGTCTCAGGCTGAGGCGGTAATGGATTTGATTAATTCAAAGAATGATTTTGCACTTAATAGCTCAATTGAACAGCTTAAAGGTGGAGTTTCGGATGCAATCAAGGATATTAGGAAAGATATAATTTATCATATTGCATATATTGAGTCAGCATTAGATGATCCTGAACATATAAGTTTAGACGGTTATGACGAAGAAATCACAGAAATGCTTAATGAGAATATTAATAAGATAAGCAAGCTTGTAAACTCTTTTGATAACGGTAGAATTATGAAAGAGGGCATAAAAACTGTAATTTTAGGTAAGCCAAATGCAGGAAAATCTTCACTTCTTAACTTAATGTTAGGAGAAGACAGAGCAATTGTTACGGATATTGAGGGGACAACAAGAGATACATTAGAGGAAAATATTAACTTTAATGGTTTAAGTCTTAAGATTATAGATACTGCAGGAATCAGAGATACAGAAGATTTGGTTGAGCAGATTGGTGTTAATAAGGCTAAAGAGATAGCTAAAGAAGGAGATCTTATTATATACGTTGTTGACGGTTCAAGAGAGCTTGATGATAATGATAGAGAGATAATAAAGTTAATAAATGACAAGCAGGCAATAATTCTTGTTAATAAGTCTGACATGGATACTGTTATAAATATTGATGAGTTAAAGAAAGATTCTAACAGAGATGTAATTCTTTTTTCTGCAAAAAATGGAGAAGGAATGGACCAGCTTGAAGAAGAAATAAGAAATATGTTCTATTCAGGTAAGGTAACATATAACGATCAGGTTTATATAACAAACGCAAGACATAAAGAAGCGTTGGAAAATGCATTGGAAAGTTTAAAACAGGTTAAAAATTCTGTTGATGCAGGAATGCCTGAGGACTTTTATTCGATAGATTTAATGGATGCTTATACAGATTTAGGTTTAATAATTGGTGAAAGTGTTGAAGATGATCTTGTTAATGAGATTTTTTCAAAATTCTGTATGGGTAAATAATTTACTTAGTGGCTTTTAGGAGGCAGAGATGGCTAATTTAGTTGAAAATTACGATGTAGTAATAGTCGGAGCAGGACATGCAGGTTGTGAAGCAGCACTTGCTTCAGCACGTTTAGGATTAAATACAATAGTTTTTACTGTAAGTGTGGATAGCATTGCGTTAATGCCATGTAATCCTAACATTGGTGGTACATCAAAGGGACATTTAGTAAGAGAATTAGATGCTTTAGGCGGAGAAATGGGAAAAAATATTGATAAAACATTTATTCAGTCAAAAATGCTTAACAAATCTAAAGGTCCGGCAGTTCATTCTTTGCGTGCTCAGGCTGACAAGCAGGATTATACACGTGAAATGCGTAAAACATTAGAAAACACTGAAAATCTTACAATAAGACAAACGGAAGTTGCAAAACTTTTGGTTGAAGATGGCGTTATAAAAGGTGTGGAAACTGTTTCAGGTGCAACATATTATGCAAAATCTGTTGTCCTTGCCACAGGAGTTTATCTAAAAGCTAAATGTATTTACGGAGATGTTTGCCAGTATACAGGTCCTAACGGACTTATGGCTGCTAATAATTTAACAGCATCTTTAATAGAAAACGGAATAAAGGTTAGAAGATTTAAAACAGGAACACCTGCAAGAGTAGATAAAAGATCAATTGATTTTTCTAAGATGGAAGAACAGTTTGGTGACGAAAGAGTAGTACCTTTTTCTTTTTCAACTGATCCTGAAAGTGTGCAGAAAGACCAGATTTCATGTTGGTTAACTTATACTAATGAGAAAACACATGAAATAATCAGAGAAAATATTAACAGATCACCATTATTTTCAGGAATGATTGAAGGAACAGGACCAAGATATTGTCCTTCTATTGAAGATAAGGTGGTTAAGTTTGCAGATAAGAACCGTCATCAGGTATTTATAGAGCCGGAAGGTTTGTTTACAAATGAAATGTATCTTGGTGGAATGTCATCATCATTACCTGAAGATGTTCAGTATGCAATGTATAAAACAGTTCCCGGACTTGAAAATGTAAAAATAGTACGTAATGCTTATGCAATTGAATATGATTGTATTGAATACGGACAGCTTTTGCCTAACTTGGAGTTTAAAAAGATTAAAGGATTGTTCAGTGCAGGACAGTTTAACGGAAGTTCAGGTTATGAAGAAGCTGCAGCTCAGGGAATTATTGCTGGAATAAATGCAGCAAGATATGTTCAAAATAAGGAATCAATTGTTTTAGACCGTTCACAGGCATACATTGGAGTGCTTATTGATGATCTTGTAACTAAGGAAAGTCATGAACCATATAGAATGATGACATCAAGAGCCGAATATAGATTGCTTCTCAGACAAGATAACGCTGACCTTAGACTAACAAAAATAGGTTACGAGGTAGGATTAGTGCCTCAGGAGCGCTATAATTATGTGTGCAAAAAAGAAAAAATGATTGAAAAAGAGATAGAACGTCTTGAAAATTATAAAGTTGGAGCAAATAAAGAGGTTCAATCAGTGTTAGAAAGCCTTGGAAGTACTACATTAAAGACTGCAACAACACTGGCTGAGTTGATTAGACGTCCTGAACTGGATTATGACAAGATTGAACCACTTGATAAGGAAAGACAACCACTTAATTATGATGTTATCGAACAGGTTAACATAAATATTAAATATAGTGGTTATATTTCAAGACAGAAGAAGCAGGTTGAAAACTTTAAAAAGATAGAAAACAAAAAAATACCTGAAGGTTTTGATTATACAAAGGTAAATAGCTTAAGAAAAGAAGCTGTACAGAAGCTTGAATTTTATAGACCTATTAATATAGGTCAGGCTTCCAGAATATCAGGGGTTTCACCGGCAGATATATCAGTATTGCTTATTTATATGGAACAACATAAAAATAATTAAAACAATATGTAACAAAAAATAACATATATTAAATAATAGATAATAAATAATAAATAAGTAATAGATAGTAAATAATAAATAATAAATAATAAATAATAAATAATAAATAAGTAATAGATAGTAAATAAAGATAACAATAATTTGAGTATATAATTGTCATTGAATATTTACTTAAATTATGTAAACTAAAATTATGTAAACCAATAATAGGAGCTTTATGGATAAAGAAAATTTATTAGTTAAAGGATTAAGTGAATTAGGACTGACTATAACTGAAGAACAGATTGAAAAGTTTGATAAATATTATGAAATGTTAATTGAAACAAATAAAGTTATGAATTTAACATCAATAACAGAATATGATGAAGTTATTATCAAACATTTTATAGATAGTTTGTTAGTTGTTAATATCTTTGATATAAATCAGTCAAAAAAGATGATAGATGTTGGAACAGGGGCAGGTTTTCCAGGTATTCCAATAAAAATAATGTTTCCACACTTACAAATAACATTATTAGACTCATTAAATAAAAGATTAAAGTTTTTAAATAATGTTATTGATGAATTAGGGCTTGAAAGTATTGAAACTGTTCATGGAAGAGCCGAGGATATTGCAAGAAAAGAAGAATTTCGTGAACAATATGACCTGTGTGTATCAAGAGCAGTTGCAAATCTTTCAACGTTAAGTGAATATTGTATTCCTTTTATAGCAAAGAATGGAAAATTTATAAGCTATAAGTCTTCTATAAGCTCAGAAGAAATACAAAATGCTAAAAGAGCAATAAAAATACTTGGCGGAACAATTGTAGAAGAAAAAACAGTACATTTGCCTTGCTCAGATATGGATAGAACTTTTGTAGTAGTTAATAAAACAAATAATACGGGAAAAAAATATCCAAGAAAGGCAGGAACACCTTCTAAAGAACCATTATAAGTAGACAACAAATGGAGAAAAAAATGATTGAAAAGTATTTAATTGAAAGAAAAGATATTGTTTCAAAACAAATAGAAAAATTAAATGTAAAAATAGAACATAATAGCAATGTTTTAGAAGAAAACACCAAAAAAATTAAAGAACTTGAATATATAGACGATGAAGCAGCCAATATTTTCTCTGTAAAAGTTAGAAAAGAAGAATTTTATAAACAAAAAGAAGCTTCTAGTCTAAAAGAACAGTCAAATTCAATAAAAGAACAAAATAAATTATTGAAAGATAATGTAAAAGAACTAAAAAAAGAACTTAATAAGATAAACAAAGCTTTGGAAGAATACAAAAAGTTTAAAAAGTAATCAAAAAAGGATGTTTCACGTGAAACATCCTTTTTTGATGCCTAAACATGTGAACAAGATGGATGAATAAGAGAAAAGTCTAATAATGAAAAATAAAAAAAGTATTGTTTATATACATTTATGAAAAAACTTCAAATAATAGTTAAAATATACAATTAATCGAATTTATTCTGGTATTATGATGTTTCACGTGAAACATCATAATTTATTGTGAAATTATTTAGAATATTTGCAATATATAATAAAAAATGACGAGTTTTTCTAATGCATTATAAGATAAAAGTTAATTATAACATATGTTTCACGTGAAACATTCAAATATGCACTGAAAAGCTATTATAAATAATAATATATACAAAGATGAAATATAATAAACTGCAAAATGTGTAAATACATACAAAAAATAAAAAGTAATGTTTCACGTGAAACATTAGACTATATCATATAGAAATCTAGCTATTATTGTGGTAAAATATAAAAACGGGGAAATTCTATTCAAAAGTGAAAGAATAAGCAAGGAAGGATTAAAGCAAACAGTACTTTCACTTTTTTGTTTGTAGTCTAATTTATTTTAGATTTGGTTTAAAAAATGGGAAAAATAATAGCAATAGCCAACCAAAAAGGTGGCGTAGGAAAAACAACAACAGCAATTAATTTATCTTCATGTTTAGCAGATGCAGGTAAAAAAGTATTATTAGTAGATATAGATCCACAGGGAAATGCAACAAGTGGTGTTGGAATTATGAAACAGACGCTTGAAAACACTGTTTATGAGCTTTTTATTGGAGAATGTACATTTTCAGAGTGTTTAACAGACAGTGCAGTTGATAATTTAAATGTAATACCATCAAATGTTAACCTTTCCGGTGCTGAAATTGACCTGATTGGCGTTGAAAATAGAGAATATATTTTGAAAAATATATTAGATACAATTAAAGATTTGTATGAATACATTATTATAGACTGTCCACCATCACTAAATGTGTTAACAGTTAATGCTATGGTAGCTGCAGATTCCGTAATTGTACCAATTCAGTGTGAATATTATGCATTGGAAGGATTATCACAGTTAATTCATACAATTAACTTAATTCAGGATAGATTAAATAAGAATCTCGAAATAGATGGTATTGTATTCACAATGTATGATTCAAGAACAAACTTGTCAACAGAAGTTGTTGAAAATGTTAAAGAAAATATCCATTTACATATTTATAAGACATTAATTCCAAGAAATGTTAGATTAGCAGAGGCACCAAGCTATGGAATACCAATTCATATGTATGATGGAAAGTCAGCAGGTGCAATTGCATACAAGAATTTGGCACAGGAAGTCATTGAAAAAAATAATTAAGATAAAAAAATACAAGTAAAAGTATTAAAATTTAAAAGTACAAAATTATCTTTATTAACAAAAATACTGAAAATAATGTTAATAAATAACAATTTTTTTAAAAATTTACAGTTATTTATGTTAATAAAAGTAAAATTTAAAAAAATTAATGCAAAAAGCAAATATCTAACAAAAAAGCATACAGATTGATTTACATAATATTACTTATGTAAATCAATCTGAAAAATAAGATAGTAATATATAATTGTAAAAAGATTGGAGGCAGTATGGCAGCTAAGAAAAAAGGGCTTGGCAGAGGATTAGATTTACTTATTCCGGAAGGAAATAATACAAAACAGAGTAAAACTGAAAAAGAAAGCAAGCCTATAATTAAAGAAGTTGTAAAAGAGGTAGTTAAGGAAGTAAAGGTTCCGGCAGAAACTTTTCTTAAATTATCAGACATAGAACCTAATAGAGAACAGCCAAGAAAGAATTTTGACAAGGAAGCATTGGAAGAATTGGCTGATTCAATTAAGCAGTATGGTTTAATTCAACCTATTGTTGTACAAAAAAAGGATGATTATTATGAAATAATTGCAGGTGAACGCAGATGGCGTGCAGCAAAAATGGCAAAATTAAAGGAAGTTCCTGTAATTATAAAGGAATATTCTCCACAGGAAGTCATGGAAATAGCTTTAATTGAAAATATTCAGAGACGTGACCTTAATCCGATAGAAGAAGCATTGGCTTACAAGAGTCTTATTGATGAATATAATTTGAAGCAAGAAGAAGTGGCTGACAGAGTTTCTAAGTCAAGAACAGCGGTTACAAACTCTATGAGACTATTAAAACTAGCTGAACAGGTTCAGACTATGCTTATAAACGAAGAACTGTCAATGGGACATGCTAGAGCTTTGCTTTCAATTGAAAAAGAAGAAGTTCAGGTTGAGACAGCAAAGGCAATAGTGGAAAGAAAGTTAAGCGTAAGAGAAACAGAAAAATTAGTGAAAGCTATTTTGAATCCAAAACAGGCAAAACTTCCAATTCCATCAACAAATGATGTTGTTTATGAAAAATTATCAGATAAATTAAAGGAAATTATGGGAACAAAGGTTAACATAAATCATAAAAAAGGCGGAAAAGGTAAAATTGAGATAGAATATTACTCTCAGGATGAGCTTGAACGACTTTTGGAATTATTTGATAGTATACAAAATCAATAATTTAATGTAAATTATTATTGAATACATAAAAATGTAACAATATTATGTTAAACTTTTGAAAGTGATTAGAACACAACACTTTATAATAACATTATAATAAGTATAAACAGGTGAAAAGGAGTAAGAAAATGAAAGATTACATTTATATAGGAATAATTGCAGCACTATTTTTAGTATTTTTTATGTTACATATTATACAGAGCAGTAGAATATCAAAGTTAATGAAGAGATATGAAGCATTTATGGAAGGAAAAGATGCAACAAACCTTGCAGATGCCATTGAAGAAAACTTTCAGCAGATGGAAAAGTTAGAAAGCAGTTACCAGGATGCAGAAGTCAAAATGGACAAGGCATTAAGTGGAATTACATCAACATTTCATAAACTTGGTATTGTAAAATATGATGCTTTTAAAGAAATGGGTGGAAATTTAAGCTTTGCATTATGCTTGTTAGATGACAATAATAACGGATTTATTTTAAACACAATGCATGGTAGAGAAAGCAGTTACACTTATATAAAAGAAATAGAAAACGGAACAGCTTATTCAACACTTGGTGAAGAAGAAAAGCAGGCATTGCAGAAAGCAATAAGTTCAGACGAAGACTAATAAATTAAGAAAAAGCAGGAGTATACTTTGTGATATGATTCCCCTTAAGTAGACAAGGTAAATAACCAAAATCTACTTAAGGGGAATTTTTAGGCTCTTTGTCAAGAGTGGGGGTAAAAAGATTTTTGACAAAGAGCCTTTTATTTAGTATTCCATTACTGAAATTAATCCGTTGAGAATTTTTACTTCTTCCGGAATGTTTTTTGCACATCTTGCTGCGGCAACAATTGGAATCCAGTTATGAACATACTTTGAACTTGTATTTGTTTCATTACAGAATCGTTCAAGGTAGTTTTCTGCATAATCAGGCATGTTAATAAGCATCCATAAATATGTACGGGCAACATCAGCACTGGCATTACCCTGTGATGCATGGTTCCAATCAGTTACATAAATATTGTCATCTTTTATGATGATGTTATGTGGTGTAAGATTGCCGTGACATAATTTCTTATGTTTAGGTGAACTGTTAAGCATATCAAGAAGATCAAGCTTTAAGTATCTATCCAAATGTGCAGAATTAATATAATCAGTTAATTTCTGCTTCTGAATTGGAAGATAAGGGCATTTCTTACTATGAATATTAGTCTGAATTTTTATAAGCTTATCCATATATTCATCTAATTTGTCAGGATTATTCATCATAAGAGTGTAAAGTGATTCACCATAAATGTCAGGATACATAAAAGCCCATTGACCGTTAATGGTAGTAACCTGCTCAATTGATGGAGCACCGACCTTTAATCCTTCAATCTTTGAAGTAAAAAAAGCCTCGGCGAAAACATCTTCCTTAGAATATCCTTCGTTAAATACTTTATAAACAGCATCATTGTGCTTTATGATGCGATTATTTCTTCGGGTGTTAATAACATTTTCATTAATATTAGTATTCATCTGTATCATTCCTCCCAAGTATATTACTAAAAAGGTTAAATTATTATAATTGTTAACATAAGTATACCATAAGTGGATAATGTTTGCCACAATCCTTGCAAAAATAAGGTGTTAGGGTTATAATCTATATACTGAAGATAAGAAAAAAGGGTTTAATAAAAAATATGAAAGGATGAAATTCAGATGCTTAATGCCCGAAGTATCTGAGCCTGAATATGAAAGTATGATTTTGTGCTAATAATATTCGGGATAGGTAGAAAAATAATGTTAGATATTAAATTACTAAGAAATAATTTTGAAGAAGTTGAAAAAGCACTTTCTACAAGAAATGAAGAATTTGATTTAAGCTTATTTAAAGATTTAGATGAAAAGAGAAGAAATCTTTTAGGTGAAGTTGAAGCATTAAAGGCTGAACAGAATGCAACATCTAAGCTTATTCCACAGTATAAGAAAGAAGGAAAAGATGTAGCTCCAATTATGGCTGAAATGAAAGAAATTTCAGAAAAAGTTAAGACTTTAAACGGAGAATTAAGCAAGGCAGAAGAAGATTTAAATAATTATATGCTTACACTTCCTAATATTCCTAATCCAACAGTTCCTCAGGGGATGACGGATGAAGATAATGTTGAAATCAGAAAGTTTGGAGAACCTACTAAGTTTGATTTTGAACCAAAGGCACATTGGGACCTTGGTGCAGATTTAGGAATCCTTGATCCTGAAACAGCAGCAAAGATTAGTGGTTCAAGATTTACAGTATATAGAGATTTAGGTGCAAAGCTTGAAAGAGCAATTGTTAACTTTTTCCTTGATACTCATACTACAAAGCACGGATATACAGAAGTATTCCCACCATTTATGGTTAGCCGTGAAAGTATGACAGGAACAGGTCAGTTACCTAAGTTTGAAGAAGATGCATATAAGGTTCAGGGTGATGGTAAGGAATATTTCTTAGTTCCAACAGCAGAAGTTCCTGTAACTAATATGTACAGAAACCAGATTTTAGATGGATCAAAACTTCCTATTATGCATTGTGCATACACAGCTTGTTTCCGTGCAGAAGCAGGTTCAGCAGGTAGAGATACAAGAGGTCTTATCAGACAGCATCAGTTCAACAAGGTAGAATTAGTTAAGTTCTGTAAGCCTGAAACATCTTATGATGAATTGGAAAAGCTTACAAGAGATGCTGAAGATGTTCTTCAGATGTTAGGACTTCCTTACAGAGTTGTTAAGATTTGTATTGGTGATCTTGGATTTACAGCAGCAATGAAATACGATATTGAAGTTTGGATGCCAAGTTATGGTAGATATGTTGAAATTTCAAGTTGTAGTAACTTTGAAACATTCCAGGCAAGACGTGCTAACATTAAGTACAAAGATAATGCAGGCGATAAAGCTGAATTTGTACACACATTAAATGGTAGTGGTGTTGCTGCAGGTAGAACAACAGCAGCTATTCTTGAAAACTATCAGCAAGCTGATGGAAGCATCGTAATTCCTGAAGTTTTAAGACCATATATGGGTGGACTTGAAAAGATTGAAGCAAAATAATAATTATAGAAAATAAAGATTTACGGAAGAGTAAAGCCTTACAATGTAGGGCTTACTTTTCTGTAAACATTTGCATCTGTGGCTCAGCAGGATAGAGCAACCGCCTCCTAAGCGGTAGGTCGCTGGTTCGAATCCAGTCAGGTGCGTTAGCATGCTATGCATGTAATTTAATATTGGAGAAAAATGATGGATTATATTGTAATGGATTTGGAGTGGAATCAGAATCCTTACGGAAAAAGTCATTGTCATACGGATTTAACTTTTGAAATAATAGAAATTGGAGCTGTTAGGGTAAGTGATGATAGAAAGACCATTGTGGATTCTTTTCAACAGGTCATAAAGCCCAGAGTTTTCAAAAAACTTCACTATAAGATTCAGGAAATTACCCATTTCACTGAAGAAGAGTTAAATGATGGAAAAGATTTCAGAAAAGTAATAAGAGATTTTCTGGAATGGTGCGGTGATGATTATATTTTCTGTACATGGGGGTCAATGGATTTGACTGAATTGCAGAAGAATATGAAACATTATAATCTGGAAAGAGTATTGGATTTTCCGTTATTCTATGTTGATTTACAGAAAATGTTCAGCTTAAGATATGATGACGGACATATGAAAAGAAATTTGACCAGTGCTGTTGAGTATTTAAACATTCAGGAAGAGCATGAGTTCCACAGGGCTTTAAGCGATGCTTATTATACAGCCAGAATTTTACAATCTATGGACTACGATAAATATAAAGAGCGTTTATCAATTGACACATTTTATTCCCCTAGAATTAAAGAAGAAGAAATATTCGTTAGATTTGATGAATATACTAAACTTGTTACCCGTGAGTTTTTGACTAAGGACGAATTGTTTGCAGACAAAGACGTAAGACTAATGTTATGTAACAAGTGTGATAAGCCGTTAAAGAAGCACCTTGACTGGTTTTCCGATTGTGGAAAAACATATTATTGTCTTGGAGAATGTAAGGAACATGGATATGTTAGGGGCAAAATAAAGATAAAAAAATGTGAAGAAGATAGTTTTTATGCTATCAAGATTATGAAGTCTACAGATAAGGCGGGGGCCGACAGTATCTATGAAAAACAAGAGTCAATAAGAGAGAAGAGACGAGAGAGAAGACAGAAATATTTAAATAGGGAAATCGTCATAGAAGAATGGGAAGACGAAGATGACGATTAAATTAAAAGAGCTGCAAATCATTGTTGATTAGCAGCTCTTTTTAAATTATGTTAATAAAATACATTAAAAACCAATCGTGTGTTGATAATTTCTATTTTGTATTTTCGTAGTTTTCCATTAATGCTTCTAATTCCTGTAAAAGACAATCAACCTTTCCGTAGAAAGCGTCATTGTTTGCAGGACTATCAAAGTTATCTCTAATACCTGTTAAAGTATCAATAATCTTGTTAAGTTTCTTTTTACCGTTGTCATTTAAGTAAAGTAAGTAACGGCTACGTTCATTTTCCTGTGGTGTCATTTTCTTTAAGAAAACTTCAATGTTTGGCTTCTCTCCGATAAATCTATATGTAATAGATGGAGAAGCATGGTTGAAAAGTTTCTGAAGATGATAAATATCACCTGTTTCTTTGTAATAGTTCCATGCATACGTTTTTCTCATAGTCTGAGCACCGATTGAATTTAAACCAATCTTGTGTCCTGCACTTCTAAGTACTCTGTAAGCCTGTTCTCTTGATACAGGTTTGTTTGATGAACTATGTCCAAGAATAAGATATGCTTCAGGATCTTTACCCTTAGTATACTCATTAATAATCTGCTGTAATTCTTCAGGAACTGTAAATACATTCTTCATATTCCTTGTTCCAATAGTAACTTCGATTTCTTTCTTTCCGGTTACATCTTTGTTCTTAAATGCAAGAATGTCCTGGAGCTGGAGTCCTGTTCCAACACCTAATTCGAACATAATATAATACTTGTAATCAACCTGCTTTAATGTTTCACCGAAATTTTTTAATGTTTCCTGATCTTTAATAGGTGCAACCCAATTCATAAAAGTACCTCCTGATAATACATTGAAAAAATTTAATATCTTCTATTTCTCTTAGATGCTCTTATCTGATTAAGACGTCTGTTAGTCAGAATAAGAACTAAAATAACAACTACAATAATGATGATAACAACCACCAAAGGAATAAAAAATCCCGGAAGTTTAAATGAAGACTTCTTAGAGTTTTTATTAGAAACTGTGGTTGAAGATTCCTTATTTGAAGAATCTTTGCCTGAATTGTTCTTTGCCACTGCAGTTTCGCTATTTTTATTGTTGCCTGTATTATTTGCCGCAGTTGTAGTCTGCTGTGAAGCTGTTGTTGATGCCACGGTTACAGTTGAGTCAGCTTTGCCTGAATCAGATGAATAAACTACTTTTGCAGTACCAACGGATTTGTCGCCATACTTGTAGGTAATGGTAGCAAATGAATCTTTAGTGTAGTTAAATTTTACATCAGATGTTAATTGTGAAAATTTAGCTGTTTTAGGTAAAACAATGTTTGATGTTTTATCTATATATATTGAATCTGTTGTGTTACAGAAAGGTGACTGTAAAGTAACCTTATTGTCAGAATCAAATCTTTGGTCATTGTTAGAAACATTTTGTAAACCAAAATTATTAAAACCATAATCTAATAATTCCTTAGTATCCTTGTATACATTAGTGCCGTTAGAGTGCAAAACAACAGCTATAAGAGTCATACCGTTTCGTTTTGCATATGTAACAAGTGTTGTTCCTGACTGGTCTGTAAAACCTGTTTTTCCACCGATAATGCCATCATAGTAGTAACCGCTTGTAGGCCAAACCATCTTGTGACGCTGAATTGCAGTGGCGTCGGTTTTACGTTTGTTATTGTGCTTAATGGTATATGTAGTTGTATTAACAATATCATTAAATACAGAATACTTAGAAGCTGCTCTTGTAATCATTGCCATGTCATAAGCTGTTACATAATGGTTTGGATCATGTAAACCGTTAGCGTTGGCAAAATGAGTGTTAAGGGCACCGGCTTCCTTAGCTCTTTTGTTCATCATTTCAGCAAAATTCTTAGTAGATCCTGCAATGTGTTCACCAAGTGCTGTGGCAACTTCGTTGGCTGACTGTAACATTAATGCATAAAGACAATCCTTTACAGTCATTTTTTCACCTACAGAACACCCCATATTGGCATCTCCATATTGTATGCTGTGAATAGTTGCGTCAGAAAATGTTACCATTTCATCCATCTTACAATTCTCAATTGTAAGCAAAGCAGTCATAATCTTTGTAATACTTGCAGGGTACATCTTCTTATTACATTTCTTATCATATAAAACAGTGCCCGTTGAAGCTTCGATTAAAACGCCTGTCTGACCATAGATTGAAGGACCTTTAGGCCAGTTAGTCTTTGTTGCTGCGTTTACAGTTACAGGTGCTACATTTATAGTTCCAATACAGGAACTTATTAACAAAATAACTATAAGTATTTTAGATATAATTTTTTTCATTTGATCCCTTTCTGATCTTATACATAATTCCATTGTAATTTTAATATAAGTTTATTTATAATTAAATTTTATATAATCTAATTTAGTAAAATATACTACTAAAATCATTACAGATAATTTTACAAAAAAAATAGATAAAAATCAATATAATAAACTTAATAATTTAAAAATATCATATTTTGAATAAACAAAAATATAAGCAGTACCACAATAATAGTACTGCTTATAAATATAGTAAGATGTGAGAAACATTTTGTAAAGTTATAATAAATGTACTTAGCTAACTCTGGATTTTATAACCTTTAATCTTGTAAATTCTTCTCTTTCTTTTTCTTCCAAAGCATTTTCAATAGTTTTTACAAGAGCTTCATAATTTGGTATGGTTATATTCTTTAAAGCATTAGCACGTTTCTGTGTTTTCTTAATATTGTAAGCAAGGCGGTAAGCTGAATTTTCAATCATTGAAAGCTTAATTGTCAAATCTTTAACCTTTTCAAAGCTTGCCTTAGCCTGATCAAGTGATTCAGTAGTGCCAAAGAAAGAATAAACAGGATTACGTTTTTCTTCTTTATATTTTACAAGAGGAATTTCTGTACCCATAATACTTCTTGTCTTTATTCTTATATCATTTTCAGGGGTAACGTTAAATGCAAAAGTCTCAACATTTTTTATACCCAATTCAATGTTTGCTTTTTCCAAAGCAATATATGCAGACTTAAAAGTTTCATCAATCTCTGACTGAATGGCTTTAGCCTGATCATTTAAATCCATAATTTCACGGACCAAAATATTTCGTTTTTTGTCCATAAGTTCATACCCCTGTCTTGCAAGAGCAAGGGAACTTTTGGCAGACATTAGGTTTCCTTTTGTAGGAACAGTATTTAAATTCATATAAACCTCCTACGTTTCTGATAATATTTATAAAAACTATGCCATTGAATCATAATATTTATCAAGTATTTTTGTATCAATTCGGTCAAGTTCCTCTTTTGGAAGAATGTGAAGAAGCTTCCAACCTAAATTCAAAGTTTCAAAAATATTTCTGTTAACACCAAGACCCTGACCAACAAATTCTTTCTCAAAAGCCTTACCAAATTCAAGATATTTCTTGTCTGTAGATGAAAGTTCATCTTCACCGATTACGGAAGCTAATGCTCTTGCGTCACCTACTTTTGCATAAGCAGAGAATAACTGGTTAGCTACATCCTGATGATCCTCTCTTGTAAAGCCTTCACCGATACCGTCTTTCATAAGACGTGAAAGAGAAGGTAAAACATTAATTGGAGGATATATGCCCTGACCATTTAAACTACGGTCCAAGGTAATCTGTCCTTCAGTGATATATCCTGTTAAGTCAGGAATAGGATGAGTAATATCATCATTAGGCATTGTAAGAATAGGAATCTGTGTCACGGAACCTTTTGATCCTTTTACAATACCGGCACGTTCATAAATTGTTGCAAGTTCACTGTACAAATAGCCCGGATAACCTTTTCTTGAAGGAATTTCACCTTTAGAAGAAGAAACTTCTCTCATGGCTTCTGCATATGTTGTCATATCAGTTAAGATAACAAGAATATGCATATCTTTTTCATAAGCAAGGTATTCAGCTACAGTAAGTGCAACTTTAGGTGTTATAAGACGTTCTACAACAGGATCATTAGCCATGTTAAGGAACATTACCGTATGTTCCAAAGCACCTGATTCTTCAAATGATCGTTTGAAGAAATCAGCAACGTCATTTTTAACACCCATTGCCGCAAAAACAACAGCAAATTTTTCGTCTGTGTCATCTCCAAGAGAAGACTGGTTAACCAATTGAGCAGCCAATTGGTCGTGTGGAAGTCCATTTCCGGAGAAGATAGGTAATTTCTGACCACGGATAAGTGTTGTAAGTCCATCTATTGCGGAAATACCTGTTCTAATATAGTTTCTTGGATATTCACGACTTACCGGATTAAGAGGTTTTCCATTAACATCTCTTTTTTCTCCAACAATAGGAGCAAGTCCGTCAATAGGTTTTCCAATACCATTAAAAGTACGTCCAAGTATTTCAGGAGACAAAGCTACCTCCATGGGATGACCTGTTAACTTAGTATGGGTATTTGTAAGGGACATACCTTCAGAACCCTCAAAAACCTGAATAATCGCTTTATCTTCATATATTTCAATAATACGACCGAGACGCTTTTCGGCACCATCGTTAATTGAAAATTCAACAATTTCATCAAAGGCTGCATCTTTAACGCCTTCAAGGGCTATCAAAGGTCCGTTGATTTCGCTTAATCCTAAATATTCAATTGCCATAAATAGCACCTCCTTAAGCGTTTTCTTCCATAACTTTATTATAGAAGTTGTCAATTGCTAATTTATAATCGTCAAACATACTTAGCTTATTGTTAGGAACATCATATTTAATTGAAATTATTTTTTCAAAAATATTATGTCTTTTAAGAACAGACATAGGCATGCCCATTGAGATAAGTTTGCCTGCTTTTTCCTGTAAATACAAAATAGTCTGCATCATAAGAAGCTGTTTCTTTAAAGGAACACAGGTATCCTCACTGTGGAATGCGTTCTGCTGTAAAAATCCCAGACGAATAACTCTGGCTATTTCAAGGGTTAATTTCTGGTCGTCAGGCAAAACATCGCTACCGATAAGTTTTACGATTTCCATTAATGAACTTTCCTGATTTAAAATGGCAAGAATCTGAGTTCTGCATGAAATAAAATCAGGACCTACGTTAGTGTTGTACCAGTTGGCAAGTTCATCTACGTATTCACTGTAACTTGTAAGCCAGTGAATGGCAGGAAAATGTCTTGCATAAGCTAATGATTTATCAAGTCCCCAGAAGCAACGGACGAAACGTTTAGTATTCTGAGTAACCGGTTCAGAAAAGTCACCACCCTGAGGTGAAACTGCACCGATAATTGATATGGAACCTTCTGTACCGTTTAAATTCTCCATATATCCGGCTCTTTCGTAGAAAGCTGAAAGTCTGCTGGCAAGATAAGCCGGGAAGCCTTCTTCCGCAGGCATTTCTTCCAGACGACCGGATAATTCACGAAGAGCTTCAGCCCATCTTGAAGTGGAATCTGCCATAATGGCTACGTGATAGCCCATATCTCTATAATATTCTGCCAAAGTAATACCTGTGTAAATACTTGCCTCACGGGCTGCAACAGGCATATTACTTGTGTTGGCAATAAGTGTTGTTCTATCCATAAGAGGATTGCCTGATTTTGGGTCAATAAGTTCTGAAAATTCATCCAAAACCTGTGTCATTTCATTTCCACGTTCACCACAGCCAATATAAATAATAATGTCAGCGTCTGCCCATTTTGCAATCTGGTGCTGGTTCATTGTTTTTCCTGTACCAAATCCACCGGGAATTGCAGCAGTACCGCCTTTTGCAAGAGGAAAGAGAGTATCCATAATTCTCTGACCTGTAACCAAAGGCTGTGTGGCTCCAAATCTTTTAGTAATTGGACGTGGCTGTCGGATTGGCCATTTCTGTGTTAATGAAAGGTTCATAGTTGAACCGTCATCCTTCTTGATTGTTACGATTGTATCGTTAATGGTATATTCGCCATCAGGAGCAGTCTTAATTACAGTACCTGACACTGTAGGCGGAACCATGGATTTATGCATTATGGCTCTTGTTTCCTGAGTTTCGGCAATAATTGTACCGCCTGAGATGTAATCACCTTCAGAAACGGTAATATGCACATTCCATTTCTTATTAATATCAAGTGAATTAACATTTACACCTCTTGAAATAAAAGCACCTGACTGCTTTTGTATCTCACTTAAAGGTCTTTCTATACCATCAAATATATTATTTAAAATTCCAGGGGCTAAAGTTACAAATATGGCACTATCTGTACCATAAACAAGTTCACCCGGTTTAAGTCCACTGGTTTCTTCATAAACCTGTATGGTAGTCATTTCAGAAGTAAGGCTAATTACTTCACCAACTAACCTTTCAGAACTAACATAAACCATTTCACCCATTTTAAAGTCTGTCTTTCCTTTAATATAGATAACAGGTCCGTTAATCCCATAAATCTTACCTGTTTTTTCCAATTTAGTGCCTCCTACAATGTTATTGCAAATAAATCCTGTTGGTCAGCAAGTCGTGTTTTAAAAGAATTGTCAATAAGAATGTTTTTTTCAGGAACAATGGTACGTGTTCCACCTAAAAATTCTTTATTGTAAATTTCAATATTTCCTCCAGTCTTGCTTTTTAATTCATCAAGCAAAGATGAATCATTAGGATCAATGTATATAGTAATATCTACATCAGAATATTCGCTCATTATATTTTTAATCTGATTTTCAAGATACACTAAGTAATCGTTAGTTTTTCTATATTCAAGTAATTTTTCACGAACTCTATCAAAAACTTCAATTTTAATAGCTGATTGTTTTTGAGTAAGTTCTTTTTTGATTTTCATTTGTTCGGAAGAAAGTTTCTTCTTAGAATTAGCTCTAACCTGATTCATTAGAGCTTTCTTTGATTCTTCAGCCAATTGAGATGCAGTTTCCTTGTGAAGTTCTAAGTCATCGTCCAAGGACTGCTTGTAACTACTGAGAGATTCAGCACTTTTTGAACTGGCGCTTTCAAGAGAAAGGCTTCTAAAGTGGTCCATTTTTTCTTCTATAGTCATAAGTCTCACATCCTTTCTATATTTTTATGCCAATTGCTTCATTAATGTAATTAGTAATGAAATTTGGTTGACGTCCTGAACCGTGGCGGTCAGGAATCTCTACAAGAAGAGGTTGCTTCCTGTTAAGTTTAATATCATCTACAAGTTCAGGAATTTCAAAACTTAGCTTTTCAGTTAAAAGTAAAATTCCTAAATCCTTGTCTTCAAGAATTTTTTCAACTGCCTGTTTTGTTTCGCGACGACCATGAACAACTTCACCTTCCACACCTGCAAGTCGCATGCCGGTAAGAGTATCAATATTGTCGCTTATTAAATACATTTTCATAATAAAATCCTGCTTAAAATAGATTATGCAACGTGTGTTAAAATAAGGAATGCAACTATGAATCCCCAAAGAGCAATACCTTCTGCAAGAGCTACGAAAATAAGTGCTTTACCGAAAACGCTTGAGTCTTCACTTAATGCACCAAGAGCAGCACTGGCAGAACTTGCAACGGCATAACCACTACCAATACATGAAAGACCTATTGCAAGACCTGCAGCAATAAGACCTAAACCACTTGAAATTGTTGCAGTATCAGAAACAGCAGCATTAGCTGTACTTGTAAAGATAAATACAGTTCCTAAAAGGAAAACACCAAAGAATGCTACAACATTTCCAATAACTGTTCTCTTAAAACGACCTTTAGTCTGTTCACCTACAAAATATCCGATAACAGGTAAAATAATTGTAAGTAATAAAGCAACTGTAAATAAAATACTAATAAACATAATAAAATCCTCCTCGTTTTTAAAAAATTAAAGTTTATTTTTTATATTTTTTTCTATAAGGTACAAATTCACGTCCTGATCCTTCATAGAAACGACCAAACATTTCGTAATATTCAAGACGAAGAACCTGAATTCCAACAACTAAACCTTCCATTGCCATTACGATAATATTTCCAATAATGACAACAACAATATTGGCTGAACCACCATTCTCAGCACCTGCAAGTGTCATAACAACCTGCATCATAGCTGCATGACTTATGGCAAAAACACCAATACGCAGGAAAGAAAGAGCGTTGGATAAATAAGTTATTAAATAGTCAAATAATTCAAAAAATGCAGTTGCGGCAAAAATGCCTTTTGAATCTTCTATTAAAGGCTGCTTCTTTGAAACAAGGTTTTTAAGTGGTTCCTCAAGGAAAATAAGAATAAGAGGAACACCAAACATTATTACCGCCAAAATAGTTCCCGGAAGTGGTTTGCCTGTCATATATAAAATAATAACGGCAATAATACTTGCGTAAAATACAAGTCCGGTAACGGCGTTTGGTCCAAAAAGAGCCTTGCCTAAATTCTTTTGCTTAATGGCATTGGCAATATTTATAATCATTGTAGAAATAATTACAAAAGAGCCAAATAAAAATGCTGCAACCAAAACAATATTAATACTGCCAAGGAAAGGCAAGGTAATCATTGAATTAAGAGGACTTATAAATGACTCAAATTCAAATCCAAAGAAGCTTCCGAATAAAGCACCGAAAATACAGGAAAAAACTCCTGCGGCACAAATTATTCCGGCAAGATCCATTTTTTTAGTTTTGTAAACAATAAGACCACCAATAAGTAAGCATAAGCCCTGACCTAAATCTCCAAACATAATACCAAATATGAAAGCATAGGTAATTGTAAGGAATAAAGTAGGGTCAATTTCGTTATATGCAGGTAAACCGTACATTTTTACAAATAACTCAAAAGGCCTTATAAAACGGTTATTTTTAAGCTTTGTAGGCGGTATGGATTTATGGTCGTCAACATCATCGCTAACAATACAAACAACGTTAGGATCGTCATCTGTCTCCTTAAGAAGTTTCTTGGCTTCCTTAGTAGTCATCCAACCACATAAAACCTGAAATGTTACACCGGAATCCCTTGTTACGGCAGCTAACTTTCGAACATCAAAATTACTGAAAGCAATCTCAATTCTTCTGCAGGCTGAAACAAGTTTGTCACGGTTAGTTTCTACAACTGTGGAAATTTCAGCGTTTTTGGATTTTATTTTTTCGTCTAACTCAGCTTTGTTCTTTGCAATGTTTAAACATTCATCGTTAGGAAATCCCTTGTATTGTTTTGGAATAGGAATTTCATCAAAATGAATATTTCTAAAATCCTTTGCAACTTCATTAAATTTATCTATTGGTGCAAAAAATACACCGTACACATATTCTGACTCCACAAGACAAGTTAAAAATATTTCATCCATGTCAGGATCTAAGTAAGATTCAAACTTATCGAATTCCGACCTTGGAATTTTTCCGAATCTGTACTTAAAAAATTCCATGTCATAAATTCCTTTTAATGAATAATTTAACGTTTTAAAAGGAGCAAGAACTGCATAATCCTGATTTAAGGCATCCATCTGCTTTTCAAGATTAGTTACTTCAGTACGAATATCGTCGATTTGCTCGTCAATTTTGTCGATAAATTTCTGAGCCTTGTTTACGTTAATCTTGGAAATGGTAGCCTTCTCAGGATTCTTTACAAGTAACATTAATTCACGGCTTTTGGTTAACATAGCCTTAAAAGGATTCTCTTCCGTAAAAGTAGTAAACTGTTCCGCAGAACTTAGTTCTGAAAGAGCATTTTCAAGGTGAATGTCGTGTTTACTAAGATAATGATCAACAAGATAATCAATCTCAGTTTTAGGCCCTGCTAATGTTACGAAACTCATTTTTTCAATCATTACAGAACACCTCTCTTTTGATTAATATATTGGGAGATGGCTTCCGGTTTGTATCCGTATCGAATACATTCAAGTGCTGTTACAACGCGGGCAACTTCCATATTTTTCAAATGGAAGTAGGCATTAATAGCAGCCAGTGAATATGGAGCATCTTTAAAATCCTTCATATTAATAGCATCTAAAATATCACTAAATTGAGCCTCCATATTCTTGGTAGAATCGAAACCATAAGTCTTGCCATAATAGCTGTTGCTTATTATTTCATATAGAACTGTGTTGTTTTCGGCTTCAACCATGCGCTTAATTTCGTTTTTGTCCAGATAATAATTAACAGGAATCAGAAATGAATAAATCTGTGCATCAGATAAAACATAATAATTCTTGCATCGATAAATCCATAACATATTAAGCAAATCAATGTGAGGTCCAAAAGACTTCTTAAAATACGGTCGTTCTCCTTTTGGAACAAAATAATCCGGATGATTCCAAATATATGAAAAGAAGAACAAATCCAGGTTCATTTCAAAATCAAATAAAACGGGATTGTCTAATTTAAGAACTTCTCTTAAAGGTTTCTCGTATAAAGTACCTGAAAGATTGTCAACGAACTCTTCAATGGTATTAGACAATACCAGCTTATCAATATTAATCTTTGTGTGTCGCTTAAAGTGCTTGTCAGTTAAAACAGGATTAGCATTAGAACGGCTATCCATAATATTTCTCATACATGCTTTCAAAATAGAAATCTCATATTTCATAAAGTAGTATTCCAAATATTTCTTCTGACTATTTCCTGCAAAATGATATATCTTAGAAAAATCACTATAAGTTGAGAATGTCATTCTGCTTTCAACTTCACCACGGTGTGCAAGTGCCGGGTCCATACTGGCAAGTACTTCTCCGTATGCAGGGGTGGTCTGTAGAAAACTAATTAATTCTGCAACAGTTGTAAAGTGAGTGATTTCTTCATATTGCTCAGGAGAAAGTAATTTATTCTTCATGGCTCTAATTTTTGTAGTCATGCCACTGTAAGCAACCAGATTGCCTTTCAGCATAAAATCACTCCTTTATTATTTCATTAAATATATCATTTACCCATTTAGCAGAGTTTTCATTATAAATACGGTTAAGCTTTTCAATGTCATTATCACAGTCTATACGGCATTGTTTTAAAGCATTCTCGTTTTCGGCATCTAATGCTAATTGGAATTGACTTACTTCGTAATCGTTCTTTTTCTGAAGATCTTCATCAAAAGCTCTCTTTTGTTGTTTAATCATCTCGGCATACTGAGCTTTCTCATCCTGAGTCTTTTGTAAAATCTTAGCAGAAGCAGAATCAATTTCGGCTAGTTGCTTAATAATGCTGTTAATGTCCTGACTCATACAAACCTCCTTGTTATTATTATATTATTACAGTGTAAAAAGGTATTATTCCATCTGTGCCTGAACAATGGGGATAACGACCTTGGAACACACATATTTTAAAAAGCAAAAAATCCCCGATAAAAAATATCGAGGAACAAAAGAAAAACGAATCTTTGAGGAACTTATAAGAACCTCAAAATACTTATGAATTCACTTTAGCACTTTTGAGAAAAATTGCAACAAAAACTTGAAAAAAACTCCATTAAAAAGTAAAATTTTAAATGATTAAAAAAAAGCCAGAACAAACAAAAAATTACCATTAAAAAAGGAGACGCAAATAATGAGATTACGAAATGTGCCGGGCTCAAGAGAAGCCATTGCAGATAGCCCGTTAGCAATAAACGAACCAAAGGAATTAAAGGGAAAATGGAACGAAGAATTTGGAAACAACAACCCTATTAGAATTGAAATCGGAATGGGAAAAGGCAAGTTTATAACACAGCTTGCAATGGAAAATCCTGATATCAACTATGTAGGAATAGAAAAATATTCAAGTGTACTAATCAGAGCTATTGAAAAGTGTGAAGACATAGAAATAAAAAACTTACGTTTCATTAGAATGGAAGCAGAATACATTCAGGATGTTTTTGAAAAAGACGAAGTAGACAGAATATACTTAAACTTCTCCGATCCATGGCCTAAGGACAGACATGCCAAGAGAAGACTTACATCAAAGCAGTTCTTTGAAAGATATGATGGCATACTAAAGAAAGATGGAATTGTAGAATTTAAAACAGACAATGACCTTCTATTCCAGTTCTCATTAGAACAGGTGCCGGAAGCAGGCTGGAACTTAGATAAATTCACTTGGGATCTTCACAATGATGAAGAAATGGTAAAAGGAAATGTAATGACAGAATATGAAAGTAAATTCTCAGCAATGGGAAATCCAATTCATAAGCTGATAGCATCAAGATAAAATGAAAGATACCCTGCCAAAACAGGGTATCTTTATAAGATATAATTATTTACTTTCTTCTTTTTCTTTCATTTCTTCCTTTGCCTCACGAACTTTTTCATTCTTTACAATAGGCATGTCAATATTCTTAGCTTCCAGTCGTTCGTTAACCCAATCTTCAAGCAAACCTGCAATAACGGCTACGCATGGAACACCAAGAAGCATTCCCGGTATGCCGGCAATCCAGCCACCAAGTGTAATGGCAAAGATAATCCACAAAGGTCGGAGCCCTGTAGAGTTGCCTAGAATCTTAGGTCCGATAAGGTTACCGTCAAGCTGTTGAATGATAATAATCAAAATAGCAAAAATAAGAGCGCTGTTCAAAGAATAAATGCACAAAAGCAAAATACTTGGAATACCGCCAAGGAACGGACCGAAGTAAGGAATCATATTAGTAATTCCTACAACAATTCCAACCAGCAAAGCACAGTTAGAAAATCCAGGAACGCCAAAGAGGCTAATAATCATCATACTTACAAAAGTCAGCGCACCAATAATCAAAGAGTCAATCATCTTTCCGTCAAAGAAATTACTGAAAATATGAATTGAACGCTTGATAACAGCACAAATTTTGTCAGCACGTTCTTCGTCAAAAATAGCATAAATAGTACGTTTAATTCCACGAGACTGCATTTTCTTATCAATCAAAAGATAAATAGAAACGATAATGGCAACGATGAAATTAAAAACAAACTTAATAATACTAACACCGGTTACAACAATAGTAGTAGTTAATTTTGAAATAAACTCACCTAAAAATTCCTGAATGGTAGAATCGGCATTACTAATAGATTTAATCAGATAATCCAACTGAAGTTCAGGATGTTTAGCTGCAATAGTATTAATATAACTAATAAGGGCATCTCCCCATTCAGGAAGCTTGTCCAGCAACTGAGTCAGGCTATCGATAATTTCGGGAACAATATAAATAATACCCACAACCAAAAAAACAATAACCAAAACATAAGAAAAGGTAATGGCAAGCAAATGAGCCAAAACATTGTTCTTCACATAAAGCCACTTTTCGAAAACGGTATGATGCAGCCAACTAACCAAAGGGTTAATAAGAAAGGCAATCAAAATACCAATCAAAAAAGGTGACATAGTAGCAAGCAGATTATTAATAACTGAGAGAGTAGAGTCCCAGAAAAAAACTGCTCTGGCAATAATACAAATAACAAGTACAGTCAAAATAGTATAAATAGAAATAGTAAAATACCTGCTATCTGCTTTAAACTGATTCTTCTTCTGCATAAATAAGAACCCCCTAAAATAAAAGTCATAAAGATAGTATAATTATAAAACAAAGTATAAACAAGGGTAAATATGCAAATAATAAAAATAAAAAAATCAAAACTGAAAAAAGCGTATTATAATAAGAAAAGAGTCATAATAAAAGCAAAAAAGATAAAATAAAAAACGTCGGGAACCCTTATAAAATGGGGGAAAAATACCATACAAAAATAAATATTACAAAAAATTAAAAAAAAATTAAAAAAGTGGTTGCATTTTTCTACAAGTAGTACTATAATAACCCTTGTCGCTGACGAAGAGACAAAAACAAAACAAGCGCCTCTAGCTCATTTGGTAGAGCACCTGACTCTTAATCAGGGTGTGCAGGGTTCGAGCCCCTGGAGGCGCACTTGCGGGTACCGTTTCGGACATTAAATTGCCTGGGGTGGTACTTTTCTTTGTGCGTAAGCAATGAGTCACATAAAAAAAGAGAGAATGTTCAGAGAGAAATGTTTACATTTCGAAAAGAACATTCTCTCTTTTTTTAATGCGGCGAATGCCGCATCAGCGAAATGAAGCGAAGCGTAATTGAGCTGTATGTGACTCATTCAATCCTGAATGCTTGCATTCAAGACAGAGCGTCTTTTTTCTTTTTATTTTATGCGGCGAATGCCGCATCAGCGAGATGAAACGAAGTGCAATCGAGCTGTGCACTGCCTTATTTAAAGGCACATTCCGCAAAATCACTTATAAAACCAGAAACTTATCTGAAACATAAAAGTAACTTGTTTTCCCCTGAAAAATACAATCTTAAAATAACTACCAATCTACATATTTAAGTTTTAAAATCATTATTAAAAAATTAATGTGACAACAACATCAACATTAAAAAACATCAATAAAAATTAGACTAAATTAGAAGGAAAAAGGTTCGAAAAAATCGACGTTATGTAAACCTTTCCCACAAATCTTCCCACAACTTGTGGGAAGGATGTTATTTTCGATTATATTTTCTTATATCTATTCATAAATTATTTTGTAAAAAATCTTATCTTATCTCATCCTATCCTATCTTATCAGAAATAGCATTCTCAAATATATTGACAGCTTTCTTTCTGGATTTTTCAGTAACATGAGAATAAGTATTCAGAGTAATCTTTATATCTGAATGTCCAAGTAGTGACTGTACATCTTTAATGTTAGCACCATTTAATACTAATGTAGAAGCGTAAGTATGTCTTAAACAGTGAAAATGAAAGTGACTGATTTCAGGCAAATTCTTCTGAACTACTTTGTTACACCATTTGAGAGTTTGAGTTGTAAGTAATTCTCCATCAGGCTTTGTACATACAAAAGTTAAAGGAGATAGTGAAACGTTGGAATCAATATCATCCACATGAATTCCATGACAAAAACGTGTGGAATTCTTAATATAAGATTCGTTATAGTCCGTATAAATCTGACAATGTAATTTACCTCTTATTTTGGTTGTATGATAAAACTGATTCTGATACAAATCGCCATAGATTTTTTTGTTTCGTTGTTGCTCGTGTTTTGCAATTAATAAAATATGGGCAAGACTATCTCCAAAATCTATAGCTCGTGGCTTGCCATTTTTAGGAACTTTCAGCTCCCAAGTTTTCAAATCCTTGTCATAATACATTGAACGTCTAACATATAAAACCTGATTTTCAAAATCGATATCATCCCAAGTTAGTCCACATACTTCTCCGGCTCTCATACCTGTATGGTAAGCAATTTGAATTGGTAATGCCAAATAACAATAAATATGTTGCAAAGGCCTGTGCAATAATATATAGTATGAGTGAAGAAATAAAGTCAGCAAATGAGATGAAGAAAATACTATTAGATGCAGCATCTAAAAATAAATGCCTAAAAGGGAAAATAAAAGATAATAATCAGCTAAATATTTTGAACATAATCCCAAAATTGAAGGAGGAGTAAAATAATGAAAGTTGAAAAGAAAAAAATCGTTATCCTTTTGATAATGATAATATCAATTTTAATTTGTTTGTTTAATTTTATGAGTATTATAATGGATGATTTCTTTTGGAAAACACAATATACAGTAATTATGTTTTTTATTGATACAATATTAATTCTATTATTAATATTTTCTAGAAAAAGAAGTTAGAATTGATGAATGATATTAATAAAATGTTGTAGGATAGGAATTGTAATAGTACTAATTTCATCATTCTTTGCATAGAAGATAGCTATTATTTGGAATAAAAAGAGAAAAATGGATAACTAATTATTATTACAAATAAATGTATTAATTAAGTATAAAACCTAAAATCCTTCCCACAAACACTTGAACTTTTTACATTTTATTATAAAATACCATAATGTTTTATATTGCCCGCAATGCCCGATAAACAAAGGAATTGCGGGCATTTTTATAACACAAAATAATGCATAATAAACTGATATAAAATACCCTAGGGCTTTCAGGGTGTGCAGGGTTCGAGCCCCTGGAATCGAACTGTGCACTGCTCATAGTGAAACAAAAATTAACAATACAGTTTTATAAAAACGTTTTCTATGCTACAATCACTCACAGGAAGACTATGTTCTGAATTTAGAGTAAATGAAAAACAAGAAATGTATTGAAAATCTAATATTATTAATTCTAATTTAAATCCATTTAAGAGTAAAAGAATATTAATTCACGGAGGATAAATTATATGAGAAGTAAAATTTTTTTAATTGCAATAGTCATTTTCCTGGTATGCCTTTTGTTGGAACAGTTGAAAAGAACAAAAAAGGAAGGTTTAGATAAACTGTCAATTGGAGGATTATCAGTAGCAATTATAGGAGTAGTGATTGTTTTAATTTCTTCTATTTTTGTATAGAAAAAGAAAGTAGTTGAAATATAAATAAAATACATTAAAGAGGAATAAAGAATGATTAAAATTTTAATAGCAGTTATCGTAGTAATTATAATGTTTTTGGTTAATAAAATGTGTATGAAAAAGAATAAGTACTTTTTTCCAATAATACCTTTTATCATATCATGTGTCATTATCGGTATAAGTATTTTTCAGATTGTTCAAAAAGAAAATGAATATGCAGCAGATGAAATACAGCCTGTTGCAATAGAAGAAAGTGGATTTGAATATGAAAGATATATTTGTGGAATAAAACAAAAAAGGATTGTCGCATTGGTGATAAATTCACAAAAGCGACAGTCCTTTTATTATTTTCGTTTACTAATTAACTTTATAATAAAGTGTTATGGAATTTTTCTGGCACACGGCATCAAGTGTGTATGCCTTTGATTTCCACCATGATTCTTTTGAACCGTCAGACCAGCTTCTTGAGAATGAAGCCTGTCCGTATGTGTTTGTAAGCGTGTTGATCATGTTGTTGTACTGGTCCATCCCCACTTCGCCATACTGAACTCTTATTTCTGTTAATTCTTTATTCTTAAATACGTATACAAGCATACACGTGTTAGAATCAGTGTTAACAGGAATTCCAAGGACTGCTGGGGATTTTTCACCGTTAAACTTGTAAGTCAGGTAAGTGTATGTATCACCCTTGTCACTTGAATCTGCTGAAGCTTCACTTGGATTGTCCAGTGTTATGCTACGTTTTGATTCAAACTTTTTAACCTGATTAATGTTTTTGTCAAAGATTGAATCTTTGGCAGTAGCTTTCTTAGAAGAATCTCCAAAGAAGTTTACATAATTATCAATTGTTTCGTCTTCGCCAATTTCTCCGTCTAATGAGCCATTTGTTTCAACTACGCTTAAAACGGTTGTGCCCGCATTGTTATTTGCAACAGCACCGGCGTTGTTAGTGTCATTTTTTGAACTATTGTTTTTGCTGAAAATGAAAACAGCAATGGCTATAACTACCACCACGGTAAAAATAAGAATGTATAAAGCATTGTTATCTTTAGCAGTGCCGGGAGTCTTGTTTTTTCTCTCGCTCATAAAAAACCTCCATATTTGTGTTGAAACAATTTTATCACAAATAACAGCTAATATAAAGACAATAAAGTTACAAAAAGTAAAAAATGTGGTATCATCGTATTGAATTATACAAAAGAAAAAACAGGAAGGGATGTAAACATGAAGAAACTTTTAGCTATTGGAGAAGCATTAATAGATTTTATTCCCCGGAATACAGGAGTTCCAATTAAACAGGTGGAATCTTTTAAGCCGGCTGTAGGTGGAGCACCTGCCAATGTTTGTGGAGCATTTACTAAACTTGGAGGAGAGTCTAAGTTAATAACTCAGTTAGGTAATGATCCTTTTGGTGACAAAATTGTTGATGAATTTGAATATTATGGCATTGGATGTGAATATGTTTCAAGAATTAATGATGCCAATACTTCATTAGCTTTTGTTGCGTTAAAAGATGATGGTAACAGAGAGTTTTCTTTCTACAGGAAACCGGGTGCAGATATGCTTCTTAAGCCTGAAATAATAAAAGAAGATTGGTTTAAGGATGCTTTCGCATTACATTTTTGTTCAGTGTCAATTGGAGATTTTCCAATGAAGGATGCTCATGAGAAAGCGATTGAATATGCTGCAAACAGTGGAGCAATTATTAGTTTTGATCCAAACGTAAGATTGGCACTTTGGGATGACATTGATTTACTTAGAAAGAGAATTAATGAATTTATTCCGAAGGCAGATATTGTTAAGATTTCTGATGAGGAACTTGAATTTATTACAGGAAAAGATAGCATTGAAGATGCTTTGCCACAGTTATTTACAGGCAGAGTTAAATTAGTTATTTATACTAAAGGTTCTGAAGGGGCAGAGGCATATACTAAGAGTGTAAGTGCAAGTGCACCGGCAGAAAAGGTTAATGCAATAGACACAACAGGTGCCGGAGATGCCTTTATTGGTTCATTATTATATCAGTTGGCAGAAGACGGTGTTACAACAGACAGCATTGCTGATTTGACAGAAGATAAATTAGAAGAATACTTAAAGAAATCTAATGGTTATTGCGCAAAAAGTGTACTGGAAAACGGAGCAATTGCATCTTATCCAACATCACTTTAATGTGTGCAATTTACACAAAAAACATTTAGTTTCGGATAATAAAAAATGAATATTGAATAACTGAATATTATTTGTTATAATGTAGACGTAGTACCTAATACTTAAATCTTTTAATTTTAATTAAAAGATGAGTCTCTCCTAAGACTCACAAGTATACTAACATATTTTTCAGTCCGGAACGGTTAATGGCAAGGGGGCCTTAACCGTTCTTTACGTTATATGGAGGAATTATGAAGACAGGTTGGTTAATAGTAAACGGATATTTGGAAAGTGAAAAGTTTGATGAAATATATAACTGGTTAATTGAAGCAGCAGAAAAGAGAGATTGCAAGTTAAGAAAGCTTCCAAACGACCAGGTTGATTCAGTTTTGAAAATTAGTTCCGGCAGCACGAACTGGAAGCAGAAGCCTGATTTTGTGTTATTTTGGGATAAGGATGTTAAGCTTGCAAAAACTTTAGAGGCAGAAGGTTTTAAAGTGTTTAACAGTGCAGAGGCAATAGAAACATGTGATGATAAAGCACTTACTTTTATTAAATTAAAGAACACGGATATTAAGATGCCTGCAACTTATATGGCACCAATGACTTTTGATAAGGAATACAAAGATTATACATTTGTGCTTCAAATTGAAGGCAGCCTAGGATATCCAATGGTAATTAAGGAGAACAAAGGCTCTTTCGGTGAACAGGTTTACCTTGTTAATAATTATTATGAAGCTGTTGAAAAAATAAAAGCTATAGGTCATTGTGATTTTATAATGCAGGAGTACATTGAAAGTTCAAAAGGCAGGGATGTGCGAATCCATATTGTGGGAGACAAGATAGTTACTGCAATGGAACGTGTTAACGAAGATGACTTCCGTGCCAACATTACAAATGGCGGAAAGATGAAGAAATACACGCCTACAGAGGAACAGTGTGAAATGGCACTTAAGGTCTGCAGAGAGTTAAAGCTTGATTTTGCCGGAGTGGACATTATGTTTGGAAAGCAGGGTGAACCTGTATTGTGCGAAGTTAATTCAAATGCACATTTTAAGAACATATATGACTGCACGGGAGTAAATGTGGCTGATGAAATTATGGAGTATATACTTAATAAAGTTTAGATAACACAGAAAATATCTGTCAGGCATATAATCTGATGACAAATTACGAAAAGCTTTATGAAAAACGAAAGAAATTCTAAAGATAGGGTAAAGAAAAAGTTAATTGTTGAAAATTGTATTGAAAATAAAAATATATGATGATATGATGTGTAGGAAAGAAAAAACGACAATATTGTATCACAATCAGACATTCAATACAGTTAACGACAAGATAAAGGGGTAAGAGTATGAATATATTAGAAAATATTAAATATTATGCAGCAACCAGTGAATCTAGGATTGCTATTAAAAGTGGAGATAGTGTTCTAACTTATAAACAGTTGGAGGAATATTCTAACAGGCTTGCTGCGTGGATTAATAGGAACCTTAGTAGCAACAAGGTTCCTATTGTTGTATATGGGCATAAGAATCCATATATGGTTGTGTGCTTTTTAGCGTGCGTTAAGTCAGGAAGGGCTTATTGTCCACAGGACATATCCATACCGGATACAAGAGTTATGGATACGGCAGAGTGTGTTAATCCTGAAGTGATTTTTAAAGTAGAAGGCGATATGGATTTTGATGGCTATAATGTGAAAAATCTTGACAGCATTAAAAAGATAATAGAAGAGGAACAGGAAGAATATTGTCCGGAATGGGCTACTAAACCGGAAGATACATACTATATTCTGTTTACGTCAGGAAGCACAGGAAAGCCGAAAGGAGTAAAGATTACTTTTGACTGTTTAAACAATTATTTGGATTGGTCAGTTAATTTGGGAAGTTCAAAGCAGGACAAGGAAGGAAAGAATTTTGTCAATCAGGCACCATTTTCTTTTGATTTGTCGGTGATGGATTTGTATACAAGTCTTGCATGTGGTGGAACACTTCACACAATGACGAAGAAGATGCAGGAAGATTACAATGCTATGTTTGAACACTTTAAACAGTCAGACATTAATGTGTGGGTATCAACACCGTCTTTTGTAGATATGTGTTTGTCAGACAGAAAGTTTTCAGGAGAGTTAATTCCTAATTTGGAAGTATTTCTTTTTTGCGGTGAGGTACTTACAACGGCAACAGTTTCAAAGCTCCACCAGAGATTTCCGAAAGCTAAGGTTATTAATACATATGGACCAACAGAGTCTACAGTTGCAGTAACAGATGTTGAGATTACACCTGAACTACTTGAAAACATAATGAGTCAGGGCAAGTCATTGCCTGTTGGACACGAGAAAAAAGGAACAATTATTGAAATTCACGGTGAGCAGGGTGAAATATTAGAAGAAGGACAACAGGGTGAAATTATTATAATCGGTGACACGGTAAGTACCGGATATTATAAAAGAGATGATTTAACAAAGAAGGCATTCTTTCAGTGTGAACGTAATGGAATAAAATACAGAGCATACCATACAGGAGATGCAGGATATCTAAAAGAGGGGCAACTTTTCTATAACGGACGAATTGACTTACAGGTTAAACTTCACGGCTACCGTATTGAAGTGGAGGATATTGAAAATAATATGCTAAGGCTTCCGCAAATAAGTCACGCGGTTGTTTTACCAAATATGAAAGACGGAAAGGTGAAAAGTCTTACAGCTTTTGTGACAGGTGATAAAGGTGAAAAGTCTGATTTGGAATTTAGCAGACAAATAAAGACGGAACTTAAGGAAATACTTCCGGCGTATATGGTGCCTAAAAAGATAAAATATGTTGATAACATTCCTATGAATAGCAATGGAAAGGCAGACCGAAAATATTTAGGAGGATTGTTGTAATGAGCTTTTTTTCAGGAGAGTATTTTTTTACGGTACTTATATTGGTTTTGGCAGGTGCTCTTATACTTGGTTTTTTGGAAAAGCCTCTTAAATGGTACAATATAACAGTTTCCATATTAGTTATAGTTCTTGTTTTAGGTGGTGAACCTGTTAAATTTGTATATTTCCTTGCATATTTTGCAATAGAGCTTGCAATTGTAAAAATATATGAATGGCTTAGAAGGACTAAGGGAAGGCAATTATGGATATACAGGCTTTTTGTTTTATTTTCAATAACACCATTAATATTCTGTAAGCTGTGCGAACTTGAAACATTTAAAAATATGGGATGGTTCCAGTTTATAGGAATATCATATTTAACCTTTAGAGTGGTACAGATTATTATTGAAATGTACGACGGGGTTATTGAGAGCATAAGCCCTTCTGATTTTGCAGAGTTTCTAATATTCTTCCCGACTTTCAGTTGTGGACCGATAGACAGAAGCCGAAGATTTATGGCTGATTCAGGGAAGGCTTATAAGAGAAGTGAATACTTAGAACTTTTCGGAACGGGGATTGAAAAGATGGCATGGGGGTTGTTGTATAAATTTGTTCTTGCAAACCTTGCTTATAAAGTTATGAGTCTTGTAATGGCAAAAACAATATTGCAGGTTTTGGCATATTCTTATGCATATGGAATATATATGTTCTTTGACTTTGCAGGATACAGTCTTATGGCGATTGGAACCGGATACATGCTTGGCATAAAAGTTCCGGAAAACTTTAACAAACCTTTTATCAGCACTGATATGAAAGACTTCTGGGCAAGATGGCACATATCGTTATCAGAATGGTTTAGGGATTTTATCTTTACCAGATTTATAATGTCCTCAATGAAGAAGAAAAGGTTTAAGACACGACTTACAACAGCATCAGTTGGTTTCATTATCAATATGTTTGTAATGGGAATCTGGCACGGACTTGCAATACAGTATCTGGTGTATGGTCTGTATCACGGTGTGTTGCTGGCGTTAACTGAAATATATCAGAAGAAGTCCAAATTCCATAAGAAAAATAAGAAAAAAAGATGGTATAAAATTGTATCATGGGCAATAACAATGAATTTTGTAATGTTTGGTTTTCTGATATTCTCAGGACATATCATATAAGATTGTAGTGCAAAAGGCATTATCTCGTTAGTGCTTGCATAATGGTGAGATAATGTAACCAAAATAAATAATTAAATGCGTAAATGAAAAGGAGATACTAAAAATGGAAGAGAAGATTTTAGATTTATTAGAAGAAATTTGTGAGGATGATATTATTAGAGAAGAAAGAGACATGGACCTTTTTGAAGAAGATATTTTGGATTCATTAGGGTTTGCAGAACTTTTGACAAGAATTGAAGAGGAAACAGGAGTTATTATTTCACCTTCAGAAGTTGTTAGAGATGACATTAATACGGTTAACAAGATTTTGGAATTAGTTAAAAGCAAAAAACAGGGGTAATAAATCAGATGAAAAACATAAAAGCAATACTTATAGCATTTCTTATGTTTGCGGTTACGGTTACAGCAGTTAAATTTGTAGCTACTAAAGAAATGCCAAAGTATAGTGTAAAGTATGGAACATGGATTGATCCGTCTAAATTTTCAAGTAATAAGGGCTTGAAAAATTTGCTAAAGGATAAAAATTCAATTGCAGTATTTGGCTCTTCTGAACTGAAGCATTGCCAGAACTCAGGATTTCACGGCAATACTATTTTTCAGAATACTGATATGAAGCCTGTTTTTATAGGAAAAGGTGGCTATCAGAGTTTGTATCATGCCATTGCAGTTGGAAGTATAGGAGAAACATTAAAGGGAAGAAAGATTGTCATAAGTGTGTCGCCACAGTGGTTTAAAAATACTGGTGTTAAAGAGGATGCATTTGGAGCAACTTATTCGGAAAGCAATTTTATTGAGTTTCTAAAAAATAAAGACATTAGCGATAGCACTAAGGATTATGTTATAAGCAGAGCCATTGACCTTACAAAAAACAATCCTACAATGTGTAATAGAATAAAGGATGATGTAAGATGGTATAGGGATAACAGTAAGAATCCGTGGGATATTTTTAGAAAAAGTATTCACACAAGGCTGGTGGAAGACAAAGCGGACATTAAGCTTTTCTTGAATGCATGGAAGTCAGGTATGCTGGGTAAAAGTAGTGACGAAAAAGCAGACGGTACTACAAACAAAAAGATTAAATGGAAAAAATACTATAAGAAAGCCGAGAAAAAGGGCATAAAGAAAACATCAAAAAACCAAATGGGTATGCTTGATAATGTTTATAATAAAAAATACAAAAAACTTGTAGATCAAAACATAAGATGGAAACCTACTTACACAGAAAAATCTGTTGAAGGAAAGGATTTGGCTTGCCTGCTTCAAATCTGCAAAGAGGAAAATCTACAGGTTATGGTGGTTCTTCAGCCTTTTAACGGTTTGTATAATGACTATATCAGATGGCCTAAGAAAAAGCGAAATGCAATTTATAATAAAATCAGAAAAATAGCAAAAGAGTATGATGTACAGCTTGCAGACATGACTGACGGAGAATATGAAAAATATTACTTTGAAGACGAAAGTCATCTGGCATTGAAAGGACTGGTAACGTTTAATGAAAAAATTTATAATTTTTATAAACAACCTTCGAAATAGCGAAAAAGCAATGTTTATAGGGAAAATTTTTCTCTTTTATGGTATATTTATGGTGTTGTGGCTATATTTTATTATGTCAAAGGATTCGGCAGCACCTACATTTATATATGAAGAGTTTTAAAATATAGCCCGATGCATGATTGTTAGCAGATGACAATTATGCAGACTATCAAAAAGATGGAGATTAGGTATGATAGGGTGGCTAATATATTCGGCTGTAGATGTTGAAAAAAATAAATATTATATTCAAATGTATAAGGACAAGTTTAAAGAACATTTTATAGAGATTAAGCTTGTAATTGTGGAAGAACTTGAAAACATGGAGCAATACGTGAAATGTAATAAGGTTGATTTTGCAATTAACAGAAGTAGAAATCACATTATGGGAGAACTCTTGGAACAAAAAGGAGTGAGAGTCTTTAACAGCAGTTCAGTTACAAGAATAGCTAATAATAAAGGAATCACGTATGAGTTTTTGAAAGATGTGGTTCCTTTTTTGGCAGTTAAATATGGAAATGAAATAATAGAGAGCAAAATAGAAAATAAAGGATTTGAATATCCTTATGTAATAAAAAGTTGCAGTGGTCATGGCGGAAGTCAGGTATTTCTTGTAAATAACAGCAAGGAAGAAGAACAGGCAGTTAAGGCAATGAACGGTCAGGAATATGTTGTGCAGCAGTGCTGCTCTGATCTTGGTCGTGATGTCAGGGTATACATAATAGGAAATAAAATTATTAAGGCAGTTCTTAGAACCTCGACGGAAAGCTTTAAAAGTAACTATAGTTTAGGGGGAAAGGTTCAGGAATACACTCTTAATAATGAAGAAAAAGCAATGGTGGAGAGAATAGTAGATAAGTTGCCACAGGACTATGCAGGAATTGATTTTACTTTCAATAACGGGAAGGCGGTTTTTAATGAAATCGAAGATGCAGTTGGGGCAAGAATGCTGTATCAGGTGTCGGATATTGATATTGTGGAAATGTATATTAAGTATATTTTAGAACAATTGAGCAAAGAATGATAAAAACACTAAAACTTTGTAAAAGAAAGAAAATATGTTATACTTAATGAAGTTTATATAAAGAAATTTTATACAGTATGTAAGGAGAACAAGATTATGATATTTGGAGCAGTTTTAGCAGGTGGAATTGGTAGCAGAATGGGAAATGTAGAAAAGCCAAAGCAGTATCTTAACATTGCAGGTAAGCCTATTATCATTCATACATTAGAAAAATTTTATGTAAATGATAAATTCGAAAAGATTATTGTTTTGTGCCCTAACCAGTGGGTTAATCACACAGAAAACTTAATTAAGAAATATATTGGCGAGAATGACAAGATAGTTGTAATCAGTGGTGGTTCTACAAGAAATGAAACTATTATGAATGCAATTGCATACATTGAAGATCACTACACAATAGACGATGATTCTGTTATTGTTACACACGATTCAGTAAGACCATTTGTAACACATAGAATTATTGAAGAAAATATTAAATATGCTCAGGAATATGGTGCATGCGATACTGTAGTTCCTGCAACAGATACAATTGTAAAAAGTATGGATAACGAAATTATATCAGAAATTCCTGACAGAAGTAAAATGTATCAGGGACAGACACCACAGTCATTTAAGATTAAAAAATTAAAATCATTATATGAAGGTTTAAGCGAAGAAGAAAAAACAATTCTTACGGACGCAGCAAAGATTTTTGTTATAAAGGGTGAAAAAGTTCATTTGGTAGAAGGGGAAGTTTCTAACACAAAAATTACTTATCCATATGATTTACGTGTGGCTGAAACATTAATAAGCGAGAAATAATACTCGTGGAAGTTTATCGGAGGTTAAATAATTATGATAAATACAGTATACCAGTTAGTAGCACCCAGAAGATTTGAAATTAAGTATAGTGACATAGACTTAAATAATAACAAGGTCATTGTACGACCAACATATTTATCAATATGTAATGCAGACCAGCGTTATTATCAGGGATTAAGAGATGCGGAAATTTTAAGAAAGAAATTACCTATGGCTCTTATACATGAAGCAATCGGAGAAGTAGTAAGAGATCCTTCAGGCAATTTTAAAACAGGCGAATTGGTTGTTATGGTGCCAAACACACCTGTTGAAAAAGATGACATAATAGCAGAGAATTATTTAAGAACAAGTAAGTTTAGAGCAAGCGGATTTGACGGCTTTATGCAGGAATATGTTGAAATCACTCCAGACAGACTTGTTAGATTGCCACAGGATATTGACAGAACAGTTGCAGCATTTACTGAGATAGTTAGTGTTAGTGTTCATGCAATTGGAAGATTTGACAAGATTGCTCATAAGAGAAGAAATGTTATCGGAATCTGGGGTGACGGAAACCTTGGATATATAACAGCAGTGTTCTTTAAGACTATGTTCCCTGAAACTAAGTTGTATATTTTTGGAGTTAACCCTGATAAGTTACAGGATTTTACTTTTGCAGATGCAACATTTACAGTAGAGCACATTCCTGAAGATGTTAAGATTGACCATGCGTTTGAGTGTGTTGGTGGAGCAGGTTCAGGTAAGGCTATTAATCAGATTATTGATTATATTAATCCTGAAGGAACAATATCAATTCTTGGAGTATCAGAGTATCCTGTACCTATTAATACAAGAATGGTACTTGAAAAGGGACTTAGAATTTTTGGAAGCAGCAGAAGTGGTGTGGCAGACTTTGAAAAGACAGTTGCACTTTACAAGTCTAATCCTGAAATAATAAATTACTTATCTAATATTGTAGGAGCAGTAGTTCCTGTAAGAACAATAGAAGATATGAAGAAGGCATTTGAAATGGACATTCAGAAAGCTTTCGGAAAAACAATTATGATGTGGGATAAATAAAAAATGATAGGGGGAGAGGCTTATGTTTAAAATAATAATGCCTGTTTATAACGCAGAAGAATATCTTGAAAAAGCAGTAGACAGTATAATAAACCAAACATTATCATTTAAGGACAATGTGGTGATACATTTAATAGATGATTCAAGCAGTGACGGTTCTTTAGAATTATGCAATAAATACAAAGAACAATATCCGGATAATTTTATTGTTACACATTTTGAAGAAAATCAGGGCGTTTCGGCAGTGAGAAACTACGGAATAAAGATGTGTAAAAATGAGAAAAATGTAATAGTAGGGTTTGTTGATTCCGATGATTATTTGGATAACAAAGCTTTGGAAACAGTATGGAATTTCTTTGAAAATCATAAGGACATACAGCTTGTAACCTCAGAAATATATCATTTTGGAGCAAGAAATGATGAACATAAATCCAATTGGAGATTTGAAGAAAGAGAAGTTGTAAACATAAAAGAGGATTTTAATTATCCTCAATACTATATTGGTGGCGTGTTCTTAAAAGACAAGGCGTTACGTTCACTTAAGTTTGACGTTAATATGGACTTTTGGGAAGATGCAATGGCAATAAACAAGGTTATTTTAAAGCTGGGCAAATATGGTCTGGCTAAGGGTGCCATTTATTATTACAGAAAGATGGAAAACGAATCATCGCTTGTTGATAAGGCGTGGAGAAAAAAAGAAAGATATACTACTTTTTTGGAAGACGGATATAAGCGTCTTATGAAATTCAGCCTGTTAAGAAAGTTTAAAGTTGTTCCATATATTCAGTATGTAGTTGCTTACCATTTAAGATTATTCTTATTGGAAGGTAACAGAGAAGTTGTAATGGAAATGGTTCCAGAGGAAGAAATGCAGGCGTTTAAAGACAGGTTAAGTAATGTATTGAAAAAGGTAAGTGATGAAGTTATTTGTTCAATGAACACAGCACTTCCTGTAATAGAAATGGAATTGTCATTAAAGTACAAAAAGAAAGTCAGAGCTAAGAAGACAATTACGGATAATGATATGGTTTTCCAATATGGAGAAAAACAATTAGCAAGATTATCAGAACGTAATGTAAGAGTTATTGGAATTATGGACAAGCCCGGATATGAAGGAATGCTACGTGGAAGATTCAGCACTCCTTTATATGCTATGAAGAAGGATGATTATATTTTTGTACAAAACGGAGATGAAAAAATAAAAACAGACCGCTACAAGTGTAAAAAACAACTGTATATTTTAGATGAATTAATGAGAAATTATAAGAATGCAGGTTTTGTAGTTAGAATTCCGGAAGAATGGAAAGAAATTCAGTTTGGAATACACACAAACGATGTAGATATTCTGCTTAATAAAGTTGAAGTTAATTCAGAAGATAAACAGGAGAATGAAGATGAATAAACTTGGAGAAATATTTAACGTGGCATTTGTTGTGGTGTTTTACATGATAAGTGTACTTGTAGTAGGGAATATGATTACAGGCTCATATATTGCATCATTATTATCTGTTCCTGTTTTTGTGCTTATTGCCTTTGCAATGAGTAAACAATACCTATGGCTTGATAGAATTAATCTTAAAGTTACATGGGCAGTAATTCAGGTACTTTCAGCAATTTTAATGGTGTATATGGCATTTGCACTGGAAGTTAACCTATCCTGGGACTGGGGTGGATTAATTAAGAATGCAACTAATGTAGTATTTCATAATCAATTGCTATATGAGCAGGATGTGGCAAGATATCCTAATAATGAGTTTTGGTTAGCTTTTTTAGTTATATTATTTAAGATTGTAAGAATGTTTTATGCATCAGCAACCATTGAAACATTTAAAACAGTATCAATTGTTGTAAGTTGCGTATTTGTTCAGTTGACAATATTTTTTATTCACAAAACAGCAAAGCTTGTATGGAATGAAAAGAAGGCTTTTGTTGTTGGAATCATAACTGTATGTTGCCTTCCATTGTATTTGTATGCAATGTTTGCATATACTGATACATCAGGAATGCTATTAGCAATTCTTATGTTGTATTTCTATATTAAATATAATAAAACAGACGGAAGGGCAAATATAGCTTATATCATTTTAATTGGAATTGTTGCTGGAATTTCTTACAAAATTAAAGTGACAATATTCATACTTTTTATGGCTATGATTTGCGAATTGTTCTTAAATCTTAAAGATGCTAAGCAAATAAAGAAGTTTGTAATGTTTGTTGTAATAGCAATGGTTGGAGTTGTGGCAGTTGTAAGTGCATCAAATAAAGTGATTTCAAGTCAGTTTGAAATTAGTGAAGAAGTGGAAGATGCAAATGAATTTCCACTTACCCATTGGGTTATGATGGCATTAGGGGAAACCGGCGGATATTGTGAAGAGGACGTTTCATATACAAAAAGTTTTCCTACATACGAAGAAAAAAATAAAGCAGACATAAAAGAGATAAAAAAGCGTGTAAGGGAAAAAGGCAAAGCAGGTTTGATAGAGCACATATGTTATACAAAGCTTAAAAGAACCTGGGGAGACAGTTGTTTGGCAGGTGATGATTATGCCGGCAGATTTCCTGTAGACGAGAATGGAATATGGCAAAGAGTGTTTACTTTCCATGGCAGTGACCATTGGATAGGTTTAATTTATTCATGGCTATATTATATTGTACTTATTGTCGGAATATTGTTATCGGGAATCTTTGCAATAAGAAGAACTAATGAACAGCAGAAAATGCTTGTTTTAAGGATAGCGTTGTTTGGAATTATTTTATTTCTGTCAATTTGGGAATGCAATTCCAGATATCTTGTGGCATTTATACCGGTTCTGATTATGACATCGGCAGATGGTATATTTATGACAAGAGAGAAAATTAAAAATAAAAAACTGAGAATACAATAAATAAAACTCCCAATAAAAGGTTTGAACGGTAGATGTTCTATACAACCTGTTTGTTGGGAGTTTTTGTTATGTTTATTTATCTTTTTTGATTTCTAAGCCATTAGTTGTTTCAGATACAATGTATCTTGGACGTAACTGGATTTCTTCATATATTTTAGAAATATAATATCCGATAATTCCAAGGCTGAACATTAATATTCCACCAATGATAAGCATTAGAAGTATTACGGTTGTAAATCCTTCCAAAGAATATCCAAGGAAATATTTTATTATTGAATATACACCAAATATTACTGCAAAGATGAAGAATATTATTCCACATCCTGTTACTAGCTGCATTGGAGCAGCTGAAAAAGAAGTAATATTGTTAATTGCATACTTAACAAGTGATTTGAAAGACCATTTGGACTCGCCAAGTTCTCTTTCCTGAACATCAAATTCAACGTAAGCTGTTTTATATCCTACCCATGATGAAAGTGCACGGAAGAATACGTGTCTTTCAGGAAGTGCAAGGAATGAATCAACTACCTTACGGTCCAGTAATTTAAAGTCTGATGCACGGGACATATCAATTCCTGTGGAACCACTTATAATATTGTAAAAAGTCTTTACAAACATCTTATGTATAAAGCTTTCTTTTCCACGTGAAGCCTTAACACCTTCCACAACTTCGAAACCTTCTGTCCAAAGCTTATACATTTCCAAAATTGTTTTTGGTGGATGTTGCAAATCACAATCCATAACTACACAACAATCACCGCTTGCATGTTCAAGACCTGCAAATACTGCGCCTTCCTTTCCAAAGTTACGGGAAAAACATACACCCTTAATATTCTTATTATTAGCTGAAGCATTAACTATTTCTTCCCATGTTGTATCTTTTGAACCGTCATTTACAAAAATAATTTCATACTCAATATTGTTTTCCGACAAAAGAGATGAAACTACTTCTGCAGTCTTGTGAATCATCGCCCCCTCATTGTATGCAGGGATAACCACTGAAAGTAAACTCATATCTCTACTCCTTTTGTAATGTAATAATATCGAAATAAACTGAAAAGTTTGATATTATCTATTTTATTATGATAATCCTAAAGTAATATTTTATACTTTATAGAGAATAAATGCAAGTTATGTTGTAAGATTTGCATATAAGTTATATACAAGATTTATGATAATGGGCATTAATTGAAGTTTGTATATTTTTATGGTAGACTTAAAAGTAATGTGTAAATGTAACACAGGAAGAAAATAGAAAAATACAGAAAGGAAACATACATATTTAAATGTATGATTTTGGGAGGATGAACAAAGTTAAAAAATGGCAATGGGGACTACTTTTTGTTGTACTATGTGCATTATGCTTTTTGTATCCATACACAGGTGATGACTGGGCATGGGGAAGCAGCATAGGAATAGAAAGATTAAACACATGGTTCGATAATTATAGCGGACGTTATTTCGGCAATTTAATTGTACTTGCACTTACAAGATCAAATATTTTAAAGACAATTGTAATGTCAGCATGTATTACATTAATTGTCTGGATGATTACAAAAACAAATGAAGGTAAGTGGCAGATGGCTACTTTGGTTACAATACTTATTTTTACTGCACCTAAGGCAGTTATAAGACAGAGTATTGTTTGGACAGCCGGATTTTCAAATTATACTACATCCATTGTTCTTATTCTTTTGTACGGATTGTTTGTAAGAAATTTATTCATAGAAGATGGAAAGAAGCATTCTAATGTATGGGCAATTCCAATGCTTATATTAGGATTTTTGACAACACTTATTGTAGAACACGTAACAATACTTGCAGTTATAATGGCAGTATATATTATTGCATTTAATTTTATAAAAAACAGAAAAATAGAATTGTCTCACGTGGCATATTTCGTGGGAACAATTGCAGGGACAGCAACAATGTTTTCTAATTCTGTTTACTCATCTATTGGAAGCGGAAGCGATGGTTACAGAACTGTCGGAGCAAGTGAAGGCGGAACATTGGAGAGAATTATAACTAATTACTTTGATGTAATTGGAAAAGAAATGATGTTTGATAATATTGTTTTGTGTGTTGTAATGGCAATTGTTGTATTAATAGCTTTTATTCAATACCATGACAAGCTGGAAAGTAACATGGCAAAGATTGTTTCATGTATTTCGTTAACATTGGTTATGGGAACATTGGTATATGGAATTATAACAAGAGTTGATACAGAATGGATTTACAATTGGAAATATGGAAAGTATCTTGACGGCGTATTTAATGTTATTTTCTGGATTTCATTACTTGTACTTGTTTTAAGCCTTTTTAAGGATAAATATGTAAAGTACAGATTGTCTTTTATATTGGGATGCATAGCGTGTGTGTCAGGACCATTACTTATGGTTACACCAATTGGACCAAGATGTTTCTTTGCAACATTTGTTTTAACAATATGGTTTATTGCAGAAGTATGTAATCTGGTTAATATAAATGAGGATATATATGGTATCCTGACAAAAATGGAAATTGCCGCCCTTGTAATTGTTATGGGAATGCAGTTTGCAGTATATGCACCGATTTATAAAGCTGATAGAGCAAGACTTGATAAAGTAAGAAAAGCGGAAAGTGAAGGAAAATCAGAAGTTACTATTCAGAGACTTCCTTATGAGGGATATATTCACGCACCATCACCTAGCGAGGAAATATGGGAATACAGATATAAGTTATTTTACAATATTTCACAGGACCTAAAGATTAAAGTGGTGGAACATAAATATTAAAAATAGCAAAATAATGAAGGGGAAAATAAATGAAAATTTCAGTAATTATTGCAGCTTACAATGCAGAAAAATATTTGGTAGAAACGTTGCAGAGTGTAGTTAATCAGACATTGGATGACTATGAAATCATTACAATAAATGATGGCTCTAAAGATGGAACACTGGATATATTAAAGGAATATGAGAAAGAATATCCTAATTTTACAGTAATAAGTAAAGAAAACGGCGGGGTGTCAGCTGCAAGAAATGATGGATTAAACGTGGCACAGGGTAAGTATGTTTATTTCTATGATGCTGATGATATATTAGAATTGGAAGCCTTAGAGAAGATGTATGAGGCTGCTGAAAATAATAAGGCAGAGTTGGTAATTGCCGGATATGATATGTTTGACCAGTATAAGACTACAGAAGTAAAAGAGTTGAACAGCTTACTTGAATTAGAGAAAATAGATAAATATGATACAGACATTTTAAAAACATTCTCTTTAACAAACAAATTGTTTAGAAGAGATATAATAGAAAAATATAATTTAAGATTGCCACCAATATCTTATTCTGAAGATGGCGTTTTTTCAATGAATTATGTTTATCATGTCACTAAAATCACCGGATTGGAAATGGTAGTTACCCATTACAGAAGAATGATTGGTGACACTAATGCGGCAACACAGAATATATCAGATTCTAAGGTGGAAGATTATATTGAAGCTCACAGACTTATTCTGCAGGCTGCAAGAGATAGTATATTAAGGGATTTTCCTAAATACAAATCCATTAATCAGGTAAGAGCAGAAGATAAGGAATTAACAGAGTATTTAAATAGAATTATTTATAAAGAGTTAAATATTCTCATTAAGCAGTTTTATTCAAAATTCTGGTCTTTGAAAAAAAGCACAATTGAAAAAATTAAAGACGAAATCTTAGAAAAAATAGAAATCTTAGATTTACAGAATGCATCTTTGGTAGCCGACGAAAACCCTGATATTTCTTTATATAATATTATTACAGATGAGAAAGAAATGAAGGAAAATGCACATTTTACAGCAGTATTATATGGCAAAGAAAATGATGAAGAACAGTTTATTAAGTGCTTAGACAGTCTGGCTAACCAGAATCTTGTTGGGGTAAATATTGTTTTACCTGAAAGTATGAAGAAAATAGTTGAGGACAATGACTGCTTCCAGAAAAATATGATTTTCATAGAGGCGCAGTCTGAAGAAGAGTTGTTTAGAAAAGCACTTGAGACAACTAAGACCAGATATATAACTTTTTGTGATAGTAAGATTTTATATTCAAATAACACATTCAAATATGTGTTTAAGAGATTTATAAAGACTCATAAGGACTTTTTAATAGAACTTATTTATCATACTAATTTCAATGAGCCACAGCCTGTTTATTTAAACAGAATAGCTCAGGAATCAGTTATGAATGAAGTTGGATATAATGATAATCTTTGCATGGATTATACATTGGCAAACAAGTTCTTTGATGTGTATTTTGTCCGTGAAATAATAACGGATGAAAAAGGAATAAAGGAACATATTGAAGATTTCTATAAAAAGGGTTGCTATACATTCTTTAATGATGGCATAGTTCATTTTGATGGAAAAGAAAGAGAATTTATTTCTTTCATTGAACATGACGGAAGTACAGAATATATAAAAAAATATTTTGAAGATGCACAGGTTGACTTAAATAGTGAGGATTTGGCAATGAATCCGGGAGAAGCATTAGTTAAGTTACAGGACATTTCTAATTTTAAAGAGAAAACTTTTGTTAACAATGTAATTAAGTTTGCAATAGAAAGATACAAGACAAAAGAAGTGATAAACAGAACATTGTTTATCAGTGTTAGAAAGAACGGAGAGCTTGAAGGAAATGCCAAGGCTTTATATCCTTATGTAAAGGGTGATAAAGTGATTTTCGCTAAGCAGTTACCACATAATCCGTTACAGATATTAAAAGCTGTCAAATTGATTTGTACAAGTAAAGTTATTGTAACAGATGATTATGTAAAATATTTAAGATATTTTGATTTAAAGCCTGAACAGAGAGTTATACAGTTGTGGCATGCCTGTGGAGCATTTAAGAAGTTTGGACAGAGAGGAACAAATTTGGAAATTAAGACAGACTTAGCAACTCATGCCCAGTACAATCTTGTGTCAGTAAGTGGTGCAGAAGTGCGACCTATTTATGCAGATGCTTTTGACGTTGACTTAAAGAAGGTTAAGGCTTTAGGCGTACCTAGAACAGATGAATTTTTTGATAAGGAACTTATAGAACATAAGAGAGAGGCAATATATAAGGCATATCCTGAATTAAAGGGAAAATTTGTTATTATATACGCACCTACATTTAGAGATGAAGGCGAGGGAAGAAGTCAGTTTAATCCGAAGATTGATTTTGACAGATTATCAGAAAAACTGTTGCCTAACCAGCAGTTTATTATTTGTCCTCATCCGGTAATGAAGAATGATATTGTGCCTAAGAAATACGACAATATTAAGGTTGTAAGAGATTTCTCAACAAACGATTTTATGTTTGTTTCAGATATGTTAATAACAGATTATTCTTCAGTTATTTTTGAGTATGCGTTATTAAAGAAGCCTATTGGATTCTTCTGTTATGATTTGGCCATATATGATAGAGGATTTTATTTGAATTATCCGGAGGACCTTCCGGGTGAAGTATATGAAAATCAGGAACAATTGGAAGAGTTTTTGCAAGATTCCGAAAATACAAAGTTAACAGAAAAGTACGATACATTTATTAAAAAATATATGTCAGGTTGTGATGGACACAGTTGTGAACGTTTGGCAGGTTTAATAAATTCATATGTGGGGAGAAAATAAATGGGAAAAAAGATATCTTTTGTAAGTTCAAAAAATAGAGGGATAACCCTTGATATGTTAGTAGTAAAGGACTTTTTCAGAGTAAATGATGAGAAAGTTGAATTTAAGGATGTGGTTGCAAATGAAAATGCAAAAAATTCCCTTGTAAAAAAAGGAAACATAAGCATAAGAAAGGAGTATTGCAAAAACAATACTGACATAATATGCGTTGACGGTTCAATTGCAGGAAAATTACCTAAGAATGCACCGGAAGGAAAGAGGGTTCTTATAGCAACACCTTATGATTACCAGTTTAAGGCAATTAATGAACATGACAAGGGAGCATTTAAGAAAAAGAATACGTATAAGAATTTTACACATATTATTGTAGGTTCACCTTTTGAAAAAGAGCTTTTGAAAAAATGCTATAATACACCGAAGTCAGAAATAATTGAGCAGGTGTGTATGCCATACTCGTGGAGATTGAATCAGGAAGAATTTAAGAAAAAACATTATGAGAAGTATTGTAAACATTATCCAATGTTAAAAGGCAAAAAGATTTTGGCAATATTATTAACTGGAGAGTTGGATGAAGATGAGGAAAATCCATATGCAGAAGTTAACTGGAATAAGATTTTTGATAACTTAGATGATGACTGGATTATTTTTACTAACAGTGGGAAGTTGTTGGAGAATATGACTCATATAGGTTACGAACACAGAAACCAGTTTGTATATTCCAATAGAACATTTGATACAAGAGAAGTATTATCATTTGCTGATTGTTTAGTAACAAATAGTGGATTGTATGCAACATATTTTGCAGTTAGACAGAAACCTATTTATTGCCTAAAATATACTAACTGTCAGTTTGAAAAATATATGAAGAGAAAGTTTTCAAATTTATACATTAAAAACGTTGAAGACATTGATATGACAAAATTTTCAGAATTTACTTCAGAGAACGAAAAGTTTTGCGAATATTTCTCATATGATTGCGGTGAAAATCCATCAGCCAAGATATCTGAAATTTTTGAATAGAATATAGTAACAGGAAAGAGTAAGCATTATGAATTTTTTTCAAAAATTAACAGGACATTTTTCAACAATAACACGCCATAGACATAAGGTTATTGCCCATTGTGCAAAGGCGGGAATATTGTGGCAGGGACTTAGACACGACCTGTCAAAATATACTCCAACTGAGTTTATCCCTGGAGTAAAATACTATATGGGAGATAGAAGCCCAAATGAAGGGGAAAGAATGGACAAGGGCTATTCTAAGGCATGGTTACATCATAAGGGACGTAACAGACATCATTTTGAATATTGGGTCGATTACAATATGAAAAGTCATAAGAACGAACCTGTTGAAATGCCTTATAATTATGTAGCGGAAATGTACTGTGACAGACTGGCAGCAAGCAAAATATATAACGGTGACAAATACAAACAGACTGATCCGTTAGAATATTTTGTCAGAAGAAAATCAAGTAGAATTATTCATCCAAAAACCAGTGATGAAATTGAAAAGCTACTTGTTATAACTGCCAATGAGGGAGAAGATGCAGCATTTAAATGCATAAGACAGAAGTTAAAAAGCCAGAAGAAAGTATAGTTGGTAATACCGACTATACTTTTTGTAAATATTTTTACGAGAGGGAGAAAGATGAAAGATAAAACTACAACAATTTACAAAAACGCCATACTAAACAAGGCAACAGATGTTTTGCAAATATTTATTAAATATATAATCGTAATTATTTCTATGTTATTCTTAGGATTTATTTTCTTACAGAGCTTTTTTGGATCAACGTTTTTAGATTTTTGTGAATCATCTTTTTTTATTGAAAAACCATTTTGGAGTACAGTTCTTATAGTGCTGATTCCAATTTTAATTGCCATAATCGTAAAGATTATTCTGCAGAAGTACTCTATTTCAATAGTTACTCCAAATTATATTTTTCTTGGAATAGTAACGGTAGTTTATACGATTTTAATGATTATGTTTGTGTACAAAACAGGCATTCCGGCAATGGACGACCAGGAACTTATTTTGAACGCAGCCAATGACTTGCTTAACAATGTACCTGATATGTGGGATAAAGGAGCATATTGCTATAGATTTCCTAATCAGAACGGTTTTGTTTTGTTTGTGGCACTTGGATTGAAAATGTTTGGCGCAGATAATCAGATGGTTTTCCAATATTTAAACATACCGATGCTTATATTAAGTTCATTCTTTTTAAGCAAAACCATTTACCTTTTATTTAATGATAAGAAACTGGCACGTTATTCATATATTTTACTTTTGGGATTCTTCCAGTTAAATTGTTATGTGACATTTGTTTATGGAACATTATATGGACTTGCAGCTTCAGTTGCAGGAATATTCCTTTTGATTAAATATTTCAAAAAGAGAAATATTGTTAACGGACTTGTAGGTATTTCACTTCTTTCAATAGGATATGGATTTAAGTCAAACTATCTGATTATGATTGTTGCAGCTTGTCTGTTATTATTATTTGATGCAATAGTAAAAAAGAGTTTGAAATCAGTAATCTCTTTAGTGTGGGGAATTGTTTTTTATGTTGTTGTAGTTACTTCAATTTCGTCAACTATTTATCATCTTACAGGAAAGAAAGTAGATGAGGGAACTCCAAATACAGCTTGGGTAGCCATGGGATTGCAGGAAAGTTACAAGGCTCCGGGATGGTGGAATGGATATAATGCTAAAGTTTTTGCAGACAATGAATATGATATTTCAAAAACAAAAGAGGCAATTTCACAAAATATATCTGAAAGAATGGAAGAATTAAAAAAAGATAAAGACTATACAATGTCATTTTTTAGCAAAAAAACAGCATCTCAATGGAGTGAAGGAACATTTGAATGTTTTTATATAACAAACTTGGATAGAGGACGACTTTCTAATCCAACATGGACAGATTCGGTGAAGAATCTAATGGTGGACGGACATTCAGCCAATCGTGCAGTTACTACAATATGTAATTATTTTATTGTATTTTTGTGGCTTGGAATAATATTATTCTTAATATTCGATTTCCGAAAACTGGATGCTTATAAGTTGATTTTTGCAATTACATTTATAGGAGGATTCTTATTCCATCTTGTTTGGGAAGCAAAAGGTCAGTATACAATAATTTATGCTTATCTTATGATTCCATATATACTTAGAGGCTATCAGTTATTGCTTAGAAGAGTATGCAACATAAGCCTTGGCGAAAAAGAGGCTAAAGAAAAGAGAGGAACAATTATTCCTGTGGTTGTAATTGCTTTAGTTGTAATAGTAATAGGCATTTCAAATAATAAAGTTGTAAATGAAACAATAAAGCTAAATGGCGATAAGGAAAGATATGAGTCATATATGAGCCATCAGGTTGATGACTTGGATGATGGAAATTATACAATAATTCCCGGAAATGATTCATCTGTAACACTGGCAGGATTAATAGATAATGATAAAAAATATTCAGACAAGTTTGCTGTTGACTGTTCTCTCATAAGTCTTTGCAACAAGAACAGCAACGGAATATCTGACCAGTCACTTGGAATACTGGAAGGCAAAATAGATCCAGGAACTTCAGTAGGACTAAGTGCAACAGACCGTTCAATATTCCAGCGTTGGATTGTTAAAAAGGTAAAAGACAATACTTATGAAATATATGATGAATACAATCTGGCATTAACATATGACAAGAAGGAAAAGAAACTTTCAATTGAACAGTATACCGGAGATAAAAACCAACAGTGGGTTATATATTTGGCAAAATAGAAAGTGGTTGCGTATAATATATTTTAGAATTTGGATTGGTTCCGTGGGGACAACATATTTAGCACAAAAACAGAGCTGCATTGACGTTTGCCAATGCAGCTCTGTTAATTAAAAACTTTTTATAGTCCAGTTATTATTATTTTCCTGCAACATAATCTGTTGCCTTAACCCAGTTTTCATAAGGAATCATCTGAGCCCAATATGTATTGATAGGTTTTGTTTCATTCTTGTATAAGTCAACTAAAGACTGCTTAAATGTTAATTCTTCATCTGTAATTCTCTTAAGACCGGCAGGTATTGTCCAGTAGCATTTGCCAAAGTACCATAATTTATCATAATTACCAGTGCTTCTACATGCGTTTGTTACAGCCTGGTCTGTGTTTTTGTGATGGATATGACCTGTTTCTCCGGCAGGACTATGTGTTGCAATCAAATCCCAATTCTTACTCTTAATAAGTTTAGTTACATCAGCAGCAACACCGTCTTTTACAGAATCCCAATCATATTTAACCCATTTCTTATTAGCATCTCTAACAAGGTCAGGATAATCTAAAATAATTCCCTTAATGCCTGCTTTTTCCATTACAGACTTAAATTCATTCTTTCTAACATCTGTGAAATGATTTGTAAGACATACAACAAACCAGTTACCTGATTTTAAATGAGCACCGCCCCATAATGTTTCGTCATCAGGATGGGCAACAATCATAAGCTTGTTACATCCGCTAGTATCAATGTTGTCATATAATAATGAATTTTCAAAGAAGCCTGTTTTATTTTCTACAACTAAGAGCATTCTTAATGTTTCTTTCTTTTTTGAAGGAGTTGCAGTAATGTAAACTTCACCCGGTCTCTTTGTTGTTATAAGACCATTGTCATCAACTGTTGCTATAGATTGATCTTCAGATTTATACTGTATTTTTTCAATGTCGTGATTTGTGTACTTAAGAACAATCTGATAATTGTTTCCGTATTTAACTGTTGCTTTATTGCCATTCTTAAAACTAATCTGTGGAACTTCCTCAGTTTTAATTTTATAAGTCTTTTTAACCTTTGTTTCTTTGGAGTAAACAGTGATTTTGACTTTACCTTTTTTCTTTATTGTAAGTAAACCATCTTCAGATATTGTGGCAACATTATCGTTAGAACTGTCCCAAGTTATTTCTTCCAATGTTTTCTTAGGTGTAGTCTTGTAATTTAACTGATACTGCTGACCTATGTAATAATGTTTCTTCCTACCAACAACTTTGATTGATTTTACATTTTTAAAAACTTTAATCTTGCATTTAGCCTTTTTTGAAGTACCTTTAATCTGGGCATATACTGTAATGTTACCTTTTTTAAGAGCCTTAACAACCCCTTTCTTATTTACAGTGGCTACCTTTTTGTTTGATGAAGAATAAACTACATCGCTCTTTTTGTAATTGCCTGATAACTTGACTTTAAGCTGCTTGCGCTGTGTAGCAAACATTGTTATCTTTTTGCTATTGTTGTTAAAAGATACAGCTTTAGGAGCTGCATGTACGCTTAATGTACCAATGCCACATAGACATGTCAGCAAAGCAAGAGTTGTAATTAATTTTTTTGTTACTGAATTTTTGCTCATTTTTTTCACCTCATTTTAATATTTTCATTCTCAAAGAACAATTCTATTGTATTATTCGAAAAAAAGCAACATAAACTTTGTTGCTGATAGTTCCAAACAGTAAAAAATTAAGTAAATTTTGTAAACAAATTGTATATCGAAAAACAAAAAAATGCAAAAAAAAATCCACCGGAAAACGATTATGCAACGCACCGACGGATTTAGTATTAATATTAAGCTTCTGTTTTATCTTTTTTAAAAATAACAAGTTTGCTGAATACATAGTTAAGTAATACAACAAGAAATGACATTGTAATCTTGCACACGCTACCTTCCAATCCGAAGATTGCCTGATTAAATCCGTGGCTTACAAGGAAAGGAACACCGAAGATTTCGATTAAACCTGTTGCGATTCTCGCAGACAAGAATAAGCTTAATTCCTTAAGAACAAACTTAGGATTCCATGAATAACTTTCAAATACGAAAAGCTTGTTTGTTATGTAAGCAAAAGTTACAGCTAAAACCCATGAAACCACATTGGCAACAAAAACATCAATAGTGCTTGCTGAAATATGAAGGGGTCCTGTTAAATGGTTGCCCGGATGGCAAAACATAACCATAAGACTGTAAGCTATCCAGTTAACAACAGTGGTTCCACCACCCATAATAAGGTACATAATAATTTCTTTATATTTAATAAAAAGTTGTTTAATAGTTTCCATTAAAAATCTCCTCTACTTAATTTAACTTCGACAAGTATAACACAAAAAATAAAAGTTGTAACTATTTCCTTAAAAATCGGGAAAAATCAATAATTTACTGTAGATAATTGCAAGAAACAAATAAAATGTTATAATGAACAGGTATAAAAAGGAGGGACAATATGAAACCAATATTATACATAGTTATACCTTGTTATAATGAAGAAGAGGTTTTACCTATTACAAAAGACTTATTTTTAAACAAACTTAAGGAATTAATTTCAAAAGAAAAGATCAGTGATTCAAGTAGAGTAATGTTTGTTAATGACGGCAGTAAGGATTCAACATGGGAGATTATTAAGAAGCTGGCATTAGAAGATGAACATTTCATCGGAATTACACAGAGTAGAAACAGAGGACATCAGAATGCAGTTCTTGCAGGTTTGATGGAAGCAAAAGACAAGTGTGACATTACTATATCTATTGATTGTGATGGTCAGGATGATATTAATGCCATGAATGAAATGGTTGATGAATATTTAGAAGGAAGCGAAATCGTGTATGGTGTGCGTTCTAAGAGAGATACAGATACTTTCTTTAAAAGAGCCACTGCTGAAGGCTTCTATAAAGTTTTAAATATAATGGGAGCAGAGGTTGTGTTTAACCATGCAGATTACAGACTTGTTAGTAGTAGAGTTCTTAATGAGTTTGCTAATTTTAAGGAAGTTAATCTTTTCCTTAGAGGAATGTTTCCACTTGTAGGTTTTAAGAGCACAAGCGTATATTATGAAAGAAATGAAAGAATTGCAGGGGAAAGTCATTATCCGTTAAAGAAGATGCTGGCACTTGCATTTGATGGAATTACAAGTTTAAGCATTAAACCAATACGAATGATTACAAGCTTTGGATTTATTGTGGCATTGGTAAGTTTCATTTTTATTATAGTTTCTATTATACAGAAATTCGTTGGCACAACAGTAACAGGATGGACAAGTACAATAGCTGTTATATGTTTTGTTAGCGGTGTTCAGTTAATATGTATGGGTGTTCTTGGAGAATATATTGGAAAGATATATATGGAAGTAAAACACAGACCACGTTACATAATTAGTGAACGAACAGAAGATTTAAAAGAGAAGGATAAGTAAGATGGAACAAAAAAAAGGAGCGGGTAGAATAGCAAAATGGGATAACGCAAGATGGATTCTGATTACACTTGTAGTTATATGCCATTTTTTTGAAAATTATTTAGGAAACCCAGTAGCTAATTCACTGTTTTTTTATGTATACACATTTCATATGCCGGCATTCTTCCTTATAGCAGGCTTGTTTTCAAAGAAAACAGTAGAAGACAGAAAAATCGACAAAGTTGCACCTTACATATTAATTTACATATTTATTAAAATAGTAAATTGGATTATACAAATGATAATTTACGGGAAATATACTTCTATAAATTGGTTTGTTGAATCGGGAGTTGCATGGTTTGCATTGGCAATGTTTTTTATGTATATAATAACATTTTATACAAAACGCTTTAAACCGGTTTATGTGTTTGTATTATCTGTAGTTATTGCAATGATTTTAGGCTATACAGGTGAGAATACAGATATTTTCTGTTGGATGAGAATTGTTAATTTTTATCCATTTTTCTATTTAGGATATGTTATTTCAATAGAAGACATAACGAAATGGTTGGAAAATAAAAAAATAAAAGTAATGGCAATTATTTCGTTGATTACTTATTTTGTAATATGTTATGTAGGAATTGACAAAATCTTTTGGCTAAGATTTTTGTTAACAGGAAGAAGTGGATATTACCGTTTAGAATATGGAATGGCATATGGTCCGCTAATTAGATTAGGAGTGTATGTTATTTCATTCTTTATAGTATTTATGTTCCTAAGCATTATGCCGAAAAGAAGATTTATTTTATCAAAGATAGGTCAGAGAAGCTTAAGTGTATATGTATTCCACTATGTTTTTATCTATATTTATATGGCAAGCAGTTTGTACAAATATTTGCCTTACAAGTATCCTAACAAATGGTGGTTATTTATTGTTGCAATTGGAATAGTAGTCACATTCATATGTGGAACAAAATGGCCTGATGCATTATGCAAATGGATTATGAATAGTAATATTAAATATAGAAAGAATGCCAAACAGTAATTATTTTAATCAATAGGAAAATCCTATAATGAAAGGAAATATATGAACAGTTACGATAATAACGGACAGATAAATAACTACAATAATTCATATATGAATGAACCGGAGCAGAGGAAAATCCCATATGTAACAGCAGTGCTTGTTGCAATAAATGTGGTAGTCTTTCTAGTAATGGAATTTTTTGGCTCAACAGAAAGTGGTGAGTACATGTATGCTCATGGAGCATCATATGCACCGGATATTTTCGAAAACGGACAATGGTACAGAATACTAACAAGTATGTTTATGCATTTTGGAGCAGAACACCTGATAAACAACATGGTAATGCTTTATATCCTTGGATATCAGATAGAAGAAAACTTCGGGAGAGTAAAATACCTTATAACATACTTTATATGCGGCATAGCCGGAGGCATAATTTCATCAGGAATCGAAATGATAACAGGAGAGTACTCCATAAGTGCCGGAGCTTCAGGAGCAATTTTTGGCATCTTCGGTGTCCTACTGGTAATGATATTCAAAAGCAGAAAACAACTGGGACAGGTATCTGCACCACGACTAATCTTGTTATTTATACTAATGGTCTTCGGCAACATGCAGGAAGGCGTAGATTGGATGGCACATCTGGGCGGAGCAGTTACAGGAGTTGTTATTGCATTAGCAATATATAGACCTGGAAACAAACCGCTACATTTATAAGGATAATAGCAAATTACAATTTTTATGGATAGTTGCAAAGCTAACATATCAATATTTTATCCATCGGCAAAATAATAAAATCAACGTGTTTGCTTGCATAAATTTCTGTTCAACGATGGTAAATACAAAATATGAATTTGCTATTATCCAATAAAAAGAATTGGATTTAGGAGGTAAGTTTTATGAGCGATTGTATTTTTTGTAAAATTGCTGGAGGTGAAATTCCTTCAATTACTTTGTTTGAAGATGATAAGGTTAGGGTTATTTTTGATGCAGGCCCTGCAACAGTAGGTCATGCATTGGTTATTCCTAAGAGCCATGCAGCCAATGTTTTTGAGATTGACGATGAACTTTTGGCTCACGCTCACATCGTAGCTAAGAAGGTTGCAACTGCACTTAAGGAAGCAACAGGTTGTGAAGGTGTTAATATTTTGCAGAACAATGGAGAAATAGCAGGTCAGTCTGTTTTCCATCTTCATATTCATGTTATTCCAAGATATAGCAAGGATGATGCTAATATTAAGTGGACACCGGGAACTCAGGATGTTGATAAGCTTAATGCTATCGCAGAAAAGGTTCAGAAGATTTTATAGGAATGGTTTGAAAATTTAGAAAACTATTCGGTATTAAAAAGAAATATGTAGTAAAAAAACGGAACTATGTCAAAATATTTGATATAGTTCCGTTTCTTTGTTGAAATACTGATAACCAATCTATATGCTGTTTTAATAGATTAGGATAGAATGTCATATAACCAGTCTTCTTTTATATAATATGAAATTTTTGTATATCTAATTATTTCACAAGACTATTAATCAAATCAACAATCATATCAACTCCGCCTGTTCCGGCAGATTTTTTCATTGCGTCAATGTATTTACTGCGATTCTCATAAACTGAGTTTACTGTGTTAACCAAGTCCTCAGCAGTAGCTGTGTCTTCATCTATAACTTCACTAAAGCCCTGTTTCTTGTAGGACTTAGCATTAAGTATCTGGTCGCCACGGCTTGCTCTTGCAGACAATGGAATAAGAATGTTAGGTTTATTTAATGCAGCAATTTCACAGATTGAGTTTGCACCGGCTCTTGAAATAATCAAATCAGCCATAGCAAAGAAATCTTTCATTTCGTCGCTGATATATTCAAACTGAGCATAACCTTCCATATCTTTAAGGCTTTCGTCAACCTTGCCCTTGCCGCATAGATGAGCAACCTGGAAGTTCTTTAACAATTCAGGTAAAGCCTTTCTTACAAGCTTATTAACATTTTCAGCACCAAGACTTCCGCCTGTTACCATAATTACAGGTTTGTTAGCAGAGAAACCACACATATCAAGTGCTGTAATCTTATTACCTTCAAATAATTCCTTACGGATAGGTGAACCTGTATGTACTGCCTTAGAACCAAGATATGCAGCAGTTTCAGGGAAGTTATGACATACCTTTGTAGACTTCTTAATTGCAAGCTTATTAGCAAGTCCCGGAGTCATATCTGATTCGTGGATAATAACAGGAATCTTATACTTACTTGCTGCATAAACAACAGGTACAGTTACGAAACCACCCTTTGAAAAAACAACATCAGGCTTATATTTCTTCATAAACTTCTTAGCTTCAAAATATCCTTTTAAAACACGGAAAGGATCAGAAAAATTCTTCCAGCTAAAATAACGGCGAAGCTTACCTGAAGAAATACCGATATAGTCAAGACCGGCATCTTCAACAAGCTGTTTCTCCATTCCGTTGTATGTACCAATATATTTAATTTCAAAACCGGATTCTTTAAGTTTAGGAACTAAAGCAATGTTTGGTGTTACGTGGCCGGCAGTTCCACCACCGGTTAATACTATTTTTTTCATTTTAATACCTCTCTTTTACATATGTTATATCACTAAGTAAGACACAAGATAATTTATTCGGATTGATTGCAAACAATTTTTGAAAATCTCGCAAAAAGTTATGCAAGCAAACAATAGGCAGATTTTTGAAATTTTGCGAGCATAGAGTATGTCGTAAAAGTGACTGTTTGAGCCGTAGGCGAGTTTCACTTTTCGACATACAATAAGCGGCGGAGCAAAATGATAAAATCAACGTGTTTGCGGTATAACTTTTTGCGAGATTTCAGTAGTGTTTGCAACAATCCATAAATAAATTATTTATTATCTGAAGCCTGATATTCTTTAGCCTTGCTTTCAAGGGTTGTGTAATCTGTGCCATCTAAAGCAAGTTTCATCAATTCAGTTGCGTTGCTTTCAGATTGTTCATCCTGGAGCATTACTGATTTGAACAGACCGTTCCATGTTAATTTCTGTGATGCACTCTGTCCTGTTACACTGTAGGATACGATTTGCCATCCTGTTTTTGAAAACTCACTTTTGCCCATAAGCTGTGTCTGGAGTTTTACAAGTGAGCCAATGTTCATGTCTGTTTTAAAGCTTTCTCCAACAGCACTAAGGATTGAGTCTGTGTTTGTAATCATTGATGTTGAAAGTACTTTTGATGATAATGCTTTTAATACTTTAACCTGATTACGGTTACGCTGTAAGTCACCATCGCCGAATGAATGTCTTTCACGAACAAATGTAAGTGCTTCGTTACCATTCATTTCCTGTTTACCCTTTTTGTACTTGTATGTTTTACGTTCACCGTTGTCTTCATCATATGAAGCATATGTTTTTGTGCTAAATGACTTGTCAACATCTACGGTAATGCCACCAAGAGCATCTACAAGTTTGGCAAAACCTGTAAAGTTAAGCTGTACATAATGATAGTTCTTGCTTGAAACAGGTATATTGTAAAGTGTTTTTAATGTATCCATAATTGCAGTGTTACCAACGCCCCATGTTACTTCCTGAGCCCAGTTCCAACCACTTGAAGTAAGTTCAGAACCATTCTGATCGTAGGCAATACCTGTTCCGTATTTTCCGGCGTGAGTAAGTTTGTCGTATGAATCAGGAGCAACGCTCTTTGCAATAATTGGTACGTAGTAATCTCTTGGTGTTGAAATCATAAGTACTGTAGAAGTTTTAGGATTTACAACAGCAAGAATATTTGTATCTGAACGGTAGTTTTCCTTCGGATTGTATGTACCAAATTCATCACTGGCTGATACGAAAACAACGAAAGGTTCCTCAGAAACTTTTTTACCGTCGCTGTAGTTATTAAGGAATCCTAAAAATTGTCCCATGTAAAATAAAAGTATGCCAAGTATTATTGAAATTATAACGGACAATATTTTACCTGAAGTACGGGCTGCACGGCCACCCTTCTGTGTTAAAAGGGCAATTGCAAAAAGAACAACCAATACAATAACTAAAACAGCAAGATAAGTTGTGCTTAAAATATTGGCAGAAACTACCTGATAAACAAGAAGCCCTGACAAAACAAGCTGTATTAATGCTAAGATGACGCCTAAAACAGAGCCACCTTTATTTCCCTTTTTCTTTTTATCCTTTCCGGAAACATTTCCCGATTCAGAAGAGTATCCGTAATAACCGGTTTTATTATCTAAATCGGACATCATTTTTCTACTCATAAGTACCTCCTTGTAATTTTGATTTTAAATTCGTGTAAAATTATTTTATGTACATATACTAAATATGCATACTTACGGTAAGTATACTACATAATTATGAAAAAACAAAGTATACAAGGTATTATAATAGTATTAAAGGTGTGATTAAATTGTGAAATTTGGACAATTTGAATAGGCTAAATAAGGCTAAAAAGTAGCATTAATTGACAAATATTAGTGGCTTTGGTAAAATTGTGTTAAATTCTAGGCTAAGGACGGTTTGCCTAAATCAAAATAATTATGAGATTAAGCCTATAAGTAAGTAGGAGACGATATGAGAGAATCTAGAGCGTTTAGAAGAATAATCGTGCTATTATTATTAGCAATAGTAATTGTAGCACAGACTTATATATTCTGGTATTTTTGGAATACCCATTATAGTCAGGGAATGACAAGAGAGTTCTTCTTTAAGGGCCATATAGTAATGCTTTTTGTATATGGATTAATGTTTACAATATTTTGTAATGTATACGGAGCATTTAAGTTGGGAAGTTTGCAGTATTCGAATTTAGTTTTTTCACAGATACTTGCATTATTATTTACAAACTTTATTATTTATTTACAGATTTCGTTGTTATCACTTAAGATGGTTAGTCCGGCAGCAATTATCGGAATGAGTTTCGATAATGTTTTGTGCTGTCTTATTTGGTGTGGTTTGGCAATAAAGGTATACAGATGGCTTTATCCACCAAGGGATATGTTACTTATCTACAGTGACAGAGATCCTGATAACCTTGTTAAGAAGATTAAGACACGTCAGGACAAGTATATGATAACAGAAGCAGTTCATTGTGATGAACCTGTTGATAAAGTTAGAAAGTTAATTAGAAAGCATCAGGCAGTTTTGGTTTGTGACATACCAAGTGGAAAGAGAAATAACATTGTGAAATACTGCTATATGTATGATAAGAGAGCATATGTTACACCTAAACTTTCAGATATTATTCTGATTGGAGCAGGACAGAACACTATGTTTGACTCACCTCTTCTTGTAACAAGAGTTAGAGGTTTAAAATGGGAAGAAGCGTTTATTAAGAGAGTTATTGATATTATTATTTCTCTTATTCTATGTATTCCAACAGTGATTGTTACATTAATAGTAGCAATTGCAGATATGATTTGGGACAGAGGACCTATTTTTTATACACAGAAAAGACTTACACAGAATGGAAAGACGTTTAGGATTCTAAAGTTTAGAAGTATGAAAGTGGACAGTGAAACAGATGGTGCACGACTTGCAGCTAAGGATGATGACAGAATTACTAAGATTGGTAAGGTTTTAAGAGCTACTCATTTAGATGAGTTGCCACAGGTATTTAACATTCTTATGGGACAGATGTCAGTTGTAGGTCCAAGACCTGAAAGACCTGAGATTGCAGCACAGTATGAAGAAGAAATTCCTGAATTCAGATTCCGATTAAAGGTTAAGGCAGGATTGACAGGGTACGCTCAGGTATATGGAAAATATAATACAACTCCTTACGATAAGTTGAAGTTAGATTTGTACTATATACAGCATTATAAAGTGTGGACAGATATACAGTTGATTTTGATGACATTTAAGATTATGTTCCTTAAAGAGAACACTGAAGGTGTTGAGAAGGAGCAGAAAACCGCAAGTATTAAGAAAAAGGTGAAGTAGAATGACAGAAAATTATTCAGTGTTGATGTCAGTTTATCATAAGGAAAAACCTGAATATTTCAGGGCAGCCATAGAAAGTATACTTAATCAGACAGTAAAGACTAATGATTTTGTTATTGTCTGTGACGGCCCTTTAAATGAAGGCCTGGATAATGTTATTACAGAGGTTGTAACAGCTAATCCGGGCTTATTCAATATTTATAGAATGACAGAAAACAAAGGGCTTGCCATAGCTCTTAACAATGGAATATTACAGTGCAAAAACCAGATAATTGCCAGAATGGACAGCGATGACATAAGTAGAAATGACCGAATGGAAAAGCAGTTAAAAGCAATGAAGGAACATGACGCAGACATTGTAAGCTCTAATTTAATAGAGTTTGACGGCGATGTGTCTAACACAACCCTTACAAGACAGGTGCCTGAAAGTCATAAGGATATAGTGGCTTTTGCAAAAAAGAGAACACCGTTTAACCATCCGGCTGTTATGTACAGAAAGTCAGCAGTTGAGGATTCAGGATTTTATGATGATTATAGATTTTTTGAAGATTATAATCTTTGGGTTGCAATGCTAATGAAAGGACATAAGGGATATAATGTTCAGGAGAATCTTTTGTACATGAGGGCAGGTCAGAATATGTACAAGAGACGTGGCGGATTAGGCTATATTAAGTGCATATTCAGATTTAATAACCATTTAAGAAAGATTGGTTTTATATCTTTTGGTGCGTTTTTGAAAGGGATATTTGTGCGTATAGTTGTAAGTATAATTCCTAACGGACTAAGAAAAACAATATATTCCAAGGCACTTAGAAAATAAAAATCTAAAAGGATTGTACAATGAAAAAGGCAATTTTGAGAGTGTTTTTTAAACCTCTTACCATAATAAATAGAATAAAGAAGAAGGATGATAAGCTTATTTTCTTCTATTCAAATCTGGGATTTAGAGATAATGTAAAAGCTTTTTACGATTATCTTATAGAAAATAATTATAATGAACAATTTAAAATAGTAGTTAGCATAAATGACTGGGAACAGTATGTGAAAAGAGCTCCAAAGAATGTTACTTTCATTAATAATAAGCAGGGCATTAAATGGTTTATGAAAGCTAAATATGCTTTTTATTGTTTTGGAAAGTATCCAATAAAGCCGTCAAAAAAGCAGACGGTTATAAATCTTTGGCACGGCACACCTCTTAAACGAATCGGTCATCTTGAGAAGGGTTGTGAGAACATTGACTATGACTTTTTTTCAAAGGTTCTTACAAGTGCGCCTATGTATAAGCCGATAATGGCTGATATTTTCGGATGTACAGAGAACCGGGTTGAAGTTATGGGAAATCCCCGTAATGATGAAATGTTCAAAAAAGACAGAATTAAGGATGACTATATAAAAGGAGGCGCAGGTAAGCTTATACTTTGGCTTCCAACATACAGAGAATACGATGAAGGCTTTATTATTTCCATACTAAATAAAGATGAACTTAACAGTTTAAATACTTATCTTATGGATAATAACATTAAGATGATTGTAAAGCTTCACCCACTTCAGACAGCAGATACACAGGGAATAGAATTATCCCACATTAAGTTTATTACTCAGGATGAGCTTAACAGGTCAGACATGACTGTGTATACTTTATTAAGAAATGCAGATGGGTTAATAACAGATTATTCATCAGTATATTTTGATTATATGCTTCTTAACAGACCGATAGGTTTTGCAGTGGAAGATATGGAAAAATATAAGAACAAAAGAGGGTTTATTTTTGACAACCCTAAGGAATATATGCCGGGGCCTGAAATTAGGAACCTTTCAGATATAGAAGAATTTATTGAAAATATCGTTTCAGGCAATGACTTGTATAAGGAAGCAAGAGAGTCAGTAAATGATAAGATTAATTATTATAAAGACGGCAATTGCTGTAAGAGAGTAGCAGAAACATTTATTAAATAATGGAGAGTTGTATGAATGCTTCAACATTAAAACAGAAATTAAAAAGGAATAAAATAGCAAGAATTGGTGCGAAGGTTCTTTTGCCTAATCCTTATCCAAAATATTATGAAAAATTAGATGTGGACAGAAACATAATTTTATATGAATCATTTTATGGAAAAGGAATGACTTGTGGACCTAAGGCAATATTTGATCAGTTAACTAAGAGTATAGTCGTTACATCAACTAAGCATGTCTGGGTTTATGACGATGAGAAACAGTGGGCAGCAAATTTTAAAAAGTATAAGAAATGCGATTATGTTAAGTTTGTAAAATTCAAAAGTGACGAGTATTACAAAATGCTTGCCAGCGCAGGAGTTCTTATAAATAATAGCACTTTTCCACCATGTTTTATTAGAAAGCCTGAACAGGATTATATTAATACATGGCACGGAATACCGCTTAAGCTTATGGGATATGATATGCCTAACGGAAATATTGAATCTGCCAATACGGAAAGAAATTTCTTGCAGGCTAATTATTTGCTTTCACCTAATGAACATCATACAAAGATGTATACGGAAGCTTATAAGCTTAAAGGAATATATGAAGGTAAGATTATTGAAACCGGACAGGCAAGAACAGATACTATTTTTAACGCAGATAGAAATGAAGTGATAAAGAGCCTTAGATATTCAGGTGTTAATGTAGATGAAAATAAGAAGATTATAATGTATGCCCCAACATGGAAGGGCAACAGCTTTTCCAATCCACAGGCAGATGGAGAAGGATATGAAAAGCTTTATAACAAGGTTTGTGAAGTAATAGATACTAGTGAATGGCAGGTTTTAATAAAACCGCATCAGGCTGTTTTCGATAAGATTAGGGATGATGAGAAATTAAAAGGTTGTCTTGTAAGTCCAAGACTTGATACTAATGAAGTTTTAAGTGTTACAGATGTGCTTGTGTCAGATTATTCAAGTATATTTTTTGATTTCCTTGTAACAGACAGACCTATAATGTTTTATATTCCTGATTTAGAGGAATATAAAGATACAAGAGGATTGTACATGGAGCCTGAAAAACTTCCGGGACCTGCAACTGACAGTTTAGACAAGCTAAGTGAAATGCTTGCAAATCCTTACGAAGCAGTAAAAGATTGGGCAGACAATTACAGAAATGCCAAAGAGCAGTTTTGTCCGGATGATGACGGTCATGTATCAGAGAGAATTGTAAATGCAATTTTTAAGAATGAATATAATCATGTTAAAGTGGTAAGACCGCTTCAGAATAAGAAGAAAATATTTATTTCGCTAGGAAGGGCACTTCAGAATGGAATAACCCATTCATTTTTAAGCCTTTTAAATAATTTGAACTATGACAGATTTGACGTTACGGCTTATCTTTATGAGCCTATAGCAGATGATCAGATTTTAAGAATAAACCAGATTAATAAGAATGTAAGAGTACTTGTAAGAACAGGAGGCAATGTGGCAACAAAAGAAGAGTTGTCCAAGATGTATTTTAGTATGGCCTTTAACTGTAAAGGTTCGTACGAAAAAATGTTGCCTGAAAAGTATTTTGAAAGAGAAGCCAGAAGACTGGTAGGGGATTGCAACTTTGATTCAGTTGTAGAGTTTTGTGGTTACTCACCAATTCTTGCATTAATATTGCCAAAGATAAAAAATAAAAAAACGGCAATATGGCAGCATAATGATTTGATTGCAGATGCCAACAGAAAGTTAGGTCATAAGAAACCGTTAAGGAGAAAGATGAGCATAATCTTTAACTTGTATCCAAGATGGGACAGATTAGTTTCCTGCAGTCATTCAGTTATGGAAGTTAACGAGAAGAATCTTTCAAGACCGGAGATTGAAGGTAAGTTCTCATATGCAAAGAATACTATTAACTATATGAGAGTTTTGGACAGCTTAGATAACGATTGTACTTATGAAAACTTTTCATTACCGGCAAGTAATGAAACAAGCTTTGTAACAATGGGAAGATTGTCTACAGAGAAGAATCATGGAAATCTTGTCAGGGCATTTGGAGAATATGTTAAGGAATATCCTAACAGCAAGCTTTATATTATAGGTGAAGGTCCTTTAAGGGAACAGGTTGAGGGCGAGATTGCAAGACTTAATCTTAAGGACAAGGTTATTCTTACGGGAAATCTTATAAATCCATTTACTTTAATGAAAAACTGTAAATGTTTTATACTTCCATCTATATATGAAGGACAACCTATGGTATTATTAGAAGCGCGTATTGTAGGGCTTCCTATAATAGTTTCAGATTTTTCATCAGTTAAGGATAGTCTGATGGAAAACGGACAATATTTGATTAATTCTTCAGAAGAAAGTATACTAGGGGGGTTAAGGGCTTTTTCAGAAGGAAAAGTTCCAAAATGTAATTTTGATCCAAAACAGTATAACAGAGAAGCTGTGGAAGAATTTGAAAGTGCGATTATGTAAAAAATAATTATATAAAATAAGGAAAGGATAAAGGTCACTTAAAAGTGACACCTTAGAATTCTAAGGATGGTATAAATTATGAAGAGAGTTATTACTTATGGTACATTTGATATGCTTCACTATGGACATATTAATTTGCTAAGAAGAGCAAAGGAACTTGGAGATTATCTTGTAGTTGTTCTTTCAACAGATGAGTTTAACTGGAATTCAAAACAGAAGAAATGTTATTTCACATATGAACAAAGAAAGCAGGTTCTTGAAGCAATCAGATATGTAGACCTTGTTATTCCTGAAGAAAACTGGGAACAGAAGATTAGTGATGTTCAGGATTATAAGATTGACACATTTGTAATGGGAAATGACTGGGAAGGAAAGTTCGACTTCTTAAAGGATTACTGTGAAGTTGTATATCTTCCAAGAACAGAAGGAATTTCAACAACACAGATTAAGACAGATTTAAACCACAAAGATATGGCTGCTAAGGGAGATAAGTAATGGTTAGCATTATAGTAACTCATAAGAAAGATACATTATATTTAAAAGATTGTTTGGAAAGTATTGCCGAACAGCAATTTAAGGATTACGAAACTATTCTTGTAGTTGACCACACAGAGGATAATATCGAACCTTTAATAGAAGAGTTCAAGGATAAGATTAACTTAAAGGTGTTTTATCTTGAAGATAAACATGGTGTCAGCAGTGCAAGAAACCTTGGTCTTGATAAGGCAACAGGAGAGTATGTCTATTTCCTTGATAATGACGATTACCTGTATGGCGATTCTATTAAGTTATTATTGGACGTAATGGATGAAGATACAGACATGGCTTATGGAAGAATGAAACATACATGGTTCCAGAAGCAGGCATTTAATGACAGCCAGGGTGATGATGACGACAATAATGATAATAGCGCAGATGATAAAAAAGTAATTTATGACTTTAATGAACCTTACTCGAATATGCTTGAAAAATATCGTAAATTAGACAAGATTACTGTTTTAGCAGCTATTTATAAGAAGTCATTATTTACAGACAATAATATTAGATTTAATGAAAAACAGACATATTTTTCAGATACAAAAGTTTTAGTTCAGCTTTTAAATAACGCTAAGAATATTAAAAGCAACGAAGAATCAGTATATGTTAAGCGCCATCATAATGATAAGGCTAAGAATCCTGCAATTTCACAGTTTACTAGAGAGGAAACAATGCCGGATTATTTTGTTGCATACAAGAATGCAATTAAGGCAGCAGGAACAAATGAGAGAATTATAAACCATTTATATTATATTCTTGCAAAGTTTGTTGTTAAAGAATACATTATGAAAATGCGTTGGTCAGAAGATGACAGATGGAGAAATGAATTCTTTACGGAATTAGCAACTCTTGCAAAAGATATTAATAACAAAGTATTAAAAGATGATTTTACACATGCTGAAAAGGCAATGGTTAAATCAATGAAACATAACGATTTCGCTAAGATGAAAAAGAAAGCTATGCGTGTTCTTTTCAACAGAAAAATCGTAAAAATGATAAAGAACCCAAGAGTAAGAAATAAGACTATTACTCTTTATGTATTTAACAAGATGAAATTAAAAGAAAACTGGGTGGTTTTTGAAAGCTTTATGGGAAGAAACTGTTCAGGACAGCCTAAATATGTATATAAATATTTGCAGGAAGCTTATGGCGACAAGTATAAATGCATATGGGTTGTTGACAGAAAAGGTGTTGAAATACCGGGAAAACATAAAACATGTAAGCGTTTCAGCTTGAAATACTATTACTATATGAATAGAAGCAAATATTGGGTTAACAATATGAGACAGCCTCTTAGCATTCCGAGACGTGAAGAAACAGTTATGTTAGCTACATGGCATGGAACACCACTTAAGAGACTTGTATTTGATATGGATGATGTACATTCAGCGAACCCAAGATACAAGGATATTGTATTTAAACAGACAAGAGCATGGGATTATTTGTTATCTGACAATCCTTTCTCAACAGAAAGATTCCAGAGCTGTTTCAGATTTGAAAAAGAAAAGATTTTGGAATACGGATATCCTGCTAATGACCCAATGTATGCACCTGACAGAGAAGAGCAGGCAGCAAAGATTAAAGAGAAACTTGGAATTCCAAAGGATAAGAAAGTTATTCTTTATGCTCCAACATGGAGAGATGACCAGTTCTACGAAGCAGGACAGTATGGTTTTGAACTTGATCTTGATGTTAACAGACTTCAGGAAGAGTTTGGGGATGAATATGTATTGTTATTAAGACTTCACTATTTCATAGTAGACCAGCTTGATTTAAGTAAATATGGTGATTTTACAGTTGACGGCAGCAGTTATGATGATATTACTGATTTGTATCTTATTTCAGATATGCTTATTACAGACTACTCATCAGTATTCTTTGATTATGCTAACCTGAAACGTCCTGTACTTTATTACACATACGATTTGGACAAGTATAGAGATGTACTTAGAGGATTTTATCTTGATATGGAAAAGGACTTACCGGGGCCATTGCTTTTAACTAACGATGAAGTAGTTGATGCAATTAAGAATATTGACAAAATCAAAGAACAATACAAAGACAGATATGAAGAGTTCTACAACAGATTCTGCGGTGTTGATGACGGACACGCAGCCCAGAGAGTAGTAGAAAAAGTATTTAAATAAAAGATTTAACTAATTTTAAAAATTTAAAAACTAACGGTTTTTAAAGTTTGAAAACAGGTAGCCCTAACTATAATATTGAAATCAAAGCATGTTTTCACAGTATTGTAGTTAGGGTTTTTAAGGTATAGAGATTAATAAATTAAAAGTTGATTTTTTTATTTGTTTATAAGGAGAAGGTATGTTAAGCATTATTATTGCTTTTGGAAAAGGAAAAGAATATTTAAAAGATTGTTTTGACAGCATTAAGGAGCAGGATTATAAAGACATAGAAACAGTGCTTGTTTTAGACAAAGCTAACATAAATCCGGAAGAAAATATTGAAGAACTGATAAGTGAGTTTTCACAGTCAATTAATTTAAAAGTTTATGAAACCGGTGATAATTCAGGAGTAAGTGCCGCCAGAAATTTGGGACTTTTAAAGGCTAATGGAGAGTATGTGTATTTCCTTGATAGTGATGATTATCTTATGGAAGATACATTAACCGGATTAATGCAAACAATGGATGGGAATAAAGACCTTACATATGGTCGTATTTTTCATACATGGTTTAAGAAGGCCGCTTTTAACGTGGATCAGGGAGATGTTATCGACGATGGAAGCGAACAGGAAGTAGATTCTAAGGTTAATAATGATGATAACTTTAATTTCTCAGAAATAAATGATTATAAGTTAAAAAATTTCGCCAATTTATCAGAAATAACAGTTCTAGGGACAGTGTTTAAAAAGAAATTCTTAACAGATAATAATATTAAGTTTAATGAAGAGCAGAAATATTATTCTGATCCGGAATTTTGGACTAAAGTTCTTATGAATGTGAAAAATTATGGCTGCAATAAGGATAGTATTTACGTAAAGAGATATCACAATGACAAGATTAATCTGCCATCTATTTCTCAAATGGAAGATGATAGGAAGGATGCGCATTTTGTTCAATCATTTCTTGATTGTATGAAATTATCAGAGAGCAAAAATGATATTAGAAATCACTTTGAAAAAATGGCCTGCGATTATTACGTAAAAGTATTTAGCAGAAAGTTTCATGATAATTCAGCAGATAAAGAATCAATTGATTTTGCCTTAATGTCTTCTATGGTTAAGGAATGTGGAAAGAAGACCATTTCAAAATATGGTTTTGTGGAAAAGAAAATTCTTAAAAATGCCACAGACTATAATATGGAAAAAGTAAAAAAATGGTCAAATATAAGACTTATTAAGAGAAAACTTGTAATGATGTTTACAAGCAAAAAGCATATGTATAGAACCATTAATCTATACGTTTTTGGCAAGATGAAACAGAAAGACAACTGGATTGTTTTTGAAAGTTTTGTTGGAAGAAACTATTCAGGACAGCCAAAATATATTTACCGGTACCTTCAGAAGAATTACGGTTCCAAATTTAAATATATTTGGGTTGTTAATGACAAAAATCTTGTAATTGACGGAAATTGTAAGAAGATTAAGCGTTTTGGATTAAAATATTATTATTACATGACAAGAAGTAAATATTGGGTTAACAATATGAGACAACCTCACGCATATCCTAAGAGAGACAGTCAGATAATGCTTGAAACATGGCATGGAACACCACTTAAAAAACTGGTTTTTGATATGGATGATGTACACTCAGCTAACCCTAAATATAAGCAGATTGTTTACAAGCAGTCAAGAAAATGGGACTACCTATTATCAGATAACCCGTTTTCAACAGAAAAGTTTCAGAGCTGTTTTATGTATGAAAAAGACAAAATTCTAGAATTGGGATACCCGGCAAATGATCCTTTGTATGATAAGGATTTAGATAAAAAAGCAGATGAATTAAAAACAAAACTTGGCATACCAAAGAATAAAAAAGTTCTTCTTTATGCACCAACATGGAGAGATGATAATTCTTACGGTGCCGGTGAGTACAAGTTTGAATTGGCACTGGACCTTAAACGTTTAAAAGAAGAAATAGGTGATGAATATGTAATTCTTCTTAGAATGCATTATTGGATAGTAGACAAGCTTGATTTAACAGGAATGTCTGATTTTGTTATTAATGTAAGTAATTACAGTGACATAACAGACATATATATTGTGTCAGATATTTGTATGACAGACTATTCATCAGTATTTTTTGACTATGCTAATCTTAAACGCCCTATTTTGTACTATATGTATGACCTTGAAAAATACAGAGACGTTCTTAGAGGTTTTTATCTTGATATTGAAAAAGAACTTCCGGGACCAATACTTCAGACTAACGATGAAGTAATAGATGCAATTAAAAATATTGATAAGGTTAATGAAGAATACAAAGATAAATATCAGGAATTTTATAATAGATTCTGTTGCATAGATGACGGTAATGCGGCAAAGCGTGTATGCGAAAAAGTATTCGGTGTAAAGTAGAAAAATAAATGATTTGTAAAAAAAGTAGGTGCCTTTAATCTTTTATTGATAAAGTAACCTGATTAATAAGCAGAAACATAAAAATGTTACAAAACATAATGCATTTGACATATTTTTGTAAATATATATAATTAAACCATGTATCGCCTAAATTAAGGACATACAGGACTGAACTTGGAATAAGTACAAATTAAAGAGAGAGAAGGTCCTAAGCTTAATAGGGCAAACATATTGGATTGGAGATTTTTATGAAGAATTATATCGACAGTTTTATGAGATATAGATTCCTTTTAGTTGAATTAGTTAAGAAAGGAATTAAATTAAAATACAGAAGATCATATTTAGGATTAATATGGACTCTGTTGGAACCATTGCTTACAATGATAGTTCTTACATTTGTATTCGGATCTATGCTTGGAAGTAAAGGTGGAGTTTACGGACCGGAATTATATCCGGTATATATTCTTTGTGGACGACTTTTATATAGTTGTTTCTCAAGTGCCTCAAAGATAGGAATGAGATCAATAAGATCAAACCAGGCAATGATAAAGAAAGTATACGTACCAAAATATCTATATCCTTTATCAAGTGTAATTTATAACTACGTTATATTCTTACTATCACTTATAGTACTTGCGATAGTAGGTGTTGTAAGAGGAATTCCACTTACATGGCATATTATAGAAATAGTAATTCCTGTTTTTGTATTATTAATTATGTGTATAGCAGCAGCAATGTTCCTTTCAACAGTCTGCGTATTCTTTAGAGACATTGAATACCTTTGGGATGTATTACTTATGCTGTTAATGTATTGCTCAGCAATATTCTATTATGTTGATAATATTGGAAGCTCAGTGGTTAGAACAGTAATCAGAATGAATCCGCTGTATTGTATTATTGAAAACTTCAGACACATTGTATTGTTAGGAGAATCAATATTTACAAGCTCAATGGAAATCAATATGTTGATTTATTCATCAGTGTTTAGTGTTGTTGCGCTTATCATAAGTGTAATTGTATTTAAAAAGAATCAGGACAGATTTATCCTATACATCTAAAGGAGGCTGATTATGGGCAATAAAAAAGTTGCACTTAAAGTTGAAAATATAAGTATCCGCTTTAACTTAAGTAAAGAAAAAGTAGATAACTTAAAAGAATTAATAATAAAGAAATTAAAAGGGCAGAAGATTCACTTTAATGAATTTTGGGCTTTGAAAAACATAAATTTTGAACTGCAAAAAGGTGACCGTTTAGGAATCCTTGGATTAAACGGTGCCGGAAAAAGTACACTTCTTAAAGTAATCGCAGGTGTGTACAAACCAACGACAGGTACAGTAAAAAGATACGGACACATTGCTCCAATGATAGAATTGGGCGCAGGCTTTGATCCTAACTACACAGGAAGAGAGAACGTATTCCTGTACGGTTCAGTACTTGGATTTTCAAGAGAATTTCTTGAAGAAAAATATGACGAAATCTTAGAGTTCTCAGAACTTGGAGAATTTATAGATGTACCAATAAAGAACTATTCATCAGGTATGAGAGCAAGACTTGGATTCTCAATCGCTACAGTAGTAGAACCTGAAATCCTAATATTAGATGAAGTATTATCAGTAGGTGATGCTAAGTTCAGAAAAAAATGTGAGCGAAAAATGCAGAAAATGTTCGACCACGGCGTAACGGTATTATTCGTATCACACAGCCTTGCACAGGTAAAAAGACTCTGTAACAAAGCCATTCTCCTTGAACATGGTCAGCTAATAGCCCAGGGAGACATAGACGACGTTTCAGAAATATACGAAAGAAAACTGGAGGAATAAAAATGCATTACGTAACAAAAGGAACATGCTCAAGAGCAATCGACTTTGACGTAGTAGACGGCAAAGTAACAAATACAAAATTCACAATGGGATGCATGGGAAACACACAGGGTGTTGCATCACTTGTAGAAGGAATGGAAGTAGAAGAAGTAATCAAAAGATTAAAAGGCATCGACTGCGGAGGCAGAGGAACATCATGCCCAGATCAGTTGGCAAAAGCACTTGAACAATACCTAGAAGAAAACAAGTAAGAAATAAAGTAAACAGATCGTTGTAAAAATTGGAAAATAATGTGGAACGATTGGTTTACATAAAATCAAACAAAATAACAAAAAACAAGCGGGTTCGTTATGACTAGTCATAATAAACCCGTTTCGACTATAATTGAAAAAGCTAACAGAACTTCTTGTCACAGGAAAAATTTTATATACGCAAACAATAGGCAGAAATTCGCAATTTTGCGAGCATAGCGTAAAGCGCAAAACCTACTGTCTGAGCCGTAGGCGAGTTTAGGTTTTCGCTTTGCAATAGGCGGCGGAGCAAAATAAGAATTTCAACGTGTTTGCATATAAAATTTTTCCGGCGACAAGAGAATCAATAGCTTTTGCAATTGAAATAGAAAGGGAGAAATTATGCTAGGAATAATAGGCGCTATGGACGTAGAGGTCAATAGCATTAAATCAGAATTAGAAAATGTAGAAATCAAGAATATTGCCGCAATGGAATTTTACAAAGGCACCCTTGCCGGCAAGGAAGTAGTAGTTGTAAAATGCGGTGTCGGCAAGGTTAACGCAGCCATTTGTGCACAGATACTTGTAAGTGTATTTGGTGTAAGTGCCTTAGTTAACACAGGTGTTGCCGGCTCACTTAACAATGATATTAACATTTGCGACATTGTAGTTTCAACAAGTGCGTTAGAACACGACATGGACGTTACACCTTTAGGATATGCCAAAGGGGTAATTCCAGATATGGACCAGTCAGAGTTTAAGGCAGATGAGAACCTTATTAAACTTGCAAAGGACAGCGCAGAGGAAGCAGGGCTTGACGTTAAAATTTTTGAAGGCAAGGTAGTTTCAGGGGACCAGTTTATTGGAACACATGAAGCAAAGGTTTATTTAAGAGATACCTTTAATGGTGACTGTGCAGAAATGGAAGGAGCTTCAATCGCCCACACTGCATATTTAAATAAAACACCTTATGTTGTAATTAGAGCAATCTCTGATAAAGCAGACGGTGGAGCACAGATGGATTATCCTACTTTTGAAGCAAAAGCAGCAGAAAATTCAATTAAACTTATAAATTGTATGATTAAAAATTATTAGAAGCAGATATGGATAACACTAAAATCATATTTTTTGACATAGACGGAACACTAATCGATATGGAAAAGAAATGTGTTACGGAAAAGATGCTTGAAACACTAAGAAGATTACAGGAAAAAGGCATTGGCGTAAATAAAGTTCTTGAATACTATGGCATAGACAAGTCTCAGGCAATGGCTTTCGGTGACGGCAATAATGACATTGAAATGTTTGAACAAGTTGGACATCCTATAGCAATGGGAAATGCATCTGCTGATTTAAAAGCTATATCAGAGCAGATTTGCGGTCATGTTGCGGAAGATGGAATTTACTATTTTTGTAAGGAAAACAATTTAATCTAAAAATTAAATGTCGAATTACGACGAACGGTTTTTGGTGTGCAATAAAAGAAAATGTGCTAAAATGCTAATAAGTTTTCAGATGGATTACTATACATTTAAGTGAGGGGGATTTTTTAGTATGGCAGATTATACTTTTATTGAAATGAAGGAATGGTTTTATAACAATGCACCGAAGATAATTAACGAGAAATACTTTCTATACGTAATGGGAAGTATTTTTTTGTTGGGAATTTTCACAAAATGGCTGGCGGCATTTGGATATGGCAGAATGATTAGAAAAGCAGAGCATATGTCAAATCCAAAGAATGCAACTTTAAGACAGATTAAAATGAAATATGACAGCATAAAAGAAATAAACGGGCACGTGGCGAATCCAATGATTTTTGCGGCAAGAAGTCTGAATAAATGCAAATTAGGTATATTTTCATTAAATAAGCTTAATAATATTATAAACGTGTGTATTATTTTAAGTGTTACATTGGCAGTTGGAACAGGTTTTGGAATTTATCTTACGGGAAAAAGTAAGATAGAGGCGATAGTATACGTTTTGATTGGATATTTCTTTGGAATGGTTCTTGACATGATTAACCGAAGCACAAAAATATCCGAAAAACAGACAGAACTTACCTATATTTTGATTGATTATTTGGAAGATTCAGTTGTGGTTAGAGAAAATAGCCATATGGAAAAACCGGGAAATGAAAATATTGTACAAGAAAAGCAGTCTGAAACTAGCACTAATAACAAGGAATTTGAAGCAGATGAACAAATCCTTAACCAGGTGATTGGCGAATTTCTACAATAATCAACAATGTAAGGCAAAAGTCTTGAAAAAATCGTTTCAACATTTTATAATGTAATTTAGTTTTGTAATAAACGGAGGAATTGAGACATGGCTAAAGTTACATTTGATTATTCAAAAGCTGAATCATTTATCTCAAATGATGAAGTTAACAGCATGAAAGAAATTGCCGAAAACGCAAAAAAAGTTTTAGTTGAAAGAACAGGGGCAGGTAATGATTTCCTTGGATGGATTGATTTGCCGGTTGATTACGATAAAGAAGAATTTGACAGAATCAAGAAAGCAGCAGCAAAGATTCAGAGCGATTCAGAAGTACTTATCGTTATAGGTATTGGTGGTTCTTATCTTGGAGCAAGAGCTGCAATTGAATTTTTAAGACATGGTTTTTACAACAATGTGCCTAAGGAAGTAAGAAAGACACCTGAAATCTACTATGCAGGTAATAGCATTAGCCCTTCATACTTACAGGGATTACTTGATGTAGTTGGAGATAGAGATTTCTCAGTTAACATTATTTCTAAGTCTGGTACAACAACAGAACCAGCTATCGCTTTCAGAGTTTTCAAAGAAAAACTCGAAAAGAAATATGGAAAAGAAGAAGCTGCAAAGAGAATTTATGCAACAACTGATGCTAAGAAGGGTGCATTAAAAGGACTTGCAACAGCAGAAGGATACGAAAGCTTCGTAGTTCCTGATGATGTTGGAGGACGTTTCTCAGTTCTTACAGCAGTAGGTTTATTACCAATTGCAGTAAGTGGTGCTGACATTGACAAGTTAATGGAAGGTGCAGCAAGCGGAAGAGAGAAAGCATTAAACAACGCATTTGAAGAAAATGATGCAATGAAATATGCAGCAATTAGAAATATATTATTAAGAAAAGGTAAGCTTATCGAAGTTACAGCTAACTACGAACCAAGTCTTCATTACTTTGGTGAATGGTGGAAGCAGTTGTACGGCGAAAGCGAAGGAAAAGACCAGAAGGGTATTTTCCCGGCAGCAGTTGACCTTACAACAGACCTTCACTCAATGGGACAGTTCATTCAGGACGGTTCAAGAACAATGTTTGAAACAGTAATCAACATTGAAAAGTCAAGAGCTTCAGTAGTTATCGACGAAGATCCTGAAGATTTAGACGGACTTAACTACTTAGCAGGTAAGGATATGGATTTTGTAAACAAGAGTGCCATGAACGGTACAATTCTTGCTCACACAGATGGAAATGTTCCTAACCTTATGGTAAGGGTTCCTGAACAGAACGAATTTTACCTTGGTGAATTATTCTATATGTATGAATTTGCATGTGGCATAAGTGGTTACATTCTTGGAGTTAATCCATTTAACCAGCCTGGTGTAGAAAGCTACAAGAAGAATATGTTCGCATTACTTGGCAAGCCGGGATACGAAGATATGACAGAAGCATTATTAAAGAGATTATAATCTTAAGGATGTTTAGTTTAACAATAAATTATAGTTTGAAAGCTATTTAGTTTAATGGATATTGTAATTTAAACAGTTTCTAATAAAGAATTTAGTATTAGAGATATATAAGAATTTTTAGGAGATGGGATTTTTTCCTGTCTCCTTTTCTTTCTTGCGAAATAAGCTAATGTGCTTTACAATTAGAACTAAGAGTTTGCCAAAAAAGGAGTAGTTATGAGTAAAAAAAGTGTTTCCATAAAAGATATTGCAAAATTAGCAGGGGTGTCAATTGCCACTGTTTCAAGGGTAATTAACCGGAATGGAAAGGTTGCACCTGAAACTGAAAAGAAAATATTGCAGGTTATGGAAGAAAACCACTATGTACCTAATCTTTTGGCAAAAGGTTTTAGAACTCAGAAATTCACAACAATCGGAATAATTGTTCCTGATATTTCTATTGAATTTTTTAGCAAAATAGCAAAAAAAGTGCAAACTATTTTTTTTGAAAGAGGATATGCAACCATAATATGTAACACCAATGAGGATTACAAAATGGAACGCCAGTGCATCAATATGCTTCAGGCTCAGCACGTAGGGGGGATTATTCATATAGTCTCCGTTACAACCGAGAAGGAGAAAAAGACTTCAATACCTACGGTTTACATAGACAGGGAACCGGCGTATGGAAACACCAAAAAGGATATGGTTCTTATTGAAAGCGACAACGTGTCAGGTGGATATCAGGCAACAAACGAAATGATTAAAAAAGGTTGCAAAAATATAATTTGTTTTTGCCCTAAGGATAAAGGCTCAACACATATAAAAAGATGGGAAGGCTATTGTAAGGCAATGGAAGAAACAGGAGGTAAGCCACGATTAGTAAGTCTTGACAATGTATCGGAGGTGGATGCTTACGAGAAAGCCATAGAACTATTCGGGAAAGACAAAGAGATTGATGGAGTTTTTGCCACAACTGACCTTATTGCCATAGGTGTATTAAAGGCATTAAAAGAATTAAAAATAAAGGTGCCTTCTCAGGTAAAAGTATTCGGCTATGATAATAGCCTGTTATCAGAGATTGCTACAACACCTATAGCTACGGTGGAACAGCCGATAGAGTTAATGTCTGAAAAAGCAGCTGAAATGTTGGAAAAACTAATGGACGGACAAAGGCCGGAAGAAAGCCATATTGTGGTTCCGGTGAAATTAGTGAAAAGAAAAACAGGAAAATAAGTTATTTGATAAATTATAGAAGAATATATTGACAATAATAATGTAAACGTTTACACTAAAAACAAGTAAGAAACATAAGAGACAACTAAATGGGAAACGTATATGTGTTTCTCATAGTTTTTAGAAAAGATCTAAATTTTTATATCATCGAATTATGAAAGAAGAAAGGAAGAATATTATGGAAAAATTATTATGTCCATCAATGATGTGTGCAAATTACAGAAACTTGGAGAAGGAAGTTAATGATTTAATTGAAGCAGGGGTAGATATCTTCCATATTGATATTATGGACGGACAGTTTGTTCCAAACTTTGGAATGGGATTACAGGATGTGGAGTATATTTGCAAAGCATCAACAATACCTGTTGATGCACATTTGATGATTGAAAATCCTGGCAACTATGTTGAGAAGTTTGCAAAATTGGGAATTGACATTATTTATATTCATCCCGAATCAGATGTACATCCAACAAGAACATTACAGTCAATTATAGACTTGGGCGTAAAGCCGGGCATTGCAATTAATCCGGGAACAGCGGTAGAAACAATTAAGCCATTGTTACCATTTGTGGATTATGTAATGGTAATGAGTGTTAATCCGGGATTCTCAGGACAGAAGTACATCTCTTCAGTAGATGAAAAGATTGCACAGCTAGTAGAATTAAAAGAAAAATATGGCTACGAGGTAATGCTTGATGGTGCATGCTCACCTGAAAGAGTGGAAACTTTAAGCAAGGTTGGTGTTAAAGGATTTATCCTTGGAACATCAGCATTATTTGGCAAGGAAAAATCTTATAAAGAGATTGTTAAAGAGTTAAGAAGCTTGTAGAAGTGTCAAAGTAGAAATTTAACAGAATTGTTGTGCATAAAATAAGGCAGAGGTGACTTATGAATAATGAATGTGTAATTGGTATTGATATCGGCGGAACTAATATAAGAATCGGGCGTACTGATGAAAATGATAAGCTTGTGGATTTTGAAAGGGTTTCAAGCAAGGAAACATTTAAGGACGGAAACATATCAGAAAGTTTGACTGAAGTTTTAAAGAATTATCTTGATAAGTATTGCAAGAATGTGCAGGTTAAGCAGATTGCAATTGGAATCCCTGCAACTTTAAGTTCAGACAGAAAGCAGATTCTTCAGGTTCCTAACATAAAAGGAATGGATGGTCTTTTTCTTGGAAAAGAATTAGAAGAAAATCTTGGCATTCCTGTTGTATTGGAAAAAGACGTAAATATGTTATATTACTGGGACAAGTATGATAAAAAGCTTAGTGATGAAGGTGTAGGCATTGGTGTTTACATTGGCACAGGAGTAGGTAACGCAATATTTATCAATGGAAAACCACTGGCAGGCAAAGATGGTGTGGCAGGAGAACTTGGTCACATTCCAATGATCGGTGGAACAAGTCAATGTGGCTGTGGAAACCTTGGCTGCTCAGAGTGCTATGCGTCAGGTTGGAAGTTGGTTGAGTTGAAAGAGGAATACTATCCTGATGTAGATATGAATGATTTGTTTGTAAAGAAAAGCAATGATACGGTGCTAAAGAATTTTGTGGACAATATTGCCTGCGTGGCATGCGCTGAAATCAATATACTAAATCCTGACTCCATTATTTTCGGTGGCGGAGTAATTAATATGAAAGGCTTCCCTAAGGATTATTTGGAAGAAAGATTGTATGTGCATGCAAGAAAACCGTATCCGGCAGAAAGCCTTGAAATCCAGTACTCAGAAGATAAAGTAGACAACGGAGTAAAAGGCGCAATAATATTTGCAAAAACATTGTTAGAAAAATAGAGAATATATAATAATTGATATTTATTAATGAAAAATAAGAGTCGCTTAGTGCGGCTCTTATTTTCGGTTGGGGTGGATAAATGGCTGGATGGGAATAAGGACAACTTTTAACATAAAAGCACAAAAATACACAAAACATACAAGAAAAAACAAGCAAATAACAACAAAATTACATAAAAAATAAAAACGTTATTAGTAAAAATATCCATAAAAAAAGTAAAAAATAGAAAAAAATTGCTATTTAATCTAAAAATATTCTATTTTTTTTGTACAAGATAAAATCTATAATGAACGTAGTCAATGAGACGGGAAAACAAAAAGTTAAAAAACAGGAGGAACAGTTAAATGAGAAAATCAAAATTATTAACAGTGTTGGTAGCAGCAGCAATTGGAGTTTCAATGGTAGGATGTGGTTCATCAGGAGGAAGTTCAAGTAGTGGAAGTGGCGGAAGCAGTTCAGGCGGAGACGTAGCCAATAAGGACAAGCCTTTATGTTGGTACAATCGTCAGCCATCAAACAGTTCAACAGGTGAACTTGATAAGACAGCACTTACATTTAATGACAAAACATATTATGTAGGATTTGATGCTAATCAGGGTGCGGAACTTCAGGGACAGATGGTTGTTGATTACATTAAAAAACACATTGATAAAATTGATAGAAACGGAGACGGAGTAATCGGATATGTACTTGCAATTGGTGATATCGGACATAATGATTCAATAGCACGTACATGTGGTGTTCGTTCACAGCTTGGAACAGCAGTAGACAAAGATGGAAGCGTTGATTCATCACCTGCAGGAACAAACGTTGATGGAACATCAAAAGTAGTTAAAGATGCAAAATTAGAAGTTAACGGAAAAACATATACAATCAGAGAACTTGCTTCTCAGGAAATGAAAAACTCAGCCGGAGCAACATGGGATGCAGCAACAGCAGGTAACGCAATTGGAACATGGACAGCTTCATTTGGTAAACAGATTGATGTAGTTGTTTCTAATAACGATGGTATGGGAATGTCAATGTTCAATGCATGGGCAAAGGACAACAAAGTTCCAACATTTGGATATGATGCTAACAGCGATGCAGTAGCAGCAATTGCAGAAGGCTACGGCGGAACAATTTCACAGCACGCAGACGTACAGGCATACCTTACACTTAGAGTTCTTCGTAATGCACTTGATGGTGTAGATGTAGATACAGGTATCGGTACAGCAGATGATGCAGGAAACTGCCTTACAAAGGATGAAGATTACAGATACAGCGAAGAAGAAAGATCATATTACGCATTAAACGTAGCTGTAACAGAAGACAATTATAAAGACTTTACAGATTCAACAAAGATTTATGACAAGGTTTCAAAACAGCTTGATGCAAGTAAGAGTCCTGAAAAGAAAGTATGGCTTAACATTTACAATGCATCAGATAACTTCCTTAGCTCAACATATCAGCCATTACTTCAAAAGTATGATGATCTTCTTAACCTTAAAGTAGATTACATCGGTGGTGATGGTCAGACAGAATCAAATATTACAAACCGTTTAGGTAACCCTAGCGAATATGATGCATTTGCAATTAACATGGTTAAAACAGATAATGCAGCTTCATATACATCAATTCTTTCAAAATAGAATTCTAATTAAAGATTAAACTGGTTGTAGAAGGGGGCTTTAAAGCCCCCTTATTAAAAGAAGAGGAAGTATAAATATGGCAGGAGATAAGAATGAATACATCTTGTCGATTAATGGAATGAGCAAATCATTTGGCCGAAATAAGGTTTTAAAACATATTAGTTTAAATGTTAAACCAGGGTCTATCATGGGACTTATGGGTGAAAACGGAGCCGGAAAATCGACAATGATGAAATGTCTCTTCGGAACTTATCAAAAGGACGAAGGAACGATAATATTAGATGGAAAAGAAGTAAACTTTTCAGGTCCTAAAGAAGCACTGGAAAATGGTGTGGCAATGGTACATCAGGAACTTAACCAGTGCCTTGAGAGAAGTGTTGTAGATAATTTGTTTTTAGGAAGATATCCTAAGAACTCAATGGGCGTAGTTGATGAAGGAAGAATGAAAAAAGAAGCTTCAGACTTATTCAGAAAACTTGGAATTACAGTTAATATGACTCAGCCAATGAAGAAAATGTCTGTATCACAAAGACAGATGTGTGAAATAGCAAAAGCTATATCATACAATTCAAAAGTAATTGTACTTGATGAACCTACATCATCACTAACAGCACCGGAAGTTGAAAAGTTATTTAAGATGATGAGACAGTTGAAAGAACAGGGAATCTCATTAATATACATATCACACAAAATGGATGAAATATTCGAAATTTGTGATCAGATTTCAGTTTTACGAGATGGAAGTCTTGTTATGACAAAAGACAGCAAAGACACAGATATGAATGAACTTATTTCAGCAATGGTTGGACGTTCACTTGATAACAGATTTCCACCTGTAGATAATAAGCCGGGAGAAGTTATTTTCTCAGTGGAAAATTTGTCTACTAAATACGCACCTAAACTTCAGAATATATCATTTGACATAAGAAAAGGAGAAATCTTCGGATTATATGGACTTGTAGGTGCAGGAAGAACGGAATTACTTGAAACAATATTTGGAATGCGTACAAGAGCAGCAGGAAATGTAATTTATGATGGAAAAATAATGAATTTTACATCAACAAAGGATGCAATGGATCATGGCTTTGCACTTATAACAGAAGAAAGAAAGGCCAATGGCTTATTCTTAAAGGGAGACATTACATTTAATACTACTATTGCAAATATGAATCACTACAAAAAAGGTATAGCATTATCCAAAGATGAAATGGTTCGTGCAACGGCAAATGAAATAAAAGTTATGCATACTAAATGTATGGGACCGGATGATATGATTTCAAGCCTTTCAGGTGGTAATCAGCAGAAAGCAATATTTGGAAGATGGCTTGAACGTTCACCTAATATCTTTATGATGGATGATCCAACAAGAGGTATTGATGTTGGAGCCAAATACGAAATATATGAATTGATTATAAACATGGCAAAACAGGGAAAAACAATTATAGTTGTTTCATCTGAAATGCCGGAAATTTTAGGTATAACTAATAGAATAGGCGTTATGTCTAATGGACATTTGGCAGGAATAGTTAACACTAAAGAAACAGATCAGGAAGAATTATTAAGACTTAGTGCTAAGTATTTGTAAAAAAGAGAGGAGCATAAGATATGGCAGAGAAAGGATTTATTCTTTCGGCTGAAGAGGAGTTAAAACTTCGAGAGCCCATAGATGAATATATAGGAAAAATACAGGAACAGATAGATGCTTTAAGATTAGATGGTACAGACAAGGTTAGAAGCTTAAAGAACCATATTGCAGTTGTAAAAGAAAGCAAAAATCTATCAAAAGAAGAAAAGACAAAAATTATCGAAAACGATAAAAAAGTATTAGAAGAGGCAAACGCAGTTGAAAGTCGTAATAAAGACAAAGTAAACAAATTAATTGCAGAAGCTGAAGATTATCTTTCAAAAAATTATAACAGCCAGTACTACAATAAGGTGGTTAACAGTTGTGAAGCTGAAAAAGAGGCTGAAAAGAAAGAGTATGAGAGAATTTGTGCAGTATTAAAAGAAGAACATACAGCACAGTTAAGTAAATTATCCGATCCGGATGAGATTAAAGATGAAAAATATGTTTACAAGAATAAAATATATGATGTGAAGATGGCACATGAATCAAAATGTCAGGAAATCAAAGACAGAAAACATGATGCGTTTTTACATAAGTATCATTTAATCGACTTGTTGCGAATGTCAAAATATACATTTGCACAAAAGAGAGCACAGAGTATAGAAAACTATAAGTATTCATTTAATTTAGCACAGTTTCTTTACAAGAATGGCTTGTATATTGTTATTGTTCTAATATTTATTGGATTATGTGCAGTAACTCCAATAGTAAAAAATACACAGTTGCTTACATACACAAACATACTTAACATTTTGCAACAGGCTTCCCCTAGAATGTTCCTCGCCCTTGGGGTTGCAGGATTAATCCTTTTAACAGGAACGGACCTTTCCGTAGGACGTATGGTTGGTATGGGTATGGTAGCGTCGACCATAATAATGCATAACGGTATTAATACAGGTGGAGTATTTGGCCACATATTTGACTTTTCAAGTATGGGTCCTGTAAACAGAGCAATTTTGGCATTAGTTGTCTGCATTGTACTTACAACATTCTTTGCTATGATAGCAGGATTCTTTATGGCAAGATTTAAGATGCATCCATTTATTTCAACAATGGCTAACATGCTTATTATCTTTGGTTTAGTTACATATGCAACAAAAGGTGTTTCATTCGGTGCAATTGACCAGGCAATACCTAATATTTTCATTCCTCAAATAGGTGGTTTCCCAACAATTATACTTTGGGCATTAGTTGCCATTGCAATTGTATGGTTTATCTGGAATAAAACAACTTTTGGAAAAAATCTGTTTGCTGTAGGTGGAAATCCTGAAGCAGCAGCAGTATCAGGAATCTCAGTATTCAAAGTAACTATGGGAGCATTCATTCTTGCAGGTATTCTTTATGGATTTGGTTCATGGCTTGAATGTAACAGAATGATTGGTTCAGGTAGTGCAGCATATGGACAAGGATGGGATATGGATGCAATCGCAGCCTGCGTAGTTGGTGGTGTATCATTTACAGGTGGTATTGGTAAGATTTCAGGTGTAGTAACAGGTGTTCTTATTTTCACTTCCCTTACTTATTCACTTACAATCCTTGGAATCGATACAAACCTCCAGTTTATTTTTGAAGGTATTATCATCCTTGCAGCAGTAACTCTTGACTGCCTTAAATATGTACAGAAAAAATAAATATTAGAAAATATTTCTTAATGATAAAGCTAAAAGTCGTTCTAATTATCTATATGATTAATGGAACGGCTTTTAGTCTAAATTGGTTTAAAAGCAATTCATAGTTTGTTATAATAAAAAAACAGGTGGGAGAAATATGGAAATAAAAAATAATACTGATATAGAGAAAACTAATATGGAAAATTACAAAGTTATTTTGGTGGATGACGAAGAAGAAGTAATTGATGCAATAAAAAGCCGAATATTATGGGAACAATTAGGTTTGCAGATTGTAGGCAGTGCAACAAATGGTGTAAAAGCATTAGAATTAGTAGAAAAGTTACAACCTGACATTGTTATAACTGACATAAAAATGCCTTATATGAATGGCCTGGAACTGTCGAGAAGATTAAACGATGAATACAGAAATGTTCATATAATTATTTTTACGGGATTTGATGAATTTGATTATGCAAAAGAAGCAGTGCATCTTGAAATAGATGAATATATGCTTAAACCAATTAACGCTGTGGAATTGTCAGAGTGCCTTAAGCGTGTTAAGAATTCATTGGATAAAGAAAGAGAAGAAAAATTAAATGTTCAAAAGCTTGAAAACTATTTCGATGATGTTTTGCCAATTATTCAGACAAACTTTTTTGTTTCGTTAATAGAGGGAAGAGTTAACGAAAGTGAATATGAGAAATTTTTGCAGGCATACAAGATAGATTTAAATGGACCGTATTTTTGTTGTGCAGTTTTTCACACTTCAGAAAATAATGTTCCGGAAGAAATGTCGCCATTATTATTATCTATGTCGGTTGAGAGAGAGATAAAAGCAAGAATAGTGGGAAAATTCAAGTGTAGGGAATTTATATATTTAGGAAATACAGTTCTTATTATAGAATTGAAATCAAAAGAAGAGACAGTAGAACTTACTGATGTTTGTGATAAATTCTGTAAGTGGGTTAACAGAGTAATTGGAGCAGTAGTAACTGCAGGAATAGGTATGGTATGTGATAACATATCAAATATTAATAATTCGTATGATGGGGCAAGGGAAGCCGTATCATACAGAGTATTATATGGAACAAAGAGAGCCATAAATATTGATGAAATCACACCAAACAAACAAAATATGGGATTACAGTCAGAAGAAACAAAGATGCATGAATTGTTTAAGGCCATTTATCTGGGAAACGAACAGGAAATAGAGGCTGCAACAAACAGGGAAGTTGACAGAATACATGGTAATTCCAATACGGTTAGCCAATATAAGTTATATACAATGGAAATGGTAGGAGCATTCTACAGATTTTGCGAAAATAATTTTATTGACTTTAACGATTTTCTGGGTGAAATGAGCAACCCTTATGAAAAGGTGCCCAAAATGGATGAAAGCACACTAAAAAAATGGATTGTGCAAGTTTCCACAGAAATGGGAAAACAATTAAAGAGTGTTCGAAACAGTAAATCACGAAGACTGATAAATGACGCAAAAAATATCGTTGCAAACAGATATATGGAAGAAGATTTATCCTTGGATAAGGTTTGCTCAATAATGGGAGTGTCTAATTCATACTTTTCTTCTATATTTAAGAAGGAAACAGGAATTTCTTTTGTATCTTATTTAACAGATTATAGAATGGATATAGCAGCAAAGTTAATTTTAGATACAAATGAGAAAAGCTACAAGATTGGTGAAATGGTTGGATATATGGACGCAAACTATTTTAGTTATGTATTCAAAAAGAAATTTGGAATTTCACCATCTAAATATCGAAATGCAAAATTAAAATCATAAATATATGCAGGGATGGAATATTGAAAAATAAAAGTAAAACAGGCGGGAAAAATCTTAATAGAGGAAGAAGAAAATGGTTTCACAAAGGGGAATTTATAGGTCTTGATATACAGTCAGTAATAATGACTGTTTTAACTATGCTTACAATTGCAGTTACTGTAGTTATGGGCTTGTTAATTTATAACAGATTTAAGATGTCAGTTAAAGAAACAAATATATCAAGCACTGAGGGCATAGTAGACAGCGTAGTAGAAAAAATGAATTCCGATTTGTACAATATAAGACAGATTTCAAATGCAGCGAACTATAACATTATTCAACAATACGATGTTTCGAGTCAGGAATTTAATAACCAGTTTAGCCTTCTTTACGAAACAAATTCTGACAAAATACAAAGCCTGGTTTTGTACAACAATGAAGGAAAACTTATGGCATCAGAACCAATTTCTTCAGAGAAAAAGAACGTAGAAATTAAAAAACAGGATTGGTTTTATAATGCAAAGAAAGAAATAGAGAACATTCATTTTTCAAAACCTCATTTGCAAAATATATTTATGGATGGAACATACAAGTATAATTGGGTTATTTCTCTTAGCCGTTCAGTTGACATAAATGATGGAGATAAGCCAATAAGTGGAATATTATTAGTAGATATGAAATATTCAATTATTGAAGAAACCTTTGAAAGAATTAATGGTAATTCCAACGGTGTATATTATTATTTGTGTGATGGTAATGGAGATATAATTTATCATCCAAGAAAGGTTGAAATTGACAGAAACAAGTTAACCGAAAGCAACAGGGAACTTGCTTCATATGAAGACGGAATATATGAACTTAAATTAAATGGAAGAAAAGCAAATTATGTTATAAGTAATATGGCATATACAGGTTGGAAAGTTGTGGGTGTTGTGCCGGAAAGCACGCAAATTATGAGCATGAACCAGTTTAGATATTATATTGTAATAACCATTATAATATTGCTGATGATGCTTCTTGTTGTAAATAGATTTATTTCAAAGAGAATTTCAAAGCCTATTAGAGAGTTAGATGAATCAGTTAAGGATTATGAAGCAGGTGGCAAAAAAGAAATTTATGTTGGAGGTTCTTCAGAGATAAGACATCTGGGATATTCAGTTCAGAAATCATATGAACAGATTGAAGAATTGATGGACGAGATTATTAAGCAACAGACTCAAAGAAGAAAAAGTGAATTAGCAGCATTGCAAAGTCAGATAAATCCACACTTCTTATATAATACATTAGAATCCATTACCTGGATGGTGGAAGCAAACAGAAACGCAGATGCGGTATTGATGATTTCGGAGCTTGCTAAGTTACTTAGAATAAGCTTATCAAAGGGAAAAACAATAATAAGAATTGCAGATGAAATACAACACAGTAAAAGTTATATGAGCATTCAAATGGTAAGATACAAAGAACGATTTGGAATAAAATTCCACATTGATGAAGAAATTAATGATTACTGTATTGTAAAACTGGTAATACAGCCCATATTAGAGAATGCAATTTATTATGGTGTAGGCGATATGGATGCTGATGAAGGCGGAATGATAACTGTTACAGGAAGAAAGATTGAAGAGGATATATACATATCTATAGAAGATAATGGAATGGGTATGAGAGAAGAAGTAGTGGAAAATATTCTTACAGATAACAGTAAAGTTCCAAAACATGGTTCAGGTGTAGGCGTAATAAATGTTCATAATAGAATACAGCTTATGTTTGGTGAAGAATATGGATTAAAAGTCGAAAGTGAAGCAGACGAGGGAACAAAGGTTACAATACATATACCGGCAATACCATTTAATAGTGAAAATCAAAGTAAAATGGAAGAGAAAAGTGTAGAAAGGAAGGGCAAAAATGAAAAAGAATAAAGTAATCTTTCTTGCTACAGAAATTATATTATGTGTTTTAGCACTTTTTTTCACTTTCAAAATGTTTGATCAAAATGAGACAGAAAAGAAAGTTGCAGTAATTGTACAAAATTCAGGTGATAAAAATTGGGATTCTTTCATAAAGGGATTAAAAGAATCAGCCAAAGTCAATAATATTCATTTGATTATATGTAATGCTGATGAAATCAACAACATAGATGATCAAAAAGAATTAATTAATGAGCAAATAGAAAATGGAGTTGATGCTTTTATAATAAGTCCGGCTCCGGGAAGCAAAACAAAAACAGAAATGAAGACTATTTGTGGAGACAAGCCATTTATATTAGTAACTGAAGATGTTTATATGGGAGAAAATAAAAAATCTGAATACCCTGTAATAAAGCCTGATAATTACAAAATCGGCTATAGTCTTGGAAAAGAAATGGTTGGAAAATCCATAAAGAAAATAGGCATTGTACTAGGACAGGAAGAAAGAGAAGAAACAGCTGACAGATATAAAGGGTTTGAAGATGCAATAAAAGATAGTGGCATGAAAGTTGCGTGGAAATATAATGGCATAGAAAATAAAGACATTGTTAAAATTGTAAATCGCAGGAGTAAAGTTGATGCAATAGTAGTGTTAGATAACTATTCACTAGATGATTTGGGTGAAAACGTCAGAGAGGATTCGTATAATGGTGCGAAAATATATGGTGTTGGAACTAATGTTGAGTCCCTTGTCCTTGTGGATTATGGAAAAGTGGAATGTGTGATAATTCCTGACGGATATGAAATGGGATATAAAAGTGTTAAGGAGATAACTGAAAGACTAAACCATACTTTTTATGTGATGAAAAGTACTAATGTGGAACACAAAATAGTTTATAAAAAAGATTTATTTACTACTGATATTGAAAGGTTTTTGTATTCATATGAATAAAAGAAAGAAAATTGTTGTATGTTTGATTTTAGGAATAATTCTAGTCTGCAATATTTGCGGTTGTCAAAGCAATAAAGAAGAGAAGAACAGCATACTTAGAGTAGGCATAGTGACTTATACACAGGATGATCCTTTTATAAATGCGTTAAAAGAACAGCTAAAAGGGAACTTAAAAACTATGGAAACGAAGGATATGAAGATAATGATCTCCGAAAGAAATGGAGACAATGACCAAAGGGATCAAAATGAAGCTGTTGAAGAGATGATTGATGCAGGATGTGATATAATGTGTATAAATTTAGTAGATAGAACAGAGCCTTCTAAGATTATAAAAATGGCAAGACAGAATAACATACCCGTTATTTTCTTTAACAGGGAACCGGTTAAAGAGGATTTGAAGCAATGGGATAAACTTTATTATGTAGGCTGTAATGCAGAACAGTCAGGTAAAATGCAGGGACAGATAGCAGCAAAATATATAAAAAAGAATAAAAAAGTTGATAAAAATTATGATGGAAAAATTCAATATGTATTATTGGAAGGTGAAGCGGGGCATCAGGATGCCATAAGTAGAACGGACTGTTCCGTAAAAACCATAATAGGCAAAGGTATAAAACTGGAAAAATTAAGTTATCAGTTTGCAGATTGGAATAGAGGACAGGCAGAAAACAAAACAAACCAATTAATTGAACAATATGGCGATAAGATAGAAATGATAATTTCCAACAATGATGAAATGGCATTAGGAGCATTGGAGGCATATAAAAAATCAAAATATGACAAGAAGCAGTGGCCGATTATTTTTGGAATTGACGGTTTGGATGATGCTTTAACAGCAATAAAGAATGGCGAAATGCAGGGAACGGTATACAATGACAAAGAAGATCAGGCATTAGAAATTTCACGATTAGTTGTAGACATTTATCAGGGCAATAGTATGAAAAATCATAATTTACAGCAGGGAAAATATTATGTGTCTCAATACAAAAAAGTTGAAAAAAGCAGCATAGACAAATTCATAAAATAAAGGCGGGTCAATATATGTGGAATGAAAGGTTTAACAAAGAGTTTAAAGAAGAATCTAAGAAAGAGACAAATGAAAAGTCTAAAAACAAGTTAAAAAAAGAACTTTTTGGAGATGAGTTTTATGAAGAAATGGAACCTGAGAAAAGATTAGAAATTTTTCAAAAAAATATAGAGTCAGACAATAATAAAGAACTACGAGAATGCTTATGGACAGCAAGATATGGAAAAAGAAAGCCTAAAAAAGACTTATTCATAGGCTATCTTATGGAAATGAAATACATATCAGAAAGTGGTTCCACTGATGTAGGCGGAGCGAAAAGAAAACAGTTGTGCAAGATTATTAATAATTTGTGCATCGACAACTATGAAATTCTGTCAGAGGAGCAGCGTGGCATTCTTAAAAATGAGCTAAAGAATACATTTAAAAAATTTATTCAGGTAAGTCGAGGAGGAAGAGGCTTCACTTCGGCAGTTTTTGGACTGGGACAGTTATCTGATGAGGGCATTGCAAAAAAGATAGCTGAACAAATAAGCAACATTGCATTCCTAACACCTCATATGTTCAGAATGGATAAAGAATTTAAAATCCTTCAGGCAGCAGCGCTGGAAGCCTATAGGGAAGAATACCCCCATAGAGAACATTTTTTGAAAAAATAGGACAACCTTAGATTATACCAAAATACCTCACGGTTTGAGAAAATGAAAACCGCGGGGTATTTTTCTTTTGGCTTGAATAGTTACAGACTTAGAGTTTGCCCCATATATAGTACAAATCCCGAATAGTCTTGAAGTAATCCACCCTAAATCTCTCATATCAAGTGAAAATAAATGACAGAAAATGAAAAATAAAGAATTATTGATAATTCTATCTCAAATACCCAACAATCAGCATACATATTACACAAAAAATACAATTTGTATACTGAAAAAATAACATTATTGTTAGAAAAATCAAAAAAACCGAAAAAAGCAAAAACGATACAAAGCAAAAAGTGACAACAAATGAAACGTTTTTAACAATGAAAACTGTACAATATGCACAAAAGAAATATGTCTAAATTGTGAAAACCGTGAAAAATGTTGAAAATAGTTGACAGAAAATGAAAAGAGTACTACAATTATGCTATCAGATGAAAACAAATGACAAAACTTGAAAAAACAAAAGATAAAAGAAATAACAAAGAAAGGAAGGAAATATGAATTACGCAGGAAGATTTAATTCTTTTATATTAAAAGGCCAGAACGTATTTGATGCAATTAAGGCATATCACGAGATGGACGGCATTACACATTTAGAGTTTAACTACCCGGAACATTTTGCAGGATATGATTTAGAAGAAATCAAAAAGGCCATGGGTGATTTAAAAGTTAACGGATTGGCAGTTCGTTGGAGAAATGATTTCACAAACGGAGACTTAACAAATCCTGATCCGGAACTTAGAGAAAGAGCCATTAGATATTGTAAGGAAGCTACAGATATTTGTAGAGAACTTGGTGGAACATACATAACATTATGGTTAGAAAATGACGGTTTTGATTATGCGTTCCAAGTTGACTATGAAGAAGCATGGAACCAAATGATAGATGCTTTCAGAGAATTAGCAGATTATGCACCAGACATGAAATACAGCATCGAGTACAAACCATTTGAACCAAGAAACTTCTCAATGGTTGACAGCACAGGAATGACATTACTTCTTATTAAAGAGATAGACAGACCAAATGTAGGATGTACATTAGACTTCTGTCACATGTTAATGAAGAGAGATTCCCCGGCATACGGACTAGCACTTGCAGCAAGTATGGGAAAACTTTATGGATTACATATGAACGACGGATATTCACAGATGGACAGCGGAATGATATTTGGTTCAGTAAATATAGCTCACGCAGCTGAGTTTATCTACTATTTAAAGAAGTACAATTATCAGGGAGTTGTATTCTTCGATACATTCCCAATCAGAGAAAACGCAAAGCTTGAAACACAGGCAAACATCAATTCATTCGAAAAGATTTCAAAAATAATTGATGAAATCGGAATGGACAGAATAGCTGAAGTAGTATCTAAACGTGACGGAGTTGAGGCACAGCGCCTTGTTCTGGACATGTTAAAATAAAGAGAAAATAAAAAAAGAAAAAGGAGAACACACAAATGAGAAAGAAATTTTTAGCAGTTGCCCTTGCAGCAACAATGGTAATCGGTTTAGTTGGATGTGGAAATTCATCATCTAGCTCAAACAACGCAACAACAGCAGCCTCAAATGACAAACAGGCTACAGAGGAATTCAACCCTGATACAGTTAAAGACAGCAAGACTATCGAAGATATCCGTAAAGATAACGGAGACGAAGTAAAAGTTAAGGGTGGTTTAAAGATGGGTGCCATCGCAAAGTCATTCTCAAACGAATTCTGGCGTAACTTTAAAAATGGTTATGAACAGTCAGAAAAGGTACTTAAAGATGCAGGCGTAGACGTATCAATTAAGATTGACGGAACAACAGATGAAAGTGATGAAATCGGACAGCAGACAATGACAGACAACTTAGTAAACCAGGGTTACAACGCTTTAATGTTAAGCCCAATCTCAGATTCAAACTTAACAGCATCAGTTGATAACGCTAAAGGCAAAAAGATTCCTACAATTAACGTAAACGATGGATTAATCGCATCAGCAGATTACTTCGTAGGACCAGATGCTTACCAGAATGGTGAATTAGCAGCTGAATGGGTTTCAAAACAGCTTGGTGACAAAGGTGATGTAGCTATCGTAATCGGTATGGCAAAAGCTTTCGCAGCTCGTGAAAGAACAGCAGGATTCAAGGGATGGATCAAAGACAACAATTCAGGACTTAACGTAGTAGCAGAACAGAATGCTGACTGGGATAGACAGAAAGCTAAAGAATTAGCAAGCACATGGATTCAGCAGAACCCAGACTTAAAGGCTATCTTCTGTAACAATGATGATATGGCTTTAGGTGTAGTAGAAGCAGTTGAAGAAGCTAAGAAAGATATCTTAGTAGTAGGTGTTGATGGTATCGGTGAAGCTTATGACTCAATCAGAGCTGGTAAGTTAGATGCAACAGTTGATTCATTTGGTTACTATATGTCACAGGTTGCTACAGAAGTAACATTAAGAGTATTAGCTGGACAGGATATTCCTAGAGTAACACATACTCCACAGGCTCTTATCGATAAGACTAACGTAGATAAAGACGCAAAAGACATCATTGGTTGGACAGATCCAAAATATGTATCAGAATAGTTTAGACACAATAATTTAGAAGATTTGATTTGTAAAGTGGGAGAAAGGTAAAACTTTCTCCCACATATATAAAGGAGGAACGATTATGGCGAAGGCTGTTGAATTTGTTAAGATTAACAAACGCTTTCCGGGAGTACACGTCCTTAAAGATATCTCTTTTTCAGTAGAAGAAGGTGAAGTTCATGCATTGCTTGGTGAAAATGGTGCAGGAAAATCAACACTATTGAATATTTTGCATGGAGTTTATCCTGAATATGAAGGAGAGGTAAGACTTCATGGTAAAAAGGTAAGCTTTAAAGACACAAATGATGCTATTGTAAATGGCAAAATATCTAAGGTTCATCAGGAAACATTGGTAGTAAAAGATCTTACCGTTGGACAGAACGTAACAATGGGATATGAACCTAAAAAAGGAATCTTTATTGATTTCAAAAAAATGAATAAAGATGTAGACGTAATATTAGAAGACTTGAACTGTAACTTTAAATCATCAGATTTGGTTGCAACATTAACAGCAGGTGAAATGCAGATGTTAGCAATTGCAAGAGCATTATATCATCATTCAACGATTATATCTCTTGACGAGCCAACAGCTTCACTTACAACAAAAGAAACAGAAGCTTTGTTTGAAGTAGTAAGAAAACTTAAAAAACAGGGTGTAACAATATTATATGTAAGTCATAGATTGGAAGAAATTTTCCAGATTTGTGACAGAGCAACAATTCTTCGAGATGGAGAATATATCCAGACAATGGACATTGCAAGTACTACAAGAGATGAACTGATTCACGCAATGGTTGGTCGAAATGTTGCAGCAGTGGCATCAAGACTTAAACCTAGTCCAATGACAGATGAAGTAGTATTAAAAGTAGAACATTTATGTAATGAAAATTATAATGACGTAAGTTTTGAACTTCACAAAGGCGAAATCTTAGGATTCTTCGGATTAGTTGGAGCAGGAAGAACTGAAGTCATGAGAACACTTATTGGTGCAGATCAGAGAACATCAGGAAAGATTATTCTTAAAGGTAAAGAAGTAAAGAATGGCTGGAATACAACAAAAGCCTTAAAAGCCGGCATCGGTTTATTACCTGAAGACAGAAAAACACAGGGATTTATGAATCTTTCTAATAACTATGAAAATATAGCAATATCAAGCTTAGAGAAATATATGACAGGTCCATTTACAGACACAAAGAAGAAGATTAAAAACGCAGAAGTTTACTTCGAAGAAATGGACGTACATCCAAGACGTGTTGATTATATGACAAGCAACATGTCAGGTGGTAACCAGCAGAAAGTTATTTTGGCAAGATGGATGTCTACAGATGTAGATATAATTATCTTCGATGAACCTACAAAAGGTGTTGACGTAGGTGCTAAGGCAGAAATTTACAGACTTATGGAACAGTTAGTAGAAGATGGAAAGAGTATTATCGTAGTTTCATCAGAATTACCTGAAGCCATGGGTATAAGCGACAGAATGATAATTATGAGTGAAGGAAAAATAACAGCTGAGTTAACAAATAAGGTTGACTTTGTAGAAGATTCAATTCTTGATTTAGCAATTGGAGGTAATTAAAATGAAGAATATATGGAATAAATATAAACGTGAGTTTGTAGTATTGCTGGCAACCTTGGTTATGGCAGTTGTCTTTACAGTACTAAACAGTAACTTTTTAAATTATAACAACTTTGTAACTATTTTACAGCAGATGGTATTAAACGGTGTACTTGCAGTAGGTATGATGTTTACAATCATCACAGGTGGTATCGACCTTTCAGTAGGTTGTACATACGCAATTACAGGTATTATAGTTGCTTCATGTACAGTAAACTATGGAATGAATCCATTCCTTGGAATTTTAGTAGGACTTGTAGTTGGTGCAGTTCTTGGTGCATTTAACGGATTCTTAATTAATAAGATGAAGTTACAGCCATTTATCGCAACATTAGGTACAATGAGTTTATACAGAGGTCTTGCTTACGTAGTAACAGGTGGTGTACCTGTAACAAACGTTCCGGACTCATACAGAAACATCTTCAACGGAGAATTAGTTGGAGGAATCAGATACTACATTATAGTTATGGTAGTTGTATTCGTAGTAGCACACATTCTTTTATCAAAGATGAGAAGTGGTGATTACTTATATGCAGTAGGTGGAAACGAAGAAGCAGCTAAGTTATCAGGTGTTAACGTAGTTAAGACAAAATACATTGCATACATCTTCTGTGGTGTTTGTTCAGCAATTGCAGGTATGATTATGTTAGCAAGCTTAGGTTCAGCAGAAGCAACAGCAGGTAGCGGATATGAAACAAACGCAATCGCAGCAGCAGCTATCGGTGGAACAAGAATGGCAGGTGGTAAAGGTACAGCACTTGGAACATTCATCGGTGCATTAATGTTAGCAGTATTAAAAGTAGGTATGGTAGTTATCAACGTTGACTCATTCTGGCAGTTCGTTGTAACTGGTATTATTATCATCGTAGCTTCATACTTCGAATTCATTCAGCAGGACGTTGCAGGATTTATTTCAAGACATAAGAAAGCTGCAAACTAAAAAATAAACCGCAAAAAATTAATAAACATTGCGGCACTAATATATTTTCAATATGAATTGAATTATAATAAAGGCGCAGGGAAAAATAAACTTTGCGCCTTTATTCTTTTTAATAATAGGAAACAAAATAAGTTTAGAGTAGGAGGAAAATAAGGATGAATAAGAAAATCACAGTTATCGGAAGTTTAAACTATGATGTTATCTTAAAAATTCCAAGATTACCTTTTAAAGGTGAAACATTAACAGCCAACGGAGCAGCATTTAGTGCCGGCGGAAAAGGTGCTAATCAGGCAGTTCAGGCAGCAAAATTAAAAACTCCAACTTATATGGTAGGATGTGTTGGAACAGATGCATCAGCAGACTTTTTGGTTAACACAGCAAAAGAGTATGGTGTAAATGTTGATTATATTAGAAAAGTACCCGGAAGTAGTGGAATGGGAGTTATAAACGCAGTTGAAGACGGAAGCGTTTATGCATGTATCGTAAGAGGTGCAAACTTTGAGGTTACAAAGGAAGATGTAGACAATGCAATGCCTATTCTTAAAGAATCAGGTGTATGTATTCTACAGAACGAGATTCCGGTAGAAATTATTGCTTATGCAATTGATAAGGCAAAAGAAGCAGGATGTATAGTTGTATTAAACGCAGCACCTGCAATAGAATTACCTGAAGAATGTTTAAGTAAGGTAGACATTCTTGTAGTAAATGAAGTTGAGGCAGAATTTTACTGTCACGAAAAAATCGACTCAGTTGAAAAGGCAAAAACAGAAATTAAGAAAATGGCAGAAAAATACAATAATAATGTTATTTTCACACTTGGAAAAGATGGAGCAGTGGCTTACGAAAATGGAACAATTGAATTTATTCCGGCAATGAAAGTAGATGCGATTGAAACAACAGGAGCAGGAGATTCATATATCGGAGCAGTAAGTCATTCAATAATTGAAGGAAAGAGCCTGATTGAGGCTTGTAAGTTTGCAACTAAGTGTAGTGCAATTACAGTTTGCCGAATGGGAGCACAGCCTTCAATGCCAACTTTGGAGGACGTGGAATAAACCCCGATTATTATTGACATTTTTAACCATTGAAGGATATTATATAGGTATAACTGTAACGTTTTTATCGTTACGGGGACACGCAGGAGGAAAAGATATGATACCTTATGAAAGAAGATTACAAATAGCAGAATTGCTTGAGCAGAATGAGGTTGTATCTTTGGATGAGTTTTGTAAATCTTTAGGGGGTGTCTCGGAATCGACGGTTAGAAGAGATTTAAAGACCATGGAGAAAGAGGGAGAGATAACATTACTAAGAGGTGGCGGAGCTTGTTTAAAAAGAGGCAGCTATGAAGTTCCTGTTCTTTCAAAGAAAAGTAAGAATGTCAAACAGAAGGAAGGAATTGCTAAGGTTGCAGCAAGTCTTGTAAATGACGGTGATTCGATTTACATCGATTCAGGAAGTACAGCCTTAGATATGGTTAAATATTTAAAAGACAAAAACATAACAGTTGTAACAACAAATGCATTAATATGTTCAGAGTTGCAATCTTCTAATATTAAGTGTATTATAGCAGGTGGTGAAATCAATATTACTACTGCTTCAATTAGAGGAATTACAACAAACAACTTTTTAAAGAGTTACTATTTTGACAAAGCTTTTGTAGGAATATCCGGTTTTTCAAAAGAAGCAGGGTTTAACACACCGGATTTGTTAGAAGCTGAAAAGAAACGTATTGTCTGCAAGAATTCAGGCAAGGCGTATATAGTAGCTGACAGTAGCAAGTCTGGCAAAAACACATTATGTAAGGTACTTGACTTAGAACAGGCAACTTTAATTTGTGACAAAGTGACAGATGTAGTTGAAGCTGCAGCAGAATATATTATTGCTGAATAGAATTATAGTGCAAAAGACAGAGGTGAACAATATGAAAATTGGAATTGGAAATGATCATGTAGCAGTTGAAATGAAGAATGAAATCAAGGCATATCTTGAAGAAAAAGGACATGAAGTTGTAGATTTTGGTACAAATTCTTCTGAGAGATGTAATTACCCTGTATATGGCGAGGCAGTAGCTAATGCCATTGTTAACGGTGAAGTAGATTGTGGTGTTTTAATTTGTGGAACAGGTGTAGGAATTTCACTTTCAGCTAACAAGGTTAACGGAATTAGAGCCTGCGTATGTAGCGAGCCATATAGCGCAAGATTATCTAAGCAGCATAACAACACTAACATTATTGCATTTGGCGCAAGAGTTATTGGCATAGAACTTGCAAAAATGATAGTAGATGAATGGCTTAATGCAGAATATGAAGGTGGCCGTCATCAGGTTAGAATCGATATGATTAAAGACATCGAGGAAAAACAGAAACAGAAGTAATTTGCTATTTATAAATGGTAGATTATTAATGTAATAGTAATGTAACAGAAGAGTAATGGAATAAAAAGACAAGGAGAGATACTATGAAGATTAAAAACATTGAAAACCCTGAAGAATTTTTAAAGATAATTGACAGTTGTAAAGGAAGAGTTGAATTAATAACAGATGATGGAGACAGATTAAACTTAAAATCAAAGTTATGTCAGTTAGTTTCATTGTCAACAATTTTCTCTTCAGCAGCTAAGATTCCTGAAATGGAAATTGTAGCTCATGAATTAGAAGATTCAAAGAAAATAATGGACTACTTAATGGGTTGCTAATTGATAAGATTACAGTGTAGAAATTTTAAATAGTATAGAAATAATTTCTAAAAAGCGCGTTCAAAGAGACTTAAAAAGTCAAAAGACCTGTTGCACTTTAAACTTGGTGCGACAGGTCTTTTTTATTAATAGGAAAAATCTATTAATTTAAAATCCAACTGAGGATATAAACCTATAATTAATAAGCTTAGTGAAAAGATTAATCCTCTTCAATAACATAGAAGTCAAGATAGTCGAAATCTATTGATTCCACAAAACTGTCTGCATAAAATCTTGTTCGCGCAATACGTTTAAACTCGTTAATATTTGAATCAAGCCATATTGGACTGCTTAAATCAAATTCCTCGCAAATCTGTTCAAGAGCCATAAAAACCTTATGAGTTCTTGTCTCGTCAGGAATATCCAATTCAATAGTAGTGCTTTGTAACATTTTATTACTTTTAAAAGTACGTCCCCAAACTCTAAACATAATAATCTCCGTTCCATTAATATAGTATAAATAACATAATATAAATCCAAAGTAAGTGTAAGGGAAAACGGAGTAAAAGTAAAGAAAAAAGAAGTTAGACAAAACTAACACATAAGCATAAGTTTAACTTTAAATATTGTTAGAATAATGATATACTTAGGGGTAATGAGCACTATAAGTAAGTGAGAAATGTATGGTAGTCATAAACAAAAAAGAGGGAAGAGATGAAATAGGCATAGCTGTTTATACCGTTTTAAGAAAAGCGGAATGGAGTATTATATGGGAAATAAAAGAAAGAAAAAATTACAGACTCAGGTAGGAAAATATTTAAAGGGACCGTTGTATTTTATTGCATTTTGGATAATGATTAATGTGATTACATATGCCATTGATGTAAGAGCAGGCGTAGTAATGAGTCTTGCCACATTTGTTTACATTATTTTAATGCTAAGCATAGCTATTAAGTATAATTCCAACGTAACTAAGAGACTTATAGACTTCGGAAGTGCTTACAGTCTGGTTCAACGACAGATGCTTAAGGAAATGGATGTGCCATATGGCCTTATTGACGAAAACGGAAAGATACTATGGACTAACAACCAGTTTGATACCTTATTTGAAAAGAGTGTTTTAAATAAGAACATTATGAATATTTTTGAAGGCATTAAGCCGGAATATTTGGTTTTTGATGACGAGAAACCTAATCACGTTAAGCTTAGTTATAAAGACAAATTATTTGCGGTAACATTAACCAAGTTTGAGCTGAAAAATGATTATGAGGACAGCGCCCTTAATCTTTTGGAAGAAAATAGCGGTCAGTTAATTTCCATTTATTTAAGAGATGAAACATTAATCAGCAAGCTGGAAAAAGAGACTAAGGAAGAACGACTTGTAACGGCAAATATTTATATTGATAACTATGACGAAGTGGTACAAAGTGTTGAAAACACACGAAGAACCCTTTTGGTAGCTTTAATAGACAGAAAGATTAATGTTTATTTTTCTCAATATGACGGAATTGTCAGAAAGCTTGAAAATGACAAGTATTTTGTAGTTTTCAAAACAAAATATATAAGCAAGATGCAGACTAACAAGTTTGCAATTCTTGACGAAGTAAAAACAGTTAATATAGGAAACAGCCTTCCTGTAACAATCAGTATCGGTATTGGTATGGGAGGAAACAGTCTGGTACAGAATTATGATTTGTCCACAACAGCCATTGACATGGCGCTTGGACGTGGCGGTGACCAGGCAGTGTTAAAAGACGGTAGTAAGGTTTATTATTACGGTGGAAAGACCAAATCAGTAGAAAAGAACACAAAAGTTAAATCAAGAGTAAAAGCCACAGCGTTTAGAGATTTGATTGAAACAAAAGATAATCTTTATATTATGGGACATCATATAGGAGATAATGATTCCTTTGGTGCCGCAATAGGCTTATACAGAGTTGGAAAGACTATCGGAAAGAAGACGCACATTGTACTTGGAGATGTAAGTGGCAGTGTAGTTCCTTTAGTTGATGAATTTAAGAACTCAGACTCATATGATGAAGATATGTTTATTACAGGACCGGAAGCAGTTTCTGAAATGACTAAGAATGACGCCCTTATTATAGTTGATTGTAACAGAGCCTCATATACAGAATATCCTGAGCTTGTAAGAAGAGCCCAGTGTATAATTGTATTTGACCACCATAGACAGACAACGGATTGCATTGACAATGCCCAGCTTTCATATGTTGAGTTATCATCATCATCAACTTGTGAAATGGTTGTTGAAATAATGCAGTACATTAATGAAACAGTTAAGCTTACAAAGCTTGATGCAGAGGCTTTATATGGCGGTATTATGGTTGATACAAACAACTTTATAAACCGTACAGGTGTAAGAACTTTTGAAGCGGCAGCATATTTGAAGAAGAATGGTGCAGATGTTGCAAGAGTAAGAAGAATGTTCAGGGATGATTTGTCAGATTACAAGGCTAAGGCATTGGCAATTCAGAATACTGAAATCTTTATGGATGGATACGCATTGTCAGTATGTAGTCCACAGGGTGCATCTTCACCTACAATTGTAGGCGCCCAGGCAGCCAATGAATTATTAAATGTAAAAAATGTAAAAGCATCATTTGTATGTACACCATACAATGATCAGGTATATATAAGTGCCCGCTCAATTGACAAAATCAACGTTCAGGTTATTATGGAACAGTTTGGTGGTGGCGGACACATGAATCTTGCCGGAGCTCAGGTTAGAAATAAGACAACCGGCGAGGTTATCGTTATGTTAAAGAAAGTTATTGAAACGATGATAGAGGAAGGAGAAATTTAATGAAGGTTATATTATTAGAAGATGTTAAATCTCTTGGAAAAAAAGGAGAGATTGTAAATGTAAATGATGGATACGCAAGAAATTTCATTTTGCCTAAAAAGTTAGGTCTTGAGGCAACATCAAAGAACCTTAATGATTTAAAACTTCAGAAGCAGAATGACGAAAAAGTTGCACAGGAAAAACTTGATGCAGCAAAGGCATTGGCAGAAGAAATCAAAGAAAAATCAATTACTGTTAAGATTCAGGCAGGGGTAGAAGGAAAGGTATTCGGTTCTATTTCAAGCAAGGAAATTGCCACAGAAGCAAAGAAGCAGTTAAACATGGATATTGATAAGAAGAAGATTGTAATTCCTGACGCAATTAAGTCACTTGGAACTTACAACGTTAACATTAAGTTACACAAAGACGTAACAGCTACATTAACAGTAAAAGTTGAAGCAAAATAAGAATCCTAAGGAGAATACCAAATGGAAGAGGCAGTAGTAAAAAGAGTAATGCCTCATAGTAATGAGGCAGAACAGGCAGTAATCGGCTCAATGCTTATGGATGCAGATGCCATTACAACTGCTATGGAAAAAATTTCAGAAGATGATTTTTATAACAAACAATATGGTTCTCTTTTTAAGGCAATGATAGAACTTTATAATGAAGGAAAAACCTGTGACCTTGTTACAGTAAAGTCTAAGTTAGAGGAAACAGGGGTGCCTTCAGAAGTTGTAAGTCTTGATTTTATCAGAAATATATTGGAAATGGTTCCTACATCAGCTAACATTAAGCAGTATGCAGAAATTGTTTACGAAAAATCAGTTCTTAGAAATCTAATTCGTGCCAATGAAGACATTGCCGGCAAATGCTACGCAGGAAATGAAACACTAGAGGCAATTCTTGAGGAAACGGAAAAGAAGATATTTGACCTGATTCAGTCAGGAAGCAGTGGAGATTACACTCCGGTAAGACAGGTAGTTCTTAATGTATTTGAAAAGATTGAGAAAGCTTCCCAGACTAAAGGTTCCATTACAGGCTTGGAAACAGGCTTTACTAAGCTTGACCACCAGCTTTCAGGACTTCAGCCATCAGATATGATACTTATTGCAGCAAGACCATCTGTAGGTAAAACAGCTTTTGTTTTGAATATTACGGAAACAGTTGCAGTAAAACACAACATACCTGTTGCCATATTTAGTTTGGAAATGTCAAGCGAACAGCTTATTAACCGTATTATTTCACAGAACTCAATGGTAAGTTCCCAGAAAATGAGAAATGGTGACTTAAGTGACAGCGAGTGGGCAAACATAGTTGAATCAGCCAATATTATCGGTAATTCCAACATTATCATAGATGATACACCGGGTATAAGCATCGGCGAAATGCGTTCTAAGTGTAGAAAGTTTAAGTTGGAGAAAGATATCCAGCTTGTTATAGTGGATTACCTTCAGTTGATGACAACCAACGGCAGATCGTCAAGCCGTGAACAGGAAATTGCGGAAATTTCAAGAACCTTAAAGGGAATTGCAAGAGAGTTAAACGTTCCGGTTATTGCCTTATCACAGCTTAACCGAGCGGCTGAAACAAGAGAAGACAAGAAGCCTATTATGGCGGATCTTCGTGAATCCGGTTCTATCGAGCAGGATGCGGACGTTGTAATGCTTATGTCAAGATTTTACGATAAGGAAACAAAGACAGAAGACAGAAACAGAATCATCGTAAACGTAGCTAAACAGCGTAACGGCCCCGTAGGTGAAGTAGAATTAGTATGGTTACCACAGTATACTAAGTTCGAAAATGCGGAAACAGAACAGGTGTAGGTGACTGTAGTAGACATCTGGCGACAAAGCTACAGAAAGTCGTTTTTTTCGCAGTGTTAAAAATATTGAACAAGGCATATAATGAATTTATAATGGAGATGTTCCAAAAGGGAGCATCTCCTTTTCGATGCTCCAATTCGATTTTTAAGGAGGAGTATATGGGGGAAAAAAGATATATTATTTCGGACGCATCAAAGATGCTCAATGTTGAATCACATGTTTTAAGATATTGGGAAGAAGAACTTGAAATCAAAATTCCAAGAAATGAAATGGGACACAGATACTACACGGAAGGTAACATCGAAAGCCTTAGAAAAGTCAGAGACTTAAAGAAGCAGGGCTACAGCCTAAAGGCAATAAAAAATATGGTAAACCCTAAGAAAGCAACCAGGGAAAATAAAGAATCAAATGAAAGACTGACAGTAAGACAGCCGATTTCGCTGATGGAAGTAAGGGAGAAAAAAGCCGGGGTGGAGAATTGCTATCAGGAAGTGCCGGAGGCAATGTCTGGCAGTGTACAGAGTGTGGTACAGAATATGACACAGAGTAATGGGCAGAATGCAGAAAGCGCAGGCTTGAAGTTAGAACAGTTCCAGAACCTTATGAATAAGGTTGTTTCAAAGGCATTAAAAGAATCCACAACGAACCTTGGAAAAGAACTAAGTGACAACGTAAGCGAAAACGTTCTAAAAGGAATGAATTATATGATGAGGGTTCAGGATGAAAAGGAAGAAGAACGTTATCGAAAACTTGATGAGCTTATGAGAAACAAGCAGAAGCTAAGCCGTCGAGAAAAAAGAAAAAAAGCAAAAGCAGAAAAACTTCTTTTGAAAAACAAGAAAAAAGGAATGGCTCATTTCGGGAAAAAACCGCAGACTACATAAACAAAAAATACATTATAGAAGAATGCTGCATCGCATATAAAATGCAAAAGATATTAAAAAAATGCAATACATAAAGAGACAGATAATAAGGACAAATAGCAAAAATAATTTAAAGATACAATAAAAATATTAAAAAATATTAAAAGAAAGACGATAAGAAATATTAAAAGAAAGACGATAAGAAATATTATAAAAAATATTATGAAAAGTTACATAGATAATATTACATAAAAAATGCCATCCTTTACATAAAGTAAAGATGGCATTTTTTATACCTATACGGTACATAACACGCTCCAAAGAGAGCGTATAAATTATAATAATTAGTCTAATGTGATTGAATCTGTTGGGCATGCACCTGCACAAGCGCCACATTCGATACATGTATCTGCATCGATTACGCAAACGCTACCATCGTTGCTAATAGCTCCTACTGGGCAAGTACCTTCACATGCACCACAACCGATACATCCGTCAGTAATTTTGTAAGCCATTATGTAAGCCTCCTTTGATTTTTTATACGTTTATAATAATACAATTATCCCAATATTGCAATAAATAAAAAAGTTAAAAATTTAACAATAACAAGAAACATCAAGCGTCACGAACCACTGTAAGCACCCTTCCAAAGTAGTGAACATCATCGATATTATCGATGAAAAGCGAGTTTTTGTCACCATTAATGGGAGCAAGCTCCAGCCTGATTCCTGGAATATATTTACGAATATACACTTTATTTCCAATAAGAAAAATCCCTGTCTCACCGGATTCAGGAAAACGGTCCTTGCCAATCAGAAGAATATCGTTGTCAAAATAAGTAGGTGAAAGATTTCGCCCAACAATCTTAATCCCACACAAAACAATGTCACCAAAATCTTTTTTGTAAGCAGAAATATTAACAATATTCGTAGAAATACTGTCAAAAACCATTCCATCCTGAACATAGCCCGTTGGCGTAAGAACAGAAATGCAGTCAGTTTTGTGAGATTTGTTGTAGTCGGCAATGCGGGACTCAAAATAGGCAATTTCCACAAGTAGATTAAAAACCCTTGGTGGAAGTGATTTTTTATCAATGGTATTAATGACTGAGCGCCCTAAAATATAGTCAATGCTACAATTCAGCGCATCGCAAACCTTTGAAATGGTATAAATAGTGGGATTGTTAACCTTACCCCCAACTAATTTCTTGACGGATTCATATGGAAGCTCAGCCTCATCGGCAAGCTGTCTGATAGACCAATTCTTCTGATATAAAAGACGATTAATATTTTCAACCATAATGTTTTTGTTGGTGATTTTTTTAGAATTTTGATTCATAAATTAAGACGCCCCCCTTATTAAGATGTATTCCTTGGCACATAAAAAACAACAATATAACAAAATTTGTGCCTTTCTATGCCTTTTTTTTACAAAATTATGCATTTATTATATAGCATATAGAGAAAAAATTAAATATCTATGGACAAAATGGAGGGAAAAATGAATAAAATGGAGAAGAACAGTAGCGAAAGATTATTAAAACAACTTATTGCAGCATTAAAGCTGGAAGGAAACCAGATGCCGGGCGGTGTTCTGGAAAGCGATGATTATAACATAATAATCATTAAACCAAATCAATTACAACAGGAGAATGCCGGAGAAAAGCAGAGTAGAAAATACAATGAATCGTACAGTGAAAATCAAAGAGAGAATTTTGATGATTCGTATGGAGAACGAAAAGGTAAGAAAGAGTTAGAGAATATCATTTCAAGGAAGCTTATAGGACTTGGCATACCGACTAGATTAAAAGGTTATAAATATATACTGGCAGCAATTGAGCAGGTTTTAGAAGATGAAACATCACTGGAAGGTGTAACTAAGATACTTTACCCGGATGTTGCAAAGAAATATAATTCGACACCTCAAAGAGTAGAAAAAGCCATTAGGCATGCAATAGAAGTTGCATGGACAGATAATGTAGTAGAACTTAGACGTGAATTTGAGGATGGCAGAGAAAACAGACGCCCCACAAATTCAGAGTTTATATCAAGAATAAGTACATATATAAAAATGACAGCATAGATGGGGAAGATATTCATATATAAAAATGACAGCATAGATGGGGAAGATATTCATTGAAGCGAAAAGTAGCCGTATGCCAAAGGAGAGGCGAAAAGGCAGGCAGTAAGGATGAATATTGATATATAGAAATGTGAATATAGATATATAGAAATGTGAATATTGATATATAGAAATGTGAATATAGAAAGTTAATGAATTAGTTGAAGGATACCGTGTGGAGGCTAGTGCCACACGGTATCCTTTTGTGCATAGTGGGGGAGGGAAATAAGTTAAGCAATTGAGTAGCGTACCCAGAGAAATGTAAAAAATAAAATGTCGGGGTACGTTTTCGGTGAATAGGAGTGTGCTGAAGCCACAATAAGTGATGTACGAGAAGGCGCGTACCCCGAAAAAAGTCAAAAATGAAATGTCGGGGTACGCAACCACTAAAAAGCAAGAAAAATATGAAACATAATGTATGAGAAAGACAAAAAAGTACCCCGAAAAAAGCGAAAAATGAAATAGCGGGGTACAAAGCCACTAAAAAGCAAGGAAAATATGAAACATAATGTATGAGTAAAGCGAAAATGTACCCCGAAAAAAGTCAAAAATGAAATGTCGGGGTACGCAAACACCAAAAAGCAAGGAAAATATGAAACATAATGTATGAGGAAGACGAAAACGTACCCCGAAAAAAGTAAAGAATGAAATGTCGGGGTACGCGACCACCAAAAAGGCAAGAAAACAACCACAACAAATAGGGAAATAAGCAAATGTTGTGGTATGGAACAGAAAAAATAGAGCAAGAAGAAACAATTTTACCCTACCCACCACGCCCACGCTATTTTTTACAATTTCAACAATTGTTTTACATAGATTTAATCTTTTCTGCACTTTGGTTTTAACAATGAATCTCTAGAATAGCAGATGATAAGACTTATCAATAAGGATTCTATATGAAATACATTCAGGAGTACCGAGGAATAATAAAGGACACTAAGGAACGGTAAGGATATCAAGTAACACTGATGAATAGCAAAGGATACTAAGAAATATTCAGAAATAACAAAGAACATCAGGTAATACTAAGCTATACCCTAGAATGTATTAGGAGAGTTGCCGAGAAGGCAGAAGGAGAAAAGATTAGAATGAGAAAGAAGAAAATTACACAAATTTCAGCAATCGCTATGGCTATGGCAATGGCAGTAACTCCAACAGCAAATGTTTTTGCTTATGGAGAAACATCAGGAAACAGCACATTGTTCTCTGACACACAGAAGGTTTCAGATTATAGTACTTGGAAAGATTCAGTTTGGAATAAAAAAGATACAGAAGGAACTCTTACAAGAAAAGGTGAAGCTTACGATTCATCAAAAATAATTCTTACACCCGGTAAGACAGCAAAGGATTTAGGTTTTGCCTGGTATAGCGAAAACAAGGGCACACCGGCAGTTAAAGTAGGAAAGAAAGCTGATTTAAGCGATGCAAAAGTTTACACAGGAACAGCAACAGACATTAATCGTTCAAATCAGAAAACTACATATAAAGCATCAAACAAAGTAACTATAGAGGGTGCTTTTGAAGAAAATACAACATATTACTATAGCTACACAGATGACACAAAAAATCCTAATTGGAGCGAAGCACAGGCTTACACAACAAAGAAAACATCCAGTTTCCAGACAATACTTGTAGGTGACCCACAGATTGGTGCATCAGGATCACAGGGACAGGGAACAGATGATGATATTAATATTGCAGTTGATACATTTAACTGGAACAAAACATTAACACAGGCAAAAGCAACAGCACCTAATGCAAGTTTTATTTTATCAGCAGGTGACCAGATTGACTTCTCAGGAGTTGACAGTTCAGACGGAAAAAACGTAAGAGAAAGCGAATATGCAGGATTTACATATCCGGAACTTTTGAGAAATCTTCCTTTGGCAACAACAATCGGTAACCACGAAAGCAAGGGTACAGACTATAAGTATCACTACAACAACCCTAACGATGGCGACAAACTTGGAAGCACAAACTCAGGTTCAGATTACTACTTTAGCTACGGTGATGTTTTGTTTATCAGCTTAAACAGTAACAACAGAAACACAGTTGAACACAAAGAATTATTAAAGAAAGCAGTGGCAAGCCACAAAGATGCTAAGTGGAAAGTTGTAATGTTCCATCATGACATTTACGGTTCAGGACAGCCACATTCAGACACAGACGGAGCAAACTTAAGAGTGCTTTTCGCACCATTAATGGACGAATTTGGAATTGATATATGTTTGACAGGACATGACCATTCATATGCAAGATCATATTTAATGGCAGACGGCACAGCAATTGACTACGGAAATTCAGTTGCAGTAAACCCTGAAGGAACACTTTATATTGCAGCAGGTTCAGCATCAGGTAGTAAGTTCTACAAACTTGCAACAACAAAACAGTACTACATTGCAGAGCGTTCAAATACACAGATTCCAACATTCTCTACAATTGATTTTTCAGAAAATTCACTTGTACTCAGAACATATGACTACAACGGAAACAAGTACGCAGACGATTATACACTTTACAAAACAAGTGATAATTTATCAATGAAAGATTTGATTGCTCAGGCAAAAAATATCAAAAACGATGGTTACACAGATGAAACTTGGAACAAGCTCCAGAGCGAAATCAAGAGTGCAGAAAAGTTAATGCAGTACACCGGCGAAGACAAGGGGGCAGCACAGCTTTCAAGTGCATATGACAAGACTAACGACGGCGACAATGCTAAGGACATGGTTAACTACTATGGTTACGCACAGGGCGATTACAAAAAAGATGGAACAACAACACTAAAGACAGGTTTTTCAACATTGCTTGACAAGACAATGGACAAAAAACTTATCATAGGAAGATTACTTTTTGAAAACCAGTACAACAATATCCTTAAGGCAGAAGCAGGCTTAAAGAAAAAAGATGCTGGAAAGACAACAACTCCTACAAATACAACAAAACCGGCAGCTAAGCTTACATTAAAAGCCGGCAAAAAAGCAGTTAAGGCAGGCCAGACAGTTACTTTGAAGAAGGGCAAAACATTACAGCTTAACCTTACAATCAACGGAGTAACAGGCAAGAATGTTAAGTACAAAACTTCAAACAAGAAGATTGTAAAAGTTACCGCAACAGGAAAACTCAAAGCTTTAAAGAAGAGCAGCAAGAAAGTGAAGGTAACAGCAAAATTCGGAAACCAGAAGATTAGCTTTAAGGTAAAGACAAAATAAACACAAAAATTCTCACAGGTGAAAACAAAATAAACATAAAATTTCTCATAGGTGAAGACAAAATAAACATAAAATTTCTTATGAGTGTGTTGAAAATGTCGAAAGACAAAATTGAGTCAGAGACAGGCTCAAAAAAGAAAAAGTAGAAGGATTTAAGATGAAGAAATATTCAAAGATTATATTTGTTATTTTTCTCATAATCTTCTCAGCAGGACTTTGGTTGTTGAACTCCAACATAACCAGAGTCCCTTTGCTATCCGATGACAATTTTTATTTTGTTAAGGGGCAGGTGCAGGAAGTTATTGAGGACAATACCACAAATAAAGAGGTAAACGGCGGTAGCCAAACTGTAAAAGTTAAGATAACATCAGGAAAATATAAAGGAAAAACCTGCGAAGCCAACAATATGAATGGCTATCTTTACGGAACATACTGCAAAAAAGGGACAAAAGTAATTGTTCAGTTAAGCAGTTTTGGCGAAGAACTGTCGGGTAGCATTTACGGCTTTGACAGGGGAGCTTTTATTTGGATTATTATAGCAATACTTGGAGTGGCACTATTCCTGGTTGGCGGAAAAAGAGGCATTAAATCAATGCTGGCGTTGGTGTTCACATTTATATGCATTATATATTTGTACATACCGCTAATGTATATAGGTTTTTCGCCATTCTGGGCGGCTATTCTTGTTGTAGTTGCGGTTACAATAGTGTCGGTTTATCTTATTTGCGGAGGCAACCGAAAAGGGTTGTGCGCAATGCTTGGAACGATTCTGGGAGTCCTAATTGCAGGAATTTTTGCAACTATTTTTGGCAAAATAACGCGAGTGACAGGCTACAATATTGAAGACATTGAGACTATGGTCTACGTGGCGCAGAACAGCAAACTCCAGATAGGTGGCGTGCTTTTTTCGGGCATCCTTATTGCGTCCCTTGGGGCTGTAATGGACGTGGCGGTTTCCATATCCTCAACCATTGAGGAAATCCACAACAAAAAGCCGGAGCTTACATCAAAAGAATTGTTTAAGTCAGGCATAAATGTTGGCAAAGACATGATGGGAACAATGTCAAACACACTTATACTTGCTTTTACCGGTGGCGCAGTAAACACTATGATATTAATATACGCCTACATAATGCCATACATGCAGGTAGTGAATATGTACTCAATAGGCATTGAGGTGATTAAAGGCATCTCAGGCACACTAGGCATAGTGCTGACCGTGCCACTGGTGTCGCTGATATCGGCGAAGGTGTATGGCAAGTAGTGGGGGAGATGTGCTTCCGGTTGGCGAAACACTATTGGAAACGAAAGACAAATATAATTGAATAAGTAGTGGAATTAGAGATACTTCCAGTCAGCGGAACACTATTGGAAACGCAAGAGAAGCTAAAGAAAGCATACTCTGGGGCGAAACGCCTCCAGAGTATGCTTTTGTGCGTGGTGGGGGGAAGAGTGTGGATGGTGTGGTGGAGGGTTGTACCCCGAGAAATGGCAAAAATAAAATGTTGAGGTACGTTTTTGGTGAATAGGAGTGTGCTGAAGCCACAATAAGTGAAGTGTGAGGAGGCGCGTACCCAGAGAAATGTTAAAAATAAAATGTTGGGGTACGTTTTTGGTGAATAGGAGTGTGCTGAAGCCATAATAAGTGATGTACGAGAAGGCGCGTACCCAGAGAAATATAAAAAATGAAATGTCGGGGTACGCAACCGCTAAAAAGCAAGGAAAATATGAAACATAAAATATGAGTAAAACGAAAATGTACCCCGAAAAAAGTTAAAAATGAAATAGCGGGGTACGCGACCACTAAAAAGCAAGGAAAATATGAAACATAATGTATGAGGAAGACGAAAATGTACCCCGAAAAAAGTTAAAAATGAAATAGCGGGGTACGCGACCACTAAAAAGCAAGGAAAATATGAAACATAATGTATGAGGAAGACGGAAATGCACCCCGAAAAAAGCAAAGAATGAAATGTCGGGGTACGCGACCACTAAAAAGCAAGGAAAACATGAAACATAATGTATGAGAAAGACAAAAACATACCCCGAAAAAAGCGAAAAATGAAATGTCGGGGTACAAAGCCACCAAAATAAAGAATTGACAATAGTATCCCCATAATAATTGATATAAAAGATAAAATATAGGTATCAAAAAATATGTATACATAGTATAATATTATATGTATCAAGAAATACAAATATAGAAGAAAGGAGGATAAGGCAGGATGGATTATTTAGAAAAGTATGCACAGGAAAGATTAGAAAAGCTAAAAGGTATGCGAAGACAATGTGTGGCTAATTTGAAAGGTTTGCCGGAAGGAAAAGTGTATGTAAAAAAGAAGCGAAAGACAAATCAATTCTATAAGATAACGCCAGACGGGGACAGAAATGGGAAGTATATTAAAGCCGGCGAAAGAGATGTGGCAGAAAGTCTTGTGAAAAGGGAATACAATGAGAAGTGCTTGAATGAGATAGAAAAAGAAATTAGGGCACTAGAAAAAATGCTAAAAACCTGCAATTCAGAAAACCTAGAAAATGTAATCAGCAAGCTTGCCCCGGTCAAGCAGACAATGGTTATGCCGCTTGTATTGCCACGAGAAGATTTCATCAAACAGTGGGAAGAAGAAAAGCAGCAACTTAAAGAAAAAATGTGGTCAATGGTTATGAAATCTTATGATGAATCCATGGACGACGAAGAAGGCGTGTTCACGGAAAAAGACGAAAAGGTTCGCTCCAAGTCAGAAAAAATAATTGCAGACAAACTCAATCTAATGGGGATACCGTACATATATGAGCTACCGCTACATTTGGATGGACTAGGTTACATAAAACCAGATTTCACAGCATTAAATCCGGACACCCGCGAAGAATGCATATGGGAGCATTTTGGAATGATGGAAAATCCGGAATATGCGTCAAAGGCAATGAACAAACTAAATGTTTACGCAAGAAACGGCTATACTGTGGGGGACAATCTTATAATTACAATGGAAGGTCAAACCCAGCCTTTGAACACAAGAAATCTTGATAAAGTAATTAGAAAAAATTTGATGACATAATAAAAAGAAGTTATGGTGTGATTGCGTCACCAACGGTGATGTAATTAGGGAAAAAAGTTAAATATTGGAATGAAATAAGGGGAGAGATGGGGCTGTCGCACTAAGTAATTAGTGCGCAGCCTCTTTTTGGTATGGACTTTAGGATAAGTATATAAATTGTATGAAATATACAAAAAAACATTTTTTAAAAAGGAATATATGTTGAAAACACCCTATAAAAGTGATAAAATGTTGCTAGAAAAAATGTTATACAGTAACATTAACGGTAACATTGATAGAATAGTGAAAAGAATTTAAGGAGGCTAATATGAAAAAAATCAGAAGGAGAGGACGGAAGATACTTAGTATATTGTTGAGTATGACAATGGCAGCAGGTATGATGCTTACGGGAATCACTCCGGGAACAAATGAAGTAAAGGCAGCATCTTCGTTAACTTCGGCAGACTTTTTGAAAACGAATGGAACATCCATAAGAAAGAACTACGGAAACGGAGAAAAAGTATATTTGAGAGGAACTAATGCAGGAGGCTGGCTGGTGCAGGAGAATTGGATGAATCCTACAAATGCACCGGATCAGAGGACAATGATGGACACTCTGGCAAACAGATTTGGTACATCAACAAGAGATTCATTAGTAGCTGCGTATGAAGATAATTATTGGACCACACAGGATTTTGATAATTGTGCAGCAATGGGAATGAGCGTTATAAGACTTCCGTTTACTTATATGAATCTTTGTGATGATAACGGAAATCTCAAATCAAACGCATGGAGAAGACTTGACTGGTTTGTAAGTAACTGTAGCTCAAGAGGTATGTATGTAATTCTTGATATGCATGGAGCATTCGGCTCTCAGAACGGAATGGATCATTCCGGTGAAGTAAATGACGGAAAACAGCTTTATTACAATCAGGGAAATAAAAACAAAACATTAAATTTGTGGGCAAAGATAGCAGAACATTTTAAAGGAAACCCGGCAGTTGCAGCTTATGATATTTTAAATGAGCCAGGTATTAAGGCGGCAGCAACATATAGTCTGCATTGGGATTTTTATAATGAAATTTATAAAACAATAAGAAGTAAAGATTCAAATCATATTATTATTATGGAATCATGTTGGGATGCTGATAATCTTCCAAGACCGTCAGCATACGGATGGACAAATGTAGCATATGAATATCATTACTATCCATGGAATTACATTTCAAATTCGTCAGGTCAGGCTTCTTACACAGCAGGCAAGGTGAGAGATATTGCAAATCATAACTACGGAGTTCCTACATTCGTAGGTGAGTTTACATGTTTCGACCAGGAAGATGCGTGGAGAAATACAATGTCTACATATAATCAGCAGGGATGGCATTGGACAACATGGGCATATAAAGTTACAGGAAACAGCTCATGGGGAATTTATAATCATAGTCCACAGTCAGTTGATATTTATAATGATTCAGCGGATACAATAAGAAAAAAATGGTCAAGTGTTGGAACAGATAAAGGCTGGGTTAATTCTAAGATTTATAATGTGGTTAAATCTTATCTTCCGGGAACTGTAACACCGGGAGATTCAGGAAATTCTGATAATTCAGGAAGCTCAGATAACTCAGATAATTCAGGAAATAGCGGCTCCTCACATGGAGTGACATTTTATGAACACAGTAATTACGGCGGCTGGGCAGTTACATTAGGTGAAGGCTGGTATACATGCAGTCAGATAGAAGCTGCAGGCATTAGAAATGACCAGATTACTTCAGTTAAAGTTCCGGCAGGATATGTAGTAACATTATATGAACATGATAATTATGAAGGAGCTCAGAAAGTATTGACAGGAAATACAAGTCTGCTTTCAGATTTTAACGATAAGACTTCATCAATTAGAATTGTATATTCTGGCTCAAGTGCAGGTACTTCACATGTAAAACCGGGAGATTCAGGAAATTCTGATAATTCAGGAAATAGCGGCTCCTCACATGGAGTGACATTTTATGAACACAGTAATTACGGCGGCTGGGCAGTTACATTAGGTGAAGGCTGGTATACATGCAGTCAGATAGAAGCTGCAGGCATTAGAAATGACCAGATTACTTCAGTTAAAGTTCCGGCAGGATATGTAGTAACATTATATGAACATGATAATTATGAAGGAGCTCAGAAAGTATTGACAGAAAATACAAGTCTGCTTTCAGATTTTAACGATAAGACTTCGTCAATTAGAATTGTATATTCCGGCTCAAGTGCAGGTACTTCATATTCAACAACAAAGTTATCAAACGGTAAATATTATATTCAGTCAATTGCAAATGATAAAGTTGTATGTGCAGAAAATGGCGGCAGTGATCCGTTAATGGCAAACCGTGACAGTTACAGCGGTGCGTGGGAAACATTATTCATAGAAAATAATAACGACGGTACGGTATCATTAAAGGCAGAGGCAAATAATAAATATGTATGTGCAGTGCTTGATGAACAGAATCAGTTACTTCCAAGAAGTGATTCCCCAAGTACATGGGAAAAATTCCAGATTTATAAAATTAAAGATGGTGAATATGGAATCCGTTGTGTTGATAATGGTAAATATGTGAAAGCGGATTTGGATAATGGTGGAAAACTTGTAGCGACAAGTGATTCTATAGCAGGAGCATGGGAAGCATTCAGAATTGTAAAGGTTAAAGGTTCAGCCAGTGTTAAACCGGTTGTAGAAAATGGTGAATATTACTTTACATCTATTGCTAACGGCGGTGTTGTATGTGCAGAAAATGGTGGAAGTGATCCTTTAATTGCAAACCGTGAATCTTGTGGAGGAGCATGGGAGAGCATTAAGATTGAAAATAATGGTGATGGAACAGTTTCACTCAAATCAAGTGCAAATGGAAAATATGTATGCGCAGTAGTTGATGAACAGAATCAACTTCTTCCAAGAAGCAGCTCGGCAAGTGATTGGGAAAAATTTGAAATTGTAGAAATTCAAAACGGCGAATATGCACTTAAGGCACGTGCAAACAATAAATATGTAAAAGCAGATTTAGATAACGGCGGAAAGCTTGTTGCATCAAGTGATTCTGTTGCAGGAGCATGGGAAGCATTTAAGATTACAAAGACAGGAGAATCTTCGGGACTTACATATAGTGGTTCAGAAAAGAAAGCAGAATTTTATCTTGATTCTGATTACAACGGAACTAAGGTTTCACTTTCAGCCGGAAAATATGATTATAATGCAATGGTATCAGCAGGAATCAAAAACGATGCACTTTCATCAGTTAAAGTTCCTGACGGATATAGAGTTACATTATATAATGATGCAGGATTCCAAGGAGGAGCAAAAGTTCTTCTTCAGGATACATCAAATTTAGGCGGATTTAATGATAAGACTTCATCAATTATAATTGAAAAGGTAGAAAGACCAAACTTCAATAATGCGGACACATATATTACATCAATTGCAAATAATAAAGTTGTATGTGCAGAAAACGGAGGCAACGATACTATAGTTGCTAACAGAGGTTCATGTGGAGGAGCTTGGGAGACAATCCAAATCGTAAATAATAATGACGGAACTGTATCATTGAGATCAGCAGCGAATGGTAAATATGTATGTGCAATTGTAGATGAGCATAATCAGCTGGTACCAAGAAGCGGTTCTATTGGAACATGGGAAAAATTCATAATTGAAAAGATTGCAGATAATGAATATGCAATTTATTCATTAGCAAATGGAAAATATGTTCAGGCAAATATGAACGATGGCGGAAAGCTATATGCAGGAAGCGATACAGTTGCCGGTTCATGGGAAGCATTTAGAATTACAAAAATTCAGTAAACAATAAAACATAATTAAAAGATGCATCATGGAGATCCATGGTGCATCTTTTAATTGTGGCTAGGCTGCTCTGATAATGAGGCATTCAAAAGAGTATTTATAGAAAAAGTGTTAACAAAAAATCTTTTGGGGCTGTCGCACTAAGTAATTAGTGCGCAGCCTCTTTTTGGTGCAAAAAAAAATACAGCCGGGTTTCGAAGGCTGGACGGTTATTTTTGTGGAAGCTGGTGATAAATAAAGGTTTAGACAGGTTTTGTGTGAATTGAACTATATATTTGTTATGTGAAATGAATGGTGGTTTGGGCATGCGTACCTCAAAAAATGGAAAGAAGAAACGTCGGGGTACATTTTTAACAAATACAAACTATATGTTGTGCAAAAACAGCGGTAGTTTGAGTATGTGTACCCCAAAAAACAAGAAAAATGAAATGTCTGGGTACGTTTTTGACGAATACAAACTATATGTTGTGCAAAAACAGCGGTAGTTTGAGTATGTGTACCCCAAAAAACAAGAAAAATGAAATGTCGGGGTACATTTTTAACGGATACAAACTATATGTTGTATGAAACAAGTTAAAATTAGGGCGAGCGTACCCCGACATTTTAAAATTGTGAAAATTTGGGGTACAAAGCCATAAAAAGCTATAAAAATTAAGACGCATATTATATGTAGAAATAAGAAACGTACCCCGAAAATTAGACAAAATGAAATATCGGGGTACGGAAGAAATAAAATAGTTGCAAATGCAACATATAATGAAAACAAAAATGAAAAACGTACCCCAATATTGCGAAAACCTCAAATATTGAGGTACGCGATCGGCAACGGTCACATAAGAAAGCTTCTCCACTCCCCCACACTACAGCCTCTAACGCCTTATATCTCATCCGCCCCACGACACAACAAGCTTCTCCGCTCCCCCACACTACAGCCTCTAACACCTTACATCTTATCCGCCCCACGGCACAACAAGCTTCTCATCTTCCCCACGACATAATCTACAACACTATGCCGTTCATCCACTTTAAGCCATAACGTCCAACACTAAATACCTAACATCACTCCCTCCCCACTACGCAAAACATCCCCGCCGGACCAACCACGGTGTCCTGTGGCAGACAGGACACCGTAGAAGCTTCCCAGCAGGGGTAAATAAAACATAATAATATTAAAATCGAATAATACTAGCAACAGTACTAGCAACAATACTAGCAATAATACTAGCAACAGCACTAGCAACAACACATGTTAAGCAAACATAATGTTGTGCAAGGATCAGCGCAACACATTGCACCGGAATCGCCACCATATGAATACTGGCGGGTGTTGTACCACTGACCACCACTTTCAAGTGTCTGGACAAGTCGCTGGTATGTCTGATTGTTAGGCTCCATTTCAAGAGCAGTTTTTGCAAAATCAAGAGACATGACATTGTTACCTAGACCGTTGTTTGCCAAAGAACTTAAGAAATACCACTGAGCGGTACGGTCCTGAATATTGCTCAGGACATTTAAAGCTTCCTGAAAACGCCTATTGTTGATGTAGTTAGAAGCAGCAGTGTAATAGGAAGCATCCTGACCGTAATATTGGCTGGACTGTCCCTGCCCATTGTTAAAACCGCCGAAGCCTCCAAAACCACCAAACAAATCATCAAAAGGATTGCCGGAATAACCACCACCGTAGTTGCCGTTACCTGAACCACCATTACCATAGCCACCGGAACCATAACTACCGGAACCGTAGCCACCATAAGAACCACCATAGCCACCTGAATAACCATTCTTACGCTCATCCATAATCTGATTGTAAGCCTGACCAACTAACTTAAACATCTCCTCCGCCTTATCCTTATTAGGATTGTTAATATTAGCATCGGGATGATACTTACGACTTAATTTTCTATATGCCTGTTTTACTTCATCATCTGTGGCATCTCGTGAAATGCCAAGAACCTTATATGGATCACTCATATCAAACTCCTAAAAACCAAAGTTATGTAAACCAACACCTACCAGCTTCACAACCACCTTCGGCTCGCTGAATCGAACCCCACAAGTTGTTCGCACCTTCGGCTCGCTAAATCGAACTCCACAAGTTGTTCGCACCCAGGCTCGCCGGTGTCATAACATCAAGGTGCACATATATCCGGCGCACATTCCTTTAGTCATTTTCTTTCTTCTGTTCCCTTCTCGCCTTCAACGTCTTATAGTAGACCGTCCAAACCCCGGCGTAAAGGATATTTCTAAGAATCTCAGCATTCTCCAAAATAGGAAGATACTCGAACTCCTTAGAGCATTCAGCCATCATCATCTGTAGCATGCCCTTTATTCTATCATCAAACCCCTGTTCATTGCAAATAGATTTGAAAGGATTGTAATGATTCTTCTTAATATCCTCCTCCAAATCATCATAGGCATCAAGAATATAAATAAATTTGCCAAGGAAAAAACCAATGCGGCTAAGAGAAGCAGCCCACTGGTCGTCTTTTGGAACAAAAAGGACAGACATAATGCGACCGAAAAGCCCTGCCATAACGTCAATGTTCGTCTCATTCTCTTTTTCGCGGGTACCTAATTCGGTGAGAAGAGACGAAATAGAATCCGCCTTTGCGGCGTAATCAAAAGAATCGTCAGAGTGCTTAGTATTCAAAAGCTTGGCAAAAGCAAGCTTCAAAACACTGCGGTCATCATTCCAGTCGTCCATAGCCTTATAATAAGATAATAAAATATTCATATCAGCCACGTAATCTGAGTAAATACTGGAAGACATAGGCTGTGCCTTAAGGGGATGACGAATACATTTGTGCTCAGAATGAGCAACCTTCGGTTCGTACAAAGAAGTAAGAAGCATTACAAGAAAAGTCATATCATAAGAAAGTGTAAACTGCCCGACAAAACCATAGCGGGACCTTAAAGAATAACACAAACCACAATAAAAACTCTTGTAAACATCAAACTCCTTAAATTTTAATTCCGGTTTATTAATAACAACATATCCAAACATAAAAAACTAACTTCTTCTTATAAAAGTGGCGTTGCACTTAGGGCAACGAATCTGAATCTTACCGTGTCCTTTAGGAATACGAATCCTCTGGCCACATCCCGGACACTTGTAGAAATGATAATACTTGCGCTGACCGGCAAGGTTCTTCTCATTGGCAACCTTGTTGCGCCAGCTACCGAGAATACGCATATACTTCTCGTTTTCAGCAGCACGCTTATAAATATTACGTGAAAACATTCTAAAATAAGTATAAAAAATAAGAAGCAAAATCAAAGTACTAAAAAGGGAACCAAGTCTTCTTGGAACAAAAAGCGAAATAATACACAACGCAATTGTAAGCCCAAGCAAAAACTTAGAAAACTGATCTGCACCATATCTTCCATACATAAATTTTGAAAATCTATCTCTCCAATTCATAAACATGTCACCTCACCAATCATCTTGAATATTGTAGACTGATCATTCAATATAAAAAACAGTCATCTTAATACTGAAGACCAATCATCTGAAATATTGTAGTCGATATTAAGAGTGTAAGTCCAATGCCCGATAAAAGCAATGGCAAAGGGTTTGAATTTACATTTAAGTCATAAAAGTTTACAAATATGTAAAAAATGATAAGCATAAAAACGTTTCTATTGAAAAGAAAACAAACTGACTAAAAATGCTGAATTATTACTAAAATGACAATATCGAGCATTGAAAAAGGACGAAAAATAGAGTATTATGGAAAGGAAAAAGAGCAAAACAACGTTAGCTATAAGCTATGGGTGGATATAAGTGATTTTTATAAACGATGTATAAATATGCACAAAGCATATGATAAAAGTAATAAATACAAGAATATACATCAGGTTCTTTATAAATATGTAAAGCTTATAAATAGACAACAAAGGGAAGACAATAGTATACAAAAGACGCTATGTAAAAAATAAGAGGGGAGATTCACTGCATGTACGTGAAGAAGAACAGCTGGGTTAAGCATTTAGACTTTATACTGGCTGATTTGTTGTGCATTAATTTAACGTTATTGATTGCATATTTTCTACGCAATGGAGTACGTAATGTATATGCGCTAAAGGAGTACAGAACACTTCTTTTTGCAATAATGGCACTGCATTTCTGCATAAGTTTTTTCTCGAATACATATTCAGACATCCTAAGAAGAGGATATTTTCAGGAATTTAAAAGAGTACTTGTTCATAATACAGGATTAATGCTATGTGTAATGGTATTTATGTTCTTTACTCATACAGGAGCAATATACTCAAGATTAATGATTTTTGCATTCTGGGTAATGGACATTTTGGCAATGTATTTTGTACATATTTGCTTAAAAACATTTTTAAGAAAAAGAGATTACCGAGAGAAGAAGCAAACTAAACTTTTGATAATTACTACACCGGAAAATATGGAGAAAGTAATCAGTGAAGTAAACGATGGACCGGACAAGAGTTTTGAAATAGTAGGAATAGCATTAAACACAAACGAGGAAGGAATTAAAGAGTGCCAGGGAATACCGGTAGTTTCAGAAGTAACAGATATGTATGACTATGTTTGCAAAAATGTTGTAGATGAAGTTTTACTTAATTTAAACTATCCATCAGATAAGTTTGATCAGATAGTGGAAACTTTAGTTAATATAGGAATTACCGTAGATATTAAATTAAATATTAAGTTTAATGGTGGAACTCAGGAGTTCGGACACATTAACGGTACTAAGATTATAAGAACAAGTGCCAATACTGTAACAATAACAGAGATGGCATTAAAGAGAGCCATGGATATCTGTGCAGGTGTTGTTGGATGTTTAGTTACAGGCATACTTTTTATATTTGTAGCACCAGCTATTAAGATAGCAGATCCTAAGGGACCTGTATTCTTCGGACAGAAGAGAGTTGGTCGTAACGGAAGAACTTTTACAATATATAAGTTCCGTTCTATGTATGTAGATGCGGAAGAACGTAAGAAGGAACTTATGGCGAAGAACAAGATGGAAGGCCTTATGTTTAAGATGGACGCAGACCCTAGAATTATAGGAAGCGGTCCTGACGGAACAAGAAAGGGACTTGGATATTATCTTAGACACCTGTCTATAGATGAATTCCCTAACTTCTGGAGCATCTTAAAAGGTGATATGAGTCTTGTAGGAACAAGACCACCAACAATGGATGAATATAATCAGTATGAATTGCATCACAAGAGCCGTCTGGCAGCAAAACCGGGACTTACAGGAATGTGGCAGGTAAGCGGCAGAAGTGATTTTACTGATTTTGAAGAAATAGTAAAAATGGACAGCGATTATATTAAGAACTGGAATATAGGACTTGATATAAAAATAATTCTGAAAACAGTGCTGGTAGTGCTGGGACAGAAGGGATCGGTGTAATATTTGGCAAAATATGCAAGGGGATAAAAAGTGCATAAGAAGAATAAAGATAAATTAAGAATCGCAATGTTAGGTCATAAGAGAATACCTTCAAGAGAAGGTGGCGTGGAAATTGTGGTGGAAGAACTTTGTACAAGAATGGTTAACAAAGGTCACAAAGTAACATGCTACAACCGTGGCGGACATCATGTTAGCGGTAAGGAATTTGACAGTGCGAAGATTAAAAACTACAAAGGAATAAACCTGAAAACAGTGCCTACAATAAACTGTAAAGGGTTGGCAGCAATGTCAGCCTCAGTTTTTGCAGGCATAAAAGCGTCTATGGGAAAATACGATATTGTTCATTTTCACGCAGAAGGACCTTGTGCAATGTTATGGCTTCCTAAGTTATTCGGCAAGAGATGCATAGCAACAATTCACGGCCTGGATCATCAGAGAGCTAAGTGGGGCAAGCTTGCAAGTACATATATAATGATGGGTGAAAAGTGTGCAGTAAAGCACGCAGATGAGATAATAGTACTAAGTAAAGGTGTACAGGATTATTTCAGAGATACATATGGAAGAGAGACCAAGTTTATTCCTAACGGAGTAAACAGACCTATAGTAAGAGAGCCACAGATTATCAAAGAAAAATTCGGCTTAGACAAAGACGATTACATCCTTTTCCTTGGAAGATTGGTTCCGGAAAAAGGGCTTAAGTATCTGGTAGAAGCTTTTAAAAAAGTAAAAACAGATAAGAAATTGGTAATAGCCGGTGGAAGTTCAGATACAGATGAGTTCGCTAACGAACTAAGACAGATGGCAAAAGATGACGACAGAATAATCTTTACAGGATTCGTTCAGGGAGAAGAACTGGACGAGTTATACAGTAATGCGTATGTATATACACTTCCAAGTGACCTGGAGGGAATGCCACTGAGCCTGCTTGAAGCAATGAGCTATGGTAACTGCTGTCTTGTGTCAGATATAGATGAATGCGCGTCAGTTGTAGAAGACAAGGCACTGGTATTCAAAAAATCAGATGTAGATGACTTAAGAGAAAAACTACAGCAGGCTTGTGATAAGCCTAAGATGGTTAAGAAATATAAAGAAGAAGCTGCAGATTTCATTTGTGAGAAATATAATTGGGATGATGTGGTTGAGAAAACAATGGAGTTGTATAGAGGAGTCTGAAATGGGAATAGGAAAGACAAAAGATAGAGAAAAATGGGTTGACTATGTAAAGGTTATAGCGTGCGTGTTAGTTGTATTAGGACATTTTTTTCAGAGTATGGTTAAGGCTACGATAATACCAGATAATGATTTATATAGTTGGTTTAATAAGACAATATATTATTTCCATGTACCTTTGTTTTTTATATGTAGTGGATATTTATATCAAAAATATAGCAGAATTAAAAATATACTAGATTGGAAAAATAATATAATAAAAAAGTTAATTGCGCTTGGGATACCTTATTTTGTATTTTCGATTGTAACATGGATACTAAAAACAATGTTTGCAGGAAGTGTGAATGATGAAATGTCTGGGTTAGCAGAAACCTTATTTAAAAATCCAACGGCACCTTATTGGTATTTGTATAGTTTGTTTTTTATCTTTTTAATTACTATTACATATAAAAATAAAACTAATAAAATGTTATTGATTGCGTTTGCTATTGTTCTTAAAGCCATTGCATTATTGACAGGGGGAGTTGGAATATATGCTATTTCAACAGTTATGGCGAATGAAATATGGTTTGTTATAGGAATGTGCTTGACTGACATTGATATGGATAAGATGAATAATAGATTTGTAGGGATGCTGTTGGGAATTATATTTATCGTGTTAAGTGTGGTTGCTTATAAACAGAATATAACAAATGGCCTAGTTACATTTATACTTGGATTGTTAGCATGTGTTTCTGTTTTGTGGATAATGATTTCGTGTAGAAGATATAACAATAGATTTATGGATTATGTTGCAAAGTATACAATGCCAATATTTTTAATGCATACCTTATTTGCGGCACCAGTTAGAATTGTGTTAATGAAGATGGGATTAACCAATTCGCTAATCCAAATAGTGATTGGATTAGCCATAAGTTTTATAGGACCTATATGTACAACGATAGTATTGGAAAAAACAAAGTATTTGGAATTCGTGATTTATCCGAATAAAGTGATTAAACTATTGAAAAGGAGATAGATTGTGAAAATTTTAATGGTTAATAAATTTCTTTATCCTAATGGAGGTTCAGAAACATATATATTCAAATTAGGTGAGTATTTAGAAAGTCAAGGACATGAAGTTCAGTACTTTGGAATGGAACATGAAGGAAGATGTGTTGGAAATCACGCAGAAGCCTATACATCTGACATGGACTTTCATGGAGGCTCAAAGCTTTCTAAATTGACTTATCCAATTAAAACTATATATTCAAGCGAGGCAAGAAAGAAAATAAGGCTTGTTCTTGATGACTTTCGGCCAGATGTAGTCCATTTAAACAACTTTACATATCAGATAACTCCAAGTGTTATATTAGAAATAAAGAAATGGTCAAAACAGACAGGAAATAAATGCAAGATAGTATTTACAGCGCATGATTATAATCTGGTTTGCCCAAATCATATGTGCAACAATCCAAATACACACGAAAATTGTGAAAAGTGTTTAGGCGGACATTTTATTAATTGCTTTAAAGGTAAGTGTATTCATGGAAGCACAGCCAAATCAGCAGTTGGAACAATGGAAGCAATGTTTTGGAAAATGAAAGGAACATATAAATACATAGATTCAATGATATGTTGTAGTGAATTTATGAAGACAAAGATGGATTCAAATCCTTTGTTTGCAAGTAAGACTATTGCACTTCATAATTTTATAGATAAAGTTGAATGGAAAGAAGCAGAGAAGAAAGATTATGTTCTTTACTTCGGAAGATTTTCAGAAGAAAAAGGAATAGGAACACTTATAGAAGTGTGTAAGAAACTTCCAGATGCTCAGTTTATATTTGCGGGAACAGGTCCTTTGGAAGAAGAAATTAATGGAGTTAGCAACATTAAAAATGTAGGTTTTCAAAAGGGAGAAGCTCTTGAAAAACTTATAAGAGAAGCAAGATTCTCTATATATCCATCAGAATGGTATGAAAATTGCCCATTTTCAGTAATGGAAAGTCAGATGTATGGAACGCCGGTTCTTGGTGCTAATATTGGAGGAATTCCAGAACTGATATCAGTAGGAAAGACTGGGGAATTGTTTGAAAGCGGCAATGGCGAAGATTTAAAGAGTAAAATCGATGAATTGTGGAATGACAAAGAAAAGTTATATAAATACAGTGAAAACTGTAAAGATATTAGCTTTGATACTATTGAGGAATATTGCAATAAATTGATTAAGATATACGAATAAAAGGAAAATAGGAGAGGAAGCAATGGCAGAGAAGAAATTAAATGGTACAGTTATCGTAACATATAGATGTAACGCACGTTGCTCAATGTGTAACAGATACAAAGCACCATCAAAACCAGAAGAAGAAATTTCAATTGAAACAATTAAGAAGTTACCTAAGATGTACTTTACAAATATAACAGGTGGAGAACCTTTTATACGTACAGATTTAAAAGATATTGTTAGAGAATTATATAAGAAGAGCGATAGAATTGTTATTTCAACTAATGGATTCTTTACAGATAGAATTGTTGATTTATGTAAGGAATTTCCTAATATCGGAATTCGTATTTCTATTGAAGGTCTTGAACAGACAAATAATGAAATCCGTGGATTAGATGACGGATATAACAAAGGTTATACAACACTTAAGAAATTACGTGAAATGGGAATGAAGGATGTTGGTTTCGGAATGACAGTTCAGGACAAGAATGCACCTGATTTAGTACCACTTTATAAGATTTCTAATGAAATGGGAATGGAATTTGCAACTGCTTCATTACATAATAGTTTCTATTTTGTAGAAGCAAAAAATATAATTAAAGATCGTCCAATGGTAGCTAAGAATTTCGAAGATTTAATTAATGAATTACTTAGATCAAAGAGTCCTAAGAAATGGATGAGAGCTTACTTTAATCACGGACTTATCAATTATATTTATGGACAGAAGAGATTACTCCCTTGTGATATGAGTTTTGACACATTCTTTATTGATCCATACGGAGATGTAATGCCATGTAACGGAACAAAAGATAAAGAAGTGATGGGAAACTTAAACAACCAGAGTTGGGATGAATTATGGAATAGCCCTGAAGCAGAACAGGTTAGAGCAAAGGTACGTTGCTGTGACAGAGACTGTTGGATGATAGGTTCAGTGTCTCCAGCAATGCACAAGTACATCTGGAAACCTGGATTCTGGGTACTTAAACATAAGTTTAAAGCATTGTTTAGTAAACACCCATATAGTATGTATGAGAATAAAATTGTACGTGACTACAGAGATGGCAAGGTAACTAAAGAAGAATTAGATAAATGCAGTACGTGTGATATGTGCGCAACAATTAATGACGGATTAAGCGACGCTTCAAGAGAACAGCTTAAAGATAAGAGCGGTGAAGAAATAGTTGATGCAGATATTGCAAAGCAGATGGGAGAGTAAAAATATGAGTAATATCACATTGAAAAGCATTTCTAAGAAACAGAATGAAATAGTATATAGATTTAATATTCCAGATGAAATAAAAAAGCATATTAATGAGACATGGATTGATGAAGGAGAAGGAAAACTATTTGTAAAGGTTCCTGAAGAAGTAAGAGTGGATGAAATTCCAAATTCGGTATTGTCGATTCCGTTTATAGGAACGATGATGGGAGTTGCAATGTTATATCAAATTCCTATCGAAATAAAAGAAATAGATGCAGATTATTTAGAATCAGTAAAAAAACTTAATTCGATTTTCAACAAAATGTATCCAAAAGGAAAATTAAAGCTAGAAGTGATACCGGCAAGTATTGTTAAAAATAAAACAGATGGAGTTGAAAGAGATAAAACATCTGTATTTTTTACAGGAGGTGTTGATGCAACAAGCGCATTAGTTGAAACAGTTGAATTAAAGCCACTAATGATTAATATTGTGGGTGGAGATATAGCCCTTTCAAATCAAGAGGCACATAATAGGCTTGAAAAATATTTAAAAGAGATAAAAGAGGATATAAAGGGAACAGATTATTGCTTTATTGAATCTAACTGTAGGGAACTGTTTAAAGAATACTCATTTGATGAAAAATTTAAAAAGTTTATTAGTAGAGAACAATGGTCAGGATATTGGGCAAGCGTTGCACATATAGTAACAATGACAGCGATTATATCGCCAATTATTTATTCAAAAAATATTAATTATCATTATATTGGCTCTTCACATTCGTCACAAGATAGTGCATTTGACGCAAACAACGAGGAAATAGTTAACGCTATTAATTACTGTGGTTGTAAATTTGTTTCAGCAGATGCAGAATTGGACAGAAATGACAAGGTTAAAAAGATCGTTGAGTACGCTTTTGATACAAACAAATATTTTCAACTTCAAGTGTGTTGGCATAAGGAAAATGGGAGAAATTGCTGCAAATGTGAAAAATGCTATAGAACAATGATGAATATTTTGTCGGCACATGGGGATCCTAATAAATTTGGGTTTAGATATGATACTAAAAAAATGAAAGAAATAAGAACATTCTTAGAAACAACACCGATAAAATTAAGTTATTGGGAAACGACACAACATATGTTTGTGAAAGAGAAGGATTATTGGAAAGATACCGAATTATCATGGTTTATTGATTTTAAATTTAATAGACCTAAAGCATATGCCTATAAGATAATTAAAAGAGTAATAAGTAAGTTCAAATAATAGATATAACTAAAAAAGCGAGGACGCAAATGAGTGATATTACAATTCTAACACCTACTTATAATAGAGAGAAGCTTCTGCACAAACTGTACAAGTCCTTATGTAATCAGAAAGATAAAGAGTTTGAGTGGATTGTTGTTGACGATGGAAGCAGTGACAATACAGACGAGTATATTGAGACAATACAGAAGAAAGCAGATTTTCCCATTAGGTATTATAAAAAAAATAATGGGGGGAAGCACACGGCTCTTAATTATGGATGCCAATATGTTAAAACTAAATTGGTGTTTATTGTTGATAGTGATGACACACTAACAGATGATGCAATTTTAACTATTCAAGAAACATATGAAAAATATAAAGATGAAGGTGATCTTTGTGGCTTTAGTTTTTTGAGAGGAAAATCAAATGGTGGTTATTTGAGCACATCAGGAGTGCCAGAAGATGGAATGAAGGAGTCATATGTTGAGTGTAGAATTAATAGGAAAATCGGTGGAGATATGGCTGAAGTTTGGTATACTCATTGCTTGAAAGAATATCCATTTCCGGAATTTAAAGATGAGAAATTTTTAGGAGAAGATATTGTTTGGATACAGATGTCTAAGACGTATAAGATGAGATTCTTTAATAAAGTTATTTATATTTCGGATTATCTTGAAGAAGGATTAACTAATAATCGAAGAAGACACAACATAAACTCTCCGAATGGATGTGTAGCAAGAGCAAAAGTGTTTTTGGAATCAGACTCTAATATTAAAGCAAAGGTTAAATCTGCATTACAATATCAAATTTATGGAAGATTTGCAAAGAAAAAAATACATTATTTGTTTAAAAATACAAAGAATAAGGTTTTATTTATTGTTTCTTTCTTACCAGCAAAGATTATATATGTAAAATGGAAAAAAACATTTGAAATTAGTGGTGTTACACAAACTTAATTTTGATAAATAAATATTCAAAAAAATAATATGGAGAAATTTTGATGAAGAAAATTGGAATATTAACTTTTCATGGCGCAGATAATTTAGGTGCAGTTTTGCAAGCATATGCACTATGTGAGTTTATAGATAAAGAAATTAATTTTAGAACGGAAATAATTGATTATGAATGTGAAGAAGTAGAGAAAACTAGATATGTACAAGGTGGAAATTTTGTGAAAAAAATCCCATTAGCATTATATTATAGGATAAAACGTCATAGCTTTGACCGTTTTAGGAAAAAAAATTTAATGTTATCTAGTAATAAATATAAAAAAGAAAATATAAAAAAGTGTAATACAATGTATTCAACATTCGTAGCGGGAAGTGATCAGATTTGGAATATTGGATGTTCTGGCAATGATACCACTTATTTTTTAGATTTTGTTGAACAAGAAAAAAGAAAAATATCATATGCGGCTAGTATGGGGACTACAGAAATTGAAAAAGAAAAAGTAGATGAATTAAAGAATTATTTAAATAGTTTTGATGCAATTTCTGTAAGAGAAGCATCATCTATAAAAAAATTAGATTTGCCTAAAGATACTTCGATACTGCCAGATCCGGTTTTTTTATTGACATTGGAACAGTGGAGAAGGGTTGCTACTAAAAGAAAATTAAAAAAAAGATATGTCTTTGTTTATTTAATTCAAGAGGATGTAAATGTGCTTACGTCTGCAAAAAAGTATGCAAAAGAAAACGAATGTGACATTATAATAAATAAAAAAAGTGTAGAATTTATTTTAAATAATGCGCCAGATCATTTTTTGTGGTGGATTGAAAACGCAGAAGCTGTTTTTACAAATTCATTTCATGGAACAGCTTTTTCTATTATATTTGAAAAGCTACTTGGCGCTGATATAATATTAAAAAATGGAAAACATAATAACCGAATTGAAGAGTTGTTGGATTCGGCAGGATTAAAGGAGTGCATTATTTCAGAAGAGAATTATGTACCAAAGAAAGCGAATGCAAAAAAATGGTTAAATATGCAGAGAAAAAAGGCGTATGAATTTTTAAAGGGAAATATATAAAATTAAAAGGTGGAAAAAATGCAAACTTTTTACAAATTTAAACACTATGATATAAATGTGGGGAAAAATAGTTCATCAGGAGGAGCTTTTACGATGATTTCAGATAGAATATTAGAATCAGGAGGAGTTGTATATGGCTGTGTTTTAAATGAAAAGTTTAATGCAATACACATTAGAGCAGAAAGAAAAGAGCAAAGAGATAAAATGCGAGGCTCTAAATATATTCAAAGCAATATTAGTGAGGCATTCCAGCAAATTGCTGTGGATTTGGCAAATAAAAGAAAAGTCTTATTTTCTGGAACACCATGTCAAGTAAATGCTATTATTAACTATTTAAAAATTAAAAAAATTTGTATGGACAATTTTTTTTCGGTGGAAGTTATATGTCATGGGGTTGGAAGTGAAAAATTTTTCCATGATTATATAAAGGACAAAGAAAAAAAGTATCATTCAAAAGCAGTTAACGTGAAATTTAGAGCAAAATATAGAGTTGGGCAAAAACAAGATATGGCGATAATATTTGAAAATGATAAAGAGTATCACGCAGCCTCAACGAATTTAGATTGGTTTTTTTCAGTATATTTAAAAAATTTGATTTTACGACCTTCGTGTTATGAATGTAAATATGCACAAGAACACAGGGTTTCAGATATTAGTGTTGCAGATTTGTGGAAAGAAAACGAAATAGGAGATTGGTCTCTTGTTATATGTAATACAAAAAAAGGAAAAACTTTGTTAAATGGCAATGATTGTGGTGAACTAATGGTTATAAATAAGTCAGAAGTTTATCAACCACATATGAAGTCACCGTGTAATGTGCCATCAAATAGAAAAATATTTTGGCAGATATATTTGAAAAAAGGATACAAAGAGGTGCAACGATACATAGGAAACAATACGCTTAAAAGCAAAACAAAATATGTTTTTGCTCATATGTTAAGAATTTCTCATGTGGACAAGTGGGTTAAAAAAATAAGAAGATAAAGTAAAAAAGGAAAAATTATATTTAGGAGAAGTGAAAGAAGATGGAGGGAATACCAAAAATAATTCATTATTGTTGGTTTGGTGAGGGGAAAATTCCAAATCAATATCAAAAATATATAAAAACATGGGAAAAAACATTTCCAGAGTATCGTATTTGCAAATGGGACGAGAAAAATTTTCCAATGGAAAAATACAAATATGCGATGGAGGCTCTAAAATCGGGAAAAATGGCTTTTGTGAGTGATGTTGCAAGAATGTATGCATTGTATGAATATGGTGGAATATATTTTGACACTGATGTTGAAGTTATAAGAGATTTTTCAGAATTGTTAAAAGATTATGGTGTTGTGCTAGGAACAGAAAGTGAAAATAAAACTATAGGGACTGGATTTATGGCTTTTGTTCCTCACCATGAAATTTGTAAAAGTATGTTAGAGTATTATAAGACAAATAGTTATTATAAGCAGAGTGCAACAATGTCTAATACACAAATTTTAGCACATTTGTTAGAAGAGAAATATGGAATAAAAGCTCTAGAAAAAATACAAAAAAAAGGAGATATGATTATATATCCATCGGAATACTTTACGGCTCATAAAGGAGTAACATCTAATACACGATGTATTCATCATTTTGGGGCGTCATGGTTACCATTAGACAGGAGAGTAAAGGATAAAATAATAAAATATAAAAATAGAATTATTAGAAGGATAAAAAGGAAATGTAAAAATGGAAAAAAAGGCAAATAAAGTTGGAATTTTAACATTCCATAGAGCTAATAATTACGGAGCAGTTTTGCAAGCTTATGCATTGCAAACATATTTAGAAACTATAGGAGTGAATGCAGAAATAGTGGACTATAGGAGTGCATATTTAGAAAAGGCTTACAGAGGACATTCTTTGGCAAATAAGGATATTAAAAAGTTACTACGAGACCTATCTGATTGGCCAATAAGATATCTAAAAAATAAAGCATTTGAAAAATACAGAAAGCAATATTTGAATTTGAGCAAAACTTACTTAGAAAATAATGTTATTGAATCAAATAATATGTATGATTATTTTGTGTTTGGAAGCGATCAAATTTGGAATTATAATTTGTCAGGAAAAGATAGCAATTATCTAGGGGCGTTTGTTTCAGATAAGAAAAAATTAAATTCATATGCAGCAAGTTTTGGAACATATAGAACAAGAGAAAAAGAATATTTGGAAATGTTAAAACGTTTTAATAAAGTTTCGGTGAGGGAAGAAAGTGGCCGAAAGTTTTTTAATGAGATTACAAATAGAACAGATACAAAATTAGTTATGGATCCTGTTTTTTTAATAAACGAGAATAAATGGAGAAGCTTAGTTAATGAAAAAAAAGTAAAGAGATATATTTTTCTATATACATTACAAGGAGAAAAAACAAAGATGAAGGAGGTTGCTCAGTATCTTGCTGATAGGACAGGATTAAAAATAGTGGAAATGCAAGCTTGGTTAAGACCAAAACCAAAAAATTTTATACCAAGATACTGTGACACTCCTATAGATTTTTTAAGCTGGATAAGTGGAGCTGATTATGTTATTACAGATTCTTTCCATTGTACAGCCTTTTCAATTATATTTAAAAAAAAGTTTTGGGTAAAGATAGCCGAGTGCTCAGAAATAAGTGATAGCAGAGTAGGCAATTTGCTTCATTTATTACATTTAGAAGAAAGAGTTATAGGTAAAAATTTGGAAAAATGGGATATAGGTGCTATGCCGAAATATGAAGAAGCACTAGATAAACTAAAGAAAGAAATAAATTTTTCTAAAGAGTTTGTTAATACAATAATAAAAGGGGAGAAAATTAAGTGAAATCACGATTAACTTTAAATAATTTAATAGCAGGATTACAAACTTTTTTTATTTGTATGACTTTATATGCAGGAGAAAAAGGCATTATGGGATATGCAGGAGAAAAATTAATCCTCGCTATTGTATTTTCACTTATAGGTGTATTTTTAAATAAAAAAAGAGTCAAAATAAATAGAAGATTTAAAGCATTAATAGTTATGACGTGTCTGATGGCTGTAGTAATTACCTATAGCTATTTTCATAGTTATTGTCCAGAAGTAACGTTTCCATATTGGTTGAGATTTATATTTGTTGTACTTTTTTCTTGTATATGTTTTGATGTTGACTATGTTTTGAAATTGTGTGAATATTTACAGAAAATTGGAGTATTTATTGCAGTGATATATATTGTGACATGGCCAGTTATGGGACGTGATGCGGGAATATATATGGATTACCAGTATACAGCTCAGGTTGTATCATTTTCTACAGCTTTTACAGTCACGAAATTATTTAGTAAAGATTGTAATGTTTTTAGAGAATTGGTTAATTTAATGATTTTAATTTTGACAATATTAATTACAGGGAAAAGAATGCTATTTGTAATACCTCTTATTTTAGTGATTATTATTGCAATCATGTCAAAGGATAACCAAAAATATAAAAAATTTTTTATATTATTGGTTATAGCAATTATAGGAATTGGAACAATAAGTTTGATAATGCCGTCTGCTTTAAATGCAATTGACCGTTTGCTGGACTCAGGTGGAGATACAAGTTTAAATTCTCGTGTGTATTTTTGGGAATATGCAATGATGTTATGGTCAAGAAATAAAATATTTGGAATAGGATTTGCTTGCTTTCCAAGACATATAGCAACAGCAGGTGTAGATTTAGCAAAATATCATTATATAAATGCATGGGCAGCACATAACATATATTACCAAATGTTGGCAGAGATAGGTATAGTTGGAACTGTCGTCTTTTGTAGTGTATTTGTTTTGGGAATAGTTTATACAATTTATATTTATAAAAAAATTAAGTCTTTGAACAATACACAATACAGTAGAGTGGTTGTAGTTTCGTTATATTGTCAATTATGGTTTATTATATACGGCTTTACAGGGAATCCTCTTTACTTAGTAGGACAATTTTTTATAGAAATATTTGGATTGATCCTTATAAGTAGTATTCGAAATAAACTGGTCAAGACGAATGTTGGATATATAATAAGAGATATAAATAAGAATGAAAATTAATAATAGTTAGTTGATAGATGGAGGTTATATATGAAAAAATCTAAAGCAAAAAAAAATGTTGTAGTCGGCTTTACGGGACAATTAATTATATTGCTTTTGGGTATGGTTTTTCCAAGAGTTATCTTAAAAAATTATGGCTCAGATGCAAATGGTCTTATAAGTACGATAACACAAATTTTTTCATATATGGCACTTCTTGAAGCGGGAATAAGACAAGCAGCAAAAAATGAATTATTCAAATGCATTGCAAAAAAAGATGAAGAACAAATATCTGTGGTTGCGACAACTGCAAAGCGATATTTTCAGAGAGTGACAGTGTTATATGGAATAGGGGTAATAATTCTTTCTGTAATGGCACCTGTTTTTGTAGTTAGTAATTTAGATAAAGAGGTGATTTTTTTTGCAGCGTTCTTTGAGGGAATGGCAGGTGTATTGTCATTCTACTTTGTTCAAACTCCATCATCGATTTTATCTGCATTTGGAGAGGATTATGTAAATACAACGGTTGAAGTATTTAATAAAGGTATAAGTTATTTGGTTAGAATAGGCCTTGCAACGGTAGGAGCGAGTTTGTTTCTATTACAATTTTCTTATTGCATTATAACTATTGCAAAAGTAATATTTTATGTTACATATTTTAGACGAAAATATAAATGGATAAATTTTAAAGCGGGAAGTGGAAAGGAAAAATTAAGAGATCGTAATGCATATGTTATTAATGAATTAGCATGGACAATATTTTCTTCAACTGATAACATAATACTTTCTACATTTGTAAGTACTAAAATGGCAAGTGTGTATGTTATATATAATATGATATTTAGTGCTTTGAACACATTACTAAATGCAGTATATACAAGTATAAATTATTTGCTGGGACAGGCATTTCATGAGAATATAAAGAAATATGAAATACTCCATGACAATTTTACTTCAATATTTTTGGGAGGAATGACAATTTTAATGTCTATAGCATATATATTAATTTTGCCATTTATAAGCATATATACAAAAGGGGTGTCAGATATTAATTATATATATGCGTCATTGCCGGTATTTTTTTGCTTGATTAGAATTTTGTCATGGAGCAGATATGTAACAGGAAATCTAACTGGTTTGGCGGGGTATGCGAAACAAACAAGTTATATTTCTATGTTAGAAGCGTTTATGAATATTTTTATATCGATTGTACTTGTACAAAAAATGGGAATTATGGGAGTCTTAATTGGCTCAACAATAGCATTACCTGTTAAAGTTATATATTGTGCTTACATATCTGATAAAAAAGTTATGAATAGATCTTGTAAAAAAACGATAGTTATTTATGGATTAAATTATCTGTTTTTTTTCTCAATTGTATTTGCTTCTAGATTCATAAAATTAAGAATAAATACATTTTATGATTTGATTTTTTGGGGAGTAATTATTACAGTTGTGATTAGCATAGCGGGGGGGACAATAAATATGATAGCAAATCCAAATCTTTTAAAGTGGTTAACAAATTCATACCTAAGGAAAAAAAGTGAGAATAAAAGTTCATATAAATTGTAGTATGCGTTCTTTTTTGTTTTTATTGAGATAAAAAATAACATTAAAAATAGAATTAAAAAAATATTTGTAGTTTAATAGGTGCAGGAGATAAATAAAATATGCCAAATACGGTTAACACAAGAGTATATGCGGGAAGAATCAAAGAAAAGAAGATAGTAATGAAAAGCTCATCAGGAGGAGCTTTTACAGCAATATCGGATTACTTTATAGAAAGGGGAGATGCAGTTATAGCTGCGGTATATGAGTATGATAATTACAATTTAAATTATAAAATAATTCAAAGCAAAAGTGATAGAGACAAAGCTATAGGATCGAAATATATGCAGAGTCGAATGGGAAATATATATAATGAGGCTTACTATTGGTTGAAACAAAATGTAGACAAAAAGATTTTATTTGTTGGAATGGGATGTCAAGCAGATGGATTTAGAAAGTTTTGTGAAATGAAAAAAATTCGTGACAGAGTATATATCGTAGATATTGTTTGTCATGGAATGCCTAGTGCAAAACTTTGGAAAGAGTATGCAGAATATATTGAAAATAAATATAACGGGAAGATTAAATATCTTACATTTAAAGATAAAAGAAATGGGTGGAAAAATCCGAGTGCATTAGTTGAAATAGAAGGAAAAGAGATTATGATAAAAGACTATGTGAATGTTTTTTATAGCGGATGTGCATTGCGTCCATATTGTTATAAATGCAAATATGCAACTATTGTAAGAAAAACTGATTTGACAATAGGTGACTTTTGGCATATTGAGGAGACAATTCCAGAATTTTTTGAACCAGAGGGAACTTCATTGTTTTTGATTCATACAGAATATGGAGTTGAATTATTTAATCATATAAAGCAACGTTTATTTTACAAAAAAAGTGATATTAAGCAGTGCTGGCAATATAATCTAGAAAGACCAACTGAAAAACCAAAGGAGAGAGAAAAATTTTGGAACGATTATAGGAGAGGTGGGATTTTTCTTATCGTTAAAAAATATGGATTAAATTCACTTTTTGCAAAAATAAAGTATAGGATAAATAAAATTTCAAGAAAATAGAAAGGTAGCAAAAAACAGATATGAAAAAAAAACCAATATTATATAATAGGAAGGAAGAATGTTGTGGATGTATGGCTTGTTATGCGGTGTGCCCAAAGAAAGCAATTGATATAGTGATTGATGAAGAAGGGTTTGAATATCCTTTAATTAATTGTGAAAAATGCGTTGGGTGTGGTATCTGCTTAAAGATATGCCCAATTAAATCATAAAAATTAAGGTATCTTATAAGTACTAGTGAGACAGTAAAAATGAAGAATTGATGGGGCAATGTATATGAGACATAGTATTATATGATGTTTAATTATATTAATGTACAAATACACTGAAATCTTGTTGTATATATGGAAGACGGAAAGAGAGAGGATGTGTTATGGCATTGACGCAACAAAGATTAACAGAGAGTGGGGTAGTTAAAATAAGTTTAGCAATGGAATTAAGAGATGTTTTGGTATCAAAGAACAGCTATAAATTAGGGTAGCATTAAAATGAGTATGGAAATATATGAGAATAGGTTGTAATATGATATTATTTATACGAAAGGTTTACTATGGATAAGGCAAATGAAATAATTACTAAAATCATAAAAGAAGTGCTTACAGCACTTTATCAACCTTTTGGTGCGGCAGTGCTAATGGCTTTTGTTTCCATGTTTGTTTTTCTTTATGCAAAGGAACACGGCTGGAAGAAGAAAAGCCTGATTAAAAACATTTTTGGAATATGGTTTAAAAATTTTAAGGAAAGCTCTACATTTAGAAGGGCTTTCCTTTTAGTGTTTTATTCTACAATGATTCTTTTTAGAACTATTCTGAATAGAGATATTTGGTTTAATCCGTTAGATTATATTATGGGGGGATGGGGGCTTCATAATTCTGATGGGACCTTGTCTACGGAGCCTATTGAGAATTGCATGCTTTTTATACCTTTTGCTGTGCTTTTGCTTTGGGCATTTAAGGACGATATTCTTGGAAGCGATGTAAGGCTTGGAAAGGTTCTATGGAAGTCCACCGTTGTAGTTGGAATTTTTTCTTTTGGAATCGAATTTTCTCAGCTGCTGTTCCACCTTGGCACGTTCCAAATATCTGATTTGGTATACAACACCCTGGGCGGAACCGTTGGTGGCGCGGTGTACTATGTGATATATAGGGTTAGGCATAAAGGGGAATGAAGCCGAGTGGGTGAGAGGTCTATGATTGGTGGCAAGCACCACAATTAAACCGGTTATTTTGTATTTTTGGAGAAACCTTAGAGGAGAAAGGTTTCTCTTTTTTTGACTAAAAGAGAACTTGCGTTCGACAAGAGTGAGTGGTATAATTTAGGAAAAGAAGTCGAACGGGATGGGAGGGATAAGTAAAATAAATAATGAATAACAAAAATAATGACAAAATCACATTGACATAATGACGGGCTAATAGTAAAATGGTAGAGTGTAGTGCATAGATAGTATTTAAGATTGATTGAAATTATAGGGTGTACATAAAATTTAAAAAAGTGGTTATTAATAAATGATATGATAATTATTTAGAAAAATATTGATTTTCTTAAAAATCTGTCATATTATAATTATACAAGAGATTGTTATTTTTAGTACGATAGTTGTATTAAGGGTGATGATGATTGGATTTTGGTGTACCACTACCGAAGGCGTTGAAGTGTGGGACGATATAGGTTGGTGTGCTGCTACCAAAGACGTTGAAGTGCAGAACGATATAGGTTGGCGTGCCACTGCCAAAGGCGTTGAAGTGTGGAACGATAAAGGGAGGCATAAGCTTCCTTTTTTTTAACCATTAATAGTTTTATGTATTCCAATGAAAATAAGAAAGATGGGCAGATACGCATGAAGTTTGAGAAAGTACAATTTGTATATATAGACATTAATTATTTAGAATATTTACATGGGATAGAGCCTGAAATTTTCTTTGATAAGAATGAACCCAATTACAAATTAAAACCACATTTAGGAATATTGTTGAATAATGAGGGGAAAGAATTTGTGATTCCGTTAACTTCAGGGAAGGATAAACATAAGGAGTGGGCAGATGTTACTGCAAGTTGGTATAGGATTTATGAGGTAATTGACATTACAAAAGATCAAGTGAAACCTGATGATGTCATTGTAGAAATTAAAAATCAGAATATTTTGAGTAAAATAGATAAAAATAAGCAAAGTGATTACAGACAAAGAATTTTAGCTGTTTTAGATTTACGTAAGATGTTTCCTGTGGATGAAAGTGTATATAAGAAAGTAGAAATTAACGTAAGTAGTGATATGCCGAGAAGTGAGATGCAGAGGGCATTTTTGATGATTAAGGAATATAATTTTTTGACAGAAAAAGTAGAAGAAATAGAGAAAAAGGCTACAAAGATATATGATAAACAGATCACAAAAAATAAAGTTTTAAAGTATCATTGTGATTATCGAAAATTAGAAAAAGCGTTTGAGGAGTACAAAGAAAAACAAGGTTGATTGAAGAAGCATTTAAAAGAATATGGGATTGATGTTTTTGCAATGAATCAGAAAAAATTAGTTTAGGAGCAAATAATAATGAACATTATCGTAACCGGTGGAGCCGGATTTATTGGAAGTAACTTTGTATTTCATATGTTAAATACATATCCTGATTATAGAATTATTTGTGTGGACAAGCTCACTTACGCAGGTAACTTATCCACTCTTGAATCAGTTATGGACAACCCTAATTTCCGTTTTTGCAAAATCGACATTTGCGACAGAGATGCAATTTACGGACTTTTCGAGGAAGAACATCCTGACATGGTTGTTAACTTTGCAGCAGAAAGTCATGTAGACCGTTCAATAGAGAACCCGGAAGTGTTCCTTAACACTAATATTCTTGGTACTGCAGTTCTTATGGATGCCTGCAGAAAGTATGGTATTAAGCGTTATCATCAGGTATCTACTGACGAGGTTTACGGCGACCTTCCTCTTGACAGACCTGACTTGTTCTTTACAGAGGAAACACCAATTCACACAAGCAGTCCTTACAGTTCGTCAAAGGCAGGGGCTGACCTTTTGGTTCTTGCATATCACAGAACTTACGGACTTCCTGTTACAATCAGTAGATGTTCTAATAACTATGGACCATATCACTTTCCAGAGAAGTTGATTCCCCTTATGATTGCCAATGCATTAAATGACAAGCCACTTCCTGTATATGGCAAGGGCGAAAATGTTCGTGACTGGTTATATGTTGAAGATCATTGTCGCGCAATTGACTTGATTATTCACAAGGGAAGAGTTGGCGAAGTTTACAATGTTGGCGGACACAACGAAATGAAGAACATTGACATTGTTAAGATTATTTGTAAGGAATTAGGCAAGCCTGAAAGCCTTATTACATACGTCGCTGACAGAAAGGGACACGACATGCGTTACGCAATCGATCCTACTAAGATTCACAATGAACTTGGCTGGTTGCCGGAAACTAAGTTTGCTGACGGCATTAAGAAGACTATCAAATGGTATCTTGACAATAAAGAATGGTGGGAAACTATAATTTCAGGAGAATATCAGAATTAATTTTGCCATTCTGATTAGAAATTAAAATACGTGCCATATAGCTAAAACGCTCTATGACACGTATTTTTTTATCTTTTACTTCAACTTCACCTTCATTGTCTTGCTCCAATTACCTTTTCCATGCTTATTATATCCTCGAACACGTATGTAGTATGTTTTCTTTTTCTTCAACTTTTTAATTGTAGCTGAATTTTGCCAAGTTGTTTTTATCTTTAGTGTTTTCGCATTTTTCTTAAATCGTTTGTTAGTGGAGTACTGGACATAGTAGCCACTTTTTCCGCGGGCAGTCTGAGCTTTCCATTTTACATAAATAGAAGTTTTTGAATATTTCTTTGCTGACTTGATTTTTACAGTTGCAGGAGCAGGGTTCTTTTTTGTTTTTATTTTAACTGTTTTGCTCCATTTTCCGTAGCCAACATTTGTTTTATATGCCCTGATTTTAAAATAGTACTTTGTGTTGCATTTAAGATTTTTGAAAGTAGTATTTGTAGTTTCAGGTTTTGTAATGTATTTATATTTAAATGCCGTGTTAAATGTTTTGTCAGTGGAATACATTATTGTGTAACCTGTTGCGGAACCTTGCTTGTCCCAACTTAAATGCGCACTGTTATAAGAAGAAACGGAACCTTTCAGTGTTTCTTTCTTAGGCAAAATCAAAAATGTAGTTGAACATACGCTAACGTATTTAACTTCTGTTGCAGTAAGTTTAACCTTGGCAACACCGGTGTTAATGTTAGATGAATAAGTAATCTTGTAATGATATGCAGGAACTAACTGACCGTCAACGTACAAATTGACAGTAGGTTTGATTTGTTTACCTGTTGCGTAGAAAACGTTATTACTCAATGTTATCGTACCTTTTTTTATTGAAACAAAAGGATTGTTTTCTTTATTGGAAGTAGAAATTACACCGTTGTTAAAATTGATAACTACATTAGCATCTGCAGTTCTATATAATTTGATAAAACGTCTTGCAAGTCTTTGAAGTACTGATTCCTTAGGAAATTCGCATATATCAGGAGTTCCGCAGGAAACAACTGCGTATTGTGGAGCAACTGCGTCAAGGAAGTTGGCACATGATGAAGCGGCAGCACCGTGATGACCTATTTTAAGAACATCAGCCTTAAAATTATAACCTTGTTTAAGAAGTTCATTTTCCATGGTAGATGGAAGGTCGCCGGTTAAGAGAATAGACTTGTTATCGCATGTGACACGCATAACAATGCTGGCTTCATTATAGGTTGAACCTTGTGAACCGTCATAAATCACTTCCACAGTCGCATCGCCCAATTTGAATTTTTCACCTTCCACCGGAATCCTGAAAGGACAATCTTTCTCCTTAACGGTTTTTATAAAACTAAGGTAGTCTTTGCTTGGTTTTGTACATGGTGAGTAAATTACCTGACCGATTTCATATTCTTTGAAAACAGCAGGAAAACCGCCAACATGGTCCCCGTCAGGGTGGGTTGATATAACGTAGTCAATTTTTTTATTCGGAATGTTTAAAGATTTAAGATATGCAAGTACCTTTTCAGATGTTTGTGAAATACCTGAATCCACAAGCATAAAATGTCCGTTACTTTCGATAACAATGGCATCACCCCTGTCAACATAAATGGCATGCATTTTCATTTGCCCTGCTTTGGCAGAAACATTAATTGCCAAAATGCTAAACATAAAAAGAGCAAGAAATGCAATAAACTTTGTTCCTAAATTAATTTTGTTTTTCATAATTAAGCCATGTCCTTTCTAAATAATAATATGTACGTTTCAGAATAATCCAAAAAACAATTACCATAAATACAAGTACGCCTTCAAAGAATCTGCCCACAGCCAGGAGCATATTGAAATCTGAACCTATCCAGAAAACAAATGTGACTAAAATCTGTAGAACAAAAGTAACGAACCAAATCATTTTGCACCATTTTCTTTCATCTCTACAGCAAATGTCCGTGCACATCTTAAGAAGTCCGCTACTGAACATAAAAGTAGTTATAACATTGCTTCCAAGATAAGCCAGTCCCAAAACAAGAGCTGTATTGCATAGAACTATTCCGTTAGTGAAGAATGGAAGTGCCAAAATAACAATGTGCAAAATTAAGGCGAACAATGTCGTAACTGAACCGTATTTGAAACGGTTATTAACTTTAGCTAAGTTTAAGCATGCAATAAATATAAGAAGAAAACCTAAAGCATCACTGAAAATATCTACTGAAATATTTCCAAAATAAACGTGGTCAATAACTTTTGCCGTGCTCTGACCGGTGTTTGTTGATGAATTGGTTGAGCTATTATCATTTGTTGTATTATAATGTGAATTTTCATCAGCTTTTTCTGAACTTGTGTTAATAACTTTGTAATCGCACCAGGCATTATAGTTAGATGCAATGTTATAATACTGAAATTCTCCGATTACCGAACCTGAATTGTTATATTTATGTGGATATTTAAATGGAGTTGTAACATTAACGTCCAATGTTATGAGAACGAAACCAATTGCCAGCATAAAAATAAAAAGTTTAAATTTGTTTTTGAACATAAAAGCCTCCATAATATTATGTGCATTTTCTTGGATTATAAAATATAAATTTTAAGTAAATACGATGTTTTTGTGAAATAAAAACGTTTAAGTACATTATATATGAACCACTTATGAAAAACAACTAATTAGGTGTTTGTGATTGTATATTGCCAAATAAAATAGTATAATAAGGGCGAATTCTGTTAAAGGGAATAAGCCGTAAAAGGCTTCAAAATAAGCAAAGGAGTAATGATATGAAGAAAATCACATCAAAATTAGTAGCAGTATTAATGATTGTTGTTATGGCATTTGGTATTTCAGGCACAGCAACAGTTAAGACAGAAGCTAAAGAAAGCAAAGGTTATGTTATTAAAGTTAATTTAGGAACAAACTGTACAACAGTTTACAAAAACGGAAAAGCAATAAAGGCTATGATTTGTTCACCAAGTAATGAAACACCTACGGGAACATTTTATACACCTGTTAAATACAGATGGCATGAGATGATAGGAAATTGTTATGCACAGTATTGTACAAGAATTACAACCGGCATCTTATTCCATTCAGTTTGGTATTACAAGAATGGTGATAAATCAACAATGTCAGTTAAGGCATACAATGTAATGGGACAGAAGGCATCACACGGTTGTGTAAGACTTTTATGTAAAGATTCTAAGTGGATTTATGATCATTGTGCATTAGGAACAAAGGTTATAATTTTTAGAGGAACAAAGAAGGATGATCCTATTAAGAGACCTTCATTTACACCTATTACAAACGGTAAGTTTACAGATTGGGATCCAACTGATCCTGATCCTAAGAATCCATACAAGAGCAATAAGCCTGTAATTACTGCAAAAGTAAAGACTATTGAGTATGGAACAAAAGTTAAATTGTCTGACTTAATTACAGTAAAAGACAGAGCAGGCAACGTTCTTACGAAAAAAAATGCAAAGATTACTACAGTTGGTAAGATTAAAACATCTAAAATAGGAAAGTATAAGATTAAATTTAAAGTAAAAGACAGCTTAGGAAACTCAAAGACTAAGACTTTAACATTTAAAGTAGTAGATACAAAGAAACCTGTTATTTCAGGCGCAGTAAAGAAACCTGATGTAGCTTTAAACAGTTCAGTTAATGTTTTGTCTAACGTTACTGCAAAGACAGCAGCAGGCAAGAATATTACTTCGAAAATAAAAGTTACTGTTAAGTATAATAAGAAGAAAGTTAAGATTAAGAATGGTGTGGTTAAGTTTGCAAACAAGGGCAAATATTACATTACATATAAAGTTAAGGGCACAAATAAGAAGACAGCAAAGAAGACTATTAAATACGTTGTAAAAGACCACAAGGTAAGTCTTACAATGAAGAATACAACTGTAAAGGTTAAACAGAACAGCACATTTAATCCTTTGAATTATGTAGCTTCAGTTAAGGATTACAAGGGTAATGCTTTAAATATTAAGAACAGCGTTACAGTTACAGGAAAGGTTGATACAAAGAAACCTGGAACATATACATTAACATATAAGGCACAGTACTCAAATCAGGCATACACTGCAAGAACAGCAACACTTAAAGTTGTAGTAGAAGCTGTTGCACAGCAGCCTACAACAAAGCCTGTTACAACACAGCCTACAACTAAGGTACCGGAAACAACAACTAAGGCACCGGAAACAACAACTAAGGCACCTGAGACAACAACTGTACCGGAAACAACAACATCTAAGTAAATAATAGAAGAAAGAGGGGCAATAAATGTTTTCATATGAGACAACAGTAAGTTACAGCAGAACAGACAGAAATGGAAAAGTTCCAATGCATGAGATATTAAATCTTTTGCAGGATTGCTCCACTTTTCATTCAGAAGATATTGGTCGTGGCGTAAGTTATATGAAAAGAGAGGCCAGGGCGTGGGTACTTGTTGCATACAAAGTTATAGTTAACAGACCTATTATGTTTGGACAGAAAATAACAATAGGCACATCTCCTTCAAAGTTTAGCAGCATGTTTGCTTCAAGACAGTATTTCATAAAAGATGAAAATGGAGATTATCTTGTTCAGGCAGACAGCCTCTGGGTTCTTATTGATATTCAGACACGAAAACCTTTAAGAATTACTGAAGAGGATTCAAGTGTTTATAAGCCGGAACTGATATTTGATAATATAAAGGCGTCAAGAAAGATTAGGTTTAGTAGTGAAAGAACCAAATTAGAATCGTTTAAGGTTTTAAAAACTTACATAGACAGCAATGGTCATATGAACAATGCTAATTATTTAAGGGCGGCTGAAGAATTTTTACCAACAAATTTTCCTTGCCATGAGGTAGATATTGTGTATAATAAAGAAGCTATGGAAGGTGAAATTATTACACCATATCTTTATAGCGAAGAAAATGGAATAGGTATTAGCTTCGAAAATCAAAGTGGAGAGACACTTACAAGAATAATGCTTATGTAATGATAAAAGAGGTTATGGCGTTAAAGTCTGACCTCTTTTTTATAAAAGTGCTAATATCAGGTAAACTATAAAAAATAGAACGGAGAGACAAAAAATGGAATTAGGAAGAACACAAAAATTAGAAATAGTAAGAATGGTAGATTTTGGTGCATATCTTGGCACAGAGGAAGAACAGGTGCTTCTTCCAAAGAAGCAGGTTCCTGAAGGAGCAAATGTTGGTGATGAAGTAAAGGTATTTATTTACAGAGATTCACAGGACAGACTTATAGCAACAGTAAACAAGCCTTTAGTTGAATTAGACGAAACAGCAGTTTTGACAGTTAAGGAAGTTTCAAAGAATGGTGCATTTCTTGACTGGGGCTTAGAAAAAGACTTATTTTTGCCATACAAGGAGCAGACAGTTTCAATTAAGTCAGGGGACAAGGTATTAGTAGGAGTATATTTGGACAAAAGTAACAGATTATGTGCAACAATGAAGGCGTATAAGTTCTTAAAATGTACCTCAACATATGAGCCTGATGATGTTGTAACAGGAACAGTTTATAACTACAATCCTGAGTACGGTGTTTTTGTTGCAGTAGATAATAAGTATCACGGACTTGTACAGAAGAAAGAGCTTACAACAAGATTAGAAATCGGTCAGCAGATTCAGGCAAGAGTAAAAAGTGTAAGACCTGATGGCAAATTAGACCTTTCACTTAGAAAGAAAGCATATTTACAAATGGACGAAGATGCCGAAAAAATATATAAATACATTGAGAATAACGGTGGTCAGTTAGGATATACAGATAAGGCTAAACCTGAGGTAATTAGAGAAGATTTTCAGATGAGCAAAAGTGAATTTAAAAGAGCTATCGGCAGATTGCTCAAAGAACACCGTATAATCATTGGCGAAAGTAACATATTTTTAAATAAATAATAGGGGCTGTATGCAATATTAACAAAGATTTTTTTGTTATTTTGTTTATTTACAATATAGCATTTTTAGTGTCAGTGATTTAGAATACAATCAGACGCGAGATAGAGAAACTATTTCAATACTAGGAGGAATTTTTAAAATGGCAAGTTTATCATTAAGAAATATCTGCAAGGTATATCCAAACGGATTCTGTGCAGTAAAAGATTTTAACCTTGAAATCAAGGATAAAGAATTTATCATCTTCGTAGGACCATCTGGTTGTGGTAAATCAACAACACTTAGAATGATCGCAGGTCTTGAAGAAATTTCATCAGGAGAATTATACATCGGAGATAAGTTAGTAAACGATGTTGAACCAAAGGATAGAGATATCGCAATGGTATTCCAGAACTACGCTTTATATCCACATATGACAGTATATGATAATATGGCATTTGGTCTTAAGTTAAGAAAAGTACCTAAGGCTGAACAGGAAAGATTAGTTAAGGATGCAGCTAAGATTCTTGACCTTGAACAGTTACTTGATCGTAAGCCTAAGGCTTTATCAGGTGGTCAGAGACAGAGAGTTGCTATGGGACGTGCTATCGTTCGTAACCCTAAGGTATTCCTTATGGATGAACCTCTTTCAAACTTGGATGCTAAATTAAGAGTACAGATGCGTGTGGAAATCGCTAAGATTCATAAGAGATTAGGCGCAACAATCATCTACGTAACACATGACCAGACAGAAGCTATGACACTTGGTACAAGAATCGTAGTTATGAAGGATGGTGTTGTACAGCAGGTAGATTCACCTAAGAACTTATATGATAAGCCAGTTAACTTATTCGTAGCAGGATTCATGGGTTCACCACAGATGAACTTCATCGATGCAGAAGTTGAACAGGAAGGTGCTGACGTTAAGCTCCACATTGGACAGGCTAGAACATACATTACAGTACCAGCTGAACAGGCTAGAAGGCTTATTGACGGTGGTTATGTTGGTAAGACAGTTGTTATGGGTATCAGACCAGAAGATGTTCATGATGAAGAAAGCTTCATCGAAATGTCACCTGATAGTGCATTTAAGACAACAATCAGAATTTACGAATTACTTGGTGCTGAAGTATACTTATACTTTGACCTTGAAGGATTCGATTGTACAGCAAGAGTTAATGCTCGTACAACAGCTAGACCTGGTGATGAAGTTGTTATGGCAATGGATCTTACAAAACTTCACATCTTTGATAAGGATACAGAAAAAGTTATCACAAACTAATATATATATTTATCAAAAGACTGCCCGATTTGGGCAGTCTTTTTTACTTAATAAGAAATTCCTTTGGAATTTTTATTAGGCTCTTTGGCAAGAGTGGGGGTAAAAAGATTTTTGGCAAAAATTACAAGATAAAAGTACTATTGATTAGCTCTTTTCTCTTGTTTTTTGTCATAAACTAGTTTAAAATATAGTTTGACAGAATGTACGAATTTTTTAGAACAAGGAGTGGCCTATGATATCAAATCAGATTTTACAGAATACAATAGAAGGAATAAAAAGTATTTCAAGGGTAGATTTACATGTGGCAGATACAGACGGAAAGATTATTGCCAGTACTTCCCAGTTAGGAGATGAGTTTGGACATGCTATAATTAGCTTTGTTAATTCTCCGGCAGACAGCCAGTCAGTACAGGAATACCAGTTCTTTAAGGTTTATGATGAAAGCCAGTTAGAACTGATTCTGATAGCTCAGGGAACAAGCGATGACGTATTTATGGTAGGAAAGATGGCTGCCTTCCAGATTCAGAATCTGCTTGTTGCATATAAAGAAAGATTTGATAAAGACAATTTTATCAAAAACTTATTATTAGACAATCTACTCCTTGTTGATATTTATAATAGATCAAAGAAGTTGTACATTGATGTGGATGCAAGAAGATGTGTCTGTATTATTGAAACAAAGAACGAAAAGGACAGTGTTGCTTTAGAAACAGTTAGAACATTGTTCTCAGGTAATAAGAAAGACTTTATTACAGCAGTAGATGAAAAGAGCATTATTCTTGTTAAGGAGTTAGACGAAAAACAGGGATATGAAGATATTGAAAAGATAGCAAGGACAATTGTGGACATGCTTAACACAGAGGCAATGGTTAAGGCTACTGTAGCATACGGAACTATTGTTAAGGAGATTAAGGAAGTATCACGTTCATACAAGGAAGCAAGAATGGCCCTTGATGTAGGAAAGATTTTCTTTAGCACTAAGAACGTAATTGCTTACAATAATCTTGGAATCGGAAGATTAATTTATCAGTTACCAATTCCACTTTGCAAGATGTTCATTAGCGAGATTTTTGAAGGAAAGTCACCGGATGAATTTGACGAAGAAACATTAACAACAATTAATAAGTTCTTTGAAAACAGCTTGAATGTATCTGAAACATCAAGACAGTTATATATTCACAGAAATACTTTAGTATACAGACTGGACAAGTTGCAGAAGAGTACAGGACTAGATTTAAGAGTATTTGAGGATGCAATTACATTTAAGATTGCCCTTATGGTTGTTAAGTACATGAAATATATGGAGAACACAGATTTTTAGAAAATAAATAGTTAAAATGTAGCAATATGAAGGCCCACTATGGACCTTCATATTGTGCTAGTGGAGCAAATTCAATTCGGAAATATATTAAAATTTTATTACAAGGATTGTTACGTGCTTTGCCCACCCACAAAAAAACACATTTGTGTTATATATTTCTATTTAGAGCAGAATATTAGGAGGCATATAATGATTAAAATAGAAGGTGTAAGTAAGTCTTATGGCAACGGTGCACCGGCGTTAAGCAATTTAAATCTTGAAATAGAGGAAGGAGAGTTTGTATTTGTTGTTGGAGCCAGTGGTTCAGGAAAGTCAACATTTATCAAACTGCTTCTTAAAGAGTTAAATCCCACAGAGGGAACAATAGTGGTAGATAATGTTAATTTATCAAAGCTTAAATCAAGAGGAACAGCTAAATATAGAAGAAAGGTTGGAGTTGTTTTTCAGGATTTCAGATTGTTACAGGATAGAGATGTTTACTCAAATATTGCATTTGCACAGAGAGTAATAGGGGCGTCACCAAGAGAGATTAAAAAGAATGTGGCAAGAGTATTATCTTTGGTGGGACTTTCAGAAAAATATCGTTCCAATCCGTCAGAATTGTCAGGTGGTGAGCAGCAGAGAGTTGCCCTTGCAAGAGCACTTGTTAATAAACCACAGTATATTTTGGCTGATGAACCTACAGGAAACCTTGACCCTGAAAATTCATGGGAGATTATGAAACTGCTTGAAAAAGTTAATGAGCAGGGAACAACAGTTATTGTTGTTACACATAACATGGAAATAGTTAAGGCTATGAACAAGCGTGTCATAACTATGAAGAAAGGTGTAAAAGTAGAGGACAGCAAAGGGGAGGAACAGACAGATGAATACTAGAACAGCAAACTACTGTTTAAAACAGGGTTTTGTAAACATAAAGAGAAACAAACTGTTTTCCCTTGCATCAATAGGAACTATTGCTGCATGTACATTTTTAATAGGTGTAATTTTTACAATTATTATAAATGTAAACTTTATGGAAAAAAAAGTTGAGCAACAGGTTGGGGTAACAATATTCTTTAACGAAGGGTTAAGCCAGCAGGGAATAGATGATATTGGAAAAACAATTAAGTCAGATTCCCGTGTAAAGAGCTATGAATATACATCGGCAGAACAGGCATGGGAAAGCTTTAAGAAGAATTATTTTAAAGATAATCCTGATTTGGCAGAAGGATTTTCAAAAGAGAATCCATTGGCTAATTCAGCATCTTACACAGTTTACTTAAATAGTATTAACGACCAGAAAGCTTTTGCCACAGCAATGGAAAAGGTTCAGGGTGTAAGACAGGTTAAGTATTCAAACCCAACTAGAGAGTTTCTTACAAACTTTGGCAAAATGTTAGGATATGCGTCTATTGCATTGATTATTATTTTGCTTGGTGTTGGTATTTTCCTTATAAGCAACACGGTTATGATTGGTATTTCAGTAAGAAGACACGAGATTAAAATTATGAAGCTTATTGGAGCAACTAATAGTTTTGTAAGAGCACCATTTATTATAGAAGGTGTGACAATCGGTTTATTAGGTTCAATAATTCCGCTTGTTATAATAAGACTTGTTTATGACAAATTAATTGATCTTATTATGACTAAATTTGGTGTACTTGGCAACAGTATTCCTTTTGCGTCAGTTCATCAGATTTTTTTGGTTCTTGTTCCATTAGGACTTGGAATTGGAGCAGGCATTGGTTTAATAGGATCAATTGTGTCAATGAGAAAGCACTTAAAGGTATAAAGTTAATTGAGTTAACAGGGAAAGAGATAAGGAGAAAGTAATGAGAAAATCTAAAGTATTAAGTTTTGTTCTCGTGGCAGCATTGGCAGTTACTGCTATTCCAATTAATGCGTTTGGAACAGTTAGCGATGAGAAGAATAAGCTTTCAGATTTGCAGAATCAGAAGCAACAGGCTCAGGATGAAAATAATAAACTACAGAAATCTAAGTCTGATGCACAGGAGTATATTCAGTCAGTTGATAAGAAGTTAACTAATTTGGCTACAGAGATGTACAAGACTAATCAGAAATTATCAAAAACAGAAGACAAGATATCTAAGACTCAGAAGGAATTGGATAAGGCTCAGGTTAGCATAAATGAGCAGTATGAAGACATGAAGCTTAGAATCAAATATATGTATGAGAATGGTGATACTCAGATGATAGATTTGATTTTTAATTCAAAGAGCATAACTGATTTCTTAAATAAAGCAGAGTACATAACAGAGTTATCACAGTATGACAGAGATATGCTTAATAAGATGAAGAAGACTAAAGAGAAAATAGCTTCTGCAAAGAGTACTCTTGTAACAGAGAAAAAGAATCTTCAGACAATACATGCACAGCAGAAGAGTGACCAGACTAAGCTTACTAATCTTTCAGCATCAAAGCAGCAGGAACTTAAGAATTATGAAGATTTGATAGCACATAATGAGGCTACTTCTGATGAATTGGAAGCAGAAATCAGTGCACAGGAAAAGAGAGTTGCATCTGCTGAAGAACAGAGCAAAAACCAGGCAGCTGCTGAGCAGGCAAGACGTGAAGCGGCAGCAAAGAAACAGCAGGCAGCTAGTTCAAATAGTAGTACAAGCAATACATCATCAAATACAGGAAGTAACACAACAGATACTTCAAACAGTGGAAATTCAGGAAGTAGTGGAACAGTTTCAGGCGGTGGATTTACATGGCCACTTCCGGGACATACAACTATATCTTCAGGATATGGATATAGAGGTTCTGAATTTCATAAGGGTATTGATATTCCGGCATCAGCAGGAACCACTATTGTTGCAGCAGGTTCAGGTACAGTAGAGTGGGCTAATTATAGTACAACAGCAGGCAACTGGATTGGTATTAATCACGGCAATGGTGTATATAGTGTATATATGCATATGTCTGCACTTTTAGTTTCGGCAGGAACAAAGGTAAGCGCAGGACAGAGCATTGGACTTGTAGGAAATACAGGAGCATCACAGGGTAACCATTTACATTTTGCAGTACGTAAGAACGGGGCATATGTTAATCCTTGGGATTATTTAAAATAAACTTGAATTAAGGAGTCATGATGAAAAAGAATAAGAACCGTTTTTTACTTGGATTCTTTTTTGGAATGCTTGCCATGGCAGTTGTGGTAGGTGGTGTTGGAACAGGTTTGTATTTTGCAAACCAGAACACATCCGGAAAAACAATCAGTGAAAAAACATCACAAAAGCTTGATTATATAAATAAACTTATAGATGCTAAGTTCTTAAATAAGGTTAATGAATCTGACTTGGAAGATGGAATTTATAAAGGATTGTTGGAAGGCTTAAATGATCCGTATTCTGTTTATTACACGGCAGAAGAATACCGGAAAATGATGGAACAGACGTCAGGAACTTACAGCGGAATAGGTGCTTTGGTATCTCAGAATGCTGAAACAGGAATAATTACGGTAGTTAAGGCTTTTGCCGATGCACCGGCTGCAAAGGCAGGAGTAAAGAACGGAGATATTATTTATAAAGTAAAGGGCAAAGAAGTAACTGGTGTTGACATTAACAATGTTGTTACTGAAATGAAGGGCGAAAAAGGAACAACAGTTGACATAACTGTTTACAGAGAGTCCGAAAAGAAATACATTGACTTTACAATAACAAGAGATCAGGTTAATGAGCCTACTGTTGAATATAAGATGCTTGATAAGAAGAAAAAGATTGGTTATATACAGATAAGTCAGTTTGAAGAAGTTACTTATGACCAGTTTACGAAAGCATTGGATGACTTGAAGAAGCAGGGAATGAAGGCTGTTATCTTTGATGTTAGAAGCAATCCGGGTGGATTATATGAGACAGTCTGCAAGATGCTTGATGAAATACTTCCTGAAGGAAATTTGGTTTCAACTAAGGATAAATATGGAAATGAGGAAAAGCAGACTTCAGACAGCAAGTGTCTTGACATGCCGATGGTTGTTTTGCAGAATAAGGACAGCGCCAGTGCATCAGAAATTTTTGCAGGTGCAATTCAGGACTTTAATGCAGGAAAAATCGTAGGCACACAGTCATTTGGTAAAGGAATTGTACAGACAATTCTTCCATTAAGCGACGGCTCAGCGGTAAAACTTACAGTTCAGGATTATTATACTCCAAGTGGCAAAAACATTCACGGAAAGGGAATAACTCCTGATGTGGAAGTAGAATTGGAAGAAAATGCAACAAGCGATACACAGCTTGAAAAGGCAAAAGAAACAATTATGGAATTAATGAAATAATGAACAGAAAGACCGTACATATATCTTGAAAACGAAGATATATGTATGGTCTTTTTCTATGTTTTGAATAACTGTATAAAATAAGTAAAAGGGTAAATGAAAAAGGTTCCTTTTTATTTTGACAAATGCTTATGAAAAAATTAAATTTGTAAAGTGTCAAAACAGACAAAGTTTTTACGAAAGTTTTGGTTATTTATTTGTCTAAAAATCATATTAATAGGCTGGGTTTTACATTGTTATCGTGACGTTAAAATGCTATAATATGCAATTATAGAGGCGGATGTATTAAAAAAGGGACAAAATTATGAAGAAAAAAACGAAAACTTTAATATCCATTGCAGTAATGATTTTTATGATATGCGCGGTTAATGTATCTTTTGTTAAAGCAGAAAGCAAGGTAATTAAAGTAGGTTATATTGATTATCCGGGATTTATACAAAAGATGGATGACGGCTCTTATGAAGGCTATGGCGTAGAGTATCTGAATGAGATAGCTAAGTACAATAACTGGACATATGAGTTTGTGGAGAATACATGGGAGCAGACTTTAAAAGATTTAAAGAACGGAAAAATCGACATAATATGTCAGGCTCAGAAAACAGCAGAAAGAGAGAAAGACTATATTTTTTCTAATTATTCTGTTGGAAGCGAGTTTACAATTGTATATGCCAATCTTAAATCTAATATTTATTATAAAGATTTAGAAGGTATGAATAACAAAAAAGTAGGCATGTTAAAAGACAGCTATCAGATGTTAACATGGACCAACTATGCTAACAAGAATAAAATATACACCGGTATATTATAATTCTGAAACAGAAATTGTTCAGGCCTTAAAGGATAACAAAATTGACCTTGCAGCAGTGGGAAGTATATCACTTCACAAAGGAATGAGAGTTGTTGACAGATTTAATCAGGAGCCTTTCTACATTGTGACAGGAAAGATGAATGGAAAATTTATGGCTGAAGTAGATAGGGCATTAGATGAAATTAGAAATGATTCTCCTTATTTTCAGCAACACCTTCAGGATAAATATTATAGTGAAAGTGCATATTCCAATCAGCCCCTTTTGACGAGAGAGGAAAATGAGTATATTGAAAGATACAAGGAGATTGTGGTTGGATTAAAAGCTGACAGTATTCCATATAGCTATAAAGAGGCTCATAAGATTACAGGATTATTTAAAGGGGTTCTTGACCTGATGGGCGGAAAGTCCAAATTATCAATTCGAATAGAATATGTAAGTGATCCGAAAAAGTTTCTGGAAGAGGGGACTAATAGATTTTACATAGGAAATTCATTGGGCTCAGGTGTGTCAACAGTAAAGGGTAAGTATTGGCATTCTAACAATATTTTTAGCGTTGACCAGGTAATTGTAAAACGTAAGAATACTTCAATAAGCCAGGATAAAGTGTCAAGCGTAGCTGTGGTAAAAGATGCATTATATAATAGTCAGACTAAACTGTTATATGTAAACAGTGATGAACAGATTAAGAAATATGACAGCGTAAAAGAATGTATGGAAGCTGTCCGTACCGGAAAAGTTGATTTTGCAATTAATGATATTTATTCAGTTAATTATTATATGCAAAGTAAACGTTATGCAGACAGTTTGGCAGCAGTCAGTGAGTATAATGAGTCTTCTGCATATTGTCTGTTAGCTTCAGCTCAGGTTAATGATATATTGAAATCTGTAGTAAACAAGCTGATTAGTTCTATTTCAGATGAAGAAATAGATAATGTTTGTGTTAAATATTCCAGCGGAATAAAATATAATGCTTCGCTTACAGAACGAATAGAAGACAATCTTGCTTTGATAATTCTGGGAATTGCAATTGCAATATTATTGATAGTTCTTGGATATGTTGTTATTTCAAAAAAGACTAATGCATTAATTCAAAGCAAAGAAAATGAAATTCTTCGAAGAAAAGTAGAAATTGATAAGCTTACGGGCTTGTATAATATTGATATTTTCTATGAAAAAGTTGCTGAAAGACTTAGAATAAGCGATGAAGAATTTTATATTATGAACATAAACATTAACAGATTAAAGGTTGTTAATGATATTTATGGCATAGAAGAAGGTGATGAGCTTATTAAGCATGTGGCTGACAGATTAAAGATGTTCAGAGATTCACAGACAGATGGAGACAATATTCTTCTTGCAAGAATGTCAGATGATAACTTTTTTGCACTTTTGACTAAGGAACAGTACGATTTAATTAAGACTTTTGACTTGGTTGATGACTATCATTTGAAAATAAATATAACTGTGCGAACAGGGTTATATTTGGTTGATGATAGAACACTTCCAATTAACGTTATGTGTGACAGGGCACAGATAGCAACGGATACTGTAAAAGAAGGAATGAAGAAAGTTGGTATATATAGCAGACAACAGGGAGATCAGTTAATCTTTGAACAGAACATACTGAATGACATAAATGGAGCAATGGAACAGGGGCAGATTGTTATATATATTCAGCCGAAATATGATGTTGTTCATAAAAAGATTGTAGGCGGAGAAGCGTTGGTAAGATGGTTACATCCGAAATTTGGAATGATACCACCATTTAAATTTATAACAGTACTTGAAAAGAATAATTACATAACAAGGCTTGATTATTATGTTTGGGAGAAAACGTGTCAGTTATTGCGTTATTTAAAGGATAAAAACGGAAGTGTACTTCCTATTTCTGTTAATGTTTCAAGAGTAAATTTCTATACAACTAATCTGGTATCAAATCTTTTGGAACTGGTTGAAAAATATAATTTGGAACCAAAGGATTTGCAACTTGAAATTACGGAAACAGTATATACTGAGGAAAAGCAGGTAATATATTCAATAATAAGTGAATTGCAGGAAGCAGGATTTAAGATTTTGATGGATGATTTCGGAAGCGGATATTCATCACTTAATATGTTAAAGGATGCGCCTATAGACGTACTTAAATTGGATATGGCGTTTATGCGAAATTTGGATAATGAAAATGAAAGAAACAACATAATTGTTGAGTCTATTGTAGAATTGTCCAAGAAATTAAATATTCCGGTAGTAGTAGAAGGTGTTGAGTCAGAAAAACAGGTTAACTTCTTAAAATCAATTGGAGCAGAAGTGATTCAGGGATATTATTTCTCAAAGCCAATACCTACGGACGAATATGAAAAGTTAATAGAGGAATAATAAAAGAATAACAAAAGTACAGAACAAACATTCGATTTTGCTCTGTACTTTTGTTCTTTTGAATGATATACTTGACAAGTAACAATACTAAGAAAAGTAGTTGATAAATGATTTGGGTTTGAAAATACTCAAATGTTGATTAGAGCTAATTGGGAGAAATCATATGGATCATTTTGAATTAGTTTCAGAGTATAAGCCTACCGGGGACCAGCCGCAGGCTATTGAAGAGTTAGTTGAAGGCTTTAAGAAAGGAAAACAATTCCAGACTTTGCTTGGTGTAACAGGTTCAGGTAAGACTTTTACAATGGCGAATGTTATTGAACAATTAAATAAACCTACACTTATTATTGCTCATAATAAGACTTTGGCAGCTCAGCTTTATGGTGAGTTTAAGGAGTTTTTTCCTAATAATGCTGTGGAATATTTTGTTTCCTACTACGATTATTATCAGCCGGAGGCTTATGTTCCAAGCACAGACACATATATTGAGAAGGATTCATCAATTAATGATGAAATAGATAAGTTACGTCATTCGGCAACAATGGCTTTAATGGAGCGTAAAGATGTAATTATTATTTCTTCAGTTTCATGTATATATGGTTTGGGAGACCCAATAGATTACAAGAACATGGTTGTGTCTTTAAGACCGAATACCATTAGAGATAGAGATGAGATTATTCATAAGCTTATTGAAATACAGTATGACAGAAATGATATGGACTTTAAACGTGGAACTTTCAGGGTTCGTGGAGAGAATCTGGAAATATTTCCTGCTTCGTATACGGATAGTGCAATTAGAGTTGAATTTTTTGATGATGAAATCGAGAGAATTTCAGAGATTGATGCTTTAACGGGTCAGATTAAGAACGTGCTTGAACACGTAGCAATATTCCCTAATTCTCATTATGTTGTGCCACCTGAAAAGATGGAGCGTGCCATTAAGGATATAGAGAAAGAGTTAGAGGAACAGGTAGCATATTTTAAATCAGAAGACAAATTAATAGAGGCACAGCGTATTGCAGAACGAACTAATTTTGATATGGAAATGCTAAGAGAAACAGGTTTTTGTTCAGGAATAGAGAACTATTCAAGACATATGGCAGGTTTGGAGCCGGGAGCCACACCTCATACATTAATGGAATATTTCGGAGATGATTTCTTAATAATAGTAGATGAGTCTCATATTACGATTCCACAGATTAGAGGAATGTATGCCGGTGACCAGTCAAGAAAGTCTACTTTAGTTGATTATGGGTTCAGACTGCCTTCGGCTAAGGATAACAGACCACTTAATTTTGAAGAGTTTGAAAGCATGATTGACCAGATGATGTTTGTGTCAGCTACACCTAATGTTTATGAACAGGAACATGAATTAGGCCGTGCAGAGCAGATTATAAGACCTACAGGATTGCTTGATCCGGAAGTTGAAGTAAGACCGGTTGAAGGACAGATTGATGACCTTATAACTGAGATTAACAAGGAAGTTGCCAAGAAGAACAAAGTTTTGGTAACAACTTTGACGAAGCGTATGGCTGAGGATTTGACAGATTATATGCGCGATGTGGGAATTAGGGTTAAATACCTTCATTCAGATATAGATACGTTAGAGAGAACTCAGATTATCAGAGATATGCGATTGGATGTTTTTGATGTTTTGGTTGGTATTAACCTTTTAAGAGAAGGTTTGGACATACCGGAAATTGCTTTAGTTGCAATATTGGATGCTGACAAGGAAGGGTTTTTACGTTCAGAAACATCACTTATTCAGACTATTGGACGAGCTGCAAGAAATGCAGAAGGCCACGTAATAATGTATGCTGACAATATTACTGATTCAATGGATAAAGCTTTAACGGAAACTAACAGACGTAGAGAGATTCAGCAGAAATACAATAATGAGCACGGTATTACTCCAACAACTATTAAGAAGGCTGTTCGAGACCTTATTAGCATTTCCAAAGAAGTGGACAGAAAGATTAGCGACGTTGAGAAAGATCCTGAATCAATGGATTATAAGGAACTTAAAAAGCTTATCGAAAAGGTTAAGAAGAAAATGGAAAGAGCTGCAGCAGAACTTGATTTTGAAACGGCTATTGAAATGCGAGATAAGTTGGCGGAATTAAGAAAGTTGCAGGAAGATAACTAAAAATCTATAACGGAATTTATTTGGAAAAGATATAAAATAACCAAATAACAAAGATAGAAAAAGATAGGAAAATAAAATGAAAGACAATAAAAAATATATTCATATAAAAGGTGCAAATGAGCACAATTTGAAAAATATTGATATTGATATACCAAGAGATGAATTTACGGTAGTAACAGGTTTAAGCGGTTCAGGTAAGTCATCCCTTGCTTTTGACACTATTTATGCAGAAGGACAGAGAAGATATATGGAATCATTGTCTTCTTATGCAAGACAGTTCTTAGGGCAGATGGAAAAACCACAGGTTGAAAGTATTGAAGGATTGCCACCTGCTATTTCAATTGATCAGAAATCAACAAACAAGAATCCACGTTCAACAGTTGGAACAGTAACAGAAATATACGATTATATGAGATTGCTTTATGCAAGAGCAGGTATTCCACATTGTCCAAAATGCGGACGTGAAATAAAGAAACAGACAGTTGATGAAATGGTAGATCGTATTCTTATGCTGGAAGAACGTACTAAGTTTCAGATATTGGCACCTGTTGTAAGAGGAAAGAAAGGACGTCATGAAAAAGTATTTGAAAGTGCTAAGAAAAGCGGCTATTTGCGAGTAAGAGTTGATGGCAATATGTATGAACTAACTGAAGAGATTAAGTTAGAAAAAAACATAAAGCACAGTATCGAAATTATTATAGACCGACTTAGCATTCGTGAAGGAATTGAAAAGCGTCTTACAGATTCTGTTGAAAATGCTTTAAAGCTTGGCAACGGACTAATAATAGTAGATGTTATTGGTGGGGAAGAGATGACTTTTAGTCAGAATTTTGCCTGCCCTGACTGTGGAATAAGTATTGACGAAGTACAGCCTAGAAGTTTTTCTTTTAATAATCCTTTTGGGGCTTGTCCTGACTGTTATGGTTTGGGATACAAGATGGAATTTGACGAAGACCTTATTATTCCTGATAAGAGTTTAAGCATTAATCAGGGAGCAATTGTAGTATTGGGGTGGCAGAGTGCAAATGACGGAAAGAGTTTTAGTAATGCAATACTTCAGGCATTGGCTTTAAAATACAATTTTTCTCTTGATACGCCTTTTGAGGATTATCCAAAAGAGATACATGATATTTTGATTTATGGAACAAATGGTGAAAAAGTAGCCGTAAGATACAAGGGGCAAAGAGGTATTGGAGTTTATGATATTGCTTTTGAAGGATTAATTAAAAATGTAGAAAGACGATATCGTGAAACAAGCGCAGAGTCAACAAAGGCAGAATATGAAACATTTATGAGATTTACGCCATGTGCAACATGCCACGGACAGAGACTTAAAAAGGAATCGTTGGCTGTAACTATTGGAGATAAGAATATTTATGAAATGACAGAAATGTCTGTAAGAGATTTGCGCCAGTATTTGGATGAATTGCAATTGACTGAAACTCAGCTAAAGATAGGAAAAGAGATTTTGAAAGAAATTAAAGGACGTCTTCAATTCTTAGTTGACGTTGGACTTGATTATCTTAGTCTTTCAAGAGCTACGGGAACTTTGTCAGGTGGAGAGGCTCAGCGTATACGTTTGGCAACTCAGATAGGTTCAGGCTTGGTTGGTGTTGCTTATATAATGGATGAGCCAAGTATTGGATTGCATCAGAATGATAATGATAAGCTTCTTGCAACGTTGAAGCATTTAAGAGATTTGGGAAATACTTTGATTGTAGTTGAACATGATGAGGATACAATGCGTGCAGCAGATTATGTGGTTGACATAGGTCCGGGAGCAGGAGAACACGGTGGACAGGTTATTGCTACAGGAACTGCAGAGGATATAATGAAAAGTCCTAATTCAATTACAGGAAAATATTTAAGTGGAGAGATTAAAATACCTGTTCCAAAAACACGTAGAAAACCAAAAGGTTTCTTAAAAGTAGTTGGAGCCAAGGAAAATAACCTAAAGAACATTGATGTAAAGGTGCCAATTGGGGTACTTACATGTGTAACAGGTGTTTCAGGCTCAGGTAAAAGTTCACTTGTTAATGAAATATTATATAAGAGTCTTGCAAGAAAATTAAACAGGGCAAGAACAATTCCCGGAAAATGCAAGAAGATAGAGGGAATGGAGCAGCTTGATAAGGTAATAAATATTGATCAGTCACCAATAGGCAGAACTCCACGTTCAAACCCGGCAACATATACGGGAATGTTCGATATGATAAGGGACCTTTTTGCGGCAACAACCGATGCAAAAGAAAGAGGTTACAAGAAGGGAAGATTTAGTTTTAATGTAAAAGGCGGTCGTTGTGAAGCGTGTTCAGGTGACGGAATTTTAAAAGTTGAAATGCATTTTCTTCCTGATGTATATGTTCCATGTGAGGTTTGTGGCGGAAAGCGTTACAATAGGGAAACACTGGAAGTACACTACAAAGGTAAGACTATTTATGATGTTCTTGAAATGACAGTGGAAGAAGCATTGGATTTCTTTAAGAATGTGCCTAGAATTCTTAACAAGGTACAGACATTGTATGATGTAGGTCTTGGCTATTTAAAATTAGGACAGCCGTCAACAACATTGTCGGGTGGTGAAGCACAGAGAATTAAGCTTGCAACAGAATTAAGTAAGAGAAGCACAGGAAAAACAATATATGTATTGGATGAACCGACAACAGGTCTTCATTTTGCTGATGTGCATAAATTAGTAGAGATTCTTCACAGATTAACAGATGAAGGTAATACAGTAGTGGTTATTGAGCATAATCTGGATGTAATAAAAGTGGCAGATTATATAATTGATATGGGACCTGACGGTGGTGACCGTGGTGGAACAGTTGTAGTTGCAGGAACACCTGAGCAGGTTGCAGAACATCCAACAAGTTATACCGGCAAGTATGTTAAGCAGATGTTAGAGAGACAATAGTCATTTTTTATAAAAAAACGATTCATAAAAATGTTTAAATAAAAGGGCATTTATGCAATGTTTATAAAGATGAAAAAAGTGCTTGAACCCCCTTTAAAATAAGGGAAAATTGTGCTATATTAAACATACAAACAAAAACGTATTAAATACCTAAAAAGACTTCTACAAAGAAGTTAACGACCCACTTGTTATTAGATGTCAACCTAATAACAACAGTATCTAAGTTTAGTGGTGAAAGGAGTTTTACCCAGTGATATCTGCTAACATGGCAATCAACGGAAGATTGTTTAAGTAGTGATTATTGGATGAGGTGTTACAAAGAATTGGATAGGATAGGAATTATTCAAAACGAAAATTCAATGAAGAATAACATCTTATGGTTAAGGTAGATAGTGAAGTCGAAGCAGGACAAATAGTAAGGAATAGACTAGGTATGCAGATATTCGGAATGCGATCGAAACGAATAGTGTACAGAAGAAATTCCCGAGAAGATTCATTTAATAAAAAGTACCTGCGGTTGTTAACAAAATTGTAAAGTTAGGGTATTGAAATAGGGAGCATCTGTCATACGAGGAAGTAGGACAGGTGCTCTTAATTCGTTATAAGTACTTGAAATGATATTACAATTTAGGAACGTGTGAAAGTATATTATGAGTCTGAAAGATGTATAAGTTTAAAAATATTTTGTATATAGAGAGCAGTCAGGTTATAAGTTATGGGAATTATAAAAGTTAGTACAGTGTACTTGTTTTAAATAGAAAAATAGGGTAGAATTAAAAATTAGCAGGTAATTAGATTTTATATAGCAATTACCTTTTACAGTAGTATGGTGCAGGCACCATTTTAGGAGGAAATACATTGAAGAAAGAATTAGTAATCGTTCTTGACTTTGGTGGTCAGTATAACCAGTTGGTTGCAAGACGTGTTCGCGAATGTAATGTATATTGTGAAATATATTCTTACAAAACAGACATTGAAAAAATCAAAGCAATGAACCCAAAGGGTATCATCTTAACAGGTGGACCAAATAGTTGTTATGAAGCCGATTCTCCAACATATTCAAAAGAATTATTTGAATTAGGCGTTCCAGTGTTAGGACTTTGCTACGGAGCACAGCTTATGATGCATGTGTTAGGCGGAAAAGTAGAACGTGCAGATGTACGTGAATATGGTAAGACAGAAGTATTAATAGACAAGACTCAGTCAAAGATTTTTGCAGATGTTTCACCAAAAACAGTTTGCTGGATGAGTCATTTTGATTATATATCACAGGTGGCACCGGGATTTGAAATCTCATCACACACAAAGGATTGCCCTTGTGCATCAGCAGAAAACGAAGAAAAGAAACTTTATGCAATACAGTTCCATCCAGAAGTACTTCACACACAGGAAGGAACAAAGATGTTATACAACTTCGTTCGTGGAATTTGCCAGTGTTCAGGAGACTGGAGAATGGATTCATTTGTAGAAGAATCAATTAAGGCAATCCGTGAAAAAGTTGGCGATGGTAAGGTTTTATGTGCATTGTCAGGTGGTGTAGATTCATCAGTTGCAGCAGTAATGCTTTCAAAAGCCATTGGAAAACAGCTTACATGCGTATTCGTAGACCATGGCTTACTTCGTAAAAACGAAGGTGACGAAGTAGAAGCAGTATTCGGTCCTGACGGTCCATATGACTTAAACTTTATCCGTGTAAACGCACAGGAACGTTACTACAGCAAGTTAGCAGGAGTAAAAGAACCTGAACAGAAGCGTAAAATAATTGGTGAAGAATTTATTAGAGTTTTTGAAGAAGAAGCAAAGAAAATCGGAGCAGTTGACTTCCTTGTACAGGGAACAATTTATCCTGACGTTGTTGAAAGTGGTTTAGGTGGCGAATCAGCAGTAATTAAGTCACATCACAACGTAGGTGGATTACCTGACTGTGTAGATTTTAAGGAAATAATCGAACCACTTCGTGATTTATTTAAGGACGAAGTAAGAAAAGCCGGCTTAGAAATGGGTATACCTGAATATTTAGTATACCGTCAGCCTTTCCCAGGTCCGGGACTTGGAATCCGTATCATCGGTGAAGTAACAGCCGAAAAAGTTAAAATGGTACAAGATGCAGATGCAATTTATCGTGAAGAAATTGCAAATGCCGGATTGGATAAAACAATAGGACAGTATTTTGCAGCACTTACAAATATGCGTAGCGTAGGTGTAATGGGCGACGAAAGAACATACGATTATGCCATTGCACTTCGTGCAGTAAATACTGTAGATTTCATGACAGCAGAAGCTGCAGAAATACCTTACGAAGTATTGTCAAAGGTAATGAGCAGAATCATAAACGAGGTGCGCGGGGTCAATAGAGTAATGTACGATTTGACAAGTAAGCCACCTGGAACTATAGAGTTTGAATAAGTGAACGTATGTTCGAACACCCCATAAATAAAGGGAAAACACAGAATATAAGTCTCTTATGAGAACATTTTGAGAACAAAATTAAGAATAAGAAGAGTTATTTTGACTAATAAGTTGAAATAGCTCTTCTTTTTTTGCTTGAAAAGCCGATAAATAAAGGAAATTGGAGCTTTAAGCCGGATAAAAAAACAAATTTGTTTAACGTTGGTTACAAGAGAAAGAAGAAGTTGATTAAAGGAAAAGGTATAGTGCCACTAACTCCTATTTGGAAAGTAAAAGGACTAAAGTAGAACTACGGTCAAACAAGAACAATTTAATCAAAAGAGAGAAAGGAGATTACAAACATGACAGACAAGATGTTTATGGAAGTTCAGGATGTAACAGAGATGCTAAATATTTCAGAAGGAAAGGCATATGAAATCATAAGAATGCTTAATGCTGAACTAAAAGAAAAAGGATATATCGTAGTTCGAGGAAAAGTAAATACAAAGTACTTTTTTAAGAAACTTATTTACAACGAGGAGTAGGAGGAAAAATGTCAGTTTACAAAGATGAAAAAAGAAATAGCTGGTATGTAAAGTTTCGTTACGTTGATTATTACGGAGTAAAGAAACAGACAACTAAACGTGGATTTGCAACAAAGAGAGAAGCAAGTGAATGGGAAACTGCTGAAAAGATGAAAAGAAATTTTAATCTTGATATGACATTTTCAAAATTTTATGAAATCTACGAGGCCGATGTAAGGCATAGGGTTAAGGAGACAACCTGGGAAAATAAGGAAACAATGGTAAAAACAAAAATCATACCATTCTTTGGAGAAAGAAAAATGATAGATATATCTGCAAAGGATGTAAGACATTGGCAGAAAGAAATGATTGAGTTTAGGGATGAAAAAGGAAAGTCATATTCCCAGTCATATCTTGCAACATTACATGCACAGTTAAGCGCAATATTCAACCATGCTGTAAAATTTTATGATTTGAAGAACAATCCTGCAAAGATTGCCGGCAGTATGGGAAGTAAGAGAGGAGGCAATATAATGTTTTGGACACAGGAACAATATAAAGCATTTATTGAATGTGTGATGGACAAGCCATTATCATTTTATGGATTTGAAATGCTTTATTGGTGTGGATTAAGAATTGGAGAATTATTGGCACTAACTCCAGAGGATTTTGACTTTGAAAAGAAGACGGTTTCTATTACTAAAAATTATCAGGTAGTAAGAGGTGAAAAGCTAATATTAACTCCTAAAACTGCAAAAAGTGTAAGGACAATATATATGCCGGAGTTTTTAAATGAAGAAATGGAAGACCTGATTAATAGTATGTATGAGCCTGACGGAAAAGAAAGAATATTTCCGTTATCAAAAAGATATTTTCAACATGAAATGGAAAGAGGTAGTGAAATGTCAGGAGTACCGAAAATCAGATTGCATGATTTAAGACACAGTCATGTTTCACTTCTTATAAATATGGGATTTTCAGCATTGGAGATTGCAGAACGAATGGGCCATGAAAGTGTAAGAATTACATATCACTATGCGCATTTGTTCCCATCAAAGCAATTGGAGATGATTAATAAACTGGATGAAATTAAAGGAGAATTAGGAGATGTCTGATAGAAAATTGGATAGCAAAGGAAGATGGCGCAGCAGAGTAGTTGCATTTAGAGTTTCTGATGAAGAGGCAGAGTTATTAAATAGACTTGTAGACATATCAGGACTTACAAAGCAGGATTATTTAATAAAGAAAACAACAGACCATAAAGTAGTTGTAAAGGGTTCCATTCGCGTGTTTGGAGCCCTTAAGGCGCAACTTACATATGTATATGAAGAATTAAAAAGGCTGGATAAAGTTACGCCTAAAAATGATGAATTAATGGAATTGATTAAAGTAATTTCAATGATTCTTTTAAAGATAGAAGAAAATGAGAATCTAAAAGAGCAGCAGAGGGAGGAGAACTTTGAAAAGAAAATGGCAGAACAAAAAAGGCTTAAAAACAGCAGTATGGGAAACAGAAAGTTAAAAAGTTTTAGAGATGAAGGAGAGAAAACAAATGAGTAAAATAATAGCAATAGCAAATCAAAAGGGTGGAGTAGGAAAGACTACAACAACATTAAATTTGGGAGTGGGTTTGGCAAGAGAAGGGAAGAAGGTCCTTTTAATAGATGCGGATCCTCAGGGAAGTTTGACAATTAGTGTAGGTATAAATGAACCGGACCAGTTAGATTATACACTTGCAAATGTGCTTATGGATATAGTAAACGAAGAAGAGCTACCAGCCAGTAGAGGAATAGTTAAGCACGAAGAAGGGATAGATATATTGCCATCAAATATTGAATTATCAGGAATAGAGGTTTCTTTGGTAAATGTTATGAGTAGAGAATTGCTAATGAGAGAGTTTGTAAGAGAAGTAGAAAATGATTACGATTATATTTTAGTTGATTGTATGCCTAGTCTTGGAATTATTACAATTAATGCCCTTGCCTGTGCAGATACAGTATTGATACCGGTGCAGGTTTCATATCTGCCGGTAAAAGGTTTACAACAGTTAATAAAGACAATAGCAAGAGTAAAAAGACAGATTAATCCGAAATTAGAGATTGAAGGAATTTTGCTTACAATGATGGACTATAGAACCAATTACGCAAAGGACATTTCAACAGCAATCTATGAAACATATGCAACGAATATTCCAATATTTAAGAGCATAGTGCCAATGTCTGTTAGAGCAGCAGAAACGCCAATTAAAGGTACAAGCATATTTAAACATAATCCTAAAGGAAAAGTAGCACAAAGTTATGTGAAAGTTACAGAGGAGGTTTTAGAACATGGCAACAAGAGAGAAAATTAAATTAACAAGTTACAATGAATTACTTGGTGTAAACAACGATATGATTAGTGAAATAGATATAAACAAATTGCATCAATTTAAAGATCACCCATTCAGTGTGGTTGATAACGAAAAAATGTTTGAGCTGGCTAAATCAATAGAGAACAATGGAATATTATCACCTTTATTGGTAAGACCTTTGGGCAATGGTGAATATGAAATAATTTCAGGGCACAGAAGAAAGAGAGCCTGTGAAATTGCAGGAAAGGAAAAGGTTTCGGCAATTATAAAAGATATAAGTCATGAAGAGGCAATACCACTTATGGTTGATGCAAACTTTCAAAGAGAAGATACATTACCAAGTGAAAAAGCAAAAGCTTATAAAATGAAAATGGAAGCCTTAGCACATCAGGGAAAAAGTTCAGATGAAATGTCATCGGCAAAAAAGATAGGACAGTTGGCAGGAATTTCAGACAGACAGGTTCAAAGATATATAAGACTTACGGAACTAATACCAGAGTTAAGCAAATTGGTGGATGATAAACAAATAACATTTGTATTAGGTGTAGAGATTTCATTTTTGAAAACAGAATATCAACAATTAATTTATGAAAACATTTGTAAAGGTAAAAAGGTAAGTAAAGACAATGTACGGATAATTAGAGAAAATCAGGAAAATTTGTCATTCGAAGAGGTAAGTCAAATACTCTTTGCTGACAAGGCAAAGGTACAAAAAAGGATATGCAATGTGACGCTTAAAGAAAACAAGTTGTCTGAATTTTTTGATTCGACTTACACGAAAAAAGAAATGGAGAAAGTAATCTATTCATTGCTAAAGGAATGGAAGAAAGGAAAGGATTAGTGTATGGCATTTGAATATTATTATGGAAAACAAGCCGACCAATATAGTTTCATAAAAGTACCTAAATTGTTAGTACATGATAAGGCGTTCATTGGATTATCAGTGGACGCTAAGATGCTATATGGTTTGCTTTTAGACAGAATGAGTTTATCTATGAAAAATGGATGGCTGGATGAAGAAAATAGGGTTTATATTATTTATCAGATAAAAGATATTATGAGCGATATGAATATGGCAAGAGCAACAGCTGTGAAATATCTGCAGGAGCTGGTAGATTTTGGATTGGTTGAAAAAAAGAAAAGAGGTTTGGGGCTTCCAAACATATTATATGTTAAAAGTTTTCTTGTGGAAAAAGAAAGCACAGAACAAGAAAAAACTTTGGGTGGAAGGTATACAAATACACCAGAAACACCGAAGAATACACAGAAGTTCAACAATTATACTTCAAGAAGTTCAAAAATTGAAACTCAGGAAGTTCAGAAATTGAACTACAAGGAGTTCAATAATTATACTTCCGGCAGTTCAGAAAATGAAATTCAAGAGGTTCAAGAATTAGACCCTAATAATACTAATATAAATAATACTAAAAATATTAATACTAATATCTTATCTTATCCGCTAACAGAAGGCGAAGAGCCAGATATGACAGGTGCAGATAATTGGACGCATAAAAAAGGGCTTAGTATAACTATGCCTAAAGCAGATAGGATGGGATGCGATAAGAAAAAATCTGAATATGAACTTTATATGGATTTAATCAAAGACAATATTGAATACGATGCATTAAAAGAACGTTATCCACTTGATGCAGAACTAATAGATGGAATAGTTGAAATGATGACAGAAGTTACAGTTAGCACGAATGATTATATTGTCATAGCGAGCAATTCGTTTCCGAAGGAAGTTGTAAAATCAAGATTTCTTAAACTTAATTTTTCACATTTAGAGTATGTTATGAGTTGCTTTAAATCAAATACAACTAAAGTGAAAAATATCAAAAAATATTTGCTGGCATCATTGTTTAATGCACCATCAACAATGAATGGGTATTATACAGCAGAAGTAAATCATGATATGCCACAGTATGCATCTAGGAGGTAAGGCTATGGATAGAGCAAAAAGTTTAGTGAAATACATAATAGCAATTATAATGTTTATATGCAGAGTGACAATTGCGGTACTGGGAAGTTTACTAAAGATATTTTTAGTATTGACTATAGCAGTATTTAAAATTGTGTTTTCTTTAATAAGAGTTGTAGAGTATAATTAAAGACAGTTATTTATAGCTTGGGAGGTTTGCCAAATGATAAAAAATTTAAAAAGAGTACTGATGATTGTTGGTATGTTTGTATTGATGCTGGGAATTGGTGCAAATGTTCAGGTAAAAGCGGATACTTTGGGACAAGTCAAATCAGTAAAGACTAAAACTACTTATAAATATTACAAAGGTATAGTTAGTGCCAAGGACATGAGAAAAAAGAAAATTAAATATAAATATGGAATTAAAGCTTCATGGAAAAAGGTGAAGAATGCAAATGGATATGAGATATATGCTTACGGTGTTGCATCAAAGAAGTGGAGAAAAATTAAAGATACAAAAAAGACAAGTTATGTATTCACCAATTTATTAGAAAAGGACAAATTTAAATTTAAAGTACGAGCCTATAGGAAAATAAATGGAGAAAAAGTTTACAGCAACTGGTCAAAAAAGAAGACAATAAAAACAAATTCGGCACTTTATAAGATAAATAACAACTTTAAATTGCCGGGAAAATATTATGACAGATATGCAGCAGAACAGGCTTTTGTATTGCAGAATGAATATAGAAAAAGTGCTGGAAAACAAAGTATCGTTTGGTCGGATGTTTTATATGAAATATGTAAAGCAAGGGCAAAGGAACTTGTTAATGATTTCAGTCATAATAAATTTATAAGTACATCGACAGAGTTATTAGAAAAAAAGTATGGACTAAAAGATGGTGGAATACCATATGAGGGAGACGATGGTTATATACATTATCATATGTATGCAAATGCAGAAAATATTGCAATGGGGTATTACACATATAAGTCTGCTATGGAAGGATGGAAAAGTAGTCCGGGACATTATAGAAACATCATAGACGAAGAACATAGAGCAGGTGCCATTGCTTGCTATAAACAAAGTGGAAGAACATATTGGGTAGCAATATTTGGTGGAGTGAATTTAGATAAGGAAATAAAAAGTAATTAAAAATAACTTTGCGACATAATGTCGTGAAGTTATTTTTTGCTTTTACACTCCTGCTGAAATATAAATTTAATTTTAACAGTATGACTTTTAGGTGAAAAAGATAATCAATGTTAAAATATGATTGTCAGTAACCGGGAATGACAAAAAACAAATTAATAGATTAACGCCAAGATGAGCTCATTATATGTGAGTTTTATTCTTGGCGTTTTTTATTTTATCAGGAGGAAAGTAAATGTTAGATAAATTAAAAAGAATTACAGCAACAATATTAGCAATAGCAACAGTGGTAACATCAATTCCTATAATCAATGTTGCAGCAGCAGGCAATGGAGAGAAGAAGCAGGCAGGTATAGTAACTCTTGGAAAACTTGGAACAGTAAATATCGGATCAAAGAGTGAAAGTGGAACATGGGTAAAAACATTAGTGGATGGAAATGATGTGTTTTGTTTAGATTTAGGAAAGGCATGTCATACCGGATATACCTACATTGCATCCAACAGTACAATATCAAGCGACAGTTCTAATAAGAAAAATGCTTTGGAGGCAAAAATAGGATATTGGTATGATCAAACAAAAAAGCGTTCAAACAAGGCATGGGTTTATGCACAGTGTCTTATATGGGCTGTTGAAGAAGGTATTACAAGTGGAACCGGATTAAAGGATATCATTAAACAAGTTAAAAACAATACAGGATATTATGCAAATGATAGCCTGTATGCTGATATTTTTGAAGGGACAAGCGTAGTTAAGTGTACAATTACAAAATGGAAATACAGTGGAAGAACTGATAGTGATGAAGTTCAGGAACTAATGGAAATTGTAGGAAACACAAAAGAATACAAGTATACGCCTATTAGTAAAAAAGACTATTACCGTCAGAGAATTACATTACAAAAGTGTGATGAAGATGGAAAAGAACTTCCTCAGGTCATTTTTAGATTTACAGCAAAGAATATAAAGCAGTTGTATTCTTATCAGTACAATGGTTGGGGAGATTCTGTTAAGGAAGATGTAGATGATGATGCTAACAAATTTAGTCAGGAAGTAAAAACAGATTCTAAAGGAAAAATCGTATTTCGTTTTACGTACGAACTAAATTCTAAGAGTTATTATTATGTAGCAGATGAAGAGTTAAAGGATATGTCATCAAGTGATAAAAAACAAATTAAGGACGAATTAGACGATAAGGGATATGATTATGCATCAGATTTGTCAAAAGCAGGAGCAGAAAAGTTAATAAAGAATGACATCAATGACCAGATGGATGATATCTCAAACAATTACGTAATTGAAGAAATCTCATCAGGTAACAACAACATTCTTACATCGTTTGTTGTTGATTCAGGTTCAAACAAGATTACAAGCCAGTCATCAAACAAGGTTACAGTAACACTTACAAAGGCTGATTCATGGAAGAAGAACAGTGATGGAAAGTGGCCCGAGACTGCAGAAGAGTCATACAGTAATTACAAGCTTGCATACAAGCCTGTTCTTAAGGACAAATACAAGAAAGTAAAAATGACTGTGTGGAAAAAGGATTCTGAAACAGGCAGTACACCACAGGGAGATGCAACATTGGAAGGCGCAGTGTATGGAGTATATTCAGATGTAGCATGCACAAAACTTGTAAAGTCATACAAGACCAATGCCAAGGGTACATTTGAAACAGACTATTACAGATGTGGTGTAAACATGTACTTAAAGGAAATTACACCGCCTGAAGGCTACCTTAAAAATGACAAGGTATACACAATCACAAAGGATGGCCAGCAGTTTACCAACGAATACAATTCGGCAGAAACACAGGTTGATGACGACGTGGTAAAAGGTGACGTATCAATTATTAAGGGAATGGGAAATGGCCTTGCAGGTATTGTCGCACCTGAAAACAAGGCACAGTTTCAGATTTACCTTGCAAGTGCAGGTTCATATGACAAGGCAAAGGCAACAGAAAGAGACATTCTTACAACAGATTTAACAGGTTATGCAAAGTCAAAGAAGATGCCATATGGAACATATGTGGTTCATCAGACTGTTGGAGCTGCAAACACTGAAAAGTGTCCTGACTTTTACGTGAATGTGAAGGAAAACGGAAAGACATACAAGTATCTTTTAAACAATCCGGAATTCAACGCATATCTAAAAATCGTAAAGAAGGATTCAAAAACAAATCAGACAGTTTTAAAGGCTGGAACAACATACCAGATTTACAAAGTTGATAAAGATGGCAAGGAAACTCTTGTGACACAGACACACAGCAATGGAAATGCAATAGAGGTTGTGGACAGATTTGTAACAGATGAAACAGGAGAAATCATTACTTATGAGAAATTGAAAGCCGGCACATACAGGGTTTATGAAATCGAAGGACCTGAAGGATACAGGGTGAACAGACAGCCGGTAATGGTTGAGATTAGCAGTAACTCATACAAGACAATGGTGGACAAGCTTGGTAAGGAATATCTGTATGCAGAGTGCGAGTACTATAATGATGTGACTTACGGAAAATTTACAATAAATAAAATTGGTCCTGAATTATGCAATAAGGACGATGAAGGTGATTCAGAAGAAAGTAAGGCAGATAAAGATGGAGAAATCAATAATTTAGTTAACACAGAAAAGAATGGTGCAAAGGGAATTAATGTAGAGAATGGTAAAAATGAAACAGCATTAGGTTCATTTAATCCATTTAACTACAAGGACACATTGCTAAACGGCGTTGTATTTGAACTTACTGCAAGAGAAGACATCATGTCACAGGATAATCAGGGAACAGTATTGTTTAAGAAGGATTCAGTTGTTGCAAAAATTACAACAGGTGAAAAGGCAGAGTTTACAAACGATTGTAATGGTATCTGTAATTTTGTGTTAAACGATGACGGAACAATCACACTTAATGTCCCACTTGGAGAATACATTTTAAAGGAAGTAAAGACAAAGTATGGTTATGTTCTTCCAGAACAGTCATTCTGGGACTTAAGTTTTAAGTGGAATAACAAGGATGATGAGTATGTGTTTGACATTTCTGAAAACTCAAAGGATGGAAAGATTGACATACACAATGACATGGTAAAGACAGACATTACACTTGAAAAGCAGGATTCAAAGACAAATGAGCCTGTTGAAAATGCAAGATTTGGATTTTATTCAAGGGACAACATTTACGATAAGAATGGGAATGTGATTGTTGCTGCAGGTGAAAAGATTGCAACAGTAACAACTGACAAGGAAGGAAAGGCGAAAATCCCATTTGATGTACCTGTAATGGATGAAGGTTATGGAAAGACGGAAGGCAACTTAAATTCAGGAGATTACTATTTCCTTGAAGAAAGTGTTAGCGACAGTTATTACATTAACAGGGAAAAACATCAGGTACATCTTGAATACAAGGATCAGGAAACTGCAGTTGTATCAGCAAAGGCAGTGGTTAAGGAAGAACAGACTGAAACTGTAATCAGCAAAAGAATGATTGCATCATCAGTTGAGATTAAGGACTGCCATTTAAAAATCAGTGATGAAAATGGTAATGAAATCGTAAACTGGATAACAGGTGAAATTTCATCAGTTAAGTTAAATGAAAAGATTGATGAGATGGGATATGATAACGTTCGTGTAGAAAACGGTGACGGTTATGCAGTTAAGATATACGGATTGCTTCATGACAGGGAATACACATTAACAGAAACAAAGCCGGCAGACGGTTTTGCAACTGCAAATGACATTACATTTAAACTTGTGGAAAGTGATGATGAAAATGCAAAGACAAAAGTACTTGTTAAGAATGGAGACAGTTTCACGGAGAATGTTGACAATCAGGTGATAATGTATGATGACACAACAAAGATTGAATTTTCAAAGACAGACATTACCAACGGAAAGGAACTTCCGGGATGCCACATGCAGGTAACTGAAAAGGATACAGGAAAGGTAATGGATGAATGGGTTTCATCAAGACAAAGTCATGTGATTGAAGGAAAGTATGCCGTGGGAAAAACTTATATTTTAACAGAAACAAAACCAAGAGACGGATACGCAACAGCAACAAGTATTGAGTTTGCAGTAGCAGACAATGGAGATATCCAGAAAGTAAATATGGTTGATGACACAATCAAGGTTGAATTCAACAAGATTGCATCAGACACAAAGAAGCAGCTTGGCGGTGCAAAGTACAAGGTATACGACAGCAAGGGCAAAAAGGTGTATGAGTTTACAACCGGAAAGAAAGCTGAATTCATAGAAGGCATGTTTAAGGCAGGAGAAACCTACACATTTAAGGAAGTGGATGCACCGGAACATTACAAGGTTGCAAGGGATAAAAAAATAAGAATTAAGGACACGGGAAAAGTTCAGAAACTTACAGTTACAGACGAAAGAATCCCTGTGGTACCTGACACACCACAGACAGGCATTAATGAAAAGACAGCAGGAATGGCAGTTTCACTTATTTCATTATTACTTGCACTTGGATGTTTTGCATGCGTAAGAGCAAAGGACAGGTCAAAATACAATTTTAAACAGGAGAAGGACGATGAAGAGGATAATTAAAATATCTCTGATACTTCTTTTGGTGGGGATGGCTGTGATTGCAGCTGTCCCTTTTTTTAAGGAAAAAAGAGCAGAGAGAAAGTATGAGAATGAATTTAAAAAAATACAGGAGAGCGTGACAGAAAAAAAGTCTGATGTAAATGGTCTTGTAAAGAAAAACAAGGACTGCATAGGTTATGTGGAAATACAGGGAACCACCATAAGTTATCCTGTGATGCAGACAAAGGACAATCCGGATTTTTATTTGAATCATGATTTTAACAGAAATTACAGTTTTTATGGGACACCCTATTTAAGTGCATACTGTGATGTGGAAAAATCAGACAACCTGATTATTTACGGTCATAACATAAACGGAGGAAAAATGTTTGGAGCACTGGAACAGTATAAGGATAAAGAGTTTTTTTATAAGCATAGGAAGATATATTTTACAACAGATAAAAAGAGGGAGTATGAAGTGTTTGCAGTGATGAGTGTTAACATACATGAGTTTGAATACTGGAAATTTGTAATGGCAAGGGATGAGAAAGAGTATGATGAGTTCGTTGACAAGGTGGAGGAGCATAGTTTGTGGAGACAGGGGAACAAGCCCAAGTATGGGGAGCAGATGCTGATGTTGTCTACTTGTGATAATGGGAAAGGGGGTGATTGGAGAATTGTGGTTATTGGGAGAAAAGTGTGTTAAAATTATATAAATAAATTTACGGAGCTATTCATCAATAATGGACATATAAATTATTAAAATTTTAATTTAAGAGGATTATGGTGGAGTAAAAATGAAATTTTTCATATACTGTTTGTGAGGCTAAAGATTATTCTTTGAAAAGTTTTCAATCAAAGTACATTAAGAAGAATAAATTAGCAAAAAAGAATCTTTATTGAATGAGAAGACTAGCTAAGAGCATCTTGAATTAATATATACTATTTTATATACTAATATTAGTATGTGATTGAACAAATTTATTGTGTATGCAAGTTAAGATGAAGTTGAGTAATAATTCAAATATAAATGATTTAGATTTAAAAATATGAAGGAGATATATTAATAGAAAATGTAATCTTTACATTTCTTATGGTTTAAAATAAATCTTTGCATAGAAATGTATATATAAACATAGGAGGTTTTATGGAAAATTATAACGAAGCGATAAATCAAATATATAATGAAAAGAACAATCAAGTAATAATAGGGTTAACGGGTAGAACAGGGGCTGGTTGTAGCACAGTTGCTAAGATATTGAAAAAGCAATTTGATGATTTAGAATTGGAATTTTATGATGAAACTGAAGAAACGTTAAAGGAAAAGAAAGAATTCGAAATAATTAAAGAATATATAGCAAAGGATGAGCGTTGGGTCCCGTTTGAGGTAATTGAAGTAAGTTGTGTAATACTATCGTATGTGTTTGAATTTCATGAAGACAATAAAAAGGGATTAGATAGATTTATTGAGTATATGAAGTTTCTTCAAAGCGATAAAAATACCACTGTTTTCAAAATAGACAATTTTGGTGCATTAGAACAAGAGATACAAGGATTAAGATATATATTTGAAAAAGTAGAAAAAAATCCGCTTTATTCTGTGAAAGCATGGGATAAATATTCTGTAGAAGAAATTGAAACATATTATCAACTATATATAAAAAATATGGTAGAGTATAAAAACAGAATAAAAAAGATACTCTTAAAATATTCATGTTATGAGGAAAAGAAAAATAAATTGCAAGATTCTGCACCAGTTAAATATCATTTATATACATATTTGCTCCAGAAGATTGCAAATAATATAAGAGCTAGTGGAGAGCCTTATAATGATAAATTAAATCAGAAAAAGATATTGGATTTTGCAAAGCGTATACAAATGATGATTGAATTAATAAAAAATTATAAAAGAGATAAAAAGATAAGAATTTGTATTGATGCAATTAGAAACGCTAATGAATCGAACTATTTAAAAGATAGTTATAGATCTTATTATCTTATGGCGATTAGCGTAGATGAAAACATGCGACAAAAAAGGTTGGGAGGTTTAAATCAAGAAGAACAAAACAGTTTGAATTATGTAGAGTATGAATCAAAACTTAACAACGGGGAGATTTTTTATCATCAAAATATTGCAAACTGTTTTGAAATGGCAGATATACATTTAGTAAATCTAGATGAAAAAAATAATAGAAGATTGAGATTAACGAGACAATTGGTTAGATATATTACCTTAATGATTCATCCTGGGTTAGTTTTACCAAGTGATATAGAAAGATGTATGCAACTTGCATATAATGTAAAGTATAATTCAGGTTGTTTGTCGAGACAAGTTGGTGCGATTGTGACTGGACCAGATTATGCAATTAAATCTGTAGGATGGAATGACGTTCCCAATAAACAATTAGAATGCATTTATAGAGATGTCGATGGTTATTGTAAGGGAAATCAACAAGAATGTTTTAGTGAGTTTGAATATGAAAACGCAGAGTTTAAAAAAGTTGTAGAATATATAGACAATAAATTGGAAAAGGTAAATTTGCATGGAAGAAAATTTGCTTATTGCTTCAAAGATATTTACAATGGTATAAAAAATGAAAAAAATCAAGTGTTTACAAGGGCTTTGCATGCGGAAGAGAATGCCTTTTTACAGATATCAAAATATGGTGGTCAGGGCATTAATGGAGGATATTTGTTTTGCACAGCAAGCCCATGTGAGTTGTGTTCCAAAAAAGCTTTTCAACTTGGAATAAAAAGAATTTATTATATTGATCCATATCCAGGAATAGCACAGAAGCATATTTTGAGTTTTGGGAAGAAAAATAATAATCCAGAAATTTATTTGTTTAACGGAGCAATTGGAGAGGCATATGTAAGATTATACAGACCAATGATAGCTCAAAAAGATGAATTAGAACTAATAAGTGGAATAAATTGTAAGGATGAAATTAAAAACGCAATAAATTCTGTTGAAAAACAACCATTAACAAAGGATTTGCTATATCATATAAACGACGTAACTTTAGAATTTATAAGTAGGGAGGATATTCAGAGTACTAGGAATGTTGACATAGAAGTAGCTAATGGAGAATATGAATATCTAGATAGGGTATTAACTTGGACAGGAAGTTCGTATGATAAGTCAGAGCTAATTGATGATGAGGAGGGATATTCTCTTATAGATTCAAAAGATGTGGTGTCACCTTATCGTTATAGAATTGAATTTAATAGAACTATATCAGCAAGTGAGCATATAGTATATAAGGTTAAATCCTATGTAAAAGATGAATCACATCTCATGCATACATATTTTGCACAAATGATAAAAAATCCAACAAAAAAACTTGTTTTAAAGGTTATTATTCCAAAAAGGGATGGAGAAGGTCCGTTACTAGAAGGTGTTAGGTATGTACGGTATGCAGATTTAAAAATGGAATGTGAGTTTCCAGATGATATGAATGAGATTCAAGTAGAGGAATGTGAAGAAAATAAAATTTACAAATTAGAAATTGAAAATCCGAACTTATTTTATACATATAGTCTAGAATGGGATTTCATAAAAATTTGATAAAGTCAAGTATTGATTAAAAAAAATATTTGTCTATACTAAAATTAATAGGAGGATGAATATTATGGATGGAGATTGAGTGCGTAACATTTAATTGTGAAAAGTGAAAGTATAAAAATTTAGAAATTTATACTTCTGATTTTACATATAAAATTGTGATGATAGTAAAAGATACAAAAATAGACTTTCAGTAGTATGATGATTACTGAAAGTCTATTTTTGTACGTGTTTAGATGGTTTAAAAATCTTATAGGGTATATAAATTAATTTACTTATCATCCTAACTGTAATTTTCCATAAAATTTAACACTTCTACTTTTAGGTAATTCCCCATCTCTATGATATTATATATCTATCAGAAGCCTAGGACTGATACATAAAAATTTAATAAGCAAATTAAGAAACGCCAAGAATGAACTTAGTGAGTTAAGTTCATCCATTGGCGTTTTTTCTTTTTGCAAAATTCATATTAGCAGGAGGAAGACAAAATGATGAATTATGAAGAATTCAAACAGAAAGTTCAGAATGAATTTAAAAATTATCTTGGAGAGGAATACAAGGACGCAGAAGTATTTATTAGAGAAGTAACAAAGGTGAATATGCAGGTAGATCAGATGTCATTGTTGAATATACCGGGAAATGATTTTGCATCACCTTCAATATCATTGCAGAGCATATTTGAAAATTATGAAAAAACAGGTGACTTTGAAGGTGTTATGGAAGCATTAAGTGAAACTTTTAAGGAAGCTATTGAAGGCTTTGAAAAGTCACCATTAAACAATGGATTAGATTTTAGCAATGTAGATAAAAATATTATTTTTACATTAGTAAACGCAGAGCAGAACAAAGAACTTCTTGAAAATGTTCCGCATAGGAAATTTGAAGATTTGGCAATTATATATCGTTGGAATGTAGGAGTTGACAGCAATGGTTTATACACCAACATAGTGACTAATGAATTTGCTGAGAAAATTGGAAAAAGTGAAGAAGAATTATATGGTCTTGCAAAGGAAAACACTAATAGGATTTTCCCGTCAGAAGTTAGAAATATGGCTGAGGTTATAAGTGAAATTATTTTTGGAGAAGATGGTGAATTATTGCCGGAAGATGAAGAATTCAGAAATATGATGACAGAAACACCGGATGACAAATCAATGTACGTTATTACAAACAAGTCAAAATTGTTTGGTGCGGCAGCAATGCTTTATGAAGAAAATTTATATGAGTTATCACAGCAGCTTGATTCGGACCTTTATATATTGCCATCATCTACGCACGAGGTGATTGCTATTAGTGACAAGTTTGGAGATGCCAATGAGCTCGCAGATATGGTTTATGAAATCAATATGGATCAGGTAGACCTTAGTGACAGATTGTCAAATCAGGTTTACCACTATGATAAAGAAGCAAGAACATTAAGACTTGCAACAAACAAATTTGAAAGAACAATCTCTGATGATATTAAGGAAAAAACACCGGAAATTGAAGAGGGAAAGGCTAGGTAGAAAAATGGATAAAAAAATCGAGGTTAAAGAAATTGAAGATGTGATTGAAATAATTAAGAACACATTACAAGGCTTAAAGGAAGATGAGGAAGTATATATAAGCGTTGAGGTGATAAAACATGGAAAAAACAAAGTTGAATAAAGTATCTATTAGATTGATAAATGATGCACCACTTGTATCAGATGAACAACTTGATACGCCTAAAAAGGCAGCAAAAATTGTAGGTGATTTTATTAGAAATATGGATAGAGAAGTGCTTTGTGTTGTTAATTTTAACTCAAAATTGCAACCAATAAATTTTAATGTGGTAAGTGTTGGAACAGTCAATCAGTCATTGGCTGTTCCAAGGGATATATTAAAATCAGCAATACTTTCAAATGCAACAAACATAATGATTCTGCATAATCACCCAACAGGAATTTTAACTCCTTCAACAGAAGATATAAAAACAACTTCGAAACTGATTGATACTTGTGACATGATAGGAATTCCACTTTTGGACCACATTATTGTAGGTCCCAACAGAGATGAATTTTTCAGTATGAAAATGAAGGAAGTTGTTAAGTTTAACAAAAGTGTAAATTATGAGGTTAGTCTGGAATTCTTAAAATTTAAAGAACCTAATTTAAATCAGCTGACAGAGAAAAATAACAAATTAGCCAGATAGAGGTTTTAGGGTGCGGTCATCCTATGGATGACCCTGCGAAGCAGGAGCACGGACCGAGCCGATATGCGAGATGTAAAGGTTTTAGGATTTCTCCTAACAAGAATGCATTTGTAGCTACAAATGCGTATCTTGCAATATACATACCCACTACCTGTCTAGCTAATAATACAAAAAATGAAGAAGGTGATTGTATTGAAAAAGAACAACAAGGATATTACAAAGCGTGTACGTCTTACAGAAAATGAATGCAGAAAAATTATGAAGGAAGCCAAAAAGAAAAACATGAATTTTTCGGCGTATGTAAGATATGCTGCAAAGCTTGATAAGAATATGGATCCTGAATTTATAAAAGCAATTTATAAACTGGCAAATGAAATCAACTACATAGGTCATAACATTAATCAGGTCGTAAAAAACAATAACAGTAAATTGTATTCTGAAATTGACAAGGCAAGATTAATGGAATATATGAGAATTTTAAACGAAAAAGTAGAAAGTCTTTTAAAACAGAATGGCTATAAGCAAAATTCTTCATATTAATCCACATATGAATTCGGAAACTTATCATTTAAAAACCGGATTAAATTACATTACAAAAAGTGAAAAGACTATGAATGGACTTTATGTGGGAGCTGTTAATTGTATGGTGGAAAATGCATATGAATGTATGCGAACTACCAAAGAGATATATGGCAAAACTGATAAGAGACAGGCATATCATCTTATTATTTCATTTGAAGAGGGAGAAACAAATCCTGAGACAGCATTTGAAATAATAAAAGAGTTTGTTAACAGGTATTTGGCAGATAATTATGAGGCTGTTTATTCAGTACATAATGATACCGACCACATTCATGGTCACATCATCTGGAACAGCGTGAGATTTACAGATGGTTACAAATACAGATACGAAAAGGGAGACTGGGAAAGACAGATTCAACCGTTAGTAGATGAAATTTGTGATAAATATGGACTTCACACCCTAGAACAAAATAAAGCTAAAGATGATGAAAAGGAATGGGATGTTTCTAAAAATGGTCCGTTTGTTTGGAATGAGCAGATAAAAAAGGATGTTGATGAATGCATTATTATGGCAACAGATTTTGATATGTTCATACAGATGATGGAAGAAAAGGATTATACGATAAAGTATGGCAAGTATATTTCCGTAAAGCCAAAAGGAATGGAGAGGTTTAGAAGGCTTAAAACTCTGGGAGAAAACTATTCGGAGGAAATGATTAGGAAAAGAATATCACAGAAAAGTATAGCTGAATACAAACATATTGATATGCCAAAAGAACTAAGGATTAAAAGTTACAGAGGACATATTAGAAAGAAAAGACTCACAGGATTACAGAAACAGTATTTTGCCATACTGTATAAACTAAAAAAGATTAAGAAACGTTCATATTCTAATAGCTATAAATATAAGGATGACATTAAGAAGTTGAATATATTGCAGAAACAATATCTATTTCTTTCAAATTATGACATAGAGACTATGGAGGATTTAGAAAAAGCACAGGAATTAATAAAGGCTAAGATTCAGACAACCAATAAGGCAAAAAAGATTTTGATAGAGGAAAATAGTAAGCATGAAGAAATCTTCAAAGCAGTAAGAACGATTAAGAAAGAAAAGCAGGCAGCAGCATTTTATAAGCTGGGAGACAAAACGTTTGAAAAACAAAACAATCTTGTAGAAGATGCAAGAGAAATTTTAAAATGCGAAGAACTTACTTACAAGGAAGCGGAAAAGTTAGAGACATACTATCAATCGTTAATTGATGAATGCAACAGAACAATTAAGAAATTAAAAAAAGATATGAGAATATCTTACGGAATCTTAAAAGACATTAGATACAGAGAACAGAAAGAAACTTTACGACATGATGTCGCAAAGCAGGAAAAAATAACTTCACGACACGATGTCGCAAAGTAGAAGAAAATAACTTCCCGACATAATGTCGTAAAGTGTGAATGGAGGAAAAGATGGGACAGGAGTTTGAATGTGCATATAAGAATGCACAGAACGAGAGAAAGAAATCTGAAAGATTAAGGATTGAAAAAACAGAGATACCCAAGAAAAAATTTGGATTATTAAAAAAAGTATTTTTATCAAAGAAATACAATGACAGTCTTGTAAGAAAATTGTCAGTAGGAGAACTTACTGTTGCACAATTAAAGCAAATTAATAGAGCAATCAAAAGTGGTCTTTCAGACAAGCAGCTTAATTCTATTATAAATAGTAAAAAAGATGCCAGTAGAATGTCTGTGATAATAGACATTGCAATAAATGTTAATAAGATGAATCAGAAAGAGGTGAAATATTAATGGCAGATGAAATCATGGAAGCAATACAAATGTTAAGGTTTGGATATGATGGTATAAAGTTAGGATTAGATGTAACAGGTTCCTCAATAAGAGAGGCAAAAAATCTAACAATATTCATTGTTGGACTTTTAAATCATGAGAAAACACAAGGAAAAACAAGTCTTAAAAAGATGCTTAAAAATAGTGGTAATCTTCAGGTACTTCAAATAAAAGAAAAAGACGTAAAGGAATTTGAAAAACTAGCAGGGAAATATGGAATTTTGTATTCAAAAATGCCGGATATAAACAAAGGTGATGGCATGAAAGAATTTATCTTTCCGGTGGAGGCAACTCCAAGGATAAATGCATTGATAGAAAAAATAGGTAATGGCAAGCTTGAAGATATTGCAGAATATGTAAGAAATGGAGATGGAAACTGCAAGAATACAATGGACTATCTTAAGAAGAAAAAATTATTACCGGAAGCACCAGTATCTGTTACTGCAGAAAGAAAAAAAGAAATTGTAAATGCAGAAAAGAATATTAAGTATAACGAGAATATTAATGACCTTGAAAAAACAGATATTACAATTTCAAAGAATCTTGTTGAAAGTGAAAAAAGAGATTTATTCATAACAAGAGTACCGGGAACGTTTGGAGAAAATGTTAAATATCTTATTATAAAAAAGGAAGACATAATAACAATAAATGGAGGAAAGACATTTCTTACATTTTTAAACAAAAATCAGGAATATGAACTTCTTGATAAAAATAAGAAACTGGCAGGAAAAATGCGTGGTGAGGAATTAAGGGACAACTATTATGACAAAGTTGGAGAAGAGATAAGAAAGAGAGCGAATAAGCAAAGGGACAAAGAAAAACAGAAAAAAGAAAAAGTGAAGAAACATCAGGAAAGGGAAAGTAAGCCTATTGCAAAAAAGAAATAACAAGATGTTAGTTCCTTTTCTTATTGCAGGAGAACTTTTTGTCTTATTTATTTCATACATTATAAGTGGTGTATGGAAAGAAGGAATGGATGTAATAACTTTACTTAACAAGGTAAATGATGCATTAAATCAGCCATTTAAAAATTATTGGACTGAACATAGTTTAAAGGCTATGATAGTCGGAACACTTATTTATGCAATGGCAGTACTTTTGTATATTACTAGCAGAAGAAATCTTATGTATGGAAAAGAGTATGGTACTGCAAGCTTCGCAAACATAGATCAGGTAAATAAATTTATAAGTGATAAATCGGATGAGAAAAATCGAATACTTAGCAAACATGTAAGGATGAGTACAGATACTAAAGTTACAAAGCTAAACAACAATATGCTTGTAATCGGTGGTTCAGGTGCAGGTAAAACATTTTATATTGTAAAACCAAACATAATGCAAATGTTACCAAAGGGTTCGTTTATCGCAACAGATCCAAAGGGTGAACTGCTTAGAGCAACCGGTGGGATGTTGAAGAAAAACGGATATAACGTAAAAGTACTTAACTTGATAGATATGGCTAAGTCGGATTGCTACAATCCATTCAATTATATAAGAACAGAAAATGATGTGATAAAGCTGGTCACAAATTTAATTAGTAATACAACGCCAAAGGAATCAGCCCCTACAGACCCATTTTGGGAACATGCGGAGGGGATGTTACTTCAGGCGTTGTTTTATTATGTATGGCTTGAGATGCCACCAAACCAAAAGAACTTTCAATCGGTTTTAAAGTTGCTGTCAGAGGCAGAGGTTGATGACAAGAAGGATTCAAAACTAACTATCCGAATGAAAAAACTTGTAGATACAAGTCCGCTTGGTGAACATCATCCGGCATATAGGCAGTATATGAAAGTCGTAAGAGGTGCAGGAGATACTGTAAGGTCAATTATTATTTCAGCAAATTCACGATTAGCATTATTAGAAAATCCGCAGATATTGAGAATTTTGTCGAAGGATGACCTTCATATTGAAGAACTGGGAATAGGAACAAAACGAAACAGGAAAAAAAGAACAGCACTGTTTTGTGTAATACCCGATTCAGACAAGTCATACAACTTTTTGGTTGGAATGCTTTACACACAACTTTTTCAGGAACTTTATTATCAGGCTGACTTTAAGTTTGGAGAGAAACTTCCACTTGATGTCACACTTATGTTGGACGAGTTTGCCAATGTAGCTTTACCTGATGACTTTTGTTCATTACTGTCAACTATGAGAAGTAGAAGAATCAGCGCAATCATCATTATTCAGAATTTGGCGCAGATAAAGGCACTGTTTAAAGAAACATGGGAAACAATTACAGGTAACTGTGACACCCTTGTATATCTTGGTGGAAATGAAAAGTCAACGCACGAATATATATCTGAGTTACTTGGTAAAAGCACTATAGACAAAAGGTCAACAGGTGAAACAAGAGGTGTACATGGTTCGGCATCAAGAAACTATGATGTGCTTGGCAGATCTCTTATGAATCCTGATGAAGTAAGAAATATGGATAACAAAAATTGCCTTATTTTCATAAAGGGATTTAATCCCATATTTGATGAAAAATATTGGCCTTTTGACCATAAGAATTTTAAACAAACAGAAGATGGAGGAGCAAAGCCTTATACACACAATATTAGGAGAAGTAACAAAATTAAGGATGGATTAAAAATTTACAGTGAAAGAGAAGTCAAAGAAGTTGAGAAGTCAGGAGAAAAAGTTAACATCATTGATTTGACTCCACAAGAGATTGCAGCATTACAGGAGAGTGAGTTTCAGATGGAGACAAAACCAACAGATGAAGAATTAAGAGAGGAGCTTACAACAAGACTATGTACAATGGATTTTTCAGCAGAGCAAATGGACGAAGCAAAAAAGACATTAGCAATAAAAATGGATTTGGAGTATTTGCTTGAATACTTAAAACCGGAAACATCCATTGAGAAAATGAAAGAGAAACTAGAAAAATATCAAAGCAGATAAGGAGAAAATCAGATATGAAGAGATTTAAGAAAAACATTGGAAACATAAAAAACTGTTTAATTGGGGCAACGTACATGACAATATTTCAGGTAAACAACGTACTTGCTGCAGGAGATGCAAGTTCAGTTACAAAACCACTTGATAACTTAAAGACACTTGTGCTTGCAATCATTGGGGCAATCGGCGTAATTATTCTTGCAAAGAATGTAATGGAGTTTGCACAGGCATATCAGGCACAGGATTCATCAACAATGAACTCGTCACTTAAGGGAATTGTTGCAGGAGTAATGATGGCAGGCATTTCATCAGTACTTGGAATATTGGGATTCTAAGGGAGGTGCAACATGAACAAAGTGAATGTTTTTAAATGCACCGACCGACTTGCCGACGAGCGAAGCGAGGGGGCGTTACCGAAGGGAGGTAAGAGATTATGGACATATTTAGCTTAGGCGGTGTAATCCTTGATCTTTTGCAGACGGTTGTTGATTTCTGGAATGACAAGGTGTCTCTTGTTTTTGAACTGCTGGGGCAGTCCCCGGTAAGCTTCAAGAACGGAGGCCCCTGGGCAGTGGTGGCAAACCTTGAACCCCTATTTGTGGCGGTTGGTTCGTCACTGGTGGTTCTGTTCTTTGTAATAGGTTTCTGTTCGGAGAGCATTGACGTAAAGGAAGAGGTAAGATTTGAAACCATACTAAGGATGTTAATGAGAATAGGAATAGCTGAATGGCTTGTTGCAAATAACGTGACAATAATGAAGGCATTCTTTACATCAGCTGGGAATCTGGTGGGGCTCATGACACAGGGAACAACAACCAAGTTAAAGATACCAAGTGAACAGCAGACAATCATAAAGGACCTTGGATTCGGAGAAAGCCTTTTAATGATGATACTTGCAGTAATCATTGCACTTGTAATCATCTTCTGCGGTTTCATGCTCATATACACCGTGTATTTCAGATTCTTAAAAATACTTGTGGTTGTGCCATTTGGCGCACTTGCGTTTTCGACAGTAAGCGGAAACCGAATGGTAAGTCATTCGGCAGTAAGCTATGCAAAGTACTTTCTGTCAATAGTGCTGGAGGCAGTGACAATGGCACTTGCAATAATAGTCTGCAATGCATTTTTAAATGCAGGACTACCAACATTTACAAGCGATTACGCGGACTGGACAAAGGCACTGATGTACATGTGTGAACTTACATTCAGCGTGGCAATGACAGTCGGAGCAGTGAAGGGAGCACAGAATCTTACAAGTAAGGCACTGGGATTATAGAAACAGGAGGAATAGATGAACATATCAATTAACAAGGACATAGAAAAATATCAGGAGTCAGTGGTGATGGGACTTACTGCAAGACAGCTGATATTTTCCATCGCATCAGTTGCATGCGGTGGGGCAATAGTTCTTCTTACATACAGATACGTGGGTCTTACGGGAAGCGCATACATCGCAATTCCCGTGGTGGCACCACTTGCATTAAACGGATTTTATTCATATCAGGGAATGAGTTTTACACAGATGTTTAAAAGAAAACTGTGGTTCGCTTTTAAGAACAGACCACTTACATACATTTCAGAGGAAAGTGAGAAAACCATAAAAAGAATGAGAATGGAAGAGGAACGGCAAAGAAAAAAGGAAGACAAAAGGAAAAAAAGAAAAATAAAAAGAAAAACAGGAGAAGTAACAAAAGCAGAAAATGAGAAACATAAAGGAAAATTTAACACAGGAAAACAGACGGAGGAACAGGAATGAACATATTTAAGGACAGGTTTTCTGAAATAAAGAAGGCATCAGAGCCACTTTACAAATCACCAAAGTCGGTGCAGGAAACAATTGAAATACTAAAGATATCTGAAAGCGGAATATTTGAGGTGGCAGATGGAAAATATTCAAGGACATACAGATTCAGTGATGTCAATTATGCCACACGTTCAGAGGATGAACAGGAAAGCTTCTTTCAAAGGTACTGCAAGTGCCTTAACTCATTTGACTGCACATTCAAGATAACAGTCAACAATAAAAACAAGGACATGGATGTGCTGAGAAATGAGGTAATGCTTAAATACAGAAATGATGGATTCGATAAGATGAGGGAAAGCTACAACAGAATCATTGAGGAAAAGATACTTGAGGGAAGACAGGGCATCGAGCAGGAAAGATACCTTACCATAACAATTGAGAGAAAGAACTTTGAGGAGGCAAAGGCGCAGTTTGCAACAATTGAGGCATCAATGTTTCGAAGTTTTGCCGAACTTGGTTCAAAACTGACACCACTTACAGGGAATGAAAGGTTAAAGATTCTTCACGACTATTACAGACTTGGAAGGGAGGATGAATTTAACTTTGACATAAGACAGGGAAGAATTACCGGAACAGACTTTAGAAATGAAATCTGCAACACAAGAATAAAATATCATCCTGACTATTTTGAGGATGAGGGAAAGGTTGGAAGGGTTCTTTTCATAAAGAAATATCCAACATACCTGTCTGACAGATTTTTCACGGAGCTGACATTTCTGCCGGTACATTCGGTTACAAGTGTGGATGTGGTTCCGGTGCCAAAGGACCTGACAATGAAGATGCTGCAGAAAAAGTATTTAGGCATTGAGTCAGACATAATAAAACAGCAGAGAACAAGAAACAGAAACAATGACTTTTCATCAGACATTTCATATGCAACAAGACAGAAGAAAAAGGACATTGAGGAGATAATGAACAACGTAAGGGAAAATGATGAAAGCCTTTATTATGTTTCAGTGACAATGATTGTTATGGCAGATGACAGGGACGAACTTGAAAGCATCTGTGAGACAGTGGACTCCATTGCAAAGGGAGCAGGATGTGCTGTTGACACATGCATGTACAAACAGAGAGAAGCAGTTAACACAACACTTCCGATAGGAGTAAGACAGATTGAGACAATGAGAACAATGCTTACACAGAGCCTTGCAGTGCTGATGCCGTTTAACGTGCAGGAACTTTGTGACAGAAACGGCATTTACTATGGCGTAAACCAGATATCAAAAAACATAATTGTGGGCAACAGAAAGAAACTCTTAAACGGCAACGGATTCATATTTGGTGTGTCAGGCGCAGGAAAGTCATTTCAGGCAAAGATGGAAATGGGTTCGGTTTTACTTTCAACAGATGATAATGTAATTGCAGTGGATCCAATGAATGAATATGAGGATGTCACTGAAAAATACAACGGAACTTACATAAACATTTCAACAAACACAAAAAACTATATTAATCCAATGGACATGGATGTGTGGAACCTTGATGTATTGGACAGTAAGGGATGGGTAAGGGACAAGTGCCAGTTCATGCTAAGTATCTGTGAGCAGATAATGAAAGAAATAACACCACAGCAGAGGTCAATCATTTCAAGATGCGTAAAGGATTTGTACATGGACATTGCTAGAAGCAGGGAGAAATACGTTCCCACAATGGAGGATTTGTACAACAGGCTTCTTGAACAGGAAGACAAGGAAGCAAGAGACGTGGCACTTGGACTTGAAATATTTGTTACCGGAGCACTGAACATTTTTAACCATCAGACAAACATAAATGTAAATAACAGATTCATTGTGTACGGAATAAGAGACCTAGGGGAATCACTTGCCCCACTTGCAATGCTTGTAATGATGGAAACAATACAGCAGAAGATAATTGATAACGGGGAAAGAGGAATAGCAACATGGTTTTACATTGATGAGGTGCATGTTCTTCTAAATTCGCCGTTCAGTGCAGAATATCTTCGCCAGATGTGGAAAAAGGTAAGAAAGCAGGGAGGACTTTGTACAGGGATTACACAGAACATAGTGGACCTTCTTATGAGTGAGACGAGCACAACAATGCTATCAAACTCTGCATTCATACTGCTTTTAAATCAGTCGAGCAAGGACATAGAAAAGATAGTGGAGGCACTGGAAATATCAGAGGAGCAGCTTAATTACGTGATAGACTCACCGTCAGGATGCGGACTCATAAAATGTGGAAGCAGAATGGTGCCGTTTGACAACGTGATTGACAAGGACAGCGAGTTGTACAGGCTGTATAATACTAATCTGTATGAGAAGATGGAAAACGGAAAAGAAATAAGTAGAGTTGATTAGGAGTTTTAATTAATGGGTGGTTGAAAGAAAAAGATAGAATAAGAGATGGAGATTTGATATAATAATCGAATAGATATACGACGTGGAGGTTAAAATATGGAGGAACTTAAGATTAACTCAAAAGAAACAAAAGATTTTTTTATACATGCATTTAATGAAGAAACTTTGGTTCCAATACTGGGGGCAGGATTTACACGTGGTGTAAACACAGGCAGAGGTGGCAAAGTTCCCAGTGGAAAGGAATTAAAGGATGCAATGATTGAGAAAATATCTCTCAAGAAAAAAATTAATAAGAGTGAATTGGAATCAGAGCAATTTAGTTCTATTGCTGAATTCTATCAGAATACATTTAGCAATCCATCTAAAGATGGAGTTATTGAATATTATCTTAAAAATTTTACAAGAGTTAAAATAAATAAGCCGCAGCAATTAAGATTTTTAAATGACATTAAATGGCCATATATATATACATTGAATATTGATACTGGTATTGAGGATTCAAAACCAAGGGGATGGGAAGTATTCTATCCAAATAGAAAATTTGACAAAAGAACAATAAATCCAGAGTGTAGAACACTATATAAAATTCATGGTGATGTTGCAATGTTTTGCAAAAATTTAGATTACAATGAGATGATTCTCACAGAAAGCCAGTATATTGCAAGTCTTCAGAAAAGCGAACAGTTCCACGATATATTATCGGCAGATTGTGGAAATAAAAATTTATTATATATTGGTTGTAGCTTGGATGATGAAATTGATATTAAATATTCTGTTTTAGCAGATAAAAATAGAAATAAAAAAGTACGTGATATTCGAGGCATATATGTTACATCGGATTCCTTGTCTGAGTTTAAAAAAGACAAATTGAAAGGGTTTAATATATCACATATAATAAAACTCACATCAAGTGATGACTATGAGTCTTTTTATGAATTTTTGGTTGAATGTTATGAAGAGAGTCAGGCTCAAATAGAGAGAAATATAGAAAATTTTAAGTATACAGAATTAGAAAGAATTGGAAAAAATAAAGAAAAGAATCTTGATTATTTAGCAGATTTGTCACCAGATAAGAGTAAACTACCATTTTATTATGTTTCTTCTGAATATGTTCGAAATATTAAATTATTACAGGATAAAGTTAATGTTGTAATTGGAAGAAGATTTGTGGGAAAAAGTATGCTTGCATATGCAATTTTAGAAGAAAATCCTAATTATCATCGTTATTTTATTTCTGAAAAGGAATCATTATCTGATGTTGATGTGGCAGATTTGCTTCAAGAAGATAATGCACTTATTATTTTTGACAGTGAATCGCTTGATGATCATGGTTTTAATAATTTACTAGTAAAGTTTGAACCATCTAAGAAAAATATTGTTTGCGTCTTTTTTAATTCTTTTGATGATGTGGTTAATTTAATAACATTTCATTCGGAAATAATTAATTATGCTATTAAAGAAACGTTAAGCGGAAGAATGTTAGAAAAAGATGTACAAGCGATTAATAAAAAGTTGAATTTATTAGGGATTGCTACATTCAATAAAAAAAATAATTTATTGGATAATACTTTAAGAATTGCCAACGTTTATGACAGAAAACTTGTTGATAAGTACGTTATTATGTATTTAGATGAACTTAAATTAATAATATGGATACTCATTAAAAATAAAATTTACTTTGAGGACATTGTTACATTAGGTTTGGCTAAGGAATATAAAAAAATAGTTAACAAATTTACACCTTTCATACAAGAAGAAAAGTGTAAGAAAGGTGAAATAGGAAAGCATTCGACAATAAAAGTGATATGTAATGGAAAATTAGGATTATTACAGATACTGAGTGCCTATATTTATCCTTCGGCAAATAGCGAAATAGCTAATCGAATGGCTAAGGAACATCAGAAAAAAGTTTGTGAGGCTATATATGCGATATTATTGAGTTTTAGTAAAATTGACATAGATAGCGTCAAGGAATTTTTGCAATTTGATAAGTTAAATGATGTTTTTTCTAGAGTATATTCGGAGTCTTCTATTTCTTCAATATCTGGATCAAAAGGAACAACTAATATTAAATATGGAGCAGCTAGTTTTATTCATAATGTTTATGCTAATGAAAACATAAAGCAACTTAAGGCTAATGATCCTAACTACTGGTTGCAGAGAGCTAAGAGTATATATATTACTAATAATTATAAACGTACAGGTTCTAAAAGAGAAATACTTGAGGCGATTGATTGGGCTAAAAAAGCTGAGCAAGATTCGCGAACAAGAGTAGACAATGGAGAGATGAAGTATTCTCGTACCGAGAGTAATGCTATTATGCAAATTGCTATGCTTTACGGCAAATTAGCAAAGTTAGATAGATATAATAAAAAGAAAGTTAATGAGTTAGCGTTAGAATATTACTATAAAGTATTTTCTGATGCTAATAATATTGGAGCTACAAAAACACTGCTTGCTAATAGTAGAGGAACTGATGACTTTATAGAATTTATTAATAAACTGATTTCTAATGAAAATACTGTGGGTGGAGAGTGGTCAAGAGAAAAGGATTATTTAGTCAATGTTGGAGTAAATAAGGATAGGTTTAGTTATTCTTCAAGATAAAAGGCTGGATTAACTTCAATTAGTAAATAATAATTTTATACAAAACGCCAAGTTAGCATAATGCTAGCTTGGCGTTATTTTTTATCAAAAACAAAGGAGGACAACATGAAAATCAACAAGGAAAAAGAAGTTAAGACTGAAATACATAAGAAAAATAATGGAAAGATTCATAAAAAGAAGGATGCGAAAATTGACAACAGGTCAACGGCAACTAGGGCAAAGAGAAGTGCGACATCAGTAGGAAGAATGGCTGAGTCAGTTATTACTGAAAATGTTGAAGGCAGCGAAAACATTGAGGAATCACTTGAGGTAACAGGCATTGCAATAAGGCCAGTAAAGGGAGCGATAAGCGAAGGCAATCGAATCCGAAAAAAGATAAGCACGTCAAAGCTAAAAAAGGAAGGGACAGGCAAGAGAATCAGAAGGAAAACATCAGCCAAGGGTAAAGAGCTTGCCAAAAAGTCAGCAAAAAGGACAGCTAAGAATGCATCAAAAAACATTGCAAAGAAGACATCCCAAAAAGTGACAAAGGAAAGTACAAAACTTGCAGTAAAAACCGGCACTACAGTTGCTGGTTCAGCGGCAGGTCCTGAAGGAACCTTAATAGGAATGGCTGCAGGTGAAGCAGTGGGAATGAAGATTGAAAACACATTTTACAGGGCAGAGCAAAAGAGCAGAATGATGAAATATTTTATGGACAAGCTAAAGTCCGGTGAGGAGCAAAATGACAGTATGTTTAAGCTCGTAGGAAGCATTGTAAAAAAAAAGGTGGCATACATAATTATGCAGGTGATGTCACTACTGGCACCATTAGTAGTTCCGATTCTCATAGTGGTGATGGTCGCAACAGGAATTGTGTTCGCTATCATTGCAGTTCTTTACAATTCACCATTTGCAATATTTCTTCCACCACTTGAAAGCGGAGATACAATACAGACAGTGACAACGCAGTATGTATCTGAATTTAATCAGGAAATACAGACACTGGTGGATGAACACAAGGATGCGGATGAGGGCAGAAAGGTGTATGTGGACTACGAGGGAATGAACAGCGAGCCATCAAACTACTATGACATCATGTGCGTGTACATGGTGAAATACGGTTACGAAAACACGGCAACAAAAATGAATGAAACAAACAAGCAGAATTTAAAGGCAGTGTTTGATGACATGTGCAAGTACACAACAAAAAAGGCAACAGAGAAAAAGGGTAAAAAGAAGAAAAAGTACCTTGAAGTGAGAATTACATTAAAAAGCTACACGGAAATGTCAGTGGAGTATCAGTTTGACGAGGAAAGGCAGGCAACACTTAATCAGCTAATGAGTGCCTGCATCACAAGTACTCCATCAAGTGGTCAGACAGGTGGAAGTCAGCTAAGTGATTTGCAGGGAAGCCTTACCCCACAGGAAATAACAAGCATAACAGACAAAATAACAAACCCAATACAAAAGACCGTGGCATCATTTGTATTGTCTAAGGTAGGATATCCGTACAGCCAGAATTTAAGAAACAGTGGAAAGGCATTTGATTGTAGCTCACTGGCATACTACGCATGGAAATCAGCAGGCATTGACATAGCATTTGGTGGCTCAACCACTGCAGCCGCAGAAGCACAGGGATTGAAGGGTAAAAGCGTAAAGGAAGAAAATTTACAGCCCGGAGATTTGATTTTTTACAGTTACACAACCAATGGAAGATACAAAAACATCAGCCATGTGGGGATTTATGTAGGCAATGGGAAAATGGTTGAGGCAGTGGATGAGGCACGCGGAGTATGCTTGGGTAATTATCATAATGGAGGATTGGTGATGATATGCAGGCCGGGAAAATAAGAACCTTAAGGTATAGTAACACTAACTCTTAAATCAGATGGCTTTGATATATCATAACCATACATGGTTAAAAAATTATATTTATAAAAATAAGAAAAAGGAATTAAGGAAAGGAGACTAGCTATGAATTATAGTATAAAAGTTAACAAGTTAGAAAAAGAAAATTGGAGTACAAAGGCTTTTGTTTCAGTAGTATTTGAAGAAAGTCTTAAGGTGACAGACATTACAATCAGGGAAACAAAAAATGGAGAAAAATTTGTGGCAATGCCAGGATACAAAACAAGTAAAAAGAATGAACTGGGTAATCCTGTCTACAAAAATTATTTTTATCCGACAACGGCAGAATTTAGAAAGGAATTGTATGACAACATCTTAAAGACATATAAGAGTAATGCAAAGGAAGTTAATGTTACATCGGGAAAGGACAAGGTTAGTGTTTCGGTTGCAATGTATCCTTGTAATTTTAATGAAAAGATAGAAAGCATTGGGAAGATTTATATAGACAAGTGTTTTGTAATAGATGGTGTCAGAGTAATTGAAGGTGAAAAAGGTAGTTTCGTTGCAATGCCGACAAAAACCACCGAAGGTAAAGATGGAAAGACAGAGTATTCAGAAGTATGCTATCCGGTAACAAAGGAGTTCAGGGAGCAACTTTATGGAGAAATCATGAAAAAGAGTAATGAGGTAAAGGCGCAGAAAAATGATATTGGAGGATTAGCACAGGAAAGAGACTTTGGTGATGAAAGATTGCCGTTTAGGTAGAATTTTAAACAGAAAAATCATAAAAATGAAGCAGTGGAATTTGACAAAAGGAAATCCGAGAAGTAGACTGATTAAAAACAATAGTAATAGGTATTGAATACTTTATTTGAAATTTTATTGATAGTAGAATTTGAATTAAAGACAATTGACTGATAATCAGGTATTATCAGTCAATTAAGCTATTTTACAATGTAGCAGGGAGAAATGAATTATGCCAATGAAAAAGAAACAATTTTTAGAGCAATTTTCAAAACAAGCTCTTGACGAGAGAATTTCATTATTTTTAGGGGCAGGTGGTTCTTGCGATGCTGGTTATCCAACATGGTCAAGTTTATTTGAACCGCTTGCAAGAGAATTAAATACAACGATTGATAGTACAACTGACTATTATCTATTAGCACAGTACTATGCTAATACATTTGGGCGGAGAGAACTTAGAAAAAAGATAAATAACTATATCAACAAAAACAAATTTGAAAGTCCATTATTAAATGAACTTATGGAAGTGGGATTTACTAATATATGGACAACAAATTTTGATAATACAATAGAGCTTAATTATCAGAAAAGAAATATATTGATAAATAAAGTCTTTCAGGATGCTGATTTATCCAATGTTGAATTGAATAAAAGAATTAATATTTTTAAACTCAATGGTGACATTACTAATCTTCAAGGAATCATAGCAACACAAAGTGATTATGAAAAATATATAGATACGCATCATATTATGTCAATGTTTTTCAAAAGAGAATTAATATCAAGCACATTTCTTTTTATAGGATATAGTTTTACAGATCATTTGGTATTAGATTGTTTAAGTGAACTAGCAAGATATTTGGGAGAATCAACTAATTGCCATTATACTATCATTAAGCGTGAGCCTAATAATCAATATTTTGATTATTTCATTGATGACTTAGAAAAGCGATATAACCTTAGAGTACTGCTTGTAAATGAATATGAAGAGGTTCCTAAAATTTTAGCAGAATTAAATCAAAAAATAAGAAATCGACGTGTGTTCATTTCTGGTTCTTTCGGTTCCTATAAGACAGATATAGAACAATATTCTCATAACTTGTCAAAATCATTAGCTTTTTCTTTATTAGGAAATAATTATAGAATTGTAAATGGCATAGGAAGAAGATTTGGAACACATTTAATAGGCTATGCAAATGAGTATTTAGCTAAAGAAGGAGTAAAAGATATAGAAAAATATCTTATAGTAAGACCGTTTGTAGGTAAAGGTGAAAATGCTATAACAGAAAAAAGGTATTTGCGTGAGGAAGTTATCAGTAAATGTGGTTCAGCTATTTTTGTATTTGGTGATTGCATTCCTAATACCAAGAGTGGCGTAATGGAAGAATTTGACATTGCCTGTAAGCAACATAAGACAATTATACCTATAGCTTATCCTAACATGATTTCTGATGATATATGGAAAAAAGTAAACGAAAACATAACATCTTATCCGTATTTGGAAGGGCTTATAAATAAACTATCATCAAATGAATCAATTGAATCATTATCAAAAACAATTATTCATATTTTAGATTCAGTCCAAGATATATAAGAATTACATAAAATACATATGGTATTTTCCAAAAGCCAAAGTTCTCTATAATCAATACCAAGATTTAGGTTGATTTCATTAATAAGACGATTGTATATTTGGGAAACCAAATGAAAATAGGCGCATTCTTTTGGCTCTTTCGAGTATATAATCGTCAAATATGTAGCATATAAAAGAGAAATACGACTATTTAAATTTGCAGCATCTACATCTAAGTAACATTCCAAGATAGCAGTTGTTGCTGATGGCATCAATTTTGATGATATAATATCTTTAACATTTTTATAATCATATTGTTTTAGAATATCTCCTGTAATTTTGCAGGCAATATGGTTACATATTTCGCGAGTCCCAGATTTTTTATCAACCTCCTTAAAAATAAGTTCTTTGATCCATTGAAATTCTGAAGGCAAGTTGACAGGAGATATTTCATACAAGACGGGGAAAACAGTAACATTGCCTGAATGGTATCTTTCTTTCACAATATTAATTTCTTCCATAGCACACTTTGACTTGATGGTGTTTTCGCTTATGATAATCAAAGAATAATTGCAATTTTCAGCACCTTCTTTTAAATTTTTTTCTATTCTATTATCGCCTAATACCATTGCATATCTGTCATACCATATATCTATTCCATAATTTTTAAGATGATGTACAATTGGTTCGGCGATTGTATATCGATCTTTAGCTGAAAAACAAATAAACACAGTTAAATTTTCTTTCATATGTTATTCCTCATATCATAATTATAGTATAATTTTTAAAATTGACTGATAATACCTGATTATCAGTCAGTTAGGGTGGACAGAGGTTAAATATTAAACTTATTACGGGGATGTTTTGTTGTTAATATATTTTTTTGCTTTGCCATAGTGACATGAGTGTAAATCTGTGTTGTATTGATAGAACTATGACCAAGCATTTCCTGGATATAACGAATATCAACATCAGCATCTAAAAGGGAACTTGCAAATGTATGACGGAACATATGTGGTGTAATGTGTTGTTCGATGGAAGCAAGAAAAGTATATTTGTTAATCATTCTTCGTACTGTTTGATCTGATAAAGGAGTACCTGATTGATTTACGAAAAAATGATTACATTTGCTGATTTCGGATGAATAAATGTTTTTGTATTCAATTAGTATATTTATAACATTTGTATTTCCTATTTGCATTTTACGTTCTTTTGCACCCTTACCATATATAAGTACAATATTATCATTGAGGTTGACATCGGAAGGAGATAGGTTACATAGTTCTGATATCCGCATTCCGGTTGAAAACAAAAGCTCGGCAACAGCAATATCGCGAAGGGCTTTTTTTCGCTTATATGGTGTAGTAGCAGAGGCATATTGATTATAAATGGTAGATAAAAAGAGTTCTAAAGTTTGCAATGAAATTGTTTTGGGAAGAGTAATTGGTTCCCTGAAACGTATTTCAACCTTATCAAATGGGTTCTGGTTAATTATTTCTTTAAATTCACAATAGTGAAAAAAGGCCTTTATGGATGCAATTTTTCGTTTGGCAGATTTGGGTTTATAGGAAGAATGTAAGTATGCAATATAAGACTCTATATGTTTAGGTGTAATATCATCAAAATCAGAGTAATTGATATGACTGGCAAATTGGGATATATCAATGTTATATGCACGTATGGTTTTTATGTCCAGACATTTTTGAGTCTGGCAAAATTGAATGTAATTTTTTAATTGAATATTGAAATTTTCCATGGTATAGGCTCCTTTTTTATCTGTATTTTAACAAAGTATTGTAGGAAACTACAAATTACTAATATGATTATTTTAGAAATATGTTGATAATTTGATTGAGATATAGTAAAGTAAATAAAATTGTTGTATAATATGAATAGAATATATGAAAGGAGGATTAATTATGGAAAAGACTTTAGCTGTGGCAAAATATTTGAATGAATTGAATTTAAAAAAATATGGGTGTAATATGAGTGAAATGAAAATGCATAAAATGATGTATTTTTCACAGAGGGAATCGCTTATTGTTAATGATAATCCTCTATTTGATAGTGAGTTTGAGGCATGGAGATATGGTCCAGTATTGACTGATGTTCGTGCTCAATATTCATTGGGCTTATTGTTTAAAAAGGAATCAGAAGAACTAAGTGCAGATGATAAAAAATTAGTGTCGGATGTATACGAGCGCTATTCTAGGTTTAGTGCATGGGATTTAAGCACGCTTTCTCATTCTGAACTGTCATGGAAGCAAGCAAGAGAGGGATTAAGACCAGAAGAAAATTGTAATAAAAAAATGAGCTTGAGTGCTATGCGTGTAGATGCAAAGAGAGAAGTATTAAAAAGAAAAGGTGTTGTTTTGGCATAATATAAATTGTTAGCCCACAGGTCTTGACCTGTGGGTATTATGTATTTTAAGGATGGACGGAAAGTTGACAATAGAAGAACAAAAGAATTATTTACATAATTTGTTTAAACTAGAAGAACTAAGAAAATCAGAAAGTAATAAAAACGAAGTTAAAAAGTTTAGTCAAGCAAAAAAAGGGAATATTATATCGAATTATTTGATAAATCAAGCTTGGGATGATGACATAAACAGAAATACCAAAGTATTTTTAGTAAAGGATAAAGAAACAGGACAAATTGCTTTTTATTTTGCGATTAACTGTGGAATACTATTTGAGGAATTGAATATTGTAAGATTGAAAGAAGGAGAAATAAGTGCATTTAATAGATATGTTACAGCAACTCAAAGGATGAAGCAAAAAAATATGAATAACGAAGAAATGGAATCTGTTAATAAAGAATATGAAATAGCTTTGGGAGAACTTTGGGAAGCAGTTGAAGATTCTGATAGGGTAAGTTTTTTATTGCAACAAGCAGAAGAAAAAGTTCAGAAAAAAGAGGAGAAATCAGAAGCGTTATCTGACACTGATGAAGAAAAGCATACGCAACCTGTACAAGAGACTTTTCCAGCAATTGATATTAAGTTTTTGTGTAGAAATGCAGAATATAAACCTAAAATTGAATTAGATTTCAAACTAGGAGTTTTTGTATTTTGGGAGATAATAGTTCCCCATTTGTTGGAAATATCAGAAAAAGTAGGTTGTAAATATATTTACCTATTCGCTGCTGATAATTCTGAAAATATAGCAGATGAAAAAGAAGAAATAATTCCTTGGTCACAAGGCTATGATCCGTATGAAGAAGAGATAGAAAAAGAAAGTAATGTTCGAAGCTTAGTTTCCTATTATATAAATGAATTAAAATTTAAATATGTTACAAATTATAAAATATTGAAACCGCATTTTGAGAGAACTTGTTATACTTTAGTTCAAGAAGTAGATATGCTTCAAAATAATAGGGAAATGGTATGGCAAAGTCATACCCCGGATGAAGAGATGATAAATTAGTAGTTGAAGTTAAATATGTAAATTATTGGCTCCAAAGATATACTAGGCAAGGTACTGATGAGAGGGGAAGAGTTTTAATTTTAACTTTAAAAGAATTTTTAGACCAGCATATTGTCGTGTGTGACAATAAAATAACAATACAAAGTGTGGTGAAAATATAAAGCCAATTAAAATAATACATAAGTGAACTGAAATTTAGAGCATAATATAATCAAATAACTTTGTAATAAGATTGTTAATATTGTATAGAGTAGTACGACCATATATTTAGTATTTTATGTAACAGGTAGTCTTTAAGGTTACCTGTTATATTTATATTGTTCATATTATATTGTTTGAAAATGTTTTTGGTTTCAATGGTTTAATTTTGAATTTCGTTATAGTCTACACTGAAGTATGATTAAAAGAAAAAATGCAAGTAGAAATTGAGAAGGCAAGAGAAAAAGAGGTAAAAGAACAAAGGAAGGAGACAAAAGCGGATGTTGAAAAAATATCAGATATTTGTTGGAGCGACATATAATGACCTAATGGAAGAAAGAAGTGCTGCGATTAATCAAATCATAAAACAAAGACATATTCCTTCGGGGATGGAAAACTTTGGAGCAATGGGAGAAAAGCAGTGGAATTATATAAAAAAGGAAATTGATAATTCGGATTATTATATGTTAATCATTGGTGGAAGGTATGGAAGTATAAATGAATATGGAATAAGCTATACGGAAATGGAATTTGATTATGCATATAACCGGGGAATCCGTATTATACCTTTTTTGATTAAGGATATGGACACGATTCCCATAGGTAAGTGTGAACCAACAGAAGAAGGACGGGAGAAGCTGACCAAATTTCGAAGGAAGGTAGAGGAAAAAGCAGGGCTGGTGGATTACTGGACAAATAAAAACGATCTGCAGCTAAAAATAGCGAATAGCTTGGCAAATGTACTGCGTGAATATCCCGCTGAAACGGGATGGATCAGAATTGATAAAGATACAAACGTTGCAGGTTTTTTTAATAACGAACTAGAAAATTCATGCACCTCTGTGAAAGAGACAGATACGGAGTATTTATTTCCAGCATTAAAGGATAAGATATTGAAAAAAACACAGGTAAATTATGATGTAAATGATCCGTCAAGAGCTGTAGTAATTTGTGGAGATTCTTATGTACAGTTAGAAACAAGGGATGGAAGAATTGAACAGAACATGGTAGATACTTGCTTGGAGTTTATAAAGTTGCTAAACGACAGAAATGAATTTTTAAGTAAGGATGAAATGTTTTGTCTTCGCAGTTTATGGTTTAATTCTATAAGCCCTGAAGTAATAGTTTATATTGATTATCTATACAATTCCTTTAATACGCCAGAGTATTCTGTAGAAGAAGTTAAACAGATGTTTTATGATGGAGAGGTATTAGGAGATGGAATTTGCTATGGAATTTGGGTTAGAAAAAATCCTATTTTAATGCATTCAGATCATTTTGATAAAAATAACAAAGAATTTTATGAAAAGACAAATTGGGAATCTTACCTACAGATTTATTGGGAAGATGCGAAATTTCAATATAGGGATGATGCTAAAAGGGTAATTACTACAACTGTAAAAATAAACAATACCTATTCGTACGCGTTGGAATTTAAAATAAAGGCGGAGTTTAAGACGTTGGGAGACGAAAATTTTCCAGGAATATCTTTCTTAGAAAGCATATGGGCTCAAAATGACGAAGGAGGTGATACGTTCACCCTAGATGGTCATGAGTCTGCGTTGTTTAATCTGTCTTTTGTAAAAAGTGATCAAATGGAGTACAAAAGAGAAAAGCCATTTCAGTTGATAATTCACGTGAAAGATAATTCTCCGGATTATGAATAAATATATGTTTATAAAAACATTACCCTATCATCATATTTTTGATAAATATAAAAATTATACATAACGGGAGTGATAATCATGCTTAAGATGAAGGACAAACATTACACAAATAACATAGCGGAGCTCCGCAATAAGAAAGACATAAGTCAAACGCAGTTAGCCAATGCAATAGGAGTTGAAACCAGCACAATCAGCAGAATAGAAACCGGTAAGTCGGATCCTTCGGCAGTAACATTGTTTGCAATAGCAAAATGCCTAGAGGTTACAGTTGATGAACTGTACACAGCAAAAACAGCAGAACAGATTAAGCTTGAAAAGGAGCAGGAATTCTTTAAAAGAAATACGAGATACTACGCTTCAGTAAATACAAATGGTAAAAAATAATTAAACGAACAAATTTTCGATATATGGCGTATACACTATAGAAATGGGTTGCGTTTTTCGATATAGTTTAGTTACATTCTTAAAAGGGGTGTGAGATCAGCTAAGCTAGGGCACGAAAAGTGCTACGGAATACTAGCGTATTATCTGCAGGATTTATTTCCCTTATCAAGCAGGTATTTATTGTAAACACAAAAATACTGATTAAAGGAAGTGAATAAGGAATGAGCGATTCTATGAAGATATCATTCTGTTGCAAGGACTGTAAGAGAAAAATGTTTGACTATTATGCAGGAACATTAAATTTGTCTATTAAGTGCAATAGATGCAAGAGGGTACTGACTCTTAAAAAGATAGATGAAAAATATGTGGCAGAGAGAATGATTAACGGAAAACTATTTGTGTGAGGTGTTGGAATTGATTTACAAGTATGTCATTGGAGAGCATGTGTATATTGTGGAAAATGGAATGCACATAAAAGAAGTGGTGATTGTTAATATATCAAGTGGATTTTATCAGGTTTGTTTTACAGACAAGCGAGGCTCAATAAAACTTAGAGAATCCAGATTGTACAAGACCATTTCAGAAGCAGCAACAAATAACAGTGCTGCAAAAAACGAATTAAATAAATTACAGAAGAAAAAAACATATCGTTCACCATATGACTATGAATGTTGATTTTATTAATCACAATTGAGCAATGATATGTTTATTATAAAAAAATTAAATATGCCCACCTGATAAGGGCATGCAGTTTACAAGACACAAAAAAACTGTAGGAGCACCAGAGACGCAGGGGAAAAATCAGTTAGAAGTAGAATTACTTTACTGGTTTTCCTTTTGCGTCTCTTTTATTTTCGCATATGAAAACTATATTTTGTAATTAAATTGTCAGGTGCAGACAACGAACCTTTCTGGTTTTTCCAGAAAGGAAAAAGATGTTTTATTACGATATTATGAAAAGTGGAAAAAGAATCAAAGAATTAAGAAAGGCAAAGGGATTAACACAGGATAAATTATCAGAAAAGATTGGAATTTCATGCCAGGGGCTAAAGATGATTGAGTGTGGAATTAATGGAGCAAGAATTGATACATTTGTTTATTTGGCAGAAGCATTGGACACAACAATTGATTATTTGGTCTTGGGCAGAAGTTGTATGGTTATTGATGAAGAGTAAAAGGTATAGTGCCACTAACTCTAAAATTATATTGAAAGACAGTATATTAGAAGAGGTTCAAATGAGCCGGAAAAATCTCCCTTAAGCAATGCATAAGATTAGTTTCTACTTATTATAAATATAAGTTTGAAGTTGTTGACTATGCCGTGATTCGTATACAAATACGATAGCAAGCTACAATACATATACCGATGACGACCGGAGAAAAGAAACAAGGCAGTAAATAATTATTGGCGTGTTATATTATTGCAAAAAGCATCGGACGTGATGCAATGCATTGCATAAGGAGAAAAATCAGGAGGAATAAATGGAATACAAAGGTTTAGAAGTTGGAAATACAATTAAATCATTAAGAATAAAAAAGAACGTATCAGTGTTTGAATTGGCATATAGAGCAAAGATAAGCCAATCACATGTGTATCAGCTGGAAGAGGGAAACAATAAAATGAGTATTGATCTTTTATACAGGTTGATGGATGCTCTGGATACAGATGCAAACACAATATTGGGGATAAAAGAAAAGAATGAAAATTCAGTGGATGAAAGACTGAAGGAGTTAAATCCTAAGATGAAGAAAACATTGACAGAATTGTTTTTGAAGACGATAGATAGGGTGGAGAAATAGAAGTTGAACAAAATAAAGATTATATGAAATAAGAGTCGAATCTAAAGCACTTACAAGTATATTTGTAAAAATGTTTTATTCGACTTTTTTCAGTGAAAAAATAATTGCAGATATAACATTTAAGTGACATCACGGAACAAATTATGTGATTTTTAAACCCTGGAATTATTGACTAAAATAGTAAATAAATGTATAATGTGAACAAATATATGAATTAAGGGGGATAAAATGTCAACTATAGTGCTTTATAAGGATAGATTAAATGGTATAAATACTTACATAAATGATGCAGTTAATTCGAGTGATGGTCTAAATACTCAATTAAATTCTTTGAAATCAATCTTACAGGGGGTAAGTTCTAATTCTTGCAATCTACAAGACACGATTAATAATATTAGTTCCTCAACAAAAACTGAAAAAGACAAGGTAAAGGATTTAAAGAAACTCAACAAAAAAATAGGTGAGTTTATTTCTGTTACAGTAAAGAAAGATAATTCTGTAAAAGAACAAATCGAGAAAACTAAGGAAGAGTTTTACACAAAATATTCATATTTGAAGCCGGAATGTGAAAAAAATGGCTTGGAAAAAGTGTGTGACGGATTAAAAAGTGCTGTAAGCTGGCTTGTGGATAACATTAAAGAAATACTTGTAGTTGGCTTGGCTGTATTAGCAGTAGTTGCCGTAGTAGCACTGGCGATTGCTACATTTGGACTTGGTGCAGTGGCTATTGCTGCGTTGGTTGGAGTTGCAGCAGGACTGGCAAGCCAGTTAATAACTGATATAGCCAGTGGATTTGTTACTGGAGAATTCAAATTTAGTAGCATACAGGAATATATGGCATCAGCAGTAGGAGGCGCAATTGGAGGAATTATAATGTTACCAACAGGTGGTGTTGCTGGTGTTTCAGTATTTGCCAGTAAAGTGTTTGGGAATTTTGCATTGGCTGCAACTGCAGATGTGTTTGTTTCTACATCTTTGAGTGAGGGGATTCCAATGATACTTAGTAAAGAAAGGTTATCTTTAGGTGAGTGGGGAAGTGACGTTGCAGTAGGAACTGCAGTATCATTAGCTTTGGCGAAAGGATTTGATGGATTCACTACAAAATTTAACAAGGGGTTAAAGAACACTGGGTTTAAGATTACGGAAAGATTTGCAGGGAGTCATAGTTATAGAGCTGACTATAGTAGATCTATAAAGAGATTGATACATGGAAATTCTAGTTTTAATAACATAACATATAAGACATATAGAAACGGATTTATGGCAGAAATGACAGAAAATTTCTTTGTTAATCCAACTAATGGTATGTTAGGTGTAGGATGGGATGAAATAAAAGAATTAGCATTTAATTAGATTGGAGGAAAAAGAAATAATGAAAATATTGGAGTGTTATCAGCCAAGAGGAATAGCAAAATTAGCTTTTTTTGTTTTGTGCTTGGGAATGATTCCTTTCTGTGGGCATTTAGTAATGAAAGATGAAGAAACAAGTGGGTATATAGTGTATGCGCTTTTTTTTATAATACCTATTTTGTTGGGCATACTTGCAATATTTGTATATAGGATATCAGTGATAGATAATTATATTATTATAAGAAAATGGTATGGCAGATGTGTAAAAGTTAACTTTGATGATATCACCAAAGTTGTATTTGCCACTTTAAGTGGAAAGCCTGTTGATGCTACTAGAATTCACATATATAAAGGTAAAAAGAAGGTGTTATCTTTAGATCCTGTAATGGAAAATTATGATAAAATGAAAAATTATCTATTAGACCATATTGATGATACAAAAATAGATACAATTTCGTAGAGATAATATAGACGTGAAAATTGACTATTCAAAGTTTACGGTTTTTCAGTATTGATGATATTGACAATAAAATATAAAAATAATTAATAACAGGAGAAAATAAATATGATTTTTGGGGGAAAGGCTGAATATAAGAAAGAAGAGCTGCCGTTTTGTTATATAAAAAACAAAGAGGATATAGAATTAGGTGGAATCACTATTGAGGCTTACGGTAAAATTGACGGTGAAATGAAATATTTATCCGCTACATTTATTTTATCTGACCCGAAAATGTATGACCGTAATGATTATAAGGATATGATGAGGGTTATGGAAGAGACAAAAGATAAAAAGGTAGTTTTAGATTTGAAATATAAAAAGGAACGGTTAGTAGATTTTAAGCTAGATAGTGAGTCATTGGCAAAAAATCTCAATGATGAAAGGTTTAATAAGATAGAAATTTTGATTACGGGAATTGACAATAAAAGTTTAATGTGTGTAGGAGTTTAAAATAATGAGAAGAAATAAATATGATATCAAAGTTTATACTCGTTATTATATGCGTCTTGTTATACTTTTTTCAATTCTCTTTATTGGAGTACTTTGGGGACCAATTAGTTTGTACTGCATTGAAAAAAAGCCGGTTAATGTCTCAATAATAGTATCAATTTTTTTCATGATTTTCTTTGGTGGAATAGCACTGTTTCAATATATAGCATTTGCACCAAAATTATATGTTTATGGCAATAAGATTGTTATAAAAAAGTGGTATGGATTAAGAAGAAAATATTATGTTCAAGACATTGACAAAGTTATTTTTGAAAAAAGTGAAGGCAAGATTGTTACAATACAAATCATATCAAGTATTAGTAAAGATAAATACATTGATACAGTGGAAAATTTTGACAAACTGTTAAATTATTTACTGAAAAAAGTTGAAAAAGAAAAAATGGAATGTTACATATTGGGAACAAAAGAAGAGGCTGAAATATGATTAAATATAGTTTGAAATATAGAAAAATCAGAAGATAAAGATATTCTAGAGTTAAGAATCAGACATATAAAAACGTTTATATGCCGGGATTTACAGAAAATATTTTTATCAATCTGACAAATAGATTATTTAGTGCAATATGGTATTAAATATAAGAATTAGTCTTTAATTAGCGTGGAAGGAAAAGAAATAAGAAAATATATAATAGTTCATTAATAAAAATAGACATAGTATAGAAAGAGAGTGAAGAATATGACGCCTGAACAGAAAAAACATGAAGAAGAATATTTTGCAGCTAAAAAGAAATACGAAATGGCTTATGCAAATAAAGCCAAATATTCAAGAGAAAAGGCGGGAGCAGAGACTAAAAGACAACAATTGATAAACAGTATTAATTCTAAAAAATCAGAATTAAAGAAAGTGTCTCAAACATATAAGGATTTAACGAAAACGAATGGAAAAGACAATGAAATTGAGAGCCATATTCAAAAAGCGGCAAAGCATTTATCTGCAGCGGCAACGCAGTTTAAAAATATAGGTAAATCCAGTAATGGAAATCAAAAGGATTTAGAGATGGTATTCTCAAGCAAAGTTGCAAAATCAAAGAAACATATATCAGAGGCATTTTCAGGTATTGAGAAGGCAAAGAAGAATCTTTCAGGAAGAAAAACTGCATTAAACGGTGAAATAACAAAATTAAATGGAGAGCTGGCTACTGTTAAGACTAGTATTACAAGGTATGTAACATTGATAGATGAAGCAGACACAACAATGAGGACAGCAAGTGTTGATATGGCGTATCATAAAAAACATATGACCGCTTAATACAAATAAAGTAAGGGTATAGAATGGCAACAATTGCATTATATAAGGATAAACTAAATGGAGTGGGAGGCTTGATAGACAACATCATAAAGTCTTCCAATAACTTGGATACTCAGTTAGGAACACTTAAATCTACGTTACAGGGCGTAAGCAACAGTACATATAATCTGCAGGATACAGTAAATAGCATAAGTTCCTCTTCCAAAACTGAAAAAGAAAAAGTCAATGATTTAAAAAAATTGAATAAACAGGTTACAGAGTTTATTACGACTACTGTTAAGAGAGATAATTCTGCACGCGATGAAATCAATAAATCAAAAAAAGATTTTTACGCGAAGT
>OLNG01000008.1_pt1 | contig 224523 bp, 189 predicted proteins | sample 1643091 | NCBI WGS metagenome assembly OLNG01 (sample SAMEA3136661, study PRJEB25190) | human gut metagenome | biome: human gut; feature: human-associated habitat; material: faeces | place: Austria | collected 2013 | reverse complement strand
GCCCTATTTGCAAGATATATCTTGCAAATAGGGCCAACCTCTACTCTGAAACGGCTTTATGGGTCCTCGAAGTGCGGCGATTCTGGCAAATACGCCCCCGAATTCGCAACTTTTGTCACTTTTTGCCGATTTACTTTACGTTGATCAAGTCGGCGATAGTTTGCAACGACAGATCGGTCGCCGCCATCTCGTCGGCGCAGCGTTTGAGCTCAGCCTGTAAAAACTCTTGGTTAGGCACATCTTTCTTGTATTTGAGGTCATGCTCGATACTTGCCCAGCTATCCATCGCGATGGTGCGAAGTTGAACTTCGACGCACATGCGACGGCCGAATTCGAAGCGATTATCGCCAGTCTGCGCTTCGGCCCCCTTTGACTCGACGGCATCGAATGTGCCCGATGTATTCAGTTTGTCGATAAGCTGCGACAGGGAAATCTCTTGCGCTTCAATGGCCGCCTTGGCCGCGGCTCGCCTCGTTGCATCGGGGTCGAGTTCCGAATCGTTCGTGCGCGCAAGAATCATGTGGTAGCTGCGATATCCGTTTGGCTTCGGGTGCAAAATGTAGTCTTTTTCCTGCACGACCTCGAAGCATGGGAGCTCGCGAATGAACTGCGCGACCGATGCGACGTCGTCGACGAGTGGGCAAATCACGCGCACGCCAGCTGCATCATGCACGGCGTATACGGCATTTTCGGCAGTAGGCTCGTATCCTCGCTTGATGAGTTTTTCCCTCATGCTGTCGGGCGACTTGATGCGCGTTTTCCACGATGAAATGGGCTTGCGCTCGCGGTTTATGCCGCGCTCCATTAAATACGTCTCGAGAGATATCTCAAAACGCCAGGTAATTTCCTTTAGTTTCTGTAAGTAATCGCCGTAGAAATCGGCATCGGGCGGCAAATCGATCGAGGGAAGAGATTGCTCTTCGGCCTCGGTGGTGCCTGGATGGGCTTCGACGTGCTGCTGCGTGCCGACGGGTTGAAGAGTGCTCGATGGCTGCATGTAAGCTTCCTTTCCGCGCACCTACTATGGTACCTGGTGGCTTACGCGCGAACCGTTGGGGCGATGCGGGCGTTGCCAATCCGATGCCAATCGTTCATGCCTCGGCAAGCATGGCTGCTTAGGTGGGCGTCCGATCGAGAAAATGAGCCGAGAGCTTTTTAGGCGGTCTAAGGGGGGGGTGGCTGCCGTTGTTTTTTTTGCGTATGCTTATCAAATATGGCTTTTTACCAGGTCAATAAGCTCTTGTCGGGAGTGCACATCGAGCTTTCCGTAAATATTATGTACGTGAGTTCGAACGGTGTTGGCTGAAATAGAAAGCTCATTGGCGATGGCTTCGGCGGTGTGACCGGTGGAAAGGAGCGCGAAAATCTCTCGTTCGCGTGGTGAGAGGTCAGCTTCATCGCATATGAGTTTGCATGCTTTTTTCCAAGGGCGATTTTGGGGTCCCGGTTCGGCTCGTTCAACGAGGTTTTTCATTGTCTCGCCTTGTTTCATGCTGAATTCGGCTTCGGCTTCGGTTGTGAACAAGGTTACGAAGTCTTTTCCGCTAAAGACGATGACGGTAAGTAGAAGCGTGGCGAAGGCGAGCGCAACGTAAACGCCGAAGTCGGCGTGGTTCGCTTGAAGGGCGGGCATGACGTATTTTGTTGCGAGCCATCCAATACCTTGTCCCGCCATTGACGCCCCGAAGCCTTGTCCAAAGATCTTAATGCTCGAATGCCCCTGTTTGAAGGCGACGAAAGACAGTAGGCTCCAAATCATGATATTGAATAGATTTGAAGCGACGTTAACCGAAATGTACGTCACGGTGCTGTCGAGGCCAATAATGGGAAACAAGGCGAGTGCGACGGCGATGATTGCCGACACGAGAACGCAAATCGAGGCAAGGGGGACGCGCTTGAACTTGCTAACGGTGAGGACGATAAGCGCGGCGGCGATCATTAGCTGCAGCAGAACGCTTCTGCGCATGCCTACTTGCAGCGTATTCACGGTGAGGTTGTTAGCGCAGAAGCCCAGCGAGATGGATACTGCAAGCGACAGTGTAAAAAGCATAACGACGAAATGAAGGAAGCTCTTGCACTCGGCTTTACGTTCGGCTTCATTCTCGTGAGCGGCGCTTGGGGCCTTTTCGACGGGTCCTGCTACCGACATAAATAAAGAGGATAAAAGCGGCAGTATGGTAAGTGCAACAATGCCGCTCGCCGGCGGGCCTCCGACGTAGGGTCGTGCATAGTCGTTGCAAATCACGAGCGAATATACGGCGCCTACGAGCAATTCCGACAGGAGACAATACATGAACACGCGATACGGCTCGGTCTTACCGTAGATTTGTGCGCATTTGAATATGAGAAGTGCGGCAGTGATGCCGTAAATAATGGCGCCATAGCTGAACATGCCTTTGATGTCCAGCGCGAAGGGGCCACCGAAAAAGTACGGCCCCGATCCGATAACGCAAAGCGCCCCGAGTGCCCCAAGCGCGCCGATGACGATGGTTGAAAGCGTGGAATCGAGGAATTGTTCCATACGATTGCCCATGAATGATGCCGCGATGAGTGTCGTGGCAGCTGAGATGTTGAGGGGGCCGCATAGGGTGATAAGCAGGTTGCCGTTGAGCAGCGCGCTGCCGTCGGCGCCGATGTCGGAAACCCAGCTGCAGGTGTCAGAAATCAGAAGAAGCCACGCGAGGTACAGCCCGAAGCCCAAATATTTGAACCCCGGCCAAAGCTCGTTGATGCTGTTTTTTAGATTCGGTGCTGAAGATGGTTCCTTCTGCGCGCTCACCGTTAAGCCCCCTTTAAACGTTGCTCAATTTATAACAAAGCTGGTTTGCGTGTAGCAAGGTTGAAAGGGAAAACCCTCACTCATTAATTATTGATTAGATGCCTATGCATGAATGAACTGAGTAAAAATGACATATTTCATCTGCGGCTTCGTATTTTTTTAAGCAACGGGCTCCTCAATAATCCAATGGACGATTCGAGCTGCAAGGCGTTGCGCCGAATCTGAAGGGCGCACACCGCGCCGCGCTGGATTGCAAGGGGGCATGAGATGGCTAAGGCCGAAATTGATCTTTTGGACAGCATTTCTGCTGGAGCGAAACTATTGAAAACGAACCCTACGTGCCGCGAGATATTGCGTTGGACGCTGGGCCGTTGTGAAGGCTCATGGGTCGAATTGAGCACGCTCGAGGCCGAGATTGTCGAGCTGCCTGAATACAACGAAGCGTGCCCTGAGCCCTTCTTCGTCATGCAATGGCTTGTTGACGCAGGGTGTTTGGAATCTATTGATGTGGACGAGTCGGGCAGTCCGGTTGATCGCGCCGCCATGATTGAATCCGGGGCGACCGAAGATGATATCGACGACGTCATTGCGAGCTATGCCTATCGAACGACCGAAGCTGGCAGCGCAATCGATGCGTCGTTCGCTCCGTCCGCACGGCTTGCCGCCCTTGTTTCCGAGCATCCAGAAGCGCGCGAAGCCATTCTTGAAGTAATCGCCTTTCTTACGTCGGGCCACACCCTCGGCGAAATCGCGGTCTATATGAAAGATTCCCTTGGCATCGACCAGACAGATATGGCGAAGGGGTGGGCCAATCCCATTTCCATCGTCAACAAGCTCTCTGATGCCGGGGTGATTACGTTTGTCAATCACGTATGGGAGACAACCGACGAGGGGAGGCGCCTGCTGCAGGAAGAAGGCAAATAAAAAGTCGGAAGAAACGATTCGATAATAAGGGGGTTCCCATGGGGGAAACTGCGTTCACGCGCCGCACGTTTGTTAAAACGTTGGCTGTTGGTGCGGCCGCCGCGGCGATGAGCTCGTCGCTTTCTGGTTGTATGGAGAGCACCGGCGAAGCTCCAACGGGCGTAAGCTCTTCGGGCGAAACGGTGTTTTACAATTCCATGTGTCACGGCTGCATTGCGGCGTGCCCGGTGCGCGTGTATGTCAAAGACGGCGTCGTGGTAAAGATTGAAGGCCATCCCGATGCGCCCGAAAGCGCTGGCGCGGTGTGCATGAAAGGCATGAACCAAATTCATACATGCTATAGCCCGCGTCGCGTGCTGTATCCGATGCGCCGTACGGGCGCTCGAGGCGCCGATAACGCTGCATTTGAGCGTATCAGCTGGGATGAAGCTCTGAGCGAGGCAGCAACGCGCGTCGCCGATATCATGGAAAAATATGGCACGTATTCATTCTTCTCGAGCGCTGGCGGCGGCGGCTCCTATGCAGGTGCAATGCTTCCCCCGTTGTTGTCAGGTATGCTTATGGCTCCCATCGGCTTCGAGCCGGGCGCCGCGCAGTGCTGGCTGCCGCGCAATACGGTCGCGAAGTTCATGTATGGCGGTTCAGACCAGTCCACTGCGGACTCTTCGGTGCTCGAGCCGTACAAAGGCTTTTCTCAGGCCGACAAGGAAGCCGGCATAACCAACGACATGGAATGCCTCGTCATATGGGGTACGCAGCCTTCGGCGTCGCAGACGGCGCAGGCTGGTCGCGGCTTGGCTGAGCTTCGCGCGAAAGGCATGAAAACTATCGTCGTTGACCCGAATTTCTCGCCTGACGCAAGCAAAGCGACAGTGCACTTGCCGGTTCGTCCGGGCTCCGACGCTGCGCTCGTGCTTGCTTGGTATCGTGTGATTCTTGACGAGAAGCTCTACGACGAAGAGTTTACGAAGTACTTCACGAATATGCCGTTCCTCATTAACCCTGAGACGAAGCTTCCGTGGCTTGCTACCGAAGTCTTTGACGATTACAAGGCCACTACGCCCGAGGACACCCCGGTTTACGTGTGCGTCGATGAGGATACGGGAGAGCTGAAGCCTCTGCCGTTCGGTGCGCCGGAAGATGTCGCTCAAGAGGTCAACCCGAAGGTGCTTGCGACGGCGACGGTGAAAGGCTTGGAGTCGAAGAGCGCCGGTCAAATCTACCGCGACGAAGCCGATCCTTGGACGCTTGAGCGTGCCGAGGAATTTTGTTGGGTGCCGCAGGATCGCATTCGCAAGGCTATCGATTTGTATACGGCACCGCAAAAAGAGGGCAAGTGCGCTGGAATCACTCATGGCGTTGCAACTGACCAGATGGAAATCTCGTCGCAGATGCCGCTTGGTTTGCTGGGCCTGGACATGATTATGGGCTACGTGAATAAGCCAGGTGCTGCGCTCACGCAAAATGGCGGTTCGGGCATGCCGGGCTCGCCTGCCATGACTGGGACTAATCAGTGGGGCAAGTGCTACGAAGACGGCGTGCAAGCTCGTCCGACTACGCCTTACCTCGCTCAGCTGCAATATGGCTATGTTGTGGGCGCCACGGAAGAGGCCAATGCCGCCCGTGTCGCAAAGGCTAATCAGACGGCGCTTGATGTCTATGGCACGCTGTGGCTGGATCGCCCCGGCTTGACCAATCATCGTGGCCTGTCTTCATGGGGACACTCTCATATTCCCGCTGTTCGCCAGGCCATCGAGACCGGCGAACCGTTCCAGCCGCGCGCTTGGTTTGAACTTTCGGGCAACAAGCTCGCCATGCTCGCAAGCTCGCCGGCATGGTACGAGGCGGCTATGAGCAATGTTGAATTCATCATGGGTCAGCAGCCTATCTTCACCTCGTTCCATATTGAGCTGTGCGACCTGTTCTTCCCCACAGAGGAATGGCTTGAGCATCCCAACTCGCGCATGGGTCAGCTGAACTACACGTTCGCGAACCCCGCAATCGTTCATTTGGGCGAGTCGGTGAATCCAATGCATCCGTGGATGTTGTTCGCAAGCGCGGTTTCCGACGAGTTGAATAAGCGCCTCGACAAGGTGGTATTCACCGGTACGGGGCAGACTATTGCGGAAATGGGCCTGAAATTCCCGCTGTTCCCTCTGGCATCGCGCAGCGCGACCGATGAAGAGTGCTGGGCATCGCAGAAGATGACGTTTGGCGAAATAGTGGGCGTCGACCCCAAAACGGCAACGAATGAGGAGTTCCTCGAGGCCCTGAAGAATCGTTCCGATGCATATAAAGTTTCGACGCCTTCCGATACATACTGGAGTTATGGCCAGCATTTGGTGAAGGCCAAAGACGGACTACCGTTGGGATTCGGCACCGAAAGCCGTAAATGTGAGGTGTATTGCACCACGATGATCAAGCTCGGCCGCACGGGCTGGCCGTATTGCTATCCGAAGGCATTCGACGAGCCGGTCGATCCGCGTGTGGGCACGTATGATGGCGACTACTCGCCCATTTGCCGCGTGCCGATGCAAACAGAGGCACCGAAGGTCGAGAACTCCGACGGATATATTTTGCCGTTCGACGAAGACTTCCCGCTGGCGATTACCTCGGGCCGCGTGCCTTATTTCCATCATAGCACCATGCGCCATGCCGCTTATGCCCGCGAGCTTTATCCTGCGCCGTTCATTCGCATCAATCCCGAAACCGCGGAGAAGTACGGTGTTGCCGACGGTGATTGGGTTGAGGTTTCTTCTCGCCGTACGCAGGGCGAGGCCTACGACACATCGAAGCCTGGCACTGAGCGTTCGTACAATAAGGTCAAAGAGCAGAAGACCAAGGTTGGCGACCCGATTCGCGCCATCGCGTACGTCTCGGAGGCCGTGGCTCCCAATGTGGTATGGATGGAGCGTTTCTGGAATCCTGAGTGCTTCGATTCGCGTCAGGAATCCAAAACTGGCGGTTGGCGGGAATGCAGCGTGAACGTGATTTCTAACGGCATCGACGCCCAGTTCAACGAAGCATTCGGTTCGTACAACTACCGTGCGTTCGCCGTGAACATCAAGAAGTCGACGCGCCCCGATCGCATCTGGGTTCAGCCCGAAGAATTCGAGCCGTTCATGCCCACTACCGAAAGTGATGTTCATAGCGAAATTGGCGTGCTCATGAACAACAAAGACATGCTCACGCCGAGCGTCAAGTTTGACGAGCATGCGATTGATACCTTCTTGGGCAAATAGGCGATAGAAACAACGAGAGCGAGGAAATGAAATGACGAAACGAGCTATGGTCATGGATCTCGACCGTTGCACGGGCTGCCAAAGCTGCATTGTCGCCTGCAAGTTCGAGAATAATATTGACCTGGGTAATTATTGGTGCGATGTGGCCGATATGGGGCCATATGGCAAGCATCCCGATATTAGCATGTATTGGCTGCCGTTCCAGTGCCAGCAGTGCACCAATGCACCGTGCGTGCAGGTGTGCCCGACTGGAGCCACCTACCGTGACCCCGACAACAACGTGGTGCTTGTGAGCAAGGAAGACTGCATCGGCTGTCGTATGTGCGCCATTGCCTGTCCGTTCTCGGACCCGTCGGGCCACAAGCGTCCAAGCGCGCGTTGGTTCAACGAGTCTGAGGGCGTGGTCGAGAAGTGCACGCTGTGCAACCACCTGTGCGCTCAAAGCGATGGCAATGAAAACCACGACGATGCGCTCGATCCGGAGCACGCGGTTCCTGCATGTGTGCACAATTGTCCGACGCATTGTCGCCATTACGGTGATTTGGACGACCCCAATTCGGATGCCGCCCAGGTGCTCGCGCAGGCAAAAGCCGATGGCCGTCCGACGTATACGCTTGCGACCGATGAGGCTGATGCGGCGTTCGTGTACATCCTTTCCAAGGATATTTCCGAATGGCATGGCATGGAAGGCCGCGTGCTGCAGGCGCCTTCCGAATAACGATTTTGCGCGGGCCTCAATTTGGCCCGCGCCTGATTGGCAATGCATGATAAGGGGGATTGCAATGTCCGAGAGCTACGAGCTGCTTGCCGAGGTTATGGCGAGTCGTGCATCGTTTTACCGCATGCTGTCGCGGCTGTTTTTCGAGCCTTTGAAGGCCGACGATATTGACATGCTCGAGAGCATGGACTTCGTTGCCCAAGCTAAAGAACTTGGGGGCGAAGGAAAACTGGCGCAAGGCCTCAACGACATGGGTCGTGGCCTTCGTCGCCGCCATACCGGCACGCGCACGCTTTTGGCGACCGATTTCACCATGTGCTTCGATGGCATTCGTGCCGACGAAGGCAAGGTGGCGGTGCCGTATGCAAGCGTGTTCTTGAGCGATGAGGGGCTGCTGTATCAGGAGCCGCGTTCCGAGGTGTATGGGCTGCTCCTTTCGCAGGGTCTGCGCTTGAAGAAAGGCGTCGATTTGCCTGAAGACCATTTGAGCTTTGAATTCGAGTACCTGGCCATTTTGGCAGAGCGTGCGCAAGAGGCATTCAAGGCGGGCGATTCGGCTTCAGCTCAACAGGCTTTGCAAGATTCGATTGAATTTCTCGACAATCACGTGAAAACGTGGCTGCCGATGTTTGAGCAGCGTGCGCTTGCCCTGCTCGAGACGCGTTTCTATCAAGGCGTGGTAAAGGCGGCTTCGGGCTATGTAGAGCTTGACGAAGAAACTGTTTCGCAGGCTTTGGAAGTGTGCCGTGAAGCCGCTTAGCGTATCGCGCCGCGGTTTCGTTGCGGGCGCGTGCGGCGTTATTGGCATGGCTGCAATCGGGGGCGCGGGCGCGGCCTTCGGTTGTGACCAGTCGCTTCTTCGTCCGCCGGGTGGCCAGAATGCGGTGCGCCTTGCGTCTCTGTGCGTGCGCTGCGATCGCTGCCGTCAGGCGTGCCCGCGAAAGGTTATTGAAAGTTGCGGCATCGAGGGAGGGCTTGCGAGCCTTCGGACTCCCGTGCTTTCGTTCGACGTGAAGCTTGCGCAAGCGTATCGACGGCCTGACGGAGTCGATCAAAATGCGGTCGTTGCCGGTCCCTATAAGGCGATGCTTTCGGCCGGAGGCATGGGCTTCTGCGATTTTTGCATGAAGTGCGTTGAGGCGTGCCCTGCAGGCGCGCTTGAGGAGTTCGACCCAACGAGCGAGAAATTGGGCGAGGCTGTGGTGGAACCATCGATGTGCCTTGCTTTCGAAAACTCGGGGGGTTGCCGAAAGTGTGTCGACTATTGTCCGTTTGGGGCAATCTCCCTTGACGACGAGCGAAGGCCCGTTGTCGATACCTCAAAGTGCAATGGCTGTGGCATCTGCGAAAACGTGTGTCCCACATCAAGCTACCGTTCGTTTTCCGCTGCAGGCGGTCGCGGCATTAACGTGCGTGCAGAAGGGAAGTGACGTCTATGAAAATCGCTCCTATTCGATACGCCATAGGCGCGTTTGTCTTTATCGCGGTAGCAATTGGCATTGTGGTCAACGCGGGTGGCGGAACGCTTTCGGGGTTCGGCATCGCCGATATTGTGGCTCTGTGCCCTTTGGGGTCGCTTGAAATAATGCTCGCGTCGAAGACGTTTGTTCCGATTGCTGCCGTTTCGCTTGTCGTCGCTGTGGTGCTCGTGTTCATTTTCGGCAAGGCGTTTTGCTCGTGGATTTGCCCAGCGTCATTCGCTCGAGAATTGAAAGATTCGCTTGGGCGCAAGAAGTTCCTTCGGGCGAAGGAAACGAGCGATCAAGGCGTCGAGGCGTCGGAGCCTGCGGGCGAATGCGAACTGCGCGCGAGCTGCGATGCATGCCGAAGCGATGGGAAGCGATTCCCCCTCGATTCCCGTCACGTGGTGCTGCTGGCCGCGCTTGCCTCGGCGACGGTGTTCGGCTTTCCGGTGTTTTGCCTCGTGTGCCCCATTGGGCTTGTTTTTGGCACGGTTGTGCTGCTCTATCAATTCTTTGCGGGCATTGGTCAGGTGTCGCTTTCTTTGGTGGCGTTTCCTGTGGTGCTTGTAATTGAATTGGTCGTTATGCGGAGCTGGTGTTCGAGATTCTGTCCGCTTGGCGCGTTGCTTTCACTTTTAAGTCTGAGCAATAAGACGCTGCGTCCAAAAGTGAAATCTTCAGCATGCTTGCGCGAATCTGGCGCGGCATGCAACAGGTGTGCGCAAATGTGTCCCGAAGGGCTCGATCCGCATACTGAAGCGGGGATGAACGAGTGCAGCAAATGCGGCAAATGCAAGGATATTTGCCCTGCCGCTGCCATAACGTTCTCCCGACTTTCCAAATCAATCCAAGACGACGACGTGTCGTCCGTTGAACAAAGGAGGAAACCATGATTTCCGAACTTCCCCTGTTCTTGTTCACTCTGCTGGGAGGCACCGCGGCTGGCATATATGCCTGTTCGGCGATTTTCCCAAAAGCGTTGCAGGGTAAAAAGAACCTTATCGTTCCCACAATTGCGCTTGTTCTGCTCGCTGTTGGCGGCGTGGCCTTGCTGTTCCACCTGGGACGTCCCGAACGCATGCTGAAGGCGTTTCGCAATTTGTCCGCCGGCATCACCCAGGAAGCCTATGCCACTATGGCGTTTGGTATCGTTGTGTTTATCGACCTCGTGTTGTGCGCTGCGAAGAAGAGCGTTCCTCAGGCGTTGCGTTGTGTGGGTGCTGTGCTTGCCGTGATTCTCGTGGTTGTTATGGCAAATGCATATTTCGCAATCGTCACGAATCAGGCAATGCATTCGTGGCAGACATTCGCCCAGTTCCTGTTCGCGGCTGCTGCCCTTGGCATGACATTCGTTGCTGCGTTGCATGCGGGTGGAGACGACTGCATGAAGCTGGCAAAGATTGCGTGCGTTGTCGTGGTGGTATTCGCGGCGGCGATTCTGCTCGAAGGCGTTCATTATATGGGTGCTGGTCTGGGTTTTGCCGCTTTCGCCATATCTGCGGTGATTGCGGCGGCTGGCGCGGCGTGCGCGTGGGTCGCTCAGCAAAAGGGCGCTACGCTTTTATGGGTTGCGTTCGCGCTTGTTTTCGTTGCGGCTGCTGTTTCGCGCTACGCGTTCTATTTGGCTATCGGTTAAGGCCCTTCTCCATCTTTTAATAAGGCCCGCTCGCATCCCCCTTGCGAGCGGGCCTTTGTGCGTTGATTGGGGCGTGGAGGCGACGGTCGCTTTCGGACGTGCGCAATCCTGTCTCACTGCGAATTGTGAAATTCGTTCACTTTATCGCATTAAAGTGCGATAGCCCCTTGCACTTGGGGTCGCGCGCCGTATAATCAACGTCACTCAATAAATGCGACGACAGGGCGAGTAGGAACGAACCCATCCCACAGCAAGCAGGCGGACTGAGAACCTGCGGTGGACGGCTCCGAAAACTCCCTCGAGCAGCGAAGCTGAACGCAGCTGGCCAACGCGGAACACCCACCGCGCGCCACCGTCAGTATGCAACGCCGGCGCCTTCCGTGATAAGGCATCGAGAGCGAAGTCTCTTCGGTCGACCGCATTCCTTGGGTTAGCGATAACGCTTGAAGGAAGAAGGAAGAAACGATGCAACTTCGTAGCGATGCCGTTAAAGTTGGCGTGGCGCGTGCTCCCCACCGCAGCCTGCTGAAGGCCGACGGCCTTACCGATGAAGAAATGAAGAAGCCCCTCGTCGCGGTGTTCAATTCCCGCAACGACATTATTCCGGGTCACAATAACCTCGATAAAATTTGCGAAGCTGTGAAGGCCGGCATTTATATGGCCGGTGGCGTTCCGTTCGAAATTTCCACCATCGGCGTGTGCGACGGCATTGCCATGAACCATGATGGCATGCATTACTCACTCGTTTCCCGCGAAGCTATCGCCGACAGCTTCGAATGCGCTGTTCAAGGCCATCAATTCGATGCTGCCGTATGCATTCCCAATTGCGACAAAATCGTCCCTGGCATGGTGCTCGGCGCCCTGCGCGTGAACATTCCTACGGTTTTCGTTTCCGGCGGCCCCATGCTTCCCGGGCATGAAGCTGGTTGCAACTGCGGTCCCACGACCGATCTGAACACCCTGTTCGACGGCGCGGGCCAGGTGAGTGCTGGCACGATGACCGAAGAGCAGCTCAAGTACTACGAAGACACCGCATGCCCCACGTGTGGCAGCTGCTCGGGCATGTTCACTGCGAATTCGATGAACTGTCTGTGCGAGGCTTTGGGCATCGCGCTTCCCGGCAACGGCACCATCCCTGCGGTGTACTCCGAGCGTCTGCGTTTGGCGAAGCATGCGGGCATGAAGGTCATGGAGCTGCTCGAAAAGGGCATTTGCATCAAGGACATCATCTCTGAGGCGGCAATTCACAACGCCATGGAATGCGACATGGCATTCGGCGGCTCTACCAATACGGTGCTCCATCTGACCGCTATTGCCATGGCGGCCGGCCACCCCATCACCATGGACGATTGGGATGCCGTAAGCGCCCGCACGCCGCATTTGGTGAAGCTGCAGCCCTCTGGCCCGCGCCCGCTTATCGACTTGTATGCCGTGGGCGGCGTGCCGGTTGTCATGCATGAGCTCAACGAGCTGGGCCTGCTTGACGAAAGCGCGATTACCTGCATGGGCCCGCTTCCCGAATATATCGCCAACTGCACCAAGCCCGCCGACGGCGAGGTGTGCCGCAAACATGACAATCCGTTCTCCAAGGTGGGCGCCCTGCGCGTGCTCCACGGAAACATCGCCCCTGATGGCGGCATCGTGAAGAAGAGCGCCGTCGATCCCAGCATGCTCACGCATACCGGCCCCGCTCGTTGCTTCAATAGCGAGGAAGAGGCTTGTGAGGCGATTTTCGCTGGCGAAATTAAGCCCGGCGACGTGGTCGTTATTCGCTACGAGGGCCCGAAGGGCGGCCCGGGCATGCGTGAGATGCTCACGCCCACGAGCGCCATTGTCGGCATGGGCCTGTCCAAGAGCGTTGCGCTTCTGACCGACGGCCGCTTTTCCGGCGCCTCGAAGGGTCCCTGCGTTGGACATGTAAGCCCCGAAGCTGCAGCTGGCGGCCCAATCGCCCTTATTGAAGACGGCGACCAGGTCACCGTTGATATTGAAGGCGGCAAGCTCGAGTTGCACGTAAGCGACGAAGAGCTCGCTGCTCGCCGTGCCGCTTTCGTGGCGCCTGCCCCCAAGCATAACCACGGCGTGCTTGCCAAGTACGCAAAACTCGTTTCAAGCGCCGACAAGGGAGCGTATGTCTCATGATGAACACCTTGACTGACAAGCTGGCTCAAAAGCAGCTCGCCATTGAAGGCAAGCCGCTTGGACCTGGCAGCCACACCGAGCACGAGGGCAAAACGATGACGGGCGCCCAGGCGATTATCGCTTCGCTTGAGGCCGAAGGCGTCGACACCGTGTTCGGCTACCCCGGTGGCCAGGCCATCAAAATTTACGACGCGCTGTACGACAGCAAGAAGCTGCACCATGTGCTCGCCCGCCACGAACAGGGCGCCACGCACATGGCCGACGGCTACGCGCGCGCCACGGGCAAGGTTGGCGTTGTGCTGGTAACGAGCGGCCCAGGCGCCACGAACACCGTGACGGGCATCGCGACCGCATACATGGATTCCATTCCCATGGTGGTTATCACGGGCCAGGTTACGCGCGGCGTCATCGGCACCGACTCGTTCCAGGAATCCGACATCGTGGGCATCACCATGCCCATCGTGAAGCACAGCTTCCTTCTGCAGTCGAGCGACGACCTTACCGAGACGTTCCGCGAGGCATTCTATATCGCCTCGACTGGTCGTCCGGGTCCCGTGCTCATCGATATTCCGAGCGATTTGCAGGGCGCCGAAATGGTGTTCCACTATCCCGATAGCGTGAACATTCCCAGCTATCGCCCCACGTATAAGGGCAACGCCAAGCAAATCAAGCAGGCGACTGCGCTCATCGAGACCTCGAAGCGCCCGCTGCTCTACGCAGGCGGCGGCATCGTGAGCTCCCACGCGTGCCAGGAATTGAAGGCGCTTGCGGAAGCTATGCAGATCCCCGTGGTTACCACGCTGCTCGGTAAAGGTTGTTTCCCCAGCTCACATCCGCTGAGCTTGGGTCCTGTGGGCATGCATGGTTCCAAATACGCCAACATGGCCATGACGGAATGCGACCTCATCATTGCTGCCGGTGCCCGCTTCAGCGATCGCGTGACCGGAAAGCTTGATGAATTCGCGCCGAACGCCAAGGTCATCCATATCGATATCGACCCGGCTGAAATTGGCAAGATTCGCGAGGCGAACGTGCCCATCGTCGGCGATGCCCAGGGTATTTTGGGCGGCATCGTGGCCCAGCTCGAGAAATCGGGCGCTACGCCTGTCGATGCCGAATGGGTCGAAACAGTGAACGAATGGCGTGAGCGCTGGCCGTATTACGACGACCAGTTCAACGACTATCCGAACCAGATCGTTCCTGAAGTTGCGCTCGACGAGCTTTCCAAGCAGCTCGACCCCGACAACTCCATTGTAACGACCGAGGTTGGCCAGCATCAGATGTGGGCTCACCAGCACATTGGCCGCGAGCATGCGCGCTCGTTCCTTTCGAGCGGCGGCCTGGGCACCATGGGCTTCGGTTTCCCCGCGGCTATCGGCGCCAAGTTCGGCTGCCCTGACAAGCAGGTTGTCTGTGTTGCTGGCGATGGATCATTCCAGATGAACAGCCAGGAAATGGCGACCGCGGCCATCAACAATACCGCCGTGAAGGTGTTCCTGCTCGACAATCGCGCGCTGGGCATGGTGCATCAGTGGCAGAAGCTGTTCTACCACGAGCGCTATTCGTCCACGATTCTCGACCCGGTGCCCGACTTCGTGAAGCTCGCCGACGCATACGGTTGGGAAGGCGAGCGCATCGAGAAGCCCGAAGACGTGGCTCCCGCGATTGCGCGCATGCTTGCGAGCGAGAAGCCGTATTTGCTCGATGTTGCCATTTCGCCCGACCAGAACGTGTATCCCATGGTTGCGCCGGGCGCTGCGCTTGACAACGTGATTGGCGCGATTGACGTTACGCTTGGCGCTGTTCGCGTGAATGGCAAGGGCGTCGGTAAGAAGGACGAAAAGGAGGGCGAGGAATAATGAAGCACATCCTTTCCGTGTTGGTTGAAAACAAGTCGGGCGTGCTCTCGCGTGTGACCGGCATGATTTCACGCCGTGGCTTCAACATTGAGTCGCTTACCGTTGCCCCTACCGAAGATTCTACGATGAGCCGCCTTACGGCAATCGTGAACGCCGACGAGGTTGGCTACGAGCAAATCACCAAGCAGCTGCACAAGCTGGTAAGCGTGTACAAGATCACCGACCTCACCGACGAAGACGCTATCGAGCGCGAACTAGCCTTGTTCAAGGTGAGCGCACCGCCCGATCGTCGTCACGAGATTATCGAGATTGCGAACGTCTTCCGAGCCAATATCGTGGACGTGGGTAAAAACTCGCTCACGATTGAGGCAACGGGTGACGAAAGCAAGCTTGAGGCGATGGAGGATCTCTTCCGAGCCTATGGCCTGAAGCAGCTCGTTCGAACTGGCAAAATCGCCATGTCGAGGAATTCGAAGGACTAGATTGGGTCGATTCCTCTGCGCATTGGCCGCCTTGCCGGTCGAATGATTTGCAAGAAGGGTTGTGTTGGGGAAGGAAAACGCGCGACGCAGCTTTGAGCTGTATCGTTACGAGTTTTGAGACCATGGAGGGCTTTTGGCGTGCGGGAGTGCGCAATGCGCAGTTCCGCACGAGCCGAACAGCACATGAAGTGCTGTTCGTGCGAGCTCAGGACTGTTTGAGCACATGCGTATTCCCGCACGCCAAAAGCTCGATGGGATGATCAAGTTGTATGCAGTCAAAGAAAAGGAGAAACCCATGGCTGTTACTATCTATTACGAAAATGACGTGAACCCCGAAGTCATCAAGGGTAAGAAGGTTGCGATTATTGGTTATGGCTCGCAGGGCCATGCCCATGCGCTCAACCTCATGGACTCGGGCGTCGACGTTCGCGTTGGCCTGCGCGAAGGCTCCAAGAGCTGGGCTAAGGCTGAAGAAGCTGGCCTGAAGGTCATGCTCGAGGACGAGGCTGCCGAGGAAGCTGACGTCATCATGATTCTTATTCCCGACGAGCTGCAGCCTGAGGTTTACGAGCAGCACATCGCCCCGCACCTGCATGCTGGCGATACGCTCGCTTTCGCGCATGGCTTCAACATCCACTATGGCTACATCAAGGCTCCCGAGGACGTCAACGTCATCATGTGTGCCCCCAAGGGCCCGGGCCACATTGTGCGCCGTCAGTTCACCGAGGGCTCTGGCGTGCCTGACCTCGCATGCGTCGCTCAGGACGCTACTGGCGATGCGTGGGATATCGCCATGTCCTATTGCTGGGGCGTCGGCGGTGCCCGTTCCGGCATCATCAAGGCGACTTTCGCGCAGGAGACCGAGGAAGACCTCTTCGGCGAGCAGGCTGTTCTTTGCGGCGGCCTCGTTGAGCTTGTGAAGGCTGGCTTTGAGACCCTGACTGAGGCTGGCTATCCGCCCGAGCTCGCGTACTTCGAGTGCTATCACGAAATGAAGATGATTGTCGACCTCATGTACGAGTCGGGCATTCACTTCATGAACTACTCCATCTCCAACACGGCTGAGTACGGCGAGTACTACGCTGGTCCGAAGGTCATCAACGAGCAGTCTCGTGAAGCCATGAAGGAAATCCTCACTCGCATCCAGAACGGCGAGTTCGCCAAGGAATTCGTTGCCGACTGCAAGAACGGCCACAAGTGGCTCTTCGAGCAGCGCGAGGCCATCAACAGCCACGAGATCGAGAAGACGGGCGCGAAGATTCGCGACATGTTCTCTTGGGTCAAGAGCGACGAAGAATAAGAACGACGCGTATCAAAAAAAAGGAGCCGAAAGGCTCCTTTTTTGTTTGCGGCGATGTTGCGTGCGGGATTGACGTCGCTTTGCGGGGCGGGCGCTTTCGCCGGGCTCCTATTCGATGATGGAGCTCAAAATCGAACTTGCGATGCTGATCACGATGCTTGCGATGAATGCGCTGCCGAATGACGCGATATAAAAATCAACGCCGAATAGCCCACCCGAGATACCCGATGCCAAGTACAGCATTGCCGTATTCACGACCAGATAAAACAGGCCAAACGTGAGCACTGTGATAGGCAGGCTTAGCGCTTGAAGAATAGGCTTCACGGCCATATTGAGCAGGGCAAGCACAATCGCGAACGCCACGACGTCGATGACGGAATTGCCTGCTGTGGCGAACCCAATGCCAGGAACGAGCCAAACGGTAAACGCAACGGCAAGGGCGGTAATGAGCCAGCGAACGATGAAATTCATGATGATGCCTTTCTGCGAGTCTTACTGGGCTGCTTCTGCTTTGGTTTCTTCTTCGGATTCCGCGCTTCGGTTTTGCTTTTCGGGCCCTTTGTTTTCGGCGTGTTCTTTCTTGCGGCGCCTCCTTCGGCGGCGCTTGCCCTCGGAAGTCTTGCCTTCCGTTGTCGTGTTTTCTTTGGGCTTGGCCCGAGGCGCCTCGTCTGGCTCGGCGGCCTCCTTCGGCTTCTTTGAGCTGATGATATCAAGGCATTGCTTCAAGGGGCTATTTGGAAGCGATTTGTAAACCGGCTTGGCCGCCTCTTCGCGCAGCAGCTCTTCAGTGCACGCGGCAACGATTTCGTCGGCGCGAATGAGCTTGCGCACAGAAGCCTTCATGAGCTTTTGGAAATTGCCGAGCAACGAATGCGTTGTTTGCGGCAACTCCGGTTGGCCGTGTTGTGCGCGGGTTTGCGCATCTTGCGCGATAAGGCGAATGCAGACAAGGCACGCGTCGAAAGTGCATACTTCGTCGGAGCAGGTGAGGAAGGGCTTGAGCGCCTTATACACCGGTTTCGCAGCGGAAGCGAATTGTTTGCTGCCGGCATCGTCTTTGCGAGAAAGCTTACGTGCCGCTTTCAGGTAGGCCCTGGTCTCGCGCGCAAGCACTTCACGCGCGGCGGCCCAATCGGCCTCTGCCGTATCGCGCTTCGAATCTGTTAAATGCTGCGAGCATTTAACAGGTTTCTGGTCGGATTGCTTCGAAGAAGAGGTTCGTCTTGAAGAATCGGCCCCCTTTGGAGGGAAAGCCTGTCTCGAAAGGGGAGCCTGCTGCGAAGGAGATGCCTGCTTTTCGGGGGCGACCTCATCGGAAGGGGCACGCTGCTCTGCAGAAATACCCTGCTCAGAGGGTATATTCTGGCAAGACGGCACACCCTGGCCAGAGAGCTCGCTCTGTTCGGAAACCTCCGCTTCCGTCAATACTTCGACGATGAAGGCTTCATTGATAGCGGCTTTGCCCTCTGCGACGGCGACCTCGTCGATGGCGGTTTCGCCTGCTTCGGCGGCGGTTTCATCGATGGCAGATTCGCCCTCTGCGACGGTGCCTTCTTCAATCACGGCTTCGCCCCCTGCGGCGATGAAGGCGTCCTGGGGGTATTCGCTTACACGCTCGGGCTCTGCGCTTGCCTCGTCGAGGATATCGCTTTCGACCTGCGATTCTTTGCGAGCAATCTGCCTTTGAGCCTCGCGCCGGGCTGCTTTTTCTTCAGCTCGACGGGCTTCGGCGCGCTTTTTGCTCGCGCGCCGTTTGGCTGCCTTGGTCGGGCCTTCTCCATTAATCATTTCCTGCGCGCGGGCGCCCGAACGCACACAGGCGGCGTCGATTTTTTCGGCTACTTCGGCCATGCCCTCTTCGGCGGCCGCTTGAAGGCTCGATTTTTCTTCGGCCTTATGGTTGCCGCGTGCGGGGATCGCCGCCAGGTCGGCCTCTTCTGCCGCAGCTTTTTCTTCGGCGGCACGTTTTTCGGCCTCGTGCTGGGCTTCTTCCGCGCGCTTAATGGCGAGAATTTCAGGTGCTTCGGGCGTGACGAATACGCCCGTCTCGTCAAGCACGGGCAGGGGATTGCAGACAAACGTGCCAGCAGGCGCTTCAGCGGGGATTATTTCCGCGCGGTTCGGTTTTTGCGATTCGTCGCCCGAAATCTCTGGGGCGTCGAGCGCTTCGCTATTATTCGCATTGTCGTCTGCAATCGCGTTTTTGGCCGCCTTGGGCGCCTCGAGCGCGCGTTTGAGCGCCTTCTTCTTTATGCGGCGCAGCTTCATTGTGCCCATAGGCTTCACTTCTGCGAGAAGCCCAGCGTCGCGCACGGCATCGTCGAGCGGCGCTGTTAGGCCACAGGGCCCCATGTTGTGGATGCGTGTGTGCTCGTCGTGCGTGAGCACCATGAGATTTACCAGGCGATCGTCGGTGCGGTATCCGTTAACGTGATGAACCTCATGTGCGGCATCGCCTTTTTTGAAATCGAGGAATGCCATGGCTACGAGCACCGAACGGTATACGCGTTTCTTGTGGGCCATGCCGCCGCGGCGACCGCGTCGCGAAGGGTGCTGCTGCTCTTCGGGCTTGTAGGCGATTTGGTAGCGCCCGTTTGCGAGCATCATGCGCGGCTCGGACCCGTCGATAAGGCGCACGTTGCCTCGATCCGATACGAGAAACGGCGTGAGGCCGCAGTATACCTGGCGCCACTGCTCAGGCATCGACCCTTCGAGGTAGGCGACGGCGTCGCGGGCCGTTTTCATGCGCCCGCTTCCGTTTGCGCGCCATCCGCAGGCGTGCAATGAGATGCGGTCGGAGTTGCGAAGATATTCGGTTGGCCGGAATCCTTGGCGGTAGAGCCATAAGAATTCGCGAAGGTCTTTGAAAAATGATGACATGGGTGGCCTTTCTGGGTGGCCTTAAAACGCCGTCACGCGGCGGGGTTTTTCAGCCGCCAATTATACGCGAGTTGCGCGTGTGGCGAAAATGCCTGTGTACGGGGCGTGTTGCCGTGGATGGACGGTGCCGCGCGTGGGCGACGCATAGTAGAATGGCAGGCATGAAAAGCGGAAATCACAAAAACTCATCTACGGCACGCGGTGCTGCTGCTCAGCGTCGCAAGCCGAGTGCTCGACCAGGAAAGGTCGACGAGCGTCGCGCGTCGAAAAGCCGTGGCGCGAAGGGCGGTGCGCCCGCGAAAAACGAATTGGCCACCTTCGACGGCACGAAGCCGAACCGCAAGGGCGGAAATCGCTCGATGGACGCCCGTTTCGGCAAAAACAATCTGGACAGGCTGGGCAAGCCAGGCAAGCCGGGTGGGCTGAGCGATGCGAGCAGGCCGAATAAGCCGAACAGGTCGAACAAATCGGGAAAGGCATCCAAATCGGGCAAACCGACTAAGTTCGCCAAGGCCGCACCAGTCCGTCGCGACGGTGGGCTTCGTGCGGGCTGTGCTCGAGGGGGCGTTGCGCCAGGGGCGTTTTTCTGTCCCATCGATAGCAAATGCGGCGGTTGCGAATGGCTTGCTGTGCCTTATGCCGAACAGCTGAAACGCAAACAGCATGAAGTCGAAGGGCTTTTCGACGGTTTGCTCGATTCCGAAACGGCGGTGCGGCCTATTCTAGGCATGGACGACCCGCGTTACTATCGCAACAAGGTCGTGTCGCCTTATGTTGGCATATGGGACAAAAAAGCACGTCAAATGCGTGTTTTGTGCGGCATGTACGAACGCGGAACGCACCGCGTGATCGATTCTGACGAATGCCTGCTCGAAAATCGCGAAGCCAAACGCATTATTCTTACGATTCGCGACCTCATGCGCCGCTTCCGCATCGAGCCATACGACGAAGACACCGACGAGGGCTTCCTTCGCCATGTACAGGTGCGCGTCGGGCATACGTCGGGTGAAATCATGGTCACGGTGGTCACGCGCGAAGATCAATTTCCTGGCGCGAAAGGCTTCGTGCGCGCGTTGCGCGAGAAGCACCCGTCCATCACGACGGTCGTGCAGAATGTGAATACGCGCCAAACGAATGTGATTTTGGGCGATAAGGAACGCACGCTGTTTGGTCCAGGCTTTATTCTCGATGAGTTGTGCGGGCTGAGTTTCCGCATTTCCTCGAAATCGTTTTACCAGGTCAACTCAACGCAAACGGAGGTGCTGTATCGTCGCGCGATCGGGATGGCGAAGCTTACGGGTACCGAGGTGCTTATGGACGCGTACTGCGGCACGGGCACGATTGGACTTGTGGCTGCGCGTGGCGTCGATGGCAACCCGGGTGCTGCGCGCGTGATTGGCGTCGAAGAGCGCCCCGATGCCGTGGCCGACGCCCGCAACAACGCGCGCCACAACGGCATCAAGCGCGCCGAATTCGTTGCGGCCGACGCGGGCGAATACATGCACCGCATGGCCGACGAGGGGGCGCCGCTCGACGTGCTTATGATGGATCCGCCTCGTGCGGGTTCCACGCCGGAGTTCCTGAAGGCTGCGTGCGAACTTGCGCCCAAACGCATCGTCTACATTTCGTGCAACCCTCAAACGCAGGTGCGCGACGCAGCGTTTCTCGCTGAACGCGGTTGGCGCATAGTGGAAATGCAGCCGGTGGATATGTTCCCGCACACGAGCCACGCCGAGAATATTATTTTGCTCGAACGGCGATAGATATATAGGCAAGACGAGATTGGTGCGGCGTTCGCGGGTGGTGCGCCTCTGGAATGCGCCCAAGCGCATCGCGACGTACGGCCCATTGAAGGGAGCCGTTGCGCCTCGCTGCCGTGCGATATTGACATGGTCTTCGTTCGAAAGAACACCGGAAAGGAAAGTTCATGCCCCAGAAAGTTGAAATCATTCTTGCAAGCGGGAGCCCCCGCCGTCGTGAACTGCTCGAGCGGGAGGGCGTTTCGTTCACGGTGCTGAGCGCCGATGTTGATGAATCCCTCGAGCCCGATTTGCTGCGTCAGCCAGAGGAGGCCGCCAAAAAGCTCGCCGAGCGCAAGGCGGGCGCCATTGTGCAGCAGGTGCTTGGCGATCCCGAATACGTGGGTGCTGCGGCGATTATCGGTGCCGACACCGTGGTTGCGGCAAACGGGAAGATCTACGGCAAGCCCGTCGATGAAGACGATGCGTGCCGTATTCTGGGCGAGCTTTCCGGTCGTCCCCATCAGGTTATTACGGGCGTTTCGGTGTGGCTTGTGAGTGCGCCGCCCAATAAAGAGGTTTCGTTGGGTTTCCGCACGTTCACCGAAACGAGCCGTGTGACGTTTAAGGAACTCACCGACGAGGTTATTGCCGAATACGTTGCTGGCGGCGAGCCCATGGACAAGGCTGGCGCTTACGGCATTCAAGGTGACGGCCGTGCCTTGGTCGAGAGTATCGATGGCGACTTCGACAATATCGTCGGTCTGCCAGTAAAGCGCCTGATGAACGAATTCTCCGAGATTTTTGAAGCCGCGCAGTAACGAGTGTTTTTCGAAAATAGGCGCCTGGCCGATTCATCGGCCGGGCGTTTTTGAATGATAGGGGCCGCCATGGCACAAAAAACCGTATACGATCGTGCGCTTGATACGGTGTGCGCGCACAAGATGGCGGGAGCCGACGCCTTTGCGGTGGCCATGGTGAGCGGCGGCTCCGACAGTTGTGCGCTGGCATACATGGTTGCCGATATGGTGGCAGCCGGCGATTTGGGCGCAGCGGTTATGCTGCATGTGAACCACAAGCTGCGCGGGGAGGCGTCCGAAGGCGACGCCCGATTTGTTGCGAAGCTGGCAGAAGCGCTCGGCCTTCCGCTGTTCATGTGTGAAATCGACGTGTCGGCAATCGTGCGACAGGGCGGCAACATGGAGGCCATCGCTCGCGACGAGCGGTATAAAGCCGCGCGTCAGGCGATTGAAAGCACCTGTTCTCACCTGGGCTTTTCTGAAGATTCGGCGCGCGTATACACTGCGCATACTGCAGACGACCGCGTGGAGAACTTCTATATGCGCTCGATTGTGGGCACGGGCCCGGGCGGCTTCCGTTCCATGAATTACTGCGTGAACATCGGTGACATGCGCGTGTGCCACCCACTGCTCGAGTTGGGGCGTGATGATTTGCGCGCGTTCATCGCGGGGCGCTCGTGCCCCGTGCGAGACGAATTGGGTGAGCTGTGGCGCGAAGATGCCACCAATGCCGATACCGATCACTTCCGCGCGTTCGTGCGTCACGAAATCGTGCCTCGTGCCAAAGAGCGTAACCCACGCCTGCTCGAAACGCTCACGCGCACGATGAACCTTATCGCCGAAGAAGATGACATGCTCGCCGACCAGGCGCGCGAACTGCTTCTTTCCAGGGTGCGACCGTTGGGCCAGCTCCCGAGCGAGGGCTTCTTGGTTTCGCCCGATATGGCGCATGTTGAGCGTCCACTTGCTCGTCGCGTAATCGACCGAGTGCTTTCACTCGCGCTTGGCCGTGATGCCCGCATCGAAACGGCCTCCATCGAAACCTGTCTCGACGGCTTGGGCAAATCGGGCTTCGTGTCGAATATCCAGGGAAATTTGGCGGTGAGCTACAACAAGAATGGCCTGCGAATTGAGCCCATGGATGCCTTCCGTGCCCGCAGGAAAAAGCTTTAGGTTGTGTACTTCGATGGGCGCAGGCGGCCGGCTCGAAATGCAAAACACCGCTCGTCGCCATTTATTGCGCGCTTTTTGCCCATGTGCCTCGAGTTCGAATTGTTTGCGTAAGATGAATGAACTGGGCGTGGTTCGTGCCGCGTATGATAACGGAGGGGGCTGCGTATGAACGAGGGCGTTGCCGAGGCGAGCGAACGCATGCTGAAGGGTGCGGGCGCGTTTGCCCACGAAACCCCCTATGCGGTAGGCAAACATTATCGCCAAATCAACTCGAGCCCCGATGTATATCTCGTGCGCGTGCCGTTTTTGAATATCTCCACGTCAGAGACGAATTGCTACCTTATTTGCGATGGGGGCGAATGCTTGGCCGTCGATACGGGGGCGCCGACGCCCGAAGGCGCCGCTCTGCTCGACGCGGCAATCGACGAGCTCGGCATTGATAAGGCGCGCATGTCGTTTTTCTTGACGCATTTGCATATGGACCATGCCGGTCTCATCGATCATGTGGCTCCCAAGGAAGCACCCATTGCCCTGAGCCTCGCCGACTTCAACCTCATGGCCGCTTCAAGCGACGCCGAATATCTGCGCATCACCGAAGCCCAGGTAAGCGCCGAGGGATTCGATTGCGACCTTGTGCATAAATCGGCTCGTTACGGCATGGGCATTCCCAGCTTCAAGCCCGAGGGGCGCAACTTGAAATTCGTTGCAGAAGGCGACGTTATTGTAGTGGGGCAAACGAAGCTCGAAGTCATCGATACCGCGGGCCACACGCCCGGCCACCTCGCGCTTTTCCACCGTGGGTCGGGCTTGTTGTTTTCCGGCGACCACATCCTGTTCGCCATCTCGCCCGGTTTGGGCCTGCGCTTGGGGGTCGTCGATACCATGGGCGTGTATCTTGCGAACTTGCAAAAGGTGTGTGACCTGGGTATTTCGCGGTTGCTGCATTCCCATGGCGAAATACGTCCCGATTGGCGCGAGCGTGTGGCGTGGCTTAAAAACCATCATTGCGAACGCATTGAACAAGCGGCGGCGTACATTGCCGAGCATCCTGGTGCAACGGGCGCCGACGTGGTGAAAAATCTTACGTGGAATGTGCCGCAGGCTTGGGAAGATATTTACCCGGCCCAAAAGTGGTGCATCGTCGAAGGCGGCATTATTATCCTGAATCACCTTATCGCCGAGCATCGCATTGCGCGCGAGCCCGACGCCAACAACATTCACCACTACACGCTGCTGTAGACCGTTAATACGTCCAGCCTGGCGCCTGGCGGATGCCTTGCAATCACGGCTCGCTACCGCTCACTTCGTTCGCTATGCGCTCGTCTGGCTGCGCTTAACTTTGGAAAGAAGGATTTGAGCGCAGACGATTGCCAGTCATCCGCCAGGCGCCAGGCTGGACGCATGATGAATGAAAGCCGTTTTTCATCATGCTTTTGACGAGCCGTGGTCCGCAAGGGGCCCAGTCACACAGGGGCCCAGTCACACTGGTGTCGCAGGTGCTCTTCTACAATCCGAGCCAGATTTGGAACTTCGGAATGTATCCCATGATGAAAATCACCACCATGAGCGCGGGGATGCCATAGGCAATCCATGCATGCGCCCACTTCGGGAAGCGCGGGCCGGCGCCGGTGTTTGCTTCGGTGAGGAAATTCTTCCAGCCCCAGCCGTAGCGGCTTGTGCAGAACAGCACATACACCAGGCCACCCAGCGGAAGCACGTTATTCGAGACAATGAAATCTTCTAGGCTCTGAATGTCGCCGATGCCGGGGAATTGTACTCCCTGCCACACGTTGAAGCCCAGAATGCACGGCACCGAAAGCACGATGATGAGCACGGCGTTGATCGCCACGGCCGAGCGGCGCGAGACGCCCCATTGGTCCATGCAGAACGCCACGATGTTTTCGAACACGCCAATGACGGTGGAAAGCGCGGCGAAGCTCATAAAAATGAAGAACAGCGTGCCCCACAGCTGGCCGCCCCACATTTGGTCGAATACGCTCGGCAGCGTGACGAACACCAGGTTGGGGCCCGAATCGGGTGAAACGCCATAGGCGAAGCAGGCGGGGAAAATAATTAGGCCTGCGAGCAGCGAAATAAGCGTGGAAAGGCCGGCGACGCTTGCCGCTTCGCCCGTCAGGCGACGGTCGCGGCCGATGTAACTGCCGAAAATCGCCATGCCCGAAGCGCCGATGGAAAGCGTGAAGAATGCCTGGCCCATGGCGGCGTATACCGCATCGCCGAAGCCGTTTTCGATCATCTTCCCGAAATCGGGCATGAGGTAGAACTCAAGGCCAGCATGTGCGCCGGGCAGCATGACCGAATTGATGGCCAGAATCACAATGGCCACGAACAGGCACGCCATCATGACTTTCGTCACGCGCTCGACGCCGTTTTGCAGGCCCAGGCCAACGATAAAAAAGCCGATGCCGCAAATAATGACCATCCAGAACAGCATTTGGAACGGGTCGGCGAGCAGCGCCGTGAACGCCTGCTCGGCAGCGCCCGATGCGCTTGCGGAAGCAGAGGTGCCGAGCCCTGTGAGCTGGCCGGTCGCCATTTTGAACGCGTAGGCGATCATCCAACCGGCGACGGTGGTGTAGAACATCATCAAAATGAAGTTGCCGGCGAACGCAAACCATTTATACCAATGCCATTTGGTGCCTTCGGGTTCCAAAATGTTGTAGCTTCGCGCGCAGCTTTTTTGGCTCGCGCGGCCCACGGCATATTCCATGACCAAGATGGGCAGGCCGAGAATCACCAAGAACACCAGGTAGAGCAGCACAAACGCCGCGCCGCCATATTCGCCGCATACATACGGGAAACGCCATACGTTGCCAAGGCCAATGGCGCATCCGGCCGAAATAAGAATGAAGCCGATGCGCGAGCCGAATTTCTCGCGGCCTTCGGTGGTTTTGGGCGTAGTGCTCATGCGTGCGCTCCTGTCGGAATCGAAAACGAAAACGATGGCCACGCGAACGCCGCCATCGAGAATGTGCAAACCCGAGCATTATACGCAGCAAAACGAGCTCATGCAAAAAGCGTTCGCGCTGCTCGAGCGCCCAGCTACCGAAGGCTGCGGCGCTCTGCTCGTGCAACTCGTGCATTCTGCGTGGTTGGGCGATAAACTGCACGTGAGCGAAGAACCGCTATACTACACTACGCTAAAGTGCTCAAAGATCCTTTGGAAAGGTATGCCATGAACAAAGCCATCATCACCGTGGTCGGTCAAGACACCGTGGGCATCATTGCCCGCGTGTGCACGTATCTCTCGGATCACAAGGTGAACGTGCTCGACATTTCGCAAACCATCATCGACGGCTTCTTCAACATGATGATGATTGTCGACTATTCGGCCGCCGATGAAAGCTTCGGCGCGATGGCCGTTGAACTGGAAAGCCTGGGCGAGGAAATCGGCGTGCGCGTGCGTGCCCAGCGTGAGGAAATCTTCACCGCCATGCATCGAATCTAAGCTGGCGACCGCTTTCGTTGGCAAGAAGGCTGGGACCTTGGCGAAGGGCGCATGTGCGTTTCGCGCGCCCGCGTCGCGAGGCTTCGCGGAAGTCCGAGCATTTTCGATGAGGCGAAGCCGCCTCAGCCCACCCCCAAATTCATCATTTTGGAGACGTATATCTATGATTAATATCCAAGAGGTCCACGAGACCAATGAAATGATTGAGCAGGAAAAGCTCGACGTGCGTACCATCACCATGGGCATCAGCTTGCTCGATTGCGCGTGCGACAACGTGGATGAACTCTGCAACAGCATCTATGCCAAAATTACGACGCGCGCTCGCGATCTGGTCGCCACGGGCGAAGCCATCGAGCGTGAATTCGGCATCCCCATCGTTAACAAGCGCATCACCGTGACCCCCATCTCGCTTGTGGGCGCCTCGGCCTGCAAAACGTCGGAAGACTTCGTGAAAATCGCTCATACGCTTGACCGCGCGGGCAAGGAAGTGGGCGTTGACTTGCTGGGCGGCTATTCGGCGCTCGTGAACAAGGCCATGACTCCTGCCGAAGAGCTGCTCATCCGATCGCTTCCGCAGGCTCTCGCCGAAACCGATATCGTGTGCTCGAGCGTGAACGTGGGCTCCACGAAAACCGGCATCGACATGAACGCCGTGGAGCTGTTGGGCCATATCATCAAAGACATTGCGCATGCCACCGCCGACAATGATTCGTACGGCTGCGTGAAATTCGTCGCATTCTGCAACGCTCCTGACGACAACCCGTTTATGGCAGGTGGTTTTCATGGCGTGACTGAAGGCGACGCGGTTATCAACGTGGGCGTTTCGGGCCCGGGCGTGGTGAGCCGTGCGCTCGATGAGGCCATCGGCCGCGATTTCGAATTCCTATGCGAAACCATTAAGCGCACCGCGTTCAAAATCACGCGCGTGGGCCAGCTGGTGGCGCAAGAGGCAAGCCGTCGCTTGGGCGTGCCGTTTGGCATTATCGACCTGTCGCTTGCCCCCACGCCCGCCCAAGGCGACTCGGTGGGCGAGGTGCTCGAGAAAATCGGCTTGGCTCAGGTGGGCGCTCCGGGCACCACGGCGGCGCTTGCCATGCTGAACGACCAGGTGAAAAAGGGCGGCATCATGGCATCGAGCTATGTTGGCGGCCTTTCGGGCGCGTTCATTCCCGTTTCGGAAGACAAGAACATGATCGATGCTGCGGCCAACGGATGCCTTACCATCGATAAGCTTGAGGCTATGACTTGCGTATGCTCGGTGGGCTTGGACATGATTGCCATTCCCGGCGACACCACGGCAGCCACCATTTCGGGCATTATCGCCGATGAAGCGGCTATCGGCATGGTGAACCAGAAGACCACCGCCGTGCGCGTGATTCCCGTCGAGGGCAAGAGCGTGGGCGACATGGCCGAATTCGGCGGCCTCATGGGCTACGCTCCCATCATTCCGGTGAATCAAACGAGCTGTGAGGCGTTCGTGACCCGCGGCGGTCGTATTCCCGCGCCGATTCACAGTTTCAAGAACTAAAGCGCTTTCGAATCGAGGGCGCGCGCCTTCAAAACGGAACGCATGAAGGGCCGAGCATTTGTTCGGCCCTTTTTTCGTGCTCATCAACCCGCAAAAGTGTAGGCATTTCAGCTCATGGAATGGTCGACGGCGGAGTAAAATGTTTCAGTTACGTTCCATAGCAAAGAAAGGCCCAACGTGGACATCAACGCATTCCTTATTGATGTCACAGGCGAAATCGACGGCTTCATGTATACCTACATCTTGCTGGCGCTGCTTGTGGCAACGGGCATTTGGTACACCATTCGTACCAAGGCCGTGCAAATTCGCTACATCAAAGACATGTTCACCCAGCTCACCGAGAAGAAGCATGTTGGCGGCAAGCATTCCATCTCGTCGTTCCAGGCGCTCATGGTGTCCACTGCGAGCCGCGTTGGCACGGGCAACATCGCCGGCGTTGCAACCGCAATCGCCACGGGCGGCCCGGGTGCTGTGTTCTGGATGTGGCTTATGGCGATTGTCGGCGCCGCGTCGGCATTCGTCGAATCGACTTTGGCGCAGATTTTCAAGGTTCGCGGCAAAGACGGCGAATTTCGCGGCGGCCCGGCTTATTACATCGAGCAGGGTCTGGGCAAGCGCTGGCTGGGCGTGGTGTTCGCCGTGCTGCTCATCCTGTGCTTCGCATTCGGCTTCAACGGCCTGCAGTCGTTCAATGCTACGAGCTCGTTGACGTATTACACCGGCGACGGCGAAATGTCTACGAAGGCCGCCATTGCGAGTGGCATCGTGCTTGCGGCTATGACCGCCATCGTCATCTTTGGCGGCTCGAAGCGCATCAGCATCATCACCTCGGTCGTTGTTCCGGTTATGGCGCTCATTTACATCGCGATTGCTGTGTGGACTACCGTGAGCAATATCGGCGAGCTCCCCGCAGTGTTCGGCCTTATGTTCGCCTCGGCGTTCGACTTCCAATCCATCTTTGGCGGTTTTGCTGGCTCGGTTGTTATGCTGGGCATCAAGCGCGGCTTGTACTCCAACGAAGCCGGCATGGGTTCCGCTCCTAACGCCGCGGCTACTGCAAGCGTTTCGCACCCGGTTAAGCAGGGTCTGGTCCAGAGCCTTTCGGTCTACATCGACACGCTGCTCATTTGCACCTGCTCGGCCATGATGGTGCTCGTGTTCTACGTGCAAGACCCCGAGACGGCCGCCGCGCTCAACGGCATGCCGCTCGTGCAGATGGCCGTGAACAACTCGGTGGGCGAGTGGGGCATTCATGTGATCACCTTCGCCATTTTCGCGTTCGCGTTTTCGAGCCTTATTGGCAACTACTTCTACGCCGAAAGCAATCTACGCTTCATCAAGGATGACAGCCCCGTGCTGCTCACGGTTTTCCGCATCGTGTGCCTGGTAATCATCTACTTCGGCGCCGTGAACAGCTTCGATCTGGCATGGAACCTTGCCGATATCTTCATGGGCTTCATGGCTATCGTGAACCTTATCGCTATTTTGCTTTTGGGCAAATGGGCCATTAAGGCGCTTGACGACTACACCGAGCAGCGCAATGCCGGCAAAGACCCGGTCTTCGTCGCCGACAAAGTCGAAGGACTGCCGAAAACCCAGTGCTGGCACATTGGCGAGGACGACCTGAAAGACGTCGGAGAGCAGCCGGTGAAGGAATACTTCGCCGATGCGACGGAAGCCAAGCCGCTCGAGTAAATCTCGAAGACGTTTGCCATCTGGCGAACGGAGTGGCGCAAACTCTTGTAATTGTGCATGAAGCCGCCTGTTATGGGCGGCTTCTTTATTTGTTGACGATTCGGGGTTCCGTTCGACACTATCGCATGGTAAAGTGCTAAGTCATTTGTTAATGGGCTGCTTGTGGTGAACGTGCAGCCCTCAAACCTAGGGAAGGTTTCATTCATGCAGAAAAAGCAGACGCTCAAGCGATCGGAATCGGTCGCGTTTTGCGGATTGGCGATTGCCCTTATCACGATCGGTGCATGGGTTACGGTGCCGTTGGGCCCTGTGCCGTTCACGTTGCAGACCATGGTGCTCGCGTTCGTGGTGCTGCTGTTCCCCGCGCGCGAAGCGGTGGCAAGCGTTGCTGGCTATGTTGTCCTGGGCGCTCTTGGCGTGCCGGTGTTCTCGGGCATGGCGGGCGGCCTTGCGAAGGTCATGGGTCCCACGGGCGGCTTTATCATCGGTTTTGTGTTGGGCGCTGTTGCTGCGGCGCTTGTGCTCAAGGCATGGAAGGCTCCCTCGTCGAAGGCTCTCGGCTTGGTTCGCGAGTACGTCGCTGCATTCGCTTTCCTCGCGATTTCTTACGTGTGTGGCTGGGCGCAGCTTATGGCTGTTGCGGGAATGAGCCCCATGGCCGCTTTCCTTGCGGGCATCGCTCCGTTCATTCTGCTCGACGCCATTAAAATCGTGATCGGCGTGAGCTTGGCCCACGCGCTTCGCCAGGCTGTTCCGGCGCTTCGTCGCGCGAACGCTTAAAGGGCGCTCCAGGAATTGTCTTGGGAATCGTTTCAGGCGAGAATGGGAAAGCTGGGCGGCGCTTTCCGAAAAAGGGGCCGCCGTTTTCGATATGACGAAAGAATCGCTCGTGGGCGTTGCCTGCGGGCGATTCTTTGTATTGATGGGGATGAGCCGCCTCGCCGCCAGGGCGATGGTAGAATGCCAGTACGTTTTATGTATGGTATGAATTCGCGGCACCGAGCCGCCATGAAAGGTGCATGGACCTTGAGCATGCAAAACGAATCTGCCGCGCGCGGCGCGTGCATTTTAGCATTTGATACGGCGAATGAAGTCGTGGCCGTTGGTGTTGGGCGCGTTGAGGGCGCAAGCATCGAGTCGCTCGCGTGCCGGGAAATTCCCGCGCATCGCGCGAGCAATACCATTCTTTTGAATGAAGTCGACGCAACGTTTGCCGAAGCGGGTGTGTCCAAGGGCGATGTCGCGGCGGTCGTGTGCGGTCGCGGTCCTGGTAGCTTTACGGGCGTGCGCATTTGCATGGCTACGGCCAAAGGTGCCGCTTCGGCGCTCGAAGTGCCGCTGTATGGCGTCTCGACGCTCGATGCCGTCGCGTGGCGCGCGTGGGCGGAAGGGGTGCGCGGCCGCGTGCTCGTTGCGGCCGATGCCATGCGCAAGGAAGTGTACCCCGCGCTGTTTGAAATTTCGGATTCCGAGATTTCCCGCCTTACGACCGATGCCGTAGTGAAGGCCGTGATTGCGTGCGAATGGGTCGCCGACCAGGAGGCGAAGCTTCCTGAGCGAGCCGGCGATTTGACTATTCTTGGCGACGCCTTGGTGAAATACCGAGAGACTTTCGAACCTTTGGGTGTCATCGCAGATGAAAGCCTGTGGGCGGTGTCGGGTGCGGGTTTGCTGCTTGCGGCCCAGGCTGGCCTTGCTGCGGGTGATATCGATCTTTCGGCTGACGCATGGCATGGAGAATCGAATGCCGCCGCCGCTCGCGCGAACGCAGGCGCGGCCCCCGTGGCGTTGCGCCCGGGCGACCCTTCGGTGCTTCTGCCCGTATATACGCGCCTTTCCGATGCCGAGGAAAACGAGCGCATTCGCCTGGCGAAAGAAGCCTCCGAGAAAACTGATGCGCTCTCGCCGCGCGATTTGTCGACGGGCGTGCAGCATGCCAATGTCGTTTCGGCAGCAATCGAGAATCGTGCCGCCGTGGTTGCGGAAATCGCCGACGTTTCTGCCAACATTTCGTATCGTCCGCTCGATGCCGCCCACGCTGCCGGCGTTGCCGCTATGGAACGCGAATGCATGGGAAGCGATGCGTGGTCCGCGTCTCTTGTTGCCGACGAACTGCCGCGCCGCGACCGCACGTGGTGGGCGGCATACGACGGACAAAAGCTCGTTGGCTATTGCGGCGGGTGGATCGTCGCTGGCCAGGTGCAAATTCTGAAAATCGCTACCGACCCATCGTATCGCCGTCGCGGCATTGCCGCCGAGCTCATCGCGCTCGTCGCTTCCGATGCGCGGAATTTGGGCGCTACCGAAATGACGCTCGAGGTGCGCGAGTCGAACGTGGGCGCCCAGGCGTTCTACAAAAAGCTCGGCTTGGCGATTATCGGCGTGCGTCCCCATTATTATTCCGACCGCGAAAACGCCGTCATCATGACGGGCCCGCTGCCTGCGTCGGGTGCTTCTGCGCATGACGAGGCGTCGGCTCCCGTTGTCGCCGGCATGGAACTGCAGGTGAGCGCCGTATCGGGCGCGCCGCGCGAAGCGGCAGCGACCGCGGTGGAACTCGATTCCTCGAAGCGCCCGCTTATCTTGGCGATCGAGAGTTCGTGCGACGAAACCGCGGCGAGCATCATCGACGGGCAAGGCGGCTTGCATTCCGATGTGGTTGCCAGCCAGATTGACTTCCATTCGCGCTTCGGCGGCGTGGTTCCCGAAATCGCGAGCCGCAAGCATATCGAGGCGATTTGTGGCGCGTGCGATGAGTGCTTGGCAACGGCAGCGGCCTCGCTGGGCGTTGGAAGCGTGCGCTGGCGCGACCTCGATGCCGTGGCGGTGACGTATGCTCCGGGCCTGGTGGGCGCGCTTGTTGTGGGCCTTGCGTTCGCAAAGGGCGCGGCATGGGGTGCCGATAAGCCGCTCATCGCCGTGAACCATTTGGAGGGCCATCTGTATGCGAACCGCATTGCCGAGCCCAGTATGCAACCGCCTATGGTGGTGTCGCTTGTAAGTGGCGGCCATACCATGCTCGTGCACGTACGCGATTGGGGCGACTACAAAACCATGGGCTCCACCATCGACGATGCGGTGGGTGAGGCGTTCGACAAGGTGGCGAAGGCGCTTGGCCTGGGCTACCCCGGAGGCCCCATCATTTCAAAGCTCGCCGCGAAGGGTAACCCCAAGGCCATCGCGTTCCCGCGCGCGCTCATGCATTCGGGCGATTTGCGCTTCAGCCTCTCGGGCTTGAAAACCGCCGTGACCACGTACATCCAAAAGGAGCAGCAGGCTGGTCGTGAGCTGAACATGCCCGATATCGCCGCGAGTTTCGAGGCGGCGGTGGTCGATGTGCAGGTGGCGAAGGCGAAGGCCGCGCTCATCGAGACGGGCGCGAAGGAATTCTGCCTTGGCGGCGGCGTGGCGGCGAACCCCATGCTGCGCGGCGCTTACGAGAAGATGTGCAGAAAGCTCGGCGTTCGTCTGACCATGCCGCCGCTTTCGGCATGCGGCGACCAGGCGGCCATGATTGCTGAAGTTGCGCGCGACAGATTTGCGCAAGGCAGGTTCGCCGATCTTTCACTCGATGTAAAAGCGCACGCTCCGCTCGACGAGCCGTACTAGGGCCGTTGGTCTTTTGACCTTCCGAGGGGGCTATCGTGGATTTCATCACCCAACATATACTTACGCTTATCTCGACGAGCGGCGGCGTGGTTCCGGCATTCATCGACTATTTGTCGGTTATCGCCGGCGTGCTTACGGGCGCGCTCGTTGCGTGCGATCGGAAGCTCGATATCATAGGCGTTACGGTGCTGGGGCTGGTCACGGGCTATGGCGGTGGCATGTTTCGCGACTTTTTGCTGCAAAGCCATGGCGTGTACTTCATGGCGCATCCGTATTTGCTGCTTGCTGCCATTGCTTTGTGCGTGGTGGTGTTCTTCTTTCGGCAGATTTTCGACCGCATCGATTACGGCGTGTTCGTGGCCGATGCGCTTTCGGTCGGCTTGTTTGCCGTGGCGGGTGCGAGCAAGGCCTTCTCTTGCGGCGCCGGCTTTGTGATGTCCATAGCGTTGGGCGTGCTCACGGCAGTTGGCGGCGGCGCGTTGCGCGATGTGGCGCTGGGCGAGGTGCCGGGTATTTTTAAGGCCAGCAACTTCTATGCGGTAGCTGCGCTGGCTGGTTCTTTTTTGTACGTGGTGCTTGTGGCATATGGCGCGCAGGATACGCTCGCGGCGGTTCTGTGCGTGGTTTGCGTGGTCATGCTGCGCTGCCTGAGCGTGCGGTTCAATTGGAAAACGGGCAGCGATAAGCTCATGCATCGTCATTAGGGCACGTACGAGGGCCGCAATGTACGATGGCGTCCGCCATCTGTGCGCTTGCTGCCAGAGGATTGAGCATTTGCGGGCCCCTCTCAAGGCGAATTCCTCTGTTTTCCTTTTTTCGCTTCATTTCTTTGTTGCGGCATTTCCCGTGCTGCTGCTGTTTTTGTAACGGTTGGGCAAAGTCTCGCCCCGTGTGGCACGAGTCGGTCGTATTTTCGTTATAGTTACGAATTGCAATAGTAAGAACCGCATATCTGCGAAGGTTGGGCCGTCTGCGAGACGGCCTTTTTGAAAGGGTGAATTTCCGCTCATGTCTATTGGCATAAGCCTTATCCTCGTCGTATTTTTCCTGGCCATGAACGCATTCTTCGTCATCGCCGAATTCGCGCTCGTGCGTGTGCGCAAGTCGCAGCTCGAGCTCGCCGTAGAGGAGGGCAAGCCGGGCGCCAAGGCGGCCATGGAAATTGCCCTGAACGTGAACAAGTATCTGTCGGCCTGCCAGCTGGGCATTACGCTTGCATCGCTTGCCTTGGGTTGGTTGGGCGAGCCGGCGTTTTCGGCTCTCATTCGACCGCTGTTCGTGTTGTTCGGCCTGCCCGAAGCTGTGATTTCCGTGGTGGCGGTGGCCATTGGCTACTTCATCATGACCACGCTGCATGTGGTGACGGGCGAGCTCATTCCTAAGTCGTTCGCGATTTTCGCCACCGAGCGTTACGCGCTGTTCACCGCGCGTCCGCTTATGGCGTTCTATAAGATTACCTATCCCATTATGGTTCTGTTCAATGGCATCACTAATGCGGTGGTGCGCATTGCGGGCCACGACCCCGCCAATGAGCACGAGGTGTACACCGACGACGAAATCAAGCTGCTCATCGATGAGTCCACCGAAAGCGGCCTTATCGCGCCCGAACAGAACGAGTTTGTGGACAATATTTTCGACATCGCCGACAAAGACGCCGAATCGCTCATGACTCCGCGTCCCGACATGGTATGCCTGTGCATGAGCGACACGTTGGAAGAAAACATGCGCATCGTCACCGAGGCGAAGTTCACGCGTTTTCCTGTGTATCGTCGCGACAAAGACGATATCGTGGGCTTCGTGAGCGTGAAAGACTTGTACAACTTGTCGCCCGAAAGCACCATGGACGACGTGCGCGTGCGCCGCATCGTGGCGGTGCCTGAGGGCATGCCCGTGGTGAAGCTGCTCAAGGTGCTCAAGCGCGAGAAAACGAAGATGGCTTTGGTCGTCGACGAGCACGGCGGAACGTCGGGCTTGGTGACGATGGGCGATATCTTCGAGGAAATCGTGGGTGATTTCGATGACGAATACGCCCACGGCTTGAGCGATGTGCTTACCGAGGTTGCGCCGAACCACTTCATCACCACTGGCGCATGCCCTATTGACGATTTCGCTGAACGCATGGGCTTCAAAGACGAGAATTTCACCGAATACGAAACGCTCGGTGGCCTGCTGCTCGACGTGCTCGATCGAATTCCCGATGTGGGTGATGAAGCGAACTATGAGGAAGACGGCACTAAGGTACGTTTTGTGGTACGTTCGATGGATGCGCGCCGAATCAACCAGGTCGAATTCTGGGTGACTGAGGCCACGCCGGACGATCAACCGGCGTAAGCCGTTGACGCTGCGTAGCAATCTGGTTTTGCCTTGGCTTCCAATTGCCGCTCGCGTTCTGAAGCGTGCGTTGCTTCTCTTTTGGGGCAATCAGATTTTCCAGCCTGCTGCTCACTGGCTTTGGTGCGAGCATTTCGCTGCGTTGCCGCCAGGGCAGTTCAATGTCACAATGAGCCGGTCTGATGATCGGCTCTTTTCGATTGAGGAGTACCCATGCCCTATATCGAACTCGAATCGCTTGACGACGCGCGCCTCGATGTGTTCGCGCGCCTGACCGAGGCTCAGCTTCGCAACAAGCTCGAACCCGAAAAAGGAATTTTCATTGTCGAAAGCGAGAAGGTTATTGATCGGGCATTGCTCGGTGGGGTGCAGCCGCTTTCAATGCTCATGACGCCTGAATGGGTCGATCGTACGCGCGAAATCGTGTCGCGTGCCGAGGCGGCGTGTGAAGAGCCTGGTGGGATGCCCGTGTTCGTGGTTCCCGCGAAGGAGGCGGAGCGCCTTACGGGCTTTGCGGTGACGCGTGGCATTCTCCTGGCGTGCCGTCGTCCCCAGCTGCCGAGCGTGGAAGACCTGCTTGCTCGAGTTGACGCCGAAAAGGCCGCACGCGCGGCGGCTGTTGCGGCGGGCGAGCTTGATCCGGGCGAGGTGGGCAACATGCACGATGCGAGCCGCAGGCGTATCGCAGTGCTCGAAGGCATCGTCGACCATACGAACGTCGGTGCCATTTTTCGCTCGGCGGCGGCCATGGGAATCGATGCAGTGCTCGTAACGCCTACGTGCTGCGATCCTTTGTATAGGCGTGCGGTGCGCGTGTCGATGGGCTGCGTGTTTCAGGTGCCGTGGACACGCATTGGCGAAAGCGTGCGCGATTGGCCCGCGGCGGGGCTTGAGCGCCTGGGCGCGCTTGGATATAAGACGGCGGCCATGGCCCTGTCCGACGATTCCCTTCCGCTTGGTGCGCCTGAGTTGGCGCAAATCGACAAGCTCGCGCTCGTGTTCGGCACCGAAGGCGATGGGCTGTCGAACCGCACTATCGCGGGCTGCGATTACACGGTGCGCATTCCCATGCGCCCCGGGGTCGATAGCCTGAATGTAGCGGCGGCAAGTGCGGTTACTTTTTGGGAGCTTTGTAAATAGTGGGATGCTGGTATTAAAAAGATACCGATAATGCTTCCTTTTAGATATCGAATAAGGTTCCAATAGAAACTGTAATACTTTCTTTTTGATATTGCATTACTCTTTAAAAGAGATTAACTAACAAAAAGTTACTAAGATTAGTATCGTAATGAAACCATAGGCCGCGCTGTCATTTTGGACGCGTGGTCTTTTTCTTGGTGCCGATTTGGGCCGCTCTGTTCTGGTTGGCGTCGCCTTCCTCTCGTACGCTTTCCTCAAATTCATCGAAGGGGAAGGAGCGTCGAATGAAGGCTTCGAAAAAGCAATGGTGGCGCGTATGCCTTACGTCGGTAGTCGTTGCGTTTGCTTTGGCGTGTTCATGCATGATTGCGGGTTGCGGCGGCGGGTCTGGAGCCGTCGAATCGAAGGAACGCGTGCCCGAGGCGAACGTCGACCCTTCCCGCATCGACTCGGGAAGCTACCTCGCTGACAATGGCTTCGGATACTCTGCTGACGTGTGGTATATCGATGGCGACACGTCGCGCCCCGGCTTCTATCTAGAAGCGTGGACGGTCGTTTTGCCCGTGTTCTTCGACGAGAGCGGCAAGCCCATCGATCCCGACTGCGATGCCACGATAAAAGATAAACATCTGGTGCCCTCCGAAGAATGCGAGTCTGGCTACGATATCGTTTTCGTTGACCCCATGACCTGCTACGACTCTGTGAGCAATACCTGGTATTCGCGTGGCGACTACAATGCCGTGATGGCAAAGGTCGTCAATACGAAATGGAAGTCGCTCACAAACGAGTCCATCGAAATCGAGCTGAGGGAAGATGGAACGCTTGTCGAGAGCCGCGATGGCAAGCAGGCTGAGGCGGGTACCTGGGCCATTACCGCCGTCGACCAGGTTGGCTTGTATTGGGATGATGAAGACCCGGCGTGGAACTATGCCATCCATTGCGATTCGAACGGCAAGGCCGATAAGCTTGATTGGGGCTTTGACGGCAGCGGTGACTACGCACGCGTCGACTAGCGGTTTTCTTCATAAAGGCAATCAGGGGCTCCTCGCTTATAAGGCGGGGAGCCTTCTTTGTTGCGGCGTGTTCGCTCGCACGGCAGTCCTCGAGCCTCACGGCGTCCGCGATAATCACGGCATTGCCCTTAACAATAATGGGGTTGCGTGCGGTTTTGTGGATGCTCGCTCGCATCAGGTTTATTTTGCGAGTGCGGACGGGTTTGCAGGTGTGCGCTCGTGCGAGACTGCGTTCTGTGGGGCGTGGCCGTTCGGTAGGTGCCTAGTCGCGCTAGGATTCGCCATGGGTTTCTCGGCGGCATTGCCATTTCCGCATGCGTGCAATAGCATATTCGTTTGCATTGAGCTTATCGAAGAAAAGGAATCGCATGTCGCAACGTCAGTTTATCCATCGCATTATGTTTGTGTGCCACGGCAATATCTGCAGGTCGACCATGGCCGAGTTCGTGATGCGCGACATGGTTGCGCGCGCGGGTTTGGGCGACCGCATTGCCATTGCGTCTTGCGCGACGACCAACGATGAAATCGGCAATGACACGCATCCGGGTACGCAGCGGGTGCTCGACGCGCACGGCATCGCCCACCCACGCCGAGCCGCCGTGAAGTTGCGCACGGCCGATTATGCTGAATACGACCTGTTCATCGGCATGGATGACGAGAACATTCGCGATATGCGCCGCATCCTGAAAGGCGATCCACAAGGCAAAGTGCACAAGCTGCTCGAGTATTCCGACGGTGGAGACGCCGATTCGGCGAACAGCGTGGCCGACCCGTGGTTCACGGGCGATTTCGAAACGACGTACGAAGACGTGGTTCGCGGCTGCGAGGCGTTGTTGGCGTATATGCGCTAAGCGTTGCGCTCGGTTTTTCCAAATTGCGTCGAATATCTCTATGACATTTAGTAAACAGCACTGAGATTTTCTCAAAAGGTGCTTGCATCATTTTATGAGGGTGTTAGAGTACCAACTTGTTAGCACTCGGGCATACGGAGTGCTAGCACTCTTCCCAATCTTTGGTTATAACAGGCAGTGGAGAAAGGACATTCCATGAATCTCAAGCCTTTGGGTGATCGCGTTATCGTTAAGCGCGACGAAGCTGAAACCAAGACCGCATCGGGCCTCTACATCGCTTCGAGCGCCCAGGAAAAGCCTCAGACCGGCATCGTTCTGGCCGTTGGCGAGGGCAAGCGCGATAAGGACGGCAACCTCATTCCGGTTCCCGTCAAGGAAGGCGACCGTGTGCTGTACGGCAAGTTCGGCGGTACCGAAGTGAACATCGAGGGCGAGGACGTGCTCATCATGCGCGCCGACGACCTTTATGGTGTTTACACCGCGTAAAGCAAACGATAGAAACCAAAGCGAATTCGGTAATTAAGTTTCGAAAAGAAACTGCCCATTGAAGGAGCAATCACAATGGCTAAAGACATTAAATTCCAGGCTGAGGCCCGCAGCGGCCTTGCTGCTGGCGTCACCAAGCTGGCCGATGCCGTTAAAGTTACCCTTGGCCCCAAGGGTCGCTACGTCGCCCTTGAGCGCACCTATGGCGCTCCCACCATTACCAACGACGGCGTGACGGTCGCTAAGGAAGTCGAGCTCGAGGATCCCGTGGAGAACATGGGCGCCCAGCTCGTGAAGGAAGCCGCCACCAAGACCAACGACGGTGCGGGCGACGGTACCACCACCGCTACCTTGCTCACTGACGTTATCGTGACCGAGGGTCTGCGCAACGTCACCGCTGGCGCAAACCCGCTGGCCGTTCGCCGCGGCATCGAGAAGGCCACCGAGGCTATTGTCGACGCCATCAAGACCGACGCTATTCCGGTTGAGGGCAAAGAGCAAATCGCCAACGTCGGCACCATTTCCGCTGGCGACGAGGTTATCGGCACCAAGATCGCCGAGGCCATGGAGGTTGTCGGCAAGGAAGGCGTCATTTCCGTTGAGGAGTCCCAGACCTTCGGCATCGACATCGAAACGGTCGAGGGCATGCAGTTCGACAAGGGCTACATCTCCCCGTACATGGCTACCGACATGGAGCGTATGGAAGCCGTTCTGAAAGATCCGTTCATCCTGCTCACCGACCAGAAGATTTCCTCCATCCAGGATTTGCTGCCGGTGCTCGAGGAAGTTTCCAAGTCTGGTCGCCCGCTGCTCATCATCGCTGAGGACCTTGAGGGCGAGGCTCTGGCTACCATTCTGCTGAACAAGCTGCGCGGCACCTTCACCTGCGTTGCCGTGAAGGCTCCTGGCTTCGGCGACCGCCGCAAGCGCATGCTGGAAGATATCGCTATCGTCACCGGCGGCCAGGTTATCACTCCCGACTTCGGCATGACGCTCGCCGACGCGAACGTGAGCATGCTCGGCCATGCGAAGACCGTCAAGGTCTCCAAGGACGCCACCACCATCGTCGATGGTGACGGCGACAAGGCTGCCATCAAGGACCGCATTGACCAGATCAAGGCCGAAATGGAACACACCGACTCCGACTTCGACCGCGAGAAGCTGCATGAGCGCCTGGCCAAGCTTTCCGGTGGCGTTGCCGTGCTGCGCGTTGGCGCTGCTACCGAGGCTGAGCTCAAAGAGAAGAAGAGCCGCATCGAGGACGCCCTGCAGGCAACCCGCGCGGCTGTCGAAGAGGGCATCGTTGCTGGCGGCGGCGTAGCGCTGCTCCATGCTCTGCCCGCTCTTGACGCTGTTGATTGCGCGAACCACGACGAGGAAGTTGGCGTCGCCATCATCCGCAAGGCTCTTGAGGCTCCTATGCGCACCATCGCCCAGAACGCTGGCTTTGAAGGCTCCGTTGTGGTCGAGAAGGTTAAGGGCATGAAGAAGGGCGAAGGCCTGAACTGCGCTAATGGCGAATATGGCGATATGATTGCCATGGGCGTTTCCGACCCCGTGAAGGTTACCCGCACCGCTCTGCAGTCCGCGGTTTCCGTTGCTGGCCTCATCCTCATCACCGAGTGCTCCATCAACGAGATTCCCAAGGAAGGCCCCGATTTGAGCGCTCTTGCTGGCGCTGGCGCAGGTATGGGCGGCATGATGTAAGAAGGGGTTACGCCGTTCTGTCGAACGGCGTAATCTCTCGACGCTGCGCGGGAGCCGGGCGCCCCATCTTGGCGTTCAGCTTCGGGCTCACGTACCTTGCAGGTACGCTTCGCCCTTGCTTCGCGCCAACCTGGGACACCGGGCTCCCGCTCGCTGCCTTTAGGCGCGGGAGCGGCTCCTCTTTTGGTTGTCGCTGCTTCAAATCAACTTAGGAGCGTATTCTCGCTCCGTTTTTGGCCCCGCAGGTTTTCCTGCGGGGCTTTTCGTTTTGAGACCTGTTAAATGCTCGTAGCGTTTAGCAGGTGGGGAGTGTTTAGCAGGTCGCCCGTTCCGCATCGCGGAACGGGTGGTTCGCACGGTGAACTGGGTATGTTGCGGGCGTGCTTCGGGCGGCGCATACTGTAACCATCACGTATCCAAGAGATGCGCTGCGAATATAATCGCAGGTCGTTTAAGGGAAACGGCCGAGCGCTCGCAGTGCGTCAACCAGGCGGAGGGGCCTGGTGAGGGATGAGGAGGACGTTATGAGCGCAATCACCGAACAAGGCATGTCTCGCCGTAATTTCCTGGCCGGTATGGCTGGCGTTGCCGGTTTGGCCGCAGCCGGTTTGGCCGGGTGTTCGTCAGCGGGCGGCAGCAAGGAGGCTTCAGGTTCTGATGCTTCTGGTTTGCCCGAGAAGTGGGATGGCGAATACGACGTAATCGTATGCGGTGGCGGCGGATCGGGCCTTACGGCTGCATATTCCGCGCTTGAAAACGGCGCCGAAAAGGTGCTCGTTCTTGAGAAGGCTGCAGCGTGCGGCGGTACCACGGCGCTTGCCGAAGGCGCGGTGCAGGCGAGCGGAACGCAGTGGCAAAAGGAAATCGCCGGTGTAACCGACGATTCGGCCGAGCTGCATAAGAAGTTCTGGCTCACCGACGCCGAGGGTATCGTGAAGGAAGACCTCGTCGAGTGCATGGCGAAAAACGCGCCCGATAATTTGAAGTGGATGGCCGATAGCTTCAACATCACGTTCAGCAACGTGTTCGGCTGCTATCCCACGCCGTACATGAAAGACGAGTACATGCGCGACCGCATCCACTTGATTACCGATGCGTCTGACGAAACCAAGACCGGCGGCGTGGTGTGGACCACGAACGCGCAGAAGGCCGTTGAGGAAAAGGGCGGCGAGATTCAGACGAACACCGAAGTGACCGACATCTATCAGGATGAAACGGGCACCGTGGTGGGTGTTGCCGCTGGCAAGAAGAATTACAAGGCCAACAAGGGCGTTGTGTTCGCGATGGCGTCTATCGACCATAACGAAGAGATGGCGTTCCGCTATGACCAGCAGCAATACTGGGATCTGAAGACCCAGTTCGTGGCAACGGCCGAAACCAACACGGGCGACGGCATTCGTATTGGCATGGCCCATGGCGCCGATTCCGCCTTCCATGGCGCGGTCGACCTTATTCTGCAAACCTGGAGCTACACAAACAACCAGAACCCTGAGATTCCGTATATCCTCATCGATCAGCGTGGCAACCGCTTCGTTCGCGAAGATACCACGTATGCGTTCCATTGCCGTGCAATGTTCAATGCGGCCATGGCTCAGGGTGGCATTGATGGCTGCACCTATATGCTTATGGATTCCAAGATGACCACCGCAGATGCGAAATGCGCATGGAGCGATAATGCGAAAGACGGTGCGAAGGCTCGCGAGGCTGCGCTTGCCGATGGCTCTATGGTACAGGCCGACACGCTCGAAGGTTTGGCCGAGAAGCTCGGCATGTCTGGCGCAAATCTCAAGGCGACCGTTGATGCGTGGAATGCTGCGTGCGCTGCGGGCGAGGACGCAGCATATGGCCGCAAGGTTCAGCTTACCGCCCTCGATACCGCGCCATATTACGCCTGGAAGACGCAGAACACCAACATCGGTTCCATTGGTGGCCTAATCATCGATACCGATGCTCGAATCCTCGATGTTGACGGCAATCCGATTCCTCACCTGTATGGCGGCGGCGTGAATACTGCCGGTTGGCTTGGCCCCTACTATCCTGGTTCGGGCACGTGCCTGCAGGGTGCCCTGAATTGGGGCCGCATCGCAGGCGCAAGCGCAGCCGCGTCGAAGTAGGACAGGGACCTGTTAAATGCTCGTAGCGTTTAACAGGTTTGAGCACAACCCCGCCGACCCATCCTCCCCGGTCGGCGGGGTTGCGATTAATGGCAGAAAGAAATCCATCTGCATCAAATGCCAGCGAGCGGCAAGCCGGTGAGTGTAGTTCGGGCGAAAGCAGGGCGATGCGTACTTCGGTACGCGAGCCGCAGCTTGAACACGAAATACGCCGCCGGCTTGCCGCGTGGCATCGAGCGTTTTCGCCGTTCGGAAGAACGGCGAAACTAATCTACATCACGTAGCCCATGGAAAGCGAGATATTGCGGGCGGCTTTCACGACGGAATGCGCCATGGTTTCGAATTCGCTTTCAGGCATGTCGGCGTTCGAGCCGCTCACGCCTACGGCGGCAATGGCGTCGCCCGAGAAATCGAAGATGGGCGCCGCGAGGCAGCGGTGGTTCGCCTCGGACTCCTCGCAATCGACGGCCCATCCGCGACGACGCACGCCATGCAGGTATTTCAAGAACTCCTGTTTGTTCGTGATGGTGTTGGCCGTGTGCGCCTCGAACGTGAATCCATAGAGTGTCTCTTCCAGCTCGTCGGCGGAAAGGCATGCGAGCAGGCATTTCCCCATAGAGGAGCAGTGCGCGGGATAGCGTTTGCCTACGCGTGTGAATAGTTCGTCGGCTCTGTTGGTGGCTTCTTTCGAAATGATAGAGACGAACGGCCCGTCGAGCACGCCTAAATATGCGGGCAGTTTCAGCTCGCGTTCAAGCGCGGCAAGATGCGGCTTGGCTTCGACCTGCAGTTCGAGCGAATTGATGTGGTAACTCAGCATGCTGAAAAGTTTCGGCCCAATCGCGTAGGCTCCATTGAGCGTTTTCGTGACGTAGTCACGTTCGAGCATGGTGGCCAAAATGCGGTGCACGGTCGACTTGCTCATGGCGGTTTGCGTCGCGAGTGCCGAAAGCCCTAGAGGCTCGCGCGATTGAGCGAGCGCTTCGAGCAAATCGAATGCCCTCTCGAGCACCTGCACGTTTCCTGTTTTCGGTTTCTCTGGCGAATCTCCCATAATCCCCTCCTCGTCAAAGAGACAACAACACTATACGCCCCCGCGGCGCTATGAGCTGCGGAAACTTAGGTGAAAAAAATAGGCCCTCGTGATAAAACGAGAGCCCATCATCAAAATTTATCGTTGTGTGCGTTTGAGCGGCTTACCTGCCGAAAAGGCGGGCAAAGAAGCCCTTTTTCTTCGGTGTAGGGGTAGGCTGCGGCTTTTTTGTTTGGGTGGCGGCAGGCGCGGCGCAAGCGGTAGGCATCTTGGCCTCGATGGGAACCTTCGCGTCTTCCTTCTTGGGCTCATCGTCGATGGCGATTTCGAGAGGTGCTTTTTCCAAGGAAGCGGGATTCGCCTCGACGGCAGCATGCTTTCCCTTGGTCTCGGTTTCGGCCTGGGGCTCGGTTTTGGCTTCGCTCTCGCTTGCGGTTTCGGCCTCGGCTTCGACGGTAGCTTCGCTTTCAGCGGTGGCTTCGCTTTCGCTCCCCTCGCTTTGTTCAACCTCCTCAGCGGTCACGAAATCTTCCTTGGCGTCTTCTGCCATATCGGCCATGGCGGAAGAAAGCGTGGGCGCGGTTGCGGGGGTGCCGCCCACTGCCGCGTCGACGAACTGGAGAGACGTCAGGCCGGTAGCGCGGGCGCGCTCGGCGGCGATATAGGCCTCTTTGATGAGGTGGTCTTGCGCGTCGAACGGGTTGCGGCCCTCGGGAACGAAGGCGCACAGGTCGGTAAATGTGCCGTCGCTTTGCAGCTCGCGCAGCTTCGCGGTGTCAGAGAGCATGGTCGTGAAGTAGTCGAGCACGCGGGCGCGCAGTGCGGGATCGTTTACCGGCCAGGCGATTTCCACGCGTTTGTCCAGGTTGCGCGTCATAAGGTCGGCGCTCGAAAGGAATACTGTGGTTTCGTCGCCCACGCCGAACGCGTAGATGCGCGAATGCTCGAGCAGGCGGCCAACCACGCTTACGATGCGAATGTTCTCGGTTTTGCCGGGAATGCCGGGAACCAGGCACGAAATGCCGCGTACCAGCATGGTGATTTTTACGCCCGCGCGGCTTGCTTCGGTAAGCTTCTCAATCATGTCGCGGTCGGTGATCGCGTTGCTCTTCATAAGGATGCGAGCGGGCTTGCCGGCTTTCGCCTTCGCGATTTCGCCGTCGATGGCCTCGCACATGCGTGGCTTGATCATGAGCGGCGCTACACGCAGCTCCTTGTAGTCGCTCGACGCGCTTTCAAGCTGCATGCTGCGGAAGAAGCGCGCGGCATCCTGGCCAACTACGGGGTCAGCGGTAATCATGGAAAGGTCGGTGTAGAGCTTGGCGGTTTTCTCGTTGTAATTGCCCGTGCCGAGCTGCGTGATGAACTGCAGGCCGCCTTCGCTGCGGCGCGTGATGGCGCAGATCTTCGAGTGCACCTTGTAGTCGTGGAAGCCGTAGATGATATTGCATCCGGCCTGCTCAAAGCGCTGGGACCACTCGATGTTGTTGCTCTCGTCGAAACGCGCACGCAGCTCGAACAGTGCGGTCACGTCTTTGCCGTTTTCGGCTGCGGTAATAAGGGCCTCGGCTAGGCGCGATTGGCTTGCCAGGCGGTACAGCGTGATTTTGATGCTCACGACATCGGGGTCGACCGCGGCTTCCTGGAGCAGCTTCACGAATGCGTCCATGGTTTCATACGGGTAAGAGAGCAGCACGTCGTGGCGAAGCACCTGGTCGGTGATGCGCTCTTTGCGCGAAAGCGATGCGGGCCATTGCGGGCTTGCCGGTTCGTCCATGAGCGGCTCGGCGATTGCTTTGGGGGCCTTGCCCATGAGGGCGAACGCGTAGCCCATGTCGAGCGGCATGCCAACGGTGTAGGCCTGCTGCTTCTTCAGGCCGAGCTTTTCGCGCAGGAATTTATCAGTTGTGTATGACAGCGGGCGCTCGCTTTCGAGGCGAACGGGAGCCAGACGGCCGCGCTTCTTCAAGATGCGCTGCATATGGCTGCGGAAGTCCTCATCGTATTCGTCGGATTCTTCGGCCGTATCGAGATCGGCGTTGCGCGTGACCTGAATCACGTTGGCGTATTTCACCGGATACATCTCGAAAATTTTGTCGGCGACCATCTCGAGCGCGTGTTCGAGCAGAATAAACGAGTATTTGCCGTTTTCGCCCGTGAGCTCGATCATGCGCGGGCAGTTGCGAGGCATGGGGATGATGCCCATGAGTACGTTTTCGGCCGCTTTGGCGCGCGCGGCTTTGCGCTCGGCTTTGGTGGCGTTTTCGGGCAGCGCTTCGGCTTCGGCTTCCTCATCGAGGCGCACGGCGATATAGAGCGCACCGTTTTCCAAGTGAGGGAAAGGGTGCGTTGCGTTAATGATCTGGGGCGACACGAGCGGCAGCACGTTGCAGTCCAGATAGTCCATGAGCTCTCTGTGCTGGGCTGGCGTGAGCTCGTCGGGGTAGAGCTGGTGGATGCCTGCATCATCGAGCAGGTGGCGCGTTTGGCGGAAATCTTCGGCTGCGATGGGCGTGAGTTCGCGCACGCGCGCATACACGGCATCGAGCTGTTCGCGCGGTGTCATGCCGGTCTTCGAGTCGAACACCATTTCTTTCGCCAGTTCAAGGTCGGTAAGGCTGCCGACGCGCACCATGAAGAATTCCTGTAAGTTGCTGCGCCAGATAGAGATGAATTTCAGGCGCTCGAGCAAGGGAACGTGCGGGTCGATGGATTGGTCGAGCACGCGCTTGTTGAACTCGAGCCATGAAAGCTCACGGTTCTGCATATAGGACTTGTGCGCCGGGCGTACGATTTTTTTCTCGAGACGATCGGCCTTCGGCTTCTTGGCCTTTTTCGTGCCGTCTACCTCTGCGACGGTGGCCTTTGCTTCGTTTTCCTCACCCATGATATTCCTCCCTCATGTGCATCGAGAACAGGGGAAATGCACCAAATCGCATAGATGTGGGGCGTATTCTCCTGAAAAAGCGCATCAGCTACTAACCATTATACCGATAAGCAGATGCTATGAATTTGCACAAACCCAAGGCTTTGCACCGATTTAGCGAAAGGCGCCTTGCGGGGCGCGAGTGGGAGAATGCTGGGGAGTGGACGAATGCCGAGGGCGGCTGCGAGGCGCACGCATGCTGCAGAAAGATGCCGATGTGCTAAACGCTACGAGCATTCGACATGTGCTAAATGCTCGTAGCGTTGAGCACATCGACGTGCGTTCGGCACGTTGGAGGGCGGAATGAGCGCGGAATAGGCGCGGCGGGAAAACTGAATTCGGCGTGCGTGCGGCGCGAAGATTCGTTTTGGCGCACGGGTGACAGGCAAGCTTGCCTCAAACGCCTGCGTAAAGCCCGCAACAACGTGTAAACGGTTGCACGAAATGTCCGTTGCCGTCTCGCTCGTGGGCGACGTTGACGCATAATTGGGCCAACGCACAATGTGAAAGGGGATTCATATGCTGGAACAAGTTGATCTTTCGGCGAAAATGTCGAAGGAAGAATACAAGCCCCTGCACGACGAACTTATTGCGAAACTCGTAGTGCTGCAGCAAGAGGCCCGCAAGAAGGGCGTGGGCGTCGTTGCATTGTTCGAAGGCTGGAACGGTGCGGGCAAGGGGAGCCGCATCGGCGATTTGGTCTATGAGCTCGACGCGCGCGCGACGCACATGCATGTGCTATCGAATTTCGACGAGGAAGGCGCGGCTCGTTTTCGCGATATGGGCTCGGGCGTTACCGGCTTCGAGCCGCTCATGCAGGAATTCTGGCAGGCGCTTGGCCCTCGCGGCGACATGACGCTGTACGAACGCGGGTGGTACACGGCGGCCGCACGTCGTTTGGTGTACACCGATTCCGAGGCGAATCATGCGGCCCACCTGCAGGCTTACAGGCGCGCCGTGAGCGAGTTCGAGCGACAGCTTTCCGCCGATGGCTACGTGGTGCTGAAGTTCTTTGTCCACATTTCGAAGGACGTACAGAAGAAGCGCCTGAAGGGCCTTCACGACAATCCCGATACCGCGTGGCGCGTGAGCGACGAAGAGCTCGCCACCGTGAAGGACTACGACGAGATTTACGCGCGCTATGATGAGCTTTTGCGCAATACCGATTTCGATTTCGCGCGTTGGACCATGGTCAACGGCGAGGACAAGCGTTCCGCGAACATCGCAATTGCCAAGGCGCTCGTGCGTGCCCTGGAGCGCGCGCTTGCGAGCGGTCCCGATGCTGCCGCCGAAGCCGCCGCTGCGAAGGCTGCCGCCAACAGTGCCGGCGCTCTTGACCAGGCCGATCCGCGCGACCGCACGCCCGAAGAGACCGAGCGCGTGATGGCTGCTGCTCGCGCACAGGCTGCCGAGCAGGCCGAAGAGGCGCCGCTGCATTCGCGCTTCACCATCGTGAAGAACCCGCCGCGCTTGGCCGATATCGACCATACGCTCGCGCTGACCAGGGAAGAATATCAGGAAGCGCTTAAGCGCGAACAGAAGCGTTTCGCCGAGCTTGAGCTGAAAATGTACCTGGCTCGCGTTCCGCTTATGGTTCTGTATGAAGGCGATGACGCGGCTGGCAAGGGCGGCAACATCAAGCGTGTGGCGCAGGCTATCGACCCGCGCGCTTACACCATCTTTCCCAGCCCAGCGCCCACGAAAGTCGAGCTTGCCCATCCGCACCTGTGGCGCTACTGGACGCGCCTGCCGCGCGCCGGCCATGTAGGAATTTACGACCGCAGCTGGTATGGCCGCGTGCTTGTCGAGCGTGTTGAGGGTTTCGCGAGCCCCGCGGAATGGAGCCGCGCCTACGACGAGATCAACGAATTCGAGGGCGAGCTTGAGGCATGGGGCGCGCTGTTGTTGAAATTCTGGGTTGCGGTAAGCCCCGAGGAGCAGCTCAACCGCTTCAACGATCGTCAGAACAATCCCGACAAGCAATGGAAAATCACGCCGGAAGATTGGCGCAATCGCGACAAGCATCCGCAATACGATGCTGCCGTCGATGATATGTTCCGCCTTACGAGCACGCCGTATGCTCCGTGGCGCATTCTTGAGTCTACGAACAAATACTACGCGCGCGTGAAGGCGTTGAAAATCATCAACGACGAGCTCGAAAAACGCTTGGGGTTGTAGCTGCGTTCGCGCTTTTGTTCACAATGGGCCTCGAATGGGGCATTTACATGTTTTCGAAAGGGTATTCGGAAAGGAAACCCCAGGTCGCATACTTTGTGACCTGGGGTTTTGCATGCAAGGTTAGGCGTAATGCGTCCCGACCGCTTAGGAACGGGTCGCGCATGCCACATTCGACACGCTTTTTGAACAGAATTCTGGTTGCGCGATTCCGCGCCTTTGTACCGCCCTCGGGAAGATGTGCGGTGAGGCACGCGGAAACCCGCAACGAAAAGGCGATGAGCGCATGTGACGAAAGCATGCGGTATGTGTGGCGGGCGTGGCGACGAGAGTCGCATTCGGCCCAAACGATGCCCACGTTCCGCCTTCGCGAAAAATAGGCGCACTGGGCAGGAGTTCCTTTGTGCTGCTGCGCCCTTTCTTCTATAGTGGGCAGCATGAATACGAACAAACAAAACCCTTATCGTGCGAATTCGACGCAGGGGCCCGCCCAACAGGGTGGGTTCGTTCCTGCGCGCCCTGCGCAACCTCGCCATGCGGCAAATCCCTATTCCGCCAACGCTTGTGGTGCGGCGCGGCCGTCGACGCAAAACGCCGTCGATTATTCCCGTGCCAACTACGGTTCGAATATGGGCGGGGGCAAGCACGGCCGCGGCGGCAAACATGGCGGTTCGGGAAAGAGCCGCGTGTGGACAATCGTTCTTATTGCTGCCGCGATTGTGCTTGCGGTTTCGCTCGGCGTGCTTGGCGTTATTGGCTATGGCTATTGGCATGGCACGAAGGTCTACGACGACATTTCCGCGACATCGGGCTTGGCGAAAGAGGAAACCGCGCTCGCCGATATGACGGTGAACTGGGATGCGCTGCGCGAGCAGAACGAAGACATCGTTGGATGGGTGTACATGCCGGGCACGAGCATCGACTACCCTATTGTGCAGGGCGAAAACGACGAGGAATACCTGCAGAAAGACTTCACGGGTAGCACGAGCGGCCTGGTGCACAAGGGCGCTATTTTCCTTTCCGCCGATAATGCGGGCGATTTCTCCGATTCGAACAGCTTCATCTATGGCCACAACATGAATGACGAAACTATGTTTGCGCACATTCTGGCCATGACCGATCAGGCGACGTTTGATGCAGCGCGCACGTTCTATATTTTGACGCCCACGCAGAACTACCGCTGCCGCACCTATGCGCTCGATGTTGTGAAGAATACGGAAACGAACATCTTGCAGCCGAACTTCGCCGATGAAGCGGCCATGCGCTCATATATGACGGCACGCATCAACGATTCCGCGGTAGGCGCACCGACCGATGTCGATTTGGCGTCGGTAACGAAGCTGTTCACCCTCATCACGTGTGGCGACGACTACGCGAACACGCGCGCGGTGCTCTGTGGCGGCTGCGTCGAGCAGGCGACGCCCGCGAACGCGGAATAAAGTCCTCGCCGCGCACGACTGAATACTGGAGGCAACCGGAGTAGTTCCTCATTGAAAAGGCGGGCATTAGTCAAAACAAGCCCGCCTTTTGTATATCTATTGACTGCCCCTCGACCACTCATCCGTTGGTTTCGTTTGTGCATGCATGCTTTTCAGCCCCGCGGCGTGCGTGCGATGGTACCATGCGAATATCTGGCCAATTTTGGCCAAGCATCGAGCGTGTTCGAACATTTCCGACAAGGGGGAATACCGGGTGGCAACGTCAATCTTTCCCGGCGAGAAGCCAGATCGGCTTGAAGAAGAGTGCGCGGTGTTTGGAGTGTACTCCACCACCGATGATGTCGCGAGGCTGACCTGCTTTGGCTTGCAGGCCCTGCAGCATCGCGGCCAAGAAAGCGCCGGCATTGCGGTGGGCGATGGCGACACCGTGACGGTTACGAAAGACTTGGGCTTGGTTACCCAGGTGTTCAATGAAAGCGCGCTCGCTGCGTTGCGCGGCGAAGTGGCCGTGGGCCATTGCCGCTACTCCACGAGCGGCGGCATGGGCAACTGGACAAGTGCCCAGCCCCATATGTCGGCCATCGACGAGGTGCTCATCGCGCTTGCACACAATGGCACGCTTGTGAACACGAACCGCATTCGCGCCGACCTTATTAGCAAGGGCGTCGAATTCCGCAGCAACACCGACTCGGAAGTCGCGTGCCAGGTCATTGGCTATTACACGCGTGAAACCCATCATCTTACCGAGGGTATCAAAACTGCCATGGAGATGATTGACGGCGCCTACGCCATGGTGCTCGCGAGCCCCACGGCGCTCTATGCGTTCCGCGACCCGCACGGCATTCGTCCGCTGTGCTTGGGCAAGCTTCCCGACGATCGCGGCTGGGTCGTTTCCAGCGAAACTTGCGGCCTCGATATCGTGGGCGCGGAATTCGTGCGCGATGTGCGCCCGGGCGAAATCATCCGCATCAACGATACGGGCATCTCGACGCTGCAGGCCATCGAGCCCCAAGAGCCGCGCGGCTGCATTTTCGAATACGTCTATTTCGCGCGCCCCGACTCGGTTATCGATGGGCAAAGCGTCTACCAGGCTCGTCGCAACATGGGTCGCATTCTTGCGCGTGAAGCTCCGGTCGAGGCCGATCTGGTGCTCGGCGTGCCCGACTCGGGCGTGCCCGGTGCGCTTGGCTACTCTGAAGCGAGCGGCATCGAATTCACCGACGGCATCGTGAAGAACCGCTACGTCGGCCGCACGTTCATTCAGCCCACGCAGGAAATGCGCCAAATGGGCATTCGCATCAAGCTCAACCCGCTGCCGAGCGTCATCGCGGGCAAGCGTCTGGTGGTCATCGACGACTCCATCGTGCGCGGCAACACGTCGAAGAAGCTCGTCGACATGCTTCGTTCGGCCGGTGCGGCGGAAATCCATTTCCGCATCGTGAGCCCCGAGGTTATGTGGCCATGCTTCTATGGCATCGACACCGCCAACCAAGACCAGCTCATCGCCGCAAACATGACCAACGAGGAAATGTGCGAGTTCATCGGCTGCGATTCGCTCGAGTTCATCTCGCTCGACGGCTTGCGCGAAGCCGTGGGCGATGCGCACAGCAAAACGTTCTGCGAGGCATGCTTTACAGGCGAATATCCCGTTGCGCTGCCCGATTCCATCACGAAGAACGCGTTTTTGAAGAAGAGCTAATCTGTTGCGCCCGCGCTCCTATCCAGGTGCGGGCGCTTCCGGTTTTCGATGGGGCAAGGGGCCTTCCCTTTGTCCCGCTTTTGTTTCAGATGCAAGAGACATTGCATGAGGTTGAAAATGGGGAAGGGGATTGCCTCTTCGCCCGTCAATGAATAGACAGGAGTCTTACCCATGGCAGAAATCACTTACGCCGACGCGGGCGTCGACATCGAAGAGGGCGCGGCCGCGGTCGACGCCATTAAAGACGCTGTGCATTCCACGTACCGCCCCGAGGTCGTGGGCGATATCGGAGGCTTCGGCGGCTTGTTCTCTGCGGCGGCATTCAAGGGTATGGAAGAGCCACTTATGGTTTCGGGCACCGACGGCGTGGGCACGAAGCTCAAGGTCGCCCAGCTCATCGGCAAGCATGACACCGTGGGCATCGACCTGGTCGCCATGTGCGTGAACGACATTCTGGCGTGCGGCGCCGAGCCCCTGTTCTTCCTGGACTACATCGCCATTGGCAAGCTGAAGAAGGAGCATGTCGCCAAGGTTGTGGGCGGCATCGCGGAAGGCTGCCGTCAGGCGGGCTGCGCGCTTATCGGCGGCGAGATGGCCGAGCATCCCGGCGTTATGGATCCCGACGATTACGACCTGTCGGGCTTCACCGTGGGCGTTGTCGATCGCCCGAAGATGATCGGTCCCGACGGCGTCGTAGAAGGCGACGTGCTTGTGGGCTTGCGTTCGAGCGGCTTCCATTCCAACGGCTACTCGCTTGTGCGCAAGGTGCTCGTAGAGGGCAAAACCGCTGAAGAGCTTGCGGCCCCCGTGGCCGAGCTCAATGGCGAAACGCTTGGCGACGCCCTTATCGCCCCCACCCGTATTTACGTGAAGCCCGTGCTCAATTGCCTGCGCAACCTGCCGGGCGACGTGCACGCCTTGGCGCACATCACGGGCGGCGGCATTACCGAAAACCTCAACCGTGCGCTTCCTGAAACCATGGACGCCCTGGTCAATAAAGATGCATGGGAAGTTCCCGCCATCATCAAGATGGGCATCGAGGCCGCCGGCCTTACCGAGGAGCAGGCGCTCAAGACCTTCAACATGGGTATTGGCATGGTGCTCATCGTTGATGCGGCGCGTGTCGACGCCGTGATGGACGAGCTGGCGAAGTCGGGCGAAGAGCCAGTCGTCATCGGAAAGATCGTCGAAGGCGCTGGCGTGGTTCGTTACGCCGAATAAAGCAAAGGAGCGGGTCGGGAAAAGCCTGGCCCGCTTTCTGTTTTCGGTCTGCTCGCTCGGTCCGCGAGGCGCCTGGAAGGGGCCGCTCGGGCCGCAGCGGGCTGTCGTTCGCGTCTGGCGTCCGGGGTTTCTCGGAAAACCTTGCTGCGGCTACTGCTTCGCTCCTTTGGAGTTTCGCCATGTGCTCGCCTGGTTGAGTTTCATTTTGAAAAGAAGAACGAACATGAGCGCAGGTGGTCTCGCGCAAGCCTGCTCGAGCGCGGCGGAAGCGAAGCGTTGCGGGCGCCGAGCAGCGTGGCTTTTATTTGCACCTGGAAAGGATTTGAATATGACTCAACCTTTGAAAATCGGCGTTTTGCTTTCTGGTTCGGGCACGAATCTGCAGGCGCTCATTGACGACATCGCTGCGGGCACGCTGAATGCGGAAATCGTTCAGGTGGTTTCTTCGCGCCCCGACGCGTATGGAATTGAACGCGCGCAGGCTGCGGGTATTCCGGTGCTTGTCATGAACAAAACGCTGTACGCTGACGCGGAAGCTGCCGATGCCCAAATTGTCGAAGCGCTGCAGGCTGCTGGCGCCGAATACATCGTTATGGCTGGTTACATGCGCAAGGTGACTCCGGTCATGCTGCGCGCATTCCCGAATCGCGTGTTGAATTTGCACCCTGCGCTGCTGCCTTCGTTCAAGGGTGCGCATGCTATTCGCGATGCTTTCGAGGCGGGCGTGAAGGTAACGGGCGTGACCGTGCATTTCGCCAATGAAGATTACGACAAGGGCCCCATCGTCGCGCAACGTGCGGTTGAGGTCGCGGAAAACGACACGCTCGAGACGCTCGAGGCGAAGATCCACGAGGTCGAACATGTGCTGTATCCGCAGGCCGTGCAGCTGATTGCTGAAGGGCTCGTATCGGTCGACGAAGAATCGGGCCGCGTGCACATCAAGTAAATTCGATGCGGAGGCGAGGCGGGATTGCCCGCCTTGCTTTCTTTGATGCGGGGGTCACCTGCTAAATGCTCGTAGCGTTTAACAGGCTTTGTGCTCCTCTGTCGCGCTCCGTTTGCGAGTGGGGCGCGGCAGAAGAATGTGGTCAGCGGCGAAAGGGTAGTGAGCGGCGAACGGCGGCGACAAGGCCTGTTGGTGAGACCCGCTAAACGCTACGAGCATTTAGCAGGTGCTTGCTTAGTGCGCCGCCGCGCATTGTGTCCCGTTTGCGGGTGGAATGCGATGCGGGGTAGGTGGCGGCAGTTTTAATGAGAGGTTTGTGGTGCGTATGGTAACGGCAGAATTTCTGCGCTCGCTCGCGGCGGATGTTGCTGCAGGCAGGCCGGTTGAGCTTTCTTTTGACGACTTTCCGTGTTTCACGGCTAAGGCGCTCGAGGGCCGCGCGCATGTGATGCCTGCAGCGCTCGCGGAAATCTCGGCTGGCCTTACGCCTGCCGATGCGTGCGTGTTCGAACGCGCGGCAAAGGCAATCGACGAGGGCGACCTTGCCTGGATTGGCTTCAAATATGTATATGACGCGTCTGCTGCCTGCGAAAACGTCGACAATGAAGTCACGAAGAAATATGGCGACAGGGGTTCGGGCTGCGGCGATTCGTTCGTGTTCTTTTGCAACGACGCCAAGGAAATCGTGTGCGGGCGCGAGCATTCCCCGCGCGATATCTTCCAAATGAAAGACGCCACGCGCGGTCCTGCCATGCATACCGAGCAGTTCGATGGCCTTACATGGCTCGCTGTTGCGCTTTTCGACAAGGTTCGCGTGTGGCTTTTGGGCGCTTCCGACGCGTCGGCGGAGGTCGCCGCGCTTGCGCACCATGTGGGCTTCGACGTTGTGGCGGTCGACTACGACCCTGCGTATATTTCGGAAGAGCGTTTTCCGAACGCTCGTCGCGTGCTGCTCGGCGGTGGCAACTTCGATGAACTCTCACGCATCGCCGCGAACCCCGCCGATTACGCATGCGTGCTTACGCGCGGTCACATGTCCGACCCCGAGGCGTGCGTGTGGTCTATTAGGAACAATTTGCACTATATAGGTATGATGGGATGTAAGGGTAAAAATGATACCGTGCATGACCTGGTGTTATCAAAGGGCGGCACTGAAGAAGGGTGGGAGCGCATCAAATGCCCCATTGGTTTGAAGTTTGGCGCAAAAACGCCTGCCGAGCTCGCTATCGCCATTGTCGCCGAGCTTGTCGATGAGCGTTATAAGCAGAATTATTCGGAAGCCGCGCGCGCGAAACACGACTCGAATTTGGGTCGATAGCGTGCATTTCGGCTTCGCTGCATGACGCGGCGGTCCGATGCGTGTCTTTTTCGCCCACTCGCGTTGATGTCGCGGCGTATGGGCGATTCGGCTGATAAGGTAAACAAAAGTCAACGGAAGGAAAACGGAGGAGGAAACGTGACTAACCCCCAGGTTAAACGCGTTCTGGTTTCTGTGACCGACAAAACGGGCGTGGTTGAGTTCGCGCGCGCTTTGCACGAGGAATTCGGAGCTGAGATTATTTCGACCGGCGGCACCGCGAAGGTGATTGCCGAAGCGGGCGTTGATGTGACGCCCATCGATGCGGTGACGAATTTCCCTGAAATGATGGACGGCCGCGTGAAGACGCTGCATCCCATGGTGCACGGCGGCCTGCTCGCGAAGCGCGACAATGCCAAGCACATGGCCGAGGCCGAAGAGCACGGCATCAAGATGATCGACATGGTGGTCGTGAATCTGTACGCCTTCGAAAAGACGGTTGCCTCGGGCGCTGACTTCGGCACCTGCATTGAGAATATCGACATCGGCGGCCCGTCGATGCTGCGCAGCGCCGCGAAGAATTTCGAGAGCGTTGCCGTGGTCACCGAGCCCTCCACTTACGATGCCATTCTTGAGGAAATGCGCGCCAACGACGGCGCCACCACGCGCGAGACGCGTGCGAAGCTCGCGCTGAAGGTGTTCGAAACTACGAATGCCTACGACGGCGCGATCGCCGCTTGGATGGACGAGCAGCTCAACGGCAAGGCCGATTTCAGCGAGAAGACCCCCGACGTTATCGACCTTCACCTCGAGAAGCAGCAGGACCTGCGCTATGGCGAAAACCCACATCAGAGCGCTGCGTTCTACCGCCTGCCCAATGCCGACGCGCATAGCCTCGTGAATGCCGAACAGCTCAACGGCAAGGAGCTTTCCTACAACAACATTCTCGATACCGATGCGTGCTGGACGCTCGCTCGCGAGTTCGACGAGCCTGCCGTGGTTATTCTGAAGCACCAGAACCCCTGCGGTTCGGCTACGGCCGCTACGGTCGCCGAGGCTTACGACAAGGCGTTCGCGTGTGATCCGAAGAGCGCTTTTGGCGGCATTATCGCGGCAAACGTCGAGGTTTCGCTCGAAATGATCGAGCATATGAACGCGAACAAGCAGTTCGTTGAGGTCATTATTGCTCCGAGCTTCGAGCCCGCTGCGCTTGAGCTTCTACAGGTGAAGAAGAACCTGCGTGTTCTGCGTACTGGCGGCGTGGATGCTCCGGTTCGCGTTGAATATCGCTCGGTCGACGGCGGCATTTTGGCCCAAACCGCCGATGCCGTGACCGAAACGCCTGATGAATTCACCGTTCCCACCAAGCGTAAGCCCACCGACGAGGAAATGGATGAGCTGCTGTTCGCGTGGAAGGTGTGCAAGGGCGTGAAGTCCAACGCCATCCTTATTTCCAAGAACCATGCGGGCATTGGCATGGGCCCTGGCCAGCCAAATCGCGTTGACTCGGGTCGCTTGGCCGGCGAGCGCGCGCTTGAGGCGTGCGAGCGCATGGGTCTTGAGCCGAAGAACCTTGTTGCCGCGTCTGACGCGTTCTTCCCGTTCCGCGACAATATCGATGCGCTGGCAAGCTTTGGCGTCACCGCCATCATCCAGCCCGGCGGCTCCATCCGCGACGAGGAAAGCATCGAGGCGTGCGACGAGCACGGCATTGCCATGGTGTTCACGGGGCATCGCCACTTCCGTCATTAAAGGTTGCGCCGTTCTGCCGAACGGCGCTAACCGTTGATGCTGCGCGGCAATCTGGCGGCCGACTTGGTTCTCAATCGTCGCTCGCGTAGCGCTGCTACGCTTCGCTTCTCTTTCGAGCCAATTCGACTCGCCAGTTTGCCGCTCGCTGACCTGGGCTGCGAAAGTGGCTCTTGTTTGGTCCGGGGTGAAAGCATTTTGCCATTCAGCCCTCGCGCATGGCCGCAAGTCCAATGCGCTTGGGCTTCAAGGCAATCTGCTCCGCCAGAACCCATGCTCGCTGACGTTGCTTGTGGAAGCGATTTTTGTTTTGCTGCGGCAATTCGCGCGCGACCCTCAATCGTCGCTCGCGTAGCGCCGCTACGCGTGTATCAGGTTCTCTTTCCGCTCATCACTGGCGTGTTCCTGTTGCCGAGTTGCCCGCAATGCAGGAAAAAGGCGCCGTGCTTGCGAGGGCCCGTGCCGCAGCTGAAGTTGCTAAGCGCGCGCATTACTACGAAGGCCAGCAAAATGAGCTGAATGGCATTTTGTCCGAGATGGCCGAGCATGAACGGCAGAGGGAGATCGCCATCGAGCAAGGCGACTGTGACCGTGAAGAAGCGCAGCGCGCCCTTATCCTGATGTGCGGCACGCAGCGCGGCATTCGCAAAGGTGCTGCCGATGCGGCGAAACGCGAGCTCGACCAGGCTCTTTCCGATGGCGGGTTCGCGTCTTGCGAAGAAGCGCGTGCCGTGAGGCTTTCCGAACCTGACCTCGCGAGCCTTTCTGCGGAAATCGAAGCCTATCAGGCCGATTACGCTGAAACGCTCGCCGCATGTGAGCGAATCGAGGCGGCGGAGGCGGCTTCGGCCGATGCGGAAGGTGTCGAAGAAGCGTAAATTGCGTCGCGACCTTTCGCCGCATAGGCTTCCTGCGCTACAATAGCCCAGTTTGAGCGATTAGTTTCACTTCGCAAGGAGCTATAAACCGATGACCGAATTCATCAACGAGTATTGCATGCACGACCACACGTGCGGCGAGCTGCGTGCCTCCGATGTCGACGCGCAGGTCACCCTCACTGGCTGGGTGTGGCACAACCGCGACCACGGCGGCCTGATTTTCGTGGACCTTCGCGACCGCGAGGGCTACACGCAAATCGTGATCGACCCCGATTGCGTTTCCGAAGAGGAATTCCACGTTGCCGAGCATCTCGGCCGCGAGTTCGTGCTGAAAATCACGGGCAAAGTGCGCGCTCGCGCTGAAGGCACCGTGAATCCGAACATGGCGACGGGCGAGATTGAAGTGCTCGCCAGCGGCATCGAGGTGCTGAACACCTCGGTCACGCCTCCGTTCTCTATCGAGGATGGCATCGAGACCGACGAAACCACGCGCATGAAGTGGCGCTACATGGACCTTCGCCGTCCCGAGATGTACAAGAATCTCAAGCTTCGCCATACCGTGGCCCAGGCTATGCGCAAGGCTCTCAACGAGCGCGGCTTCCTCGAGGTCGAAACGCCGATCCTGGCGAACTCCACGCCCGAAGGCGCTCGCGACTACCTGGTTCCGTCTCGCCCCAACCCGGGCAAGTTCTACGCGCTGCCGCAAAGCCCGCAGCAGTTCAAGCAGATGCTCATGGTGGGCGGCATCGAGCGCTACTACCAGATTGCTCGCTGCTTCCGCGACGAGGACCTGCGTGCCGATCGCCAGCCTGAGTTCACTCAGGTCGACATCGAGATGTCGTTCGTTCAGGAGAACGATGTCATCGACATGATGGAAGGTGTGTTCAAGGAAGTTCTCGAGGCCGCTGGCGTCGAGCACGAATTCCCGCTGCAGCGCATGCCGTGGAAAGAGGCCATGGACCGCTTTGGCTGTGACCGTCCCGACATCCGCTTCGGCATGGAGCTCGTTGACCTTACCGAGATCGTGCGTGGCTGCGGCTTCGGCGTGTTCGCCAAGGCTGTCGAGGCCGGCAATATCGTGAAGGCCATCAACGCGAAGGGCGCTGGCGATTGGAGCCGTGGCGACATCGACAAGCTGGCCGACATCGCTTCCGCCAATGGCGCGAAGGGCATGGCTTGGATTGCCTACACCACCGACGGCAAAGAGAAGAGCCCCATCATCAAGTTCCTGGGCGACGAGGTTCACGCGAAGATCAAGGAAGCCATGAACGTCGAGCCGGGCGACCTGGTTCTGTTCGCGGCCGATACGTTCGACATCGCGAACGCCGTGCTTTCTGCCCTGCGCCTGCACATGGCCGAGGCCCTGAACATTCCGCGCGATGGCCACAAGCTGCTGTGGGTCGTCGATTTCCCCATGTTCAAGTACGACGAGGAAACCAAGAAGTACGCGGCTGAGCATCATCCGTTCACGATGATCCCGAAGTCCGATTGGGATAAAATCGAGACCGACCCCATGGCATGCGGCAGCTACAGCTATGACATCGTCATGGACGGCTTCGAGGCCGGCGGCGGCTCCATTCGTATTCACAACGCCGAGCTGCAGAAGCGCGTTTTGAAGCGCTGCGGCGTCGACGATGAAGATATGGAAGTGAAGTTCGGCCACCTGATTCATGCGCTCGAGCTTGGCGCGCCCCCGCATGGCGGCATCGCTATTGGTCTCGACCGCCTGGTCATGCTGCTGGCTGGCAAAGATTCCATCCGCGACGTCATCGCCTTCCCGAAGACGAGCTCGGCGGCCGATCCCATGACCGGCGCCCCGAACGAGGTTACGACCCGTCAGCTCAAAGAGGTCAACCTGCGCACGCTGTAAGCGCTGGCTGCGAACGTAGTTGCATTCCGAAAGCCGCTGCCCGGTATGGGCGGCGGCTTTTTTGTGCGTAACGCCGCCTTTGCATCAAAACTCGCAATGCCATTGCAGAAAAACGCACGAAGTGCGTACCCTCTTTCGAAAAAACGTGTGCCACTTTATAATCGATGACACGCGACCTGGGGTTTTATGGGGCGAATGCCTTCTGCAACTTGAGCTTGACGCAAAGGGTACGCACTTCGTGCGTTTTCATGCGACGTGGGTTGCCGCGCGGTGGAATATGGCGGTTTCGTCGTATGCGGCGCGCGCCGGTGACGGCTTTTCAACAGCCTGAGATCACCGGTGCGTAAATACTTATGCTCTTACTTGTTCAAATATCTGCATATGAGGAAAGACGCTCATGAAAAACTTCTTCGCGCAATTGCCGTATAAAATCGGCGCTTTCATGGTCGGCCGTCGCGGCATGGATAATTTCAATGTCGCGTTGCTCGTGACTTCCGTGATCTGCATGGTGCTTGAAATCCTGTTTGGATGGCGCGTGCTTTCGTGGGTGTCGTTTGTCCTGCTCATCGTATGCTGCGTGCGTTGCTATTCCAAAAATATCGCGGCACGAGAAAAAGAGAACCAGAAGTGGCTGGCGGCATCGGCGAAGCCAAAGCGTTGGTGGAATATGCTCGACACCATGTACGTGAATCGCAAGACCACGAAATACTTCCGGTGCAAAGGGTGCGGGCAAATCCTCTCTATTCCGCGCGGCAAAGGCACGATGCGCATCGTGTGCCCGAAATGCAAAACCGAGATCATGAAGAAGTCGTAAGACGGTGTCGAGATATACGCGCTTTTGCGATGGCTAGTTGCGCCATGCGCCGATTGCACCAATAGTGGACGTGATACCGATGTAGGCAAGTTGACGCTGAATAGATTTTGTTCGCTCGAGCGTTTCTTGTGTTGCGTAGAGGTTCGCGTTCGCGATACCTTTCATTTCTTGCCGATAGCTCTCGTTTTCGAAATATTGGATTGCTTGGGTGAGCGTATTGGCCTTGCCGTCGGCGACGATGCGGGCTAAAGCGTCGAGCAACCAGGGGTTGGCGTACTTGAATGCTACGAGCTGGTGGTTTGCGAACGACTCGTAATTGTGCCAAATTTCGTTGGCGGCTGTCTGGGCCGCCGATTTGGCCTGAGCGTATTGGCTCTCGATTTTCGCGCGAGTTTTCGGCGCACGCGCCTTGCGGACGATGAAGATCGCAATGATGATGCCGCCGATGATAAGAGGACCGGCGAGGAACAGCAGCGCGACAAAGGTGTCAAGGTAATCGGCAAGTGTTGGGTTCTCGATGATGACCGCCTCGTCGATGTGCGCTTGCATATAAGAAACGAACGAAGCAATCAAGCCAATACCCAGCGCGATGAGCACTATGCCTAAGATGAGGAGCACGGGTGATTTTACGCGCTTCTCGAAGTCGGCATGCTGTCGCTCAAGCATCTCCATCTGGGAGCATTGGGCGTTGAGGACGCTATAGTTTTTAGCTTGCGGGGCAACGTGGGCTTGAAACGCACGAAGGAAGTTCGCGACGCTCTGTCGGCCTTTGCTTGCGCTGATTTCCTGCTCAAATGCCGACGGTGCGCTATTCGATTGCGCGTTTGCTTGGAGCGCGTTTCCGCATTGGCGGCAAAACTTCGCTGTGTTCTCGTTTTCTGTTCCGCAATGGCTGCAATACATGGCCCCTCTTTTCGTTGGGGATTGTTTCAACGATGCAAGAATAGTCAAAAGGCGTGTTCCTGAAAAGGGGAATAAATCGGGTAAAAAAATCGTGGAGGCATGCGCGCATAGTGCGGCCGTTGCATGCGTCTGATACGCCAGGGCTTACAATACCGAGCAAAAGAAGCGAATCCAAATGGAGGGTCAGGCATGTATTGCACGAAATGCGGCATGAAACTTCCCCGTGATGCAAGGTTCTGCATGAACTGCGGAAAGCCGGTAGCGGCAATTGCGCCCGCGAAGGTTGTTGAGCCAACGGGAGCGCCCGCGAAGGCAGCCAACCCCGTAGCTGCGTCCAGGGAGGCCGCTGCACCTGCAGCTGCGCCTGCGAAGACTGTCGTGCCGGCGTTTGCGTCGGAAGCAGCGGACGCGGGGAGGCATGGCGCCTCGCCAAGCGACCATCCCTCAAACGTTTCTTCACAAAATGGTTCCGCAAGCTTTGGCTCCTTGCAAAGTGATTCCTCATTCAGCGATCCCTCGTCTGAAAGCGCCGCTTTTGCGGATGAGCCCGAAAAGTCATGCGAGGCTGGCACATGCGATGCGTCTTCGGCACCTCAAAGCAGCGCCTCGCCAAAGCGTCCCGAAACGTTGCGTGGTGCGGTGAATGCCACGAAACATCGCTCGCGTCGCCGCGTGCCTATGGTCGTGCTGGTCGTGCTGGCCATGGCTCTTGCTGCGGGCACGGCATATGCCGCTTACCGCGTCTATACCGACGTGTGGCTCCCCGCGCAGCAGACCCAAAATGAGCAAACCGTCGAAGCGCCCGAGGAAATCACATATTCGGTTGAAACTCGCTCGATGGATGTGAGCGTGCCGGTCGATCCATATGATGCGCCGGGCAAACGCGAGGCGCAGAAGTGGTACTACCCGCACATCGAGGCCTCGATGCAAAGCGACGCGGTCGATAAAATCAACGCCGCCCTCGAGGAATCCATGCGCACCGATGTCGAGAAGACGAATGCGGCTCCCGATACCGCGAAAGACATGGGAGGCGCCATCGTGTTCATATGCCAGTATCGCTCTATCACGCTGACGTATATCGATAACGACATCGTATGCGTGCGCGACCAGCGCTACGATACGGGATGGGGTCCGCATGGCTCGACGACAGTAACGGGGTGCGCTTACAGTTTGGAAACGGGTGATCCCATCGACCCAGTATCGGTGTTCGGCCTCACTCCCGAACAGGCAAAATTGGCCGTTGCCGATGCAGTCACTGCGTATCTCGCCACCGATCCGAGCGATATTCTGAGCACGAACGCAGTCGTGAGGGATGTCACGAACATGTGCTTGATGAGCCCTGCGCTGGGAAGTGGCGTTGATGTCGAAAACCCGCTTGACGGATGCTCCCATTTCTATATCGCAAGCGAAGGCCTGGTGTTTGCGACGGAGGATCACCAAATGGGCAGCTATGCATACGGAAGGCGTGAGATTCTGGTCGCTCCGAGTGACGGCAGCCTTGCGAAAGTCGGTGATACGGTTGCCATCGAAGCGCCCATGGGTTTCTCTGGTTCGGGCCAAATACCTTCGCAGTAGCGGGACCTTATCGCGTTGCGGAGCGAATGAATGAGTGCCGCTGCGGCGAAAGCATGGGCGCGCCTCGCAGCCAAGGCTCTATGCACTGCAGGCAAAGCGCATCTTATCAGGGTTGGTCTGCGGAGCGTTGCACGGCTTCTCAGGTAACCTTCGCGCAATTTGGGTTTTCGGTTATGCCGAAGGCGCGTCTCGGATGGTTCGGAGCTAGGTTGCTTCCCGAAAATAACGCTTAAACGGGGTAAAATAATTGCACGATACCGTCGATCGTTGGATTTTGATATGAACGTAATTGACCAACTGAAAACTCCGCAAGGCCGAATTCCCGTGCACGATGTTCGTTTGGCGCAAGGCGAGTCGCCGTGCCTCGAGTTCGTGCCGGCGAATGCAGCCGAACGTTTTACGACCTCTGATTCGGCCATGCCGCGCCCTGCGTCGCAAACCGGCATAGAAGACCTCGCCTTTGTCGATAAAAATGGGCTGTTGCCGCTGGCTCTGCAAACGGGCCCTTTGTTCGGAACGGATGTGCGCGAGTCGCTTGTCGATTGGCAAAGCGCCGCGAATGTCGCCCGTGCGGTTGTCACGGTGCAGGAAGTGGTGAATGGCGGCAAGCCGCTCGCGGTGTTGCAGGCCGATGAAGAATCGCAATCGGAAGCGCTCGTCGCGAAAACCCTGGTGAAGAATGTTGAAACGGGAAACGACTTCTCGATTTTCGCTATTTCGTTCGCCGTTGATGCTTCCATAGAAAATGGCTACGTGGCGCATATGCCAAACATGCCGTGGCTGAAGAAATTCGTGGGTGACGAATTCGACTATGAGATAGGCGACATCGAACACGACCCAGACGGTGCCGATTATCTTACGGTTACGCTCTTTTCGTTCGAGTGCGAAATTGCGCCGCTCGACTTTGCCCTGGTGCTTTCGTGCTTCTATGATGGTGCCCATGCAGCCGCGCTTATCGACCAGGCGAAAAAGACTATTACAGGTTTTGGCGAGGTCGAGGGAGAAGCTGAAAAGGCTTCGTTGATTCGGCTCGACGCGGCAACCGTCGAAGGCAAACTTGATGTTCGGGAATCGGAGCTCTGCGAAGATGACACGGTCTCGCTTCGCCATTTGGTCCAGGCGCTCATATCACTGCATTTGGAAGGCGTGCGCGTCGACTTGTTCCGCTCCACCGAAGACGATGATTTCTTGAGCTTCGACACCTATCTCGCGTACCTTTGGTTTTTGTTCTCGAAAAAGCTCGGCGACGTGAAAATCGGCTATTGCGCCCGGTGCGGCAAGGCATTTTCGCTCGCTCGTCGCCGCGGCGTGCCGAAGAAGTTCTGCAGCGAAGAATGCAAGACGGCCGCGAAAAATGATAAAACCCGTCAATTGCAGATCGATATTCGTCAGGCGTATGCGGAAGGCGATGGCGTGAGCGAAATCGCGGCTGCGTTTTTCCCGAAGCAGGCGAGTGGCGTCGCGTGTGACAAAGTTCGCCATATGCTCGCAACGTGGGTTGAGCTCAAGCATGACGTCGACGCCGATATCGCCCAGGGCTCGGGCGATATCGTGAAACGTTGTGTCGCTGAAGGCGTGTTTGATCAAAAATACGTTGAGAGGCGTATGAAGGCCTTGAAGAAGGTAAGGTAGCGGGCGAAACACGCCTGCGATGTGCCTCATATAAAGCAATGCCGGGTGGCTCGATTGGCCGATCCTCGATTGAGGCAATCGACAAATAACGCGATAGGGCCGATTCGGGCCGCCCAGCGTCGGAGCGGTTTGGCGTCGCTCGTCCTTACGCCTTTTCCACGTAGGTGCCCATGCTCATGCGGTACGTTGAGGTTTGGAAGGGGCTTTCGAAATACTTTGTGTTCGTCGCGGCCGAAAGCGACATGGTGTTCGACTCGCCGTCGCCCGCCGAAATCGTCGCATACGATTCGCCGCCTGTGAATGTCACCTGGTTTTCGGCGTCGTTGAGCTCGATGCTGAAATTGTCTTTGCCGAATTCGTGCTCAATTGCGCCAGTGAGGTTACCCGAAAGGTTGACGGGCAGGTAGTACTGGCCCGATGAGCCCTTGGATGTGTCGCCCGAGTACTTCCAATCGAGCGAATACGTGGCTGCGACCTGGCCATTTTCACCATCGCTTGTGAACTCGATCGTCGAATTGGTCGTACCCGATTTGAACATTCCGCTGCCCGTATCGGTGTATTCGAACTTCTTGCCCGCGAAGTTCGTTTTTGTCTGCATGTTGGAAACCGCTGTATCGCCCGTGGGCTTCCAGCAATTGCCGTCGAAAACGAACGTGCGGGTATTGGTTGCGGTGTCGGTCGCGAACCAGAACGTATACGAAACCTCCTGCGTGGCGGTAGAGGTGTAGGCGCTGTTGCTGGAATCGAGCGTCGAAGAGAAATTCGATATTTCGTAGTCGTCACTTTCCGAGGCTTCACTTATGCGCCCGACGCCTTGCAGCGGCGTGGTGGTGTTGCCGGTGATGGAAGGCCCAAGAAGGCTGACCCATGTGTCGCCCTGTTTGACGAAGTAGGCCTCGCCTGTGAAATCGGTTTTGAAGAAGTCGTTTTCCATCGATCCCGAAAAATATACATGGCGCGCTTTGTTGCTGCCCGTAATTGCCGCACCGATTTCACCCGTCGATTCGTCTTCCTGCTTGTCGATCTTGAGGTTTTTCAAATCGTAAGGCTGGGCGGTAACGTAGTCGTTTGCCACGATGCCATCAGCTACGGTCGAGCTGTTTTGGAGCGCTTGGCGCACGGTGTCTTCGGGCACGTTGTTCGCCATGTTGAAGCCAACGACGGCCGCTACGATGATGGCCGCCACGGCAGCGATTGCGCCCGCGACAATGCCTTTGCCTTTTTTGGTTGTGAGGAATTGCCCAACGTGCGATGCCTCGTTACTTCCTTGATGCACGCTGAAGGAATTGCCGATTGAGCTGCCGAAATGAGCTGGTTCACCGCATGCGTTCGTCGAGTCGGGCGCTTCAGGCGCGCCGCTTTCCGCATTGTTGGGCGCCGCATGCGGCGCGGTCGTGGACTGCGCGACATCCCCGCCGCCCTCGGTGCTTGTTGTGGTGGCCGCGGTGGCCGACGAAGCGACACTCACGTTCGTTCCGCATGACGCGCAAAAATTCGCATCGTCTGGCAGGTTGTATCCGCAACAGGGACATTTCATGATGGTTCCTTTCGTCGCCGTGTTTCGATGACCCCATAGTAGAAATACAGACACCTATGAAAAATGGGTATAAACCGGGTAAAAAAATTCGTGAGGAATCGAGACGCTACGCGGGCTTGCGGGGCGGAATTGTTCCATGGCTTGCGCTGCTGTGTTCTGGCGATTTGACATACGCTTTACGTGCGTCTCGCGTCAATCGGTATACTTGAATGTTGCATCACGAAATTCTGAAAGGCGGAATTGCTCTATGAAGTATGCGGTCATCGATGTTGGGTCGAACACGGTGCGCTTGTGCGTCTACGACGTGTTGTGTCCCGAGAAGCGCAAGTTCAAAACTATCATGAACCGCAAAATCATGGCGGGTTTGGCGGCCTATATCGTCGATGGAGCGTTTTCCGACGAAGGTATAGCCGAGGCGATTCTGGCGGTAAAAAAATGCATAAAGCGTGCGAGCTATTTGTCGCCCGACCGCATTGACGTGTTCGCGACTGCTGTGCTGCGCAATATCTCGAACAGCGCGCAGGCAATCGCGGCAATCGAGCAGGGCGCGGGCTGCACGATTTCGCTGCTTTCGAATGCCGATGAGGCGCATTTGGGATTTGTGGGCGCGTCATCGCGCGGGACGTTGGACGATGGCGCCCTTATCGATATTGGCGGCGGGTCCACCGAGATTACCGTTATTGAAAATGGCGTTGACGCTGCGCGCACGAGCCTGCCCCAGGGGTCGCTTTCTTCATACAAGCGTTTTGTGGGCGATATTCTGCCCACCCAAAACGAGATTTCGGCCATTCGCGCGAGCGTTCGCAGGCTTTTTGCCGCCGACAAAACGGGCGCTTGCGCCGGTTCAGCTTCAGAACTTTATGGAGTTGGCGGCTCCATTCGCGCGCTTTCGGAAGTGAACGCATGGGTTGTGCCTGGCGCTTCGAACGAAGAAATTACGCGCAACGATGTGAATCGCATGTTGCGCGACGTCGTTGAGCATCGCCGCGCGTTCATCGACGCGGTTCTGCACGTCTCTCCCGAGCGAATTCACACCATTGTGTGCGGGTTGGCGATTCTTGTCGAGGTCTTCGAGGAACTCGACGGGGAACGCTTGCGCATTTGCGATCGCGGCGTGCGCGAGGGGTATTTGATTGAGCGCATGCTTGAAGAGCCGAAGTCGAAATAGCGAAAGAGCTTGCTTATTGTTCACGCATCGCTCCCATGGGCAGCAAAAAAAGCCGACCCGCATTGCGCGGGCCGGCTTTTTTATAGAAAGGGGAGACTCGGGAAAATCAATTACTCGATGCCGATGACCTTTTTGGTCTCTTCGGGTGCGGGGAGCTGCTTCTTGGGCACGGTAACCTTCAAGATGCCGTTTTCGAATTTCGCGGAAATGTCGTCTTCGGAAATGTCATCACCAACATAGAAGCTGCGGCTGCAGCTGCCAGTGAAGCGCTCCTTGCGAAGATAGGTACCCTGTTCGTCCTTGTCTTCGGTCTCGGTTTCGGTGTTCGCGCTCACGGTAAGGTAGCCGTCTTGCAACTCGGCGTGAACGTTTTCCTTCTTGAAGCCCGGCAAATCGATGTCAAGCTCGAAAGCCTTCTCGGTTTCCTTGATGTCGGTCTTCATCATGGCCGGTGCGGGCTTTTGGCCTTGCGGACGGTTCCCAAAGAATCCCATGTCCCAAGGGTCGCTCAAAAAGTCGCTCAAGAAATCGTTCCTACGTGCAGGTACCAACATCATGACTCACTGCCTTTCTCGTACGGGGCCATCGCCTCGCTCTTTCTTTTGACAATTTGCAGTATAGGAGCTTTTTAGCACTCTGCAAGTGAGAGTGCTAAATGCCGCCGTTTCGTTACCTTGGTAACATTTTGCGGTTGCGGGAGTGTGCGTTTCGGCCTAGGCGAGGGAAGTCGAAGATTGCGCTCGCGCGCTCGCGCCGATGAAGGCGGGCTGGCTTATGCAGATGGGGGCTTGTTTTGCACGCCTCGGCTTTGATTGGCCAGTACCGACCTGGCCCACTGTGCCCTTTCGTGCGCTTATTGGCCAGCGAAATGTTCGTTTGGCATGCGGCTTGAACACGAAGTCTGCTATCGTGAGCGGGTTGCAATTCAGAAAGGGGCCCTTATGGCCGAAAACACTACATCGCGAGACTCGTTCAGCGGCAAAACCGCATTCATCATTTCCTGCATTGGCTCGGCGGTGGGCCTTTCGGGCATTTGGCTGTTCCCGTATCGCGTATCCCAATACGGCGGCGCGGCGTTCCTGATTCCCTATTTGTTCTTCGTCGTGGTGCTGGGCATTACGGGCGTCATTGGCGAAATGGCGTTTGGCCGCGCCGTGGGCACGGGCCCTATGGGCGCGTTTTCGAAGGCGCTTGAAATGCGCGGCGTGAAAAACGGTGACAAAATCGGCCGCGTTATTGGCATTATTCCCGTGCTGGGCGCGCTCGGCATTGCCATTGGCTATGCCGTGGTCATCGGCTGGTTCATCAAATACCTCATCGAGGCGGCATGCGGAACGCTGGTGACGCAGCCCGATATGGCGGCGTTCTTCGGTTCGATCGCCGGGCCATTTGGCAGCGTTGGATACCATGTGGCAGCGCTTGCCATTACGCTGGCCGTTATGGCGTTCGGCGTATCGCGCGGCATTGAGCGACTGAATAAAATCATGATGCCCATTTTCTTTATTTTGTTCTGCGTGCTGCTCGTGCGCGTGGCCATGCTGCCGGGCGCACTCGATGGCTATACGTATTTGTTTGTGCCCCATTGGGAGGCGCTCGCGAATCCGCAAACGTGGGTTTTGGCTCTTGGCCAGGCATTTTTTGGGTTGTCGCTCGCAGGAGGCGGCACGCTGGTGTATGGCAGCTACTTGAAGAACGACATCGATGTTGTGTCGTCGGCCAAAAACGTGGTGCTGTTTTCGACGCTCGCCGCGGTGCTTTCCGCCATGGTGGTTATTCCTGCGGTGTTCGCGCTTGGTGTCGACCCGCTTTCGGGCCCGCCGTTGCTCTTCATCACGCTGCCCCAGGTGTTTGCCGATATGCCGTTCGGCGGCCTGTTCTGCTTCTTGTTCTTCTTGGCGGTGGCGTGCGCTGCGCTTACGAGCTTGTTGAATTTGTTCGAGCCGCCCATCGAAGCGTTGCAGAGCCAGCTGAATATGCCGCGTTGGGCTGCGGTTCTCGTCGTGTTCGTCGTGGCGCTTGGCGTAGGCGTGTTTATCGAAGACGGCAACGCCGTGGGGGCGTGGATGGATTTCGTTTCGATTTACGCGATTCCGCTGGGCGCGCTGTGTGCGGCGATTATGTTCTTCTGGGTGTGCCCGAAGGGTTTCGCAAAGGCTCAAGCGCAGCTCGGTCGCAAAAAGCCTTTGGGAGCATGGTTTGAGCCCATGGCGCGCTATGTATTCGTGGGACTTACGGCACTCGTGATTGTGCTCGGTATCGCGCTCGGTGGCATTGGATAATAGTCTCTTTTAGAAACTATATATCGTAAATAAAGTTTTATGAAGTGTGTACCCTGTTCCAGTTTTGTCGCATGAAAGGCATCGAATCAAAAGTCGCGACCAGGCGTTTTCGTGCGAATCTGGATGCGTCTTTTCGCGAATCGCAATCTAGGATACGCACTTCGTCAATAGTTACTTTGAGAAACCTAATTTTTATAAATCCAACTAAAATTGTTGGTTGCTATCGCGCTTTCGGTCGAAGCGGTTATGACGGATATGCCTTCGCTGCCCGCGATTACGCTGGCGTGGCGGTAAGCGTAGCTCTGCTTACGGTAGCGATTGCGGTGACGTTCTTCATCTTGTAGTATCGATAAGAAACTAATAGAGAATGTGATGCGCCGTGACGAATCCAAGCGCTGCGGCGCCCAGTGTGCACGCATAGGTCGCGGCCACATACGCAACACCCAAAGCGCGCTCTCCGCCAAGTATCAGGTCGACAGCTTCGCAATTCATGGTCGAAAGCGTGGAGAAGCCGCCAAGAAAGCCCATGGTCAGTGCCGTATAAAAGGTTTGATTCGTGGCCGTGGAGCTTGCAAGGGCAGCACCCGCAATGGTACAGGCGCACAGGTTGATGAAGAAAGTGGGCCAGGAGAACGCGCTTTTGAAAATCAGCTTCATGAAGGTTGAGGCTTTATGGCGGCACAGCGCACCGAGTGCGCCGCCGAGGCCTACCGCCAAAAACGAGAGTACGCTCATCGCGCAGCACCTACTTCCGTCTTACGGGCACGATGCGCTTCGAGCGCGCGCGACGCGCGGTGCCCGGCGAGTGCCGCAATGAACGTTGTCGCGATGGTCGCGGCCATGTATGCTGCGAAAATCTCGTAGCGCCCTGCTTGCAAAAATGCGAGGCATTCGGTCGAGAACGCGGAAATGGTGGTAAATGCGCCTACAAGTCCAATGCCCATCGATTTTACAAGGGGCGCGGGCAGCTGCGTGCGCCGACCAACATATTGGTTGATGATTTCTAAAGTAAAGCAGCCGAAGATATTCACGATGAGCGTGGCTGCGGGAAAGCCCCCTTGCGCAGGCAGGGCAACTTCAAGGGCATAGCGAAGGGAAGCGCCCAGAAAGCCCATGAGCAGAACGAGCGGCGTGAGTGCGTGGGGGTCGGAAAGCGCATGCCTCGCTGCAAGCGCGAAATGCGAATTGTGTTCATGCGTATTCATGTGGCCCCTTTCAACGGCGAGAGTATAGCGCAACGGCGAAGCACGGGCGTCGATTGAACGACCAATCTTTTCGTACTTCGGTCTTTCCGAGGCTCCATGATTCGCCTTTGCTGGGCGCGGAGAGTCCGTGGGTTTTTTGTTGCGCAGAAGGTGAAGGGCTCGCCCCTTTGTCGGCTCGGGTATACTGGGCACGTTCCAAATGCCTTGGATGGGCTTGGGCGGCGCCATGTTCCGAACCTGGTCAGGTCGGGGACGAAGCAGCCATAAGGGGCCTCTGGCGAGCGCCCACGCCTATCCAATGCATTGGCATGTTCTGAGGGGCCATATGGCCCCTCTTTTTGCAAAATCGGGGTAACGTTTCTCGGAAACGAAGCGGCTTCAAGCTATCGTTCTTTGGAGTTATTCCAGATGAAAGGTCATTCGTGAACGTCATTCAATTCTTTTTGAACTTGCTTTCCGACCCGCGAGGCGCCATTGCTGGCTGGATCATTTCGCTTGGTGCGGTATGGGTCTATACGCCGCTGTTCTTTATCGTGTTCATTGAAACGGGCCTGGTATTCTTCCCGTTTTTGCCGGGCGATTCGCTTCTGTTCGCGGCGGGCGTGTTTTCCGCCGACGGCGGCGGCTTGAATATCTGGGCCACGCTCATCGTGTTCTATGTGGCTGCCATTCTGGGCAACACGTCGAACTACTGGATTGCCCGCTTCTTCGGCGCGCGCATTATCGATTCTGGCAAAATCAAGGCGCTCACGCCCGAGCGCATGGCCAAGCTCGATCACTTTTTCGCGAAATACGGCGGCCTTACCATCGTCATTACGCGTTTCATGCCATTCTTCCGCACGTTTGCGCCGTTCATCGCGGGCACGGGCCACATGAATTTCGGCAAGTTCACCCTGTTCAACGCCATTGGCGGCATTTCATGGGTAAGCCTGTTCGTGCTCGTGGGCTATTTCTTCGGCGGCATCCCATTTGTGCAGGACCACTTCGAGGTCATCGTTTTGGGCATTGTCGCGGTGTCGGTGGCGCCTGCGTTTATCGGCGCGGTGAAAGCGGCGATGAGTTCGAAGAAGGGCGACAAAACGAAGAACGCCAAGCACGCGAAGTAATGCTGCCCTGCCGCAGCGCATTCCAAGCATGCGAAATAACGCGACTTGGTCGTACCGTACCTATATACACATTCAAAGGCGTGCTCCTCGGGGCACGCCTTTTCTGTATTGGCGCGGGCGGGGGCGCACGTTCTTTGCCACGGAGCCTCTTTTCTGGGCGTGTCGCTCGCGAAAGCGCGTTCCGAAGTTTTGGGCTAAGGTAAAAATAAATTTACCCGCTTAAAACCTCCTAACACCGCTGCCTGTAATTTCTATAATGCAGATAAAGGAAACAGCGAAGGAAAGGTGGGAACGCATATGGGCGTTGCAAAAAATGTGCTGCGCATACGCGGTTTTGCAGCTGCTGGCATTTCTGTTGCATGCATGCTCGCTGCAGCCTGCTTGGCTGCGGGAGTACCGTGCAATCAGGTAGCATATGCTTCTGAAACGGAATCCCAATCGCAGACGGCAAACGCGCAGAATGTACAAAGCAGCAGCTATTTATATGCGGTGCGAGATTCCGAAACGAATTTATGGGGCTTTGTCGATGCGGCGGGGACGCAAGTGATTCCGTGCCAGTTCGAGTCACTTGGAAGTTTGCCGGGGCAATCGCCCAGTCTTGTGACGACGTATTCGCCGAACAACGGGACAAAGTCCTATTTCCCCGATTTTGGATGCGCCTATGATTTGCCGGGCGGCGTGATGAACGATGATCCGTTCCCTGCACAAGATCCCGATACCGAAAAATGGGGCTATATTGACAAGTCGGGCGAATGGGCTATCGAGCCCGAATACGAGCAAGCGCGCATGTTCAGCGATGGGCTTGGCCTGGTGTACTCTGAAGACAAGGGTGCAGGTTTCGTAAATGCCCAAGGCGAACTCGTGGCGAGCGGTTACATTGCCGCCACGTCGTTCAGTGACGGCGTGGCGTTCGTTTCGGGCAAGCTCGACGACGAGAAAAACGGCATCAAGCACAATAATCACTATGCTGCGATTGATAAGAACGGTGCGTGGGCGCTCGACTCAGCGAAAAGCTCTACCGAAACCGATCGCTATTGTTATAAGCAGCCCATCTTCTTCCACGATGGCGTGGGCTTCGAAGGCATCAAAGATGGCAAGGCTATCTACATCGACAGCAAAGGCAACGAAGCGCTCAGCGCGAGTTCTGGCCACGATGGCGTGAGCATTGTTGACGCGGGACCGTTTTACGACGGATATGCCACTATAGAGTTGCAGGGCGTCGATATGTGGGCCAAAGCAGGTTACACTGGCATGGGTGGCACCACGGCATATGGTCTTATCGATAAAACGGGCGCCCTCGTGAAAGACCCGACAGCGAAGTCTACGCAATGGGCAACGCTTGTCGACTTGTGGGGCGGCATTAACCACGCGGGCGGCGGAATGGTTGCTGCGCAGGATTCGGTTTCGGGCCTGTGGGGTTACCTCGATGCGAAATCGGGCGAATGGAAGATTCAGCCGCTCTTCTCGGAAGCCAAGCCGTTTGCCGATGGCATGGCGTATGCAAAAGATTTCGCGACAGACGATTGGGGCATCATCGACGATTCCGGCGCATGGACGGCTGTTCCTCGTTTGGATAACTTCAATTCCGACGATCAATCCCTTGTTGCCGCAGGTGGCCTTGTGTACGGTACCGCCGAGGCGGTGGGCGGTGCCGCGCCTGTTACTTCAGAAGGCTGGATGAATGCCCAAGGTATTTGGGTTGCGTCGTGGAAGTTGTGATGCAAATGAAGCGTTTGAAAATGAACCATGCCTCATGGCTGCGTGCCACTGTTGCGATTGCGTTTGCGGCCTGCGCGCTTGCTGCCCTTGCCGGCTGCGCTTCTCCGAAGGTGGAAGTTGAGCAGTCGCAGGTGCAAAGCGATTTTGAGGCGACCGAGCAATCCCTGATAGCCGATGGCGTTTTGGTGCAAAGCCCTTACGTTGACAACGACAATTACGCGCTTACTGCGTTCGATGTTTCCGATTCCCACGTGGCTGACGACGGCGCGAATGTGTTCAATGCCAAGGCGACGTTTGAGAACAGCGCCTTCCGCACCACGATGGACGTTGTGGCAACCTATGCGAAAGACGGCGATTCCTATATGCCGAACTTTGAGACATCGAACGCTTCGACGAAGGCCGTTTCGGGTATCGTATATGACCCCCAGGGCACGTTGAGCTCGTCTGATTTGAAAAATATTCAAGACGTCGATTTTGACGAAGAAGCTCAAACGTGCACCGTTTCGGTGGCGTACGAGCCCGAATGGTTTGAAAGTGTGCAGGGCGATGTAAAGTACGTCTATCGCTTCGATGGCACGTCGTGGGCGCCCGATGCCAGCGCAAACAGCTCTGCCGCCGTGAGCTACAGCCCGCTCGTGGCGACGTATGATCAGTTCGATGCCGATACCGACAAGGGCGGCTGCCTTACTAAGATCGACATCGTGAGCCTCGATGAGAAAACGGGCGAAGTAACCGCGAACGTTACTTGGACGCGCGGCAAGCATTCTAACCATGCCGCCGCTGCCGCTCTGCGAAGCGTTACCGACGATACCGATGTCACGATCGATGCCACAGTGGAAGGCACACTGTATTCTGCACCCACCGAAGAGGGTAAGCATCGCGTGACGGCAACGCTTACGGGCACGGCCTCAAACGGCAAACCGATGGTCGTAGGCATATTTGCTGGCGGCGATGGGTACACCGAGAATGGGATGATTGTCTACAACGCATCGGTGCAAACCGACGATGCGTCCTATACCTGCTTCAGCACTATCTCGAAGAAAATCTAGCGGGCGAGCTTCTATCAATACGGCGAACTCTTTCAGAAGCGTCCGGCAACCCCGGGCGCTTCTTCTATAATAGGGCGGAATGCACAAGGCGCCGCGAGCGCCGCACACGAATGCGAAGGACCTACGCGATGTCGGAAGCCTTATACCGCAAATACCGCCCGCAAACGTTTGAAGACGTGGTGGGCCAAACCCATATCGAGCGCACGCTCAAAAACGCCATCGAGCAAGACAAAGTAGGCCACGCCTACATGTTCTGCGGCCCCCGCGGCACGGGCAAAACCACGACGGCGCGTCTGCTCGCCAAGGCGCTTTTGTGCGAGAAGGGGCCCACGCCCGCTCCTGATGGCACGTGCGAACAGTGCCTCGCCATCGCCGAGGGCAACCATCCCGATGTCTACGAGCTCGACGCGGCAAGCCGCACGGGCGTCGATAATGTGCGCGAGGAAATTATCGGTCGCGTTCAATATGCTCCCACGCGCGGGCGCTACAAGGTCTATATCATCGACGAGGTTCACATGCTCTCGATCGCGGCGTTTAACGCGCTGCTGAAAACGCTCGAAGAACCCCCGAGCCACGTGGTGTTCATCATGTGCACCACCGATCCTCAAAAAGTTCCCGAAACCATTCAATCGCGCTGTCAGCGCTTTGATTTCCACCGTCTGAGCAACGAGGAAATCATCGCCCGCCTTGGTGCTGTGTGCACGGCGGAAGACGTGCAGTTCGAAGGCGACGCCCTCGATTTGGTGGCGCATCGCGCCCAGGGCGGAATGCGCGATGCGCTTACCATGCTCGAACAGCTTATCGCGTTCGGCGACGGCAACGTGACCATGGAAGTTGCCAACGATGTTCTGGGCTCGCTCGACGTCGACGATATGAGCGGCATCGTTCGATCGATTGCCACGCGCGATGCGGCGGCGTGCTTCACCTGGGTTTCCGAATATGTGGAAACGGGTGCCGACTTGGCTCGATTCGTGCGCGATTTGGCCGCGTATGTGCGCGATTTGTATGTGCTGTCGCTCACCGATGGGGCGGTTGCCGTGAACGCGCCGCAAAGCTCGCTGCCGCGCATGTCGGGCGAGGCTCAAATGTTTGGAATCGATCGTCTCGCGTATATCTTGCGCGTGCTGGGCGATTTGAATACGGAATTGCGCACGTCGACCAATCCGCGCCTGTCGTTTGAGATTGGTCTCACGCGCATGGTGCGCCCGCAAAGCGACCTTACGCTTGAATCGCTCGCTGCGCGCGTCGAAGTACTCGAGCGCGCGCTGGCGCAGGGTGCGGCTGCAACACCTGCTGCAGCTCAGCCTGCCGCCATGGCACAGCAGCCGGCGAGCGTTCCTCCTGCGGCGAATGCAGGGTATAGGCGGCCCACTGCGGCTCCCGCTGTAGCCGCCCAGCCTGCAGTGGTCCCGTCGCCCGCCCAAGTTCAACCTACGGCAGCCCAGCCTGCTGCGCCGGCGTCGCCCGTCCAAGCTAGCCAATTCCAGCGTTCCATGCCGCGACCTGCGCAAACGCAGTCGGCGGCCCAGCCTGCTTCGCAGGGTGCTGCCATGGTCAACAAGGCGGCGGAATTCCGCGCCCAGCTCGAGCGTCGCCGCGCCCAACGTACGGCTGTTCCTCAAGCTCAGCTGCAGTCGCAAGGCTTTGCTCCGCAGGCTCAAGCTGCGGCACCAGTGCGCGCTGCTGCGCCTGCCGCTGCTCCTGTTGCCGCCGCTTCCGTCGCGGCAACCCCCGCTGCGCCCGCCGCTGTTTCTGCTGCTCCCGCCGTTGCGTCGAGCGACGTGAAGGCGAAACTTTCCAACCCGGCCGCCCTGCAGCGCGGATGGCAAACCGCGCTTGCCGATTTGAAGCGCCAGCGAGCCGCTTATGGCGCGTTGCTGCTTTCGGCGCGTATCGTGGCCGAGCCTGATGCGTCGGGAATTGCCATCGAATTCTCGCCCGAGAATTCGTTCGCGTTTTCTGCCGCTCAGAAACCTGACATTACCGCCGCAATCGAGTCGGCGCTTTCCGCATCGTTTGGCGGCCCTGTTCCGTTCCGCGTGACTCAGGGATCTGCGGCCGGTGGCGCTGCTTCCGTCGCATCTGCGTCCGCGCCGGCGCCCACTGCTCCGGCTGTTCCGGCTGCTTCGGCTGCTGTGCACCGCGCTCAGCAATCGGTTCGAGCCCAGGCGCCTTCGGCCGGCCCTTCGCGCCAAGCGCCGCAGGCCGTCGCCGCACCGCCGTGGGAAGATGACGTGGTGCCGTACACCGATGCCGATATCGCTGCCTATATGCCTGAAGGGGAGCAGCCCCCTTTTACTGAGCCTGATGCGAGCCTAACCGCTGGGGCGCCGTCGCATCGGGAAGCCGCGTCCCAGTCTGGCGAGCCCGCCGTCTTCGCGAAACCTGCGAAAGACAATCCCTTCGCAGGAAGGAAAATGCCTGAAGGCATTGGAAGGGGAGTGCCAGCGCAGCCTGAGGCGACGGTTCAGGCAACCGAGCCAACCGTTTCTTCGAGTGCTGGCCAGGCGCCGAAAACCGCCCCTGAAAGCGCGCCCGCGAAGAAGCGCAAAACTGCTGCCGACAAGCTCGCCGAGGCGGTTGCGGAATTCGGCGATGCGATGCTCGTGGTGGGCCCCGATCCGGTTGACCCGTTCCCTGTGGCGCTGGAGCTTGGCTTCGATTCTGCCCCTGACCCGAAGAAAAAGGCCAAGGGCATGGTGAAGCCCAAAGGCTGGCCAATGCCTCAAGATGCGAAGCTGCTTGAGGGCCGCGACCTTGATGCGTTGCGCGGGGGCTGTGACGGTGGACAAGAAGGGAAGGGACAAGAGTCTTCTTCCGACAGCTTGTCTTCGGGCCAATCCGTTCAGCCCGCGCCCGTTGCAGCGGCGGAGGCTGAGTCGCAGCTTGCGCCGGTCGCGGAACCTGAGTTTCCTGCCGAACCGCCCGCGCCCATTCCCGCGCCACCTTCGCGTCCGAATCCGTTTGCGAATCGCGCGATGCCGCAGGGCATCGGTGGCGGGCAGGGCTCCCGTGAACCCGCCGCATACGCGGGTGCATCCGCTGGAGCTTCGGGCGAAATGTCGGTCGAGGAGATTTTCGCGTCATTCGGCGTGAATATGAACAAGGTTACAGAAGAGCGATGACCTTGCGCGAAACTTTTCCCAAGCGAATGCGTTCGCGCGGAATATGGTAGGCTTTCAAGCCAGTGTGAAATCGCCGCGGCAGCGTGGCGTGTATCAAAAGGAGAAACGTTCATGGATATGAAGCAAATGATGCGCCAGGCGCAGAAGATGCAGGCCGAGCTTGCGAAGGCCCAGGAAGAAATCAAAACGATGACCGCCGAGGCCACCGCCGGCGGCGGCATGGTGAAGGTTGTCGCCCAGGGCGATATGACGGTGCAGTCCATCACCATCGATCCCGCCGCGATCGACCCCGAAGATGCTGATATGCTGCAGGACATGGTGTGCGCCGCCGTGAACGAGGCTCTGCGCGCCGTTTCCGCCCAGGGTTCCGCTCGCATTGGCCAGGCCACGGGCGGCATGAATATCCCCGGCTTGATGTAAGCGGGCGTTATTCGTGGAATCGGCTCCGGCCATCCAAAAGCTGCTCGACGAGCTTGAGCGCATGCCGGGCGTGGGCCCAAAAAGCGCTCAGCGTATCGCGTACTGGTTGCTCAATTCTCCGCGCGACTCCGCGTTGCGCCTCGCTGACGCAATCGTCGAGGTGAAAGATGCGGTGCATTTTTGCTCTCGGTGCTTCAATTACGCGGAAGGCGATGTGTGCGAGGTGTGCGCCTCGGCGAGCCGCGATGCCTCTACGATATGCGTCGTAAGCGAGCCTCGCGACGTGTCGGCGATTGAGCGAACTGCAGCGTATTCGGGCCTCTATCACGTGCTTGGCGGCGCTCTTTCCCCCATGGACGGCGTTGGCCCCGATGATTTGCACATAACCGAGCTTATGGCGCGGCTGTCTGACGAGAGCGTGGCCGAGGTGGTGCTCGCCACCAATCCCAATGTGGAGGGCGAGACGACCGCGGCGTATTTGGCGCGCCTTATCAAGCCGCTCGGCATTAAAGTCACGCGCCTTGCAAGCGGTCTGCCCGTTGGCGGCGATCTTGAATTTGCCGATGAGGTGACGCTCGGCCGGGCCATTGAAAGCCGCCGCGCGCTGTAGCGCGGCATCGAAGCGGCGCAATTATAGATGCACGAACAGAAAGCCTTTGCGGTGTGAAGCCGCGAAGGCTTTCTTGCATTCTGCGACCCGTTCACAGCGATTGCGGTTTGCCTTGGGAATCTGCCGCTTCCGGCGTCTCGTCGTTTTGTGGCGGCATCCGTCAATCGTATGGGATTGCTGGAATCGCGGTTTTAAAGGTAAAACGCCTATTTGATACTGCTTTTACCCCAATTATTCGCGATTGGGGTAGGGACCGGCGATATTTCGGGGCAATCTCGCCCCATTTGGCAACTGAGGCGTTGTAGAATGCACTCATACACGGAGCCTTTTAAAGCTTCGGTGAACTAAGAGCCCTGCTTATAGGAGGGGAAGCGGGCTCTAGGCAAAGGCCATTCCCTGCGAATGGCCTTTTTTTAAACGTCTTTATGCGCGCATGACATATTGGTTTTCATATCATTCAGCAATCAATGCCCCTCATATACATCGTAATGCATATAATGACTTATGCTATGCAAAACAGCCAATTCTGGGCGATATTCGGTATACATATATGCAAACAATTTGCATACAACACGGTAAATCCTTGTCTATAAGCGATAGATTTGCAGGAATAGATAGGCGCTGCAATATAAATCTTCAAAAAAGATATACAAAAAAGCGCGTTTTTATCCAAACCCTACGTGTAGCAGGGTTTTGAAATGCATAAAAGAAGCCAAGAATGCAACTAAGTGTGTTACCCCATGTCAGAAGCTTAAAAAAAGTCCTTGCGCTTTCCAATTTTGGGTGTCATTATGCAGATGTCGGCTTTGGGAAGACCGACAAGAGAGAGGAAAAAGGAGGCTCGTATGAATGGTATTCATGTAACGAGCGAAATCGGTAAGCTGAAGAAGGTGTGTCTGCATCGCCCCGGCGACGAGCTGCTCAATCTTCCGCCCGATGAGCTTGAGCGTCTGCTCTTTGACGACGTTCCGTACCTGGAAGTCGCCCAGCAAGAGCATGACCGCTTTGCTGAGATTCTTCGCGAGCAGGGCGTCGAGGTTCTGTATCTCGAGAAGCTCGTCGCAGAAGCTTTCGCAGCGAACCCCGGTGCTCGTGACGAGTTCCTCGACCAGTACTTGGCCGAGGCTGGCATTCATGGCCAGAAGATGCCCGCGATCGTTCGCGAGTATCTGAACACCTTCACGGACGACCTGGAATTCGTGAAGAAGACGATGGCTGGCGTTGCCAAGAGCGAAATCGACATGCCGCTCGCATCGTCCGCCACCCTTGACGATCTGGTCAGCGATCACAGTGACAAGCAGAGCGACCTGATCATCGACCCCATGCCGAACCTGTACTTCACCCGCGACCCGTTCGCGTGCGTGGGCAACGGCGTGAACTTGAACCGCATGTACTCCGTCACCCGTAATCGTGAGACGCTCTACGGCAAGTACATCTTCAAGTACCATCCCGATTACAAGGGCACCCCGTTGTGGTTCCGCCGGGACGCTCCGTTCCACACCGAGGGCGGCGACGTGCTCAACCTCACTCGCACCGCTCTGGCTGTTGGCATCTCCCAGCGTACCCAGGCTGCGGCTATCGACCTCATGGCCCAGAACATCTTCTGGAAGACCGAGGGCTGCGAGATTGAGAAGATTTTCGCGTTCGACATTCCGGCGAGCCGTGCATTCATGCACCTCGACACGGTCTTCACGCAGATCGACGTCGACAAGTTCACCATTCACCCGGCCATCATGGGCACCCTGCGTGTCTACGAGATGACCAAGGGCGCAGTCGAGGGCGAAGTCGACATCAAGGAGCATACTGACTCCCTTGAGAAGATTCTCGAGTACGCCACCGGCGTCGACGGCATCAAGCTCATCCCCTGCGGTGGCGGCGATCCCATTGCGGCAGCCCGCGAGCAGTGGAACGATGGTTCGAACACCCTGTGCGTCGAGCCTGGCACCATTTGCGTGTATCAGCGCAACAACGTCACCAACGAGGTGCTTTACAAGGAAGGTCTCAACCTGCTGGTTGTTCCTTCGGCAGAGCTGTCCCGTGGTCGTGGCGGCCCGCGTTGCATGAGCATGCCGTTCCAACGCGAAGATCTCTAGTTTCTAGCGCGCATCAAACTCTGTCATTAAGCGGCTTAGCTGCTTAAGAGCAGGCCCTGCGATACGAGTGTCGCAGGGCCTGCATGAGGCTCAAGGAAGGGATTTTCCCTTCAACCCAAGAAAGGAATCAAAATGGGTGTTAATCTTTCTGGTCGTCCGTTCCTCCGTCTGCTCGACTTCTCCACCGAGGAGATCGAATACCTGCTGAAGCTCTCCAAGAACTTCAAAGATATGAAGCGCGCGGGCGTTCCGCATCGTTACCTCGAGGGCAAGAACATCGTTCTGCTCTTCCAGAAGACCTCCACCCGTACCCGTTGCGCTTTCGAAGTTGGCGCAATGGATTTGGGCATGGGCGTCACCTATCTTGATCCCAACAGCTCTCAGATGGGCAAGAAGGAGTCCATTGAGGACACCGCTCGCGTTCTCGGCCGCATGTATGACGGCATCGAGTTCCGCGGCTTTGCCCAGACTGACGTTGAAGACCTGGCCGCCAACGCTGGCGTGCCCGTATGGAACGGCCTGACCACTGAGTGGCATCCCACCCAGATGCTCGCCGACATCCTCACTGTTCAGGAGAACTTCAACTACGACATCAAGGGCCGCACTCTCGTCTTCATGGGCGACTGCAAGAACAACGTTGCTCGCTCCCTGATGGTCGTGTGCTCCAAGCTCGGCATGAACTTCGTGGCTTGTGGCCCGAAGCACTGCATGCCTGGCGACGACGTGGTCGAGGCTTGCAAGCCGATCGCTGCTGAGAACGGTTGCACCATCCTTCTCACCGACGACCCCAAGGAAGCCTGCACCAACGCCGACGTTATCTACACCGACGTTTGGGTCTCCATGGGCGAGCCCGACGAGGTTTGGGCTGAGCGCATCAAGGAGCTCGAGCCTTATCGCGTGACCGCTGAGCTCATGGCTCTCGCCAAGCCGGAAGCCATCTTCCTGCACTGCCTGCCTGCTTTCCACGACACCAACACCACGATTGGTGCTCAGAAGGCCGAGCAGTTCGGCATCACCGAGATGGAAGTTACCGACGAGGTCTTCGAGTCGAAGCAGTCCAAGGTCTTCGACGAGGCTGAGAACCGTATGCACACCATCAAGGCTGTCATGTACGCCACCCTGAAGTAGTAGCAGGAGATTCGCAATGCCTTACATTAAGTCAGATGGAAAGCGTATTGTCATCGCGCTGGGCGGCAATGCCCTGGGCAATACGCCCCAAGAGCAGCTTGAGCTCGTAAAGCACACTGCAGCCTGCATCGTTGACATGGTTGCTGAAGGCAACAACGTCATCGTCACTCACGGCAACGGCCCTCAGGTCGGCATGATCAACAACGCGTTTGCTTTCGCATCTCAGCATGACGAAAAAACGCCTGAAATGCCCTTCCCCGAGGCTGGCGCTATGAGCCAGGGCTACATTGGCTACCAGCTCTCGCAGGCTATTTTGAACGAGCTTCGTCGTCGCGGCATCATGCGTTCCACCGCTAACGTGGTTACGCAGACCGTTGTGTATCCCGACGATCCGGCTTTCCAGAATCCCACCAAGCCTGTTGGCGCCTTCCTGACCGAGGAAGAGGCCAAGGCTAAGGCTGCCGAGACCGGCTACACCTTCAAGGAAGATGCCGGCCGTGGTTGGCGTCAGGTGGTTGCTTCTCCGAAGCCCCGCCGCATCGTTGAGAGCGACGCAATTCAGGACCTCTTCGACGACGGCTACATCGTTGTTTGCACGGGTGGCGGCGGCGTGCCGGTGTTCGAGCGCAACGATACCTACGAAGGCGTTCCTGCCGTTATCGACAAGGACCGCTCCGCTGCCATGATGGCTGCCACCTTCAAGGCCGACATGCTGGTGATTCTCACCGCTGTCGAGAAGGTTGCCATCAACTTCAACACTCCCGAGCAGGCCGATATCGACACGATGGATACCGCCAAGGCTCAGGAATACATCGAGCAGGGCCAGTTTGCGCCGGGCTCCATGTTGCCGAAGGTTGAGGCATGCCTTGAGTATGTTGGGGAATACCCGCAGGGTAAAGCCCTCATCACGTCTTTGGACAAGGCCAAAGATGCAATTAATGGCTTGACCGGTACTACCATTACCGCCTAAGCCGATCAATCCCCCTCCTCCGGGCTGGTCGCTCGGGGGAGGGAGCATTCGCGCAGGGGAAACCGAAAGGGTTGCGCGGGTGCTCTCCCAGGAAAGGGGACTCCCATGGCTGAGAAGACTAAGAAAAAAAAGGAACCCATTAGCTCCTTTAGTATTTTGCTCATCCTTTTGGTCGTTCTGGCCGTTATTTCGTGGATTGCCGCGGCAGCCACGGGCGGTACTGTTACGGCTGCATCTCTGTCAAACATTTTGACATCTCCGATTTATGGCTTCACTGGCGCTCCTACCGATATTGTTGAAGGTGCTGCGAACCCCGACACCTTCCCGGGCGGCGCACTTGAGGTCTGCTTCTTCGTTATGATTCTGGGCGGCTTCTTGGGCGTTATGACCAAGACGGGCGCTCTCGACAACGGCATTGCCGTGCTCGTGAAGAAGCTCAAGGGCAATGAGCTCGTTCTCATTCCCATTCTTATGATTCTGTTCTCCATCGGCGGTACCACCTACGGCATGTGCGAAGAAACCGTGCCGTTCTACGTTCTGCTTGCAGCAACCATGTATGCTGCTGGCTTCGATGCGATGGTTGGCTCGGCAGTTGTTCTGTTGGGTGCTGGCTGCGGTGTTTTGGGCTCTACGGTTAACCCGTTCGCCGTTGGCGCTGCGGTATCTTCGCTCGTTGACGCTGGCATTCAGGTGAACCAGGGTATCATCATCGCTCTGGGCGCCATCCTCTGGATTTCCACCACGGCTGTGTCTATCATCTACGTCATGAAGTATGCCGCCAAGGTGAAGAAGGACAGGGGTTCGACGATTCTGTCTCTGCAGGAGCAGGAAGCTGAGAAAGAGAACTTCGGCAAGGACAACGCTCTCGAGGACGTCAAGCTTACCGGTCGTCAGAAGGGTGCCCTGATCGTGTTCGCCATCGCATTCATCGTGATGGTCATCAGCTTCATTCCTTGGGAAGACTTCGGTGTTGAAATCTTCCTCGGCTGGTCTGCCGTTATCACCGGCCTTCCGCTCGGTGAATGGTACTTCGTTGAGGCTGCGTGCTGGTTCTTCATCCTGGCCCTCATTATCGCCGTGGTTGGCGGTCTTACCGAGGCTGAAACGGTGAAGGCGTTTATCGACGGTACCGCAGACATGATGAGCGTTGTTATGATTATCGCTCTCGCTCGTGGTATCTCCATCCTGATGGCTGAAACCGGTATGTCTGACTGGATTCTGTTGAATGCTTCCAACGCTTTGCAGGGTGTCTCCGCGTTCATCTTCGCGCCGGCATCGTGGCTGCTCTACGTTGTGCTTTCGTTCTTGATTCCGTCGAGCTCCGGCATGGCAACCGTGTCCATGCCCATCATGGGCCCCTTGGCTGCGAACCTCGGTTTCTCGGTCGAGACCATGGTCATGATCTTCAGCTCCGCAAATGGCTTCGTGAACCTGTTCACTCCTACCTGCGGCGCGATTATGGGTGGCTTGGCAGTTGCTCATGTGCAGTATGGCACGTGGCTTAAGTGGGTAGGAAAACTGCTCGCGATATTGGCGGTCATCTGCTTGGTGATTGTCACAGTCGCAATGTGCATACTCTAGCGAGGTTTCTCCGGCTCTTTGCCTGGCGATAACCAAGGATACGATTCCTCCACGCGGGGTTGAGCCTCCGTCGTGTGGTGGAAAAAAGGAACGGTCCCGTAAGGGGCCGTTCCTTTTGTTTTGCTTGAAGGAATGACTGTATTTGTCCCTTCTTGTTATATCTGTTATAGTACAGGTATAACAAGAAGGGACATTGATATGTACATTGTTGTTAACGACATGGTTGATGAGCCGCTGTATATGCAGATTCGCTCGCAAATAATTGCCGGCATCGCACGAGGCGACCTAACGGCGGGCGATGCATTGCCAAGCGTGCGACGTTTGGCAAGCGATTTGGGTATTAACCTGCACACGGTCAATAAGGCATATGCCGTGTTGCGCGACGAAGGCTACATCGTGGTTAGGGGTCGTGCAGGCGCTTTCATAGCGGGGGCACAGGGCGCGAACTCGTCGAATGAAGCCGCAGATAGCCAAATGGACGATGTGCTGCGCGACTTGGCCACGGCCTGGCGCGCCCGGGGCGGCACGCTCGATGGATTTCTCGAACGCGCTGCAGCTCAAGCGAAATGCGCGTATGGGGCAAAAAGCGCCGAGGCAAAAGACGCCAGGGCGAAGACCCATTCTTCTTGTGGCGATTAGGGGGCAGCAATGACTACAACGACAATTATTATGTGTGCGGTATGCATGACGATTCCTCTTTGCGGAATACTGGCTGCCATAGTCCCCTATCTTCAACGTCGCACCGAGGTGTTTGCGGTAACGGTTCCCTCTGTCGCTCAAGATGATGTGTATGTAAAGGGCCTCAAACGGAAATATGCCGTCATAATGCTTACGGTTACGGTGGTGCTAACACTCGCATGTGCAATGGCGGCGTATGCTCAGCGCCCTTTGGTCCTCTTCGTTTTGCTTATTGGCGGTACCTTCGCGCTCATGTTTGTGTCGTATGGTCTCATGCTTTTCTACCGTCGCCGCATGGTTTCGTATAAGAAAGAGCGCGGCTGGGTTGCGCAATCGCAACAATCTGTCGCTTCCCTTGGAGCAGAGCTTGAAGGCTTTCCGCGGGGGTTGTCGCTGAAATGGAATTTGCTCTATATTCCCGTGATTGCCGTTACGGTGGCAATTGCCGCTGTCGGGTATTCCTCCATGCCCGAATTAGTGCCAATGCATATAGGCTTTGATGGAGCGGTTGACGGGTGGGCTCAAAAAAGCGTGGGTGTCGTGCTGTTTCCCGTGCTGCTTGAGGCGTTTCTTGCCATTATTTTGACGTTTTGCCATTGGCAGATGTTTGCATCGAAGGCTTGGAAAGAGCCTGGTGCGCCTGCCTCTTCGGCCTGGGCCTATGGCATGTTTGTTCGAGCGAATTCAATTGTGTTGGTAGGCGGCGGAGTGCTGTTGACTATGGTCATGGGAATTGCCTTTGAGCTGTATATCGTAGGCGTTATCGGAATCGGCGCTGCAGTAATCGCGACGCTTGTCGCGTGCGTCCCGATGGTGGTTGCATCTATTGCGGTAAGCGTGGTGTATGGCCAATGCGGATCGCGTGTATTCCTTAGAATGCAAACGAGCGATGCCATGCTTGTCGACGATGACGATCATTGGAAGTTGGGCATTTTTTACTGGGCGCCCGAAGATGCGAGCCTGTTCGTGCCCGAGCGATTCGGCGTGGGTTGGACCATTAATTGTGCCCGCCCTGCAGCATGGGCGATTTTTGGAGGAGTCGTCGTGCTTACCGTCGCTTTTGTCGCAGCATCGATTCTGATGGTGGGTTAGGCGTTTCGCTGTGAAGCGCTCCACCGCAAGGGTCCTTCCCGTTCTGACTCGATGAGCGGGATGAGGCATGCGTTTCCTCGAGACACGTTTTTGTCCTATAAGCCGACTTTTAAGGCTTATGCAATGGGCGCCGGATTCGATCCGACGCCCATTTTCATTCAAAGGAATGCGCTAGGGTAAACCACCCGATATGCGGGTGGTTTCGACTAAGACGTTAGTCTGGTGCGAGCGCAGCCACGCCAAGAAACCGCTCGCCATACAGATGGTTTCGATATGGGGTGTTGCTGCTAGGGGCGCGAGATAGTCTTTTCCATCCAAATGTGCGGCTGGCCTTCGTCTTCGTAGTCGACTTCGCCGAAGCGCGTGTATCCCATAAGGCCATACCAACTCTCGAGTCGAGCTTGGGCATGCAGGCATATTTCGGTCGCCCCCGCTTCGATGGCGGCGCGTTCGCATTCTTCGACGAGCATGCGCCCAAAACCGCCTTCGCGCTTCTCTGGGAGCACCGCTACGCGGCCGACAGCCCAGCGCGTTGATCCTGCGGGTTCGGGGAAGGTGCGAGCGCAGCCCGCAGGCTCGCCGTCTTTGTAAAGCACGATGTGAATGCAGGTGTCATCGATGCCGTCAAATTCATCGGTGTAGCCCTGTTCCTCCATAAATACGCGACGGCGAATTTCGAATGCGTCTTCTTTAACTTCTTGTCCGCGCTTTAGTTCGACATTTGGCATGGCTTGCCTCCTTTGGTGTGAGCTTGGGGCAATGATAACGAAAAATGGAAGAAGAAAAGTAGTGCTTGTGTGCGGCATGGCGCGATTTGTAGTGCAAATTGTGGTGCATAGCGATGCGAGCGAATGCGTTGAAGTTGAATTGATATCGCAGTTTGAATAAAGGGGAAAAAGAAAATGGCTGCTCAAACGAGCAGCCATTGTGCGTTCAAATGGTGGGCGGTGAGGGATTTGAACCCCCGACCCGATGCTTGTAAGGCACCTGCGCTCCCGCTGCGCCAACCGCCCGCGAAAATTAATTCTGCCATAACGAGCGTTTTTTGTCATTGGGAAAAGGGAAATGAGTCGAATTGTGCAGGAATGTACACGACTTAGGAAAAGGTAAAAAGGTCGTTTGAGCGCTCTAAGCTGCGCCGCCTTGCGTGGAGTAGTTGCGCGATTGGGGCAAGGGGCGGTTTTGCGTCGGTTTCGCGAAGCTGGGCATACGCGAAACCGACGGAATTTGACGCCTGTTCATACCGAAATTGCGTGCGAAATACAGGGAAAGCGAGGGATGCGCACGGCAAAACGCAGCGAAAACAAAGGGGAAATCGCATGTAAAGCGCATGCGCGCGGGCAAGGTTTGGGCAAGGCTTCGCTGCCATGATGTCGCAAGGCCGCATAAGCGGAAGACGAATCAAAAGGGGGAGCCAATGAGAAAAGGGCGAAGCCTTGTTGTTGGTGTGGTGTGTGGAGTTGTTTGCGTGGCGGGCATGATGCTTTATGCGCATGAAATCGAACTGAATGTCGAGCAAGAACGCGCCGAGGTGCTTGCTCGTTACGGCTCTACGCAGGTGGAGGCCTATGTTGCCACGTGCGATATCGCTGAAGGATCGAAAGTCGATTCGACCAATGTGGAGCGGAGGCTCATGCCGGGCGAATTATTGCCCGAAGGAGCCGTCACCGACCTATCGCAGGTCAAGGCTCAACCAGCTCAGACGCGAATCTATTCAGGCGAGGTTTTGCTTACGCAGCGATTTGAGCAGGCAGATGGTTCGGTGCTGCAGGTGCCCGATGGCCTCTGCGCAGTGAGCGTACCCGCGAAAGCGGTTTCTGCGGTCGGCGGATCGGTACGGGCGGGCGACAAGGTGAATGTGTATTCCACTTCGGCGAAGTCGACCGATCTGCTTGTGGCCAATGTCGAGGTGCTTGCAACGAGCGCATCAACGGGCGCGAAAAAAGACGAAACGAGCGATGTTTCGTGGATAACGCTTGCGGCAAAGCCATCCGAGGTGAACGAGCTTATCGCGGCGGCGGGTGTGAGCGACCTGTATTTCACATTGCCTTCAGAGAAATTCGTGGCAAGCGATATGCGTTCGAGCGCGAAGGCTCAGGGTGGTGAGATGGCGACTGACTCAGAAAATGCGGTCGAAGGCAACGAAGACGGAAGCGGAACAAGCGCCTCGAAAAAGATGGGTGCTTTAAGCGAGTCATCCCTTTCGACAGAAAACTCGACAGGGGAGGCGAATGGCGAAGAGGCATCGGGAGTTGAAGAGCCCTCTAAAGATCGGGTCGATGGAAAGAAAGAAGCGTGATTTCCGTGGCAAAACGTGTGGTGCTGTGTGCCGATGAAGAATCGCTGCGAAACCCTCAGCTGCTTGGTTTGGAAGAATCGAATCTGCAGGCGGTTTCTTGGATTGAATGCTGTGCGACCGCGGAAGAATGCCGTCGTGCGGCGCGACGAGACGGTATCGAAGAGGCGTGGGTCGTTTCCTGTGATGACATGGAGCCGCTTAATGTTGCGGCGGCGCTGAAATACGACGATCCATGCAAAAAGGTGTATTTGGCTTGCGCGGTGAACAATGGGTCGCTTGCAAGCAGGGCGTCTCTTGCGAAGGTTGATGGTGTGCTTTCTCAAGCGTGCTTCGCCGATCGTTTTGTGTTTGCGAAAAGCCTTTGGGGCGAGCGAAGCCAGAAGGTCGGCCATGAGGAAGAGGGCTCATCGTTCGATTGCGGCGAAGGGTGCGGAAAAGAGCCAGGTGCGCAAGCTGCCAACGGCGCAACGGCTCGCGTCGAAGCGGATGAATGCGAATCGCAGACATTCTTAGGTTTGGACGCGTCGGCGCAATCGCGCAAAGAAAGGCGCCGCGTTTCCAAGGAGGGGGCCGGAACGGTTGTGGCGGTTGTCGGAGCGAGCGGGGGATGCGGAAAGAGCACTATCGCTTCATTGCTAGCTTCATTGTGCGCAAGGGCGGGGCTCGTGACGCTTGCGATTGATGCTGATTTGCAGTTTGGCGACATGCATCGCATGTTGGGCGTGCACGAGCCGGTTCGAATGGATGAGGTCGTTGCGAACCCGTCGCTCATGACGCGTTTGAACGAAGACGCGAAATCAACGGGGAAGCCATCCCTCATCGCGGCGCCCGCGCGTTTGGAATCTTCCGAAGAAATTGCTGGTGAGCTGCCTGATGTCATCGATGCCGCACGGGGTGATTACGATGTTGTCGTGGCGTGCGCTGGTGCATTTTGGAGCGAAATCCATGCACGTCTTATCGAGTCGGCCGATTCAGTTGTCTTCCTTATGGACGCTCGTCCCACATCGCTCGAAGCCACGGTACATGCCGTTGAACTATGTGCACGCATGGGGCTTGCGACGAGCGGTTTCGTTTACGCGGTTAACAAGCACGAGCGTGAGAGCCTACTTTCTGCCGTTGACGCATCGTGCGCCCTGAAGGGTTCAACGGCGATTGAACTTTCGAACGGTCGACGCGACGTGGAAGAGCTTTTGGGTGCGGGCTTCGTGCAAGAATTCATCGAATCGAAAAATCCGCTTACAGACGAGACCGTAGCGCTTCTTGAGAGAATTCTTTCAGATGAGCAGGTAAAACGCGTATCTCAATCCCTTTCGTCAAAAAGTAGGCGTGGGCGCCTTTTCGGCAGAAAGGCAAAGCGATGACGCTCTCTTCGCGCGTTCGTCTTGCCGAGGCGGAAGGAACCGCGATTCGGGCGCGCGATGACGGATGGATGCTCGACGAATTGAAGGAAGATGTTGGCCGCATAATTCCGGGAGACGTGCTCGCACGGCTTGCGGATGAGAATCCTCGCCGTGCGCGCAGCGAATTGCAAAGCGCGTGTAAGCAGGCATTTGCTTCGCCGCGATGGGCGGGCAGGTCGAATGAATTGAAAGCGCGGCTTTCTCGCGATTTGGAAGATATCGTATTCGGCATGGGCCCATTGCAATCGCTCGTCGAAGATCCGACTATTACCGAGGTCATGGTGAACGGAACGTCGTCGTTGTTCATCGAACGGTCGGGCCTGTTGGAGCGCGAGACGGCGGTATTCACTGATGAAGCGCAGGTTCGCGCGCTTATCGATCGCATTTTGGCTCCGCTTGGCCGTCGCGTTGATGAAAGTTTCCCCATGGTCGATGCGCGCTTGCCTGGCGGGCATCGCGTGAACGTCGTGATTCCTCCTATAGCCCTTGATGGGCCGACTATCACCATTCGTAAGTTCGCCAATACAACGATGACGCTTGGTGATATGCAGCGTGCGGGCTCGCTTGATGGCCGGGTTTCGCGACTTCTTGCTTGGGCTGTTCGAACGCGTAAAAACATCGCGGTGCTTGGCGGTACGGGGTCGGGCAAAACTACGCTGCTCAATGCTCTTTCGTGTGAGATTCCAGCAACCGAACGCATTGTGACCATCGAAGATTCAGCGGAATTGCGTTTTACGGAGCATCCGCATGTGGTGCGTATGGAAGCGCGCAAAACCAACGCCGAAGGCGTAGGCGAGGTCACGATTCGTGATTTGGTGCGTAACGCATTGCGTATGCGTCCCGACCGAATAATCGTTGGCGAGTGCCGTGGCGCTGAAACGCTGGAAATGCTTCAGGCCATGAATACCGGTCACGATGGGTCGCTCACCACGCTGCATGCCAATTCGCCCGAGGACATGATTATCCGTTTAGTCACCATGGTGCGCTACGGCTTCGATTTGCCTGTCGAGGTGATCGAGGAAAACATTGCATCGGCGATTGACGTCGCGGTGCAAACGTCGCGTTCGCGCGATGGCAGACGTTTCGTAAGCGCGATTGCCGAAATGCATCGTGGTGAAAATTCGGCGTGCGTGGCCGACCCTGTGTTTACTCGGCGATCTCTTGAAAGCGAGGGAGTGTGGGCGAGGGCGCCCTCGTGGCTCGACGATGCGATAGATATGGGGTTTATTGAGAGCGAGGAGGTGGCGTCGTGGAAGCGGGCGTGTTCGCTTTCGTAGCGTTTGTTGCGGCGTTTGGATGCGCGTTTGTCGTGGGCAGGTCGGTATTTCTTGGCCTCGAGCGCGCCATGGCTGCGACTCGCGGGGTCGCTTATGTCTCGCAGAAGGCTTGCGTGCGGGGCGCGGTGAATGGCCGAGGTGCCGGACGCTTCGCGGCTTCGCGTGCCCGCGTTCGCGATGCAGTTTGTCGGATGTCGCTGTATTACATGAGAAATGGTGTTGCGTCGTTTCTTCCCTTCGGCAGGAGAATTGTCTCGACGCCCGCTGGACAATCGTTTCGCGATGCCGCGAGGCTGGCGACGCGAAAAGGAGTCGACACAACGCCCGAAGGGCTTGCCTCTCTTTTTGTCGCTTCGGCGCTCATTTTCGTGGCCTTGCTGCTTGCGGTGTTTCGATCGTTTGTGGTGGCGCTTTGTGCGCTGGTTCTTTTTGTCGTTGTGCTGCGGGTTTTGTTGACTCGCGCTATTGAAAAGGAGCGCGCCCAATTGCGCGAACAAGTTCCCGATGCGTTGCGATGCATGGAGGCGTGCATGCATGCGGGTTTGTCGCTTCCGCAAACGTTTTCCGAGGTAGCTCAGCAAATCGACCAGCCAGCGCGTGGCCTTTTCGCCCGCGTGTCGCGCGATTTGGACCTGGGCTATTCGATGAACGAGGCTCTCGAACATTTTAAGCAAGTTGCCGAGTTGCCGGAGCTTTCTTTCGTCGCCATGGCTCTTGACGTGCAGTACGCATGCGGCGGCAGCGCCGCTCCGGTTTTGCGTTCGGCGGAAGAGTCGATTTCTCGAGATCTAGATTTACGTCGTTCCTTGCGGGTGCAAACGGCGCAAGCGAAGCTTTCGGCCCAGATTGTAAGCGTTATGCCATTCGCGCTCGTATTTGTTATTTCCGCAGTTGATCCGGCGTTTTTGCACCCGTTTTTTTCGAGCGCGCAGGGAGTTGTGCTGCTTTTGCTGGCGATTGCGATGCTTGGGGGCGGCGTGCTTTTGGTCCGGCGAATGCTCGCGGTTGAAATCTAGAGCGAGCTTGGCTGTTGTTCGGTGGATTGGTTGGGGGTGTGCCATGGAAGCGATTTTAGTCGTCGCGGTTGGTCTGTTCGCCGTGATTGCATTCGCGAATTTGTTTTCCTGGGGAGTCGATCGTCGACGTGAGATTCGCCGCAGGAAGCGTGCAAGAAGTGCTTCTGGCGTTTTGCCTTGGGAAAGCGAGGGGCGACGTGTGTTGTCGCATCGCCAAAAGGAGGCATACGAGCTGGCGCTTGAGCGCCACGCCCCAGAGATGATTGATGCGCTTGCTCTCGGCATGCGCGCTGGAATGTCGTTCGAGCGGGCTTTTCGATCGTATTGCTTTCGATTTGATGATGAACTGGCTCTTTTGTGTCGACAAGCGTGCTTGAAGTGGGAAAGCGGCTTGGTTTCTCGTGACGATGCGCTGCTCGAGCTTGGGATGCGCAGCGGTGTGGCGTCGCTCGAGCGATTCGCGAGCAACGTGGTTCGTTGCTTGCGCTTCGGGAGTCCGATGAATCGCATGCTCGAGGCGTTGGCGAGTGAAGCGCGCGGGTGTTACCGGGCGAAGATGGAAGAGAAAGTAGCCAAAGCTCCCGTAAAGATGCTTGTGCCAACCGCGGTGCTCATATTGCCAGCCATGTTGATCGTCGTAATGGCCCCGGTGTTTTTGGGGTTTGTGCAATGAAAAGGGGGAGTTATGGAATCGAGAATTGCGAAGAATGTAAACGTGCGTTGCGGTGCTGCGCTGCGACGCGTGGAGGAGATACGGGAGCGTCTGGGCGGTTGTGTGCGTCGTCGCATGGCGCAGGCGCATATGCGCCTCATGAACGAAAAAGGGCAAGGCACCACGGAATATGCGATTTTGGTCGGAGTGCTTGTCGTGATAGCGATTGTGGCAATCACGATGTTTCGCCCAAAAATCGAGGAGCTGTGGAATGCGATCGCCAACGGCATAAATGGGCTTTAGCGAGTGACCGAAATAGGTTGCCCAGCGCGGAAAATGGCCAGTCAACCGTTGAATATGCTCTGGTAGTTACGGCTTTTATCGCAGTTGCGATAGGGTTTTCCGCTTTCATCCATGCGATAGATTCCGGGGCTTTTGCCGACATTGTGCTGCAGCCTATGACCCATCGTCTTGCGAAAGGGGTTCTTGATGTGCTGGCGTTTTGAGGCTTCCGCATGTTTTCGCGGCACGCGTGGGCAGGCGACGGTTGAGGCGGCGCTGCTCATTCCCGCGTTGCTTTTGGGCCTGGTTATTGCAGTGCAGCCTGGCATCGTGCTGTTCGATCGCGTGGTAATGGAGTCGGCTGCGGCCGAGGGTTGCCGGGCTCTCGAGACGGCTTCGGCCGCGGATGAAGGCGAGGTTGTTGAATACGTGCAGCGTCGACTCGGCGCGGTGCCCGCTGTTTCCGCTTTTCATGAGGGCTTGTGGGATGTCGAGGTAAAGGGTGCGGGGCAGAGCGGCCAATGCGTTTCGGTGCGCATTTCCCATGGGTACAGGCCCTTGCCGCTCGTGGGGCAAGGGATGGGCCTTTTGGGCCTTGTGGGTGGCAACGGCCTCGTTCGCCAAGAGGTTTTTCGCGAGATGAGCATTCATGACGAGTGGGCGTTGGAATCGGAATTCGGCCTTTCGTACGAATCATGGATTGACCGATGGGAGGAAAAAGCGTGATGCGTGCTGAAAAATCCAAGTCAGATTCTCGTTGCGACTCGCGCGTCGTTGCCGACTTGTTTTGCAATGAAAGCGGTTTTACCACTCTTGGCGCCGCCCTGGCCATACTGCTCTCGTGCTCGCTGCTCTTTTTCGGGCTCTGGACGTCGCGATCGCTTTCACGCGCGGCGGGTGTGCAGGCAGTGGCCGATTCTTGTGCGCTCGCCGCGGAAAACGAAGTATCTGAATTTGTGCTGGCGGTACGCGCGGCCGACGCCACGTTGCTCACTCTATCGCTTACGGGAATTTCCCTTCTAGGGGTTGGCACGGTATGCTGTTGCGTTCCTGGCGCGCAGGCGGCAGGGTTGAAATTCCTTGATGCCGGGCGGGCGGTTTTGGATAAGCGTGAAGATGTGGCTCGCGCAGAAGAAGCCGCGCTTAACGCAGCTCAGAAAGGCCTGGTGGTCGCGGCGCAGGCACAAGCCCAAATGGTCGCTTCTGAAAATGCCGAGACTATCGGGTTTGATGCGATTGCCTATGTGGAACTCGTGCCGTTCGACGCGCCCGATATATCGTGCGGCGCAGGGCGTTCTGCGGCGCATGCCGTCCAGGTCGCGCTTGATGAAAGCGCATCCATTTCTGAAGGCGCTCAGGCGGCCGAAGAGGCGGCCATGCAGGCAAATGACACCTTGTGCGAAGGGTGGCTTGCCGATTGCGGGGCATACCCCGAGCCGTGCATGCGTGAGCGCGCCGAGTCGCTTGCGGGTATGGGCCTTGCTGAAAACCCCATGGCGAGCAGCGTGAACACCTGGTCGTATTCCATGGCGATTAAAAGGGCCCAAACGTATTACCGCCTGCGTGCGGAATTCGAGGCGCCTGGGAATTCCAGCGTAGAGGAACGTGCGCGAAGTGCTCTGCGAGTGCGTTTTTACGAATACGCCCAAAAAGAGGTAGACGCGGCTTATGAAGTCGAAATGCCTGATGGCACGATCGAAGTGAGCATTCCTATTTTGCCGCGCAATACCAACGAGATGAAAGCGACCGATTTATACACCGATTCGGTCTATCCCGTTTCTGGTGGTGCTTTGCACGCTTGGGAGGGATGCCCAGCGGTAGCGGAAATCGAAGGGCTCGGCTCGATTTCCGCGCTCGATTCGGGGGCGTATTCCACATGCGAGACATGTGGCTTCGACGCGGCATCCATGGGGTCGGTTGCTGCGGCGTCGACTTCTGTCGAAAACGGTTTTGAACACCATTTCAGAAAAGTCGCTGAATCGGCACGTGATTACGAGCGTGCGAAAAATGAAGCCGTGCGGGCGTCGGGCGAGGTTCGCGGTTCTGTGGGCGAAGTGCTCGATGCTATCGACGAGGCGATAAGGGAAGCTGCGGGCAACAGGGTGGAGGCGTATCCGCCAGGAAGATATGGTGCGCTTGCGGCGCTGGCGGGCGACTTGGGGAGTGAACAGGGCGGTTCGTTTTTTGCGGGGCCTGATCTGGGGCAGTTTGCGGCAATATCTGCCTCCATTCTTATCGAAGATGAAAACGAAGATGTGCTCGCTCATCTCCTTGATGGCGTGTCGGAAGACATAGGTCCGCCGCTTTCTGACGGGGGCGAAGTCGTGCTTGCTCTGTGGTCTGGTTTGCTTTCGGCATATGGCAAGGGTGCCGAAGGTATGTGCGATTGCGTATCTGGCGTGCTTGGTTCGCTTCCTTTGGTGAGCGCTGCTGGTTTGGGCGACTGGGCATCAGGCCAGCTGATGGAGCTTCTTAATGCTGCGGGCCTTGAGCCCGCGAATACGGCTGCTGCAAAAAGCGTGACGTCGAATACGTTGCCCGTTGCCGAGCACGGGACGGGACCTGTCGCCGAAGCGATATGCGCGCTGAAAGGGGGCGGCTCATGAAGCGGATGGTCGCAAGCGATAGTCCCTGTTCCTCGGACGGGCGTGGTTGGCGCACGTGCTTGGGCTCTTGGCGGGGAATATCGGGTTCGTGCTTGCGGGCGATGCGTATAGGAAGGCGCCGTTCGAGCGGGCAAATGACAGTCGAGTTCGCGGTTGTGTTTCCGGTTTTGCTCATGGTGGGGTTTATCTCGGTGAACGCGTTCGTTTTTCTTGGCGATTGCGCTGCATTCGACATTGTGGCGAGGGATGCCATTCGACTTCAGGCCGACGATGGCCAACACGAAGCGCAGGGCTGCGTGGAGATATGCGCGCGAATAGAGAAAGGTCTTTCCATGGAACACGAAGCCGTAAGCGTGACCAGCGAAAGAACGGCGGCGGGCCATATTCGCTATGCCGCAAGAACAGCGTTCTCCCCACCTTTCCTCAAAGGCGTGCAGGTGCTTGGTGTCGCGGTTCCGCCGCTTGAGCACGAAGTGGTGTTTGTGGTGAGCCCCTACCGAGCGGGGGTGATCGCGTGAAAGCAGCAATCCTCTCGTCGTTTTCCAAGCGCTTTCGCGGGCTTTTGCCTGGGTCGCCTGCCCGCGATTCGTCGTTTGCGGTATTCGTGCCATGCCGCGACATTCACACTTTCGGCATGGACGCCCCCATAGACGTGGCGTTTGCCGACCATATGGGCAGAGTGCTCGTGTCGAGGCGCGCGGTAGGTCCGCGCGAGCGCGTGCGTTGCGTTTCGGCGAAAGTGGCAATTGAGCGGCTCGCCTCGACCGAGCCGTGGTTTGAGGTGGGCGATAACGTGTTTGCCGATATAGAAAGGAAGATCTAGCATGAAGGAATGTCCCGTGTGCGGAGCGCGCTGCTTTGATGACATGGAGGTATGCTACGGGTGTTTGCATGACTTCTCGCGCGAAGATACCTCTCCAATTGGGCAAGTGGTCTCTTCCTCGTGTGACCAGGAGATTGAGGAAGCAGTAATGCCCTCGGGCGATCGACGAAGCGTGGTGCCTCGTTTTGCGGAATTGCCCACGCAGGTTTCGGGGCGCGCGCGGCAATCAGGCGGAAGCGTTGCTCGGGCCGAGCAGGCACGTTCACCGCAAAGGCAGACTCACATCGTGGTGCCATTGGAGGGAAGCGGCGAGCCGCCCGTGATTTCTCAGGGGTTTCGATTGGTCATAAGTCTGGAGGCAGTGCCTCAAGCGTAAAGGCCGCCGTGTCGTTCCACCCGTCCTCTTGTTTCGTTTTGATCAGGCCGTTTATTCCCGCCGATTGATACTGCCATGCTCACGTTTTTGGTAGCCGTTAGAAACTTTTATGAAAAAGATAGCCAAAGTTTTCATTTTTATTTCCTATGGGAAACTTTCGTGATATAGTGAGTCGTCGTGATTACCTAAGGCTTACTTTTTGGAGGCTCAACATGGACGGAGCAGTTATGGACTTGAGCGTTGAGGGTGCTGAAACTTCGCGCGGAGTATCAGCGCAGCAATTGCCTCTTACGTTTGTGTCGGCTGGCGAAACGGTCAAAGTCATTAAGGTTCGTGGCAAAAACGACCTCACCCACCATTTGGGAAACCTCGGTTTTGTTGAGGGGGCAGAGGTCAAGGTAATCGCGGGCGTTCAGGGCGATTTGGTTGTGCAGGTAAAGGGCGCTCAGGTGGCAATAAGCCGCCAGGCCGCAAGCCATATCGTCACAACCGCTGCGCGCTAGTTTTTCGGTATCGTCCGGCGCGATTTTCGCGCCGGATTTAGCTTTGGGCGAGTTGTCGCCTGTGTGAATACATATAAGGCAAAAGCTATACGACCAAGAAGGAAGGAGCAGATATGGCTGAAGATCAGGCGAAAACGCTTCGCGACGTCAAGATTGGCGACACTGCGACCGTACGACGCCTTACGGGCGAGGGCGCGTTGAAGCGTCACATTATGGACATGGGTATCACCAAGGGCGTGGAAGTGTATGTGCGCAAAGTGGCGCCGCTCGGCGACCCGATTGAGGTGACCGTTCGTGGCTACGAGCTGTCGCTGCGCAAGAGTGAGGCTGAGAGCATTCTCGTCAACTAACACTGACGGGGCCATGGGGCCCACGCGTCAGTTGGCGAGGATTGGGCGCAAAGGCGCCATTTTTTAGGAACGCGAGTTTGCGATAGCTAACAAATCGCTCGTCACCTGGGGATTCTTATGGAGTGAAATCTCAGGCTGACAGATTCGCAAACGACTGAAAGGCAGACAATGGGAATTCGCATTGCGCTTGCCGGCAACCCGAACTGCGGCAAGACGACGATGTTCAACGACCTGACAGGCGCCAACCAATATGTTGGCAACTGGCCGGGCGTTACCGTCGAGAAAAAAGAGGGTAAGTACACCAAGGACAAAGAGGTCGTTATCACCGACCTTCCGGGCATCTATTCGCTCTCGCCTTATTCGCCCGAAGAAATCGTTGCGCGCGATTACCTGCTTGATGGCGGCCCCGATGCTGTTATCAACCTGGTTGACGCGACCAACCTTGAGCGCAACCTGTACCTCACGAGTCAGATTTTGAACCTGGGCGTGCCTGTGGTTTTGGCTCTGAACATGATGGACTTGGTCGAGAAAAACGGGGACAAGATTGATGTCGACGGTCTGTCCAAGCAGCTCGGCTGCCCGGTTGTTCCTACTTCGGCGCTTCGTGGCCGCGGCATGGAAGATGTGGTGAATGCTGCCATCGAGGCCGCAAAGGCAAAAAAAGTGCCCGAATCTCAGATGAAGTTCGATGTCGTCGTTGAAGAGGCTATTGCCAAAATCGAGGGCATTTTGGGCTCGAAGGTTTCTTCTTCCACCTCGCGCTGGTACGCCATCAAGCTTTTCGAGGGCGAGCAGAAAACCATCGACGACCTGAAGCTTTCGGCGAGTGAGCTTAAGGCCATCGACGAGGTTCGTGACGCAATCGAGAACAAGCTCGATGACGACGCCGAGTCGATTGTGACGAGTGAGCGCTACAACGCCATTTCGCACGTAATCGACAAGACGGTGAAGCGCTCGCGCACGGGTTTGACCACCTCTCAGAAGATCGACCGCGTGGTCACCAATCGCTGGCTCGGTCTGCCCATTTTCATCGCCATCATGTTCTTCGTGTACTGGCTTGCGGTTACGGTGGGCACGGGTCCTGTGACCGATTGGGCTAACGACGGCATCTCCGGCGATGGCTATCTCTATACTGGACAGGCCGCCTACGAAGAGGCCGAGGGCGAATATGAGGACGCCCAGGGAGTCGTCGAGGCGTACGTCACCAGCATCTACGGCATGGACGAGGCCCGCGACGTTCCGAGCGACGAAAGCCAGGAAGTGCTTGACGCGCTTGCCGTGGCCGAGCCCGAAGATGATGCCGACGAAGACGCTGTCGCTGAATACGAAGATGCTCAAGCGACGGTGAAGGACTTCGAGGAAAAGGCCGAGGCTGAAAAAGCCGTTGCCACCATCGAGGTCGAGGACGAGGACGGCGTGACCGCCGAAGAGGAAGTCGACTTCGACGCCTACAAGGAGGCCGTTGAGGTCGCCGAGCCCGATCCGGCCGATTACGGTCTGTGGATTCCTGGTCTTGGCGCGATCATCGCCGATGCCATGGAATCGGCCGACGTTGCTCCCTGGTTACAGTCGCTCGTTAACGACGGCATCGTCGCCGGCGTTGGCGCGGTTATCGGCTTCATCCCGCAGATGATTATTCTGTTCTTGCTGCTGGGCATTCTGGAGCTGTGCGGCTATATGTCGCGCGTCGCCTTCATCATGGACCGCGTGTTCCGCAAGTTCGGCCTTTCCGGCAAGTCGTTCATTCCTATGCTTATCGCATCTGGCTGCGGCGTGCCTGCTGTTATGGCGACCAAGACCATCGAAAACGAGATGGATCGCCGCATGACCATCATGACCACTACCATGATTCCGTGCGGTGCGAAGATGCCTATTATCGCGCTTGTGTTCGGTGCGCTGGCAACGGGCAATTCCGACGATACCTGGTGGGTTGCTCCGCTGTTCTACTTCATGGGTGTTGTGGCGATTATCATCTCTGGCATCATGCTGAAGAAGACCAAGCTTTTCGCCGGCGAGGCCACGCCGTTCGTTATGGAGCTGCCTGAATATCACATGCCTACCGTGAAGAGCGTGCTGCTTTCCATGTGGGAACGCGTGAAGGGCTACATCATCAAGGCTGGTACGATTATCTTCCTGTCCACTATCGTTATTTGGTTCCTCATGAACTTTGGCGATGCGGGCGACGGCTTCGGTTTGCTTGACGCCGATGCGCCTGACTACATGGACTACAGCCTTATGGCCGGCCTCGGCAATCTGCTCGCCTGGATTTTCGCGCCTCTTGGATTTGACAATTGGCAGGCTGCGGCAACTACGATTACCGGTTTGGTTGCTAAGGAGAATGTCGTTGCTACCGTTGGCATTATCACGCAGCTTTCCAACTACGGCGAGTCCGACCCCGCTCTGTGGCTCGGCTTTGGCCAGATGATTGGTGGCGGCGCGGCTGCAATCTCGGCTTTCTGCGCATTCAACCTTCTGTGCGCTCCGTGTTTTGCAGCTATGGGCACCATTCGTCAGCAGCAAGCCTCTGCGAAATGGTTCTGGATCACCATCGGCTATCTGTGCGGCTTCGCATGGTGCGTTGGCCTGATGATTTATCAGTTCGTGGGTCTCGCGACGGGCGAGGTCGGCTTCAGCTTCTGGACTATCGTCGCTATTGCCGTTGCTGCGGCCATGCTGTTCCAGATCTTCCGTCCCATGCCCAAACACAAGGACGAGCAGACGAAATAATCTGCGAAACTGAACGTTTAGAGCTCCCAGCTCTAGCTCAGGGTTATAGCGCCCCGCATTCGCGGGGCGCTATTTAATATGGGCAGAACATTGTCGACAGGCGATGCGGGCCAAGGGCCAAGTATGGGCGGTTTCGGGTGGATGCGCCCCGCATTTGTGGGATGTTTTCTTGCTAGCGTAAAGCAACAGGTCGAAAAGTGACAAAAGTTGCGAATCTGGGGGCGTGCAAGCCCACATCTCGCTCGTAGATGGGCGAGTTTTGCTGCTTTTGGCGGTTTTAAAGTCTCGTTTTCATGGGATGGGGCCCCTGACGCAAGCTTCGCTCGCCGGTTTGCGGTGTTGTTGCGCGCTTAGTGACCTATAAACGCCCCCGAATTCGCAACTTTTGTCACTTTTTAACGATTTCATTTACGCTGGGCTCTCATGGGGCCTCGAAAATGTCAAATATGTGACCCTTGGGAAACATTTATTCAATTAAGAGCGCGTGTGTGGCAAAAAGCGGTAAAGTACCTGATGAATGAAAGTATGGCGCGCATGCGCGCCCAATTGAAACGAGGCGCTATGGTTATGAATATGGCAACAGCAGTTGTGCTGGCGATTTTGATCGTCTGTGTGTGTCTATCGGTTCGCCTAATGATGAAAAAAGGCATGTGCGGCGAAAAAGAGATGTGTGGCTCGTGCTCGGGGCGCTGCGGTGGAGGCTGCTCGGCGACGGCGCGCATTGACAAGATGATTGCCGACGCTGACGCGGCGGTTGCTTCGGCGAAATAGCAAGGCGCCTTTCCGTTTAAAGCCATGCCTCCGTCTTTGGCGGTATAGCGTTTTGCGAGCTGTGTGAGAAATTTGTCAATCGATATTGATATTGCGGCGCCTTTCCGTAGGGGCGGTTTGTTCTATTGAGGCCGCAGCATCGGCAGGCGTGGCAGCAGTAACAGCGAGCATCGACGCCAGATGGCGGTGGGCATCGGCGCCCGCGGGCGTTGGTGTTATGGAGTATCGGCGCAGACGGGCTTCGTGAGCCTCGCTATATGCTTTGAACGCTGCTCGCCGAGGCTCTCGCCTTATGACCTGAGTCCTTTCGGATAAAACTACGGTATGCGTGGTATTGTACTCTGGAGGAAGGTAACGCGCGCTTGCGCTATTCAAGGAGGCATGTATGTCGGAATCCCAAATGGGTACCATGCTCGAATCCCGCGATAGGGAGCCTCTGAGCCATTCGCTCGAGGATTACCTGGAAGCAATTGTCGATCTTGCAGGCGGCCCCAACGAGCCTATTCGTGCGGTTGATGTTGCGACAAAGCTTAACGTTTCGAAAGCGTCGGTTTCGAAAGCGGTGACGAACTTAAAAGAAAAAGGCTACGCTGTTCAGCCTTATTACGGTGACATCACGCTTACCGAAGAGGGCTACGAATACGGTTCCACGATTTGGCGTCGCCACAATTTGTTGTTCCGCTTCATGACTGAAGCAATTGGCATCGACTCTGAAACTGCCAATTATGAGGCCTGCCAAATTGAACACGGTATCTCCGCTGAATCGTTCAAGAAGTGGGAAGAGTATTTGACCAAACAGGGCATAACTCTTGAGTTGTAAAACGCCATTCCCTTGTTTTCTTTATGCCCTGCGCGTCGGCGCGGGGCATATTTTTTTACCGATAGATTAAAGTTGAATCGCTTACCAGAAGGGGGACGATTATGCACGTTGAACTGTTGTACCACACGCCCGATCCCGAGCGCGCTATCGCGACGGCTGCACGTTTGTGCTATGCGCCCGTTGGTGCGGCCGAGCTCATGGAGACGATGTCGGAAGAGCGTATGCACAGCGTGCTTTCCACCATTATGGCCAGCGGGCACTTTTCGACGCTTGAGCACGTGAGCTATACGTTTGCCATCGATGGCGTTTCGCGCGCACTTACTCACCAGCTGGTTCGTCATCGCCTGGCGAGCTTTAACCAGCAGTCGCAGCGTTACGTGAAATTCAAAGAAGGCGTTTCTGTGGTAAAACCCGAAAGCGTGCTTGCCAACGAGGAAGCGAATGCTGTTTTCAATGAGGCCATCGAAGCGGCTACGTCGGCCTATAAGAAGCTGCTCGATGCCGGCGTGCCCGCTGAAGACGCGCGTTACCTTTTGCCGAACGCCGCTGAAAGCAAAATCGTGGTTACCATGAATGTTCGTGAGCTGCTGCATTTCTTTAGCTTGCGCTGCTGCAACCGCGCGCAGTGGGAGATTCGCGAGCTGGCGCATCGCATGCTGGAGCTTGCGCGTCCCACGGCTCCGTTCGTTTTTGCCGACGCGGGGGCGCCGTGCGTGCGCGGTGCATGTCCCGAAGGTAAAATGACCTGCGGAAATCCGTACCCCAAAGTAGTACGCGAATAGTACGCTGCTTCGATGTGAAATAGGGCAAAGGGTTATTCCTTTGCCCTATTTTTGTTCGAGGTTGGTCGTAAAATTGTGCGTTACGATGAGGCGGGCGATTTGGACAATCCGGGCGAGCCGGAGGGAGGCCGTCGTTCGCTTGTGCCATTAGTCAAGAAGAAAGCTCCAAGCGTGTCTAACGAAACTGAATGCATGCCGAAAGAAAATGAAGTCGACCAGGAAATGCTCGGCGCGGCCGCGGAAAACGAAAGCGGTCAGGCTCCCAGCAAACGCAGCGCCGTGAAGCGCGCGTTTGCTGAAGACGGTGCGAACAAAACGCACGTGGGCGGGCAGGCGCTTATTGAGGGCGTTATGATGCGCGGCCGATACAATTGGGCTGCTGCTGTGCGTGAGCCATCGGGCAATATCTATATTGAAGAGCACGATTTGGCCAGCGGCAAAGCGAAGAACAAATGGCTCTATTGGCCCGTTGTGCGCGGCTGCCGCGCGTTTGTGGAAAGCTTGATTTTGGGCTATAAAGCGCTCGAGATTGCCGCGATGCACGCCTATGGCGATGAGGAAGAGCCCGGAGCGAAAGCTGAAGAAGTGAGCGCAAACGGAGCCATTTCGAAAGAAGACGCTTCGGTCGACGAAAGCGTTGCAAGCGAGACCAGCGGTTTCTCGTGGGAAAATGATTTCGGCAACCCCGACGAAGCGATTGACGCCTTGGGCGCGCAGCGCTCTTTGGATATCGTTGTCGAGACCAATGCGGCCGAGTCTGGCGCGGTTGAGCCCAACGCGGTCGAACCCGGTGCGGCTGCGTTAGAGTCGGACGAGACTCGTGACGGGGACGACGGCGGTTTCGGCAAGCGCGAAATGGCTATCTCGATGGTGCTTGGTCTGCTTTTGGGCGTCGGCTTGTTCATTATCGCGCCCGCGTTCATTGCCAATGTGCTCGTGGGCGAATACGATGACAAAACGCTTCTTTGGAACGTCGTCGACGGCATTGTGCGTATCGTCGTTTTCGTGTTCTACATTTGGCTTATTGGTCGCATGCAGGACATCAAACGCATGTTCAGCTATCACGGCGCCGAGCATAAAACCATCCATTGCTACGAGCACGGGCTGCCGCTCACGCCCGAAAATGCGCGCAGTTTCCCGCGTTTGCACGTGCGCTGCGGCACGGCGTTTTTGATAATGGTCATGATCATCGCGATTTTCGTATACACCATTACGCCGCTCAATGGCCTTATCGCCGCATGGGGCGTGCCCGATGGCCCCGCAAAGCTGGCGCTCGTTATTGTGGCGCGTATTCTGCTCATGCCCGTAATTGCTGGCATCAGCTATGAAATCACGGTGAAGTGGGCGGGCAGTCACCCTGAAAACCCGCTGGTGAAAGTGGTGTTGTGGCCGGGCATGCAAATGCAGCGACTTACGACCAATGAGCCTGACGATGAAATGCTCGAATGTGCTATTGCCGCTATGCAGCGCGTGCTCGAGCGAGAAGAACGCGAGGAAGCGGCGCGGGCTTAGGCGTTTTTTGGAAACCGTAGGCGGCAAGGTGGTCGGCTGGCCTTCGATGAAAGGCCCTGGTCGGACGCACAAAGCCTGACCTGGACACACAAAGCCTGGCTCGAACGTGCGTTTTGTCCGAGCCGCTTTTGCGCTTTTGCTGCGTCGTTCGCGCAGGCCGAGTCGGGCGGTATAATTGCGCCCATGAATACTTCAACTGGAAAACTTGTTTTATGTCCTACGCCCATCGGCAATTTGGGCGATATCACGTTGCGTACGCTCGATGAGTTGCGCGCGGCCGATGTGGTATGTGCGGAAGACACGCGCGTCACGGGCAAGCTGCTCGCGCACTTCGATATCGAAAAGCGGCTTGAGCGGCTTGATGAAGCGACCATCTCCAAGCAGGCCGATCGCATTATCCAGCGCGCGTTGGCTGGCGAGCGCATCGCATTTTGCAGCGATGCCGGCATGCCTGGCGTGTCCGACCCCGGGTCGCGCCTTGTTGCGTCGGCGCAGGCAGCGGGTGCGCCTTATGAGGTGCTGCCAGGTGCATCGGCAGCCGCGACGGCTTATGTCGCCAGTGGCTTTTCCGATCCGCGCTACTATTTTGGTGGTTTTTTCCCGCGCAAGGCTGGCGAGCGCAAGGCGGTGCTCGAAGCTCTTTCGAACCTCGACGCCTCGCTCGTGTTCTATGAAAGCCCGCGCCGCATAGCCGATGCGCTTGCGGTTATTGCGGAGGCGTTCCCGGCGCGAGAGGTTGCAGTGTGCCGCGAGCTCACGAAGCGCCATGAAGAGGTATTTCGCGCTATGGCCCCCATTGCTGCGGAAGAATTCGCCCGCCGCGATGCGGAAGAGGGCGTAAAGGGTGAAATCGCGTTGGTTATTTGCCCTCCGACGGCTGCTGAAGTCGAGGACAACGCCGCCGCTCAGGCTGCTTCTGCCGCCGAACGCGCGACTGAGCTTCTTGCCTCTGGTGAAATGTCGCATAAAGATATCGTTGCTGCCCTGCGCCGCGAATTTGGCATTTCGCGCAACGAGGCGTATGCGCTCGTGCACGAACGTTAGAGAGCTTGGCGAGGGGCTGTTGTGAATCTGCGGCGCTCGCCCGAAGGTGAAGAAAGCCCTGTTTTGGCGGCTTCCCATGCTATGGTCTGTAATCATTTCGAAAGGATGATCAATGAACGATTTCGTGTTCTATTCTCCGACGGAATTCATTTTTGGAAAAGGCGTTACCGACCAGGTGGGTGAGCATATTGCCAAGTGCGGCTATAAACGTGCGCTGCTCGTATACGGCAAGGGTTCCGTGGTGCGCACGGGAACGCTCGACCGCGTGAAGAAGTCGCTCGCGGCGTCGGGCGTCGAGACTGTTGAGCTCGCGGGCGTGCGTCCGAATCCTGAAGTGGGATTGGTGCGCGAGGGCATTGAGCTTGCGCGTAAAGAAAACGTCGACATTATTTTCCCCGTTGGCGGCGGCAGCGCGATTGACTGCGCCAAAGCGATTGCGTTTGGCGTGCCTTACGAAGGCGATGTGTGGGACTTCTTCAGCAAGAAGGCGACGATTGCGGAATGTCTGCCTATCGCCTGCGTGCTTACTATTCCTGCGGCGGGTTCCGAAGGGTCGAGCTCGTGTGTTATTTCCAACGATGAACTGGGGCTGAAGCGCGGTACGAATTCGAACTTGTTCCGCCCGAAGGCGGCGTTCCTCGATCCCGAGCTCACGTTTACGCTGCCGCCGTATCAAACGGCTGCTGGCGTGACCGACATGATTGCGCATGTGTGCGAGCGCTATTTCAGCGGCACGGGTTCGTCGAGCCTCACCGACAACATCGCCACGGGCATTATTCGCTCTCTTATCGACGAGGCCCCGGTGGCTCTTGCCGAGCCTGAGAATTACGAGGCCCGCGCGAACATTATGTGGGCGGGCACGCTCGCCCATAACGACATCGCGGGATGCGGCCTCTCGACGACGCCGACGAGCCGTGCTGGCGGTTGGGAAAGCCATGCGCTTGAGCATGAGCTTTCTGCGTTCGACGCTTCTATCACGCACGGTGCCGGTTTGGCGGTGGTCATGCCTGCGTGGATGCGCTTTGTATGGCGAGAAAACCCAGCTCGCTTCCTGAAGTTCGCGCTGCAGGTATTCGACATTGAGCCCATCGATGAAACCGATGAGGCAATTGAAGATGCCGTGACGGCTGCGATCGACGAGCTGCAGGCGTTCTTCGTTGATTTGGGCATGCCGCGCACGCTCGGAGAGTTCGGTATCGCCCCCGAAGATGTGGACAAACTGCTGCCGACGCTCAAGGCCAACAAGGGCGAAGTGTTCGGTGGCTTTAAGAAGCTTACGCTGGAAGACGCGAAGGCGATTTATCTTTCGGCGTTCTAGAGGATAAAAAATCGTACAGAAGTTCGAAACCGCCCGCCTATGCAGTACAATAGGCGGGCGGTGCTTCACTTGCCGGGCGGCGCCTCTGAAAGGAGGTGGTCCCGATGGATACTCAAACGGTTATCGCCATTTGCGCAGTAATGTCAGTTGTTATCGGAGTCGTCGACCTCGTCACCCGTGACAAGTGATCTTCATTGGAAAAAATAAGCCGGGTGCCTACCAAAGCTAACCCGGCTTAGAACTCAAACGATGTCGCCCGGCTTCGCGGGGCACCGTGCTTGCATCTTAGCATGATTCTTGTTTCGAAGGAATGTTCGCTGTGCCTTCTGTGCGAAAAACCATGCTGCGCGCTGCGGGGTTCAACGTCGAAATCACGCGCAAGCAGCAGAAGCATATGTATGTGCGCCTCAAGCCTTGCGCTGGGGGTGCCGATGCGACGGGCGGCTCGCCTGACGCTCGCTTTCGCGTATGCGTGAGTGCGCCGCTGCGTTATTCCGACGCTCGAATTACGCGCTTTATCGAAGAACGCGCATCGTGGATTCGCGAGCATGCGGCAAAAATGCAGGTGAGGGAACGCGATCGCGAAATCAACGGAACGTCGGCTTCACCAACGCAGGAAGAGCTTGCCCAGTGGCGTGCAATCGTCTCCGCGTTCGTGCCGGCGCTCATAGAGAAATGGGCGCCGATTATTGGCGTTTCACCTGGTAAATTGGTATATCGAAACATGGTGAGCCGCTGGGGCAGCTGCAATGTGAAAACGGGGCGCATCTGTATAAACGTGCAGCTCGCCGCCCAGCCTCCCGAGTGTTTGGAATACGTTGTGGTGCATGAGCTGTGCCACCTGAGGGAAGCAAACCACGGCCCGCGTTTTCATGCGCTGCTTGATGCGTATTTGCCTCATTGGCGCGATGCCGAGCGAAAGCTGCGCGGCGCGATTCGGCGATAGGGAAGGCACCTCGCACAAAAACGCGCGAAGTGCGTAGCTTAAATTCGAAAACACGGCAGCATCGACGTTTTCTCGAATGAGCGACCAGGCATTACGCAAGTGACGCAGCGGCAATTTCCTTCAAAGGCACGCACTTCGCGCGTTTTCGCGCACGAGGGGCTTTCGCGCGGGCCGAGCATGCCTCCCCGCAGGCTGGCGAAGTCCCTCGGTGCCTCCTCGAAGTCGTCGCATGAATGTTTCGGCTCTTCTTTTGGCCTGCGCATGGGTGCGCTACAATACAAAAGTTTGAAAAACCCCAAGGCTCGGCGGCGTCATTGGCCGCACGGGCGAGAAGGAGCATGCATGTCCAAGCCGTCATTCTTTATTACCACGCCCATTTATTACGTAAACGCGGCGCCTCATTTGGGAACCGCATATTCGACCATCTTGGCTGATGTTCAGGCGCGCTATCGTCGCGCGATGGGCTACGATGTCAAATTCCTTACTGGCATGGATGAGCATGGCGAAAAGGTTGCCGAGGCTGCCGAGCAGCACGGCTTCGATTCGCCCCAGGCATGGTGCGACAGCCAGGCGCCCCTGTTCCAGGACCTGTGGAAGACGCTCGAGATTTCCAACGACGACTTCATTCGCACGACCGAGCCGCGCCAGCACCATGCGGTTCAGTATCTTTGGGAGCGCATGCAGGAATCGGGCTACCTGTACAAGGGCAGCTACGATGGCTGGTATTGCGTGCCCGACGAGACCTACTACACCGACAACCAGGTGAAGAAGGGCGACGAGGAGTATGGCTCGGTGGGTCAGCATCTGTGCCCCGATTGCCATCGTCCGCTCGAGCGCGTGCAGGAAGAGTCGTACTTCTTCAAGCTTTCTGCGTTCCAAGATAAGCTGCTTGCGCTCTACGACGAGCATCCCGAATTCGTGCAGCCCGATTTCCGCATGAACGAGGTGCGCAGCTTCGTCGAAGGCGGCCTGAACGACCTTTCCGTGAGCCGCACGAGCTTCGATTGGGGCGTTCCCGTGCCGTTCGATGACGGCCACGTGACCTACGTGTGGTTCGATGCGCTGCTGAATTACATGACGGCTGTGGGCTATGGCCTCGACGACGATGCTTCCAAGGCTGAGTTCGCTTTCCGTTGGCCCGCGCAGTACCACATTGTGGGCAAGGACATCATCCGCTTCCATTGCGTTATTTGGCCGGCCATGCTCATGGCCATTGGCGAGTCGCTGCCCGAGCACGTGTTCGCGCACGGCTTCCTTACGGTGCGCAATTCCGAGACCGGCAAGGCCGAAAAGATGTCGAAGAGCCGCGGCAACGCCATTGCTCCGCAAGACGTCATCGACCTTTTGGGCGTTGAGGGCTATCGCTACTACTTCATGACCGACGTGGTTCCTGGTACCGACGGCGCTATTTCGTTTGAGCGCATGGAGCAGGTATACAACGCCGATTTGGCTAACAGCTGGGGCAACCTGATTTCCCGCTCTCTGAACATGAGCGCGAAGTACTTCGACGGTTGCGCTCCCGCGAAGCCTGCCAGCGCCGATGCGTTCGACAATCCGCTCGCGAAAATCGCCGACGGCTTGGTCGATCGTTATGCCGCCGCGATGGATGCGCTCGACTATGGTGCGGGCAAAGATGTCGCCATGGAACTTATTCATGCCGCGAACCACTACATCGAAGACTCCGAGCCGTGGGCGCTTGCCAAGGACGAGGCAAAGGCCGACCAGCTCGCGTTCGTGATTTACAACCTGCTCGAGGCTATTCGCATTTCCGCGCACCTGCTCGAGCCGTTCATGCCCACCACGAGCGCCGAGGCGCTGCGTCGCATTTCGTGTGAGGCCGAGGCTGGCAGCGACAACCTGGCTGAAGCTTGCGTATGGGGCGGCTTGGCCGGCGGCGTGCCGGTTGAGAAGGGCGATGCCCTGTTCCCGCGCCTGCAGAAGAACGACTAATCGTTTCTGAGAATCGCAGAAAGCCCGGTATCGCATGGCGCGTGCCGGGCTTTTTTGAAAAAGAAGGAAGTTCGGTTATTAAGGCTCGTATCGTGGAATCAGAAATGCCAATGAACGCGGGAATCGATCCCGAAGGGGACGCCGGTTATTTGTTGTATGGCGATGCGCTGTTTCGCAAGCATCGCAAAAAGGGGTGGGCCTATGTGGGTTCGCCGGCGCCTGCGCTCGAGGCGCCTGTGGCCGATACGCATGCGCACCTTGCCATGCTGTCGCATCCGGCGCTCTCGCTTGCGCGTTGCGCTGTGGTGGGCGTCGATTTCGTATGCGCGATGTGCGACCCGGCCGAGGGCGATGAATGCGAACGCACATATCGCGACCTGGACATATGGCGTGCCGAGGCGTTGCGCTTACTGCCCGAGGTATTCGAGGCCACGCGTCGCAATGTGACGGCCGAGCGCGAGTCGCTCGAAGCGCAGGCTCATGCCGCTGGCAAGAAGCATGCGGGCCAAGCGGCCGAGGCGGCGATGTTGCTGGAGTCGGTGGCTGTTGATGAGCGCGCATGCAATTTGTGCTGGGGCGCAGAGCCGGCTATACCGCACATGCGCATCGCGTGCGGAGTTCACCCGCATGTCGCAAGCCAGTGGGATGCCGATATGGAAGCGGCCTTGCTTGAGCGCTTGGCCGATCCACGTACCGCCGCCTTGGGCGAGGTTGGGCTCGACTACCACTATGATTTGTCTCCACGCGATGCTCAACAGAACGTATTTCGTCGCCAGGTGCAGCTGGCCCATGTTACGGGCTTGCCGCTCGTGCTTCACGTGAGGGATGCGCACGAAGACGCATTCCGCATTCTTGAAGAAGAAGGCTGGCCTGAAGCTGGCACGTTGCTGCATTGCTGCAGCGTGGGCCCCGATGAGCTTGCGCGCTGGGTCGAGCGTGGGGCGCATGTGGCATTCGGCGGCGCGGTCACCTTCCAGCGAAGCGACGATTTGCGTGCGTCGTCTGCGATGGTTCCGGCCGAACGCCTGCTTACCGAAACCGATGCGCCCTATATGGCCCCCGTGCCGTTTCGCGGCATCGAGTGCGGGCCTGAATTCACGATTTTCACCGCAGGGCGCATCGCCGAAGTTCGGGGAGTCGCCCCAGGCGAGGCTCGCCGCGCATTGCTGCAGCAGATGCACGATGCGGGTGTGGCGTTTTTGAATCGTGAGCCCACGGAATGGCAGCGTGCGCATGCCGATATAGCGAGGGACGCACGATGAGCGCCGCGCAGGGTTCTTATGAGCTGGTACTCTGTGGTTCGCCGCGCAAAAACGGCGTGTCGTCGCGTTATGCTGCGCAGCTGACCGCTGAACTCGAAGCGAAGGGCGTCGTTATTGAGCATTGGAATGTGGCCGACCATGCTGTGAGCGGTTGTATCGGTTGCGAAGGGTGCCGCCGCGCGCTGCAATGTGTCGAATGCTCAGGGCATTTGACACATTGCGTGATTCGTGACGACATGGATGGGCTGTATGCGTTGCTCGATGGCGCGGCGGCGGTTCATGTGGTGGCACCTGTGTATTTCTCGGGGCCAACGGCGCAGTTCAAGGCCGTTTTGGACCGACTTCAGCCATACTGGGAGAAACGGCGTGGGCCGAATAGGCAGCCGGGTGCTGCCGATGCGCCAAAGCGCCCCGTTACGTTGTACGTGATCGGTTCGGGCGGCGATCCCTATGGGTTTGCCGCTCTGGAAAGTTGCGTGCGCTCGTCATTCGGGGCCGCAGGTTGGCGCGTTGGAGAAGTGGTCGACCGCATTGGCTGGGGCCAGCCAGAGGCGGAATCGCAGAAAGAAACGTTTGGTTCGTAGCCCATGGGCATGATTTGTGGGGCGTGCCCGCCTTCGGGAGTTCAAAGCCCGTGGGAGCGCATGGCTCGGTGAGCCGTGAGGCGCAAACGTGCCAATTAAAAGCAATGGGGACAAAGAAAAGGAAACTCTATGGCAATCGCATCGCATTTGGCATCGGTTGGAGCGACGCGCGACGTGCTTTCGCGCCACGGTTTGGCCACGAAACATTCGCTCGGCCAGAACTTTCTGGTGAACGATGCTGTTATCGCGAACATTTGCAAGCTTTCCGAGGTGTGTGAAGAAGACAACGTGCTCGAGGTGGGCCCGGGCATTGGCACGCTGACCGTGGCGCTTTTGCCTCGCGCGAAGCACGTGCTCTCCATTGAGCGCGACCCCGATTTGCCTGCCGTACTTGACGAGACGTGCGACGATTTCGACAATTTCACGCTCATCGGCAAAGACGCCTTGCGTCTGAACGACGACGATTTGATTGCTGCATTTGGCAAGCAGGCAGTCGAAGCGGGCGAGGCTCCCAACAAGTTCATTTCGAATTTGCCCTATGCTGTCGCGGCGACGCTCGTGCTCGATTATTTCCAGCGAATCCCCAGCCTGCAGAGCGCCACGGTTATGGTGCAAAGCGAGGTTGCCGACCGCATGGAGGCCGTTGTGGGCACGAAAGATTACGCTGCGTATTCGGTGAAGCTGCAGCTTATCGCAAAGGCTACGGGCCGCTTCCAAGTTTCGCCGGGCAATTTCTTCCCGCCGCCGCGCGTGACGAGCTCGGTTATTCGTCTTGACCGCCGCAACGACTTGGGCCTGTCTGCCGAGGAAATCGCGAATGCGAGCATGGCGGCCGACGCGGCGTTTTTCACGCGTCGAAAGACTATCTCGAACTCGATGAAGGGCTATTTCTCGAGCCGTGGCGAGCAGGGCAAGGCCATCGCTGCGAAGCTTCCTGAAATTCTTGCCGAAGCCGGCATCGACGCGAAGCGACGCGGCGAAACGCTCGAGCTGTCGGAATTCGTGGAACTTGGCCGCGTGCTTGCGAAGGCGAAGACCGAAGAATAAAACGATACGTGCCGCCGCCCGGCGCAAAAGCAACGGCACCTCAACGATAAATAGGCATCTACCTGCAGATTCTATGAATTCTTCCATTCCGTGGTATTATGCTCCCCTGCGTGTAATAAGTGCGCTGTATGTCGGCGCCGTACTATATATGAAAAGGAATCCACCGAATGGAACTTGAAAAGCAGGCAAATCTTGTCGGCGATATTCGTGCTGAGCTTATGGATCGCATCAATACCCGCCTGAAGGTTCGCGCGAATATGGGTCGCTCGAAAATCGTCGAATGCGAAGGTACGCTCATGCAGGCGCACCCCGCTTTGTTCGTCGTCGAGGTCGACCGCAAGCGTGGCCGCAAGGCTCGCCAGTCGTATCAGTACGTCGACATTCTTACCGGCATGGTCGAATTGTTCGACGCCGAAACGAAAGAGCCCATCTTCGGCAAGTTCATGGACGATGAAACCGAAGAGAACGCCGCAACTTCGGCCCTCGAGATGCTTCTGAGCGACGACCTTGAGGACGATGGTGACGACGATTTGTAAGCGGTTTCGTCGTTGAGTCGCTCAAACGAATACTTAATTTCCCCAAAGATGAAATTAAGTGTTGACACCTGAGCGACAAACGTGCAAAATACTTGCTTGCGCACAAGCGCGTCTCACGTGGGGATGTAGCTCAGCTGGGAGAGCATCACGTTCGCAACGTGGGGGTCGTGGGTTCGAATCCCATCATCTCCACCACGTAGTTTCAAAGGCCGTTCTTACGAACGGCCTTTTTATTTGCCGCTGCGCGGAAGCCCAACACTCCAGCTTAGCCTTCAATCGTCGCTCGCGTACAGGTAGTACGCGTCGCTCCTCTTTCAGGCCAATCTGAAGCGCTGGGCTTTCGCTCGCTGTCCTGGCCTGACCAACGATTCTTTTGTGGCAGAGATATGCCTTGAATCAGGCGATTGCCTGGCCTGTTTTGTTTTGCACGACAAAATGCCCTTTTATGCAGGGCTGGTGCAAATCGGGTGCAAATCTTTTCCCGATGCATCCCTCCCCGCGTGTTTCCCCGTGTTTTGGCGTCGTATGTGGCAGTCGTGTGACAACGCTTTTTACATCTGGAAAACGTTAGCACCTGCTGGGCAAAATCCTTCCCGCTTCGTCGATTGCATGTCCTCGACAGGCGTCGAGCAGTTCGTTGGCCCAGAAGGGGGCCTCGACGAGTGGTTCGTCATCGAGGGCGATAACCTGCAGCGTGTATTTGTGGTCGCGGTCGGGCGGGCAGGGGCCAACATATCCCACGCCTCGCTCGGGCTCGCTTTTCGCGGCGGAGTTATATCCCTGCACAAGGCGAGAGTGCTCGTTGCGGCTCAAATCGTCGGGAAACTCGATATCTCCCTCGAAGTCGCCATTTACGTAGGCGCACCAGTGAATCCATGGGAAGCCACATACGGGCACGCTGTCCCAGTCGATGAAAAAAACGGCGAGTGCGCGCGTGCCATAAGGAACGCCCTCGACGGTAAAGGGAAACGAGCGGCGGCAGCTCCAGTCATAGCAGTCTTCGGGCGCTGCGTATTTTCCGTAAGCATCGGGCAAATATCCTCGGTCGAGTTCCATTTGAATTCTCATGGCGACTCCTTCCGCTCGACAACGCGCTGTGCGCGCTGCGTATCGCTCGGTCTATGGCTCAATCATACCTTGCATGGCGCTTGCGTGCGGACAAATCTTTGCGAACCTTTGGGCTTTCGGCTTTTCGCGAGCTTGCCTGTGCGATTCGCGATCTGCTTGCGCAGCTTCCCTTTGCGTCACGGCATGATGATTCGAATTCGAAGGAAAGGTGGCGCGTATGCGCATTCTGAATATCTCGGCGCAAAAGCCCGATTCGACGGGAAGCGGCGTGTATTCGGCGGAAATGGTGCGTTGCGAGCTTTCGGCCGGCCATGCAGCCGCCGTGGTCGCCGGCGTCGATGCGTCCGATGAACCAACGCTGCCTGAGGGCGCCGAGCCGTATTTCGTGCGCTTCAACACCGAGGCACTGCCGTTCAATGTGTGCGGCATGTCCGATGTGATGCCGTATTTCGGGGCGAAATCGATCGGACCGCCCCCTCAGCCAGTGTCAATCACGCAGTCGTACTGCAGATACTCCTGTGGGGTTTCTGGGTCATCGCGTATGCGGTGGCCTTTTCGTATCGGCCATGCATTCCCACACAAAAACCTCCGCTTGCAGGGTTATAGCTTCCGTTTGCATCCCGCGCGCGCTACACTGACGCCATACACAGCAACGCCTCGTTCGACGACGAATTCTGCCCCGTCGTCATTCTGCACGCGAAGCGTATGCCCCATATGCCTCGAAGGCGAGGCAACGCTCGCGCATCTGCAGCGCGTCCGCCATTCTGCACCGTCGCTCGACGTTTCTTTTTTTGCGCCCTTATTCCTTATGGGTTGGTGATTCGTCGCGTGATAGTTATTGGAAACCGAGCGCGAAGGGCGCGTGTGCGCATGGCCCCAGGGGTGGGATGCCGCCTTCGCACGAAGGGGGAATCGAACATGGCAGACAATCGTGAAATGTGGCAAAACCTCGGCATGGACCTGGAAACCCATGACCAGCTGCGCGTCGTGCGCTCGCCCGCGTCTTCGATGCCACGAAAGCCGAAAATTGCATTCCCATTTCTGGCAAAGATCGCCTGCTCATGACTCAGATCGCCTTCTTCGACGACCCCGCCCGCTGCGCGCAGAAGGCCAACGAGCTCGCCGACGAGCCCGCCGACGAGCTCGAGCAGCGCATTGCCGACGGGGTGAGCGTATTCCCCGAGGGCACGAAGCGCATCCTTATTACTGGCACGCCCATGGACATTCCGTACATGAAGCTCGAGACCGATTATTCGCAAAGCGATGCGGGGTAGCTTGAAACGCGCATTGCCGCGTTCATCGAAATGCTGTAAATCTCAATCGAGGAAACGAAGGGAACGCCCGTGATTTATTTGGACAATGCGGCCACGACGATGATGAAGCCCGAATGCGTGGTGCGCGCCGTGGCTGATGCCATGACGTCGTTCGGAGGCGTGGGCCGCGGCGTGCATCCGGCGTCGATTGCGGCGGGCATGGCGGTATACCGCGCCCGCGCGGCGGTGGCGAATTTGCTCGGTGCGCCGGGCGCTTCGAGCGTGGCGTTCACGAACAATGCCACCATGGCGCTCAATATCGCCATCGACGGCTTGCTCGCTCCGGGCCAGAGCGCGCTCACCACGGCCGCATCGCACAATTCGGTGCTGCGTCCGTTGTTCCGCCTGCGCGATACGGCTGGCTGCTCGGTTGACATCGCGCCTATCGCCGCCGATGGCTCGCTTGATTTCGAGACGTATGTCGAACTGCTCAAACACAAGCCTGCGCTGGTCGCGGTTACGCATGCGTCGAACCTTACGGGCGATGTGTACGATGTGGCGCGCATGTGCGCCATGGCCCATGAGGCGGGCGCGAAATTCGTGCTCGATGCCGCACAAACAGCTGGATCGTATCCGCTGAACATGGCCGAAATCGGCGCCGACGTGGTGTGCTTTACGGGCCATAAAAGCCTGTTGGGCCCGCAAGGGACTGGTGGCTTGTGCGTGGCCTGCGGAACCGAAATCGCCCCGCTTCTCGAGGGAGGCTCGGGCACGCACAGCTATGACGAACGCCACCCGCTTTTCATGCCCGAGCGCCTCGAAGCGGGCACGCTGAACGCGCATGGCGTGGCGGGCTTGGCCGCGGGTATTGGCTACATCGAGGGAACGCTTGGCGGGCCCTCCGGCGTGCACGAGCATGCGGGCGCGCTTGCGCAGCATTTCGCCGACGCCGTGTCGGGCGTTTCCGGCGTGAAGGTGTATGGCCGAAGCGATGCATGCGATCGCGGCTCCATCGTGGCATTGAATATCGCCGATGTCGATTCGGCCGAGGTGGCTGACCGGCTGGCGAGCGATTACGACATCTGCGTGCGTGCGGGTGCTCATTGTGCCCCGCTTATGCATAAAGCGCTTGGAACTCAGAGCCAAGGCGCGGTTCGCTTCAGCTTCGCGGCGGCGAATACCGTAGCCGACGCCGATGCGGCAGCCAAGGCCGTGAGCGAAATCGCCCACGCCGTTGGTCAGGGGTGTTAGCGGTGCTTCAGGCGAGAGACGCATGTTACGTGCTCGTTCGCACGAGCACCGAGGGCTTTGATTTGTATCAGCGCCTCGTTGATGCTGGCGTTCCGGCGCGCGTGGCGCCTGCTCCGCACGGCATGCAGGCGTGCTGCGGCACTTCGGTGCTTCTTGACCCCGAAATGGTCGATGCGGCGCGGCCGGTAATCGAGGCCGCGCCGTACCCCATTGAGCGCATTGTGCGCGTCGCGGGCGCCATCAACCCTGTGCGCGACACGTATTGCTAGCGTTTGGCGGCCTTGCGACCTGCGATGTTAGGTGCAAGGTCGCCCATTGCGCGCGAGTTTGGGCTTGTGCATTCCAAATTCGCGCGAATGCGCAAGCCCAAACTCGCGAATGGAAAATTGAGGTATATGCTGGCGTAAGCCAGAACAACGAAGGAGGCATTCCATGGAAACTGTCAATGCATTCGGTCTTGCGTGCCCCAAGCCGCTCATGATGGCGAAGGCGAAGATCGACGAGGGCGTGCGCGAGCTTTCCGTGCACGTTGACAACGAAACCGCAGTGAAGAACGTTTCGCGCTTGGCTGAAAAATACGGTCTCAACGTCGCTGTCGAGACCATCGAAGGCGGTTGGAGCGTGAACTTCTCGGAAGGCGAGGGAGGCATTGCAGCAGCCGCTGCTCCCGCTTCTACCGCTGCGCCTGCCTGCACGCCAGCAGGCTGCGGATACGCCGTGTTCATTGGCAAAGACCACGTGGGCGAAGGCGACCCCCAGCTTGGCTATAACCTCATGAAAATGGCCATTTACACGCTTTCGGAAAGCGAAGACGTGCCGACGAGCGTGCTGTTCATGAACAGTGGCGTGAAGCTCGTGGCTGGCGATGAGCAGCAGATCATCGATTCGGTGAACAAGCTTATCGAGAAGGGCACCGAAGTGCTCGTATGCGGTACATGTCTCGACTTCTATGGCTTGAAAGAGCAGCTCAAGGTTGGCGAGGTGTCGAATATGTATGACATCCTGGGCCGTATGCAAGAAGCCGCCAAGACCATTACGCTGTAAGGGCGCGCCGTGTCATATACCTACGTTATGGCGTTTGAGTCGACGCATGCGGCTATGGCATCGGAGGCCGCCCTTGGAGCTGCGCATGCGCACGCGGCCATGATTCCGACCCCGCGCGCGATATCGGCGGGTTGCGGCATGTCGATGCGCTTCGATGCGGAAGACGATGCCGCAGCGGGCATGCTCGCACGGGTGTGCGTCGATGCCCGAGGCCTCTCGGCGCTGTATCGCGAGATGTCGAAAACGGAATTCGAGCTTCTCGAGAAGCTGTAAAACCCGCAAAGCAAAACGAGGAAGGGTGTGCCCTTCCTCGTTTTTTGTATACAGTGGGTTTCTGCGGCCAGTCAACAAGAAGCGCCGTTCGCAAGAACGGCGCAGTAAAGCTGGCGGAGATGCGTGTGAATCGAACACACCCGAGACGTTCTGCGCGCCCCGCAACGGCTTTGAAGGCCGCGAGGTCCACCAGGAACCTATTCATCTCCATATGTCGGTTGCTTCAAAGGTCAAACCAGGCAAACATTCTACGCAATTTTCGCGGGGGCCGACGAGAAAAGTTATGCGGTCGCGAAAAGCGTGTAAGAGGGGGCCAAGAATCGATGCCGCTAAAGCGTTCGTAGGTCGCCATCGCGCTTCGTGATGCCCCTATCGTCGAGAGCTTCGAGCACGGGAATGGCGTACTTGCGCGAAACGCCCATGGCGTCTTTCAAATCGGTGGCCAGCGAGGGCCCCTTCGCTTCGATATGGGCTCGCACGGCTTCGACAAGCTTGTTGAATACGGCGGCGTCGTAGTAGAGGTCGCGGTCGATTTTCACGGCGCGCCCCTGTTCTTCGAGGTCGCCGAGCGCGGCATAGGCTTCGCTCTTCGTGCAGTTGAGCGACGAGGTCACGCCATCGGCGAAGGGGGGCGTAAGCGTGCCTTCGAGAAGCGCGAATGCAGCATTGGCTCGCTCTTGAGCGCGCGCATGCGCGGCGGCCCCCGCGGTGGCATGGCTCAAAACGCCGTCCATGGATACGACGTCGCCTTTTTCAAGGGCGACAGCAAGAGCGGCGTCGAAGCGTGCGCCGTTGAGCGAAGGTAACGCCGCGTGGTTGAGCGCGGCTTTCGGCATGCCCAGCTCATTGGGCGATGTCGCGTGGAATTTCAGCAGCGTGCTCGCGATTTTCGAGGCGGCGCGCTGCAGAGTTTGTTTTGTAGCGAACAGGAGGTCGGCGTCGCTTCCCGCGGCGACGATATTTTTGCCGACAATGGTTTTCGCGATACGTGCGGCTTCGGCTTCACTCACGTCGAGGGCGCCTGCAATGTCGGCCACGGTGCGAATGGCATTGGGCTCTTCGATATATGCTTTGGCAGCAGCGGTCACATCGTCGCAAGCGAGGGCGGAAAGCATCGCCTTGTCGCTTTCGGAAAGAATGGAACGCCTGCGCGGATGGCCGGCGAGCACGCGTCCGCCGCCGATGACGCGCACAGGCGTTGCGGCGCGAATGACGAATCGGTCGCCGCGAAGCACGCACAAAGGCTCGTCGAGGCGTATCTGCGCTGTGGCCTGCTCGTTTTGCTTGAGCTTGGCGTGGCCATCCATGAACAGCACGCGCCCGAACACCTCTTTGGTGCCGTGGGCGACGCGCACCGTGGAGCCCGATTCGAGCGCGCTGCTTGCGTTCTCGCAGTCGAAATATGTGAGTTCGCAATCGAAGCGGTCGCTGGCGTTAGGGGCATCGAGCGCCGTGATGAAATCGCCGGGGCGCACGTCGTCGCGGCTCATATCGGCGAGATTCATGGCTACGCGATGGCCTGAAAACGCGGCATCGACGCCTTCACCATGAATTTGCACCGAGCGCACGCGCGTTTTTTTGCCGCTTGGCAGCACGCGCACGGTGTCTCCGGGTACGACGGTACCGCTCCACAGGCTGCCCGTAACAACGGTGCCCGCGCCCTTTACGGTAAACGAGCGGTCGATGGGCATGCGCAAAAAGCCCTCGTGGTGGGCGTGCTGCTGCTTCGATACGATATTCGCGAGCGCGGCTTTCAACTCATCAAGGCCGCGGCCTTCGCGCGCGGCAACGGGAATGATTTCTGCTTCGGCATAGGGGCCACAGGCGAGCGCTGCATGAATTTCCCCGCTCATGAATTCGACCCATTCCTCGTCGACCATGTCGCATTTGGTGAGCGCGACGACGATTTGTGGCACCGAGAGCAGGCGCAGCACGGCGAGGTGCTCGCGCGTTTGGGGCATGATGCCATCGTCAGCCGCCACGACCAAAATGGCGGCATCGATGCCTGTGGCTCCGGCGATCATCTGGCGCACGAACTTCTCGTGGCCGGGTACGTCGACGATGCCGACGGAAGCGCCGCCTGGCAAGTCGAGTCGAGCGAATCCCAGCTTAATGGTGATGCCGCGACGCTTTTCTTCGACCAAGCGGTCGGGGTCGGTGCCGGTGAGCGCTTGCACAAGCGTCGATTTGCCGTGGTCGATGTGGCCCGCGGTGCCAATGACGATAGAGGGTTCGTTGTATTCGTGAGTAGACATGGATGCCTTCTTTCAATTGTGAAGGGCTCGGCATTGGTGACGGGAAGGGACTCCGGCGCAGTTCCGCACGAGCCGAACGTCTCGGTGGGGCGTTTGTGCGAGCTCAGGACTGTTTGAGCACGGGTGTCCCTTCCCGCTACCGATGCGTAGGTTGAAGACGCCCCTCGCTTGCCTCGGCGAGGAGCGTTGGAAGAGTGGCCTAATCCAGTGTTTTGAAGTATTCCGCAAGCGCGTCGGCGATGATTTGTTCGTCTCCGGGCAGCAGGCATCGCACGTCGAACAGGGTGCCTTCGTGTTTGGTGCGTGCCAGTACCGGTGCGCCCGCGCGGTTGCCCATGGCGCGTTCGCAGTCGTTCGCGTTGCCGCGCAGGTAATCGATGCGCACGGCGGCGCCGGGAATATCGAGGGTGGGAAGCGACCCGCCGCCGGCCTTTTCGAATTCCTCCACGACCGAGATGCGCGCGCAACCGCTCGGAAGGCGCTCTTCGATAGCGGCGGCCAGAGCGTCGGCGGCTTCGCGCATTTCTCCCAGCGTTGCATTGAGCATGCGCAGCGTGGGAATGCGTTCGTAGGCGGTGCCGTCGAGATAGAGGCGCAGCGTGGCCTCGAGCGCAGCGAGCGTCATCTTGTCCAGGCGCATGGCGCGTGCGAGCGGGTTTTTCTTCAGACGGTCGATATAGGCTTTCTTGCCCACGATGATACCCGCCTGCGGACCGCCGAGCAGCTTGTCGCCCGAGAATGACACCAAGTCGCAGCCGCCCGAAAGCGACTGGCCTACGGTAGGTTCAGCGTCGGGCGCGTTCAAGATGGGCGGCAAAAGGGACCCGGAGCCCAAATCTTCGTATACCATCACGCGGCAGCGCGCGTCGGCGGCAGCGCGGCGTGCGTTCTCGGCGCGCGCGACGCCCGCCAAATCGCGGGCGGTCACGCTTTCCGAAAAGCCCACGATGCGGTAATTCGAGGTGTGCACCTTTAAAAGCATCGCGGTGTCGCTCGTGATTGCGCGCTCGTAATCGAATACGTGAGTCTTGTTGGTGGCGCCGACTTCAACCATCTTGGTGCCTGAGGTTGCCATGATTTCGGGAATGCGGAACGATCCGCCGATTTCAACGAGCTCGCCGCGCGAAACCACCGCCTCGTGGCCTTTCGCGAATTCGGAAAGCACCATGAGGGTTGCGGCTGCGTTGTTGTTGACGGCCATGGCCGCCTCGGCGCCGGTGAGTGCGCATACGAGCGACTCGATGTGGTCGTGGCGGCTGCCGCGCGCCATGTTCTCGACGCTGTATTCGAGTGTGGAATAGCCGCGCGACGCGTCGACAACGGCGTCGAGGGCCTCTTGCGCCAAGGGGCTGCGGCCGATGTTGGTGTGCAGAATGACGCCCGTGGCGTTTACCACGGCGCGAAGCGAGGGGCGGGCGAGCGCGCGCACGCGGCATTCGGCCTCGCGTGCGGCGGCGTGCGAAGTGATGTCGACGTCTTCGCCTCGCAGCAGGCGTTCGCGCATGGCTTGGATGCTCGCGCGCACCGCATCGGTTATGGCGGTTTCGGGAACGCATGCGCGAATGGTGTCGCCCAATTCGACGAGTCCTACGACTTCGTCGACCTTGGGAAGCGCGCGCATGCGCTCATTGAGGCTCTTTTCGGTTGCCATAATTCTCCTTTGCGGCATATATGACAAAGTTCTTATAGGCGAACATTATTCCACTACGTGAATGTGCCCCGATTCGCCCTCTATCACGCGGCCAATTTTTGCGGGCGTGCGGCCGCAGTGTGCCGCGAACTCCTCTTCGAAAGTTGCGGCCGCTTCGGACGGTATGGCGCAGAGCATGCCGCCCGACGTTTGCGGGTCGCATAGCACGGCAGTGGCGTCTTCGCCCATTTGATTGTCGGGCACGTGCAAAAACGGCTGCGCAAAGTCTTCCACGGAAAACGAACGCGCCGGGCGGCACCATTGGCGCGCAAGATCGACGGTTTCCGCAAATGTTGGCACGCCGCTCCAGTTGATGCTCGCGGCGCACGCGCTTGCAGAGAGCATTTCGTGCAGGTGGCCTGCAAGGCCGAAGCCGGTTACGTCGGTCGCGGCATGCACGCCGGCGGCGACCATCGCCTCGCCCGCAGCGCGGTTGAGCTCGGCCATCGATTCGACGACTGGCGAGAACGCGGCGTCGTCCAGAATGCCGACCTTGCGCCCCGCGCTCGCGATGCCCGTGCCGAGCGGCTTGGTGAGGTACAGGGTATCGCCCGGCTTTGCGCCTTCGTTTCGCACGAGCGCGTCGGGGGCGACGGTGCCGAAAACGCACAAGCCGTATTTCGGTTCCTCGTCGTCGATGGAATGGCCGCCCATAATAACGGCGCCTGCCTCGATGACCTTTTCGAGGCCTCCGCGCAGCATATCGCGCGGCACGTATTCAGGCAGGGTCGAATCCATGGCGACCACGTTGAGCGCCACATTGGGCACGCCGCCCATGGCAAAAACGTCGGAAAGCGCGTTGGCGGCGGCGATTCGTCCGAAGTCGTAGGGCTCATCGACGATAGGCGTAAGGAAATCAATCGTCAAAATGCCCGCGATGTTCGGCGCGATTCGCCATACGGCAGCGTCGTCGGCCGTGTCGAAGCCGAGCATGGCTTCGGGCGGCATCGTCTGCGCAATGGAGATGTCTTTTAAAATGCGTTCGAGGTCTCCCGGACCCCACTTCGCCGCTCAACCGCCACGTGAGGTGAGCTCGGTCAAACGAATGCGTTCTTTGTCGTTCACGATGCCTCCCGTCGCGTGGTTTCAATGGCTCCATCATAGCGCACTCGCGTGTGGACGGAGCCTTTTGGACGTAGCAGAGACCGTCGACTTAGCGTTTGTGGGAAGAGTTTCAGCGGCATGATTTCCCTTTAGGAAGGGTGGGGATGCATCGGGAATGGGCGGCATCGAGAAGCACAAGAAAACAGCTAAGCTCAGCGCGGCGATTGCTCTTTGAGCGCTGACGGTTTTGTTCAAGGCCTCCTTCATCGAGGGGGACCTTTTGCATGGGCTCATGCGGATGTCGTTTGCATGCTCGTTCGTAAAGCGTCTTTCGCCGTCCTTTTGCTATGCTGTGGCCATGATTACTTCACTGAAACACACCTGCGCCGGCATGGCGCGACCTATGGAGCTGCTGGCGCCCGCGGGCGGCATGGAGCAGTTGGAATGCGCCGTCCATTTCGGCGCCGACGCCGTATATTTGGCGGGTAAACGTTTTGGCATGCGCCGCCGCGCTTCGAACTTCGATGATGCGGGCATCGCCTCTGCCGTGGAATTCGCTCACGAGCATGGGGTGAAGGTTTTTGTGACGGCGAATACGCTTATGAAAGATGGCGACGTGGCGGCTTTGCCAGATTTCTTCGCCATGCTGCAAGATGCAGGCGTGGATGCGGCCATCGTGAGCGACATGGGCGCGCTTTCCGTATGCAAGCGTGTCGCACCAAAGCTCGAGTTGCATCTTTCGACCCAAGCGTCGTGCATGAATGCTGAAGCTGCGAAGGCGTATTACGATTTAGGCGTGAGCCGCGTTGTTGTGGCGCGCGAAATGAGCCTTTCCGATATCGCTCGTATGCGCGAAAGCATTCCCGACGATTTGGAAATCGAAGCGTTCGTGCATGGCGCCATGTGCATGGCCTATTCGGGTCGATGCCTTATGAGCGATTACATGGTGAGCCCCTCGCGTGGTGCGAACAATGGACACTGCGCGCAGCCGTGTCGCTGGAAGTACACGGTTGTGGAAGAAACGCGTCCGGGCGAGCCTTTCTCGGTTATTGAGGAAGACGGCGGCAGCTTCATCATGAGCTCTACGGACATGAACATGCTTTCCCATGTGCGCGAGCTTTCCGAAGCGGGCGTCGACAGCATTAAGATTGAGGGCCGCGCGAAAGGCGCCTATTATGTGGCGTCGGCCGTGAACGCGTATCGCCATGTGCTCGATGGCGAGCCTGCCGATGCGTGGCAGGCTGAGCTTGAAACTACGAGCCACCGTCCGTATTCGACGGGCTTTTACTTTGGCGCCCCTGGTCAAAACCAGGGCGTGAAGGAATATGCGCGCGATTACCAAATGGTCGCTCGCGTAGTTTCGTGCGGGAAGAACGCGCCCTCGTTGGCGGCGGGTGGGCAGGTGGATGCGTCGTCGCCAGCGACGGGCGAGGCCGCGGGCAATGTCTCGCGCCCGTTCCCGCAGGCCGTTGTTGCCAACCAGGCGGATGCGCCCGGTTGCAACGCTGCCGAGATTCAGCCGTGGCCCGAGTCTGGAATCGCTGCGCGTCGCCAGGCAATCGCGTCGGACCCCTATGCGGAAAAGAAGGGGTGCGTGAGCCTCTCGTTTATCGATGAACTGGCCGCATCGCCCGCGCAGGCATATCGGGCAGTCGTGATGTGTCGTAATCGTTTCTTCGAAGGCGAAACCCTTGAGGTGCTCTCGCCTGGGCGCGGCGTGTTCACGATTCAGCCTACGCGTTTGGTATGGCACGCCGCCGACGACGCGAGCCCCGACGATGTGGAGCGCCGCCGCGAGGGCGTTCTTGCCGGCGCCGATCCGCGCGTTGTGGGCGGCACGCTGTGCGCTGTTAATGTGGCAAATCGCACGATGGAGACGTATTCGTTCGATTGTGGGGAAGAGCTGCGCGCGGGCGATATTCTTCGCGTGTTGCGAACCGACCAGTGTGAAGGCCGAACCATCGAATAATGTATGAAAAAGAAGGCGAACTCGGCGTGGAGACGGTCCATGCCGGATTTGCTGCATTTTGGACGCAAGGCTGGCGCTCGATTTCTCGTGCATTTCTTGCCGCCGCAAATTACTCCATCGCGATAAAGCGCTATTATCCATATCGCTTAAGTTGGTAGTTTTTTGCATCGACCCCTCGATTTTGTTCGATTTCAAAGCAAGCGGCGCGCTTTGCCTGCGCTGATTTCGCGTCAAGCGCCCAATGGCGATGCTTTCGCTTGGGATGTCGAACCCACGAGACGATTCGCGGTAAGCCATAAAGAATGAATCGCCAAGCGGCAAGGCAGAAGCGGCGGGTCGAAGCAAAACGATGGGCTGTTTTGCGCAAAGGAGTTCGCATGCACATCATCGATGTTTTTGGTGGCGAGAAGCTGCCTGTTTCGTTTGAAATCTTCCCTCCGAAGGGAGATCTTCCCGTGGAAGAAGCCCGCGAGGTTATCGGCGGTCTGGTGCCGCTTTCGCCTTCGTTTGTCTCCGTCACGTATTCAGCGGGAGGGTCGGGCAATTCCTCGCGTACGATCGACGTGGCGAAAATGGCGCAAGACGAATATGACCTGAACATGATGGCCCACCTTACGTGCATGAACGCCGATCGCGCGGGCATCGATTCCGTGCTTGCATCGATGAAGGCGGCGGGTATTGAAAATGTGCTCGCCCTGCGCGGCGACGCGGTGCCGGGAGCGACCCCGAAAGATTTCAAATTCGCCAAAGACTTGATTCCCGTTGCGCGCGAGGCCGGTTTTTGCGTAGGCGCGGCGGCGTATCCGGAAGGCCACATCGATTGCCTCGATTTCGACGAGAGCATTCGCCATTTGAAGGAAAAGCAGGACGCGGGCGCGCAATTCTTCGTCACGCAGCTGTTCTTCGATAACGATCTTGCGCTGCGATTCCTCGATGCCGCGCGCAAGGCGGGCATTACCGTGCCTATCACGTTTGGCATCATGCCGTTTCTTTCGAAGGCGCAAATCCAGCGCATGGTATTCATGTGCGGCGCGAGCTTGCCGTCGCCCATCATCAAGCTGCTTGCGCGCTACGAAGACGACCCGAAGGCGCTGCGCCAGGCGGGCATCGATTATGCGTGCCAGCAGTTCGTGGGCCTCTCGAAGGAAGGCGTCGACGGCCTGCATGTCTACACCATGAATCGCCCCGATATCGCACAAGCCGCCGTTCAGGCGCTGCGTGACGCGGGTGCGATTGCGTAATGCTTGGCTGCAAATTGCCTGACTATAGGGTTAATAGGGCAGAGGCGCTGCGCTATTTGGGCTACGCGGGGCAAGCGCTCGATGCCGAGATGGAGGCGCGCATCGACAAGAACATCGCGGCGTGCGAGCGCGAGGCTCGACCGGGGTTCGTGTTTCGCTCGTTTCCCATCGAGACATGCGAGCGGGGCGTGCGGCTTGTGGGCAGCTCGCTTGTGCTCGAGGGCGACGACATTGCGCGCCATCTGAAAGGTGCGGCGGAGTGCGCCGTTTTTGCTTGCACACTTGGCATGGCGAACGAAGCGGCCATGGCGCGGCGGAAAGCGCAGAGCGCACTCGACGCGGCCATTTACGGTGCGGCGGGAAGTTCGCTCGTGGAAAGTGTGGCCGATGCGTGCGAGGCGGCCGTGGTTGCCGATGCCGCGAAGCGAGGCATGCGCACGAACTGGCGCTATAGCCCCGGCTATGGCGATTTGCCGCTTGCGCTTCAGCCAGAAATCGTGCGCGTGCTCGCAGCCGACAAGCGCCTTGGCATGGTGGCGACGGAATCGAATTTGCTCATTCCCGCGAAAAGCGTCACGGCATTCGTGGGCCTGTTCGACGCCGATGCGAAGCTCGACGAGGCTTCGGGCGTGAAGTCGAGCTGCGAGGGTTGCGCCTGCAGGCAGAACTGCACGCTGCGCGTCGCCGGCACGCCTTGTTGGAAGCGATAGCGTACAGGTCCTTGCCTCCTTCTCGCAATTGGGAGCATATGCCTGATGCGCCCATTCCCCCGCATGTTAATAGTGGGGGAATTCTTTTATTGAGCGGCCAATCTTTGCACCTCGAGTTTGAGTGGGAACGCCTTGTGGGTTCAGCGAATTCATAGGCGTTTTCGCGTTTTCATGGCCAAGCCGCCGTTATTGCCCTGGGGCGGCAATCGCGCGCATTCCGTCGCCGCTCGTAACGAAATTGTAAAAGCTCACCCGGTCGCTCATTCCTTTGTATGCTCCAATGGGGTAGAGTGCTCGTATGTGTATTGTGGCGAAAAGCCTACCTGGCAACGCCGTTTCAGGGAAAGGGGAACATCGTGCGCACTATTGGCAAGCGCGAAGTCGAGGATATGGCGGTTGGTGCCGCGGTTCTCGCGTCGGGTGGCGGCGGCGACCCGTATATCGGCAAGCTCATGGCCCTTCAGGCCATTGACGAATATGGTCCGTTCCAAATGATATCGCTCGACGAATTGCCCGACGATGCGTTCGTCTGTGCATCGCACATGTTGGGTGCGCCCACGGTGCTCGTGGAGAAGGTTCCCAACGGCATGGAAGGTGTTGGCGCGGTTGATGCGCTGGAGAAGCGTCTGGGCCGTAAATTCGACGCGATTATGCCGCTCGAAGCGGGCGGCCTGAACTCCCTTCTGCCGTTTCAGGTGGCCGCGGCCAAGGGCGTGCCCATTGTCGATTGTGACGGCATGGGCCGCGCGTTTCCCGAGCTGCGCCATGTGACGTGGACGCTGTTTGACATTCCCGCGTGCCCGGCTGTGGTGTGCGACGAAAAGGGCGACGTGGTTACCGTCGAGGCCGTCGACAATGCATGGGCCGAGCGTCTTTCGCGCAACGCCGCCATTACTACGGGCGGCAGCGTGTTCATGGCCGACTACGCCATGACGGGCGCCCAGGCCAAGAAGGCCTCTATTCCCGGCACGTCGACCTACTGCGAGCAAATTGGCCGTGCCATTCGCGAGGCCCACGAACAAAACGTCGATCCGCTGCCGGTGATTCTCGATTTGCTTGGCGCATTCGAGCTGTTCCGAGGCAAGCTTGACGATGTGGCGCGTCGTACCGAGGGCGGTTTCGTGCGTGGCTACGCGCATTTCGCGGGCATCGACGATTATGCGGGCCGCGAATGCGAGCTGCGCTTCCAAAACGAGCATCTGCTCGCCAAATCGGGCGACGAGGTGCTGTGCTCGGCCCCCGACCTCATCGCCGTGCTCGATATTGAAACCGCGCTGCCCATTACCACTGAAGGCATGAAGTATGGTGCGCGTGGCGTGGTTATTGGCATTCCTGTGCACGAGCATTGGCGCAGCGAGCGCGGCCTCGAAATCGCTGGCCCGCGTTATTTCGGCTACGACATTGATTTCGTTCCCGTCGAGGAACGCGTTGTCGAAAGCGCGAACGAGCAGTAGGTTTTTTGGATGAGCCATCGGGGTTCTGGCGCGTTGAAGGTGCCTGGGTTTGACGTTTCTCGATGCGGTTTAGCGGCCGTTTTCGGAAATGGCAAGCTCACAGGTCCCAATGCGCTACGCAAGCTCGCATCGGCATAGATATATGAAGGGATAGACACGATGTCCAACAAAGACTGGCGCATTGGCATCGACGTCGGTGGCACCAACACTGACGCCGTTGTTCTTGACGAGAACCTGAATCTTATCTCGGCCGTGAAAAGCCCCACGACCGAAGACGTTATGAGCGGCATCGAAAACGCCATGGAGGCCGTGCTTGCCGGTGAGGGCGTTGATCGTTCCCGCATCGGCTACGCGATGCTTGGCACGACGCACTGCACGAATGCCATCGTCGAGCGCAAGCGTCTCGATCGCGTTGCCGTGATTCGCATCGGTGCGCCCGCGACGCGCGCCATCAAGCCTATGATCGATTGGCCGGCAGAGCTGCGCGCGGCTATCAACGACCAGTGGTTCCTTGTGGGCGGCGGGCACGAGTTTGACGGTCGCGAAATCGCCCCCCTTGATGAGGATGAGCTGCGCCGCATTGCGAACCAGGTGAAGGGCGAATGCGACAGCGTTGCCATCACGAGCGTGTTTTCGCCGGTTGACGCAAGCCACGAGACGCGTGCCGCGGCCATCATGCGCGAGGCGCTCGGCGACGATTTCCCCATTTCCATTTCGAGCGAAATCGGCAGCGTGAGTCTGCTTGAACGCGAAAACGCCACCATTTTGAATGCGGCGCTCGTCGACGTTGCGAAAACCACATCGGAAAGCTTCATCGCGGCTCTTGCGGGTGAAGACATCACCGACGCTGAAGTGTACCTGTGCCAAAACGATGGCACGCTCATGAGCGCTGAATACGCCATGCGCTACCCGATTCTCACCATTGCGTGCGGTCCCACAAACTCCATTCGCGGCGCATCGTTTTTGACGGGCTTGAAAGACGCCGTGGTCGTCGACGTGGGTGGTACCACCACCGACCTGGGCGTTTTGACGCACGGCTTCCCGCGCGAGAGCATGCTTGCCGTGGAAATCGGCGGTGTTCGCACGAACTTCCGCATGCCTGACATTATTTCGATCGGCCTTGGCGGCGGTTCGATTGTGCGCCAGCACGAAGACGGCACCGTGACCGTCGGCCCCGATTCGGTGGGTTATCGCGTGACGAAAGAGGCGTTGTGCTTCGGCGGTCACACGCTTACCGCGACCGACATCGTGGTTGCGGCGGGCGCCGCTGAAGGCGTGGGCGACCCAGCGCTCGTGGCCGATTTGGATCCGGAACTCGTGAAGAAGGCTCGGGCCGTCATGACCGAAATGGTCGAAAACTGCGTCGACCGCATGAAGACGAGCGCGGGCGATATTGATGTCATTCTCGTTGGCGGCGGCTCCATTCTGGTTCCTAGCGAACTCGAGGGCGTAGCTCGCGTGCTCAAGCCGAACAATTTCGGCGAAGCCAACGCTGTTGGCAGTGCGATTTCTCAGGTGTCGGGCCAAATCGAGCGCGTATTCTCGCTCGACAAGCTCGGCCGTGCCGAAACACTCGAGGTCGCGAAGGGCTTGGCTACCGAAGAAGCTATCAAGGCCGGAGCCGATCCCGATTCGATTCAAATTGTCGAAGTGGAAGATGTGCCTTTGGCCTACCTGCCCGGCAATGCGACCCGCGTGCGCGTGAAGGCTGTGGGTGACCTGAAGATTTAATTGTTTTCGTCGCTCTGGCGAACGACGAAAGTTGTCGACGCTGCGCTGGGTCTGGCGGCGCATTTCGGGTTTGAGGTTGCGCCGTTCTACCGAACGGCGCACGAAGCCGGCGCTGCGCTGGGCTCTGGCGGCGCATTTCGGGTTCAAGCTGCGGCTCGCGTACCGAAGTACGCTGAGCCCAGCTGAGCTGGGCGCGCCCGCTCGGGCGCATAGGCAGGAATTGAAAATGCCACAGGCATTTTCAACGCCCGAAGTGCACTCGCCAGGGCCCATGCTCGCTGGCTTTTGGTGCGAATGCGCTTTTTGGAAGCAAGACGGACGAGTTGAGTTGGGCTTTGCCCAACTCTTATTCTTTATCGAAACACTTTAGCACTACAGTGCATTGGAGTGAAAGGAACGCCCCGTGAGATATTTGGGCGAACAAGAAGTTGAAGACATCGCGATGGGCGCGGCCGTTATGGCGTCGGGCGGCGGTGGCAACCCTTATGTGGGCATTCTCATCGCAAAGCAGTGCGTGGCCGACAATGGCCCTATTCCGCTGCTCACGCTCGATGAATTGCCCGATGATGCTCGCGTTGCGGTGTCTATGGGCCTTGGAGCGCCTACAGTGCTCGTCGAAAAGGTGCCCGCAGGCCCCGAGCCGGTCTATGCGCTCGAGGCGCTTGAACGCGAAGTGGGACATACCTTCGATGCGCTTATTCCGTCTGAAGCAGGCGGCTGGAACTCGCTGCATCCTATGCTTCCTGCGGCGCAGCGCCACATTCCGCTGCTCGATGCCGACGGCATGGGCCGCGCGTTCCCTGAGTTGCAAATGGTGACGTGGTCGATGTATGGCCAATCGGCAAGTCCTATTGGTGTGGCCGATGAGCGCGGCAATACGCTGCTCATGCATGCGGCCACGAATAAGTGCGGCGAAGATTTGTGCCGCGGCGCTACGGTGGAAATGGGCGGCAACATTTCGCTCGCGTGCTACGGCATGACGGGCGCCGAGGCCAAGGCGCACAGCGTGGCCGGCACGTATACGCTGTGCGAAAACGTCGGCCGCATCCTGCGCCGCGCCCGCGAAGAGCGCTCCAATGACATTTCCGAGCTTCGCGAGACGCTTGGCGCGGTGGAGCTGTTCCGCGGCAAGGTCGAAGACGTGGAGCGCCGCACCGTCGGTGGTTTCGCGCGTGGCTTGGTGCATTTGGAGGGCATGGATGCCTATAAGGGCGGCGTGCTTGATGTGCGTTTCCAGAACGAATTCCTTATTGCCGAGTGCAATGGGGAAGTGGTGTGCACGGCACCCGATCTTATCGCCATGTTCGATAGCGAAACGCTCACTCCCATCACGGGTGAGGCCTTGAAATACGGTTGCCGCGCGATTGTGCTGGGCATTCCTTGCGCGCCGCAGTGGCGCACGCCCGAGGGTCTGGCCACGGTTGGCCCTGCCGTCTTTGGCTACGAGGGCGTGGAGTTCGTGCCCGTCGAAGAGCGCTGTAAGCAATAACGTGCTGCAACTGATGCGGCGCCGCGCGGTCTGTGGCGATTTTTCGCCGCAAATGCGTTAAGGGAAGAAGGTTCGAAAAGACAGAAACACTTTCGATAATGATTCTCCGAAAGCGTTTCGCTGTTATACGAGACGAGCCCAATCGGGCCAATGGCCTGGCGGGGCTCGTTCTCTGTTTATGGCGAGGGCATTCGTTGCGCATGTGGGCCATGGCCGTTCTCTTGTTTGATATCGATTGCATTTGCGAGATGGGCTCTTGTCCATGGAACGATTTTTTGATCCGAGGCGTGACCCTGTCCATGGCAGGAAATGCGCGAAAGGGGCCTCATTGCATAGGAATTGTATTTCTATGCCAGAAATGGCGGCTAGGGGGCCTGTTTTTCGCGGGGTGGAGCTTCGCCATGAAATCGATGTTGCCTCCTATCGGGCAAAACGTATTCCTTGCCGTGAGCCACTCGCCTTTTCTTGAATAATTGACCCCGCAGAAGGGCCCCATTGCGCCATTTTCTGCCACGACGCCCTTGTTTGGACGCAATGGACGATTCGGAGGAGCGCGGCGTCGTTGCGCATGTTCGTCGCCTGCCGTCTGCCGTTCGCTGCCGATCTCCCGGTTCTGTCAATCGTTGTCTGCCGTTTGCCGCTTGGCGCCTGGTGCCTGGTGCTTGCCATTCTGTTTGGCCGCTGCTGTCTGCCCCTGGCCTCTCGGCTCTGTCGCTCGCCGCTCGCCGCTTCCCCCCGGCGCTTGCTCCTTTCCGTCCGCGTAGCGCTTTCCGCCGCCTTCTGCGAGCGTTCGCTATTCCTCCTATCGCCGTATGTCGAACCTCCGTGCTCCTCCTGCGGCGTTAACGCCTTTGAAACACACATTACACTTCGCTGTAACATGCGTGTCACGCTCGTGAAACGCTGCATCCATACCCTAGAAACACTACATTCGCTACCCAGCCCTTGCGGCGCGGCGCATCGCCACGCGCCCGTCGCGACGAGGCCGCCACGTCTCGAATTGCCCGGGTTGGGCCAATGGGGGAAATGAGGTGCAGCATGCACTATGCTGAAACGCCGCAGCAGGCGGCAGCCCGCGCACGCGCGCTTGACAGCCGCGGCCTGCGTGAAGGCGACGTGCGCATTCCCGCCGGATGCGCCATTGCCGGTATCATGGACAAGTCTGGCGCGCGCCATGACGGTCGCGACATTCTGAAGGCCATCGCGCTCATGCACGATCGCAGCAATGGCTTGGGCGGAGGCTTCGCCGCGTACGGCATCTATCCGGAATATGCCGACTTCTATGCGTTCCACGTGCTTTATGAAAGCCATGAAGCACGCATGAATACGGAAGCGTATCTCAACGAGCATTTTCTTTCCGAAAAGCAGGAGCGCATTCCCACCGCCTCGGTGAAGGCGATCAAGAATCCGCCCGACACCTGGCGCTACTTCCTCACCCCGCACCCGTCGCACCATGAGCTTGAACTGGGCGAATTCGACGAGCAGGAATACGTCATGCAGTGCGTGTTCTACATTAATGCCCACATCGATGGAGCGTTCGTTGCAAGCTCTGGCAAGAACATGGGCGCGTTCAAGGGCGTGGGCTACCCTGAAGAAATCGGCGAGTACTACCGTATCGATGAATACAAGGCCTGGCTGTGGACTGCGCACGGGCGTTTTCCTACCAATACGCCTGGCTGGTGGGGCGGTGCTCACCCGTTCACGCTTCTGAACTGGTCGATCGTGCACAATGGCGAGATTTCCAGCTATGACACCAACCGCCGCTACGTCGAGCAATTCGGTTACGACTGCGCGCTGCAGACCGATACCGAAGTCATCACCTACCTGTTCGACCTGCTCGTTCGCCGCCACGGTTTCTCTCAGGAAATGGCCGCGCATATCATGGCCGCTCCTTCGTGGGATGCCATCGACCGCATGCCGCCCGAGCAAGCTGAATTCGAAACGGCGCTGCGTTGCGTGTATTCCGACGCGCTCGTGAACGGCCCGTTCTCGGTGATTTTGGGTTCGGAAGAGGGCCTGCTGGCGCTCAACGACCGCCTGAAGCTGCGCGCGTTGATGGTTGGCGAGAAAGACTCCATGGTGTATTTGGCCAGTGAGCAGGCGTCCATCGAGCTTGTGTGCCCCGATGTCGAGAATGTACGCTCTATCGAAGGCGGCGTGCCGTTCGTGGTGCAACTCGATGAGGTCGCGCGCGCCAAACAGAACGCCGCTGCGGAAAACGAGCCCGACATCCACCAGCAAACGCGCATCACTCGAAAGGAGGCCTAAGCCATGCTCGATTTCACGTATCCGCGCTATAAGGTCGAGCGCGATCCCGGCCAATGCATTCAATGCGGCGTGTGCGCGCGTCAGTGCGCTAACGAGGTGCATATGGTCGATACCGACTTGGGCCGTGTGGTCGCCGATCACAAGAAGTGCGTGAACTGCCAGCGTTGCGTAGTCATGTGTCCCACGAACGCACTTGCCATCACGAATTGGCCCCAGGTCGGCAACGGCTCGAACAACTGGAACCTTGCCGCCATGCAAGATATCGCCAAGCAGGCGCAAACCGGCGCTGTGCTGCTTTCTTCCATGGGCAATCCCCAGCATTATCCGATTTACTGGGACCATCTGCTGCTCAACGCGAGTCAGGTTACCAATCCTTCCATTGACCCGCTGCGCGAGCCCATGGAGACCCGTGTGTTTTTGGGCAGCCGTCCCGAGGCACTGCGCATCAATGAGCGCGAGCGCAAGGTGGTCTCGCCGATGCCGCCCCGCATCAAGCTCGACGTGCCCATTATGTTCTCGGCCATGAGCTTTGGCTCTATTTCGCTGAATGCCCAAAAGTCGCTTGCCATGGCGGCCGAGGAGCTGGGCACCTATTTCAACTGCGGCGAAGGTGGCCTGCATAAAGATCTCGAGAAATATGGCAATCACGCTATCGTGCAGGTAGCGTCGGGCCGTTTCGGCGTGGATATGCACTACCTCGAAACTGCGGCGATGATCGAAATTAAAATCGGCCAGGGCGCAAAGCCTGGCATCGGCGGACACCTTCCTGGCGAGAAGATCAACGATGAAGTGTCCCGCACCCGCATGATTCCGAAGGGCACTGACGCTATTAGCCCCGCACCGCACCATGACATCTACTCCATTGAAGACTTGCGCCAGCTCATTTTCAGCTTGAAGGAAGCGACGCACTACACCAAGCCCATTTCGGTGAAAGTGGCTGCCGTCCACAACGTGGCCGCTATCGCGAGCGGCATGGCACGCGCGGGCGCCGACGTGATCGTCGTCGACGGCTTCCGCGGCGGCACGGGTGCAGCGCCGGCTCGCACGCGCGACAACGTGGGCATTCCCATTGAGCTCGCGCTTGCGAGCGTTGACCAGCGTCTTCGCGACGAGGGCATTCGTAGCCGCGTGAGCCTGGTGGCCGCCGGCTCCATTCGCAATTCGGCCGACATCGTGCGTGCCGTTGCTTTAGGCGCCGACGCTGTGTACTGCGCAAGCTCTGCGCTTATCGCCCTGGGCTGTCATCAGTGCCAGGCATGCGCGGGCGGCAAGTGCAATTGGGGCATCGCCACGCAGCGCGCCGACCTCACGAAGCGTCTCAATCCCGAAATCGGCGCCGAGCGCGTGGTGAATTTGGTCCGTGCGTGGAACCACGAGGTTCAGGAGCTCATGGGCGGCATGGGCATCAATGCCATCGACAGTTTGCGCGGCAATCGACTTATGCTGCGCGGCGTGGGACTGAACGAGAAAGAACTCGAGATTCTGGGCGTGAAATACGCAGGGGAGCAGTGATCGGCATGAAGAGGATTTACGCGATTCCCGAATGGTGCGTGAATTGCCGCCGTTGCGAGGTGGCTTGCAAGGCTCAGCATTCGCCGTGGCCAGGAAACATCGTGAAGGCGTTTACGCTTGCGGGCGATGAAATCTACAACCGCGTGCGCGTCGAGGGCGACAACATCGTGAGCTTCGCGGCGAATTGCCGCCATTGCGCCAAGCCAAAGTGCGTGGAAGGCTGCATCTCGGGCGCCATGCAGCGCGACCCTGAAACCGGCGTGGTCACGAGCGACCCGTCGCGTTGCGTGGGCTGCCGCACGTGCGTGAGCATGTGCCCGTTCGGCGCCATTTCGGTTGTTCCGGCTCCTTCGGGCGTGAAGTCCATTGCGCTGAAGTGCGATTTGTGCGGTGACGGCGCGGGCGCGCCGGGCGAGCCGAGCTGCGTTGCGGCCTGCCCGAATCGCGCACTCATGTACGTGGAAAGCGAGGCGATGTAGCATGGCGCACCATACGTGTGATTACTTGATTATTGGCAATTCTGCGGCGGGCGTGACTGCGGCGGAATTCCTCTCTGCAGCTGCGCCGGATAAGAGCATCATCATGGTTTCCCACGAGCCGTATCGCTGCTATGGCCGACCGCTTATCTCGTATTTACTCGAAGGCAAAACCGATCGTGAACACCTCGATTACAAATCGGCCGATTTCTACGAGAGGCGTGGCATCGAAACGCTGTTTGGCGCTGAGTTTGAAGCCGTGGCGCTCGATGCTTCCGCCCATGAAGTGAAGCTTGCAGGCGGAGAAGAGATTTCCTACGGGAAGTGCCTGCTCGCTACGGGCTCCGTCCCCTTCATTCCTCCTATTGCCGGCATGGAGGGCCGCACGAACGTGCATACGTTCATTACGCTCGATGATGCGTTGGCGGCCTGGGACGATGTGCTCACAGCAACCGAGCGTGCGCATGCGGAAGGCCGTGAAAGCCGTGTCGTGGTGATTGGCGGCGGCCTTATTGGCATGAAGGCGGCCGAAGCGCTGAGCCACCATGCCGACCGCATCGATGTGTTCGATCGCAGCCCACGCATTTTGCCTGCCGTGCTCGACGTAGATGGTGCCGCGGTTGTCTCGCGTCTTATGGAGCCGCACGGCATTTTCTGCCATCCCAGCATGTCGGTTGACGAGATGCTCGGTGAAGGCGAGCGCGTGACGCATGTGCGCCTGACCGATGGTTCCGACGAGGCGTGCGATATGGTTATCGTCGCGGTCGGCGTGCGCCCGGCGAGTAAGCTTGCCGTCGAGGCGGGCGCCGAGCAGGGTCGAGGCCTTATATGCGGGCCCGATCTGCAAACGAGCCTGCCCGATGTGTACGCTGCGGGCGATGTGACCCAGGTGACCGATACGCTCGATGGCAGCGAGCGCCCCTTGGCGCTGTGGCCCAATGCCGTTCGTCAGGGCCGCATTGCCGCCATGCACATGGCGGGCGTGCCCGGCGCGCTTCCCGATGAGGGCAGCTTTGCGGTGAATGCGGTCGATTTCTTCGATATCACACTTTTAACTTCGGGAATCATCAATCCGCCAGTCGATGGCGATTTCGATGTTCGCGTAGAAGTCGAAGGCGACGAATATGTGAAATTCGTCATGCGCGACGGCAAGCTCGTGGGCTACGTGCTGCTGAATCGACCCGACAATGCGGGCATGTATACGGCGATGATCGAACACGGAGTGCCTGTGGCATCGCTTGCCGCCGATACGTTCGATCGCGTTCCCCTCAACATCGATTTTCCGCAAGGGGCCGCACGCATGCATCGCGGTTACCCGTCGACGCTCAATGAGCTTGGCTGGCCCAAGGCAGAAGGCGAGGAGTAACATGGCAGAATTCGGAAACCTTCCCACGATTGAGCCCGTCGTTGAAAAGCTCGACGGCAAAACGGTGGTCACGCTCGGCACGGTACATTTCACCGAGGGCAACGCCGCAGTGCGCGCGGCTCTTGAAGATGCCGACGTGGTGGAGCTGCGTGAAACGTTCGCCCAGCGCTATCTGGGATGCGGCATGCCCGTGGGCAAGCGCCTCGAGATTCATGGCGTGCCCGGCAACGACATGGCGTGCTACATGGATGGCGGTGAAATCGAGGTCTTCGGCAATGCTCAAGACCAGGTTGCCAACACCATGAACGATGGCGACATCGTAATTCACGGGCGCGTGGGCGATGCTGCGGGCTACGGCATGCGCGGCGGACGCATTTTGGTGCGCGACGGCTGCGGTTGGCGCGTCGGCATTCACATGAAGCAGTATGGCGACAAGGCGCCGGCTATCGTGATTGGCGGAGACGCCGGCAGCTTTCTGGGCGAATACATGGCCGGCGGAGTGATCGTGCTCATGGGCACGGCGGGCCCGTATTTGGCAACGGGCATGCATGGAGGCGTGATTTACCTGAAGCATGTGCTCGACGAGCGCGATATTCCCGCTGGCCTGGTGCAAGAGCCGGTCGATGAGCACGATTGCCGCGTGCTTGCGCGCCTGCTTGGCGAATATAACGAGAAATTCGCCGAAGAAATTGGCGGTCCGGTCGATGCTACGGGCGAGGGGTTCTTCCGTCTGCGCCCCGCAAACAGCCGCCCTTACGCCAGCATGTACGCGAACTGATGTTGCGCCGTTCTAACGAACGGCTCACTTGCTTGACGCTGCACGGGATTCTGACGGTGTATTTCGTAGCCAGCTGAGCTGGCTACGCCCGCTCGGGCGTGGAAGTTTGGGATTGAATATGCCGTTTGGGCATATTCAATGGCTCGCGTGCCGAAGTACGCGTCGCCTCGGTCTCGCTCGAACTACACTCGCCAGAATCCCGCTCGCTGGCTTTGTTCGTCCAGCGGCGGCTCGTTTTGACCATTCTATCGGCCCGCGACAACGTGGCGACCGCGTGGCCGTTTTTTGGCCGGGAGAGCCTTGCGCCTCCCGGCCCTTCTTGTATTTGAACGGTCTCTTGGGAAACTCGCACGTTTCGTGAAGGTGTGCTGAAATTCGCGAATTGCCCGCATTTCAGCGAGATACTCCTTGTTCACGTGCGGAAATCGCGCACGAAGAACTACCCAAGGAGTCCAAGTCTATGCCTCAGGCATCTGCGAAATCGAACACCGTCAAGCCCGACAAGCCCAATGAGCCCATTTTCACGCCGCGCTTCATCGCCGGCTTTGCGGTGAACTTTATTCTGTATATGCAGTATTACGCGCTTATGGTCGCCATGGCGGGTTATTCTGCCATGCAATTCGCGGCAGGAGCAACCGAGGGTGGCTTTACGGCGAGCGTCTTCATTTTGGGCGCGTTGTGCTCGCGCTTGTTCTTCGGCGGCGCGATTGACAAGGTCGGTCGCGGTCGCGTGCTTGTGGCGTGCATGACGGGCGAGGTTGCGTGCACGCTTCTCTATTTGGCTTTTGAGCACGTGCCGGCCATTGGCGTGTTCATCGTGTTGCGCTTTTTGCACGGCGCGTTTTACGGTCTGTCGCAAACAACGGTCACGTCTATCGTGAGCAGCGCTGTTCCGTTTTCCCGCAAAGGCGAGGGCGTGGGTTATTACATGCTTTCGGTCACGCTCGGCGCGGCGCTTGGTCCTCTGATGGGTTCGGCGTTCTCGAACGCGGGCGACTTCGATATGCTTTTCTTCTCGTGCCTCGGCATGATCGCTGTGGGCTACGTTGCCGCGCTCGGAGTTGTTTTGCCTGGTCGCAGGCAAAGTTCGGAAGTGTCTAAGGCAACTGGGGCGACCGAGGTGGCGCATAGCGTGAATACAGAGGAAGCGCCTGTCGCTGCGGAAAAGGCCGGGGTATCCGAGCAATCTGGCGATGCCGGCAAGCCCGCGAAAACGCACAAGCTCAGCCTGGCGAATTTCATCGAAGTGCGTGCGTTGCCCGTGTCGGTGGCCATCACGGTGGGCTATCTCGCGTATGGCGCCCTTATCACCTATATCAATCCGTACGCGGCCGAAGTGGGGCTTACAGGTGCCGCGAGCTTCTTTTTCGTGTCGTATTCCATTGCCATGTTCGTGACGCGTCCGTTTACGGGACGATGGTTCGATTCGGCTGGCGATAAAGGCATCATGACCTTGGGCTTTGCCTGCCTGGGCGTAAGCATGCTCATCATGGGCTTTGCTCAAAACGGCGCCATGCTCCTTGTGTCGGCGGCGCTTGCTGGCGTAGGTGTTGGCTCGGTGCAGCCCAATGGCCTCGTGCTTGCCATGCGTCGCTGTCCCGACGATCGTCTCACCGCCGCGAATTCCACCTATTTCGTGTTGCTCGACGTGGCTATTGGGCTATGCCCCTTCTTGGTAGGCTGGATTGCGCCCGCATTCGGTTATCGCGTGCTGTTCCTCGTCATGGTGCCTGTGGTGGCGGCGAGCTACGTCGTGTACATGGCGTTCCGTCGAGCTGGTCTTATTGCGGGGAAGAAGAAATAGCGCGTTTTTTGGCGGTTGCTATCGCATGGAGCGAAGTGGGATGCGTCTGTTAGCCGTGCGGTAGGTCGTATCGGGGCGGATGGGCGCTCTGCCAAGAGGCGATAACTGAGCTCGCGCGAACGGTCCACTGGACTGTTCGGCTCGTGCGTACGCTCTTGGCAGAGCGCCCATCCGCCCCGATACTCAGGCATGAGATGCTCTTCGTCCGCATATCTCCACTTCCTTATGGATTTCTCTTGCATTGCGCCTGTAAGGTCGTATAATGCCATGGTTTCTATATTTCACATGTCCGAGCGACCTAGCACCGCGAGTGGCCACCGAAAAAAGGCTGCGGTGTCGGGGATGACCTCGGGCAGACGCTTAACGAATGGAGAATAACATGGCGAAAATCAGCGTCAAGTCCCTGCTCGAAGCAGGCGCTCACTTCGGTCACCAGACCCGTCGTTGGAACCCCAAGATGAAGCCGTATATCTTCGGCAACCGTGGTGACATCTACATCCTCGACCTCAAGCAGACCCTCGTTGGTCTCGACCAGGCTTACACCTTCGTCGAGAACACTGCTGCCAAGGGCGGCACGGTTCTGTTCGTCGGCACCAAGAAGCAGGCCCAGGAAGCTATCGCCACTCAGGCTGACCGCTGCGGCATGCCTTACATCAACGCTCGCTGGCTCGGCGGCATGCTCACCAACTTCGTGACCATTCGCTCCCGTGTTCAGCGCATGGAAGAGCTCGAGGCCATGGAATCCGACGGCCGCATGGAAGTTCTGCCTAAGAAGGAGCAGATCCTGCTCAAGAAGGAACTCGCCAAGCTGCAGACCAACCTCAACGGCATCCGCAACATGAAGAAGCTTCCCGACGCCATCTTCGTCGTTGACACCAACCGCGAGCAGCTCGCCATCCACGAAGCCAAGCGTCTTGGCATTCCCGTGGTGGGCACCCTCGACACCAACTGCGACCCCGACGACGTCGAGTTCGGCATTCCCGCCAACGACGACGCCATCCGTTCGGTCAACCTGCTCTGCACCTTCGTTGCCGACGCCGTGATCGCCGCTACGGGCGCTCCCGTCATCGAAGAGCAGATGGCCGCCGAGGCCGAGGCTGCTGAAGCCGCCGCCGAAGTTGCTGCTGAGTAATTAATTTACGCATACGTCGAAAGCCCAGTGCTTTCTACCAATACGTAGAGGTCGGGCCCTGTTTCTGAAGAGCGAAGCGGGGCCCGTTTTTCCAAGAGAGAACTTGAGAAAGGAACCGCAAAGATGGCAAACATCACTGCTTCCATGGTCAAGGAACTGCGCGAAATGACCGGCGCAGGCATGATGGAGTGCAAGAAGGCCCTCGCTGAGGCCGACGGCGACATGGACGGCGCCGTTGACGTTCTGCGTACTCGTGGCCTTGCCGCTGTTGCCAAGAAGGCCGGCCGCGCCACCAACGAGGGCACCGTTATGGCCCTGGTTTCTGAGAACGGCAAGACGGGCGCTCTCGTCGAGCTCAACTGCGAGACCGACTTCGTGGGCATGAACGAGAAGTTCAAGGCTTACGCTGAGAAAATCGCTCGCGCCGCTGTTGCCAACAAGCCTGCCGATCTCGACGCCCTGAAGGCTTCCGAGATTGACGGCGAGACCGTCGAGGCCGTTGTCGCCGACTGCATCCATGTGATGGGCGAGAACACCCAGCTCGCTCGCTTCGCCACGCTCGAGGCCGACGCTGTGTGCTCCTACATCCACATGGGCGGCAAGATTGGCGTTCTGGTTTCCTTCGCCACCGAGGGCGTTGACACCACCGCTGCTGAGTTTGCTCAGTGCGGCCGCGACGTTGCCATGCAGGTCGCCGCTGTCGACCCCATCGCGACCTCTCGCGAAGATGTCGATCCTGCTGTTGTTGAGCATGAGATGGGCATCTACAAGGCTCAGGCTGCCGAATCTGGCAAGCCCGAGGCTATCCAGGAAAAGATGGCTACCGGCCGTCTGCAGAAGTTCTACAAGGAGCAGTGCCTTGTTGAGCAGGCGTTCGTGAAGAACCCTGACCAGACTGTTGCCGAGTACGTCGACTCCGTTGCCAAGCAGCTCGGTGGCTCCATCAAGGTCACCGGTTTCAAGCGCTTCGCGCTTGGCGAGGCTGCCGAATAAACCGACGCCTTTACAATGCCGGCCTTCGGGCCGGCATTTTTTTGCGCAGATTATGGCCATATGCGAGACCTGAAGGGCAAGGTGCCCGTGATGGCTCCGCACGGCGTCGACTGTGACAAACCCTCGCTGCGTGTGCAGTGGGGGTTTTCTTGTTTCGGCCTTCGTCTCTTTAATGCTGCTTCTGTTCGTGCGACAATAATAGCTTGCATATACGCCGCCGATGCGTCGGGGGCGCAAACGATTGCGGAGGTAATCTCATGGCAAAAGAGAAAATCGTCGTCGAAGGCGGAACGCCGCTTGCGGGCGAGGTGCATATTTCGGGTGCGAAGAATTCGGCCCTCAAGCTTATCGCGGCTGCCCTTTTAGGCCAGGGCGAGAGCGTCATTCATAACGTGCCTCTTATTTCCGACATTGTGGTTATGTCGAAGGTCATCGAGACCCTTGGCGGCAGCGTTCGCCGCGATGGCCATACGCTGTATGTTGACACTGCTGGCGTTGATACATGGGAAACGCCGTATGAGCTCGTGTCGAAGATGCGCGCATCCATTTCGGTTCTTGGCCCCTTGGTGGCTCGTTTCGGCAAGGCTCGCGTTGCCATGCCGGGCGGTTGCAACTTGGGCGCTCGTAAAATCGATATGCATATGGTAGGCATGGAGGCGCTCGGCGTTCATTTCCATACCGATCACGGCTATATCGAAGCAAGCACGCCCAATGGGTTGCACGGCGCGTACGTCGCGCTCGATTTCCCCAGCGTGGGCGCCACGGAAAATACCATGATGTGCGCCGTGACGGCGAAGGGCCAAACCGTTATCGAAAACGCTGCTCGTGAGCCCGAAATCGAAGACCTTGCGAACATGCTCAATTCCATGGGCGCTCGCATTTCGGGCGCTGGCACGGCCGAAATCATCATCGACGGCGTGGAGCTTTCCAGCTTGCATCCGTGCGAGCATTCCACGGTCGGCGACCGCATTGAAGCAGGCACCTTCCTCGTGGGCGGTGCGCTTACGGGCGGCCCCGTTACCGTTCGTGGCATCGATCCGAGCTTCTTGCGCATGGCATTGATGAAGCTGTCCGCCATGGGCTGCTCGGTCGATGTGGGCGATGACTCCATCACGGTTTCGCGCAAAGGTCCTCTTCTGCCTACCGATATTCAAACGCTGCCGCATCCTGGGTTTCCCACCGATTTGCAGGCGCAGTTCATGCTGCTCGCCTCTGTTGCAAGCGGCAATTCCGTGATTACCGAGAATGTTTTCGAAAACCGCTTTATGTTCGCCGCTGAAATTGGCCGCATGGGCGCCGAGATTACCATTGAGGACCATCACGCGGTTGTCGAAGGCGTGCCTAGCTTGCAGGGCGCAAGCGTGAAGGCAACCGATTTGCGTTGCGGCGCTGCCTTGGTGCTTGCCGGCATTTTTGCTGAAGGCGAAACGCAGGTGCACAACATTTATCACATCGATCGCGGCTACGAAGACTACGTGGGCAAGCTCACGGGCCTGGGCGCGAACGTTCGTCGCGTTCCCGACGAAGACGATATCGACTGGTAGCGCAGGTGTTGCATGTCGCGTAAACCATCGAGCTACAACTACAAGCGATTGTCGAACCGCGTGCGCGAATCGACGATCGAGACGCACGTGTCGGCGCCCCGCCCTTCAGTGGGGCATCGCAAGGGCGCGAATCAGCGCTATGCTCGCTCAGCGGTGCGCGGCGAAATCCATCAAGTGCTGCCGAACACAACGACGCGCGAGGACCGCTTTGCCTACGAGGCGCGCATGAACCGACGCTCGTATGTCGAGCGAAATGTTGCTGCGGGCCGAAGGCGCAAGATCGCGCTCGTGGCTGCGCTTGCGGTGCTTATCGTGATCGTCGCGTGCGTCGTCGCGTCGTTTGTTTTCGTGAACGGCATCAACTCGCGCCTTGTGCTCGACGATTCTTCGCTGAAATCGGCCCTCGTTGCCGATTCGGGTGAGGAAAAAGCGACCTATTCGCTGCTCTGCGCCGATTTTGATGATGGAGAAGATGGCGCATCGCCCGATTCGATTGTCGTTATGCGCACCGACCCTGAAGCGAATACCGCCTATGCGATTTCGCTTCCCTCGAACACCCGCGTGTCAACCGATGGTTCTTCGCGCACTTCGCTCGGCGAAATTCGCGCTTCCGAGGGCAGCGCGGGCCTGGTTAGCGCGGTGAACAGCCTTTTGGGCATCAAGCTGTCCCATTATGCAACGATTGATGCGCAGAATTTCGCTCAGCTCGTTGACGAACTTGGCGGTATTGATGTCAATCTTCCCGAAGATATCGTCGATGCCCAGGCGGGCGATATGAGGCTTTCTGCAGGCGAGCAGACTCTCGGCGGCGAGCAAACGGTTTTCGCATGCCGAGCAGATGATTACGCCGTGAACGCTGAAGAGACGCGTGGCAAGGTACAGGCGCTCGTGGCAGTGGCCCTTATGCAGAAGGCGACCTCGGTAGAGGGTGGGTTTGGCTACTATATGCGCATGGACGGACTTGCGAACCTCGTGCAAACCGACATGGACGTAAAGGCAATCGGGGCATTCCTCGAGAGCATTCGCTCCATTTCGGCCGAGAATATGCAGGTTACGGCTTTGCCTACGTATTCTGCGCAGTCGAGCGGTAAAACGTATCAGGTTCCTGCCGACGATGCGATTACGGAAATGATGAATCGCATTCGCGCTGGCGAGACGCCGCAGGCCGATGCTGCCGACGTGTTGGGCTCTATCGATGCGGGCAGCTATACGGTTTCGGTTTACAACGGCGGCGACGTTGTGGGCGCGGCTTCCGAGGCGGCCGACATGCTGCGCCAGGTAGGTTTCAACGTGACCGATACGGGCAATACCTCCATGCAGGTGTACGACGAAACGCTCGTCGTGTACGGCGATGCCGATAAGGAAAACGCCGCCAATGCCGTGGTGGCCGCCCTTGGCATTGGCCGCACGCTGCAAGATACCGTGCATTATTCGTTCGACACGAATGTGTATGTGGTCATCGGCAAGGACTGGCGCACGGTGCTCGCCGCGCGCAACGAAACGGTCGATGAGGACGGCAACATCGTGCCTCTTTCGCAAAAGGACGCATCGGCAACCTCGAGCGACGAATCGAATTCAAGCGCGTCGAGCGATTCCGACGTCGATGCGGAAGGTTCGTTCGCTGCTGCCGCGAATAGCGCGGCGTAGTCGATAGACGAAACGCAAGCACGCCCCGCCTTCGTGCGGGGCGAGTTTTTAGAAGGGGAGCCTCTATGACGCTCAACGATATTTACCACGCAATTGACCCCGTGGCGCTTTCCTTGGGGCCGCTGCAAATTCGTTGGTACGGACTGGCCTATGTTGCCGGCTTCATTTGCGCCTTTCTCGTTATTGCCAAACTCTCCCAGCGTTGGAAGATTCGCATTGACGATGACGCCTTTTTCACGGTGGTCTTCTGTGTGATTTTCGGCGTGATTCTTGGTGGTCGTTTGGGCTATGTGCTCGTATATGGCGACGGATACTACCTTCAGCACCCCGAGAAAATTCTTGCGTTCAACGAAGGCGGCATGAGCTTCCACGGGGGGCTTGTGGGCGTGATCATTGGCGGCGTTATCGCGGCGAAAATCACGAAGATCCCGTTTCTCACGTTGGCCGATATGGGTGTTGTCGGCGTGCCTATCGGCCTGTTCTTCGGCCGTTGCGCGAACTTCATCAACGGCGAGCTGTGGGGCGCTCCCACCGATATGCCATGGGGCGTGGTGTTTGGGGGCGCTGCGGGCACGATGCCGCGCCATCCCTCGCAGTTGTACGAAGCACTGCTTGAGGGCGTAGTGCTCTTTATTATCCTGTTCGCGCTCTCGCGTAAAACTCCGGCGCGTCCGCGTGGAACCTTCTTCGGAACGTTTTTGCTGTTCTATGGCTTGTTCCGCTTCACGATCGAGTTCATTCGCCAGCCCGATGCCCAAATTGGCTATCTTTTGGGAACCAATTGGTTCACTATGGGGCAAGCGCTTTCCATTCCGCTTATGGTTGCGGGCGTTGTTTTCCTTATATATGCGTGGAAAACGAAGAAACCCCAGATGGGCCTTCCTGATTCTGAGATAAGCCAGCCTTAGGACGTTTCCTATTTTCGGCTACGACAAGGCGTCCAAAAACAGCGGTGCGAAACCAGATTGGCAACGGTTTGCTTCAGCCATGTCCCAAGGATGCATAATGGAAGTGTTGAAGCTGCCCTTGCGGTAGCGCGACGCGGAATCCGTTTACGGGAAAAGGGGGAGTCATGGACATCAAACTGTACAAATGCGCTCACTGCGGAAACATCGCGATTAAGGTCGTCGATTCCGGCGTGCCCCTGGTGTGCTGCGGCGAGCCGATGGAAGAGCTCGTTGCAGGCGCTGTCGACGGCGCATTCGAGAAGCACGTGCCTGCCGTCGCGATCGATGGGTCGACCGTCAAGGTGCAGGTGGGCGAAGTCGAGCACCCGATGATGGATGCCCATTACATTCAGCTCATTGTGCTCGTGACCGAAAAAGGGTACCAGGTCGCGCCTCTCACGCCGGCCGATAAGCCCGTGGCAACGTTTGCGCTTGCCGAAGGGGATGCGCCTGTCAAAGTCTACGAGCATTGCAACCTCCATGGCCTTTGGGCGAAAGAGCTTTAGCGGGCCGAACGCCCATGGCGCCACGAGAAGAAAAGCGAACGAAAAGAGGTTTCGTCGCAAGGCCCTTGACGTCTTACGATACAATGGCGCAGACAAGAACATCCGATGTGAGGAGCTTACTATGGCTATCGATAAAGACCAAGTCAGCCGCGTGCTCGACCTTATTCGCCCGGCGCTTCAGGCCGACGGCGGCGACGTTCAGCTGGTCGACGTTGACGAAGAGGGCGTTGTCACCGTTCAGCTGCATGGCGCATGCAACGGTTGCCCCATGAGCCAGATGACGCTCGCCAATGGCGTTGAGCGCATTCTGAAAGAGCACATCCCGGGCATCACCAAGGTCGTGTCTGCCTAACAGCGGGCACGCGCTATCGACGCTGCGCTGGGTTCTAGCGACGCGCTTCAGGTTCAAGCTGCGGCTCGCGTATCGAATTTGCGCCGCTGCGCTTTCTTTCGAATCGCATTCGCTTAGAACCTATGCTCGCTGACTTTTGGTGCGAAGCATGGTTTTTCCTTCGGAGGGCCACCGTATGGTGGCCTTCCGTTGTTTTTAGTGGCGCGCGGGCGTATCGCTTTGCGCTATCTGGGAAAATAAGCGGCAGAAGATTCGGCGGCATGGGCCGTTTATGGTAAAGAAGGGGGCCGAAATGGCGTTGCATTGTTGGGAAACGCGCGGTTGCGACGAGGAAATGGCAAGCCGCTGCCCGCATAATATCCCAGGCGAGCGTTGCCCGGGCGACTGCAAGTTCGCGGTGTGCGATCGTCCCACCCATGAAACCGCGTGGGGGCTCGATATGCTCGAAAATCCCGATGTCGATCGCGAAGTCGTGGTGAAGGAATTCTGCCTGACGTGCAAGTTCTTCATCGCGCATGGCCCAAAGGTCGGCTCTCCCGAATCAATCAAGGCGCGCGAGATCGTCGATGCGCGCCCCTATGCCGTGAAGCGAGGTTAGCGTATGCCAAAGGTGGCAATTATCGGCGGTGGCGCGGCGGGCATGGCGTGCGCTATCGCGGCGGCTCGAGAAGGGGCTGAAGCCCATGTGTATGAACGAGCCGATCGCGTTGGCAAGAAGCTGCTCGTGACAGGCAACGGCCGTTGCAACATGAGCAACACTGACATCATGAGCTCCGATTACAACGATCCCGAATTCGTGCAGGAAGCAATGAATGCGTTGCCGCCCGAATCGGTTATGGCTTTCTTCGAAGATTTGGGCGTGCTCGCGTTCGAGGAAGACGAAGGCCGCATTTATCCTTACAGCAATAAGGCCGCGACGGTTCTTGATATGCTGCGTTTGGGCATGAAGGAAGCTGGCGTTGTCGAGCATTGCGATCGCGAGGTTCGCGCGGTAGCGCCTCTTTCGTGCGGCGGTTGGGCGGTTGCTTTTGCCGACGATGCCGTTGAGGGCTTTGATGCGGTTGTGTGCGCTGTGGGCGGCAATCCCTCGCGCGCGCTTCTGCCGAGCGATATTGCGTTCCACGCATGCACGCCTGTGCTTGCGGCGCTGAAGACCGACACGACGAATATCAAGGCGCTTTCCGGCATTCGCGTTCGCGCGCGCGTGTATCTCGATGAAGACCCCGAAGATTTGCGCGACGCCTGGCTCGATGTGGTCGACCCTGAATTCGAGGCGAGCTATCAGGGCCCCGAAGAGCGCGGCGAAGTGCTGTTCCGCGATTGGGGCATCTCCGGCATTGCCGTGTTCGATATGTCTCGTTATGTCGAGCCTGGTCAAATGGTATTTCTCGACCTTCTGCCCGATATGGAGCCGCAAGACAAGGTCGATTTCATTTGGGAGCAGTCCATGGCGCATCCGAGCCGTACCGCTGCCGAAGTGATGAGCGGCCTTTTGCCCTCTCGCGTGGCGCGCGCCGTGGTGGTTGCGGGCGGCTTGAATCCCGACGAGCCTATTATCGCCGAGCAGGAGGCTGTGGTTTTGGCCATGGTTTCTGAGTCGTTCGGGCTTTCCGTGCGCGGCATTGCCGACCCGAAGCAGGCGCAGGTTACGCGCGGCGGTTTCGCGACGGAATGCTTCGACGCGCATACCTTTGAATGTCGCGAGCACGCCGGCCTTTTCGCGTGCGGCGAGGCGCTTGACGTTGATGGTCGCTGCGGCGGCTACAACCTGCATTGGGCTTGGACGAGTGGCCTGCTTGCGGGCGCTTCCGCGGCTCATGTCGAAGATGTTCCCGAGGGTTCTTTCGAGGGGCTTTCGCTGGGCTCGGTCGAAGGTTTGGCGCAACGCGCTCGTCGCTCAACGCTTTCGGGCTATGAAGGCGGTCGCGACCAGCGCTCGGGCGGCCAGCGCTCGTGCGGCAAAGGCGGCTTTCGTGTTGCCGGCAAACGCGGCGACGGCGCGCGCGGCGGCGAAAAGGGGCGCGATAGGGCGTCCCGCGGCCAGGCGAGCGGTCGAGGCGCCGATGCGCGCGACCAGCGCGGCAAAGGCCAGAATAGTGGCCAGCGCGGCAAGGGTGGCCAGCGAAGCAATGCTGGCGCCACTCGTTCCAATGGCGGCAACAATGGCGGGAAAGGGCCCAACGGACGCCCGAAGCTGAATCTAGGAAGGTAATCGATGCTCGAAGCAAGCAATGTGTACCTGCCGCTCGACGCGGCGCTTCCAAGCTGTGCCGGCATGGCTCAGGCGGAGCTTGCCCATGCGTTGGGCATTCGCTATGCAGATATCACTTCGTGGAAGTTCTCAAAACTTTCGGTTGATGCGCGTCGGAAAAACGACGTCCATTTCACGGCGTCGTTTGTTTTTGAAGTGGCCGATCAGGAAATCGAAGAAGCCCTGGCGGGCAAGCGAACAAAAACGAAAATCCAGGTCAAGCGCCATGTTCCCTATGAAGGTTATCGCGTTGGCGAATGGCTTGGGGGTGACGCTCGTCCCATCGTGGTGGGCATGGGCCCTGCGGGCTTGTTCGCGGCATGGGCTCTTGCGAAGTCGGGCGCGGTGCCCATCGTGCTCGAGCGCGGTGAAGACGTCGATGCGCGCATGGCTTCCGTCAATTCCTTCAAAGAAGGCGGCGCTTTGAACCCTGAATCGAACGTGCAGTTCGGCGAGGGTGGCGCGGGCACGTTTTCCGACGGCAAGCTCACCACGAACATCAAGAATCCTCGTTGCCGCGACGTGCTGCATATTTTCGCGCAGGCGGGCGCCCCTGAAGAGATTCTTTGGGAAGGCAAGCCGCACATTGGTACCGACAAGCTCGTGAATGTCGTGAAAACCATGCGCGAGCAAATTATCGCGTGGGGCGGCGAGGTGCGTTTCGGCGCACGTTTTGAAGGCATGGAATTCGAGGACGGCCGCATTGTGGCGGTGCGGGGCTCCCAGCGCCAGGAAGACGGAACGCGTGAGAAATTCGTTCTGCCGGCAAGCGATGTGGTTCTCGCGTGCGGCCATTCGGCGCGCGACGTGTTCGACCGCGTACGCAATGCGGGCTTGCTCATGGAACGCAAGCCGTTTGCGGTGGGCGTGCGAATCGAGCATCCCCAGAAGCTCATCGATAAGGCGCAATACGGCAATGCGGCGGGCCATCCGGCGCTTGGCGCGGCCGACTACAAAATGGCGGTGCATTTGCGCAATGACCGCAGCGTGTACACGTTCTGCATGTGCCCGGGCGGCGAGGTAATGTGCTCGGCGTCTGAGCTGGGTGGCGTTGTAGTGAACGGCGCGAGCCGCCATGCTCGCAACGGGCGCAACGCGAATGCGGCATTGCTCGTGAACGTCGAAGACCGCGACTTGCGTGGCGATGACGTGTTGGCAGGTGTGAAGCTTCAGCGTCGCATGGAAACGGCAGCGTATCGAGCGGCCGGCGAAAGCTACAAGGCGCCGGCTCAGCGCGTGGGCGATTTCATGGCTTCGGCAGGGAAGTTCAACCGCAGCCAGAGCGAGCATCGCTCGAGGCTCGAGGTCGAACCTACGTATGCTCGAGGTGTTGAGTGGGTCGATTTGAATCAGGTGCTGCCGCCCTTCGTGGCGCGCTCGCTGCATGCGGCGATTCCCTTGTTCAATGGGCGTATTCGTGGCTTCAGCGACCCGAATGCCGTGCTTACGGGCGTTGAAACGCGCAGTTCGAGCCCCGTTCGCATCGTGCGCGACAAGGCGACGTGCCAGGCGCTGTTCTCGCAAACGACCGATTGCGGCTTGAAGATCGCCGACGAGTCGGCTGGAGTTGCGACGGCTTCTCGCACGGCGGAAGGCGAGCCCATCGCGGGCGGCTTTTACCCGTGCGGCGAGGGCGCGGGCTATGCAGGCGGCATTATGAGTGCCGCGGTCGATGGTCTTCGCGTGGCGGAAGCGATTATCGCTTCGTACGAATAAAGAAACGAAACGGACGGCTCACAAAGGCCGTCCGTTCTCTTTCTACGCCAAATCGTTCGCGTCTCCCCGCCCGCCCTGAGAGGCCTTTCGGGGGCACGCTCGGCTACCGCTCGCGATGCTCGCTATGCGCCTCGCTGGCGGTGTTTCATATTGAAATGAAGATTATATTTGAACACCGACGTCCCCAGAGGCCTCTCAGGGCGGGCGGGGAGACGGCGGAAAACGCGCTTCCGATTCTCGGGAATTGTGCTGGACGCTCGGCTGGCCGTTTTACGCCATTTCGCGAAGCAGGTTCACCATTTCGATGGCGCCCTGCGCGCACTCGGCTCCCTTGTTACCCGCTTTCGTGCCAGCACGCTCAATCGCCTGCTCGATGGTGTCGGTGGTGAGCACGCCGAACATCACGGGGATGTCAGCGCCAAGGGCGACGTTCGCCACGCCCTTGGAAACCTCGGAGCATACGAAGTCGTAGTGGCTCGTGGCTCCGCGAATCACAGCGCCCAGGGTGATGACGGCGTCGTATTTGCCGCTTTCCGCCATGCGCTTTGCTGCCAGCGGAATCTCGAAAGCGCCTGGCACCCATGCCAGGGCGATGTCCTCATCGGCAACGCCATGGCGCACGAGTGCATCCTGCGCTCCCGAGACGAGCTTCGAGACGATGAATTCGTTGAAGCGGGCGGCGACGATGCCGATTTTGATGTCTTCCGATACGACTTTTCCTTCGTAGAGTTTCATGATGCGGTGCCTTTCTTTGCGGTTGCTTGCTTGTGGGTTCTTCGGCAATTACACAGTGAGCATGTGGCCCATGCGGTCGCGTTTCGTCTCCAAATAACGTTTGTCGCACTCCGTGGGGGCGATTTCGATGGGTACGCGCTCGGCGATGGTGAGGCCGTAGCCCGAAAGCTGGTAGAGCTTGTCGGGGTTATTGGTGAGCAGTCGCATGCTCTTCACGCCGAGGTCGCGCAAGATTTGGGCGCCGATGTAGTACTCGCGTGCATCGGCAGGGAATCCAAGCGCGAGATTCGCGTCGAGCGTGTCCATGCCCTGGTCCTGCAGCTCGTAGGCGCGCAGCTTGTTCAGAAGGCCAATGCCGCGGCCTTCCTGGCGCATGTACAAAACAATGCCACGTCCCTCTTGTTCGATCTGGCGCATGCTCGCGGCGAGCTGCTCGCCGCAGTCGCATCGCAGCGAGCCGAACGCATCGCCCGTGAGGCATTCCGAATGCACTCGCACGAGCACGTTTTCCCCGTCGCCGATATCGCCTTTCACAAGCGCCACATGGTGTTCGCCGTTGAGCGTGTTGCGGAAGCCGTGTGCGACGAACGTGCCGTATGCAGTCGGCATTTTGGCCGCCGCGACGGGCTCGACCAGGTGGTCGTGAGTTTTGCGGTACTCCTGCAAGTCCTTGATCGTGATGAACGCCAAGCCCCATTCTTTGGCTTTTTCAGCGAGCTCGCTTGCGCGCATCATGGTGCCGTCGTCGCGCATGATTTCGCAGCACAGGCCGCACTGCTCAAGGCCAGCGAGGCGGCACAGATCGACGGTCGCTTCGGTGTGTCCATTACGCTCGAGCACGCCGCCCGCTTTGGCGAGCAGGGGGAACATGTGCCCCGGACGGCGGAAATCTTGCGGCTGGGCGTCGGGGTCGACGCACTTCATGGCCGTAATCGATCGCTCGGCGGCGGAAATGCCCGTGGTCGTGTCGACGTGGTCGATTGATACGGTGAAGGCCGTTTCGTGGTTGTCGGTGTTGCGGGCGACCATCTGCGGCAGGGCGAGCTTGGCGATGTACTCGTCGTTCATGGGCATGCAAATGAGGCCTTTGGCGTGGGTTGCCATGAAGTTGATGTTCTCGGTGGTGGCGAATTGCGCCGCGCAAATGAGGTCGCCTTCGTTTTCGCGCTCGGGGTCGTCGGTGCACATGATGAGGCGACCGGCGCGCAGCTCATCGAGCGCGTGTTCGATGGTGGAGTATTCGATCATGGGAGGTTCCTTTCGGTATGCCGAAGCGGTGTGTCGGGTTTAGAAGAAGCCGTTGCTTGCAAGGAATTCGGTGGTGAGCGTCGATTGCGCTTTGCTCGCGCAATCGGACGTGTGCGGTTTAGTGACGGGGCTTGCGCGGCCCGAGGAAAGAAGCCTTTCGACGTATTTGCCGATGATGTCGCATTCCAAATTCACGATGTCTCCCGCCCGCTTGCGTCCAAGCGCGGTTACGTCGGCGGTGTGGGGAATCATCGAAATCGAGAAGCCGTTTCCGGAAACGCGCGCCACGGTGAGGCTGACGCCGTCAATGGCGATGGAGCCTTTCTCAACGACGTAGCGGGTGATGGCCTCGGGCGCCTCGATGTCGTACCACACGGCAACGTCGTCGCGCCGCGTGGAGGTGATGCGTCCCGTGCCGTCGATGTGCCCCGACACGATGTGTCCGCCGAAGCGGCCATTGGCCGGCATGGCGCGCTCGAGGTTCACGGCGCTGCCGGCGCTCAGCGCTCCGAGCGACGATCGCCGCAGCGTTTCGTGCATCACGTCGGCGCAAAAGCCCACATCGTCTACGCGCGTTGCGGTGAGGCATACGCCATTGGTGGCGATGCTGTCGCCAATGCGTACGCCTTGCATAATCGCCGGCGCTTCAATGGAGAGCACCGAGCTTGCCGCGCCGCGTTTGATGGAACGCACGCGGCCCACGGTTTCGACTAGTCCTGTGAACATGCGTCCTCCTTTGGCGCGGCGTTTGCGATTTCGCCGTCATGTGCTGTTGTCGCATGCTCTGGCGCGGCGTTTTCGGCGGCTACGATGTCACCTTCGATGAGCACGTCATCGCCAATCCTCTCGACGGTGGTTGCGGAAAGCGTCCATGCTTGATAAGGCGTATTGACTCCCGTGCCGCCAAGCGGGGAAGGCGCGCCGACGCCTGCGAAAATTTTCGGCGCAATGAATGCCTGCACGTGGTTTACGATGCCGGCCTCGAGGGCGCATGCGGCGAGCGTGGCGCCGCCTTCGATGAATACGCTGTCGATGCCGCGTTTTCCAAGGGCGCCCATAAGCTGCCGCAAATCGATGCGTCCGTCGTGCTCGGGAACGCGCACGATTTCGCAGCCTGTCTCCTCGAGCTCTGAGGCGCGCTCGCCTGATGCGTTGGGAGCGCACGCGATAATCGTCGGCACGCTGCGGGCAGATTGGGCGATTGCGGAAGTTATGGGGGTGCGAAGGCGCGAGTCGCATATAACGCGCAAGGGGTTTCGTCCGCCTTCGATTCGGCAGGTGAGTTGCGGGTCATCGGCGAGCACGGTGCCGATGCCGACCATGATGGCGGCGTGCCTCAGGCGTTCAGCATGCACGCGTTCTCGTGCAGCGGGGCCGGTAATCCAGCGCGATGCGCCAGTTTTCGTGGCGATTTTGCCATCGAGCGTCATGGCGTACTTCAACGTGACGTAAGGCGTGCGGTGCGTGATGAAATGGAAGAAGATGGGGTTGAGGGCATCGCATTCCGCTTGCGCGACGCCCTCGTCGACGGTGATGCCAGCTGCGCGAAGTTGTTCGCAGCCTCGTCCTGCGACAAGCGGATTGGGGTCGGCCGACCCTACGACGACGCGCGCGATGCCCGATTCGATGACGGCTTCGGTGCACGGGGGCTGCTTGCCAGTGTGGCAGCATGGTTCGAGGGTTACGTAGAGGGTCGCGCCTTTGGGCGAGATGTTTCGAGCTCGGCAGTTGGCAAGAGCGGCGCGCTCCGCATGAAGATCGCCGCAGCGTGCGTGCCAGCCTTCCGCGATAATTTCGCCATCGCGCACGAGCACGGCTCCTACGAGCGGATTGGGATTCGTGAATCCCGTGCCGCGGCGTGCGAGCTCAATAGCTCGGCGCATGTATTCGATATCGGCTTCGCTGTGTGCCACGGTTGCCTCCTGCTTATGCCTCGTATCAGGGCGTTTGCAGAAGGAAGGAGGTTGCGGCTTGCGATTTCCGTCATGCGGGCGTTGATGCGCATGATGTCGAAATCGGTGGCCGATCAACTTGCGTGGGTTTGGAGCGGGTGGGCGATGGACGCCCGGCGTCGCTCGGCTCTCGCGAGTCCAAACTCCCGAAATCCCGCCAATGCAAAAAGCCCTGAAACGCGAACGTTTCAGGGCTTGCAAATGCACTGGTGCGCGGCATGCTGCCGCGTAGTGCAATCTTCTTCCATCCAGACTGTACTGTCGGCTTCGGAGTTTCACCGAATCAACCTTGCGGTTCGTGGGCTGTAACCACCGGTGGGGAATTTCACCCCGCCCTGAAGATTGGTATTTCGTTGGCAAGGACTATACCGCTGCGCTTTTTGCGGTGTCAATAAGAAATCCGAAAAAGTTTGCAAGAGGTGTTAAGTGCTCGTAGCGTTTAACACGAACTTGTTGGAACCTGCTAAGTGCTCGTAGCGTTTAACAGGCGCAGCATCTGGCGGTGCGTTTTCGGCGAACTTCGGCGCGCCTGCGCCAATGCCGCTACAATGATTTGCGAATGTTGAACAGTTGGTTGCGCGCTTGAATGTTCGCCCTTAGAAGAAGTAAACGCACCCTCGACAAGGAGGTTCGTATGCCCGAACAGAAATGGATGCCAAGCCAGGCGCTTCTCGATACGCTTTGTGGAATCGTTGGTACCGAAAATGTGAGCGTCGGCGAGCCTATGGCCGCGCACGTAACGTTTCGCATCGGCGGCCCTGCAGCTGTTATGGTGTCGCCTCGGTCGCCCAAACAGGTCGCCGAGGTGGTTCGCGCATGCGGTGCTGCCGAAGCCCCGATGCGCGTCATTGGCTTGGGAAGCGATTTGCTTATTGCCGATGGGGGCCTCGCATGCGTCGTAATGCGTTTGGCGGAAAATTTGAATGCGGTTCGCGTTGAAGGCAATCGCGTGATCGCGCAGGCGGGCGCCACTAATTTGTCGGTTGCCGAAGCTGCGTGCGCGGCGGGCCTTGCGGGCTACGAATTCGCCGAGGGCATTCCGGGAACCATTGGCGGTGCCGCCATTATGAACGCGGGTGCCTATGTGGGCGATTTTTCTACGGCGGCTGTGTCTCTAAAATGCGTCTCGCCTGAAGGCGAAATCGTTGAAGTAACGCGTGAACAGGCACAATGGGGCTATCGTCATTCTATGATGGCCGATGCGGGCTATGTGGTGGTTGAAGCCACGCTTGAGCTTTCGTTCGATGCACAAGCCGAAATTCAGGCGCGCATGGATGATTTCCACACGCGTCGCGTAGAAAAGCAGCCGCTTGAAATGCCGAGCGCCGGCTCGACCTTCAAGCGCCCCGAGGGCTATTTCGCAGGCAAACTCATTCAAGATGCCGGCTTGCGTGGCTATAAGGTCGGCGGCGCGCAGGTGTCAGAAAAGCATACAGGGTTTGTGGTTAATGCCGGGGGTGCCACCGCTGCTGACGTGCGCCAGCTCATTGCCGATGTGCAAGCGCGCGTGAAAGAAAAATTCGGGGTTGAACTTGAGCCCGAAGTGAAGATGTGGGGCTTCTAATGCATTGAGACCTCTTATACGAAGGGCGCCGTTCGTTTGCTGCGAGCGGCGCCCTTCTTTCTTTATGGCTCGTTTAGGCCTGGCGGCCTTTCCTGTGTGATTCGATTGTATTCACGATGCAAACAGCGATGCATCCGCATGCGATTCCGAGCAGTGCGCCCAGCACTACGTCGGTGGGGTTGTGCACGGCCAGATACAGGCGCGAGAACGCGATTGCCGCAGCTGTCGCTATGGCGATGGGCTTCAGCCAACGATGTGCGAGTGGCGCCAGGCATATCACGGTTGCGGCCGCGAACGAGGTCGACGAATGGCCCGATGGGCACGAGAAGCTGTCAGGTAGCGATATGAGCGATGTCGTGAGCACGGGGTCGACCAGGAAAGGTCTCGGGCGCTCGATGACATTTTTCAGCCCTATGTCGCCAATGACGAACGCGAGCGCGATTGCCACGAAAATGGCGATGCCGAACGTTCGGTGCTTGTTGAGGGCGATCATGATTGCGCCGACGATCGCCCATAGAGCGCCAAATTCGCCGAGCGTGGTAAAGCCGACCATGAATGCGTCCAAGGCGGGGCTTGCCGCCCCTTGAATGGCGTGCAGAATGGACAAATCTGCGTTCTGTATCATTTCGATCATCATGCCTCCAAGCATACGCGAGATGCTTGGAGGAAACTTTGCGACGATTTGACAAACAGGCAACGCCTGCAACGAAAACGCGAGGTTTTCACAGGCGAGGCAGGCGAGCAGGAGAGCCAGCGGGCAGTGAGATAGGCGGATGCATGGAGCGCAACGAGCCTGCCCCATGCATCAATGAAGGCCTACAAGTCCAGCGTTTCGATGACTTCTTTCATCGTTTTCGCCGATTCATGCAGCTGGGCGAGCTCTTGCGCGTTGAATGGTGCGGGCACTTTGTACTCGACGCCGCCGCGGCCCACGATGGCGGGCATGGAAAGCACCACGTCGTCCAGCCCATATTCGCCATTCTGGTAATTCGATACGGGAATGATGGTCTTCTCATCGCGCGCAATGGCTTCGCAAATACGCTTCACCGTCATCGCAATGCCGTAATACGTCGCATGCTTTTTCTCGATGATTTCGTATGCGGAGTTCTTCACATCTTCTGCGATGCGTTTCATGGCCGCTTCATGGTCGTAATGGCCGCGAAGCTCGCAGAAATCGTGGATTGGAATGCCCGAGATGTTCGCGGTCGACCATACGGCGACCTCGGAATCGCCGTGCTCGCCCACGATGCGCGCATGCACGTTGCGCGGGTCGACGCTCAGGTGCTCGCCGAGGATGTATTTGAAGCGCGCCGAGTCGAGCACGGTGCCGCTGCCGAGAACGCGGGTCGCTGGCATGCCTGAAAGCTTCAGCGTGACGTACGTCAGAATATCGACCGGGTTGCTGACCACCAAAATGATGCCCTGGTAATTGCGCTCGCTGATCTGGGGAATGATTGTCTTGAAAATGGCGACGTTCTTTTGGACCAGATCAAGACGCGTTTCGCCGGGCTTCTGATTCGCGCCGGCGGTAATCACGATAATCGCGGCGTCGTCGATGTCGTTGTAATCGCCCGCGTAGATTTTGCAGGGGTGGGCGAACGGCATGCCGTGGCTAATGTCGAGCGCCTCGCCTTCGGCGCGGTTTCGATCGACGTCGACGAGCACGATTTCGCTGAACAGGCCGCCCTGCATGAGCGCGAATGCGCTTGACGATCCTACGAATCCGCATCCGATAATGGCAACTTTGCGATCATTGATTGGCTTGGACATGCGCGACCCTTTCTGTCCTGTGTGGTGCGAAGCGTTTCGGGCAATTATATGCGTGTGCGGTCGCTTATCGCCGGCGAGCGGCGCAAATGTGGAGACGCCGTGGTGTAGGTCTTATCTCATTCTGAAATCATGCGGGATAGGGGATTTGCGTGATTGAGGGAAGAGCTCGTTGCGGGTGCAGCTCAAGTTGGCATTGTTTTTCTTTCGCAAAATCATCGGATTCAGTTCCATTATTTGGGGATTTTTCGACCCTCTTCACAAACCGCAAGTCACCCTTGCGTTACTCGATTGTCGTGCGTGAAGATACCCTACGTTAACGAAAAACGGGAGATGTTGAACGTGGGCGAGAACGGCAAGGCGAGCATGGCGCTCGATGCGCTCGAGGTGGGCGCGTGCGCGATAATTGATGGGGTCAATGGGTCGGGCGAGCTGCGGCGCCATTTGCTCGATATGGGGCTAACGCCTGGTGTCGGCGTGCGGTTGCGCAAAGTGGCGCCCATGGGCGACCCGTTGCAAGTTGAGCTGCGCGGCTACGAGCTTACTCTGCGCGTTTCCGATGCCCAACAGGTGGCGATAACGCCCGTCGACGAGCTCCCCGCGCCTTCGTATGGTGCTGCGTCCATTGCGCCGGTGGTTGCCGCCGGGCATCCGGGCATTGGCGAGGCGGGCGCTGCGGGCGACGAGGGCGTTCGCAATGTGGGTGAGCCCATCGCGAAGGGACAACCTATAACGTTCGCCTTGGCGGGCAACCAGAACTGCGGCAAAACTACGCTCTTCAACCAGCTCACGGGCGCGAACCAGCATGTGGGCAATTTCCCGGGTGTGACGGTTGACAAAAAGGAAGGCCAGCTGCGGCGCCATCCCGAGGCGACCGTGGTCGACCTTCCGGGCGTCTATTCGCTGTCGCCGTATTCGAATGAGGAAGTCGTTACGCGCGATTTTCTTATCGACGATGCGCCCACAGCCATTATCAACATCGTTGACGCGACCAATATCGAGCGAAACCTCTATCTTACGCTGCAGCTCATGGAACTCAATATTCCCATGGTGCTTGCGTTGAACATGATGGACGAGCTTCGCGCCAATGGCGGTTCGGTGCGCATCAACGAACTTGAGGCCGCGCTCGGCATTCCCGTGGTGCCCATTTCCGCGGTAAAGAATGAAGGCATCGACGAGCTCGTCGATCATGCGATGCATGTCGCGCTGAATCGAGAGGTGCCCAAACGCGTCGATTTCTGCCCGGCCGACACGGCTGAGGGCGACCCACTTGGCGAGGTACACCGTTGCATTCACGCGCTCATGCACGTGCTTGAGCCGGCGGCGCGCAAGGCGGGGCTGCCGCTTCGATTCGCCGCGACGAAAATGGTCGAGGGCGACTCGCTTATCGAGCGCTCGCTCGCGCTGCCTGCTGCGGAAAATGCCGCGTTGAATCAGCTCGTAGACGCGCTCGAACGTGAAGGCGGACTCGATCGCGAGGCCGCGATGGCCAATATGCGATTCTCGTTCATCGAGCGCCTGTGCGCCACTACGGTAGTGCGCCCGCATGAAAGCCGCGAGCATAAGCGCTCGGTTGCCGCGGACCGCATTCTTACGGGGCGATTCACGGCCATTCCGTGCTTCATTTTGATTATGGCATTCGTATTCCTTATGACATTCAGCTGGCTTGGAGCATTTTTGTCCGATTGGCTCCAGCAGGGCATCGATGTGGCGATTGCCGCGATTGGCGACGCACTTGCGGCGGCCGAGGTGGCACCCATGTTGCGCTCACTCGTGACCGATGGCGTGTGCGGTGGCGTGGGCGCCGTTATCGGCTTTCTGCCGACGATTGTCACGCTGTTTTTCTTCCTGTCGATTTTGGAAGACTCGGGCTACATGGCCCGCGTGGCGTTCGTGATGGACAAGCCGCTACGCCGCCTGGGCCTTTCGGGACGCAGCTTCGTGCCGATGTTAATGGGATTTGGCTGCTCGGTTCCGGCCATTATGTCGGCGCGCACCCTCTCGAGCGAGCGCGACCGCAAAATGACGATTTTGCTCGTGCCGTTCATGAGCTGCTCGGCAAAGCTGCCGATTTACGGCTTCATTGCGGCCGCGCTGTTCGAGCCCGCCGCGCGCGGGTGGGTAGTGCTGTCGTTGTACTTGCTTGGCATGGTGGTGGGCGTGCTATATGCGCTCGCGTTGAAGCGGTTGAAATTCCACGGCGAGCCCGTGCCGTTCGTGATGGAGCTGCCGAATTATCGCCTTCCGAGCGCAAAGAGCGTGGCGCGCCTTGTGTGGGATAAGGCGAAGGGATTCATTCAGAAGGCGTTCACGGTCGTGTTCATCGCGACGCTCGTCGTGTGGTTCCTGCAAACGTTCGACGCAAGCCTATCTGTGGCGGAATCTCCCGATACCAGCTTGCTTGCGGCCATCGGCGGCGTGCTTGCGCCTCTGTTCGCGCCGTTGGGCTTTGGCGATTGGCGCGCATCGACGGCCTTGCTCACGGGCTTTATGGCGAAAGAGAGCGTCGTGTCTACGCTCACGGTGCTGCTTGGCGGCGATGTAAGCTTGCTGCCCACGATTTTCACGCCTGCGACGGCATATGCGTTCCTCGTGTTCACGCTGCTGTACACGCCGTGCGTTGCGGCTATCGCCACGGTGAAAAAAGAGACGAATGGTCGCACGGCGGCGAAGCTCGTTGTCGCGCAATGCGCCGTCGCGTGGGTGGCTGCGTTCTGCATCCATGCTGGGTGCTTGGCGTTCGGAATCGTGTAGTAGGGAATCGGCGACGTTCATCACGCGCACGCCCTGGGCGGAACGCGAAAAGCAAAAGCGCCGTCGGATAATTCCGGCGGCGCTTTCTTCGTTAGATGGTGTCAAGGGCTTGGGCGACGTCGGCAATCAAATCGTCGGTCGCTTCAAGGCCGCAGCTCAAACGTACCATATCGGGGCTGATGCCGCACGCCTCGAGCTCGGCATCGTTCATTTGGCGATGCGTGGCATTGGCGGGATGCAGGCAGCACGTGCGGGCGTCGGCCACGTGGGTGGCGATTTGCGCGAGCTTCAGGCTCTTCATGAACTGTTCGGCCGCCGCGCGTCCGCCAGTGAAGCCGAAGCTTACCACGCCACAGGTGCCATTCGGCATGTATTTCTTCGCCAGGTCGTAATACTTGTCGCCTTCGAGGCCCGGGTAGCTTACGAAGCGGATCTTCGGATGGCTCTTCAAGAATTCCGCCATGGCCAGGCCGTTCTTGCAATGCTGAGGCATGCGTACATGCAGGCTTTCCAGCGAGCTGTTCAGGAAGAACGCCGCTTGCGGGTTCTGCATGGGGCCCAGGTCGCGCATCAGTTGAGCGGTGGCTTTCGTGATGAATGCGCCCTCGAGGCCGAACTTTTCCGCATACGTTACGCCGTGATAGCTTTCGTCGGGCGTGGTAAGGCCGGGGAATTTATCGGCATGCGCCATCCAATCGAATTTGCCGGCGTCAACAATTGCGCCGCCAAGATAGGCTGCGTGGCCGTCCATGTATTTGGTGGTGGAGTGCGTCACGATGTCGGCGCCCCATTCGATAGGACGGCAATTCACAGGCGTGGGGAAGGTATTGTCGACCATGAGCGGCACGCCATGCGCATGCGCGGCGTTTGCGAATCGCTCGATGTCGAGTACGGCGAGCGCGGGGTTGGCGATTGTTTCGCCGAACACGAGCTTGGTGTTGGGCTGGAAGGCCGCCTCGAGCTCCTCGTCGGTGCAGTCAGGGGCAACGAACGTGCAGCTCAGGCCCATGCGGCCCATGGTGTGGGCGAGCAGGTTGTACGTGCCGCCGTAAATGGCCGAGCTCGCCACCACGTGGTCGCCCATGCCGGCGACATTGAAGATGGCCAAGAAGTTTGCCGCCATGCCAGAGCTTGTGAGCATGGCTGCCGCGCCACCTTCCATTTCGGCGATTTTTGCGGCAACGAGGTCGCATGTGGGGTTTTGCAGGCGGCTGTAGAAATAGCCCGACTCTTCTAGGTCGAAGAGTTTGCCCATGTGCTCTGAGGTGTCATATTTCCAGGTGGTCGACTGGTAAATGGGGATCTGGCGCGGTTCGGCGTCGCCGGGATGGTAACCGCCTTGCACGCATGTAGTACCGAGTTCGGTCATAGCGTTGCCTCCTTCAGGTGTGCCGCCCTTCGACGGCGCATTGTATGGTGCGAAAAAGTATAAACCCCAATACGCTTAGGTATTAAGTGTTTCTATCGGGTAACGAAAGAACGCATGAATCGCTTGGAAATCTGTGCGGGCGTTGTCGGACCTGCGGCATCGCGAGCTCGTATGGGGCTTCTGTGGCAGCGACCGCCTTCCCTCTTTTATTTCTTGCCTATATGGTCGCTGCCGCTGCTATTTTCTTGCTCGTGATGCCGCTCTGCCTTATTTCCCTGGTTAACATAGCGCTACAATGACAGGCGGTTTAACGAGCGGCTCGTCCGCTTCCCTATATATGTTAGGAGCATGCCATGCCCATTCGAATTCCCGATGCCCTGCCGGCGACTTCTATTTTGGAGGGGGAGAATATCTTCGTCATGACGGAGCATCGCGCGATGCATCAGGATATTCGTCCGCTGCGCGTGCTGCTGCTCAACCTCATGCCCACCAAAATCGTCACTGAAACGCAGATCATGCGTAAACTGTCGAACACTCCGCTGCAAATTGAGGTCGACCTGCTTCGCATTGCGAGCCATAAGTCAAAAAATGTCTCAGCCGATCACCTTGAGACGTTCTACCGCACGTTTGACCAGGTGCGCGACCTTCGCTACGACGGCATGATCATTACAGGAGCCCCTGTTGAGACCCTCGACTTCGAGAGCGTTGATTACTGGCCCGAGCTCGTTGAGATCATGGACTGGAGCCTTACCAATGTTCACAGCGTGCTCCATGTGTGTTGGGGCGCGCAGGCTGCGCTGTACCATCACTACGGCGTGCCCAAGCACAACCTGTCCGAGAAGTGCTTTGGCGTTTTCGAAAATCGCCTGATCAAGCCTTCGTCTCCTCTGGTGCGCGGTTTTAACGATGTTTCCATGATGCCGCACTCGCGCAACTCCGAAACGCGCTATGAGGATATCGTCGCCAACCAGAAGCTCGAGGTTATCTCTTATTCCGACGAATGCGGCGTCTCGATTGCCAAGAGTACTGATTCCAAGCACTTCTTTGTGTTCGGCCACCCCGAATACGATCGCGATACCCTCAAGCTTGAGTACGATCGCGACGTTGCCAAGGGTATCGATATCAAGGTTCCGAAGAACTACTACCCCAACGACGACCCCTCGCAAGATCCCATTGTGAGCTGGCGTGCTGAGGGCCAGCTTATTTACACAAATTGGCTGAACTACTATGTGTATCAGACTACGCCTTACGACTTGGGCACGTTGTAATGTTTGGGACGGCCGGGGGCTGGAGTGCCTTCGGCCGCTTTGCGTAAACGAAACCCGCGAAAAGTGACAAAAGTTGCGAATTCGGGGGCATCGTCTACCTCGTTGGCCGACTGGGACCCTTAAATGCAATGTATCTATGGCATTTTAGAGCCGTGGGAGCCAATTTTGGGTATTCCAAAGGGCCTATAGGGCCGAAATCGATGCCAGAGTGCTATTTGACGCCCCCGGATTCGCAACTTTTGTCACTTTTTGGCTCATTCGTTTACGCTGATGCGATTGAAGGGTTGTTTGATGGTTGTTGAAACTGAAATTCCGGTGCGCTATGCCGAGACCGATGCCATGGGCGTGGTGTATCACGCGAATTACCTGCTGTATTTCGAGGTTGCTCGCACCGACTTTCTTGAGAAAATCGGGTATCCCTATGCGCGCATTGAGTCTGAAGGGCTCATGTCTCCTGTGGTTGACGTACATTTGAAGTATGGATCGCCGCTTCGCTACGGCGACACGGCTCTCGTTCGCACGAAAGTGACGAAAGTGACTCCCGTTAAAACCACGTATACCTGTGAGGTTTATCGCAAAGGGCAAGACGTTGAGCACGAAAAGCCCTGCGTGGTTGGGGAAACGGTGCTTACGCTCGTTGATAAGCAAACGTTTAAGCCGGTGAGCCAAAAACGCGAGCTTCCAAGTTTGTATGAAATGTATCAACAGGTGCTTGAGCCTTCGGAATAGTCAGGTCGTGTCCGATAGCCCCTCGGCTATCGAGGCTGCGATTCGCGAAGCGTGCGCCGTGGCCGATATCGTCGTGCTCAACGCGGGCTCGTTGAAAGGGTCGGGCGACTGGGCGTGCGAGGTTATGGAGAGCATCGGCACGATGATATGCCACCAAACCAACCATGGCCCTGGACACCATAGCTCCTACGCCATGGTCGATGGCGTGCCTATCGTGGGTATATCGGGCCCGTCGGCGGGCGCGGCCGTTACGCTCGGTTTCTACCTGAGGCCGCTTATTCGCGCGGCGCTTTCGCTCAATCCGGCTCCCATCGCCGTGAAGGCGACGCTTGTAGAAGAAATGCCTGCCCCTCGCCGCGGCGGCGCTGCTGATATTCAATCTGAGAAAGAAAAGAAGCCTGCTGGGGAAGACCGTCCTCTCGAGGCCACGGGTCCGACCGACGTGTTCTTCGGGCTCAAGCCCATGAGTTTGTTGGTTTCTGCCGAGGGTCGACTGGAAGTGCGCCCGGTGCGTGGGCACTGGGGCACGCCTGCGGCAAACGCTGCGAATGCCCTGTTCATGATGCCGTCGGGAGGCGGAGCGGCGCCTGTGCAGGTTGGCGATCTTCTTGAGGTGGAGATCATCGGTCCGGTGTATTAGTGCCTTTGCGTGCTATCATTGATAGGTTACACGAAAAGAAAGGACCCATCGGTGGCGTTTCTTATGGGGTGCGAAGGCGCCCATCTCGAATTTCCCGCAAAGCTTGTGCTCGACGACGTAACGCTCGGCGTGCATGAAGGCGATCGCATCGGCATTGTCGGAAAGAACGGTGATGGAAAATCGACGCTGCTTGGCGTGCTCGCCGGGCAAATCGAGCTTGAGGGCGGGCTTGTGCGCCGCACGCGCGGGCTCACCGTCGGCGTGCTCGGTCAAACCGATTCGCTTTCCGACGACGCAACGGTGGGCTATTCGGTGGTGGGTGACGCGCCCGAGTACGAGTGGGCGAGCGACCCTCGCATTCGTGAGATTATCTCTGAGCTCATCGCTGATATCGATTGGAACGCGAAGGTTGGAACGCTTTCGGGCGGCCAGCGACGAAGGGTCGATCTTACGCGCCTGCTTATCGGCGATTACGACGTCATCATGATGGATGAGCCCACCAACCACTTGGACATTCGCGCCATTGCGTGGCTTGCGCGGCATCTCAATAGCCGCTGGCAGCGTAATTCCGGTGCGCTTTTGTGCGTCACGCACGATCGCTGGTTCCTCGACGAGGTATGCACGGGCATGTGGGAAGTGCACGATGGCAAAGTCGAACCGTTCGAGGGCGGCTATTCCGCCTATGTGCTGCAGCGCGTTGAGCGCGAGCGCATCGAGCGTGTGACTGAGGAGCGCCGCCAAAACCTCATGCGCAAAGAGCTTGCGTGGCTTTCACGCGGCGCCCGAGCCCGTTCAACCAAGCCGAAATTTCACGTGGCGCTTGCCGAGGAGCTTATCGCTGGCGAGCCTCCTGTGCGCAATACTCTCGAGTTGCGCGCTATGGCCATGCAGCGTTTGGGCAAGCAGGTGGTTGAATTCACGAACGTCACCGAGAAATTCGGCGACAAAACGGTGCTCGACCATATCGACTGGCACGTGGGGCCGGGCGACCGCTACGGCATTCTGGGCGAAAACGGCGCCGGCAAAACCACGCTGCTTTCGGTGCTCGACGGCTCGTTGCGTCCGAGCTCGGGCTTTGTGAAAATCGGCAAAACCGTGAAGTTCGCTGTGCTCTCCCAGCGCCTTGATGAGCTGAATGAGCTGGGTAAATATCGTGTGACCGAGGTGCTTTCGCGCCATAAGAGCCGCATTGTGGTCGACGGTAAGGAAACCACGCCCGCCAAGCTGCTCGAACGCCTCGGCTTTTCGTCGAAGCACTTGTATACGCGTATCGATGATTTGTCGGGCGGTCAAAAGCGCCGTTTGCAGCTGCTGCTCATTCTTCTGGAAGAACCTAATGTGCTCATTCTCGACGAGCCGGGCAACGACCTTGACACCGATATGCTTGCCGTATTGGAGGATTTGCTCGATACATGGGCGGGCACGCTCGTCATGGTGACGCACGATCGCTATTTGATGGAGCGCGTGACCGACGACCAGTTCGCGCTGATCGACGGCCACTTGCGCCATTGCCCGCGCGGCGTGGACGAATACCTCGAGCTTCTCGATGAGCGCGACGCTGTGCGCTCGGGCGGTCGCTCGTTTGCCGAAATTGCTGGTCAGGTTAGCAAGGAGGCGCCCGCGACTGCGACGGGTGCCGATGAGGCCCCGAAGTATTCGAACCAAGAGCTTCGCGAGATGAAGAAGCGCCTGGCGAGCATCAACCGCAAAATGGGTACCGCGGGCGATAAGGTGAAGGCGAAAGAGGCCGAGATGGCTGCCGCCGACCCGACCGACTTTGTGCGCCTAGGCGAACTGCAGGCCGAACTCAATGACTTGAAGGCGAAAAAAGAAGCTATGGAAGACGAGTGGCTTGAGCTCGCCGAAGCGCTGGGCGTGGAGTAGGCGAAAACGCGATAAGGGCAAGCTTTTGCCGTGCTGGCTGATGGGGCATTTCTGCAAAATGGGATTATGGGACGGACCGGCTTCATGTCCTGCGAGATTGGCTCGAAAGGGGTTTCGCTCAAGGCCGGTTTTTTTAAAACATCGCGTCGATGGGGTCGCTGACTTCGACCCGTTCTTGGCCTCGGCACAGCTCGGTGATTTTGTCGAGCAGGGGTTGCTGGGTGCCGTCGAGCATGCGCAGCTTGAGCGTGACCGCTTCGGCGTATTGCGTATCGAGCACTTTTGCGCCGCAGTCGGAGGCGATGCGGGACATTTGATCGTAGAGCGGGTATTCGATGCGCACGGAAATATCGACGCAGCTCGACACCACGACTTTCGTTGCGGCCTCGATGCCCGCCTGCGTGGCGCCCGTATAGGCGCGCACAAGCCCGCCCGTGCCCAGGAGCACGCCGCCGAAATAGCGAGTGACCACGCAAATCACATCGGTGAGCCCCGCATGTTGCAGCGCTTCAAGCGTTGGCATGCCGGCGGTTTTCTGTGGCTCGCCGTCGTCTGAGTAGCGCACACGGCCAGCTGCGCCTGCGCCACCCTCGCGCAGCACGTAAGCGTACACATTGTGGCGCGCCATGCGGTTGGCGACGCGAATTTCTTCCAGGAACGCGAGCGCTTCTTCTTCAGTCTCGACGTGTGCGAGGCTTGCGATGAAGCGACTCTTTTTTTCTTCGATTTCTGCGACGGCACGTCCGTCAATGGTGGTGTAAGAATTCATGCATGCAACTATACCATGGTGGAGCGGCCCTTGCCGTTTTTGCCAGGGAAAGTCGTGGTACCATAGCAAAGTTCGAGATAGGGTCGCGATGCCCTGGCGCGCGACTCGCTGATAAATCGTTTTTTATTAATCGTGAATAGAAAGGGCCCATTATGGCCAACGAAGGAAGCTACGAAGCGGCATCGAAGCGCAGCGACGAAATTGCCGCAGACCTCGAGGTCCATCCCGAGAAATACACCATGCTCACGGGCGACCGCCCCACGGGCCGCCTGCATTTGGGCCACTATTTCGGCACGCTGAAAGGCCGTGTCGAGTTGCAGGAAAAAGGCTGCCGCACCAATGTGCTTATTGCCGACTACCAGGTTATTACCGACCGCGACACTACCGAGCATATTCAGGACAACGTGTACAACATGGTTATGGATTACTTGGCGTGCGGCCTCGATCCGAACAAGACCATGATTTACTGCCACTCTGCAGTGCCGGCGTGCAATCAGCTCATGCTGCCTTTCCTCTCGCTCGTGAGCGAGGCCGAGCTGCAGCGCAACCCCACGGTGAAGGCCGAGATGGAGGCGTCGGGCCACGAGCTCACGGGCCTTCTGCTCACCTATCCCGTCCATCAGGCATGCGACATTCTGTTCTGCAAGGGCAATGTGGTGCCGGTCGGTCGCGACCAGCTGCCCCACATCGAGCTCACGCGCACCATTGCCCGTCGTTTCAACAACCGCTATGGCAAGGTGTTCCCCGAGGTCGACGCATTGCTCTCTGACGTGCCGCTGCTTCCAGGCCTTGACGGTCGCAAGATGTCGAAGAGCTATGGCAATGCCATTTCCATTTCCATGACGGCCGAAGAAACCGCCAAGCGCATCAAGAAGAGCCAGACCGACTCCGAGCGCATGATCACGTTCGACCCCGAGAATCGTCCTGGCGTGTCGGGCCTGCTTTCTACGGCGGCGATTTGCACCGGTCGCGATGCTGCGGAAATCGCCGAGGAAATCGGCATGGGTGGTTCGGGCCAGCTGAAGAAATACACGACCGAGGCCGTGAACAATTACTTCGAGCCCATTCGCGAACGCCGTCACCAGTTCGAGGCCGATCTCGATTACGTGAAAGACGTGCTGCATGAGGGCAATCGTCGTGCAAACGAAGTCGCCGAGAAAACGCTTGGTGAAGTGCAAGAAGCCATGGGCATGGTGTACTAGGCGAAAAAAGCGCCCCGTGTTCACGGCGAAAATGATTGCGAAGCAAGAAAGGAGCCGATTGGCTCCTTTCTTTTTGGGTTGTGGGCGCCATCCGCGCAGCGCGCGTGAATGCGGGCGCCGCCGTTTGGCAGAAGCCGCATGTCCTGGTCGATTCGTTGCTTGACGCTTGTCATTCCGCGTTGTTGCGCAGGCGCTACCTGCATGCTGTGCGCCTTATGCGCTTGTAGCGCGGGTGAGAGGGACGGCGAGCAAGCCTTTGCTTTACAGCGTATCGGTGTCGAGCCAAATGGTGAATGGACCGTCGTTGACAAGCTCGACTTGCATCATCGCGCCGAACGATCCCGTTTCCACGTGACCCAAATCGCGCGCGACGAGGCTTGCGAAGTACTCGTAAAGGCGATTTGCCTTGTCGGGCGCGCCTGCGTCGGTAAACGACGGGCGGTTGCCGCGCTTGCAGTTCGCGTAGAGCGTGAATTGGCTTACTACAAGCACTTCACCGCGTGCATCCGCGAGGCTCAGGTTGGTCTTGCCGTTCTCGTCCTCGAAAATGCGCATTTTCGAAATCTTGCTCCACAACTTGTCGGCTTGCGCTTCGGTATCTTCGTGTCCGACGCCGAGCAGAATCAGGAATCCGTCGTTGATGGCGCCAATCGTTTCGCCTTCGACCGTCACGCTTGCGCGCGTGGCGCGCTGTACCAAAGCCCTCATGTCATGCTCCTATCGCGGAAAGCTCGCCACGTACACGCGCGGCGGCGATGGTTCGTATATGGTGGTGCAATAATACGGCATCGCGCCGGTGCATGCGGCCTTGGGGGCGCGCGGGCATGGCAATGGCAGAACTGTCGTTGCGAGGCGAAGGGAAGTGCATTGGGGTTTCCACGGCGGCGAGGGTCGATTCGCTTGGATACCGATTCATTTAGAAGAAAGCAACGCGATTAGAAAGAAGATACGGTGGCGCTAACCACGATTTTGTTCGACAACGATGGCACGCTTGTCGATACCTACAACATGATTCTCGAAAGTTTCAAACACGCCACGCAAGAAGTGCTGGGAAAGCAGTTTTCCGAGGCGGAATATATGGCGAAGGTTGGCCAGCCTCTCGCGACGCAAATGCTCGACTTCGCGCGCAATGCTGAAGAGCAGCAGCGCTTGCTGAAGGCATATCGTTCCCATAATGAAGCAACGCACGACCAACTCATAAGGGCGTTTCCGGGAATCGTCGACGAATTGGCGGCTCTTCGCGCGGAGGGCTTCGAGATGGGCGTGGTGACCTCGAAAATGCATGCGCTCGCATGGCGTGGGCTTCAGGTGGTTGGAGCGGCTCCGTATCTCGGGTGCCTTGTCGGCGCCGACGATTGCGCGAAACATAAGCCCGATCCGGCGCCGATTCTGCTGGGCTGCGAGCGTATGGGTGCGCAGCCCGAGGAATGCGTCTATGTGGGCGATTCCCCGTTTGACATCGCGGCGGGCAATGCTGCCGGCTGCAAGACCCTCGCAGTTACGTGGGGCATGTTCCCCGAGGAAGAACTTGTGGTTGAGAACCCGACAGAAATTATTCACGAGGTGGCTGAATTTTCGGCGGCGATTTAAGCGCTCTCGAATTAAGCGAAATTTTCTTGAACATACGCCTCGCTTTGTTATAATAGCCAAGCTGAACGGTCGACGGGACGTGGCGCAGTTTGGTAGCGCGCCTGCTTTGGGAGCAGGATGTCGCAGGTTCGAATCCTGTCGTCCCGACCATATGCGGGTGTGGTTCAATGGTAGAACTGAAGCCTTCCAAGCTTCTAACGCGGGTTCGATTCCCGTCACCCGCTCCATTAAAACGCCAGGTCAGAGCCTTATGAGCTCTGACCTTTTTTGTTTGTGTGCCAAACTGTGCGCCACGTGGGGGAACAAATTCGGACCAAGCTCGGAAAACTTTTCAATCGCTCCTGTCGGCATGCCACAATAAGTTCTGCATAACTCAGCTTTTCGGTTACGTCCCTTTTCGCCTAGTCCTTAGTCGATCGGTCGCAAATCGGCAAAACCCACGTTGCGCTCTTCGGCGCGGCGTCGGCGCAAGCCGTCGATAACCACCGATCCCACATCACCGATGGCTTCCTGGTCGGCTGGCGTGAGTTTGCTCCAAAGAAGCTCCTCTGCGAGCTCGTTTGATTTTTCGCTGATAATGCGTTCCTGGAATTCCCCATCTTCGGTGGGCACGACAAAGACGGCCTTGCGATCGCGCTCGCTTCCCATGCGCTTCACCCAGCCGCGTTGCGCGAGCCGGTCGACTGCGCGGGTCACGTTTGCCGTGGGCATTTCGAGCGATTCGCCGATATCGTTGACGCGCAGGGGTCGCGTCGCTTCGCCAAGACGCATCATCACTAGGCAGTCGGAAAGCGGCGCCCCGCAGGTCTCTTTCAGGCCGCGCTCGATAGCCAAGCGCACCAGCTCAATGGAAACGAGCGTGCGCGACGCCGGGTATTTCTCAGTGAAATCGGGAGAGAGCGGCGGGTCGATGTCAGCGCCGGCGGCGATGGACGCCTCCAAAATCTTACGCCAAGCGGCATTATCGGTCGGGAACAGGTCGTAGAGCTCCTCGACGATTGCCGCATTCACGTGTGCCACATGTTCGCCGCCGGCGGAGGTGGCACGGGCGCGGCGAAAGCGTTTGTCGGTTGCGCCGTTTGCGCGCAGGGCGAGCCCGCGTTCTTCAAGCGTGTTGATGGCCTGGGTAACGATATTGGGCTTCAAATTGAGCAGCGCGCTCACGTCTTTCTGCGGCAGGCCGGCAGTTCCCGCCGTGAGCAGTTTCACGAGCACGCGATACTGCGTGATATTGAGCTCGCTCGCCTTTTTCAGCGCGGCGTCGAGCGCCTCGTGGGTGAGTTTGAACGCCACAAAGAACGTCGAATCGAATTTCGGGCGAAGCATGGATCCTTCTTTCGATGCATTAGTTCGTGAGTGCAACTGATTATTTCATAGGTGAACTATACCGCACGAAGGCGCTTCGATGGATATCGGTTGGCAACAAGAAGTTAACATCGCGGATTCGCCGATCGAAACCGGCACCAAGACGCCTGGGCCCGTTTTGGCGCGGCCCCAATATCTTGTGCGTGTGGGGAAGAAATGCGTCGATCGGCCTCTGTGACAAAGGCGTGAAACTGGCTAGCGTTCGGCCTTCCGCTTTCGCGTTGCTTCGAGCGTGGGTGCCTCGTTGCCGCGTGCCGTGCCCGCTCTTTTTGGCTGTATGCGACCCCACCTGCGGCTTTGCTTTGCCCCGCTTTTACTCGCGTTTTCCACGCACGTTGCGCTCTCAATTTCAAGGCCAATCGCCGAATTCGAGCATGTTTTTTCATTTGTGAGCGGTTTCATTCGAGCCGACCTGCACAAACACGATACTGTGCAGAGTTCAAATAACAATCACAAGATATTGTGGTCTGTTTGAGCTATTATAGAGGCATCGAAACCTGGGTTTTCGCAAGGGAAAACCCAGGCGATGTTGTCTTATGGGCGGGGCAAAGGCCCCGATAATGCGCGCGTATGGGGCATCTGAACGCGCGATTTGGCAAAGTGGCACATGGCGATACATTGATTGGGGAATGCGATGAAAATCATCAAGCGCAGCGGTTCGGAAGTAACGTTCGACATTCAGAAAATCGTGAACGCGATTACCGCGGCCAACAACGATGCCGCCCCTCACGAGCGCCTCACGGAAGACCAGATCGCCCTTGCTGCCCACAGCGTTGAATGGCTGTGCGGCCGTGCCGGCCATACCGTGTCGGTCGAGGAAATCCAAGACATGGTCGAGAACCAAATCATGGCGCTTGGCCGTTTCGAGGTAGCGCGCAAATACATCATCTATCGTTATATCCAAACGCTCAAGCGCACATCGAACACGACTGACGACAAAATCCTGTCGCTCATCGAGTGCAACAACGAAGAAGTGAAGCAGGAAAACTCGAACAAGAACCCCACGGTGAATTCCGTGCAGCGCGACTACATGGCCGGCGAGGTTTCCAAAGACATCACTATGCGCCTGTTGCTGCCTGCCGAAGTCGTGGCCGCCCACAACGAAGGCATTATCCACTTCCACGATTCCGACTACTTCGCGCAGCACATGCACAATTGCGACCTCGTGAACCTGGAAGACATGCTGCAGAATGGCACCGTCATTTCCGGCACGCTTATCGAGCGCCCGCATAGCTTCTCTACGGCATGCAACATCGCCACCCAGATTATTGCCCAGGTCGCGAGCTGCCAGTATGGCGGCCAGTCCATCTCGCTTACGCATCTTGCGCCGTTCGTCGAGGTGAGCCGCCAGAAGATTCGCCGCCAGGTGCTCGATGAAGTCAACACGCTGGGCCTTGAGACCTCGTCCGAGAAAATCAACGAAGTGGTCGAAGCTCGCCTGCGCGACGAGATTCGCCGCGGCGTGCAAACGATTCAGTACCAGGTCGTTACGCTCATGACTACCAACGGCCAGGCTCCGTTCGTCACGGTGTTCATGTACCTCAACGAGGCGCGCACTCCCGAAGAGAAGCGCGACTTGGCCATGATTATCGAGGAAGTGCTTCGTCAGCGCTACGAGGGCGTGAAGAACGAGGCGGGCGTCTGGATTACCCCGGCGTTCCCGAAGCTCATCTATGTGCTCGAGGAAGACAACATCACCGAGGACGCTCCGTATTTCTATCTTACGCAGCTGGCCGCGAAGTGCACGGCCAAGCGCATGGTGCCCGACTACATTTCCGAGAAGAAGATGCGCGAGCTGAAGCTTTCCAAGGGCGAGACCGAGGGCAACGGCGATTGCTATACCTGCATGGGCTGCCGCAGCTTCCTTACGCCCGACCGCTCGGGTAACGGCTACGACAATGTGGCCAACGCGGGCAACTACGAGCCGGGCAAGCCGAAGTACTACGGCCGCTTCAACCAGGGCGTCGTCACCATCAATTTGGTCGATGTTGCGTGCTCCTCGCAGGGCGACGAGAAGAAGTTCTGGGAAATCTTCGACGAGCGCCTGGAGCTGTGCCACGAAGCCCTTATGTGCCGCCACAATCGTCTGAAGGGCACCCTTTCCGATGCGGCGCCTATTCTGTGGCAGTACGGCGCATTGGCGCGTCTGCCCAAGGGCGAGCCCATCGACAAGCTGCTCTACGGCGGCTATTCCACCATTTCGCTGGGATACGCGGGTCTGTATGAGTGCGTGAAATACATGACCGGCCACAGCCACACCGAGGCGGAAGGCACGCCCTTCGCGCTCGAGGTCATGCAGCACATGAACGACAAGTGCACCGAGTGGAAAGAGGCGAGCAACATCGACTTCTCGCTGTACGGCACACCACTCGAATCCACGACGTACAAGTTCGCGAAATGCTTGCAGCGCCGTTTCGGCATTATCGAGGGCATTACCGACAAGGGCTACATCACGAACAGCTACCACGTGCATGTGTCCGAGGAAATCGATGCGTTCGACAAGCTGAAGTTCGAGAGCCAGTTCCAGCGCTTGAGCCCTGGCGGAGCTATCAGCTACGTCGAGGTGCCCAACATGCAAGACAACCTGAAGGCCGTCATTCGCGTGATGCAGTACATCTACGACAACATCATGTATGCCGAGCTGAATACCAAGAGCGATTACTGCCAGGTGTGCGGCTTTGATGGCGAAATCAAGATTGTTGAAGACGATGGCAAGCTCGTGTGGGAATGCCCGCATTGCGGCAACCGCGACCAGGAAAAGCTCAACGTTGCACGTCGCACCTGCGGCTATATTGGAACCCAGTTCTGGAACCAGGGTCGCACCGAAGAAATCCGCGATCGCGTGCTTCATCTGTAGCGCCTCGCCGCTTGAATAGACGAAGGGCCAGCCTCGGGGCTGGCCCTTCTTGCGTATTGCGGGAAATAAGGAGTCGCAGCGAGGGCCGGCCAATCTCATATGAATCGGTTGGCCCTCGCTGCGAAACGTGGCATTTATGCTGGGTTTTCGTGAATCATGATGTGCTTCACTTCTTCGAAGTTGGCCTCGACGGCATCATGCGCGGCTTCAGCAATTTCATGGGCCTCTATAAGCTTGAGCTGTCCATCGACGGCGATCTCGGCATCGACATACACGCGATTGCCGAACTTGCGCGTGCGCAGCGCATCGATGCGCACCACGCCCGGAACCTTCTCGATGCAATTCCCGATTTTGCGCTCGAATTCGTGGTCGCACGGCGTGTCGGTCATATTGTTTAGGGCATCTTTCATCACGTCGTAGGCGACCTTCAAAATGATGACGCAAATTGCCAAGCTGGCAATGGCGTCGCCCGCGGCAAAGCCCAACATGCTCGCGCCAATGCCCAAAAGCGCGCCGATCGACGAAATGGCGTCGGAGCGATGGTGCCACGCGTCGGCCATAAAGGCGCTCGAATTCAGCACGCGTGCCCAATGGCGCGTATACCAGAACATGCCTTCCTTAACCACGATGGACAAGACGGCTGCCGCGAGCGCGACAATCGTCGGGGCGCTGGCCGAGGTGTATGACCGGGTGGCAATGGTTTCGATGCTCGAATACCCAATGGCGAGACCCGTGCCAGCCAAAATAAGGCCCAGCATGAGCGACGCCACGCATTCGAAGCGCTCATGCCCATAGGGATGGGTCGCGTCGGCGTCGCGCTCGGCCAGGCGCACGCCGATGAACGCGATTGCGGTGGCGAACACATCGGAAAGCGAATGGATGGCGTCGCTGATCATGGCCGTGGAATTGCCCATGATGCCTGCGATGAGCTTGATTGCCGAAAGTGCCACGTTTCCGCCTACGCCAACCGCGGCGACCTGTTTTGTGACGGCAGTCTTGTCGATGCTCGTTTGTCGCGACGAATCAGATTGCGTTGTTTGCGTCATGATGAACCTCCTGGTTGCGAACGTGTCGTTGCTCTTCGGGGGTCGTTTTCAATTGGGAGAAAAGAAAACGCGCCTGCGGGTCAGCTACTGTCCCGCAGGCGCGCGTGCGTCTGCTGCCAAATATGGCCCGGCTCCATGGCGATGCGCCACGGCCTGATCAGTTTGCGCTGTTGAGCTCGCCTCGTCGCTGCGCGATGGGCAATGCAGTGCAAAGAGCGCCTTTATTGTATGCGAGTGGCGGCTGGTTAGTCTCGAATAACTTGCAAATGTGACGAAAATGTGTCTGACCTGGAGATATGTGAATAGTTGAGCATATGTTCGTCACGGTTCGAGTATGGCCGTCTGTCGGTTTTCTGAGCTACTTGTAAAGCGATTTGCTAAGGTGTTGGCAAAACTTTCGTGCGCCTGGTGGCGCGTTCGTGCGGCTCCGATAGATTCCGCACGAGCCGAACAGCACTTAATGTGCTGTTCGTGCGAGTCAGGACTTGACCGAAGCGGAGACGCATGACCGCGCCACCAGGCGCGAGGGGGCTTACCATGAACTACTCTGCCATCAAATATTTCGACATCGCGAATGGCGAAGGCGTTCGCACGTCGCTGTTCGTGTCGGGGTGCCGCAGGCATTGCCCGTATTGCTTTAACGGCGAGGCATGGCGCTTCGATGCGGGCGAACCGTTTGATGAGGCGGTGCAGGCCAAAGTGATTGAAAGCCTGGGCGCGGCATTTTGTGATGGCCTTACGATTTTGGGTGGCGAGCCCATGGAGCCAGAAAACCAGGAAGGTTTGGTCGAATTCGTCGAACGCGTAAAGCGCGAGGTTCCGAACAAGGCCATTTGGTGCTTTACGGGCGATACGCTCGACGAGCTTGAGCCCGGCGGCCCCCATTTCACCGAGTTCACCAATCGTTTGCTCGATTGCGTCGACGTGTTGGTCGACGGGCCTTTCGAAAACGACTTGCACGACATTACGCTGCGCTTCCGCGGCTCGTCCAACCAGCGCGTCATCGATATGAACGCAACGCGCGAAGCGGCTCGCGCGGCTGGCGTGAAGCCGTCGCAGGCAGTGGTGTTGTGGCAAGACGAAGAAGTTTACGCCACGCATTCCATGAAGCGCGACGATGTGCCTGAGTATTTTCAGCATGGTTAGTGCGTTTCGCCTTGATGCATAGTTTGCCGTTTGCGACCAACCTGTGTATGACGCGTTCTTTATGGGTGTTGTTGGCAAAGCAATCGACGGTACCGAGCGCTACAATGGCTCAGTTGCATATTCCGTGCGAGAAAGGGCATTCATGGCTGCTTACGATTTTGAAGGCCACATCACCGACATTCCCGATTATCCCGAGCCGGGCGTCATTTTCAAAGACATCACGACGCTTTTGAGGGAGCCCGAAGGCTTCAAGGCAACCATTGACGCCATCGCCGACCATTTCAAAGAGGCAGGCATTACCAAGGTTGTGGGTGCCGAGGCTCGCGGTTTCATGATTGGCGCCCCCGTCGCGTACAGCTTGGGTGCTGGCTTCGTGCCTGCTCGCAAGCCCGGCAAGTTGCCGCGCGAGGTGCGCAGTGAAAGCTATGAGCTCGAATACGGAACCGATAGCCTCGAGATTCATACCGACGCGCTCGACGAAAACGATGTGGTGCTCATCGTTGACGATTTGGTTGCCACGGGCGGCACGGCGGTGGCGCAGGCCCATCTTATCGAGCAGTTTGGCGCAAAGCTCGCGGGCATGGGCTTCCTTATGGAGCTCGATTTCCTGAACCCTCGCGAGGCCATTGCCAAGGCGACCGACGCCGAGGTCTTCGCGCTCGTTCACGTGGAATAATCCCGCCGTTATTTCTCAATGCGGCGTCTGAGTGCCTCGCTTTTTGTTCAGACGACCTGCGGCAAGCATGAAAACCCGTGGAGGTCTTCTCGAAAGTCTCCATAAAAGTGTCGTTTGGGTTACCATTAGCCCCGTATAACTTGTGACGTTCGCAAAGGCGAAAACGGGGGAGAAATGTTCGATAAACGCTTGCTTGCTATGGTGCCGGGCGCCGCAAAATACATACTCGCCAACGTGCTGTTCCAGTGGATAGCGCTCGTGTGCAACATCGCGTTGTTCATCGTGATTGGCTTATTTTTGCAGGCCACGTTCGAGGGCGCGGCTGACGCTGCCATGGCGATTGGCGTGCTTGCTGCTACCGCGTTGGCTATTGCGGTGCGCATGGCATGCCAAACGGCGGCGCAGCGCATGGGGCAGCGCGCGGCTGCTAAGGCGAAACGCGCCATTCGCCAGCAGGTTTACGATAAGCTCGTCGCTCTTGGCCCTGCCTATAACGAAACCGTCGCAACGAGCGTTGCCGTGCAAGTGAGTGTCGAGGGCACCGAGCAGCTCGAGAGCTATTTCGGCCAGTATGTGCCCCAGCTGTTCTACGCCCTGATCGCACCCATTACGCTGTTCGTGGCGCTCGCGCCGCTGTCTCTTCCTGCCGCCGTGGCGCTGCTCGTGTGCGTGCCGTTCATTCCAGCGTCTATTGTGGCCGTGCAAAAAATCGCCCGCCGCACCATGCGCAATTATTGGGGCAGTTACTCCGATTTGGGCAGTATGTTTCTCGAGGCTATTCAGGGCCTCACTACATTGAAAATCTATTCGGCCGATGCCCAAAAGCATAAGGAGATGAACGAAGCTGCGGAAGGCTTCCGCAAAGCGACGATGCGCCTGCTTTCAATGCAGCTGAATTCGATTACCGTTATGGACCTGTTTGCGTTCGGTGGAGCGGCGATTGGCATCATCGCTGTGCTGTGGCAATTCTCGGCTGGCGCTGCGACGTTCGCGGCTGCATTCTCCATCGCGTTCTTATCAAGCGAGTTCTTCATTCCTATGCGTACCCTGGGCTCGTTTTTCCATACGGCCATGAACGGCATGGCCGCTGCCGAGAAAATGTACGCGATTCTCGACGCGCCCTTGCCCGTCGACGGCGCGCGTGCGGTCGACCCGCGCAGTGCAAACGTCGCATGCCGCGGCGTGGGCTATTCCTACGATGGGCAGCGCCAGGTGCTCGAGGGGGTTGATTTCGACGCGCCATGCGGCAGCTTTATTGGCGTAACGGGTGAAAGCGGATCGGGCAAATCGACACTCGCCGGCATTTTGTCTGGCACGAACGCTCGTTATACGGGCGATATTCGCATCGGTGGCATCGATTTGCGTGACATTTCGGCCGAATCGTTGCGCGAGACTATTACGACAGTGCCGTTTTCGAGCTACGTGTTCAAGGGCACGCTGCGTTCGAACTTGCTGCTTGCCAAACCCGACGCGGCCGATAATGAACTTTGGGAGGCCCTCGAGAAATGCCGTCTCGCCGGTTTTGTGCGCGAGTCGGGCGGGCTCGATATGGAAATCGCCGCTGAAGGCGCGAATCTTTCGGGCGGCCAGCGTCAGCGGTTGGCGTTTGCGCGTGCTCTGTTGCACGATGCCCCCATCTATATCTTCGATGAGGCCACGAGCAATATCGATGCCGAAAGCGAGGCTGCCATTATTTCGGCCGCGCGCGAGCTGGCCGGTGCCCATACGGTCATCATGATTTCGCACCGGTTGTCGGCCCTTGAGCATGCTGATGCAATTTACGTGCTTGAACAGGGAAAACTTGTGCAACATGGCACGCACGCGCAGCTTCTTGCGCAAGGCGGAGCATATGCGAAGCTCTGGGAAAAGCAGTCCCAGCTTGAAGCCTTCGCGCATGGCGTCGCCCAGGAAGACGTTGAGGAATTCGATGCGTGCGAGGCCGATTCGCAGCTTCAGCCCGCGCAGCAGGATTCCCATCATGCGGGCGATGAGGCGGCTTCAAGGCCACCTCATCGCTCGAACTTCAGCATCATGGCGAGGCTTGTGGGCCTTACCCGTCCGCTGCTGCCCGTTATGGCGCTCGCGATTCTTTTGGGCGTGTTCGGTTTCTTTGCGGCGATTTTCCTTACGGTGTTTGCGGCGTATGGCCTGCTCGATGCCGCAGGCGTGTGGGCTGCGATTCCTGTGGGCGCGGCGTGCGTGGCGGTGGCGGTGTGCGGCGTGGTGCGCGGTCCGCTTCGCTACGGCGAGCAGCTGTGCAACCACTATCTCGCATTCAAGATTCTCGCGCTCGTGCGCGATAAGGTCTTCGGCAAAATGCGCATGCTCGCTCCGGCAAAGCTTGAGGGCCGCGACAAGGGCGATTTGGTTTCGCTCTTAACGAGCGACGTCGAACTGCTCGAGGTTTTCTATGCGCATACGCTTTCGCCTGCGGCCATCGCGCTTATCGTTTCGCTTGGCATGGTTGCGTTCACCGCGACGCTTTCGCCGCTGCTGGCGCTCTATGTCGCATTCTCGTATGCGGTTGTGGGCATTGCGGTGCCGTGGGTTTCCTCGAAAGCGAGCGGTACGGGCGGGCGTGAAGTGCGTGACGCCATTGGCTCGATGAATGCCTTCGTGCTCGACAGCCTGCGCGGTTTGCGCGAAACCCTGCAGTTTGGTCGCGCGGCCGATCGCGCCCAGGAATTGTCGAATCGCATGGATAGTCTCATTCGTGTTGAGGCACGCCTGAAGGGGCGCACGGCGATCGCCATGGCGGCGACGGGCGCTGCGGTATTGGCGCTCGATATGGGCATGCTGCTCGCGTCAATGCACCTGGTGAATTACGGCATGCTCGATTTCGGATGCGCCGTTGTGGCGTGCGCGGCGCTCATGTCGTCGTTCGGGCCGGTTATCGCCGTGGCGAATTTGGGCTCCACGTTGCAGCAAACGCTCGCTTCGGGCGCACGCGTGCTCGATGTGCTCGATGAGTGTCCTCAAACCGAAGAAGTCGAAGGCGGTGTGGCGCTTGAGGGGTTTGAGGGCGCCGTTGCAAGCCATGTCGATTTCTCGTATGGAGATGCGAAGGTGCTCTCCGATGTCGAATTGCATGTTGAGCCTGGCCAGGTCGTGCAAATTGCCGGTCGTTCGGGTTCGGGCAAATCGACTTTGCTTAAACTCTTCATGCGCTTCTGGGATGTCGATCGCGGTGCAATCGAGGTGTCGGGGCGCGATATTCGCTGCGTGAACACTGCGAGCCTGCGCGAGGTCGAAGGCTTCATGACGCAGGAGACGCATTTGTTTGCCGGAACGATGCGCGATAATTTGGCGTTTGCGAAGCCTGGCGCACGTGACGAAGAGATCATGGCGGCGTGCGAAAAGGCTTCGATTGCCGGTTTCGTGCGCAGGCTTCCTGCTGGGCTCGATACGCAGGTGGGCGAGCTCGGCGATGCCCTTTCGGGTGGCGAGCGCCAGCGATTGGGCCTTGCGCGCATGTTCTTGCACGATGCCCCGTTCGTTTTGCTCGATGAGCCTACGAGCAACCTCGACGCGCTCAACGAGGCTGCGGTGCTGCGCGCGCTTTCCGACAATCGTGCGGGCAAAACGGTGCTGCTCGTAAGCCACCGCCCAAGCGCTGCCGCCATCGCCGATGTGACGTATTCGGTCGAACACGGGCGTGTTTCGTAGGTCAAAGTAACCAATTGCTAACAAAACGGCTCGGTGGTATAAAAGTAACCTAATGGAAACTACTAGGAAGGTACTTTTATGCCTGATGAAGTTATGGATGCGGCTATGCGGGCGGGGCGCGATTCGGGCGAGAGCGGCGCGTCTGCGAAGGTGCACGCGCCCTATTTGGTAACGCGTGGTCTTGTGAAAGGCTACGGCGAGGGCGCGGCGCGTATGGAAGTGCTGCGCGGCATCGACGTGGAAATCGCGCGTGGCGAGATTTGCGTGCTGCTCGGTCCTTCGGGCTCGGGCAAGTCGACTTTTTTGAACCTTATCGGCGGCCTTGAGGCGGCCGATGGGGGCTCTATCGAAGTGGGCGATACCGCCATTACGACCCTCGGCAAGAAGGCGCTTGGCGAATACCGTCGAAGCGAGCTTGGCTTCGTGTTCCAATTCTATAATTTGGTGCCTGACCTCACGATTCGGGAGAATATCGAAGTCACAGCGCATCTTTCAAAAAACCCGCTCCCTATCGATGACCTTCTGAAATCACTGGGCCTCTACGAGCACCGAGCGAAATTCCCCCGGCAGGTTTCGGGCGGCCAGCAGCAGCGTTGCGCCATCGGCCGCGCGCTCGTGAAGAATCCTGGTTTGCTTTTGTGCGATGAACCCACAGGCGCGCTCGATTACAAAACGTCGAAGGAAATTCTCGCCCTTATGGAGCAGGTGAATCGCGATTATGGCTGCACCATCGTGATCGTGACCCACAATGACGCCATCTCCCGCATGGCAAACCGCGTTTTGCGCCTTCGCGATGGCATGCTCGTTGAAAACGAGATGAACGCCGCTCCCGTGTCTGCCGCAGAGCTTGTTTGGTAGGCCGTTATGAGTCCCTTGATTAAACGGCTTCCGCGCGAGCTTGTCCACAATATCGGAAAATACCTCGGCATATTCTTGCTCATGGCCGTGAGCATTGCGCTCACTTCGGGATTTCTGCTCGCCGCTCATTCCATTTCGGTCATCATTGACGACATGCCCGAAACCTACGTTATTGAAGACGGTCGCTTCACCACGGCGTTCGAGGCAACCGATGAGCAACTCGATGCCGTGCGTGATACTGCATCCGATTCTGGCGGCATTGAGCTGTACAAGAACTATTCTTTCGATGCGAGCTTCGAGAAAACGCAGGGCGATAACGCCCGCAATTGCACGGTGCGCACGTTCGAGCATCGCACGCAGGTCGATTTGGCCGCGTATGCGCAAGGTGGCGAGCCCCAGGCGGCAGACGAAATCGCCATTGATCGTGTGTTTGCAACGAACAACGATGTATCCATGGGCGACACGGTTGCGCTCAACGGCGTTGAGTTCCGCGTGGTGGGCATTATGACGCTGGCCGACAACCAGGCTCTTTTCCAGAGCAATTCCGATTTCACGGTGAATACGCTTTCGTTTGGCGTGGCCGAAGTGTCGTCCGAGGGATTCAGGGCACTCGAGAATACGGGTTTTCTGCCGAGCTATACCTATTCATATCGCTTCGCCGACCGCGACCTTTCCGTGGCCGACCGTGTCGATATCGAAAAAGACATGGTGAGCGCGCTTTCTGATGCCCATGCGAACGTGACCGATTTGACCGACGTCGACTCAAACCAAGGCATTGGGTATGCCAAAGACGACGTGTCGGGCGACTCGGCGATGTGGACGACGCTGCTGTATATCATCATCGTGATTATGGCATTCGTGTTCGTCGTGCTCACGTCGGGCACGATTGAAGAAGAAAGCGCGATTATCGGCACGCTTTTGGCGAGTGGCTATCGGCGTCGCGAGCTGGTGGCGCATTATCTCGCGCTGCCGTGCATCGTGGGCATTGCCGCCGCGGCGGTGGGCAATGTGGTGGGCTTTACGCTCATGAGCGAGCCTATGCGCAATTTGTATTATGGGTCATACAGTCTGCCTCCGTATTATGCGACTTGGAGCTGGGGCGTTTTCTTCCAGACCACCGTTGTGCCTGTGGCGGTTTTGGTTCTGGTTACGCTCGTCGGCTTGCTGCGCAAGATGGGTCACACGCCCCTTCAATTCCTTCGCCACGAAACGAGCAAGGGCGGCGTGAAGCGTGGGTTCGCGCTGCCCGAGCGGCTGAGCTTCACTGCGCGATTCCGCTTGCGCGTGTTCCTGCGCAATTTGGGCAACTTCGCCACGCTGTTCGTGGGCATTGGCTTTGCGAGCCTGCTGTTGCTGTTCTCGCTCGCGATTCTTCCCACGATGAGCCACTACGCCGAGAATTTGCACAATACCGTTGTTGCGCAGCACCAGTATTCGCTGAAGGCGCCGTTGGAGCTTGAGGGCACCAGTGACGAGCGCGAAGCGTGGAAAGCCGCCGATACGCTGCAGGGTGTGGAGGGCGCCCGGCTTTCGGCTCTTGAAAACGCTGCCGATGATGCTCAAGAAAAGGCTGATGCCTTGAAGGTGGCGGCGGAAACGCTGCAGGTCGAGCCGACGCTTGAAGCCATGCAAAAGGCGCAAGATGCCAAAAACGCTTTCGCGAAGTCGCAAGATGCGTTCAATAGCGAGCTCGATGGCGTTGCCGCCGATTTGGGTGCGCCGCGCGACGACGTGGTCGATATGGTCGACAAGGTGTCCGACCTCAATCTTGACGACGAAAACGCGCATCCGGTGAATACGGTCGACAACGGTGCCGGCGCAATCGCCCAGGCCGAGAAATTCGCCGTGTATACGCTGCAATACGATCGCGGCGAAGGCAATGGCGAGGAAACAATCGCCGTGTATGGCGTGCAGGAGGGTTCTCGTTATTGGACCGATATGGACCTTGGAGACGGCAAGGCGGTCTTCGGCGGCGGTTTGGTTGACAAGTTCGGCTTCAAACAGGGCGATGCAATCGATTTGTACGACAAGTACGAAGACAAGACGCATACGCTCACGTTCACGGGCGACGATGGCACGTGGGGCACGAAGTCGACCATGAACATTTATATGAGCCTGGACGATTTCAATGCGATGTTCGGCAACGATGCGGCCTATTTCAATGGATACGCCTCCGATGAGCCACTCACGCTCGATTCCCGCTATGTGGCGAGCGATCTTACGCCTTCCGACATGGATGCCATTGGCGAGCAGTTCACGGGCATGATGGATGACATGATTGGCATGCTCGTGGGTATGTCGGTGTTCATTTTCCTCGTGTTCATGTATTTGCTCACGAAGTCGGTCATCGACCACAGCGCGCGTTCGATTAGCTATATGAAGGTGTTCGGCTATCGCGACAGGGAAGTGAGCAAGCTCTATGTGCGCTCGATTACCTGGTGCGTGGTGGTATCGCTCATCGTGTGCCAGCCGCTCATCATCGCATCGCTCACGGCGATATTTAAGGCAATGCTGCTCTCGTACAGCGGCAACATCGAGATTTACGTGCCGCTGACGTGCATTTTGGAAGTCATCGCCACGGGATTCGCGACCTATCTTGTGGTGGCGCTTCTGCATGTGCGCCATATCAAGAAAGTGCCGCTTGCGCTCGCGTTGAAAAACGCGGAATAGCGAAAGAGTCTGGCGTGTAGGCGCTTTGGGAAGGGTCGCGAGAGCGGCCCTTTCTGCGTTAAAATAGCCGATACCCCAACGGCGGTTTGTGTGCCGGGCAGTGCCTTCCTCAAGAAGGGAGGTGATGCCCTATGACCGATTTTTTCACAGAGGTGGCGAACCTCGCGACTGCGCTTGTCGCTCTGGCGACGGCGATAATCGGGCTATCCGCGGCACGTGAGCAGCGCCCAAAGCGTAAAAAGAAAGGCCACCGCCGATAGGGGGTGACCTTCTTCAAACAACGACGGCATTGCCTGGATCCTACCCGCAGGCTCGCCGTTGGGCCCATTTTATCACCGCATTTTTCTTTTGCCAACTTGATTGGCACGAAAGGCCTGCCATGTCAGACGCTCATCCCGAAGATCTTACCAAAGTCGTTGAGGCCGACGAAATCGCAGCTGCTGCCCATGGCGAGCTTGGCCGCATCGCCAATAGGCTCTATGACGAAGATGCCTCTACCGAAGAGTCGTTCATGGCGTTCATGGAATGGTGCGAGTCGCGCGGCATTGAGCTGTGGCCGCACCAAGAGGAAGCCCTCATGGACATCATGGTGGGCGATCACGTGATTCTGGGCACGCCGACGGGCAGCGGCAAATCGCTCGTGGCGCTCGGCATGCATTTCATGGCTATGTGCTTCGGCGAGCGTTCCTATTACACGGCGCCCATCAAGGCGCTCGTGAGCGAGAAATTCTTCAACTTGGTCGAATTGCTCGGTCGCGATAATGTGGGCATGATCACCGGCGACGTGCATATCAACGTCGACGCGCCCGTGATTTGCTGCACAGCCGAGATTCTCGCGAACCTCGCGCTTCGCGAGGGGGCCGCCGCCCAAGTGCATTCAGTGGCGGCCGACGAGTTCCACTATTTCAGCGATTTCGACCGTGGCTGGGCGTGGCAGGTGCCGCTGCTCACGCTTCCGAAAACGCAGTTTCTGCTGATGAGCGCCACGCTTGGCGATGTTGACGAAATTGCTGCGACGCTGCAGCGCCAAACGGGCAACACGGTGAGCCGCGTGATGAATGCTCCGCGCCCCGTGCCGCTTTCCTATGAATACGTGAAAACGCCAATCGAGGCCACGGTCGAGCTCGCTTTGCGTGCTGGCGAGGGCCCCATGTATTTGGTGCATTTCTCCCAAGACGCCGCGCTTTCCACGGCGAGCGCGCTTGCGAGCTACGGCGTTGCCACCAAGGCGCAGCGCGAGGCGGTCAAGGAAGCCATGAAGGGCACGGCGTTTACCACCGCGTTCGGCAAAACGCTCAAGCGCCTGCTTGGTTTCGGCGTGGGCGTGCATCATGCGGGCATGCTGCCGCGCTATCGCTTGCTTGTCGAAAAACTCGCCCAGCAGGGCCTTCTGCCCGTAATTTGTGGCACCGACACGTTGGGCGTGGGCATTAACGTGCCCATCCATACCGTGGTTTTCACGCAGCTCACGAAATTCGACGGCTACAAAATGCGCCGCCTTCGTTCGCGCGAGTTCCATCAAATCGCCGGTCGCGCGGGCCGTTCGGGCTTCGATAGCGAAGGCCGCGTGCTTGCCGAGGCACCCGAGCATGAAATTGAGAACTACAAAGCCATGGTGAAGGCCGGCGGCGACGAGAAGAAGCTGCGCCGTATCAAGAAGAAGAAAGCGCCCGAGGGCTTCGTGAATTGGAGCGAGCAGACCTTCGACCACCTCATTGAATCGCAGCCCGAAAAGCTCACGCCGCGTTTGCGCATCACCCATTCCATGGTGCTTTCGGTGGTGGAGCAGGGCGGCGACGCACGTGCTCGCGTCGAAGCGCTCATCGACGACTCCATGCAGACGCCTGAGGAAAAAATCAAGCTCTCGCAGCGCGCCGATGAAGTGTTCGCCACGCTCATCGATGCCGATGTGGTAGAGCGTCGCGAGGCCGAAGATGGCGGCACCGAATACGTGCTCACGATGGACCTGCCCGACGATTTCGCGCTCGACCAGCCTCTTTCGCCGTTCTTGCTCGCGGCGCTTGAGCTGCTTGACCCTGAAAGCGAAACCTATGCGCTCGATGCGGTTTCCATGGTTGAAGCGACGCTCGAAAACCCGCGCCAGGTGCTGCGCGCGCAGGAACGCAAGGCGCGCGATAAGGCTATGGCCGAAATGAAGATGGACGGCGTCGATTACGATGAGCGCGTGGAGCGCATCGCCGAAGTCACCTATCCCAAGCCGCTCGAGGATTTGCTCAATTCCGCCTTCGCGCAGTATTGCGAGAAGGTTCCGTGGGCTCGCGACTTCGAGTTGAGCCCCAAATCGGTTCTGCGAGACATGCTCGAAACGGCGAGCGACTTCAAGGGCTATATCCAGCGCTTGGGAATCGCGCGTTTCGAGGGCATTCTACTTCGCTATTTGGCCGAGGCTTTTCGCGCACTCGATCGTACGGTGCCCATCGATAAGCGCGACGAGCAGATGAAAGACATCATCGCCTGGCTTGGACTCGTGGTGAGCTCGGTCGATTCGAGTTTGGTGGACGAATGGGCCAATGCGGGCGCGTCGCTTGACGCGGCACCGCCCGAGGCGCAAACCGATGCCGTGGTGCGCGACAGGCGCGGCCTTACCGTGCTCGTGCGCAACGCACTCATCTCGCGCGTGCGTTTGGCTTCGCTTGGCCGCGTGGCCGACTTGGGCGAGATGGATGTCGACTGGGGCTTTGGCGAGCGCGCTTGGCAGGCGGCCCTTGATGAATACTTCGCCCAGCACGAAGAAATCGTGCTCGATGCCGATGCCCGTTCGAAGAAATACCTGGTTATCGACGAATCCGATGAAGAAACAGCCCATGTGTGGCGTGTGCGCCAAATTTTCCGCGACGAGTCGGACGATCGCGACTTCAGCATAAGCGCTGATGTCGACCTCGATGCGACCCAGATGGGCGATGGCGTGGTGTTCGCGAATTATCGCGTTGGCTTCATCGATGAACAGTAAAGGCGCCAAGGGGAATTCATGCAACAATCGACCACACGCCGCACGCTGCATTACTACTGGCAGGTAACGCGCAAGCATAAGGGCCTGTTTTGGGGCCTTATCGTATCGACGTTTCTTTTCGTGGCGTTGCTTTCGTATGGCAACCCGTACGTTATGAGCCTCGTCGTCGACCGCGTGAGCGAGGGCGGTGTAGGCCCCGATGAAGTGTTTTCCGCCTACGGGCCCTATATCGTGGCGCTCATCGCGATCAACGTTTTTGGTCAGGTCGCAAGCAAGTTCCAAGACTACACGCTGTATAAGCTGGAAATTGCAGCCGCGTATGATTTGGCCACGATGAGCTTTGACGCGCTGTGCAACCAGTCCATGAGCTTTCATTCCAATCGCTTCGGCGGAACGCTTGTGAGCCAAACGTCGAAATTCATGAGCGCCTACCAGCAGCTTATCGAGACTATCATGTTTCCGTTTCTGCCGGTTATGTGCTCGGTCATTTTCACGTGCGGCATTTTGGCGCCGCGCGTGCCGGTGTATGTGGCTATTCTCATGGCGCTGCTCGCGGTGTATGCCACGGTTTCGTACATCATGTACAAGCGCATTCTGTCGCTTAATGAGAAGGCGGCGAGCGCCCAAAACCAGTTGTCGGGCGAGCTGTCCGACTCGGTATCGAACATCCTTGCCGTTAAAACGTATGGGCGCGAAGACTATGAGCGCGGGCTGTTCGATGCAGCGAACAGGGAAGTGGTCGCGCGCGATTCGAAGCGCATGTGGGCCTCGCTTACGCGCGGCATTATCACGGCATCGATTACCGTGGTCATTATGAGCGTGGTGGCTGTATTCATCGCGGGCGGCAATGCGTGGTATGGCATCACGCCGGGCACGCTTGTGATGATGTTCACCTATACCTATACGGTCACAAACCAGTTCAACTTCATCAACAATGGCCTGCAGCGCTTCAATCGCGCGTTCGGCGATGCGAGCGGCATGACGGCCACGCTCGACGAGCCGCGACTGGTGGCCGATGTTGCCGGCGCGCCCGATTTGCAGGTGCGTGAGGGTGCGATCGATTTCGAGGGCATTGGCTTTTCGTATGGCGACGGCGATATGAAAACGCAGGTGTTCGACGATTTCGAACTGCATATACCAGCAGGCCAGCGCGTTGGCCTTGTAGGTCTTTCCGGCGCGGGCAAAACCACGCTCACGAAGCTTTTGCTGCGCTTGTCCGACATTCAGCAGGGGTGCATTCTTCTTGATGGGCAAAACATCGCCCAATGCACGCAGCAGTCGCTGCGTCGCCAAATCGCCTATGTGCCGCAGGAATCGCTGCTGTTCCATCGCAGCGTTGCCGAGAATATCTCGTATGGCAAGCCTGGCGCGAGCATGGTTGAAATTCGCGAAGCGGCGGCGCGTGCGAACGCGCTGGAATTCATCGAGCGTCTGCCCCAGGGTTTCGAAACTCAGGTTGGCGAGCGCGGCGTGAAGCTTTCGGGCGGCCAACGCCAACGCATCGCCATTGCGCGTGCCATTCTGGCCGACTGTCCCGTGCTTGTGCTCGATGAGGCGACGAGCGCGCTCGATTCTGAAAGCGAAGCACTCGTGCAAGATGCGCTCGCCACGCTCATGAAAGGGCGCACGTGCATCGTGGTGGCGCACCGCCTCTCAACGGTGGCGAGCCTCGACCGCATCGTCGTGATCGATTCAGGCAAGGTTGCCGAAGACGGTCCGCATGAGCAGCTTATCGCCGCCGGTGGCGAATACGCCAACTTGTGGAATAGACAGACCGGCGCCTACTTGGAGTAGCGCTATCGGCCAACGTCGCTAAGGGGTCAGGCGGTTGCTTCGGTTCCCAATTATTGCCTGCGAGAACCTGTTAAATGCTCGGAGCATTTAACAGGTTAAGGCGCGCCAAGACTGCCGGCTTTAGCTTCGGCTCCCGCAGAAAATACAGGGAGGGCCCGGAGGGAGGCTCTCCAACGCCGTCTGCGCTCAAATGTGCTTTTAATTTCAAAATTAAGCGCAGCCAGGTGAGCGCATAGCGTAGCTCCGAAGGAGCGCAGCGGTAGCGAACCGTGGCCTTGGAGAGCCTCCCATCCGGGCCTTCCCGAATAGGTCGAACCTACGCGCAGCGGTAGCGAGCTGTGGTCTCGTCGCGCCTCCCATCCGAGCCTTCCCGAACAGGTAACCTACTTCTTTAGCAACGGCGTAAGCTCTCCGCGGCACAGAATCTGAACCGAGCGAGTCGCGCGTGAAACGGTGGTATACAGGCGGTTTTTCGCCACGCGGTCATCGGCGGGGAATACGCGTGCGCTCGCGTCGGGCACGATCACGTGGTCGAATTCCAGGCCTTTTGCCAGTTGCAGCGTGATAATCATGGCGCCGTTCGTGGGCAGCTCGGCTGCCGTTTCCATATCGACCAAGCCACCGGCGGCATCGCCCAAGAACGCGCGCAGGCGCTTGGCTTCGTGCTTCCATGGCACCACGATGGCCGTAAGCCCGTCGTTTTCCTTCGCGCGCGCAACGGCTTCGCGCAATGCGGCGGCGTATTCGTCGTCGTTGCCGTAGCAATCGACGCGCACGGGTTCGCTTGCGCGTTGCACCGACGAGATTTTCGCGCGCTGCTCGGCAGGCAAAAGACCTGCGAAAATCTCGGTGATTTCAGGCGAGGAGCGGTAGCTCGTAAGCAGGCTGCAGGTTGAAATGCCGCCGCGCAGACGCGTGAATACTTCGCGCACCTCGGCAAACGACGCCGTGTTGGGGTTGATTGCCTGGTTTTCGTCGCCAAGGAGCATGAAATGCGCGCGACGGAAGAAACGCGCGAGCACGGCGAGCTGGGCCGCCGAATAATCTTGCACCTCGTCGATCATGACGTATTTCGCATAAGCGTCGCCCAGGCCGGTGATAGCCATCTTCAAATAGAGCCATTCCAGCGCCGAGAGGCTCTTTTCCCCCAAAAGGCGCATGCCAATGCGATCGATGCGCAACCACGCGTCGTCTTGCACTGCGCGGAATGCTCCCTGGTAGCGGTCTTGCAGAAGGCGCAACGCGAAATCGCGCGCTTCCTTTTCGTCGACGGGCGCATAGGGCTCGCCGAACTGGGAAAGCTGCTCGTTGAGCGTCATGCCCTCGAGCTCTTCAAGCACGGCAGAGCCCGACGCGAGCTGCTTCACGCGCGCCTCAAGGGCGTCTTCCAAATCTTCGCGCATGAGCGTGGCGCGGTGCGGACCGGCGGGAACGTTGCGGTATTTCGCATTCACCTTGCGAATCTGGTTGATGCCCAGAAGTTTCACATTGCCGTGGTGCAGCTCGCGGAAGTCATCGTCTTCGAATTCGAGGTTCGCGATCGCTTCGTCAATGCGCCATAAGGCATCGACGGGCACGCTCTTCTTCTCGGCGGCCTTGTCAAGCGGCATTACGCGGCTTGCGAATTCCGCCCACGTGAGCGTTTCGGGATTGCGTTCTCCCATGTCGGGTAGCACGTTTTCGATATACGTGCGGAAAATCGGGTTCGGCGTAATAAGGAACACTTCGCTTGGGTCGAGCTCGGTGCGATTTTGATAGAACAGGTATGCGATGCGCTGCAGAAGCACGCTCGTCTTGCCGCTGCCCGCAATGCCTGCCACCAAAAGCGCGGGAACGTCTTCGTGGCGCACGACTTCATTTTGCTCGCGCTGGATGGTGGCGGTAATGGCCTTCATTTGCGCGGTGCGTTGATGCGAAAGCGATTCGAGCAGAAGCGCGTCCTGAATGGCGACGGTGGTGTCGAAGTAGGCGTGGAGCGTGTCGGCTTCGATGTCGAACTGGCGTCGGCATGCGAGGTCGACATGGATAGTGCGTCCGTTCGCAACATAGCTCGTGGCCCCGTTGCTCTGGTTGTAATAGGTTTCGGCTACAGGGCTTCGCCAGTCAACAACGAGGCGCTTGTAGTTGTCGTCGGAAATGCCGGCGGCGCCGATGTAGAGCTCCTTGGGCGGCTGGCCGGGCTTGAATTGCAGTGCGACTTTCGCGAAGTACGGCTGGCGCAAAAGCAGGCGGCAGCGCGCCAATTTGTCGGCGGTTACTTCCTGCTGCGCGTTGTACGAATCGATGACGCTGTTCACGGCACCGTACGACGCGTAGGTTTCGCTCGTTTCGGTATCGCTCGTGAAGTCGTTTGAGATTTCGGAAAGCAAATCGAGCTTATCGCGCGCGGCTGCGGCGCTCGTGGCTTCCATTTTGCGCACGAGTTCGCCGCGCATCTTTTCCAGCTCGGCGTATACCTCGGAAAGATGCGCCTGTTCGGCGGCGAAAACGGGGTCGTCGGGCGAGGTGCCGAACGCCTGGGCGTCTTCGGCTGCGGTGTTTTCTTGCATAGCGGCTCCTAGCATTCGCGGGCCAAAATTCGGACAAACTAGTTTACCCGCATTTCAGCCCACAAGCCAACGGCGCGCCTTGTCGTAAAGAAATCACCATGCATTCGGGCCCTCAAAAGCGCCGCGCGGCCATGGCCATGCTATCCGCGTTTCGAGCCCTGCCTGCGAATGCCGCCTTTGTGCCCGCAGGCCTTGTTGGGGCCAATGCCCTTCGCGGAAGGCGCCTTCGCGCCTGAGCATCGTGCTGCTTGCATGGCAGCTTTGCGCGCAAGCGCCGCTTCGAACGCCTTGGCGGAAGAAGGGCGCGCCATTATTTTTCGAGCCAATCGATAATGTCGTCAGGGGTGGTGAAAACATCGCAGAATGCGCGCCAATCGCAGGAATTGAGACCCGTTTCGCACGAGAGGTCGAGCATTTCCACGAGCGGTTTGAAGTAGCCGTCAACGTCGAGCAGAGCGCAGGTGGCCTTCAGCTCGCCAGCCTTGATTTACGACATCACGCTGAAGAATTCTTCGAACGTGCCAAGGCCTCCCGGCAGCGTGACGAAGGCGTCGGACATGCTCACCATGTGCTTGATGCGCGTGGAAAGGTCGGGCTCCTCCACGTTTTCGATGCCTTCGACAATGGCGCGCCCCTTGGCGGTGAGGCCTGTGGTGGTCACGCCGAACACGCGCCCACCTGCAGCGACGGCGGCATTCGCAACATCGCCCATGAGACCCTTGTCGTAACCTCCGAACACGAGCTCGTGGCCGCGCGCGGCGATGGTTTCGCCGAGAGCCTTCGCTGCATCGACATATTTCGCGTCAAGGTTGTCGGAAGAGGAACAGAACACGCAAATTTTCATAGTGCGCCTTTCGATTCTCGAGGTGTTTCTTCCATGCTAGCGCAATTGTCCGGGTTCTCCAAAACACGGCAACGTCGTTTCCGGCCTTTGCGGAATGTGGCTTTCGAACCGAAGCTACTGTACAGTCGCGTCGTGATTTTCGCGAAAAATCATCTTGAATCGAACATTTATTCGCTTTAGAATAACGAAAAGATGTTCGATTTTACGGAAGGGGCGCGGTGGATACGACGGCAAAGCTCGCATTGCTCGCCGATGCTGCGAAATACGACGTCGCCTGCACGTCGAGCGGCATTGATCGCGATGCGCGCATGGGCGCCCTTGGCAACACGACGGCGGCGGGCATATGCCATAGCTTTTCAGCCGACGGGCGCTGCATCACGCTTTTGAAAGTGCTGTTCACCAACGTGTGCGTTTTCGATTGCGCCTATTGTGCGAGCCGCTGCTCCAACGATGTTCCGCGCACTTCTTTTCGGCCGCGTGAATTGGCCGACCTCACCATGGAGTTCTACCGGCGCAATTACATCGAGGGCCTGTTTCTTTCGAGCGGGGTTTTGAAGAGCCCCGATTACACGACGGAGCGCATTATCGAATGTTTGCGCATCCTTCGCGAGGAATATGGCTTTCGCGGCTACATTCATGCGAAGGCGGTTCCGGGAACGTCGTCCGATTTGCTGGCAGCGCTCGGACTTCTCGCCGATAGAATCAGCGTGAATATGGAGCTGCCGTCGAGCGAAAGCCTTGCGCTTTTGTGCCCGAATAAAACGCGCGATTCCATCGTTGCGCCCATGTGCCAAATTCGCGAGGGCATCGCCGAAGATCGCGATACGCGGGCGCTTATGCGGCGCGATGCGTGTTATATGGCGCAGCGGCGTCCTGCCCGAAAAACGCGCGCATTCGCGCCGGCGGGGCAAAGCACGCAAATGATCATCGGCGCAACCCCCGAAACCGATTTTCAAATACTGAACCTCTCCTCGTCGCTCTATAAAACGATGCATATGAAGCGTGTGTTCTTCTCGGCGTATTTGTCGGTAAACGAAGACGGTCGGCTGCCACAGGGAAATGCCGTGCAGCTCGATAGGGAGCACAGGCTTTATCAGGCTGATTGGCTTATGCGCTTCTATAAGTTCGACGCAGCGGAGCTCATCGATGAGGGCCAGCCGTTTCTTGCCACCGACATCGATCCGAAGGCGAACTGGGCTATCAACCACCTCGATAGGTTTCCCATCGAGGTGAACACTGCGCCTTATGAGAAACTTTTGCGCGTGCCTGGCATTGGGGTGCGCGGGGCGAAGGCGATTGTGGGTGCGAGGCGCGCCACGGCGCTTGGTGAAGCCGAGCTTCGCAAGCTCGGCGTGGCATACAAGCGGGCTCGGTTTTTCATTACGTGTCGGGGTCGCTATCAGGGCCATGGCACGCGCTTTGACAAAGAGAGCTTGCATGCTCAGCTCGCAGCGCCCATTCAAGCGGGGTCGCATGGCCGTCGGTCGGGCAAAGTGCTCGCAGGGCAAATGAGCCTTTTCGATGGCATAGGCTAGGCGCTTCAGCGCATATTTTTAGCTACTATAGGGCGCAGTGTGAAAATGCCTCAGTGCGCGCATGCGTTGGGGCTTTCGTAGAGGAGGAAACGGTATGTCGAAAAAAGGGTTCGATGGTCTTATGCGCCGCTCGTGCACATCGGTTCTCGTGGGCCGCGCCGCAACGCGCGACGGCTCTATTCTCATTGCCCGCAACGAAGACAACACCACGCCTGCTGCGCCGAAATCGCTTCGCATGGTGCCAGCGGGCGAACGCGATGGCGTCGAGCTTGTATCGGGCGCGAACGGGTTTGCCATCACGTTGCCTGAAGGGGGCCTTCGCTATTCCGCCATGCCCGACGTTACGCCCGAGGAAGGGCTTTTCGAAGAGGCCGGCGTGAATGCTGCCCATGTTGCGATGTCGGCTACCGAAAGCGCGCTGGCAAACGATCGCGTTCTGGCATTCGACCCCTATGTGGAAAATGGCCTTGCCGAAGATGCTATGCTCACCGTTGTGCTGCCTTACGTGAAAACGGCACGCGAAGGCGTGAAGCGTTTGGGCGAAATCGTGGCTGCGCATGGCTCCGCCGAAAGCAACGGCGTGTTGTTCGCCGACCATCTGGAAGCGTGGTATATGGAAATCGCCACAGGCCATCATTGGGTTGCTCAGCGCATTCCCGACGATTGCGTTGCCGTGGTCGCGAATCAGCTCTCGATTCAGGAAGTCGATTTCGAAAGCGACTCATTCATGTATTCGGAGGGAATTCGCGAATTCGTCGAGGAGCATGCGCTTAATAGCGCCTTAGGCGGCGGTGGGGAGCATCCGTTCAACTTCCGTGAGATTTTCGGCACCAGCTCCGATGGCGACAGGCGTTACAACACGCCACGCGTATGGGATGGCTTGCGTTTGCTTGCTCCCGAAATCGCGAAAGAACATACGGTGGTCGACAGCGATTTGCCGTTCGTTTTCCGGCCCAACCGCCTGCTTGGAGTTGAAGATGTGGCGGCGGTGCTTTCGAGCCATTTCGACGAAACCGAATTCGACCCCATTGGCACTGCTGGCGACGAATTCTCGCGCAAACGCTATCGCGCTATCGCGCTCTCGCGTACGCAGGAATCGCATGTGCTCCAAATCGAAGGCGTGTTTGGGCTTTCTGCCGAGCAGTGCGCGCAGGCTGCGCTTAAAGGCGAACTCGCATCTCCCATTTGTTGGGTCGCGCTGGGCACGCCGTGCTTCTCGCCTTATATGCCCCTGTTCTGCGACGCCCACATGTGGCCGGCGTGCTTTGACGATGCGGCGCCTAAACCCGATTTGAGCCATCCGTATTGGGTGTTCCGTTCGCTTCAGGCGGCAAGCGATGCGCGTTTTGCGGTCACGCAGGTGCGTTCGGGCGACTACAAAAGCGAGCAATGGCAAAAAGCCTTGCGGCATGCGCAGCACGTGCATCGCGAGGCACTGGCGGCTCCCGTCGAAGAACGCGCGGCGGTATACGAAAAGGGCAACAGCGAGCTTGCTTCGTGGGTTGTTGCCGATGCTCAAAAGCACCTTGCGACGCTTCTGCTCGACCTGTCGATCGCCTCACCGCTCACGTTTAAGATGAACCCGAATTTGTAGCATGGTCCCCAGTGGCCAATGATGGCTGTTGGGGTTTGCGCATAGTGCGGTTTGCCGTGCTGCGGCAGGGCGCGAAGCGCGCTTATCGCTCAAGAAAGAAGGATTGCCGCCGATGGACGACCTTGAGCTTGCCTACGTGCATGATGGTTCGCTTGAAGGGCTGCTCACGGCGGTCTTTCTCGCCTTTGAACGGAAGGAATACCCTTCTGACGTATCGGCTTCGTGCCGCTTTATGCCCAGGCTCGGGCAGCGAATCGTTGAGGTCGAGACGAATATGGAACGGGCGTGGCGTGTGCGTGCGGGAATTATTCGCGTATGCGGCATGGAGACATATCAATGCGTGGTTGCGGCCTCGCTTTCCGATGAACCCGATGCGGGCTCGTCGATTCTTTCCTTCGTTCGATACGCCATGAAGCGTGGTCCTCGCGCACGATTCGACAAAGCTGCGCCCGATGTTGAGCGTTTCGCGGAAATTGTTCGATCGGTCAGAAACGAGCGTCATTACTGGGTGCAATTCATGCGTTTCTCGAAAACGCGCGATGGCGTGTATGTGGCGGTATGCAATCCCAAGGCGAGCGTCGTGCCGCTGCTTATGGGGTGGTTCTCGGCCCGGTTCAACACGCAGCCATTCATCGTGTTCGATGAAGTTCACCATGTTGCCGGCGTTTCTCACAACGGAGAATGGCAGCTCGTTCGTTCTCCCGATTTCGTTGTGCCGCCCGCTGCCGTCGATGATGCCTTCTATGAGCAGGCTTGGAAAACGTTCTACGACAGCGTTGCAATCGATGCGCGCTACAACCCAGAGCTGCGTCGCAGCTTTATGCCGAAGCGCCTCTGGAAGAACATCGTCGAATTGAGCGATGTGTCACTTGGAGGTCCGGGAATAAAAGAAGAGCGCCGCCCGCTGCCTAAGCAGCGAAACGGCGCTCTGAAAGGAAGTGCGGCCGGTGGCCTTCTGGACCAATAGGCGCGTTTCTATTTCATGCCGGTTTGGCTCATTTCCTCAACGTCAACCGAAATGGTGTGGGCGATAGGCTTCCAGCTGGCTTTTTTTACCAACGCGACCAACGCGATGGGGATGTAGGTGAGCTGGAAAATGGGGAAGGTGAACAGGTAACCGATCTTCTTCGCCGTGGTGGAATGGATGTTGTCCCATTCGGTAAAGGTAGTAAGCACGCCGAAGATGAACATGAACAGCATGAAGTTAAACAGGCAGAAGAACATCGACGATAAAGCCGAAGTGATCATGGTGCCTGCCGATATTACGCCGAATATCGCGAGCAACGCGATGGTGCCGTTGAAGCCGATGGAAATAATCGTGAGCAGCATGGCGGGCGCGATGGTCATGAGCATGTCGTAGCACGCAAAGCGCTTGCCCTTCGGGTTGGTGAAAATACCCTTGAACAGCTTGCCGGCATAGTGCCAAAACACCTGATAAAAGCCTTTTGCCCAACGGAAGCGCTGGTTCCAGGAGTCGATGAAAGTAATAGGTTGTTCGTCATAGAGCATGGCGGTGGGGCAATAGGCGATACGACGGCCTTCAATAATGGAGCTTGCGGAAAACTCGATATCTTCCGTGAGCAGGTGCCATTTCCAGCCGCCGCTTTCTTTGAGCACATGGGCGGCAATGAAGAAGCCCGTTCCCGAAATAGCGCAACTCGTGTTGAGTGTGAGGCGCGCCTGGCTCAGGTATTTTGCCTCGCGTAAGAACCAAATGGCATAGCCGGCAGAAATCCAGTTGCTTCCGTAGTTCTTAGAGTTGCGATAGCTCGTGGAAGCCTCGGCGCCGCCGTCAAAGACTTTATTCATTTCGCGGAAGTAATTCGCATCGAGCACGTTGTCGGCGTCGAATACGAAATACGCTTCGAAGCTTTCGGCATCGTCGCGTTTTTGGATTTCATGCCAGCCGTAATTCAGCGCGTAGCCCTTGCCGACTTCCTCGTCGTTAAAGCGCTCGTACACTTCGGTTGCGCCAGCGTTTCGTGCGATTTCCGCGGTATTGTCGGTGCAGTTGTCGGCAATCACGAAAATGCTGATGAGCTCTTGCGGGTAGTTTTGCACGCGAATGCTGTGAATGAGGTCGCCGATAACTTGGCTCTCGTTGCGCGCAGAAATCATCACGGCATATTTGTGATTGGCCTTGGCTTCCTGCAAAGGCGGTTTGCGCGTGAGCACGACGAATACGTAGTAGAACTGGTAGATGTAGCAGATGCTGAAAACCAGCAGAACGGACCAGTTGAAGACGTCAACGAACGTCATATGCGAAAGCATTTGCTCGAACACGGTCTTCTCGCTCCTATCGATTGGCGGCTTGAAATGCTGCGTTGGCACTTCCGTAAACTTTCAAGATTATAGGGTTAGAGCGGCGTGGGGCCTATATGCCTTTCCGTGCGCGAACATAAAATGCGCAACCATTGCAGAATTGGGCGGCCTCTGGCGGTTCATGGGGTTGCGTCGTTCTTCGATGGAGCGCTTACGCTCGCGCGACGGTGGCGCAACGCACCTGCGCGCCGGCACGTTCGAGCGCGATGCTCGCCTGATCCATCGTTGCGCCTGTGGTGAACACATCGTCGATCAGAATAAGGCGCCGGCCTGGAAGAGGCTCGCATGCGGTAAAGCGCCCCTGCATATTCCGCTTGCGTTCCGCTCTGTCCAATATGCGCTGATCGCGCGCGGTGGGAGGGTTGAGCGCTCGTATGCATGGGAGCCCGCATTGGCCCGCAAGGCTTCGGGCCAAAAGCTCCATGTGATCGAAGCCTCGTCTTCGTCGAGCGGCCTTGGTTGCGCTCACGTAGGTCACGCCATTCGCCCACCTCAGCCATGATGGCGGGAGCGCGTTCGCAAGAATCGCCGCCAAGGTTTCGGAAAGACGTTGCTCTCCTTTGTCTTTATACGTTTTGATTAAAACGCCGGTGTCCGCTGTGTACCGAAGCGCGCTTATGCAAGGGCGCGTGTGCTCTCCTTTGCTTACGAGGGGAGTGCAATGGTCGCACTGCAAAAAGCCGAAGGCGGCTCCGCACCGTGGGCATGCGCGCCAAAAATCGAGATAATCGAGCCGAGCGGCGCAACGTGTGCACAAAACGGCGCCCGGAGCATCGCAAAGGGCGCAACGCGTGGGCCAGAGCGTTTCGCATATCGCGTCGGCGATAAGTCCCATGGTCCCTTCTTTCCGATTCGCGTGCTCCTGGGCGATATGCTAGGTCGCAAACCTTGTCGATACCTTGTCCGTTTCGTGACATTCGCCCGACATTTCCCTTCCTTTTTCCTCGGCATTTCCGTTGTTTTGCATGCTTTCCGCGAGCGCAATGCGTGAAGAATTCCTCAATTATTTGCGGGTTATTCCTTCGCAATCAATCTTTCAACATTGCGTTAACACTGCATAGAGGACGGTCGCTCGTTCATGCAGGGGTATTAAATCTGCTAAACTGACCCGAGACTTCTTTCGGGTCTGTAGTTGCGGGGGCCAAAAGGCTCCTTAGTCCATGGCAGATGCGGTCAAAAGGATCCACGTAAGTACGCGCCGCCCTAATATAGGCGCGTGCGAGCATGGCGTATCCTAGAAGTAAGTCGCACCTCCCGGCCGATTTTTGCGGCAACGCCGCACTGGGGGAGAGGGCAGAGCGAAATCATTCGCAAAACCCCAGTGCGCGAGTGTGGGGGCAAAGACTAGGTCAGCCGAAAGAAGAATCTGGATAGATATGGAAAGAGGATTCATACGATGAAACATCGCGTGTCGCTCGTTGTCGCGTTTGCATGCGCGTTTTGCTTTGCGCTCGGTTTGGCTGGCTGCAGCCAGGCCGGTTCCTATGAGGAAAAAACCCTTACTCCCACGATTAGTTCCCCCACCATTGGGCAGAATGGTACGTTGCGCGTGGGCATCGACGCCGATGGTGGCGCGCCGTTTGTCACGTCTTCTTCGAGTGCCAGCTATGCGGGCCTCGACGTTGATATGGCGGCGGCGCTCGCCGATCAGCTGGGCTTGAAGCTTGAGCTCGTCGACGTTGCGGGCAATGCCTCTTCGGCCCTCGCCGATGGCGATGTCGACATCGTTATGAGCCAGACGTCCACCGAGAAAAGCTCGACCATGTGGGTTTCCGACCCCTACATTGAAACGGGTGTTGCCCTGTTCGCCTCGAATGGGTCTACAACCGTTCCTGAAAGCGTTCAGGCGTCGAGCATCGCAGCGCAATCTTCTTCCACGAGCGCCTGGGCTGTTCAAAACGCTTTCGGCGATGACGCGCTGAACCCCGCTTCCGATTTGGTCTCGGCGTTCTCGCTTGTCGAAACCGGCAAATCGCAGTACGTCGCAGCCGATGCGGTCATTGGCTCGTATGCGGCGCTTGTCCAAAGCGTCGACGTGCAGCCCATCGCTCTGCTTGGTTCCAAAGGCGGCTATTGCATCGGTGTCAATTCGAGCAATCAGGAATTGCAGAAGGCTATTTCCGCGGCGCTGACTGCGGTGCGCGGCAACGGCGTCTTCGATGCGGTGTGCACGAAGTGGCTCGGCTCCCCCATGAACCTTGATGCGCTTTCCACGATTGAGGTGTCTTCGAGCAAGTCGGTTTCCGCTGGAGACGATTCCGATGAGAAATCCGCGGAAGGCGGCTCGGCCGAAACCGCTTCGAGCTCCACGGCGGGGGCGAATGCCGTCCAGCCTGGTTCGACGAGGTAGGGCATCGCTATGGGCAAGCGAAGCGTCGAAGACGAGAACGACCTGAACGATATCGCCCCTATGACCACGATGCAAAAAGCGATTATAGGGCTGGCCGTGGTTGCCGTCATCGCGTTTATCGCATATACGGTGCTGCATTAATTTCCACGTGGGCTCGCTTAAGGCGGGCTCACGTGCGTATTGAAAGGAATACGAATGGCCAAGCATGGGAAGCACGCTCGCGTTCAGGAAGCTGACGCGGAGCTCGTTGATGGCGCATCCGTTCAGGCTGCGCCCGAATATGATGCTTTGGAGAACAACGCGCCTGAAGCCACGAAGGGCATTTCCGCCCATCAAAAGAAATCGAAGCGCATGCGCACAGTGCTCATCGTCGTGAGCGCGGTGCTCGTGGTGCTTATCGCGGCATTGGGGTATTTCGCATTCATGCTGTACCAGGAAGCAAGCGATGTCGCGAGCCAGGCTTCAAGCTCGACTGCCGCCACGCTGAAAGACACCGCCGAGGCGACCGATGCGAAAAAGCAGGGCAGCCGCCTTACCGCTCCGAATTTGGTTGCGTTGCTCGGATCAACGGAAGATGAGGCCATCTCGAAGGTTGGTCGCGGTGCCACCGTGGCGAGCTCTTCCGACATAACCGAGGAAAAAGGCGAAGGCGATTCGAAGACCACCGAAGTCGTGGGCAAAACGGTGACGCTTGCGCTTACCGAGCAGCAGGCCGACTCGAAGGGCAATACGCCTTCGGTGTATCTCACGCTCGATAAAGATGGAAAAATCACTCAGGCGGGCTATTCCGCCGCGATGTCGACGTTGGGGTATGGCGATGTGAGCTTTTCCGACGCGGTGACCGAAAAGCACGTTGTTGAGACCCTGCTCGGCGATGCCGGCTTGACGGTTGAAGATGGCTCGGTTGAGCTTCCTTCCGCCGACGAATACCGCACCTACGCGAACGACGGAAAGACTATTGCCCAAGAGCAATACACCTTCTCGGGCGAGGCGTCCGCCGCGCTTGACGGGGCCCAGCACGCGTGGCAGTGCCGTTTGAATTACGACTATTCCGCGGCGAACGTGTCGAACAATTTGTCCGATACGCTCAGACTCTTCTATGTATATGTGAACGCCTAGAAACTGGATTTTATAGAAACCCGCCAAATGGCGGGTTTTCTTTTATGAAGAGCAGGGTAACGATGCGATACTCGAGCACTCTACTGTGATAAAGTGTCTAACACGTTACCACATATGAAAGGGGAAGGTGACACGCAGTGAGGCCTATTACCGCCCGAGGATTCCGAGACATCATGCCCGATGAGGCCATCGAGCGTGAACGCATAACCCGCATCGTGAGTGACGGGTTTGCGTCCCGCGGGTACCTGCCGGTCGAAACGCCCTTGCTCGAAGAGCAATCTTCGCTGGCGATGGCCGGCGGGTCTGCTGTCACGCCCTTCCAGCTTTTCGATGGCGATGGTCGCCTGCTCGTGGTGAGAAGCGACCTCACCATGCCCATCGCACGCCTCGTTGCAACTCGTCTGGCGCATACGGAAGCGCCCATTCGCTTGCGCTATGCCGCACCCGTCGTGCGTGAACAGGCTCAATGCATGGCGCGCTCCCGCCAGTTTACGCAGCTTGGCATCGAGCTCATTGGCGCAAGCGGTGTCGAGGCCGATTTCGAAGTGGTGTCCATGGCGGCCGAAGCGCTCAACGCCGTGGGCGTTTCCAAGTGGCGCATTGTATGCGGAAGCGTTCGTCCCATGAACGAGCTCCTCGCGGCGGCGGGCATCGCTGGCTCCAAGCGCGAAGAGCTTCTCTCATGCGTGCATGCGTCCGATTTCGTCGATTTGGATGCGGCGCTTTCAGACGTGGACGCGCTCGAGAATCTTGTGAACGCAATAGCGACCTTGCCGCGCATCAGCGGCGGAGTTGAGGCGCTCGATGCGGCTTCCGCTGCGCTTGCGGCGGCAGGCATCGCCGATGGGGGCGTGTCGGAGCTGCGCGCGTTGTTCGAGTCGGCGCAAAAAGCGGGCTTTGCCGACAACCTTGCGGTTGATTTTTCGGTCATGAACTCGTTCGGCTATTACACGGGCCTCGTGTTTTCCGTATATGCCGATGGCGTATCGACCCCTCTTGGATCGGGTGGGCGCTATGACGAAGCGTTTTCGCGGTTGGGCGAGCGCGATTTGCCCTCGGCCGGCTTCGCTTTATCGCTCGAGGAAATCGAGGAAGCCGTCGCGAACAACGCTGAAGCGCGCCCGCTGCGCATCGCGGTGCCGAAGGGGTCGCTGTTCGCCGACACGGTTGAGGCGCTTGCGGCGGCGGGGCTCGACACCGAACCGCTGCACGATGTGGGGCGACACCTTATTGTGCACGGCCAGGGCGTCGACTATGTCATCGTGAGGCCCACCGACGCCCCTGCCTTCGTTGCCTCTGGCGGAGCCGATTGCGGCATTTGCGGTCGCGATTCGCTTGTTGAGGCGGGCCTCGATTTGGTGCAGCTCATCGATCTTGGCTATGGCGCGTGCCGATTCGTGGTTGCCGAGCCTGCGAGCGCGAAGGGCGCGGCCGATGCCGCTTATGCGCGCCGCGGTTCCATTCGCGTGTCGACGAAGTATCCGCGCATCACCCAGGCGTATTACGATCGAATTGGCGTGCAAGCCGATATCGTTACGCTTCATGGCAACATTGAGCTTGGTCCTATGGTTGGCCTGTCCGACCGCATCGTCGACATTACCGCGACGGGCACCACGCTTCGAGAAAACGACCTGGTCATAGTCGATGAGGTGCTGAAATGCTCCGCGCGTTTCTTTGCAAGTCCCGCGAGCATTCGCTGTGATGAAAGAGTTCGCGACCTGGCAGCTAAGCTGGCCGCTTCGAGAAAGGCATAGATACCATGAAAACCATTACGCTTAACCCAGGTGAGCGCCTCGCGGCTGGTCAGCTTCCGCGCCAGGGGGTTTTGCCTGCGGCCATCATGCAGTCGGCCCAGGCTATCGTCGACGATGTGCGTGAGCGCGGCGATGTCGCTCTGCGCGAGTATTGCAAGAAGTTCGATGGCGTCGACGTTGACGATTTCCGCGTCGATCCCAAACTTATGGACGAAGCTATCCAGGCGGTCGACCCTGCGTTCATCGAGGCTTTGAAGAAGGCCGCTGCGCAGATTCGTGAATTCCACGAGCGCGAGGTCGAGCAGTCGTGGTTCACGTCTCGCGCCGATGGCACCATTTTGGGCATGAAGGTTACTCCCGTTTCCGCCGCGGGCGTGTATGTTCCGGGCGGCCGCGCCCAGTACCCCTCGACGGTGCTCATGGACTGCATTCCGGCGAAGGTCGCTGGCGTAAAGCGCGTGGTTATGGTTACCCCGCCGCAAAAAGAAGGCGGCATTTCGCCGTACACGCTCGCTGCCGCGAAAGTTGCGGGCGTCGATGAGATATATGCTGTGGGTGGCGCCCAGGCCATTGCCGCTCTTGCCTATGGCACCGATTCTATTCCTAAGACCGCGAAAATCGTTGGCCCTGGCAATGCGTTTGTCGCCGCGGCGAAGAAAATCGTCTCGGGCGATGCAGGCATCGACATGGTGGCGGGCCCGTCGGAAGTGTGCGTTCTCGCCGATGCGACGGCCGATGCGACCGTGGTTGCTGCCGATCTTATGGCACAGGCCGAACACGATCCTTTGGCCACATGCTACCTGGTGACCTGCGACGCTGCGTTCGCGGAAAAGGTGCAGGGCCGTTTCGCCGAGCTTTTGGCCGCAAGTCCGCGCGCCGAAATCACGAGCGCATCGCTTGCCGACCAGGGCGTGGTCGTAGTGGCGGCCGACCTTGAGGCGGCAATCGACGCCGTGAACGTTATTGCTCCCGAGCACCTCGAGCTGCACTGCGACAACGCCATGGGCCTGCTCGGCAAAATCGAGAACGCCGGCGCTATCTTTGTGGGTCCGTGGAGCTCCGAACCCTTGGGCGATTACGTTGCCGGCCCCAATCACACGCTTCCCACGGGCGGCACGGCCGCATTCTCGAACCCTCTTTCTGTGCAAGATTTCATTACGCGTTCGTCGGTTATTTGCTATACGCCAGAAGGCCTTATGAACGATGCCCCCGCCACGCAGACCATGGCGCAGGCGGAAGGCTTGTGGGCTCACGCGCTCTCGGCTGGTCTTCGCCGCAAAATGGTCGAAGAGGGCCTCGAGGGCTTCGATGGCGTCGATTTGGGCGACATCAACCGCATTGCATGGCCGGTTGATTTGGTTGCTCCCAAAAAGGCGGAGTAGCTTATGGCTCAACTCTCCGACCGCGTTCGGGCGCTCATGCAGCCGCATTTGGCGAGTATCGAGCCCTACGACCCGAATTTCACGCCGTGCCGCGTGAACCTTTCGGCGAATGAGAACACGTATCCCATGCCTGCCGCGGCGCGCGCGTCCATCGACGCCGCGCTCGCGGCCACGCCGCTTAATCGTTACCCCGATCCCATGTCGAATGAGCTTCGTGCGGAAATCGCTGCGTGGCACGGTGTCAATCCATCATGGGTGTGCGTGGGCAACGGCGGCGATGAGCTGCTTTACAACTTCCTGCTCGCTTTTGGCGGAGCGGGCCGCACGCTGCTCAACTGTCCGCCATGCTTTTCGGAATACGCGTTTTTCGCATCGCTTGCGCAAACCAAGGTGCTCGATGTGTGGCGTGATGCGGAAACGTTCGAGCTCGACCGGGCGGCGGTGCTTGAAGCGGCTCCGAAATGCGATATCGCAATCGTGACCTCGCCGAACAATCCCACGGGCGATTTGGCTTCAGTTGAATTCGTGCGCGAGATGTGCGCCGCGTGTCCTGGTCTTGTGATGGTCGACGAGGCCTATGGCGAGTTCGCCGATGCCGCTTCCTCGTGCGAGCAGCTGCTTTCGGAATGCGACAACCTCGTGGTGCTGCATACGCTTTCCAAGGCGTTCGGCATGGCAGGTACGCGCGTTGGGTATGTGATTGCCGCGCCCGATGTAATAGATGCTTTCGCCGCGATTCGCCAAATCTATTCGGTGAACGTGCTTTCGCAGGCTGCGGCTTTGGCCGCGGTTCGTGCGCGCGATCAGTTCGCACCCGTGGTGGACGCGATTCGCAGCGAGCGTGCGCGCGTGATCGAGAGTCTGCATGGCATTGCCGCTTGCGGGCTTCCTCTCGAGGTTTGGGAAAGCGAGGCCAACTTCGTGCTCGTGCGCGTGCCGAACGCCACGCGCGTTCGTGAACGCATGCGCGACGAGAAATCGATTCTCGTGCGCGATTTCAGCTATGCGCCCGGCTTGGCCGATTGCCTGCGCATTACGGTTGGCACGCCCGAAGAAAACGACGAAGTGTTGGCGGCGTTGGCCGCGTTGCTGAAAGAAGAAATTGATTCGTGCCACGAATAGGCATGCTGGCTTGGGCCCTGCATGCCCCCGCATGCCGAAAACTCCATCGGCGAACGCCGAAAAGACGTTGGCCGCAGCGGTGTTTTGGCTCGTACGAATCGTTTAGCTGGTATAGAGTGCTCTCTAACCGCTTCGAAAGGAGTTGTCCATGGCTCGAATTGCTGAGGTTTCGCGCAAAACGGGCGAAACCGACATCGCAGTAAAGCTCGACCTTGACGGTTCGGGCGTTTGCGACATTTCTACGGGCGTGCCGTTTTTCGATCATATGCTCAACGCCTTCGGCCGCCACGGTTTATTCGATTTGACGGTGCATGCGCAAGGCGACGTCGAGGTCGATGCCCATCATACGGTTGAAGATGTGGGCATTGTGCTGGGCGAGGCGTTCGCGCAGGCTCTTGGCGATAAGGCGGGCATCACGCGTTTTGCCGACGCAACCATTCCCATGGACGAAACGCTCGTCATGGCTGCGGTTGATATTTCGGGTCGTGGCCAGGCATATTGTGAATTGCCTATCTCCTCGCCGCGCGTAGGCGATTTCGACACCGAGCTTGCGGTGGAATTCTTCTATGCGTTTGCGCGCGATGCGAAAGTCACGCTGCATGTGCGTGAGCTCGCGGGTGCCAACGCGCACCACATCATCGAGGCGGCATTCAAGGCATGCGGCCGCGCTCTGCGCCGCGCGTGCGAATTCGACGGCCGCGTTCAGGGCGTGCCGTCAACGAAGGGCTCGCTGTAATGGCGCCGAGCATTGTGGTGGTCGACTACCATAAGGGCAATTTATCGAGCGTAGTGCGTGGGCTTTCCCGCGCAGGCGCCCGTGCGCAGGCGAGCGATTCGCCAGAAGACATTCGCGCGGCCGATGCCGTGGTGCTGCCGGGTGTGGGCTCGTTCTACGACGCTATTGCGTTCATGCGGGAATCGGGCGAAGCCCAAGCGGTGCTTGACGCCATTGGCGAGGGAACGCCGTTTTTGGGCATTTGCCTGGGGCTGCAGCTGCTTTTCGAGCGCGGCGATGAGGGCGTGCCCGAAGATACGCCCGCGGCTTTAGCGGAAGATGCCATGGGGTCGAACCTTGCTCCCGCCGAGGTTTTCGAGGCGTCATCCAAGCGTTGGGCGCGTGGCTTGGGCGTGCTTTCCGGCTCGTGTTCGCGTTTGGAATCGACGCGCCTCAAAGTGCCTCATGTAGGTTGGGACCAGGTGCATCTGACCGATAACGGTCGCGCATGCGAACTTTTACGCGACTTTCCCGAAGGCGCGAACATGTACTTCACGCATTCCTACGCGGTCGACGCCGACGCATGTGCCGCCGACATTGCAGCGCATACGCATTACACGCGCAGCTTCCCGTGCGTGGTGGCGCGCGGCAATGTGTTCGGCTGCCAATTCCATCCGGAAAAATCGTCGTCCCGTGGGCTCGACATCCTAAAGAACTTCGTCGCCATAGCGGCTGCTGAGCAGAAAGGAGGCCGCGCATGATCGTGTTCCCTGCCATTGATTTGGTTGCCGGCAAAGTCGTGCGACTCGAGCGCGGCGACCGTTCGCGCATGAAGGTCTATTCCGAAAATCCGGCCGCGGTTGCTCGCGATTTTGTCGAACAGGGCGCTACGTGGCTGCATGTGGTCGATCTTTCGGCGGCTTTTGAGGAAGATGGGGCCGCCCGCGAAGCGAATTCGAAAGCAATCGCCGCCTTATGTCAGGTCGAGGGAATTTCAATCGACGTGGGCGGTGGCGTGCGTTCGCTCGAAAGAATCGACGAGCTGGCGCGTTTGGGCGCCAAGCGCATCGCCATGGGCACCGTGCTCGTACGCGACGAGTTGTTTGCCCAGGCAGCGGCGGCCCAGTTTGGGGAGCTGCTCGTGGCCGATGTGGCCGCCAAGGCCGGCCAGGTGAAGGTGAATGGGTGGCGCGAAGGCGTGGGCGCTTCTGCCGATGAAGTGGTCGGGCGCTTATCGAGCCAGGGATTCAAGCACCTCGTTTTCACCGATATCGCGCGCGATGGCATGCAGACGGGCATCGATGTCGAGGCATATCGCCATATTGCCCAGGTTGCCGGTTTTCCCGTGGTTGCGTCGGGCGGCATTTCTTCCGTGGCCGATATTGCGGCGCTCGCGGAGGCGGGCGACGGCGTCATCGAGGGCTGCATTACCGGACGCGCGCTTTACGAGGGCGCATTCGCTCTGAGCGAAGCGCTTGCGGCCGCGAAAGGCGGTACGCCATGCTGACGAAGCGCGTGATTCCCTGCCTCGATGTGAAGGACGGCCGCGTGGTGAAGGGCGTGAACTTCGTATCGTTGCGCGATGCGGGCGACCCGGTGGAGCTTGCTGCCGCGTATGACCGCGCGGGCGCTGACGAGGTCGTGTTCCTCGATATCACGGCCACAAGCGATGGGCGTGCGACCACGATTGATATGGCAAGCCACGCCTCGGAAGAGCTTTCAATTCCCTATGCGGTGGGCGGTGGCTTCCGCGACCTTGCCGGCATGCGTGCCATGGTTGCGGCGGGCGCCGACAAGGTGTCGCTCAATTCGGCGGCTGTGCGCGACCCGTCGCTTATTACTGCGGCGGCTTCAGCATTTGGCAGCCAAGCTGTGGTGTGCGCCATCGATGCGAAACGCGTGGGCAAGCCCGGCGCTCCCGGCGCTGACAAGTGGGAAGTGTTTACGGCTGGCGGCCGAAATGCCACGGGGCTCGATGCGGTTGAATGGGCGGCGCAGGCCGCTCAACGCGGAGCGGGTGAGATTCTACTCACGAGCATGGATCGCGACGGTACCAAGGCCGGCTTCGATGTAGCGCTCACTCGCGCAGTTGCCCGGGCGGTAAGCATTCCCGTTATCGCGAGCGGCGGCGTTGGCGAGCTTGAACATTTCGCGGAAGGCGTCATCGATGGCGAGGCCGATGCGGTGCTTGCCGCAAGCGTATTCCATTTCGGGCAATTCAGCATTCGCCAGGTGAAGGAATACATGGCCAGCCAGGGCATTCCCGTGCGGCTCGACTTTTAGAAGCGCCATTCGCTGGGTGTCGAAGCTCGGCTCCCGGCGTAGTTGCGATGCGTTTGGGCCTGCACGTGGCTCTCTCGCCGCCAGCGCCGTATGCGCCTCAAGAGCGGGAGTGCGCGGGTGGCGGCGGTGGCATTCTGATGAGCGCCGATTTGGAGTCGCGCATTCGGCCAAGCGGTGCTTGATAGTCGCTGTCGCCGTCTCTTGCGTGGCAGGAAAGGTTTTGAAATGGAATTGAAGTTCGATGATCGAGGGCTCATTCCCGCCGTCGTGCAGCAATACGACACGGGCGAAGTACTCATGGTGGCATGGATGAATGCCGAATCGCTGCGTTTGACTCAAGAGACGAAAACAACGTGGTTTTGGAGCCGCAGCCGTCAAGAGCTCTGGAACAAAGGAGCTACGAGCGGAAACATGCAGCGTGTGATTTCCATCGATGCTGATTGCGACGCCGATACGTTGCTTGTGAAGGTCGACTCGCCAGGTCCCGCGTGTCACACGGGTGCGCGCAGCTGCTTTTTCAATCGAATCTACGATGCGCCGGAAGGCGCGCCAAAGGAGGAATAGCCATGGGTGTTCGTACTGCAAACGTACAACCGGGCAACATCGGAGAGACCATCGAGGGCCTGGCTTCAACCATTCACGCCCGTCGCGATGCCAGTGCCGATGAGAGCTATACGGCTCGTCTTCTTACCGACGTCGAAGACGAGCTGCTCAAAAAGATTGCCGAAGAGGCGAGTGAAGTCATCATGGCGTGCAAAGACAACGACCATGACCATATTCGCTATGAGGCGGGCGATTTGGTGTATCACCTGCTTGTAACGCTTGAGCGCTATGGTGTGAGCATCGATGAGCTTGCTGGAGAGCTCAACGCACGCATGAAATAGACTACGCGGCGTGAGGGCGCATCTAAAGGTTCCAGCTTTCCCATGAACCGTCGGCTCGAGGTACGTCGAAGGTTCGATACCCCGCAGCAAAAGCATGCTTTTGGGCTTCGAGAATGCCGAAGCATATGTCACTCGCGATATGCGCATCGGAGCCAATTGTGATGGACACGCCGGCCTTGAAGAAGCGCTCGAGCAGGCCCGTGGCGGGGTAGTAGTCGGGCAGCCCTTTGCGAAGCGACGCGGTAGACAGCTCGATGCGGCGATTCGTGTCGTGCGCGCACGCGGCCATTTCGTCCCAAAGGCTTTCGACGTTCGTGGGTGCCGACCATCCATCTTGTGAAAAGCGCATAGGCAGATCGGGGTGGGCCATCGAATCGAAGGCGAGAGGGCTTTCGCACGCGGCACACCACGCATCGACGTACGCACGCCACACGCCGTTCGCGCCGAGTTCTTCCCAAATGTGCATGTCTTCCGAATAATCGATCCAGCCCGCGGCGAGGCCGGGCTCATCGGCGGGATCAATGCGCTCGCAGCCGCGTTCGCCTGAGGCGATCGAAGTGTCGCCCGCGTCTCCAATCCAATGCACGCTGCCAAGCTTGACCCGGGCGTTTTGCGCCCACTGTGCGACGTTGCGCTCGCATCCCGGGTACCAGTCGCATTCGAATCCAAAAATGAAATCCATGTCGGGCGCGATTTGCGCCGCAAGCTCGCGTGCGGCATCGAACGCCGCTTGGTGGGCGGGCAAATCGTGCGCTGGCACCTGGCATTCGCATCGTGGATCCATGCTGGCCGGCAGCGTGAGGTGGTCGGTAGAAACGAGCACACGGCATCCCTTAGCTGCGGCAGCGCGCACATTTTCCTCGAATGACGATTCGCCGTCGGAGAAATTTGTATGGGTATGGCAGTCAATAATGGATGCGTGCACGCTTTTCCTCCACATCTAAGAATTTCTTCTTGCCAACCGAAAGGGAATGTTGCTATTATATTCGAGCTGTTTCAAGCGGAGGCAAAAACCTCCCACCTGTTTCGGCGCAAGCTGATGGGTCTCAAGAATATACTTCTTCATGAACTTCTTGAACCCTGTGCGTGCGCGCAGGGTTTTTTGTTACAGTGCAAACCCGCAACCCGCGGGAGATGTAGGAGGTGAGCGCAATAGCAGCTCAAGAGCCCAGGCTCAATGAAGAAATCCGCACTCGCGAGTGCCGTCTGATTGGCTATGACGGTTCTCAGATGGGTATCTTCAACACCCGCGAGGCCATGCGCATCGCAGAAGAGGCCGGTTTGGACCTTGTCGAAATCGCGCCGAACGCTGAACCCCCCGTGTGCCGCATCATGGACTACGGAAAGTTCAAGTACGACCAGGCGATCAAGGCCAAGCAGGCTCGCAAGAAGCAGACCAAGGTCGAGATCAAGGAAATGAAGTTCCGTCCCAAGATCGACGTGGGTGACTACACCACGAAGAAGAAGCACGTGCTTCGTTTCTTGGCAGGCGGCGCTAAGGTCAAGATCACGATCATGTTCCGTGGCCGCGAGATGGCTCACCCCGAGCAGGGCCTCTCGATTCTCGAACGTTTGGCAGACGACTTGAAAGACGTTGCCGTTATCGAGAATGCCCCCAAAATGGAGGGCCGCAACATGCATATGCTCATCGCTCCGCTTCCGGCAGCGGTGAAAAAAGCAGCCGATAAAGACGCCAAAAACAATGGCGAATCCAACGAGTAAGCAGAAAGGACTTCGATTATGCCTAAGATGAAGACCCATAAGGGCACCGCAAAGCGCTTCCGCGTCACCGGTACCGGCAAGATCGTCCGCGCTAAGGCTTTCAAGAGCCACATCAAGAGCAAGAAGAGCCCCAAGCGTATCCGCAATTTCCGCAAAGAGACTGTTGTCGCTGAGTCCGACAAGCGTGTTGTCGCTCGCAACCTCGGCCTCCGCTAATTGATTTAGGAAGTGATTATCAATGCCACGTGTTAAGCGTTCTGTTTCCGCTAAGAAGAAGCGTCGCGTTGTCCTCGCTCGTGCGAAGGGCTACTACGGAGCCAAGTCTCGCCATTATAAGAAGGCGAAGGAGCAGGTCCGTCACTCGCTGCAGTACCAGTACCGCGATCGTCGCAACAAGAAGCGCGAGGTTCGTCGTCTCTGGATTACCCGCATCAACGCTGCTGCTCGTATCAACGGTGTGTCCTACTCCGTGTTCATGAATGGCCTCCACAAGGCTGGCGTCGAGCTCGACCGCAAGGTGCTCTCCGACATGGCCATCAACGACCCCGAGGCTTTTGCCGCGCTGGTCGAGGTCTCTAAGGCTGCTCTGAAATAATTCGTTCTTGCTGAACGCCAAAAGCCCCCGCAGCGCGGGGGCTTTTTTGTGCTTGGAGAGATTAACGCTGCATCTGTCAGGGGCGCTCTTCGGCCTTGCGCGCGGCTTCCATTTCGCATCGACGCTTGCTGTATGCGGCCATTGCCGCCGCGCTTCCCGCGAAAGCAAGCCCTGCCGCTCCTGTGATAAGGCTTGTTGCGAAATCGAGCGTTTTCGGCAGGGGCTTTATTCGCTTGTTTTTTAGAATCGCGATTTCGATTTCGGGCGTATCGCGAATCTCGATCCGCAGCTCTTGGTTTTCGGTTTTATACCCTTCAGGGGCGCATGCTTCAGTGAGGACATACGTTTCCCCAACGCGCAGGTGGCTGAATTCCACTGGCGTTTTTCCTTGGGCGGCCCATCCTTCGGCTTCAAGTCCTTCATTGCAAGGCTCAATGGGGTTGCCTTGGGAATCTTCAAGACGGAATTTTCCGCCCTCAATTCTCGCTTGCGAAGCCGCCTGCTCGGTGCTGCCGTCATCGGCATGCGCTTTGCTGGCTTGTTCGTAGCGCTCAGCATCGACCTTGAAAAATGCCAAGCGTGTGAAATCATTCTCGATGGTCTCTTTCCACAGGGCGTCGCCTTCGTTTTCGCTTTCGCATCCCGCATCGCGCGCTTCAATCCAGGCGTTCTCGCTTTCGTACCAGCATCCGTCGTTTGCAAGGAAGCGCGTTTCGCTCCAATCGCTTGTCACGTAGCCCAAGTCGAAGCGTGGAAGCGTTTCGCGGAGCGTATAGGCGCGGCCTTTTGGCAGGTGCGTAACTTTGGCGAGGCCTTCTTCGTCGGTTACGAGTTTGTATTTGCCAGACGTATCGGCGGCCTCATCGTCGGCGTTTGCTTCACCGGGTGCTTCGTCTGTGCTTTCTTCTGCGTTCCTCAATGCTTCACCGAGCTGCTTGCTTTCTTTTGTCTCATCCGCATCAATCGTGGTCTCGCTGTTTCCCACAGTTCCGTCATTCTGAATGATTACGGTCGGGGATGCCTCGTCCTTTTCTTGCCCTCCTTCTTGACACCCTTCGCTCTTCCCCGCGCTCAAAATGAATTCGACCCCGGCAATGGGCGCGCCTGTTTGCGCATCGACCTTCGTGATTTCGATGCCCGTTGGCTCTTCCTCGATCGTGATGCCCGTGCATACGACTTCGTCGGTGTCGTTTTCCCATGTCAGCGTTACGTGGTGGTGCTTCGTTTCGGTTCTATACCCTTCGGGCGAGAGGGTTTCGACTACGATGTATTCCGCGGTGCCTGATCCGAGCGGCAAGGGGGCAATCGTCCATGCTCCTGCCTCATTGCTCGTTGCGCTTCCGGCGAAGTCGCCCCTGTGTAACGCGAGTGTCCCATCGGGGAATACGATGTCGGTTGCGGCTCGCGCCTCATAGGTTGCCCCCGAGACGTCTTCTCCAGTCAGGATATCAATCTTGCGTCCTTCGATGGCTCCGTATGCTTTTTCGTTTGGCAGGGTTATTTCAATGACGTCGTCTTCCTCCCAGCGGTGATTTTGTGCAACCTCGAAGTACACGGGCTCTTTTCGCGTGAGGTAGGGCGCGATGGTTGAAACTTCCCGAATGGCATAGCTGCCCCAGGCGAGCCTTTCGGGGAATTGCACCATGCCCGACTCGGGAATCGTGAATCGGGAAATGCGTTCAGTGCTTGGCGTATGCACGTCGAATGACACGGGTTGGTATTCGCCGTTTGCATCTTGCCTGAGCAGCTCGACGACAGTTCCCGGCGAAAGCACGGTTTTGCCCGTCTCGGCATCGGTCTTCTTTACTCGTACGGGCGAGTAGATGCGATGGTCTTCAATCGTCATGAAGGCAATGTGCGCGTCGGCATGCACTTCGATATCGATGATTGGGTCGACGAGCCTGAGCGCTTCGTCAGGGCAATGCGTCTCAACAATGGTGTATGTCCCGTAGGGTAGGGCACAGCTCGGTGCCGATTGTTCGCCATGGGCTTCTGGCTCCCAGTTTTCAAGTAAATCCTTCGAAGTAAAGCGTCCGTCGCTTTTCGTTGTGACGGTTCCCATGAGCGAACCGAAAAGCGCCGACCCATCGTTTGAGGCGACGGCCTTTCCTTGTGCGTCAAGAATAGGAACAACGCTGTAGCCCTTGTCTGCAAGGCCTCCGTCGTCTTGCAGCCATATTTCGAATTCCGCTCCCGCAAGAGGCGATTTGAGCGATTCGTCGCTTTCGCCCTCATGCTCGAAGAATTTCGCGCCTTCGATGTCCCCGCGAAACACGCGGTCGTATGCGGTTAGGACTACAGTTGCGCAGGCCTCATCGCTCTCGGGCGCTAAATCAACGGCCGCCCACCCGTCGGCATCCGCGTGCGGAAGTGGCGCGACGGCATAGCCTTTCGGCGCCGAAATCTCACGAATGCGAACAGCTCCTCGTGCGATTTCGGGGAATTCCGCTATCCATGCGCCGCCAGCTTCGCTTTCATGCCATGCGCTTTCTGCGGTATAGGAATTTCCCTGCGAATCGACGAGCTCGAAGAGCGCTCCCGAAAGCGTCGCATGCCCTTGGGCGCGCTCGCCAGTTTCAGCGTCTCGCTTCTCGATGGCGACGCGCACGGTTTTCGGCGTATCGTCAAGCGTTTGCGTGCCCGTCGCCTGGCCTACCTCCATATACCGCGGTTCATCCCAGGCACAAAATCCCAAGGGGGCGCGGTCTTCTCGAATCCACACGCCCTGGCCCGGAGCAAGTTCGATCTCGGCGTAGCCTTGCGCATTCGTAGAGAATTCGGTAATCAGTCCGCTGCATACGCCGTTTTCGCAATGTTGGAACACGCTGAATTGTGCCCCCTCAAGCGAATAAAACGGAGTGCCTTCATCGCCCGTCGCGACCGAGATTTCCGCAGAGCGCTTTTGAAGCGTAAGCGTGATGAGGTTCGTGAGCGGTACATGGAGCCAATAGACGTTGCCCCATTTTGCGGTGATTTGGGAAATCATGTTGCCGGGGCACGCTCCTGCAACCACGCCGTCTGCATGGCTTGACGAATGCCATGCCAGGTCGTGGTTCGGCGCGTCGCCCCAGAAGAACAGAATGTGACAATCGGCGCCAGGTGTTCCCCAATCGAGCGGATCGGCGATGATGATGTCGCCTTTACGCAGCTTGCCGCTGGCGAGCATGCTTTCTTTGCTTTCGTATCGTGTGCGCAATTCTGAGTGGTCGTTGAGGTAGGAAATCCAACGCGACAGGTTTGATTTGTTGCCTCTGTTGTATCCCGATGAGCCGACGTAAGACCCTATGGGTTCGCAGTTGGCGCCGCACGCTTCAAGCACTGCGACGATGAATCCCGCGCAGTTCATGTAAGCCTGTCCATTTGATTTCGGCTTGCCGTTGGGGTGCCAGCAATCCCAGGTGGAAATGTCGCCTCCAGCGCCGTCGGGCCCGGTGTTGCCATAGGGGGTTCCTAAATAATACGAATCGTATTCGTGTGCTTTCAGTTCATCGAGTGCGCATCTCGTGGCGCCTAAAATGCCTTCGATTGTGTTATGTGGACTTCGGGTTTCTGCTGCCCAGGCCTGGCGGGAAAGCGGGTGTTGGCTAGCGCGGTCTAACGGTGCGTTTTCGAAGACTACGGGGCCCAATGCGGCATATGATGCCGCCGTGGCAGCAAGGGCGAAAAATGATCGGCGCGAAAAGGACGCGTGGGGGGTATTGGGCGGACAAAGGGACGTAGGCATGGTCGCCTCCTAATCGATTGCTGCGGTCTGCGTCGTTGCGGGCGCACGCCCATGCTAGCGGTGAAACCTTGTCCGGTCCTTGTCCGCTTCCTGCGCTTTTCCTCGCGTTTTAGCGTCGAATTGCCGCTTGTTGTGGCTGAATTCCAGGCGATTTCCTCGCATAGATACTGCGGTAATCGTTCGAAATCCCCTTGTTTTTGCTGAAGCGTTCGTGCATATCGCCCATTCTGGTAGGCGGACAATAAAAAAGCCCGCGTTTCCGTTTCGAGGAAACGCGGGCGGCATTTGAGGCGAACTGCGAGGTTGCGGCGCTTCGCATGGGAGCGTTTATTGCACGCCTCTGAACAAGTGTCCCGTTGTGCAACCTTCCGCCTTTGCGACGTTCGTGCCGCGCTTGGCGGCTTCGATGGCTCGTACGACTCGGGAGGTCGCCTTGCCAGCTTCGTTCGCGCTCATGAGCGTCGTGTCGACCATGAAGGCCGAAACGCCCGCGTCGATAAGCTCGTCAACCACGTGTGCGGCGTCGAAACGCACGGCGTTGTAGAGGTGGCTGCGGCCAAAGCAATCGGTTACCACGGGGAAACGATAGCCCTTGCGGTCAAGCAGCGTGTGTGCGTGCGCGCGTCGCTCGCACTGCGAACACTTCTGGTTGCATGCGCCCTGGCTCATGAGCAGGCAGTGCTCGCAGGTCATGAGCTCCTGGTTGCCACAAACCACAATGCCCAGTTCGACGGGCGAATCTTTGCCGAGCTCGGCGATTTGATTCAAGGAAAGCTCCGGGGAAAGCCATACGCGGCGAGCTCCCAGGGCAGCTGCGACGGAAAGCGAGGCGGCATTCGTGATGGGCAGGTGCGGCCCCACCTCAACAAGCGAGCCCATGTTCGCGCCGCGCACGAGCTGGCCGAGGTTTTCGGCGAATAGCGGTTTTTCGGGTTTCGCCCACTTCCACAAGTCGACGTCTTCTTCGCTGTTCGTGGGTAGCTTGTCCACCACGGGCAGGGCGATTGCGCAGCGGCCGGGGTATCCCGCCTGCTCCTCGTCGACGATGCGGCCCTCGCAGCATGCTTCGCCGCGACGATAGTTCAGGGCGGCGACGAATACTACATCGGCACCGGCCTTTTTGGCGGCACGGGCGCATGCGGGATTCGTGGCGAACGCTACGACGCACGCGTCATCGGCGGTCGGCTTCGGCATGGCGCGGCCGTGCTCGGGCTTCTCGGTTTTTTCGATAATGCGATCGCGCCACGGATCGAGCATGGCTTCGGCGAGCATCTTCAGCGCCTGCGTGCGTGCTTTGTGCAGAGCCGAAAAGCCCATGCCCACGCCTTCGTCGACGTCGACATCAAGGTCCGTAAGGAAAAACGGCGTATTGCCCAAGCGGTCAACGTGCTCGCGCACTTCTTCGGGGGTAATGGCCTTCGTGCGGGCCGCCTCTACCGTTGCGCCCTCGAAAGAGGCTTGCACGCCAGCGCATTCCGCCACGAAGCGCAAAGGCTCACCGATATGGGCCACGACGTGCATGCGCGCGGGAAGGCGAGGTTCCAAATCGTCATCGTGGAATGCCATGGAGGCATCGCGAACGCGGAACACGCGATCGCCTTTGCCCACGCGGCCGTCGATTTCGAAGTAATACATGTCGCCCTTGCGCTCAAACGCCTCAAGCGTCGAGGCGAAATGTCCCTTGTTGGTCCAAAATTCCAACACGTCGCCTTCGTGCAGTTCGGTTTGGGACTCCACGGCAACCTCGCGGCCCTTCGCTTTCGTGACGCGTCCAGCGAAAACGCCACGGTTGTTCGGGCGGCCGTAGCCCATGATGTCGTTCCCGCGGCGGCGGGAAAGGTAGGCTTCGGTGAATCCGCGGCTGAAGGCTTCGGAAAGCGCGCGATGCTCTTCCTCGGTCGCGCCCGCTTCTTCAAGAGACGTGCCTTCGTCGATGGCGCATGCCAAGCGATCAATTGCCGCGCGATAGGCGGCGACCACAGCGAATACGTATTCGGGCGATTTCATACGGCCTTCGATTTTCAGGCTGTCGACGCCCGTTTCCGCGAGCTTGGGAAGCATGTCGATGGTGCAAAGGTCTTTCGGGGACAGCAGGCGATCGCCCGGCGCCGAAAGTTCCGCGTCGGAGTCCTCGTCGCGAAGGGTATAGGGAAGGCGGCATGCCTGCGCGCAGGTGCCTCGGTTCGCGGAGCGCCCGCCAATCATGGAGCTCATAAGGCATTGTCCCGAATAGCAAATGCACAGGGCGCCGTGCGCGAAGCACTCAGTTTCCATATTCAGGCTATGCGCTTCTTCGGTGACTTCGGCGAGCTCAGCGCAGCTCAGCTCGCGCGCCAGCGTTACGCGTTCGGCGCCGAATTCCGCCGCCGCTCGCACGCCGTCAATGTTATGCGTGTTCATCTGCGTAGAGATATGCAGGCGCGCATCGGGCAGCGCACGCCTCACTTCGGCGGCGAGCCCGATATCTTGCACGATGAGGGCGTCTACGCCGCGTCGCCATGCTTGGCGGGCAAGCTCGAGCGCCGCCGATATTTCGTCGGGCATAATCGCGATGTTGAGCGTGAGGTACACGCGAACCCCGCGCAGGTGGGCGAAATCACACGCGCGCGCCAGGTCGTCAAGGGTGAAGTTGTCTGCGCTGCGACGGGCATTGAACGCATCGCAACCCAAGTACACCGCATCGGCTCCGGCTGCCACCGCGGCATGCAAACACGTCATAGAGCCTGCGGGGGCGAGAAGTTCCATATGCCTGTATGGGTTCATCATGTAAAAAGTCCAATCGTCTTCGTGTAAAACTTTGCGAATAGTATCGCTTTCAGGTATCGTTGCACAGTATGAAACCACGGAGAAAACAGCGCGAAAAACGCGCACACGCAGGCCTTTGGGCCATCATCATTGTTCTGGCCGGCATCGGGCTGGTTGGCTACGGCTGCTATCAGGGGGTTATGTCCTTGATAGATGACTGGTGCGCCGATTTGCCCAGTGTGCAGAATACGACTGCTTTCGACTTGCCGGAACAGTCTACCATCTATGCCAACGACGGCACTACCGTGCTGGCCGAGTTGTACATGGAGAAACGCGAGCCCGTCACAATCGATCAGGTGAGCCCTTATGTGCTCAAGGGAACGGTTGCGACGGAAGATGAGCGCTTCTACGATCACGGCGGCGTTGACTTGCAGGGCATTGTCCGCGCGGTAGTCGTGAATCTCTCCGGTGGTCAAGAGGGCGCTTCCACCATCACGCAGCAGTATGTGCGCAACACCATCTTGTCTTCCGAGATGAATGAGATTTCCATCAAGCGTAAAGTTCGCGAGATGACGCTCGCCGAAGAGATGGAGCAGATTTATTCCAAAGACCAGATTTTGATGATGTATTTGAACACCATCAACTATGGTGATAACTGCTACGGCATCCAGGCTGCGGCGAAGCATTATTACTCGGTGAATGCGAGCGACCTCACTATTGCTCAGGCCGCGACGCTCATCGGCATTCCGAATTCGCCCACAATGTACAACCCGGTCGTCAACCCCGACAATGCGCTCGATCGTCGCAACGTGGTGCTTTCGCGCATGCTCACCAATGGCGTTATCACCCAAGAGGAATATGACGCGGCGAAGGCCGAAGACTTGAACCTCAACGTTCAAGAGGAAACCGGCACGAACGGTGTGTACCTCTATAAGTACTTCACCAGCTATGTGCGCGATCAAATTCTTGAGACTTACGATCACGAGCAGGTCTTCCAGGGCGGTTTGCAAATTGTGACCACCATCGATCCCGAAATGCAGGGCTACGCCGAAGCCGCCGTGCAGAAGCAGTACGATTCCGGGCGCCTTGCGGCGAGCAACCAGGAATTCGCACTCACGCTTGTCGATCCTAATACGGGCTTCATTAAGGCCATGATCGGCGGCAAAGATTACGATGCCGATCAGTACAACATCGCCACGAGTAACTCGGGCACCCAAACGGGCTCGACGTTCAAAGCGTTTACGATTACCGATGCCATTGAAAAGGGCATCAACCCGCAAACGACGTATATGAATTGCAATGGCCCAGTTGAAGTCAATGGTTCGAAAATCTACAACTATGGCAAGCAGAACTACGGCAGCCTTTCGATCGCGAACATGACCGCCGTTTCGTCGAACACCGGTTTCATACGCCTTATTACCGACACGTCGAGCGGCGTTACGCCCGAATCGGTGAAATCGGTGGCCGAGCGTCTAGGCCTCGACGGCGACAACCTCGGCACTGCTCCAACGATTACCCTCGGTGTCTACAACGCCAATACCACCCAAATGGCAGGCGCCTATGGCACGTTTGCCACAGGTGGCGTGCATCGCGACCCTACGGGTATCATGAAGGTGACCGATAGGTCTGGCAACGTGCTCGTCGACAACACCGCTGGTGTTGAGGGCAAGCAGGTCATCACCGACTCCGTGGCATATGCGGTAACCCAGGTGCTTGAGGGCGTTATCTATAACGCTTCGTACGGCACCGCGAATGCTGCGGCTTTGCCTTCGGGCCAAATTGCTGCCGGCAAAACGGGCACGACCGACGATTGGCACGATTTGTGGTTCGTTGGTTACACGCCGCAACTCTCTTGCGCCGTATGGACGGGCTCGCGCGACAACAGCGTTCAGCTTGAAACGAACACGTGGTGCCAAGAGATATGGCGCGATCTCATAAGCGCCTGCCTGCAGGGCCAGCCGAACGAAGACTTCAAGTCGGCTTCTGCTCCGAACTATAACTCCGCGTATAAGGGCGGCGGTAAGTCCGAGGACGAGGACGAGGAGAAGGAGAAGAAGGAAGAGGAAGCGACCGAGGGGATTACCGAGGAAACCCCCGAAGAAACTCCGGGTGGAACCGCGGGAGGCATCGCTGGTGAAACGCCGGGAGGCTCCACGGGTGGCACCACGGGAGGCACCACGGGCGAAACGCCGGGAGGTGCTGGTGCTGAAACGCCGGGAGGCACCACGGGCGAAACGCCGGGAGGCACCACGGGAGGCGGCACTACTACTCCCGACCCGGGGTCGTCTTCAACACCCGGGTCTGGAACGGCGGGTGGTTCGAGTGGAACCGATACCGCTGGGTAGCGTGACCAAATAAACCTAAATAGCATCAATTGCATCCGTAACGCCAGCCGACCACGGCTGGCGTTATTCTATTTCGGGAATAAAGTGCTATTATCGCAACGAAGCTACATGCCGGCATTCCGTTTCAGCGGGGTTCAAGGGGGTTGGACGATGCCGGTGACAACCTGAAGAAAGAAGGAAGAAATGGCCGACGATACTACGAACCAAACTCCCGATACATGCTCGCATAATTGCGGCTCATGTTCTGCATCGTGCGGAGAGCGCACGGCGCCTTCGAAGCTTGCCCCCAATTCTGTGTCGAGCTTTAAAAAGGTTATCGGTGTTGTGAGCGGCAAAGGCGGCGTGGGCAAAACATCGGTTACGTGCTTGCTTGCTTCCGAGCTTATGCGCGCAGGCAAGAAGGTCGGCATCATGGACGCCGACGTTACGGGTCCGTCTATCCCGAAGGCCTTTGGTGCGAAGGGCCCGCTTTGCGCCGATCAAAACGGCATGAATCCTGGCATTGGTGCCGAAGGCGTGGAGATCATTTCCACCAATTTACTGCTTCCCCAAGACGACATGCCGGTTGCGTGGCGCGGCCCCGTGGTTACGGGCATTTTGACCCAATTCTTCAATCAGGTTAACTGGGGCGATCTCGATTATTTGCTTATTGACATGCCTCCGGGCACGAGCGACACGCTGCTTACGGTATTCCAGCAGATGCCCCTCGACGGTATCGTCACCGTTTCTGCTCCGCAGGAACTTGTCGGCATGATTGTCGGCAAAGCGGTGAATCTTGCTCAGGAGATGGGCGTGAGCGTGCTCGGCCTTGTCGAGAACATGGCCTACTTTGAGTGCGACGAGTGCCACAAGCGTCATTTTATTTTCGGCGAGCCTCAGGGCGAAGAAGTAGCGAAGAAGTACAACATTCCCGCGTACGCCACGCTGCCCATGGATCCTGCCGTCGCGGCGCTTGTCGATGCCGGCAATATTCCTGCCTATGATGTTAAGGGCGCTCTTAAGCCGATCATCGATGCTCTTGAAGCGTTGCCTGAGCATGTCGAAGGCGATGCAGCTGCGGAGTAGGTCGCTTTTTCTTAAAATTGTCGCTTGACCTGTATTAAGGGACGCGTATAATACATGAACGCGCCTTGAATAGACGAAGCGCACACGGGGCCTTAGCTCAGCTGGGAGAGCGCATGGCTGGCAGCCATGAGGTCAGGGGTTCGATCCCCCTAGGCTCCACCAGAATTCACAAGAGGCGAGCACGAGAGTGTTCGCCTTTTTTAGTATCCACGATAGTCGAAGGGGATGAGTTCGATAACTCCCGAAGAACAGCTCCACATCATTCAGTCCGGTACCGACACTATCGTTCCGCAGGACTTGTTGCTCGAAAAACTCAAGCGTGGCACGGCTTTGAATATCAAACTTGGCGTTGACCCTACGGCGCCCGATATTCATCTTGGCCATGCCGTTCCGTTGCGCAAGCTCCGTCAATTCCAAGATTTGGGCCATCATGTCACGCTCATCATTGGCGACGGTACCGCCCTTATCGGCGATCCCTCGGGCCGCAACTCCACTCGTCCGCAGCTTACGCGCGAGCAAATTGCGGTGAATGCGCAAACCTACGTTGACCAGGCGTTCAAGATTCTTGATCCAGAGAAAACCACGCTTCGCTATAACTCTGAGTGGATTCTCGATTTGAAGATGGAAGACCTGCTCAAGCTTATCAGCAACTTTACGGTTGCTCGTATTCTTGAGCGCGACGACTTCCATAAGCGTTACACGGGCGGTTTGCCCATCGCGCTGCACGAGTTCCTGTATCCCGTTATGCAGGCATACGACTCGGTCGTTATTAAGGCCGATGTCGAAATTGGTGGCTCCGATCAGCTGTTCAACTTGCTTGCCGGCCGTGAGCTCATGGAAAAGATGGGCATGGAGCCGCAGGTTGCCCTCACTCTTCCGCTCCTCGAGGGCACCGATGGCGTGCGCAAGATGTCGAAGAGCTACGGCAACTATATTGGTCTGACCGATGAGCCCAACGATATGTTCGGCAAGGTTATGAACATCCCTGACGAACTTATGGTGAAGTACTATCGTCTTGCTTCGACCGAGAGCGTTGCGAAGATCGACGAGATTGAGGCGGGTCTTGCCGCCGACGAGCTTCATCCCAACAAAGTGAAGCGCGCATTGGCTCGCAATATTGTTGCTGCCTACTATGACGAAGCTGCCGCCGAGGCCGCCGAGGCCGATTTTGACTTGAAGTTTAAAGCCCATGGCTTCCCGGCCGACGCCCCTGCTTTCGATGCCGATCTCACGCCGGGCGAAGACGGCATGGTTTATTTCGCGAAGGTCATCGTTGACGCGGGCGCCGCACAAAGCGTTTCGGCCGCACGTCGTCTTATCGACGAAGGCGCGGTTCGCGTAAACGGCGAGGCACTTGCTGCGAAATCGTATAATCTCGCGCCTGAATCCTTGAAGGGCGCTGAGGTTCAGGTTGGCAAGAAGAAGTTCTTCAAGCTCGCATAAGATTGCCTCCATATATAACGATTTAAGAAGAGGGCTGCATCGGCAGCTCTCTTCTTTTTGGTTTTAAGACCGTGCCAGGGGCGCTTCGGCATACATGCGTAGGATCGGACGCGGTGGAAATGCTTGAGCATTCGAATAGGCGGTTGCACCTAAGCTTCTTAAATATCGAAATGATGGAAACCTTCCGACATAGAGAATCGACCAGGGGCGGCCGCCGAGGGGATTGCCCGCGCGGAAGGCGGGCGGGCCTGGAGGCGGCCGTTCTTC